>Ga0209081_1000001_pt1 | contig 548437 bp, 495 predicted proteins | sample GOMGulsemesocosm_4_FD_184636 | JGI IMG/M metagenome (GOLD analysis project Ga0209081, IMG submission 184636) | Methane-oxidizing microbial communities from mesocosms in the Gulf of Mexico - GOM15B Gulf of Mexico (SPAdes) (version 2) | ecosystem: Environmental > Aquatic > Marine > Cold seeps... | reverse complement strand
GAGTAACGGTGGCTTTGATAAATGAAGCACGTGTGTTTGGTCGAACGTTCAATTCACGCTTGCGTTGATAGAATGTGGATGGTGAGACGCTTAATTGCTTACAAAATTGTTCTATTGTGAGGCTGCTTTTTTGTTGCTGCTCAATAAAGGCAGTCCATTTTTGTTGTGTAGCTAATTGCATATGCTGATCCCTAATTAATTTTAGGGAAGCTTACTGTTTGCTCGGTTCAAATGTTAGGTGTCTTTTGGCGGACGCTTACAGTCAGCATAACAATTTGCGCTAAACATAAATATTAAGGCGACTGTAAATTTCGTTAAATTATTCATAGATTTTCCTTAATTAATTGTCTAAAGAAAACAAAGGTAGAAAATTAACACCTAAGACATCATTCTTAAAATCACTTCGCGCTTAATTATTGTTCACTAATGTCATTAACTCAAATTTAATCTTCTTCGGGTAGTATTTTCCAATTAACAAATGAGTCTGAAATAAATAAACCTTCAGGATCGTTTATTTTTTTTAAAGATCTGGTTAAATAATTTATTACGTTCTTTTTGAAGTAATTAATCACAAGCATTATCAGTCATTTCCATCACTTGCTCATCTAGTATTTCAAAATGAATGTCAGGTTTCAAATAAGTTTTAGCATCAATCAGTGATTTTAACTTTTCATAGGGCCCATCATATTTTTATATCAAAGCCATCATATCTTTGATTTGGCGTGACAAATTTAGTCCTGCTATGACGATATTCATTGTTGTACTAATCAACAAACTCTTTTACCCATATCCGTGCTTCTTTTAAAAGTTTAAAACCTTCATAAGGCAGCGAGGATGATGTTTTACCGTTCTAAACAGTGATTCTGAGTACGGATTGTCATTACTTACCCCCTTGGGCGACTTCGCGAGGTAACGACACCTAAATCGTACATTTTAGCTCGCATGGTTAAGCTTTTCATCGGCGCACCATTATTTGAATGCAATATTAACTCTGTTTTTAATAATTTTTCTGCCCAAACATTATATTCAAGTAACTTTGCCGCTTGCTCATCTGTTTCGTTGTGATGAACTTCCCTACCACTTTACGGCTGTATGACTTAGTTTATCTAATATTGCTTCTTTAAATTGGCTTGAATGCCTTTGGTAATGCATTATTATTATTAACTTATCGCTCCCTGTTTATTTACTAAATTAATTGAGGCGACAACAATCTTGACACAGGGGGAATGATGCAAAATAGATGAAAAAACATGATTTTAATTAGCTCATGATATTTGAATGAGTAACCGCTATCCCGCATTTTGGGGCGGGATTATTCATTAAATTTTTATCCAATAACAATTGCAGATACCCAAATTGGAATTAAATTCCGAAATGGAACTGGCTGATTGAAGCAGGCTAAAGGGTCATTAATGTGAAGTACGGGCTCTACTCCCCCAAAGCCATTGGATACAAATGACATACCTGTTAAAACTACAACATGAGCTGACAATTTTCCAGTTTGAACTTGCAAGATAATAGGGCGACCAGCTGCCAGCGTATTGTAGAGAACCATAAAGTTTGCAGGTTGTTGGATAGAAGAATAGGAACCACCAAATTTACCGATTAGATATTGAATTTGTTGTAGAGACCCCGTTTTAATGCAGTTATGATTCCCCGCTCCTGAGCAACATATATTTGGGTGCGTATTATTAGCCATAGCAACAAGCGCGCATTGTGGTGGTGTATTCGAAGGGCCTTTCCTTGCCAGTATTATTTGCTGTGCAACAGCAGCCCAGCACCATACTTGCGTTTTTTGCATAATATTTTGGATAGGTATATTTACTGGAGGTGGAATCCGCTGGCTATTTGCGCAAGCAGAAAAACAAAGCATCATAATAATCATTATATTTTTCATGTACGGCTCCTTTTTAATATTTTTGATACAAGCTAACGTGTATTTGAATGGTTAATATATTCCCAATTAAGCTTTTTTAGTACTCTCTTCATTCTTAGTATATTTCACCTTAGTAGGCTTCGTTCCAAGAATGTTCACTGTACCTTCAAACTCATTAGTGCCGACTTTTTTCAGTAATGTGCTTCCTTGCAATGGCTCCGGCCCATGAACTCCCATTTTAGCTCCTTGCCATTCTATTCGAAGACTATCAGAGCCAATTAAGATCCCATGACCACTCAATTTTTGTATCACGATACCGTTTCTATTCATCGTTTCTCCCATTATTAGTAAAGTGCTATTATCTGGGCTAAGTGTAACTAGGGTATTACCTGAAAGTTCGTAATTACTGGAATAACTGATCTTCCATGCCCCTATTAATTGGGCAACACTAATTGATGCAGTAGGGGATGCAATATAGTCAAGTTTCTGATTGTTAGTCTGTAGTGCCCGCTCTCGTAGAGGGTTTTTTATATCCATTGCTTTATAACTTTCGTCAGCTAGTCGTAGCAGCTTTATGGCCTTCTTTTTATTGCCGAGCATGTTCTCTGTGGAACCCCAGTTACTATAGGTAGTGCCTAAGAGAAAAAGACCATATTCATCATTTCTATTCTTTTGAATATTTATGGCTTGTTGCCAATAATCTCTGCCTTGTTTATAGTCCGCAATCCCAGTATTTGGAATCATTCTTAATCCCGCAAGGGAACGGAGTGCAACCACTCGGTCGAGGTGCTCAGTACGAGCGCTTTTTAGTGCTTGTTTATAATAGCTATGAGCTGTTTCAAAATCAGAGTCTGTCTGTAGCTCATAGCCTAAAATTAGTAAGGTGTTTGTACTTGCTCCAGTGCCTAGCTCATCAACCAGAGCTTTGGCATCCTCAAGAAGAACCTGACGCTGGGAGTTAATTAGAATATCTAGCTGATTTCTATCACTTGTATTCGCGCGCTGCATCAGTATGATGTTTTCTTTTCGAGCTGCCACCAACTTTGTGACGGCAGTTCGGACATTTGCCTGACGCTCTTTCATTTCTTGTTGTATTATACCAACGCTCTGCAAATACATGTTGTACGATGTTAAACCGACTGTAACTAAGACAGCCAACAGGCTGACTAGGACTGAGGCATTTTGGTACCAAGGTTTTTCGTCGATTTGTAGAGTATCCACTTTACTGTGTAGTGCTTGCGTACACCGTTGTAGCTCTTTCACCTCGGACTCTATTTGACTTTGTTCATTTTCTGTATCTTGCTGCTGCCTTTTAATATACGCATCAGTAGATAAATCGTTACTGTTTAAGTTTTTAATTTCGCTCTTTAACATTAAGGGCTTCCTTGTGGTGTGGACATATGCATTTTAATAGAGGGTAAATTAATTGTAGTGAACCTTAAATTTTAACAAAATATGGCACCGCGACTTGGAAAATACAGACAATAATAAACATAGTTACACTAGTACATAAAATATAAAAATACAAAAAGTGATATTAACGTCAGAAATTTAATGCCGGATAACCTAGATAAAATGATGATCTTTACCTTTCAGCTATCTATTTTTCTATTACTCGCTCAAACGGTGGTAAAGAGTCTAACAGTTGCTTGCCATAGCGTTTGGTCACGACCCGTCTATCCATCAAGGTGATCACGCCTTCGTCCATTTCATTACGCAGTAAGCGGCCACAAGCTTGTACCAATTTTTTTGAGGTGTCGGGCACAGATAAAGACATAAAAGGGTTACCACCTTTAGCACTGACATATTCAGCTTGCGCTTGTTCAACAGGAGAGGTTGGTACTGAGAAAGGAAGTTTGGTAATAATTAAATTATTCAAATAGTTCCCGGGTAAATCTAAACCTTCAGAAAAGCTTTGCGTACCAAAAATAATGCTTTCTTTATTGTCATCACAACGTTTCTTATGACTTTCAATAATATGTTGACGAGAATGTTCACCTTGTACGGCAATATCGAGTTTGTGTTGCTCCCTTAGTGCTTGGGCGACTTTTTCCATTTGCCAATAGGAAGAAAACAACACTAAACTGGCACGGCCTTGTGCTAAATACTTTGGCAGTTTTTCAATGAGCTCATCGGTGAATTGTGTGGCACTTGGTTCATTAACCATGCTAGCGACGACAAGCTGGGCGTTGTTTTGGTAATCAAAAGGAGAGGTGACTTGTTGGTATTGGCTACCGTCGTTATTTTTTAAACCCACTTGAAAACGAAAGTGATCAAATGAGTTTAGCGCTAATAATGTTGCTGAGCATAAAACTGCGCCTTCGCATTGGCTCCAGAGTTTGTCTTCTAAGGTAAAGCCTACTTCTATTGGTGAGGCGCAAACCAAATAATCTTGACGGGCGCTAGCTTTATTTGGCTCTTGCTTTTGCAGCCACCTAGCCATAGGCGCTGCTTTTTCACTGTCGGTTTTTGCATACATAGCCCAAAGTGCTTGTAAATTCTCTAAGCGCTGCAACATAAAGCCTGCCTCACTTAATACAGGCTCAGCAAGGTACATTTGGCAATCACCATCTTTTACCGCTTCAATTAAAGCGCTATACAATTTATTTAAATGGCTTAAACATTTTTTACTTAGCTCATGACAATCTTCTGCCCAATTTTTTAATGCTCTTGGGATAATACCATTGTCAAAACGATAAACTTGCTCGTCATTTTTACTTTGTTTTGAAAACTTATCAGCGGCTTCTTCAGCAAAATAAACACTGGCGTTGTTATCAACAAAGGTCAGTACTTTTTGCATTTCTATCAGTAAATCTTGGCAATCATCACTGAGTTTTAAAGCTGGGGAAATGGCACGTTGCGATTTAATCAGCTTGGCCATTTTATCACCTGTTTCTCTTAACTTAGTTAACCAGTCAATTGCGCCGCGTAAGGTGATGTTAGCACTGGAGTGATCTCGGGTTACTTTGGGTAAGTGGTGCGCTTCATCAATAATATAAAAGGTTTCATCGGGGGCTGATAAAATTCGACCGCCACCTAATTCAAGATCGGCTAATAACAGGCTATGGTTTACTACCAATACATGAGCTTGCTCCATGGTTTCACGTGCTTTATGAAATGGGCAATGGTTATGTTCGCTCAAGGTTTTTAAGCAACTGTGTTTATCACTTTGTACTTGTGACCAAATATGGTGGGGAATAGTGCTTTTCCATGAATCAATATCACCATGCCAAGAACCATCAGTTAATGCTTTGTGCATAGCATTTAAGGTGCGAATGTCACTGGCTTGAGGTTTTTCTGCAAAGGTAAAGCCTGCTTGTGGTGAATCGGTAGCAACGGCTTGGGTCAGCTTTTGCCGACAAACATAACGTTGTCGACCTTTGGCTAAGGCAAAGTCGAATTTTAAGCCAGCATACTTTTTCAAAAAGGGCAGATCTTTGTCTACTAGCTGCTCTTGCAACGCCACGGTGGCGGTGGAAATACAAACTTTTTTATCACGCGCTATTGCTAGCGGAATAGCGCCTAAACTATAAGCGAGTGACTTACCTGTACCTGTGCCTGCTTCGATGGTGATTATTTTTCTATCTTTGCTATATTCGCCGGCGAGCGTTTTGGCTATTTCGGCGATAAGAAATGTTTGCTGTTTACGTGGGTTAAAATGCGTTAAGTTTTCACCAATCGCTTTATATGATTGGCGGATCACTTGTTTTAACTTGTCGGTTAACATCGAGTAGCAGTTTCCAAAGGTTAGATTATAAAGTACACTGCTGTATATATTAACAGGTTCTTCATTTTTCTCTCAATAATTTTCAAGAATATGCCAATTAATTTACCACCACAGATCCAACAAGGATTTTTACTTAGTCGCCATGTGCAAGACAAAGAGGATGCTTTACAGATCAACTTGTGGTTAAAAACGACTCAGGGGGCAAAAAACCTTGTTATTGAACATGAATTAGCCGTGTTTTTTGTTGAAGAAAATCAGGCAGAGCAAGCAACGGGTTTATTGCAAAAGCAGGGTGTTTTACTTGCTAAGCAACAACGTTTAACGTTGAAAACGTTTAGTCAAAAAACAGTTTATGGTTTTTACTTTGCGACCTTATCGCAGTTTTATCGCGCCCGTGATTGCCTTAGATCTCAACAGATAAAATGTTACGAAGATGATATTCGCCCCGATGATAGATATTTAATGGAGCGTTTCATTACCGCCGATATTGATTTTGTTGATCATTGCCAAGCTAACTTGCCGTTTCAGCAAAGTAAGTGTAAAAAATCGTCTGAAAAGCTAACCATTAAGTTGAGCATGTTGTCCATTGACATAGAATGTTCAATGGCAGGAGAGCTTTATTCAATCGGCTTATACGCTAAAAATGATATTGAATTTACATGTGTGCTGATGATTGGCGAGCCACAAGAAAATGCTCATCCTTACATAGTATGGCTAAAAAATGAAAAACAATTACTCATTGAGTTGAACAAGCAAATTGCCATGATTGATGCCGATATTTTTATTGGTTGGAATGTTATTAATTTTGATTTTCGTTTACTGCAAAAGCGCATGGATTTACACGGAATTAAATTTGCCATTGGCCGAGATGGCACTGCACCTCGTTGGCGTCAAAACAGTAATAATACTGAGCAGCACTTTATCGAGATAGCAGGACGCGTGGTGCTTGATGGTATTGATTTGCTAAAATCTGCTACTTATAGCTTTCCTAGCTTCTCCCTTGATAATGTTGCCAATGCCCTGTTAGGGATAGGTAAAAAAGTTAACGATGTTGATAATAGAGTACAAGAAATTACCGATAACTTTTTACATAATAAGCCTGAATTAGCTGCGTATAATCTTGAAGATTGTCGATTGGTGTGGCTGATATTTGAAAAAACACAATTATTAGAGTTTGCCCAGCTTAGGGCGCAATTAACGGGGCTTGCCATTGATAGAGTAGGTGGTTCGGTGGCCGCGTTTACTAATCTTTATCTGCCAAAACTTCATCGCAGTGGCTATGTTGCGCCCAATATGGGTGATGGTCATTCTGATCTTGTTTCTCCCGGTGGTTATGTCATGGACTCTATTCCGGGCCTTTATGACAATGTGCTAGTGCTTGATTTTAAATCCTTGTATCCGAGCATTATTCGTACTTTCAAAATAGATCCGATGGGATTAATTGAAGGTTTAAAGGTCGCTGAAAAAGCAGGGTCTATCGCAGAAAATCAAAATGAACAGGTTATTAAGGGCTTTGATGGTGCTTATTTTTCACGAGATAAACATTTTTTACCCGCTATTATCACCTCACTTTGGTTGGAGCGAGATAAGGCAAAATTGCAAAAAAATGCCGCTTTATCACAAGCGATAAAAATTATTATGAATAGTTTTTATGGCATTTTAGGTTCTACTGGTTGTCGATTTTTCGATCCACGTTTAGCTGGCTCTATCACTAAACGCAGCCATGAAATTTTAAAAACCACTAAAACATGGATTGAAGAGAAAGGTTATCGCGTTATTTACGGTGATACGGATTCTATTTTTGTGCATGTTGGCAGTGAGCAATCGTTATTACAAAGTAGGGCCTTGGGGAATGAGCTTCAAGGTTTCATCAATAAAAAATGGCAACAGCAGATAACCGATGAATTTAATTTACCGTGTGAGCTAGAAATTGAATTTGAAACGCATTTTAGCAAATTTTTGATGCCAACTATTCGTGGGCAAGATGTGGGCAAGGGACAAAAAAGTATAGGAACAAAAAAACGCTATGCTGGTGTTGTAAATGGCAAATTATTATTCAAAGGATTAGAGACTGTTAGAAGTGACTGGACAAAGATCAGTAAGGATTTTCAGCAAGAATTATATCGGCTTGTTTTTAATGAAGAGCCTATTGATGATTACATCAATAATATCATTCATGAACTAAAAGAAGGGGTACATGATAGTAAGTTAGTTTATCAGAAAAAGATAAGGCGTAAACTGGTAGATTATGTAAATACTCCACCTCACATCAAAGCTGCCTTAATCGCTAACAATATACTTATAGACAGAGGAAAAAAGCCTGAATATGAGCATAGAAAGACCATTCGATATGTCATGACTCTCGATGGAGTACAACCTTTAGAATTCAATACTAGCGTTCTTGATTACGATTTCTATGTTGATAAACAGTTTAGGCCCATAGCTAACGATATATTACCTTTTATTGGTAAAGACTTTGATTCAATTACCAGTAAACAAATAGGCTTGTTTTAGTTATATATTGACTATGCACATTTATAAAAGTAACTAGATAGATTTTTATTTATCAATTTGAGCAAAATAATAGATGAAAAGCATGCTATTTCAGGGTAAATACTCATGATACATTCAAAATGTCTGTTTCAGGATACCTGAGCGATTCATGATCAAGGCGCACATTTTTATTAATGGTTGTTCCTTTAAAAAAAGATGCAACGTAGAGCATGATTTGCTCAGTTATCCCCGTAGGGCGAGTTTAAAAGGCTTATATGCAGCGTTATTGATTTCGATAAGGGAACAACCATTCTCTTCAATCAATTCCTTGCCTCTATGCCTTTTAATTCTCGCTGAAACGAGTATTTCGAGGTAACATGAGTATAAATACAGTTAAGTTTTAGATGGCTAGATAGCTATTGAGAAATAATATTCAAGGGTTAAAAATGAAACAATATACTAAAATTGTTACCGCTGGTCGCAAAGCTAAGTGGACTAATGGCGTAGTAAACCCTAGTGTTACGCGCGCATCAACAGTAGTATTTAATACGGTTGCTGAAATGAACAACGCTTTAAAAAACCGTCATAACGAAACGATGGTTTATGGCAGACGTGGTACTACGACCGCCTTTGCTTTTAGTGATGCCATGACAGAGCTTGAAGGTGGTGCCGGTTGTGCGCTTTATCCATCGGGTACTGCCGCTATTACTAATGCGATAATCTCTTTTGTAGAAAGTGGCGATCATATCTTAATGGTTGATAGTGCTTATGAACCAACTCGCGATTATTGCGATAAAATTTTGGCTAAAATGGGTGTTGAAACCACTTATTACGACCCATTAATTGGCGCGGATATTGAAGCTTTGATCAGGCCTAATACCCGCATTGTTTTCTTAGAGTCTCCCGGCTCTATTACTATGGAAGTACAAGACGTTCCCACCATCGCTAAAATAGCGCATCAACATGATTGTATTGTTATGCTTGATAATACTTGGAGTGCTGGTATTAACTTTAAGCCGTTTGACTACGGAGTTGATATTAGTGTGCAAGCGGCAACTAAATATATTGTTGGTCACTCTGACGTTATGCTTGGCACAGCAATCGCTACTGATAAATATTGGCCGCAATTGCGCGATAATAGTTACTTAATGGGGCAATGCACTTCACCGGATGATCTTTATCTTGCTTTACGTGGTATCCGTACCATTGGCGTGCGTTTAAAGCAGCACCAAGCAAGTGCGTTAAAAGTCGCTAATTGGTTAAAAGAGCGACCTGAAGTCGATACCATCTTGCATCCTGCCTTTGAATCTTGCCCAGGACATGAGTTTTTCAAGCGTGATTTTAGTGGCTCTAATGGTTTGTTCTCTTTTACCTTAAATTGTGGCAATAGGGAGGCACTTACCGCCTTTCTTGATGGCTTGTCGCACTTTAAAATGGGCTACTCGTGGGGCGGCTTTGAATCACTTATTTTAGGAATTACCAGTGTTGATTCTATACGTAGTGCGACTAAGTGGACGGCAGAATTTCCATTAATTCGTTTACATATAGGTTTAGAAGATGTTGATGATTTAATTGCCGATTTAGCGCAAGGCTTTGAGCACTTTAATAACAACCTTTAAGAGCTAGGGATTAGATTCTAGGTGTCAGGAAAAGCTAAACTCTATGGCTTCCTAGAACCTAGTCTCTTCCTAGCACCTATGTATTCTTATTTTCCTAACAATATAAATATTTTCTTCGCTATATCCGTATTGTCTTGAAAGCCGCGGAACATGTCGCTTTTGGATCCGAAAGAAAATACTTGAACATCAACAGGATTGTGTGAAGCTGAGCTACTAATAGAGCCCCATCCTGTGTTTGTTTTTTTATCTATAATCTTTTTAATAGATTTTAATATCAGAGTATAGCCTTTAGGTGGATATTTTAAGGTATGTGCACTGCGTGGAAGTTTATTATAGTTACTCTCTGCTATTTTACTTTCAAGTTTAGCATTATTCAGTAAAGTGTATTCTTCTGGTGTTATGTCGAAAGTTAGTAACGCACTAATTTCATCAATGCTTAATACTTCTGACTCTATTTTTTTAGAAATAGCTTCCGGAGACATGTTCATTTTTCTAATGAATTGTGGTTGCCATAAATACTTACTTTTGACCTTCTTATCTGAGTAGCCTGTCCATTTCCCGAGAGCTAGACCACCGGTACTATGATCTGCGGTAATTACCACAAGGGTATCAGGGTGTTTGGCAACGTATGTTTCTAAATATTCAACCGTTTTAGCCAAATCGTCCATTTCGGCCATAGCAGCAGCAATATCATTACTATGACCAGCCCAATCAACCTTACTACCTTCCACTAATAAGAAAAACCCTTGCTCGCTTTCTAGTTTCGTAAGGGCCGCTTTAGTCATAGTCGTTAACTGATTATTGTTAACATCATCCAATGCCCATGGAAGCCCTGAGTTAGCAAATAAACCCAAAACAGGCTTTTCAGGGGGTATGTTGCTTAATCCAGCATAATCGTCAATGTAGTGAAAACCTGCTTGTTTAAATTCATTCACCAGATTGCGATCATCGCGAATGAAATACTTCCAACCACCACCGAAATATAAGTCAGCCTTAATACCATTATCAATATAGCTATCGGCAATTTCGTTGTAATTATAACGATGTTCATTATGAGTTAAATAGGAGGCAGGCGTAGCATGATTTATTTGAGACGTGACCACAACGCCTGTCTTTTTTCCTTGCAATTTTGCCCATTCTAAAACGGTTTGAACTTCTTTTTTACTAACATCAATGCCAACAGCGTTGTTGTAAGTTTTTACACCCGTTGCCAATGCAGTAGCACTGGCTGCAGAATCGGTAATATATCCTGAGACTAGAGCTGGATATGTACTACTCGAACCGACTAGATGTCGATCAAAAACAGTTTCTTCTATTTCACTAGTGTCTGGGTTATCACTAAAATAACGATATGCAGAAGTGTACGCTGGTCCCATACCATCACCAATAACCATGATAATATTTTTTGGTAAATAGTTCGGTAGAGAATTTGGTAAGTAGTTCGGCAAAGCAGCGGATTGAGAGCTTACTTGCTCTGCAACGGCTAACTTACTTTTATCATCTGTTAAGCCAGTGCTAGTACAAGATACGGTAAGTAAAGAGAGTGCGAGTGTAGGTAAAAAAAAATTCATTGAATATTCCAATTGTTTAAAACAAATTATTGTGCCAATTCGACATCAACCCAGACCAAGCGGTGATCTGAAGAGGCCTGTCTATTTTTAATGAGGCGGTAGCTTTCTTGTTGCTTTTCAGGCCAATACACGCCTGAATCTATCAGGGTAAAACCGTAAGTAGACGGCAATACATAATCTGGTCGCATCCCCCAATGAGCGGTGTAGTATTTGGCATTTTTGTTATTAGTGTCGTGCTGTTTACCGCCTAAACTTGAAGGCATAGGGTCTTGAATTTTTTCACTATTTAAAAGTGCGTAAATACCTTGGCTGCCTTTAGTCGCGATGGCATTGCCATTTATGGTTGAAGCATTTTGATCGCCTAAAAGTACGAACGCTTGCTGAACGGCTAAGCTGCCTTTCTTACCAAGGTCATCATATATGTAATGACCTTGCTCACCATTAATATAGTCCACCCAAAATCGAATTTCATCATGGTTACGCTTACCGTTGCGATCTTCTGGGCCATCAAATACTGGCGGAGTAGGATGGCTTGCTAATATATGTATTGTTTTACCATTAACATTGACAGGAATATCCCAGTGGGATTTCGACGATAACCTTAACGCTTGCCATGTCTGCTCACTATACCAAGGTTGATTAGTGCTAGGGTCTATGGGTTTTGATGCATTAGGCATATCGCGCCATTTAAAGTATTGAAAAGTTCTAATGCTTTCTTCGTTAATGGGGTATTTAGATAATAATACCATGCCGTAATGGCCTTCAAAATAGCCAAAGCCGTGAGTGTCGGCAGGTTGTTGATTACTTTTGCCGTCATGATTTATGTCAGCATTTATTTTAACGCCTGTATTGACCTCACCTTGATAAAAATAGGGGTAATCAACACTCGCTTGACCATTTTGCTCATGCGCTAAATACTGGTTAATAAACGTGCGGATGTTTTTATGGCTGTCGTCAACGCGATCAAATTCATTGAGTAAAATAATATCAGGATTGATGCGTTGAATGATTTCAGCAATGTTTCTTATTTGTAAAGAGCTTTGCTGTAGGGCTTGAGCTAACTCGTTGCCAGCAGCATTGTTATTAGCTGAAGAGCTAGTTGCCTCTTTATCTACATAGTTAAGCGCTTCCATGCTGACATTAAAGGTAGCAATACGAAGTTTGGTCGGGGGTTCAAATGCCATAGCTTTGCTCAAAGTAGCGGTAGCTGAAATAAAAAGGCTGCATAGTGCCAATGATAATACAGGCATTGTTAATTTTATTAAACATCTCATTATTTAAGCCCACAACCACGTAAAATAAAATCAGTCAGAAATTTAGTTATACGTTCAATGTCATCTTTTCGATAATGGGAGTTGCCCATAATCGTCAATATTTGATTGTCAAAATCTGCGTAATGCTGGGTTGTTGACCAAATGAGAAAAATTAAGTTAACCGGGTCAACATTTTGCATTTCACCATTATCAATCCAACATTGAAATATTTTTGCTTTTTCTGTTACCCATTGACGTTGATAAGTGCGAGCAAAATCTTGTAGATGCTGTGCACCCTGAATAATTTCCATCGCGTAAATTTTTGAAGCTTGAGGGTTTTTAAACGACATGGTTATTTTTGCGCGAACAAACTTTTCGATAGCAAGCTTAGGACCATCTTCAAGCATAATATCGCCAATACCGTCATCCCACATATTCAACGTTTGCTCTAATACCGCGTGATAGATATTTTCTTTATTCTTAAAGTAGTACAGTACATTCGCTTTTGGCAGTTGTGCTTGATCGGCAATAGACTGTACTGTTGCCCCTTTATAACCTTGCGAGACAAATTCACCCTGTGCTGCCGCTAAGATTTTTTCAACGCTCTTTGCTCTGATAGTTTTGTGTTGGTTTTGTTGCATATTTAGTTAGTTAACGTTGTTGAGAGCAAGTTCATAAAAGCGCAATTATTTCTTGTTTTTTTGAAAAGTAACAGGTAATTTTTATGACAATTATACTTTTGCAAAAATAAATATAAAAAAATTATTACTATTTAACTGGCTCGTTTAGTTTGTTTTCTTATTTATTACATCACATTACATTACATTAGAACTCGGTACTTTTTCAATAGTCTACAAATAAAAGTTGACCTAGTGGTAAGTTTATTTGATTTGTAGCTGGTTTTTAATTAAATTGTCATAAAACTGTTGCAACATGTGCTTAAAATCAATTTATCACTGTTATTGCTATAGTTTTTATGTTCAGGATGAACAAGCAGTTTTTTGCTCTTGAAAAAACTGCACTGACACCATTGTTGGCAGTTGCATATCGCGGTGCCATGACGTTATAGGGATATAACTTATTAGATTAAATGCAGGAGCAATTACCCTGATGGTAAAGAATGTATTGAATAAACAGTAATAATAATAAATAAATTAAAAACACTAAAGGAAATTACAAATGAAAACCCACTCTCTATCACGCATCACAGGCGCGTTGGTTGTTGCGCTTGGTTTATCAACATCGGTTATCTCTACTGATGTGTTAGCAAATACAACGTCTGCTGGTATTAAAGGGCAAGTTGTTGGTCCACAAGGTAATGCTGCAGCAGGTACTAAGGTGACCATCACTCATATTCCATCAGGTACGACAAAGACTGCGGTAGTAAACCAGTCAGGTTCTTTTGCCGCTAAAGGTTTGCGAGTTGGTGGACCTTATAAGGTTGAGGTTGATTCAGACCGTTTTGAAGATACGGAGTTAACAGATGTATTTTTAACACTAGGTGAAACCTACCCTGTTAATGTTGCTCTTGCAGAGCAGCAAGATATTGAAACTATTGTTGTTACGGGGCGTGTAGTCAGTAAAAACTATGGTAGTAATAGCCCTTCTTCAAACTTTAATTTAAAAGATATTCAATTAGCGCCATCGGTAAACCGCGATATTAAAGATGTTATTCGTGTTGATCCTCGCATTTATATCAGTGGGTCAGCTGGTGGTGGTGATGCTATTCAATGTGCGGGTGGTAACCCTAGATTTAACAGTTTAACTGTTGACGGCGCACGCATGAATGATAATTTTGGTTTGAATAGTAATGGTTATCCAACGGTTCGTATTCCATTCTCTTATGATGCCATTGATCAAGTTGCGGTCGAGCTAGCACCATTTGATGTGCAATATGGTGGTTTTACTTCTTGTAACATTAATGCCGTAACTAAGTCTGGTGGTAATGAAGTTCATGGTAGTGTTTTCGTCGATTACACCAGTGATTCATTAAAAGGCGATAGTTTAGAAGGTGATAAAATTGATACCGGTGATTATGATGAAAAGCGTTATGGCTTTAATGTAGGTCTACCGTTAATTGAAGACAAGTTGTTTTTCTTCGCCGCTTATGAAAAGTTAGACGGCGCACAAATCATGCAGTATTCGGCATTTGATAATGGCGCGATTACGCAAAGTGAAGTTGATCAAATCATTCAAATATCTAAAGACACTTATAACTATGATCCAGGTACTATGGTGCCTAGTATGCCTGTAGATGATGAGAAGCTATTAGTTAAGTTTGACTGGAATATTGATGAAAATCATCGTTTAAACTTTGTTTATAACTACAATGATGGTTTTGAAATAGGCCAATCAGATGAAAGTTCAGATCAATTATCATTGTCTAACCACTTTTATGAACGTGGTGCTGAATTCACTTCGTATGTATCATCATTATATTCAGACTGGTCAGATAACTTTTCTACCGAAATTCGTATCGGTTATTCAGAACTAGAAAATAGACAAATATCATTTGACCAAGCCAGTGGTTTTGGCGAATTTAGAGTTGAAGATATTGGTATTGATAATAATGTTAGCGTTTATTTAGGGCCTGATGATTCTCGCCAATCAAATAAACTAAGTTATGATAATCTGTCTTTAAAAGTAGCGGGTACCTATTATCTTGATGAGCATGAATTATATTTTGGTTATGAACGAGAAGAGTTAGATGTATTTAACTTATTTGTTCAGCATAGCCAAACAGAAACACGCTTTAATAACCTTGAGGATTTTGAGTCTGGTTTAGCTGATGATGTTTATTATGGAAATGCTAATTCTCACAATCCTGATGATGCTGCAGGTGAATTCAAATACGCGTTAAATACTTTGTATTTTCAAGACAAATTTGAATTAACCGATTACGATGTAACCATCACTGCCGGTCTTCGTTACGATTGGTATACTAGTGATGATAAGCCGACTCATAATCAAAACTTTGAAGACAGATATGGCTTTTCAAATGCTCAAAATCTTGATGGTGTTGATTTGATTCAACCACGTTTTGGTTTTAACTGGACAGCGAGCGAGCAATTAGAAGTACGCGGTGGCTTTGGCTTATATTCTGGCGGCAACCCAAATGTTTGGATATCAAATAGCTATTCAAATGATGGCGTGCGTAATATTCAAGACTCAGTCAGAGATGTGCAAATACTTGGTGCCGGCGCTATTGAATATAATGGAACAGGTCAGCCTGGTTATGATATACCGCAGTCACTTTATGATGATATAGGTAGTGGCACGGCTGATTCAAGCACCAATGTTACTGATCCAAACTTTGAAATTCCTTCAGAATGGAAGTACTCATTAGGTTTAACTTATGTGACTGAAGACGAGTATGTGTTAACGGCAGATGCTTTGTACACCGATAAGCAAGACTCAGCCATTATTAGTAACTTAGCTGATGAAGTTGTGGATACAGCCCCTGACGGTCGTCCAATTTATGATAGCGTTAATCACAGTCGTAACTCTGACTTCTTATTAACTAATGTAACGGGTGATGATGCAAAATCAACCATACTTTCATTTGCGGTAAGTAAAGCCTATGACAATGGTTTTGCTTTCTCTGCCTCTTATGCTTATACCGATGCACAAGATGTACACCCAATGACTAGTTCGGTAGCGTTTTCTAACTACCACCGCATTGCGGTATCAGATCCTGAAAACCCACAGCTAGCAGCATCAAACTATGAAATACCACATCGCTTCACGGTGAGCTTAACTTATAGTCATGAGTTTTTCAGTGGTTACCAAACTAACTTTAGTGTCTTTGGACAGGCTAACCAAAGCCATCCGTACACTTATAGCTTCTCTGAAGATTCAAGAGGGCTAGGCTTTAATGATGCACATCGCCAATTGCTTTATGTGCCAACAGAAAATGATGCTAATGTTATTTATGGCGTAAACGATAAAGGAATACCATTCGATCAACAAGCATTCAATGACTTTATTGCTGCAGAAGGGTTAACTCGTGGTCAAATCATCGATAGAAATGCATTAGATGGTAAATGGTGGACTAAGTTTGATGTACGCGTAGAGCAAGAATTTATGGGCTTTATGCCGGGGCACAAAGCAAGTGCTTATCTTGTTATTGAGAACTTTGGTAATATGTTAAATGATGATTGGGGTGTACTTAAAGAAGGTAACTTCTTGCAAGGTGCCGTTACCACAACAATTACGGATGATGGTCAATATTCTTACAATGAGTTTAATAACCCTTCTGCTTCAAGCCGGGTGACAGATGCATCATTATGGGAAATGCGTATTGGTATTAAATACGATTTTTAATCAGTATTAATATTTAATCTGGATAAACCAAAACCGCACTTTTTAGTGCGGTTTTTTTATATCAAATTTTTATGATTTTTGTAGCAAAATCATTAATTGATGTTAGTATGATTAAATACTTGACCATAAGGTCAGTTTTTATTTGGTAAAAGCAAATGAATGAATTTAAAAGTAAAGAGATTGATGTCAATATTTGGCAGGCATTGGTTAAAAATGCACAGCAGGCTTATCAAAAGGCTTATGCCCCTTACAGTAATTTTAGTGTCGGTGCTGCGGCGATAACGACTGACAATAAAATAGTACAAGGTTGTAATGTAGAAAATGCTTCTTACGGTTTAACGGTTTGCGCTGAACGTAATTGTATCGCCCAAGGCGTTATTGCCACTGAGCATAATAATACTAATAAGCTTGAGTTTAAGGCGCTGGTTGTTTACACCGAACAAGAAAAACTAACGCCACCTTGTGGTGCGTGTCGGCAAGTGATCAGTGAATTTTTTCCAGGTGATGCGCAAATAAAGGCAGTGAACCATCTTAACCAGCAAAAACAGTGGACGGTTGAACAGTTACTTCCTGATGCTTTTACACCTTATGACTTAATTAATAAAACATAAATTAATAAGGTATAAGTTAATAAGACATAAATGAAGATGATATAGATAAGATATAAACAAGAAATAGAGATTTAAATAAATGTTATTACCCCAAGAAATAATCGCTAAAAAGCGTGATAATAAAATTCTGCACAATGATGAAATTAATTTTTTTGTTGATGGCCTAGTATCAAATAACTTTAATGATGCGCAAGTGGGCGCCATGGCCATGGCTATTTTTCAGCAAGGACTTTGTGAGCAAGAAACAGTAGCGTTAACTCAGTCTATGATGCATTCAGGCGAGGTTTTATCATGGCAAGGCATTGATGGCCCTGTGGTTGATAAACATTCAACTGGTGGTGTCGGCGATAAAGTGAGCTTTATGTTAGCCGCCATTATTGCTGCTTGCGGCGGTTATGTGCCGATGATTTCAGGTCGAGGCCTTGGTCATACAGGGGGCACTGCAGATAAACTTGAAAGTATCGCGGGGTTTAATGTACAGCCAAGTTTAAGTGATTTTAAAAATATTGTTGCAGAACTTGGTATGGCTATAATTTCGCAAACACCCGAGTTAGCCCCAGCAGACAGACGCTTATATGCTATTCGTGATGTTACCGGCACGGTTGCTTCTATTCCGCTTATTACCGCGTCAATTTTATCGAAAAAGCTTGCCGCAGGTTTAGATGCTTTGGTGATGGATATTAAAGTAGGTAATGGCGCTCAAATGATCTCGCTTGAAGATGCAAAGCTATTGGCGCAAAGCATTACCGGCGTTGCTAATAATGCTGGTGTAAACACGCAAGCTATTATTACTGATATGAACCAAGTACTGGGTAGTACCGCAGGTAATGCCTTAGAAATGTATGAAACGGTAAAATACTTAACAGGCAAGTTACGCGAGCCAAGACTTCATCAAGTTGTGGTAACACTAGCTCAAGCCATGCTGATTAATACTAAGCTGGTAAAAGATGAAAAAGAGGCGCAAACAAAAATTGACCATGCCTTATCATCAGGTAAAGCGGCAGAAATTTTTAGCAAAATGATTTGTGCGTTAGGTGGGCCAAGTGATTTGTTAGAAAACCCTTGGCGTTCTATGGCCAAAGCTGAGCACATTATTGAAGTATTAGCGCCATGCCATGGCTATATTAGCGCGACGCAAACCAGAGATGTTGGCGTTGCTGTAGTAACACTGGGTGGCGGCAGAACACATAATGCCGCAAAAATAGATCACAGTGTCGGTTTTGATCGCATTTTGCCTGTAGGTACGCGGATAAATAGAGGTGATGTGTTAACCAGAGTGCATGCTAGCTCAGATGACAGTGCACAATTGGCGAGCCAGCAGTATCTTGAAGCGATGAGCTTTTCAGAGGCACCCGTTGTTGCCCCTGAAGTCATTTACTCATAGCCGTTTTAAATTAAGTTTCGCTATTGATGTGTTTTACTACATAAAATAAGCAATCATTTAAGGCCGCTTCTTTGTTGCTCGTGGCCTTAAATAGCCGTAAATTTTGCTTGCACACTAACTGATTTTCTCGGGCATAAAAATAGTCATCAATAACATTTTTGCCCTTTTTATCTAGCAATTGTAAGTTGTTTAGACCGTCACCATCAATCCAGCCGAGCATTTCATCTTGATGGGCACCACCAAAATTAAAATATTCTATATTGTTTTTTAGGGTAACTCCGCTGTAACCTTCATCATGTTCGGCATAAGAAAGGTTAACATCAGTTTTGACTTGTAGGCGCAGGGGACGATAAATAACTTCAACATTTTTTTCTTGGCGAATATAACCAATATTGTCGCACTGTGCGACATGACTAATACTGGTAAAGAGGCTTCGTCTGCTTGTTCATCAAGGCTGTAACCTTGCAATAATGTGGTGAATACTCGGAATTTATTCGTGTTTCTAGCTTTTACTATCAATGACTGTCGGTGCCGTTATTGATAGTAAAAAGTGTACGTAGTCAGCGTGTAAGTCTTGCCAATGTGGATCTTGTAGGTAGTTGATCTCGTTGTAATCTATTTCTATATTTCTATTATTGGTATTTGATTAAGGTCAATAAAAGTGGTTGATGTCTTTATAAATTGTGTTTAAAAACTTTTTCGCGCTAAACTATTGCCAACATTCATATTTTGAGTATCAAAAATGCTAGAAGAAACTATTTTTTCAAAAATAATCCGCCAAGAAATACCGACACCTTTGTTATATCAAGATGAGTTAGTAACAGCCTTTAGAGATATCGCCCCAAGAGTTAGTACACATATCCTCATTGTGCCGAACAAACATATTCCAACCGTTAATGATGTTACTGAAGAAGATGAACTAGTGATGGGGCGTATGATCAGTGTTGCCAAAAAATTAGCCAAGGAAGAAGGTATTAATGAAAAAGGTTACCGTTTAATCATCAATTGCAATGAAGATGGCGGACAAGAGGTATTTCATATACATATGCACTTACTTGGCGGTCAACGACTAGGGACTATGTTGTCGGTGTAATTTCGTTAACGTGAATAGAAAGCGGTGTAAGAAAGAAAAATTTGCTAATAAGAGGCAAAAAACGATAAACGGCTACAAAGTCACGATTAAAGGCAGTGCGTTTAAGTGTAAGCTGGAGCATAATTAACCCCTATAAGATAAAAATTTGCCGCTGTTGGGATTTTGTGTGAATTGGAAAGAATTGCTCGACAATAGAAACCGTTTATTTTGGTTAGCCCATAGCGCTGGCTGGTTTGGCTTTGCGCTAGTGCATTACCTGGGTTCACTATTACACGATTTACGTGATATTTTTGTAGTGATTATTTTTTTAAATGCCTATGCGGGTTGGCTTTTTACCGTACCGCTGCGTTATATTTATCGCCGTGTTTGGAATATGTCACCCGTTAAAATTGCTCTGGTGGTTATATTTTCTTCGTATTTTACCGGGGTTTTGTGGCAAGTTGTTAAAAATATTAACTATTGGGAAATATACAAACACGGTTATAAACCTGATTTTTGGTTGATGTACACGCAATCAAGTGTTTGGTCTTTTTATATTATTCTCAGTTGGAGTGGTTTGTATTTTGGTACTAAATATTATCAAATGCTGCAAATAGAAAAACAGCACGTATTAAAAGCGAATACGGTTGCCCATCAAGCTCAGTTGAAAATGTTAAGATATCAGTTAAATCCCCACTTTTTGTTTAATACTTTAAATGCCATTTCAACACTTATTTTATTAAAAGAAAATGTTATTGCTAATGGTATGGTAACAAAGTTGAGTGAATTTTTACGCTATTCCCTTGATAAAGATCCGATGAAAAAAGTCACCTTAAGTAGTGAAATTCAAGCGCTAGAATTATATTTAGCCATAGAAAAAGTGCGCTTTGAGGATAGATTACAAGTGCATTTCAATATTAGTGAGTATTGTCAAAAAGCACTTGTACCTAGTATGATTTTGCAACCATTAGCTGAAAATGCGATTAAACATGCCATAGCAACTCAAGAAGAAGGGGGCGCTATCACTATTTCGGTACAAAATTTTGCTAATGATTTAATGATTGAAGTAGCTGACGATGGACCGGGTGCCGACATTGTTGATGGCAATTTATACCGAGAAAGTGGTGTTGGGTTAGTGAACACACGCGAAAGATTACATACTTTATATCAAGATAAATTTTCGTTAGTGGTTGCCAATAATACCCCTTCGGGTGTTAAAGTGAGTATACGTATGCCATGTGAATTCACTTGTGATTAATGCTAATAACTAATGTAGGTAATTAATGCAGATAAATAAGGCTGGTAGTTAATGTTTGCAAATAGAAAACAGGATGTCAGTTATGGCGCTTAGAACAATCATTGTTGATGATGAACCTCTTGCTCGTAAAGGGTTGATGATACGACTACAAGCTTATGATGACATTACTGTTGTTGCACAGTGTTGTAATGGCCGAGAAGCCATTGAAGCTATCCGTGCTTATCAAATTGATTTAATGTTTCTTGATATTCAAATGCCGGGTCTTAATGGTTTTCAAGTGATAGAAGAGGTAACTAAGCAGGGATTAAAATTACCTACGGTTGTTTTTTCCACCGCTTTTGAACAATATGCGATTAAAGCATTTGAAGTACATGCGCTTGATTACATAATGAAGCCAGCGGATGAAGTCCGTCTTGACCAAGCTATTAATAAAGTAAGAAGCTACTTTAACTCTAATAGTGACGCCGATCATAAAGCCAAACTTATTCGATTAGTGAGTGATGTAACAGGTAATGACTGCAAGCAAATATTAACTGAATTAGCCAATAACCAACCGGTTAGCTTATCTAGTTATTCTGATGTGCTAGCGATAAAAGATGCTGGTGAAGTTAGTAGAGTACCTGTTAAAGATATTACTTGGATAGATGCCGCTGGTGATTACATGTGCGTACATACTTGCTGTGACGCTAACAACACTAAAGAAAATACCCATATTTTGCGAAAAACGATGAAGCAGCTTGAAGAGCATCTTGATCCAAAGCTGTTCATTCGAAATCATCGCTCTACGATTGTCAATAAAGACTATATCCAAAAACTTTGTAGCCAAGTAAATGGTGAATCTTTTTTAGTACTAAAAAATGGCAAAGAATTAAAAGTTAGTCGAAGCTACAAAGAAAAAGTGAAGCAAGCAATAAATTGCTAGTTTTTTCTTAGCTTTTTCTGAGTTTTAGGATAAAACGTCTATACTCTAGTTAATATCAAAATAACAAGAGTATCAACTATGAAGGTAAGCTATATTGCTCATGTATCTGGAAGAGTGCAGGGCGTATATTTTAGAGCGTCAAGCCAACAAAAAGCCATTGATTATGGCTTAAGTGGCTATGCTAAAAATTTAGCTGACGGTGATGTAGAGTTGATGCTTTGCGGAGAAGAAAAAAATGTTGAAAAAATGCTTGTCTGGTTAAAAGATGGCCCCAAAGAGGCTGACGTTACCCAAATGCAGCAAAAAAAAGTTGACTGGCAAGAGCATAGTTTTTTTTCTATCAGTTAGTCAGTCACTAACTGAAAACGTTGTATGGTTTTACCGTCACGTTCGATACTCTCAGTGAACATTGTTAATGGTCTCACCCAAATATCATCTTTGTTACTGAATGGATGATAAACCACTAAACACTCTTCTGTTTCACTATGCCGAGCAAGGTGAATCACTTGGTAAAAACTGCCTTTGAAGTGTTGGTATTTGCCTAATTTGATCATACATACTCTCTTAAATAACGGCTCATTTTAAATGAACTCGAATAAGACTGTAAAGTATCGTGCCTTACAGCCTTACAGCCTTACAGCCTTACAGCCTTACATCTTAAACTCTTAACGCTTTTTCGCCACGTGCTATACCCACACAACCCGAACGCACAGATTCAATTATTTCAGTCTCATTATTGAGGGTTTCAATAAAAGCAGTTAATTTATCACTACTGCCTGTTAGTTCAATGGTATAAATTTGCTTACCAATATCAACAATTGATCCTCGAAAAATATCGCTAATTCGTTTTACTTCCGTCCTTGATTTGTCACTTACGGCAGCTACTTTGACTAATAACAACTCGCGCTCAACATGCTTTCGCTTAGTTAAGTCAGTTATTTTAATGACATCAACTAATTTATTTACTTGTTTAACGATTTGCTCTAACACTCTGTCATCACCAATGGTAGCAATGGTTATGCGTGACAAGGTATTATCGTCAGTAGGGGCTACAGTTAAACTTTCAATGTTAAAAGCTCGTTGTGAAAACAAACCGACAATGCGTGATAGAGCGCCAGCCTCGTTTTCTAATAATATAGATAATATATGACGCATTATGTTTTTACTCCTTCTACTACTTTAATATAAATCCAGATATCATCGATGTGGTTATAGGTGCTGTCATCCAAGGTGTGTTTCATTACCCTTTTACTCCTTTTGAAACCCACATATCATCAATAGCGCCTTGGCGAATTTGCATGGGGTATACATGTTCCTTTTCATCAACCAATACATCAACAAAAACGAGTTTATTTTTAATATTGAAAGCTTGCTCTAATTTGTTGTCAAGCTCGTCTAAAGTATCTATTTTTATACCAACGTGACCATAAGCTTCTGCCAATTTGATAAAATCAGGTAGTGATTCCATATAAGAGGAAGCATGTCGACCATCATAAACCATATCTTGCCATTGACGTACCATGCCTAACGAACGGTTATTTAGGGTAATAATCACAACAGATAAATTGTATTGCATGCAGGTAGACAATTCTTGAATGTTCATTTGAATTGAACCGTCGCCAGTGATACAAATAACATGTTTATCAGGAAAAGCCAGCTTAGCGCCCATCGCGGCAGGTAAGCCAAAGCCCATAGTGCCTGCGCCCCCTGAATTAATCCATTGACGCGGTTTAGCAAAGGGATAATATTGTGCTGCAAACATTTGGTGTTGACCAACATCTGAGGCCACATAAGCTTCACCCTTGGTAATTTTATACATAGCTTCTATAACACGTTGCGGTTTGATCTTTTCACCGGCCACTTGTTTGTAACCAACATGACGCATATCACGCCATAAATTGATTTGTTGCCACCAATCTTGCAAAGCTTCATCATTAGGTGTGAAATTTATCGCGATAAGTTCATCGAGTATTTGCTGCATAACCACATCAACCAAGCCAACTACGGGTATATGGGCGTTGATGGTTTTTGAAATAGAGGTAGGATCAATATCAACATGGATAATAGTGGCGTTAGGGCAAAATTTTTCTACATTATTGGTTACTCTGTCATCAAAACGTACACCTAGTGCTAAAATAACGTCAGCATTAGCCATGGTTTTATTGGCTTCAACTGAGCCATGCATCCCTAACATACCAATAAAATTTTCATGGAGGCCTGAAATTCCACCTAATCCCATTAACGTATTGGTTATTGGTGCTTTGAGTGTTTCGACTAGTTGGGTCAATAGCACTGCAGCATCAGCAAGTACAATGCCGCCGCCAGAGTAAACAACAAGCTTTTTCGCTTCATTAATTGTTTTAACTGCTTTGCGAATTTGTTTTGGATGGCCTTTAATATTTGGGTTGTAAGAACGCATTCTTACATCAGTTTCTATGTGAAATGGCGCTTTATTTTGTGGGATCAGTAAATCCTTAGGTAATTCAATAACAACAGGTCCAGGGCGGCCAGTACTGGCAATATAAAAAGCTTTAGCAATGACATTTGGGATGTCAGCTAAATCACGACAGTTAAAGCTATGTTTTATAATTGGACGAGTACAGCCAACAATATCTGTTTCTTGAAAAGCGTCATTACCAATAAGTGTTGTAGGTACTTGCCCGGCTAAAATCACCATGGGAATAGAGTCCATATATGCGGTGGCAATACCCGTAACACAGTTTGTTGCTCCAGGACCTGATGTTGCTAATACAACACCTACTTCTCCCGTTGCACGAGTGTAACCGTCAGCCATATGGGTAGCTGCTTGTTCGTGACGAACAAGAATATGCTCAATTTCATCTTGTTGAAAAATTGCATCGTAAAGATCTAACACTGAGCCACCAGGGTAGCCAAAAATATACTTTACCTTCAGTGCGGATAGCGCTTTAACCACCATCTCGGCACCTGTAAAAAGCTCTGTTGTCATGCTGATATCCTTAGTTAAGTCGTTAGTTAGTAATCATTACTGCGATGTAAAAATAATTTTAAGATATAAAAAACCCTCGGTCTTTTTAGAGCGAGGGTTTGATTTTTGTTCATTTGCTTTATTTATAGTTAGCTTTTTCACACAATCTCACTCTCACCGTGATTTGACGAGCATCACGACGACATTGAGTTTGCTAGTTTGAGTAAATAAATTCACGTTTTCATAAGTCTTATCTTATTATAATATTTAAAAACAAAGCTAATGGCTAATGCTTGGCATTATTTTTAAGGGTTTCGTTACGAGTGTCAACCATTAAATACAAAATGAGGGGTATTTGTTACGAAAAATAGTTAAGTAAATATTGACCTTATTCATAAGCCGTTTATATAACTCATAATTAATTGTTTTTACTATTCTAGTTGTTCATTATGACTTATAGTTATAGTAGTTACACTTCATGACAATATTGTCAATATTAACAAAGTATGCTGTAAGTATAAAACTTATGGACAAAAAATGGAAAGATCATGATTAATTTAAAAAGAATATGTATTGCAGCACTTGTTGTTGTTATTGCTAGTTGTTCAAGTACTTATGAAGCTAATGTGGATTTTGATAAAAATACGAAAGTTGATACAGGTAATTATAAAACTTTTGCTTGGTTAACGTCTGGTAAAATAATGGCACCTGCAGAAGATATTAATCCCGTGATGAAAATACGTGTTGATGAAGAAATAGAGCAAGCTTTTATTGCGAAAGGTTATCAGCTAATAGCAGATGCAGAAAAAGCAGATTTTGCTATTTCTTATACTGTTGGCAACCGAGATAAAATTAAAGTGAGTAACTATCCAGCAACCTATAATACTGGTTTTGGCTGGGGACGAGGTTATTACGGTGGTTATTATGGCGGTATGTATGGCTCAGGTATGGCAACAGAAACACGCGTTAGACAATACACTGAGGGCAAGCTAGCGATTGATATTTATGATGTAAAAACGCATCAACCTGCTTGGCATGGTTGGGCAACTAAACGTATTACCTCAGCAGATAAAGAAGCGCCGTCAGCAACAATTAAAGGTGTTGTTAATCAAGTGGTTGCTCAGTTTAATTAAATTCTGAGTCATAAATTGATTATTTAACTATAAAAAGCGGCAGTAGCCGCTTTTTTTTATATTTTAGTGCAATTTCGTTTAACTGTATTACACTGTTATACAAGGCTTATTACAAAATAGTATATTGAAATGAGTGATTTCATATTTAAGGATGAACCATTAGAAATTGACAAACCGATGAGTAGAAAGACGCAAAAAAAATGGCGTATTTTAGTGGTGGATGACGACGACTCAGTTCATCAAGTGACTCGGTTAGTGTTAGCTGACGCTGAAATTGAACACCGTTATTTAGAGATTGTTTCTGTTTACTCAATGGATGAAGCTAAAACAACCTTATTGAATGATGAGGATTTTTGCATGGCATTTGTTGATGTTGTTATGGAAACCGATCATGCTGGCTTAGAGTTGGTGCAATGGATAAGGGAAGAGCTAAAAAATCAAGCTATTCGTTTAGTATTAAGAACGGGGCAAGCAGGCACTGCACCAGAAGCTAAAGTTATTAAAGACTTTGACATCAATGATTATAAAGACAAAACAGATTTTACCTCCAACAAAATGATCACTACAGTTTACGCAAGCATTCGTGCCTACCGCGATATAATGACCATTCAGCGTAGTTTGGATGCTTTTAAAAAACTTATTGAAACCACTCATGATTTACTAAAGATAGACCAATTGAAATCTTTTGGCTCTGCGGCATTAAATCACCTATTAGCGTTAATGAATGTTGAAAGTTCAGCTTTGTATATTGCTCGTACACAAGTTGATTTTGACTTACATACAACAAATTTAATTATTGCCTGCACAGGAAAATATGTCTGTGAATCAGACTCTTTAGAAGACTCTGATATTGCTGATGAAGTGAAAGAAAAAATACAACAGGCTTTTATCAGTAAGTCTCATTATAATGATGACACCTGTTTTGTCGGTTACTATCAAGCAGCCGTGAATTCAGCCTCTGTACTTTATATTGAGTTTGAGGATGACAATGAGCACTTTAAAGCCAGTTTAGCGGAACTTTTTGCCACGAATGTTGCCTTGATCCTAGAAGGATTAACGAAACAAAAAGAAATTGAAAAAACACAAAAAGAGTTATTATTCATTGTTGGTGAAGCTGTAGAAGCTCGCAGTAAAGAAACGGGGTCACATGTAAAAAGAGTGGCGCTAATATGTGAACTAATAGCTCAAAAGCTTGGCATGAGCAGCACATTTATCGGAGCCTTACGTTTGGTTGCACCATTACACGACCTTGGTAAAATAGCGATACCTGAGCACATACTTCATAAGCCAGGTAAACTTGTGGGCGATGAATGGAAAATTATGCAAACACATGCGCAAATTGGTGGTGATATTTTAGAAAAATCAACAGTGAGTGTTTCTAAGTTAGCGGCAAGGCTCGCTCATTATCATCATGAAAATTGGGATGGCTCTGGTTATCCAAAAGGGTTATCTGGCAAAGAAATTCCCATTGAAGCTAGAATAATGGCTATAGCCGATGTGTTTGATGCGCTTGGCTCGAAACGTTGCTATAAAGAAGCTTGGCCAGATGATAAAATTAAAGCTTATTTAATTGAACAGAAAAATAAAAAATTTGAAGACACGTTAGTGGACATTGTTATTGATGATTATGACAGTTTCACTGAAATCAGACGCAAGTTCCCAGATAAACATTAATAATATTTATCTGGTAATTGATAGTAAATTTATTGGAATTGGTATAAAGATGTTTCACCACAAAAAAGGTAGCTTTACTGCTTGGATGCTCAGGCTTAGAAAAATTATTCGTTGGCCGCTAATGACATCACGAGAGGCTGAAACATGCGCTCAACATTCCTTTGAAGTCTCATTAATTAGCCACCAAATAGCTTTGATTGGTAAAATAAAATTCAATCGAAGTTATGACCCCTCAGCCATTGCTATTGCCGCACTTTATCATGAAGCAGCGGAGTCTGGTGGTGTTGGCGATATTCCAAGTCCATTAAAATATTACAATCCTGATTTAACTAAGCAAATAAAAAAAATTGAAAGCGAAGTTGAACATTCCATGGTTTACGAAGGATTACCTGAATATTTGCATGAAGCTATGGCACCTTTCGTTATTCAAGCCAATGTTGATGAACAAACTAAAGCGATAGTGAAGTCGGCAGATGATTTGGCTGCATATCATTACAGTCTGGCTGAAGTTAATGGTGGTAATCGCGAGTTCACTGATGCGAGTAAATTATTAGAGAAGAGAGTTTTAGGCCATTGTCAACAATGGCCAGAAGTTGCTGAATTTTTTGCCTCTCAATTTCCTGCTTGTATGCAAACTCTAGACGAGCTTTCTCGCCCCGACTAGGTTTGTTGGTAAGTGGCAAAGAAACTTTTTAATTTCTCTAGTGCTGGTATTAATTCATCGACATGAGGTAAAAATACTAGCCTAAAATAATTGTTTGCTTTGATATTAAACGCGCTACCATGAACTAAGAGAATTTTTTCTTGTTTGAGCAAGTCTAAGACCATTTTCTCATCGTTAGTGATATTGAATTTCTCGGCGTCAACTTTGACAAATAAATACAAAGCTCCCATCGCTGGATGACAAAACAAACCGTCAATATCATTGATCATTTTAGCGGCGACATTGCGTTGTTTTAATAACCGTCCATCTCCTTCTATTAATTCATTGATACTTTGGTAACCGCCCAATGCTGTTTGAATGGCATGTTGGCTAGGTACATTGGCGCATAAACGCATAGATGAGAGTATCGTTAAACCTTCCAAGTAATCTTCAGCATGAATTTTAGGACCTGATACAACCATCCATCCGGCTCTAAAGCCTGCGATGCGATAGTTTTTAGATAAGCCACCCATGGTAATGATTAATACATCTTGAGCGAGCGAAGCTGTTGGAATATGTTTGGCTTGATCATATAAAATTTTATCGTAAATCTCATCGCTGAAAATAATTAAGCTATGCTTTCTGGCGAGTTCAATTATTCCTTGCAAAATTTCTTCAGGGTAAACAGCACCTGTGGGGTTATTAGGATTAATTAATACTATGGCTTTAGTTTTATCGGTAATTTTATTGGCCATATCTTCAAGATTTGGATACCAAAAATTTTCATCATCACAGTGATAATGAATTGGTTTGCCACCTGAAAGTGAAACAGCCGCCGTCCATAATGGGTAATCAGGAGCAGGGATTAATACTTCATCATCATTGTTAAGTAAGCCTTGCATAGACATTACAATGAGCTCACTAACACCGTTACCAATAAAAATATCATCAACACCAACATCCTTAATACCTTGCTGTTGAAAATATTGCATTACTGCGACACGGGCAGAATAAATTCCTTGAGATTCACTATAGCCTTGCGAGTTAGGTAGGTTATGTATGACATCTTTTAAAATATCATCGGGTGCTTCAAAACCAAAAGGAGCAGGGTTACCAATGTTTAATTTAAGAATTTTGTGGCCTTCATCTTCTAAACGACGGGCTTCTGCGGCAATTTGTCCTCTAATTTCATAACATACGTTGTTGAGCTTAGATGACTTATTAATTGCTTTCATGATCAGTACTTCTTAAATTAGTGAGTTGGGGGAATACCAAGTGGGTTTATATTCTATTGTTACGAATAATGACTGTTATTGAAATAGCTAAGGTTACGTTTTTAATGAAAAATTGTGAATTTTTGTGATAAAAAGGCATAACAAGTTGTTTATAGCATAAAATAAAAGGCAAAAAGGGGCATAGCGCCCCTTTTGGTTATGTTTTACTTATTTATACTTTTTATTTATATGACAGGCTTCTATGCATCAAAAAGCGACATTACTTTCGCGATGTCAATAAGTGATTTTTCGCCGGTCATTCGATTTTTCAATTCGACTTGCTGGGCATCTAAATTGCGCTCGCCAATAATAAGCAATAACGGGGTGCCCATTAATTCATGATCAGCAAACATAACACCAGGACGTTCTTTACGATCGTCAAACAATACTTCAATGCCTGCTTGATTTAATTGCTCATATAAAGCTTCAGCCGTTTCTTTTACGCGGGCAGATTTTGCCATGTTCATTGGCACAATAGCGACTTGAAAAGGGGCGATGGATTTTGGCCATTTAATACCATATTTATCGTGGTTTTGCTCAATGGCTGCGGCAACAATACGAGAAACACCAATACCGTAACACCCCATAGTTAAGGTTTGATTTTTACCATTTTCATTGAGTACATTGCAGTTCATTGCTTGGGCATACTTTGTCCCTAGTTGGAATATATGACCTACTTCAATGCCACGCTTAATCACTATTTTTCCTTGGCCACAGGGGCTAGGATCGCCTTCAACAACATTACGTATATCGGCAATATCAAATTCACCACAATCTCTCTGCCAGTTTATGCCAGTTAAGTGCACATCATCTTCATTTGCGCCACAAGTAAAGTCATTCAGATGTGCAGCACTTCTGTCGACGATAATTTTAGCCGATAATCCAACCGGACCAATTGAGCCCGCACTACAGTTTACCGTTGCTAAAATCTGTTCATCACTAGCAAAGGTCAGTGGCACGGCAACTTGAGGTAGATGCTCGGTTTTTATTACGTTAAGCTGATGATCGCCTCGAAGGACTAAAGCAATAATAGGTGTATCACCTTGCTCTGTTTCAATACCACAAACGAGCAGCGTTTTAACCGTTGTTTTAATATCAACATTTAAAAAGCTAGCAACGTCATCAATAGTTTTAACGTTTGGTGTCGCTACTTTAACTAAGTCTTGTGTTGGCTGTGCGCGTTCACCTTGTGGTGATAACGCTTCTGCTTTTTCAATATTGGCGGCAAAATCACTGGCATCACTAAAAGCAATATCGTCTTCGCCTGAATCAGCAAGCACGTGAAACTCATGGGAAGCATCGCCACCGATGGAGCCTGTGTCAGCTAATACGGGTCGATAATCTAGCCCTAATCGGTCAAAGATTTTGCAGTAAGCATCAAACATGATTTGATAGGTTTTCTCTAAACACTCAGGCTCTAAATGGAATGAATAAGCATCTTTCATTAAAAATTCACGGCTACGCATCACGCCAAAACGAGGTCGAATTTCATCGCGGAATTTAGTTTGAATTTGAAATAATGACAATGGCATCTGTTTATAGCTGTTTAGTTCATTAGCGACTAATTTAGTAATCACTTCTTCATGAGTTGGCCCCAAAACGAATGGGCGTTGATGGCGATCATGTAAACGTAATAATTCTGGGCCATAATCATCCCAACGACCAGACTCTTCCCATAAATCAGATGGTTGCACCATAGGCATCAAAATTTCATTAGCACCTGCTCGCTGCATTTCTTCACGAACGATGTTTTCAATTTTTTTTAATACACGTAAACCGGTAGGTAACCATGTATATAGGCCTGAAGCAAGGTTTCGAACAAGTCCTGCTCTTAACATTAATTGATGGCTAATGATTTCGGCACTAGCAGGTGTTTCTTTTAAGGTAGACAGTAAATATTGGCTGGTACGCATTACTAAAAAATTCCGCAAATATACAACTAGCGACGATAGTAGCTAGTAGAGAACAAATAAAATTGTCGCTATTCTAGCAGGGCGTTTGCTGTTGAAACAATAATAAATTATAAATATATTTGCTATAAAATAAAAGAGAGATATAACCGTAAACTATCTTTTTACTATCGAGTCATTTTCTTGACAAAAACTACGACAAAGAGGGCAATAGTAAAACTCCCCGTAAAAGCTTCAATGGCGGCAATGGCGCGTGAAATTCCTATCGGGTTAAAATCACCGTAGCCTAAGGTAGTGAATGTCACTACCGAAAAATAAAGAGAAGAAAAAAATAGCGATATATTCTCATTCATACCTTGAGTACTTTCGACACGGTGTATAGTGCCTTGATAGTTCAGCCCAGTGAATGAATAAAGTACAGCACAGATTAATATAATGAAAATTGATAAGCCAATAATACGTAATGGCGCTTCGCCATAACCACAAAAAATATCGACTAATTTAGACATCAAGCGTTTAGAACTGTAACGAGGCAGTTGCAGGCGGCGCATGGTTAACTCTTTATGAATAAAGAAGCCTGATAAAGTAAAAATACCTTCCTGCTCGGCATGTTTGCGTAAATCTCGATATATTTCTTCTGCTTGCTGCAATAAGTCGTGTGACTCTAGCATTTTACCTTGTTTAATAGCTTGATTGGCATCAAGCTCTTGTTTTACTTTTTTGCCGATAATAATATTTTCAAATTTACTACCCCCCCACTTTACGCCAAGCAAATTAGTATTCTCAAGGTTTGCACAATTAAAATTGGCATCACGACAATCAGCTTTCATTATGCTGGCATTGTGTAAATTGATATTAAATAGATGACCATTTCGAATGTTTGCATGATAAAAATCAGCATAAGAGAAATCATAACCTTGTTTATGATGATGGTTAACGAGATCTATGCCCTGTAATTGTGCACGAGATAATGCGATGCCACGCAATAAACCTCCAGATTTAGCGTAGCTTTCTAATTTACCTTTTATATCATGCCCTGATTTTTCTGCAGATGTATCATGCCAAAAGCAAAAACCTGATGCATTGGCTGATTCGCCACAACAAAAGGTTTGTTGTGGCGAATTATCGGGGTCTTGGTATTGGCATAAGGGTTTTTCTTTATTCATATACCGAGTATAGTGCGCCTTAATAAAATAATGTAATTCATATAGAGGTTAATTATGACAATAACATTGTTGTCTGCTGATTATAATAATACTCAGCAGGCGAGTGATCTAATGATGCTACTCAATGCTTATGCGCTTGATCCCATGGGTGGTGGTGAGGCACTTAGTGAAAACGTTCAGAAAAACTTGGTAGCAACGCTCGCTAAACGGCATGATGCTTTTAGCGTACTTTGCTATGTTGATGGTCAGCCAGCAGGGCTTATTAATTGTTTCGAAGGTTTTTCAACCTTTAATTGCCAACCTTTAGTTAATATACATGACTGCGCCGTTTTAGCTAAATTCAGAGGTTCAGGCTTAAGCCAAAAAATGTTTGCAGAAGTAGAAAAAATAGCCGTTGAAAGAGGTTGTTGTAAATTAACTTTAGAAGTTTTACAGGGCAATATCATTGCCCAAAATGCTTATCAAAAATTGGGTTTTGCTGGTTATGAACTTACTCCTGAAACAGGTCATGCCCTTTTTTGGGAAAAAAAATTGCTATAAATAGCTCGCTTGTTTATAGCAATTTGTTTGTACAGGCCTATTTATGCAGACCTATTTGAACAGAAAAGTATCCCGAGCAAAGTATGGCTATTAAAATGAAATAGGCTTTCTCTTTATTGGTTCTTTATTATTGCTTGTATTGGCATTAGTCGCTTGCTCGCTTGCAACGGCTTGCTCACTATTCACAGTCGGTTCGCTAATTTGTTCAGCTAGATTTTTATTAATGATCACTTGTATAACTTCACCATTAAATTCAACCACATCGTTATGGTAGATTTTTTTACGTTTTTGAAATTCAACCGCGCCGTTAAGCGAAACATAACCATCGCTAATCACCACTTTGGCTTCACCGCCACCACTAACAAGATTGGCCACTTTAAGTAGTTTACATAATTCTATTGGCTGTTGAGCCAGTTGTATTTCTAGATAACTTGACACTTTATTCCTTAATGAAACCGTTGTGGCTAAATGCTATTAACAGATTGATTGTTGGTAATCTGTGGTTAAATTATTAACGAGAGTCATTTTATCATTAATTTCATCCATTACGTTAACGGCATTATCATTTATTATAATACTCGGCAATAAATGGATAAAACATAATGGCTAATGACTTAAGTTAAAAGTGTTTTCATTTTCTTTTGCAAAAAAACAAAATGATTTTTTGCTATTTACCTTTAAATCAAAAAAAATCTGGTATGACCAGTTTACTATTTGTTCATTCTAGGCTAGGCTATAGATAATAAAATATTTTAAACATTTTTGGAGCCAATATGCTGAGTTATAAAGCACCGTTAACCGACATCAAATTTTTAATGGAAGACGTATTTGATTATTACGGACATTTTAAAAAATACCCTGAATTTGAAGAGGCTACTCCCGATTTAGGTGATGCTATTTTTCAAGAATGTGCCAAGTTTTGTGAAAATGAATTGCTGCCTTTATATCAAAGTGGTGATAAAGAAGGTTGTACTTTTGATAATGGTAAAGTTATCACACCAAAAGGCTTTAAAGAAGCTTATGATAAATATGTTGAAGGCGGATGGCAGAGCTTATCACATCCCCTTGAACACGGTGGTCAAGGCCTACCGCCATCATTGGGGTTAATTAAATCTGAAATGATGGGGACAGCAAACTGGTCATGGGGAATGTACCCTGGCTTAAGCCATGGTGCTATGAATACAGTACAATCACATGGTTCTAAAGAACAAAAAGAATTATATTTAACTCGTCTTACTGAAGGCACATGGACAGGCACCATGTGTTTGACCGAACCGCAATGTGGTACTGATTTAGGGCAAGTAAAAACTAAAGCTGAACCTAATGGTGATGGTACTTACAATATCACTGGCACCAAAATTTTTATTTCAGCGGGTGAGCATGATTTAACGGATAATATTATCCATATTGTTTTAGCTCGATTACCCGATGCACCAGCAGGTACTCGCGGTATATCGTTGTTTATTGTACCTAAAGTAAAAACTGATGTTCAAGGTAACTTAGGTGAATCTAACAACGTAACCTGTGGCTCAATTGAAGATAAAATGGGCATTAAAGCCTCATCAACGGCAGTGCTAAACTTTGATAACGCAGTCGGTGAATTGATTGGTCCTAAAAATAAAGGTTTAGAATGTATGTTCACCTTTATGAATACCGCGCGTATTGGTACTGCATTACAAGGTATTTGTGCCGCAGAACTTTCTTATCAAAACGCACTTATTTATGCGAAAGAGCGTTTATCTATGCGTTCATTAACGGGTAAGAAATTCCCTGAGCAAGTTGCTGATCCTATTATTGTTCACCCTGATGTACGTAAAATGCTAATGACCCAGAAAGCCGTTTCTGAAGGTGGTCGTGCTATGATCTATTATGCAGCAAAAATTGTTGATGAAATAGAAATGGCTAAAACAGATGAAGATAAAAAAATAGCTGATGATAAATTAGGTTTTATTACCCCTATTTTAAAAGCATTTTTAACTGAGCTTGGCTTAGAAGCGGCAAACCATGGCGTACAAATTTTTGGTGGCCATGGTTACATTAAAGAGTGGGGCATGGAACAAATTGTTCGTGATACCCGTATTGCCACCTTATATGAAGGGACGACAGGCATCCAAGCGCTTGATTTACTTGGTCGTAAAATTTTACTCACTCGTGGTCGCTCTTTAAAAATCTTTACTAAAGAAGTACTGATTTTCTGTAAAGATAAAAGCATGTTGTCGAGCAACCCTCATAAACGTCAAATGAATAAGTTTATTTGGCCGCTAAGTAAAGCCGTTGCTAATTGGCAGCAATACTCATTACGATTGGCGCTTAAAGCGAAGAAGGATCGTGATATTGTTGGCTCTGCTTCGGTAGATTACTTGATGTTTTCAGGTTATGTGGTTATGGGTTACTTTTGGGCGCAAATGGCACAAGTAGCTTATGAAAAATTGGCAGATAAAAACATAGAAAATCGTGACTTTTATCGAGCTAAAATTAAAACAGCTGAGTTTTACTTTGAACGTATGTTACCTAAAACCAAATCGTTAGGTAAAACTATGATGGCGAATCCAAAAACCTTAATGCAACTTGATCCTGAATTACTCTCTTTCTTGTAAGTATTACTGATAGCAAATGGTAAAAACGCACAAGCCTAAAGCTTGTGCGTTTTTGTTTGAAGAATAAGACATTACTATCTTTTAACGTTGTGATAAAACGTGGTTCAATGTTTTTGTGCTTGAGTTGCTAGCTCACTGGCATCAAAATCATCAACTGCAATAATTGCTTTTCTCCCTTGTTCGGTTTTAATTAATAGTTGAGCTTCCTGCTCAGAAATAGCATCAGCGGCTACTCCTAACTTTGCTACTTTGTCTAAGTGATAAAAGGGGAGTTTCTTATCAACGGCTAAACACACTTTAGTAAATATAGGCTCACAGGCAATTATATCTTCTAACGTTTGTTCTAATAAGCCAAAAACATTATCGCTATTGCGCGTTAAATATTGTCCATGACCAAGCCTGTTCCTTGCCGGGCTTGGTGTTTGTAGTAACTTTGCTACTTGATGATCTAAGCTATCACTAGGCTTAGTTAACCAAGTACCTAGTGGAAAAATAATGACCCGTAACGTATAAGCTAACCACTTCTTTGGAAAATTATTAAGTATTGCGTCAACGGCTTGTTGGCACTCATAAAGAGCATTTTCGACGGACCATTGCAATAAAGGTAAATCATCTTGCTGCCTACCGTCGTCATTAAAGCGCTTTAGGCAAGCACTTGCTAAATATAAATGACTTAAGATATCACCTAAACGTGCCGATATACGCTCTTTTCGTTTCAGATCAGCGCCAAGAACTAACATGGCAATATCAGAAAGCATCGCTAAGTTAGCACTAAAACGTGTCAGTAACTGATAGTAGTGCTGGGTTTCATCATTAAAAGGACTAGCAAGAAAGCGTGCGCCAGTAAAAGAGCACCATAAGCTTCGGGCTATATTGCTGACACTGAAGCCAATATGGCCAAACAAGGCATGATCAAAATCATTAATCGCTTGTGTTTCATCATTATTATTTGCGGCTTGTAATTCAGCTAAAATATAAGGATGGCAGCGAATAGCACCTTGACCGTATATGATCAAGCTGCGGGTTAGTATGTTGGCACCTTCTACGGTAATAGCAATAGGTGCACCTTGGTAACCACGAGCAAGATAGTTAGTAGGCCCCATACAGATGCCTTTACCGCCATGAATATCCATAGCATCAATAATGGATGCACGCATTTTTTCCGTTAAATGGTATTTAGCAATGGCTGAAATAACCGAAGGTTTCTCGCCTAAATCGATAGCCCCTGTAGACATGCTAGTAACAGCATCCATTAAATATGCATTACCGCCAATGCGTGCTAAAGGTTCTTCTATACCTTCCATTTTACCAATAGGCAATTTGAATTGACGACGAATTCGACTATAAGCGCCAGTTGCTAATGCGATTGTTTTAACTCCGCCAGCACTATTCGAAGGTAGTGTTATAGCGCGGCCGACAGATAAACATTCAACGAGCATTCGCCAACCTTGGCCAGCCATGTCACTACCGCCAATGATATAGTCAAGTGGAACAAAAACATCTTTACCTTGAGTTGGGCCATTTTGAAAGGGAATATTAAGCGGAAAATGTCGTCTACCGATAGTAATACCTTCAACATGGGTAGGGATTAATGCACAGGTGATCCCTAAGTTAGTTTCTTGAGATAATAAGTGTTCAGGATCTTGTAATTTAAACGCAAGGCCAAGTACTGTCGCAATAGGTGCTAAAGTGATATAACGTTTATCCCAGTTAAGTTTCATGCCTAATACTTCTTCACCTTCAAATGTTTGACGACAAATAATACCGGTATCTGGAATGGCCCCTGCATCAGAGCCAGCTTCAGGACTGGTGAGTGCAAAACAAGGGATTTCTTCACCGCGAGCGAGGCGAGGTAGGTAATATTCTTGCTGTGCTTGGGTACCGTATTCTTGTAATAACTCACCGGGCCCTAATGAATTTGGTACACCAACAGTACTTGCTAAAACAGTGCTCACTCCCGTTAATTTTTGTAAGATTCTTGATTGCGCATAGGCCGAAAACTCTAAGCCACCAAATTTTTTCTTTATAATCATGGCAAAGAACTGATTATTTTTTAAAAACTGCCAGACCTCCGGAGATAAATCGGCAATTTCGTGGGTGGTGTGCCAATCATTCATCATGGCACAAACTTGCTCGACAGGGCCATTGATAAACGCTTCTTCTTCTGCACTAAGTCTGGGCTGTGGATAGTTATGTAATTTTTTCCAATCAGGGTTCCCCCTAAACAGCTCCGCTTCGAACCAGGTACTGCCAGCATCAATAGCTTGTTGCTCGGTTTCTGACATTTGCGGCATTATTTTTTGATATAAAGATAACAGCGGCATTGAGATAAACTGTTTACGAACATTATCAATATTTAAAGGTAAGGCAATAACGGCAAATAATAGCCAAGAAACAAAACCAATAACATTTAAAAAGGTGCCGATGGCCATCAGCACGGTAAAAGCTAACGTGAAACTTGATAAGGAAAGCCTTTTGTAGCTCATAAACCAAGATAATGAAAATGCGGCTAATAACCAAATACAAATGTCCATGAACTTTCCTTCGTCGATGTTTATAAGTTAATTTTTATACAGTAATATTCATAAGTTAACTTTTTATAACATAATGAATTCAAAAAATTTCTTTCATCTTTCAGTGATATACTCTATTTATAGAGTAAATTATCCCGTTAGCCAAGCATATCTTTAACTTTGCTTGGTGATAATGTAAGAAAAAAAGTCATACTCAGAGAGGATGTTATGTGCGAATTACTGGCGATGTCAGCCAATGTACCAACCGATATTTGCTTTAGTTTTAGTGGTTTGATGCAACGCGGTGGTAATACCGGGCCGCATAAAGATGGTTGGGGTGTTACTTTTTATGAAGGAAAAGGCTGTCGTAGCTTTAAAGACCCTAAGCCGAGTGCGCATTCACCGATTGCTGAGTTAGTGACAAAATATCCAATGAAGAGTGAAGCCGTTATTTGCCATATTCGCCAAGCAAACTCAGGTAGTGTATGTTTAGAAAACACTCACCCATTCATTCGACAAATGTGGGGGAAAAATTGGACTTACGCTCATAACGGTCAATTAAAAGCATTCGATCAAAAATTACCAATAAAACTTCACTTACCTATTGGTACAACCGACAGTGAACATGCCTTTTGCTGGATACTAGATCAACTTCATCATCAATTTGGCGCTGTACAGCCATCGCCTAAAATTTTATTTAGTTTTATTGCCACGTTAACGAGCGAAATTGATCTGTTAGGCGTGGCTAATATTATTATCACCGATGGTGAAAGCTTGTTTGCTTATTGCTCAAATAATTTGCATTGGATCACACGTCGAGCACCTTTTGGTAAAGCGAGCTTAATTGATGCGGAAATGGCGGTTGATTTTCATCAAGAAACCACCACTAATGATATCGTCACGGTTATTGCCACTAAACCGCTCACGGATAATGAAACGTGGCATAAAATGCAGGCAGGGCAGTGGCAATTATTTTGCTTAGGAGAGGCTGTTATTGGTACCAAGGGAGAATAGCTGGATAGCAAAAATGAAATAAATAGCGATTGTTACTCATTAATAAGGCCAAAAAGCTAACTTTTTGGCCTTTTGCTTATTACTCATTTCATTTGGGCAATATAGTTATTTATTCACCTTGAGCTGTTAATGACGATAATTGTGCCTCAAATTGTTCGGTTCCTGCTTTCACTTGATAAAGTTTAACTAATAAATAATTCAATTCTGGGGCGAACCACGCATAAGTGATACGTTCTTTAGCTTTTACTTCACGTTTAAAGCGAATAGTTTTTACCATACCGTAGGGTAAAATCAACTCTTCTTCACCATCAAATTGATAAACATAATCTTTCACTGATCCAGAGGTACTCACCACAGGATAAACATAGTTTTTTTTGCTCGCATCAGTAATTAAATTTAATCTGTGCTGTAAGTGATAGCTTAGTTTGTCTTGGAGGTTATTGGAAAAATCTAGCGGAGTAACCTTACGTTTTCGGCCTAAATCTTGTGCGGTATTGTCTTTGGCGTTATAGCGCCACTGGTAATATTTATCTTTACCCGTGCCTTCTCTACTATAACTATAATGCACAGGTGTAACCTTGTTTTCATTAACCGTAATAATTGAGGTTTCAGAGCGAGTTTGAGAAAAAATCAACCATTTAACTTTAGTTTGGTAATGGTAATTAAGTGTGCCATCTGCTTGGTATGTTAATTCTCTAACTGCAGTACCGACAGGGTCTGATTTATGTAAAACACTATAATGGGCCGAAAATGCGGGAATAATACTTTCAAGCGGGCTCTGCTGTTTTTCTGCCCCTTGCACTAGCAGTGAGGGCAATAAACATAAAAGTGGTAGCAAAAATGTTTTTTTATAGGCGATTTTTATAGTCATAAACAGCAAATGTAACTTGTATCAGAGTAGCAAAAAATAAGAAAATTAACTTACCTTATCTTTGTGTAAGTTACTAGCAGTTTATTAGTCGTTGGCGTAACCTGAGTCTGTCAGTACATTATTATCTAAAATTGCTTGCTCTTGCTCAGCGTTTTTGTGCATACGTAGACGGTTTTGGCAAAACCATTTGACTACTAACGGGTAAATTCTATGCTCTTGCTCATGCACACGCGCGGCTAAATCGTCACTGCTGTCACCGTCAAACACAGGTACTTTCGCTTGCAAAATAATCGGTCCACCATCAAGTTCTTCAGTGACAAAGTGAACACTAACGCCATGCTCTGTGTCACCGGCATCAATAGCACGTTGGTGCGTGTTAAGCCCTTGATATTTAGGTAACAAAGAAGGATGTATGTTAAGCAATTGACCTTGGTAGTGCTGAACAAAAGCTGGAGTTAAAATACGCATAAAGCCTGCAAGTACAATGACATCAGGAGTAAATTTATCAATTTCTGTCATCAGTGCTTGATCATAGCTTGCGCGGCAATCAAAGTCTTTATGAGAAAGCGCAATATTTACTATACCAGCGTTTTCGGCGCGAGCTAAGCCGTAAGCGCCCGCCTTATTTGATACAACACCGACAATGTCGCCCGGATAATCACTGTTTTTACTTGCATCTATTATAGCTTGTAGGTTGGTGCCACTACCTGAGATTAATACTACTATTCGGCTAGACATTATATTTCCTAATATCGGCATAATAAAAAGGGCTAAAAAGTAGCCCTATATATTATTATTCTGGGTGTTGCTTAAGCAAAGATAACTTGTTCAGCATCATCAGCTTTATCGGCAATTTCACCGATGTGCCATGCTTGTTCACCATGAGCGGTTAAAACGTCGATACTTTTAGCTACTTTATCTTTTGGCACCACAATGATCATACCAACACCACAGTTAAACGTGCGATACATTTCGTGGGTAGTGATATTACCTTTTTCTTGTAACCAGTTGAAAATAGCAGGCCACTGCCAGCTTTTTCCGTTGATAACCGCTTGTGCTGTTTGTGGTAATACACGAGGAATATTTTCCCAAAAACCACCACCAGTGATGTGTGATAACGCATGTACATCAACGTCTTTAAGTAAGGCTAATACTGACTTAACATAAATTTTTGTCGGTTCAAGTAAATGTTCGCTAATCGCTTTATCGTTAAGTAATTCGCTGGTATCAGTATTATTTACTTCTAACACTTTACGAATTAATGAAAAGCCATTTGAGTGAGGACCAGAAGCACCTAAAGCGATGAGTTGATCGCCAGCTGCGACTTTAGTGCCATCAAGCAAGCGTGATTTTTCAGCAACACCAACACAAAAGCCAGCAATGTCATAATCGCCTTTATGGTACATGCCCGGCATTTCAGCAGTTTCACCGCCAACAAGAGCACAACCCGATTGAATACAACCTTCAGCAATGCCTTCAACAACAGCAGAAGCAACGGCAACATCAAGTTTAGCTGTGGCGTAATAGTCTAAAAAAAATAATGGCTCAGCGCCTTGTACTATAAGGTCATTAACACACATAGCAACCAAATCGATGCCAACAGTGTCATGTTTTCCTAAATCAATAGCTAAACGCAATTTAGTACCAACACCATCAGTTCCCGCAACTAAAACCGGTTCTTTATAACCCGTTGGCAATTGACATACGCTGCCAAAACCACCTAAACCACCCATAACTTCAGGGCGAGTGGTGCGTTTAACTGCACCTTTAATGTTTTCAACAAGGGCGTTACCAGCATCAATGTCAACACCAGCATCTTTATAGCTTAAAGACTGTTTTTGTTCGCTCACAAGAAACCTCAAAAAATACCAAAGAATTTAAAGGTGCGTATTCTATCAGCGCAAGCGCACATACTCAAAATCTTTATCTCAAATAGATAAATATTTTTATTTGACGGTGAAATCTTATTTTGTTGTGATAATATTAGCGTTACAAAAATAGCCTGTTTTTTTTATATGTTTAGACGTTCACTTTTATTACTGTTTGTTATTGTTGATTTTATATTCTTAATGCCTGCACAAGCGGTAGAAGTGATAGATATTTATCAAGCAAGTGTTGCTGTTAATTCGCAAACTAGTCGCGACAGACCTGCTGCTTTAAAAAGGGCTTTAGGGACTGTTATGATTAAAGTAGGCGGCGAGAAAAGTGTTTTAGCGAATGACATGATAAAAAAAGCATTAAAAAGTCATCAACAATATTTGACTCAATATCGCTATCAGCATAAAACGGTACGCGTTGAAAAAACGCCAACAATAAATCAGCAGCATGAAAAACAATTGTTTCTATTGGCGAGCTTCAATGAAGAAAAAATTAATCGCTTATTTCAACAAGCTAATTTACCTTTATGGGGCAGTTTACGGCCACAAGTGCTACTTTGGTTGATTGACGAGCAAGGCTTTTCCCGCACTATTATGTCAAACTCGACTGATTCGGCGCTACCTTCTATGGTCAATGAATTCTCTGCACGTCGCGGGTTACCTATTATGATGCCACTAATGGATTTAACCGATGCCAGTCAGATCAACGTTAGTGATATTTGGGGACGCTTTGAGCAGCCAATACGAGCCGCTTCGGCGCGTTATTTAGCTGAAGCTATTGTGGTGATGAGAATGTCTAATTCTAGTCTGAAAACTATAGACAATGTTATTGACCAAGCCGGTAATAGTTTTAGCGATGAGTCGCCTAATTGCGGTTTGTTATGTGCTCAACCCAAAGAAGCACAGCAAAGTTATGTACTAGATTGGAGCTTGATTACTGGTCAGCAAATTTTTAGTCAACAATATCAACATAGCGAGCGCCAGTTATTATTACAACAAGGATTAGCCGACATTACTGAGGTTATTTATCAGCATTATGCTTTATCAACAACAAGCGATAATGATTTTGTACTTGAAGTGGCTAATGTCGACTCCCTCAGCACTTATGTGCGTGTGTTTAACTTTTTACATGATTTATCTTCGGTAAAAACAGTGACGTTATTGAATGCTAATGGAGAGTCTAGACGCTTCAAATTACAACTATTAGGCTCTGTTGAAGCTTTATTAGCATCATTAAAACTGAATAAGCAGTTAAAACAGCATAATGATCCCTTGGCTGATATTAATAATGACGCTGAAAATGTATATTCTCCTGTTTTTTATTGGGGAATGAAATGACCGACAGCCGTCAATTAGCGTTGTCAGTGCAATTACCTGATGATGAAACCTTTGCCAGCTTTAGAAGCGATACTAACCAAGGTGTTATCAACCAGCTCGCTCATTTTGTTGAACAAAAAGAGCGTGGGGAGCTAAGCCCACCGAAAAACTTTTATTTGTTTGGTTTATCAGGTGTTGGTAAGTCACATTTATTGCATGCGAGTAGTGCTTATGCTGCTCAGCTTGGTAAAACCTCTGTTTGCTTATCTTGTGCTGAGTTAAAAGAGTTACCTGTTGATGTACTTGAAGGTTTAGAGCAAATAGATTTGATTTGTTTAGATGACATTCATCTTATCGCCAATAATAAGTTGTGGCAGCGGGCTATTTTTGATTTATACAACCGAGTTATAGAGCAAAATAATTGTTTATTAATCAGTGGTGAACAAAGTGCTAGTCAGCTTGGTTTGAGTTTACCTGATTTGGTTTCTCGGCTTACTTGGGGCTTAACAGAGCAAGTTAAACCCCTTGATGATGTTGAGAAAGTACTTGTGCTCCAATATCGCGCTTCGCAACGAGGTTTAAGCTTAAGTGATGACGCCGCGAAATTTTTACTTAATCGTTTATCACGTGAAATGGCCTACCTGCTTAATTCTCTCGATACTTTAGATAAAGCCTCTATTCGAGAACAACGAAAAATCACTATTCCTTTTATTAAAGAAGTGCTTAAGATTACTTAACACTTAGAGACTTTTATGCAATCTGTTACCTTAAACAATCAAACTATTACGCCATCAAAGGTTATTTGTATTGGCCGTAATTATGTTGATCATATTGCCGAGCTAGGGAATGAAGTGCCTGATGAAATGGTAGTTTTCTTTAAACCTAATTCGGCCATTGCTAAGCAATTAAACGCCTGTCATCAAGAGTCTCTACATTATGAAGCAGAATTATGCTTTCTATATCAGCAAGGGCGCTTTAGTGCGGTGGCTATAGGTTTAGATTTAACTAAACGAGGGCTACAAGGGCAATTAAAAGCCAAGGGCTTACCTTGGGAGCGAGCTAAAGCGTTTGATGGCGCGGCAGTGTTTAGTGAATTTGTTGCGATTGATAGCATTGATGATGCGTTAAGCTTAGAACTCATGATTGATGGTAAAGTTGTCCAAACAGGAGGCGTTGCGCTGATGATGTATAAACCTGACGTTATTTTATCGCAATTGCAAGAGTTTGTGACGTTAGCAGAAGGCGATGTTGTGATGACAGGTACCCCAAAAGGTGTTGGTGAAATTCTCGTGGGTAGTGAGTTTACCGGTAAGGTTACTCATCAAACCAAAACTTTAGTGTCGGCAAGCTGGCTGGCAAAATAGCTAACGCCTTAGAGTTATTTATGCTCAGGAAAACCTTTATGATAATACCAGCCTGATATTGGTCGTTGCTGCTCTGTTGATAGCTCGTTCAGTTTTTTGCGTTTTTTACTTGCCTCAAGAGCGTTTGCGGTTGGGCTAATCGTTAAATTGTCCAGCCAGTTATCACCACTAATCATGGTAATAGGCGCCGCTATTTGTGTTAACGCTTGTCTGCTATCAAATTCTGGTAATACTCTTGAAGCGCTATAAGCAACGCGCTGTTTGATATTCTCTTGCCCTATACGTCCCCTTTGTCCCCAAGTGACCATATAATCGGTGGCGTTGATATTATCACCGGTCGGTAAATTGGTGATGGCAACATCACGAAAAACGTTAAAGCGGCTTTGCATCATTAATTCTTCAAACAGTAGCGCATAATCTTCCCGCTCACTAGAATAAGCATAAAAACCTGTCGCGAGATCTGGGCTAAAAAATGTTTCAATATCGTTGGTTGAATATAATTTTTCTATGGCAGTGGCCGACTCACCCGCAAAGCTGACTTGCGCTAAGCTACGCATTTCACTATTTTGTAGTGGGAAAGCTACCGCTAAGCTATCAGATTCAAAATTTGTGCTAAGGGCAGCATCTAAAACACGGCTTTGTTCACTGTGAGAGAACCACTCTGAGCTTGGGAAAAAGTCATTGGCATGGGCTAGCTCATGATAAAGCAGGGAGGCAAGGCGATAAAAACCATCGTTTGTGGTACGGGTAACCCTTTTTTCAACCGTAAAATGACTGTCAGCGTAGTCGTTATCTTTTACATAGCGCCATGGCATAAAAAATTGTAGCTCTTGACCAAAGTCAGCGCGAAAGTCGGGTGCTTCATTGATGGTGTCTCTTTCATCAGTGGTTAACCAAAAATTTTCGGCATCTAAATATATTGCGCCTGTTGCTGCCCAATAAAAAGAAGGGCGAATATCATACGAGATAACAATGGCGGTTGTGGCGCGCAATAAACGTTTGAAGTCATTATTGATGTCGCTGTTGGTGATAAAGTCTTTAAACCTATCGCCCATCCATTGGTGAGAAACCACGACTCTGTCCATAATATTATTGATGGTCGGTGTGGTATTTTCTTTGGCTAATAAGGGCAGCTTTTCTAGGGTACAAGAGCTAGACAAGATATTACTATAAACACAATTAACAAGGTTGTTAGCGTAAGGACTATTACTGTTATAAGGAAATACTTGCGCCACTCTATCATCAAAATAGGCATTGCTCGCAATGTTAGCTGCGGGCTCTACTAAAACCATGACTTGATCACTATAGTCTTGATTTGTGTCATTGGCCGTGGCCTCAAACGTTAATAAGGTATCTTTACTCACATTTGGCGCGGTAAAAAATATCGCTAGCTCACCATCGGTATTGCCTGAAACGTTATTGTCTTGATTGAGGCTAACCTCAGGACCTGATATTTGTTGCCAGCGAATGCTGCTGTCATCAATACTTGGTTGGGTAAAAACCCGTAAAGAGACTTTATTATCACTTAATACCGTATGAGCAAGGCGAGTAGCTATTTTATTAATCTGCTCATTAACGAAAATAGTATTACTCAATGTTAGATTAGCACCGTTACTAACAGAAAAACTCACGTCAAAGCTATAATTCCCTGCTGTTTGTGGGGTGAAAGCAATGACTTTGCTATTTTTTGTCAGCAAAGTTATTGTGGCACCGCTGGTTTGTTGCCACTGAATATTACTGAGCTGTTCATCAGGGTAAAAAAGGGCTAATTCCGCACTTTGACCAGTAAAAGCAGTGACATCTACTTGGACTATTTTTCCTGTCTCAGCGTTTATGTCATCATCAGGTATATCGGATGAATGACCATTACAGCCAGATAAGATTAAACTCATCGCAGCAAAAACCGTTACAGTTAATCGCTTAGGTGTGAAAAAAGATAATGGTAATGGTAATGTTGATGTCATGCTGCTTGTCCAAGTGAGTATAATCCTAACATTAACATTAACATTAACATTAATGTTTACTGCTCTTCTTTTGCCTTTCTAATACTAAGGCCTAACTCTTGGCCACGATATTTTGCATAATAACTACAACCAATAAACATAGTGGAGGCAAATATTAGCTCTAATAAAGCCCAAAACCTATCGCTTGGTACGACCCAAAGCGTGGTTAGACTATGCAAAAAATAAATTAATACAATAAAATTTGCCCACGCGTAAGTATAAGGATTACCTTGTAATAACCCCTTTAACGGAAATAATAGCGGCAAGGTAAATAGTATTAATGTTGTGGATGTACTTAACGCGCTACTTGGTGATAACACTAACAGCCATAGAGGCATATAAGTAAGTAATGAAAAATAGCCAAATAAGGCCATTCTCCTTAAGTTTGTAGTGCTAATTTTTTGTTCTTTCATGATGTTTTAAACCTAAACCTTAAATTAATGTTGTTATTCACCACCGAGGGTTTTTCGAGCCTACACAAAGGGGGATTATTCTCAGTGTAGTGCGGTGACCTCGACTACTGCGAGGGTAAAGCTTTTTAAACAGAGTAAATACCAATTAATTAACACAGTGCTAACGCGTTTTCAGGCGGACGACCAATAATAGCTTTGTTGCCGTCACTGACAATAGGTCGTTCAACTAATTTTGGTGTTAACACCATCGCCTGAATTAATTGTTCATCGCTGGCATCACTCAACCCTTGCTCTTTAAATTCGGTTTCTTTAATACGCATCATATCAATAGGCTTACAGGCTAGTTGTGACAATAACTGTGTTATTTCTGTATGTGTTAACGGTTGCTTCAAATACTCAACAATGGTGAGCGTTTTTGTTGAGTTTTGCTTTATTAACTCAAGCGTTTGACGGCTTTTTGAGCATCGAGGATTGTGATAAATAGTTAGCATGTTTACTCTCTTTTTTGAAATACTAATGATAATAGGAAAATTTATAAACGTTTTAATTTGTTTTCTTGTTCTTGAAATTGCAATATTCGCGCTTTAATACGCTTTTGTAGTAGAGGTTGTTTGGCGACTAAATCATAACTGGTTTGCAATTCGTCAACCGCTTTTTGATAGGCACCAAGTAAAGCGAAAACCTCTGCTTTACTGATATGCATTAAGCCTTTCTTCTTTTGTGCACGATAAACAGAAGTTAAAATGTCGTAAGCAATAAAGTTACCGGGATTAACTAATAAAAAGTCCTGCAATACGCTGGCTGCAAGGTTATATTTTTTTGCTGACAATAACGCGTTACCATAGTTTAGACTGACCACTTGATTATTAGGCATTAACAAAGTCAAAGGCTTCAGCATAGCAAACACGTTATCATATTCATGCAAGTCTAGATAAACATCGGTTAGCGCATCAATATAAAACAAGTTGTTTTTATCTGCTTTTATTAATGTTTCAAGTATGTCTTTAGCAGGCAAACTCTGTTTATTATCAAAATAAGACAAGGCCAAACCATATTGAGCGGCAGCTTTTATAGCATATCTTTTTTTGTTTAGTTGCGACTTATAGTAGGTGATATTATCTTTGGCATTACCTTGATAACGAGATTTTATCCGCGACTTGGCAAGTTCAAACTGTAAGCTTGGCGGTAATTGCTTAACTGGATAATTATGGGCGCGTTGTCTAGCATCGGCAATACGTGATTCTGGCAATGGATGTGTTAATAGCATTGCTGGCGGCTTGCTAGCATAACGGTATTTTGCCGACATTTTATTAAAAAAGCTAGGAGCTCCTTGGGGATCAAAATTACTATTTGCTAATAATGCAATTCCCACTCTGTCGGCCTCTTTTTCATTGCTGCGAGTATAATTAATGCTAGCTTGTTGTGATACCGCCATTGACGCACTAAGCGCTGCTATACCCACTGTTGGGTTGACCAAAGCTAATAATATTCCTGACACCATACCAGCCATGGTTAATGATTGGCTTTGACTTTGCGACTCTAATCGGCGTGCCAAATGACGCTGGGTAACGTGAGATATTTCATGAGCAAGCACGGAGGCTAATTCACTTTCGTTACTTGCTGTGGTAAGTAAACCACTGTGAACACCGACATGACCACCAAAAAAAGCAAAGGCGTTTAACTCATTATTGTTGATGAGAAAAAATTCAAAGGCATAATTAACATCTTGAGCATGTTTAACTAATTGGTTACCTAAGTGATTGATATACTCAATGAGTACAGGATCTTGCATAATAGGCTGGCTAGCACGTAATTGACGCATCATTGCTTTGCCAATTTGTCGCTCTTTATCTAGCGATAAAACACTAAAGCCTGAAATACCTATATCAGGGAGTTTGTTTTTATTATTCTGGCTATCAGCGACAACATCAAAAGTAGACAGAGTAGCGATGAGTGAGGTAAAGACACAAGCAAATAATAAGGGTTTAAAAGTAAACAATTGGTTTTCCTATTTTGATTAATTCAGCGCAGCTCAACCATTTATAGCGACTAATTTGGTGAAATATTTTGGTTATAGTCACTGGTGAGTATATTGCCACTTCTACGGTCAATTTCTTGGTAAAATTCGGCAATGCTATAGCCTTCGACCGTTAAAATATCAAAAGATTCGGATAAAAGTGTAATTAATTCCTCAACCCGATAATAAGCATATTTAACCAGTGCTAAATCAGCCTCGTCGCCACTTTGATAGGTGAAAATGGCAAAGGCAACTAAGCTATTTATTCTAAATAACATGCGCATATTTTCTGGTAGCCAAATTTGAAAAGGGCAACGGCTGTCGCGCACTAATGGCTTGATAACTTTCTCGCCATCAATAACAGGGTAACAGTGTAACTCATAGCCCATATCATTATAATGGTGGCGTAATATGATTTTTGGTTTTATGCTAACGTGAACATTACCATCGTTATCTCTATAGCCATTTAGATGGGTTAAATTCCAAGTGTTACGATCTAAAACTTGTTTATAAGCACTATCAAAACCATCAGATAAAATACCGTCTAGCTCGCCTAATGAAGATGAAATAAGGTGATAAATGGCAGGTACATCGCCCCAAGTGAGTTTTTTTTTGTAAGCATTAATTGCTTTTAAGTTAGGTCTTTCAGCTAAACTAGTCATTTAGTATAGTTTCCTGCATTTTTCTTTATTTAACAACCGCGGATGCGTTATTATAACGATCTATTCAATTGTCTCAGATTACTTTGTTAAATAAAAGAAGCTTAGAATGATTTTCGAGTATGATGCTAGCCAAGAAAGATGCCCATTACCTTTGGTTAATTTACGTTTACTACTAAAAAAAATGCAAAATGATGACATCTGTGTCATTAAAGTTACTGACGATGGTTCTCTTGAGGATATTCCTAAGCTGTTGGTTAAATTAGACTATAAATACACGTTAATCACTATTGATGACAATGTTGTCGAAATAACAATAATTAATAAGAAAAATAAAGGCACGTTATGATCAAGTTGTTCTCTGATTGGTATACCCGTAAATTCTCTGATCCACATGCAGTCACTTTAGCAGTGATTTTATTATGTTCGTTTTTATTTATTGCGTTATTTAGCCATTTGTTAATGCCGGTACTTGTTGCCTTGGCGATTGCTTTTTTACTTGATTTACCTGTTAACAAATTAGTGAATCTAAACTTGTCTCGTACTAGCGCTACAGCGGCTGTGGTTAGCACCTTTATTGGGATTACTTTGATCGCCATATTGGGCTTAATGCCAACAATTTGGAAGCAAAGTAGTAGTTTGTTGCAAGAAGTTCCGCATATGGTTTCTGAGGGGCAAAAGTATCTATTAACTTTACCTGAAAAATATCCTGACATTATTCAAGCATCTCAAATAGAAACTTTTATTTCTGGGGTTAAAGAAAAATTGCTTGAGTGGGGGCAACTTATTTTAACGGCATCGTTAAATTCAATTTCCGATTTAGTGGCTTTAATGATTTATCTTATTTTAGTGCCATTAATGGTGTTCTTTTTTCTAAAAGATAAACAAGATTTATTAGCGGGCTTCACACATTTTTTGCCTAAAGAGCGTCGAATGGCAGTACAAGTGAGTAAGGAAATGAACCAACAGATCCTTAATTATATTCGCGGTAAAGTTATTGAAATTTTGATTGTTGGCATTTCTACCACCATAGCCTTTATTTTTCTAGACTTACGCTACGCCGTTTTATTAGGTGTGCTAGTTGGTTTATCTGTGTTAGTACCTTATGTGGGCGCGACTATTGTCACTATTCCTGTATTTTTAGTAGCCTTGTTTCAGTGGGGCTTTAGTAATGAACTGGGTTATGTCATGTTAGCCTACGGAATTATTCAAGCACTGGACGGCAATGTGATTGTACCTTTGTTGTTTTCAGAAGCGGTTAACTTGCATCCCGTTACTATTATTATTGCAGTTATTTTCTTTGGTGGGTTGTGGGGTTTTTGGGGGGTGTTTTTTGCCATTCCGTTAGCCACTTTGGTGAAAGCGGTGATTAATGCTTGGCCTTCAAGTCAAGCAGAAACAGAGTAAGAGGTAAGGCTGCCAAAAGTCGATTATTTGCAGCCTCTAGACATCATTTTGCTAATTCATTTAACATATCAAGTACAACTTGATGATGTTCTTTGGTTTTAAACTTATCAAAGAGATGACTTATTTTACCATCAAGGCCGATTAAAAAGCTTAGTCTGTGTATGCCATCATACTCTTTACCCATGAATTTTTTTAAGCCCCAAACACCGAAATTATCAGCAACTTGGTGGTCAACATCAGAGAGTAAGGTAAAGTTTAACTCATCACGCTGACAAAATTTAGCTAAACGCTTGGGTTCATCGGGTGAAATACCAAACACAACGGTGTTGAGTGCTTGTAATTGACTTTGGCTATCACGCAACCCTTGCGCTTGTACTGTGCAACCTGGCGTCATTGCTTTTGGATAAAAATATACTAATACTTGTTTTTTGCCAATGAAGTCGGCCAATGACACAGCTTGATCGTTTTCATCTTGTAGGGTAAATAGTGGTGCATTATCGCCAATGGTAAGAGTATTCATAATTATCCTGTTAATTTGTTTGGTATTTATTACACAAGGCCATAAGGCGCTTTTTTGATGCAGCCTTGTACCGCAATTTGCTCACAAAGTTGTAAAAATTCATTTTCAATATCTTCAATGTTAATTGATTCTGTTAAAGCAAATGAAATACAGGCACTCATGTTATTTGTTTGTGGGTCTATTTCAGACTTTAATGATGAGATGTCAATTTTGCGGGTAGCAAAAAAAGCCGTCATCGCTTTTAAAATTCCAGGCTGATCTATACCGGCATATTCTGCTTGATAATGCTCCACTAAATCATAAGACTTATGACCTGAAGTTCTTTTCATCATGGTGATCAGCTCTAAAGCGTGCGCTACCATTGGAATTCTAGCTTCAATTTTATTAATAGCTCTATTGTCGCCATTTAGTAACATGATAAAGGTGAATTCGAGACCAAATATAGCCATCCTGCTATCTAATATATTACAACCGCATTCACTTGCTAATTTAGTTAACTCACTAACACAGCCTGTTCTATCAGAACCCATGGCTGTTAGTACTAAATATTGTGACATTAAAACGCCTACGTTGAATAAGAAAACGGCATTATACCTGAAGCTAATTAGAAAAAGTATGCTAATTGCTTGTGTTTGCAAAACCAGCAAAGTACCATGGTGCGCTAAAATTTGTTCTAGTAAAATTTATTATTTGAGTGAACCAAATGTGTTTTTTACCATCCAATGAACAGTTAAATTATTAGTAGCTTTGTATTAAGTTTTTCCTCGGGAGTTTTATGAGTCGTCAATTGTTTTGTTTTTCAGTGCTTAGCCTTACACTGTCTGCATGTAGTGGTGTTGATAGTAAGCGAGCACAGGGAGGTTTTGATTATGCCCAAAAGGCAGAATCAAAGGAGTTTGTTGTTCCAGAGTCTTTAGATAAGCCAGCCAAACACAATGATTTTTTGATCACCAATAATATAAACCATCAAGGGCCTGTTGGTGGTAAAATGGATATCCGAGCCCCTTCATTAGTATTACCTTTAGCAGCCTCATCACGTGTGGTGCCTGAATCTCAGCAAGCCATTATTTGGTTTGATAAAGTATTTGAAGATAAAGACCTATTCATTTTCATTAGAGATGCTCTTATCAGTCAATTAATGTCAGACGACGTTACTTATGAAGAAATTCAGTTAAATGTAGATAAAGAGAAAGACATAACCAGCCAAGTATTAGAGTCTAGTTGGTATCATAATGAAGTTGAAACAGGTTGGTTATTCACTGAAACTGAATTATCGACAAGTTTACGTTTTCGCTATCAACTCGATGCAAAGCCACATGGTCGTAGTGTGTCTTTGCAAGTCGCTTTAATTGATTATATGAAAACAGACAATGAGGGCGGCACTAAAACGGTTGATCCTATTGATAAGCAGCGTGCTGAAATGGCGATGCTCAATGAAATTATTGCCCAAGTTGATTATAACTACCGTTTACAACAACGTGAAAATCGTCTGAAGCGCGCAAGCCAAAAACTGGTCTCTATTAGTGAAAATAGCGCCGCAGAGTCAGCTTATATTGTAGAGATGTCCTTAGATAACTTATGGGCAAATATGCCTATTTTCTTTGAAAAACATGGTTTTACTATTACCGATCTTAATGAAAGTGATAAAATATATTATGTTGATTTTGCTAAACCAGAGAGCAGTATTTGGGATTCTATTTGGGGCGATGACGCACCAGTTATTGAAGTAGTTGATGCTAAATATCAGTTTGTTTTAGCACCGCTAGATGATAAAGACCAAAAAACCTCAGTGAGCATCTATAATGTTGATGGCGAACCATTACCATTAGAAACATTAGAGCGTATTTTTCCTGTAGTCGAAGCGGGTTTGTCTTTTAGAAACTTTTATTAAACGTTTAACCATTTGTTAAACATTAAAAAACGCCGATTAATCGGCGTTTTTTGTTTTGAACGAATAGTAAAAAGCAATGAACTTTATTTATTAATTCTATTTCTATTTATTTTTATCAGCGCTTGGCATTTTATGCGCGGTTTTATGTGTTCTTGGCAATGTCTCTTTCAGGTCATTTAAGTTGGTTTTACGTAATTTATGATGGCTACTTTTTTGAAAAGTACTTAAATTACCGATGATGATTAATACGGCAATGATTATCATTAAAATTGCTAGCCAGTTATCCATGAGTAGCTCCTGTTGCGGGTGTCGCTGTTGATAAATTGTTGGGATTAATATTAAGTACAAATTGTTCAACAATGTTCGTTAACTCATTAGTAATAGTACTTTTACCTTTAATATCTGTTTCGTTTAAGCACCGCTTTAATGTAGAAATATTGAAAGCTTGTTGGTATTTGTTGGCTAGTGATGCGTAAGACAAATGCCAAGGCTCAGCAGCAACGCCACCGCGATAGTTATCATAAGGAAAATAAAACCCCAACGGTTGTGCTTCTTTTGCTAGAAATTCAGTTAATTTTGCCATTGGCCCTGTTGGCTCATATTCCCAAGCTTCAAGTTGTAATGGTTGCTCTTTTGGCAATAAGTTGGGGGCATAAATATCTATATCGCAGCCCCAATGGTGACGACTAGCGCCGGGCAGGGCAGAAAATAATAATATAGACTGAATAATCTCTAAAGATGATAGTTTGGCAAGCGCTAACGTTTCGCCATCAATATTTTTAACGGCGTTTTTACCCGTATATTTATTATTCCATATCAGTAATTGTCGCTCAAAAGAGCGAAAACCACTGGCTATTTCAATCGTTATACCAACCTCTTTACCTTTAGTAATCAGAGCTTGAAAAGCAGGCAACATCTGTTGATGAATACCGACTTTTTTTTCAGGAAACGGTGCACTTTGGGCAAAATAGTGAATATGGTTGTCTGTTAAGCCAAGAATTTGTGCTTGCAGGTTATCATTAATCACATTACTCAAATCATTACTGCCTGTTTCGCTATTCATTATCTTCGGTTAATACTTGCTTAAGGCAAGCATAATAGATGTCGCAAAGCTTGTCTAAATCTGCACATGAAACCGATTCATTCACTTGATGAATAGTTGCATTACAAGGGCCAAGTTCGATAACTTTAGCGCCTGTTGGGGCAATGAAACGGCCATCTGAGGTGCCTCCAGAAGTTGACAGCTCGGGTATGATGCCGGTGACAGATGTTATAGCGGTAGTCACTGCTGTTAGAAAATCGCCTTTCTCTTGGCCAAGTTCCGTTAAAAAAGGTTTGCCGTTAAACGTCCACTTAATATCGTAATCTAGTTGATGCTTACTTAAGATAGACTCCACTTGTTCCACAATAATTTGATCAGTTAATTCAGTGCTATAACGTAAATTAAACAAGGCGGTTAAATGCCCTGGGACTACATTGGTTGCGCCGGTGCCTGAGTTGATATTGGATAACTGAAAGCTGGTGGCAGGGAAGTAGTCATTGCCATGATCCCAATGCAATTGACTTAACTCTAGTAATGCTGGCATGGCTAAGTGAATAGGGTTTTTAACATGTTCAGGATAGGCGATATGCCCTTGTTTTCCTTTAACATCCAAATCTGCTGATATCGAACCGCGTCGGCCGTTTTTGATCACATCGCCCACTTGATTAGTGCTAGAGGGCTCTCCAACAATACAATAGGTGATTTTTTCATTACGCGCTTCTAGGGTGTCAATGACCTTAGTTGTGCCATTAATAAACGGCCCTTCTTCATCGCTGGTGATTAAATAAGTAATAGCGCCATGGTAATTTGGGTAATCACTAACAAAACGCTCTGTAGCAACAATCATGGCGGCAAGGCTGCCTTTCATATCTGCAGCACCTCTACCATAAAGCATACCGTCAATAATGGTTGGCTCAAAAGGCAGTGTTTGCCAAAGTTCAAGAGTTCCAGGAGGAACAACATCAGTGTGGCCAGCAAAACAAAATACCGGGGCATTGCTTTGGCAATTACCATCACGTCTTGACCATAAATTGGTAGTGTCGTGAAAAACCATGGTTTCGTTATCAAAACCAAGCTTGGCTAAACGCTCTTTGATCAATGTTTGACAACCCGCATCTTCTGGCGTGACAGAGGGGCGTGAAATTAAATCTTTTGCTAATTCAATAACAGCACTATTCATATTCGTCATGGTTATTTTTCAGCCTTAAAAATATCGTGATAAGTTTGTGCTTTAAAACCTAAGTGTAGTTGCTTCTCTTGTTGAGATCCTTGTTCAGATCTTTCAATCAATAATAATGGCCTTTTCAACAATGTGGGTTGTAACAACACTTGTTCAACAGCGACATCATCGGTTAAATTTTTTTTAATTTCATCGGTTAAATTTCTATAAGTAGTACTGCGTTTATTAAGTAATAGATCCCAGTCACTTAGATGGGTAAATTGTTGTACAAGCTCTGCTGTTAAAGGCTGTTTTTTAAAATCATAGAAATCATGATTTATATTTTCAGCGGTTAACCATTTAAGTGCTTTTTTAACGGTATCGCAGTTGTTTATACCATATACGGTGATCATGTTTAGTGTTATCCAAAATCTAATGATTATGGTTAAGATGATATCAGAAACTTTCGGCTATATCCGCTTTCTTCGGACAGAAAATCAGCTGTAAATCGTGTAATTTATTAAATTAGTAAGTACCACATTGCTGTCTTAATTTGATGCTTACTTCATTTGCTATAAGTCTGCAATGTTAATTCGAAACTTGTAAATTATCACGGACAATAAACTCTTCAATTTTGTTTAGCACTAATTCCGACTTTAAAATTTGGCGGTGGCCTAAACCTTCGGTTACAAGAAACTCTGAATTAGTAAAAACAGGCAACATTCTTTCTGACTCAATAATAGGTACTTCGTAATCCATACGGTCATGTATAAATAATGTTGGAATTTCGGTTCGCTTTTGTGCGGTGATTAAATCGATGTCTTCGGCTTTAAATCCAATAAAATCACCTGCATGTTTTATGAAAAAATTAACAGCATTGTTATTTAAACCAAGAAACCTAGCAAATCGCCTAAGCACATTTTCAATGGATGAAGGGCCCGATATCAGCACTAGTTTTTGGCTTGATAATCCTTCTGTTATAGCTATGTTTGCTGCTCCAGCTCCCATCGAATGGCCAATAAGAACCTCAAAACTACCCAGTATACTTTCTGCCAATAGAACGGTTTGTGAAAATTCATAGGGATTGGTTGTTGATCCCAAAGAGCTGCCATGTGCAGGCATATCAAGTGCTATCACTTCATAGCCTTGCTTTAACAATTGAGGAACAAAACCATACATTTGCGTGGCTCTACTTTCCCAGCCGTGAACGAGTAATACTTTTTTGGATGGCTTGCTTTTTGAGTCTTTAGTGTTGTTTGAATCACTAGCGCTTTGGGGTAACCAACGAATGGCACTGATATCATCATTAAGATTAAATCGTGTGCCTTTTTCTTCTGCTTTTATTTCCCAAGCTTTAATTTCAGAGTGGCGTGGTGTTAAAAATTTTACCAGTACTTTTTTAGCCGTCCAAGACGGGGCAATTAAACTCGTCACTCGATTTACCAAGCGATAACTACTCAATGCAATGTTCATTCAACTATCCTTTATATTGGTGGTGATGTTGTATTAAGATACCTACCTGTCGTCAGGTAGGTTTGATAAGTAAATAAGCATTTAACTTCTGAACGATATTCGTTCAGGTCGATTACACTTTGTATAAAAATCTCTGGGCTATTTTTATACTGCTACTAAACGATTTATTACTGCCCATAATTCGACTGGTTAATAAAGAGCCCTGTAAGCTGGAAACTAACCATAAAGTTAAATCATCCAAGTTGAGATCATGGGACTCGAATTCACCTGATTTTATCCCTGCTTCAATGATGCTTTTTACACCTTGAGTTTGTATTTTTATTAATTTCTTTGCTTGTTTTTTGACCGGTTCAGAAACTTTTCCCCATTCACCAGCAAAAACGCCACCTGGACACATACGCTCACCAATACCTATAAAGTCACGATAAATATTGAAGAAATATTTCAATTGCTGAGTGGGCGTTTTGTTATATCCACGGGCAAAACTTAGCTTCAGCTCTTCGCTAGCCCTCGTCAATATAGCCACCGACAAGTCATCTTTGCTTTTGAAATGATAATACATACTACCTTTTTTTATACCGATGCGATTAGCGAGTTCCTGAAAGCTTACGCCACTAATAGACTGGCGCTGGAGTAAGTCCTGTGCGGCATCGAGTATGGCGGTTTTAGTATCAGTTGTATTTTTCATGTTACCTACCTTACGTCAGGTAAAATTAAATATCGACTTATTTTCAACATGGTTTGTTGTTTGAGTAGAATTGGCTTTGTTTCTTTCTTTATATTTTAATGGTGAATAAGCCATTTAATACCAACTGAGCCTGAATTTAGAGTAAGAATTCAGAGCAAGCATTTTGTTAAAATATAATCGCCATATCTAAATGCAATAAATGGGTTTATTAACTTAAATGTTAGGAAAAAATAAATTGCAAGGAATTAAATGACTATTTCACGATCTGATCTTTCGACTAAAAAATTGGAAAGGTATTAGAGCCGGTATGGTTAACTTAATTGAACTTTTTGTGATGTAGATGATTTTTGTAAACTATTTTATACAAATGAAATGCCGTATTATAAAATGTCTGCAAGCTTATAAGTAACTATATCTATACGAGCCAATTAAGTCGTGAGAGATATCAGGTAGTTTTGCTAAATAAGCTTAGCCTGCAGTAAAGAATGCTGTCAGGGTATTATGACTATACAGAACACCGCCCCAAATACACTTAAAACTAATGTCGAATTAGATCAACTTAGGGTAAAATGTACCATTGTTCTATTTCATTATGCGCATGACCATTCATATTAAAAAACTTTCAAAATCGGAAATTACTTGTTCAAATTGTCAGGCTTGCTGCTGTCGGTTAGAGGTTATGATTATTACCGACACAGGTGTTCCCGACAAGCATATTGCTCGTGATAAATGGGGAGGCGAAACTATGTTGCGGCTAGAAGATGGTTGGTGTTCAGCGTTAGATCGTGAAACTCTTATGTGTTCTATTTATGAACATCGTCCTTGGATCTGTCGAGAATTCGAAATGGGCTCTTATGAATGCCGCGATGAACGAACGATATCCGTTGTATCTTTAAATTAGTTATCACCATAGTAATTGCCTTCAAAGTGTTATCGTCAAAGTAGTTACCATCAGAGCCACTATTTTTGGCGATAAAGTAAGGAGTTTTATCAATAAAGGCTAGTGTTTGTTCACAGAAAAATATGCTTTAAAGAGCATTTTTTCTGTGCCCAAAATTGAACTTTCTAAAGAGCAGCGAGAGTCAATGGTTCAAAAACTGTAAAGCTATTTTGACCATGAATTGGAGCAGGAACTTGGGCAATTTGACGGTGAATTTTTTTTAATTTTTTTCTAAAAAATAAGAGCCCACTATTATAATCGTGGGCTTTATGATACGCGGGCAATATTTGAGTCTAGAGTTGAATCAATTGACGACGAAATTTATGCTATTGAAAAAGTTATTGTCTGATTAGCTAATCAACAATAACATGATGCTTTAAATACATTAAATACATTAAATACATTAAATACATTAAAGGTATTAAAGGTATTAAAGATCCAGTTTTTATGGCGCGTCAGGCCTTAAGTAAGCAATATCATCTTCATCATCAGCATGAAAGTCGTAGCCCCCTTCAAAATCATCATTCAATTCATTGGCAACGGTGATAGGCAGCTCTAATATTTCTTGAATATAAATAGAAATGTTAACTTGTTGATTAATTATCCCTCTAAATTCATTGAAATTTAATAACTTTACTTCTTGCAGGTACTCTTTAATTAATAAGGGCAGTTGCTCGATGAAACTCGCAATACAGTTTTCCATTTTAACAAGCAAGGGCTCTTTTTTTGTATTAGTAAGGTAAGTGTTTAACTGCTGATATAAAGTGTTAGTGAACACTTTTTTGTCGCTATCAATGAGAAGTAATGCAATGGCGGTATTTAGAAATTTTTGCAATTCAAACTTCAACACATCCTCATCATTATCAATAAGTAGCGTACTGGCACAATAGCTGGCGGCGATATCTTTATAAACTTGTAACAGCATGGCGCTTTGATAACCGTCACTCACTAATGCTGCATGCATAAGCCTTATATCGGCTGTATCGTTGATTGCTAAAGCATAACGACTAAGTGAAATACCTTCAAAATATGCAGGAGATATTTTCTTTAATTGAGCATATTTGGCCCAACCGGCTCTAAAACAATAAACGATGCCTTGGGTTTTTATAATATCTTTTGCTTTCTCTGTGTCGTTATCGCAAAGTGCTAATAGACCTAAGTTACTCAGGCCAAGGACAATTTCACAGCCTTTTTTTATTTGATCGGCATAAATTATCGATAAGTTATCAGAGGCTATTCTCAACGACATGTCGGTTAATTGTTGCTTGGTTTTATGCATAAACTCAGGCGTAAAATACTTTTCACTTTCTCCGTCTTTTAAGACCAAAAGTAGAAACGGGTGATTTCTTAACGCGGCAATTTTCATTGTTCGATCCTGCTCAATTAAAGCTGTTCATATAAATACGGATTTTCTTGGTCGACTATTTGGTAAATCACTTGGCAAGCTACTTAGCAAATTTCCTAGAAAATTAAAGCGGCGCAAACATATCGTCGGTATCCATTTCAATCGCAGTTACTCTTTGCTTATTAGCATTTTGTTTTAACGAATTTTCAATGTTTTCTAATGTACCATTGGTACTCACGGTTATCACTTCACGATAAGCCTCTTCACTTAACGTTTTTATTTTCATTAATAACTCTTCAATGCTGCCAGAAGTTTGTTCTTCATCTTCTTCTAACTCTGAAAAATCGTGACCGACAAACGGTAAAGATAAATATAAAAGCCCAAAGTCGTCTTCAACAATGGCTGTTAATACTTCTAATTGTTTCTCTTCATCATCAGAAGAGAGAAAAATTTGTGTTAATAAACTGTGCGCTTCAGTTTGTGCGCAAAACACGTGTTCTTCATCCATATTTTGCCAATATGACGGTTCAACATTTAATAACTGCTTGATTGAATCTGCATCCATCAGCCATGTTGCAATGGAGGGAATGGTGGCGTCGTGCTCTCTAACAATTTTAGCAACGGTTAAAATATCCATCTCTGTTAACACCGCCAACATGGTTTCATCACCTTGTTCAGAAGCGATTTTCTCTAATGAGGTGCCTGCGCGTCTACCGCTATGCTGAGCTTGTTCAATAATGTCGCTAGCAAGAATTAATGCATTTTTTGTCAAAGTGATTCCTTAAACTTATATTTCTAAAATTAATAGATAAAACTTATTTTTAAGTTTTAATAGTTTTCATCATAGTCATTAACTTCATAATCACTTGAGCCGTAGCCATCGAGATGTTCATCTTCTTTAACTTTGATGGGAGTAGCATCATAGCCGTTATAAAAATGAATGAGCAAAATGGCTGTTTTTAAATCTTGCTCTGCGTGGGTCATTATTTCGGTAATACAAGCTCTAGCATCACCGTGTACTCCTACAAAAGGTTTTATCTCGCTCCAAGATGGCTCTGTTGTAAGTGTTATTTTTGTCATGTTTTTACTATCAATTCTAACCTTAGTTGATATCGCCATTGCGAGCTGATCAACCATACCATTAAATAATAAAGGCATTTTTTTTAATTGTTCGAACAAATTTGATAAATAATTTGATAATAAATCAGGGTTTTCAGGATCAGCTAATGAGGTCATATTCTCTAAATATAGAGAAAAATCATCCGTTAAATAATCAGGTAAGCTTACTTCAGGTAGCATTCATTCTTTCCTAATGAGGCGTTTCATTGAGTGTTTAACAACAATAAAAATAATAATATTGTTCAAAAGTTAGTGCAAAGCGCTGTGCCAAAAAGAGTCAGCAATTTCTCGGGGATCAGTTATGACGGTATAATTGTTTTTTAAATATAAAGAACGCTTTTTAGGATCAGAAATAACATCATAAGCTTGTTGAATTAATTGAAATTTTTCTTTGGCTTCTGCGCTATCATTTCTATCGGGATGATATTTGTTAGCGAGTTTTCGATAGGCTTTTTTAATCTCGACAGTGGTCGATACTCTACTTACACCTAACTGCTCAAAATAATCCATAAACTAACCACTACCTTTTGCTAGACAACGTAACGATGACTGTTGACATAATTGATATAATACCAATTGCACTAACTAAGTGATCATTTTCAAATGGTCTAAATATCCAATAACGTCGTTGCTTTCAATCCCAATAGCCAGCTATTGCTCAATCACGCGCCTTGTTCTTGAACATTTATTCTCATTGAATTCTGTACCCTTAATTAATCCAAATGGTATAAGTGGCGCAATTCTACCTACGCAATGACATTATTAACATCATTATGTTTGCTTATTTGTTTGATACCCTACCAACAAAGCCTAAATCTGGCTTTGTCGTGGCTTTTTAGCGATACTAGTGGCCGTTTTAGTCAGCGCCGAATGAATTGCTCGCGTGATGAAATTATTGCGCTGGTAAAATATCAAATCGCGACCAATCTCGACTGTTGTGGTGTTGCTCAGTTGTTATCCCTAAAAAACACCTAAAGGAAAGTTATGAGTCATTGTTCAGAATTCGCCATCTTTAAAGTACCGAAAGAAAACATTCCCAGAGTTATTGAATTGAGCTTATTAATTTTTAATGAAATGAATTCAAGTGAAACCGTTATAATTGCTCATGAGATATTACAAAAAATAGATAACGAAGAAGAGTTATGCTGGCACCTAACTTGGGTCAGTGAAGAGGCCGTTAAATTAACGACTGAAAAATGGCCAATTTTCCCAAGTACCAAAGAGCTAGAGTCTCTTGTGGGTGAAAATACTTATTATGGTCATTTTAGTAGCGTAGTTTAGGTATAAAGCGTGTTAATAGGGGAAAAACAGTTGTTTTTCGTCCTTCAAAATTTCAAACCCCAATATCATAACCTTTAATACAGTCAACCCTTATGTATGGTTTTATATCAATAATAAGGGCTGACGTTTTTTAAATCAAAAAACAGCAACAATAGCTTCTATTTCTATTTTTAAATCTTCCATAAAAAGCGCATTCACTTGAATGAGTGAACTTGCCGGGATATTAACATGGTAAATATTAAAAAGTGTCTCTCTTAACTCTTGCATGTCATTGAGCTCACAAACGAATATCGTCACTTTAATGATATTAGCGATAACCGTATTTTGCTGGCTACAAATAAATGCTAGTTGAGTAAATATTTCTTTTGCTTGTTCGCTTATCGACCCTTGCTGCGCATGACTACCAAAAGCCGTTAAACCAGAGGTGTAAAGTACATTATTATGTATAACAGCGTGAGTATAAGGCCCAACAGGTAAGCCCAATTCTTGATAATTGTTACGTTGAATAGGCATGTAAACTCTCCTTGATTAACTGGCTAATTTGGTTGCAAATTTATGAATTTCAGGCGCAACAAAAAAAGCAATAATACCTGCTGTGGGCCAAGCTAAACTAAATGCATGCAGCCATTGCCCTAAAAAATTTGGATTCCAGCCTAAATTCAACCAAGTTACCCAGCAGGTCATTAAAAAAGACAGCAGCAGTGACATTAAAAGGGCAAAAATAAAACGGTGTTTCATGAATTGATCCTTTTTATGATGTTAATGAATTAGTAGGAGAAAATAATTTTTCTATATGTACTACCTCGGTCAACTTTTTATCCAGATAGGCGAGGGTGTGCGGGGTTTGAAAATGGTCGTGTAGCGCTTGTTCATTTCTCCATCCTTCCCACAAAGTAAAGCTTTCGGGAGAAGCTTTATGCTGTAATATTTCAAACCTTAAACAGCCATCTTCTGCTAACGTTGCTTGTCGTAAGTGCTCCAATGCGGCTTTGATTTCAGCTATTGCTTGGCCTTTTTGTGCGGTTATCACTGCATTTACCCATAATTCGTTCATATGTTTCTCAATAATGATTTTATTTTATGTGTAATTATCATAGTTAATTCTATTTATGAGATATATACTAAATTTTATAATCTTTAATTCCATTTATGAAATAATGTTTGATGATATAATATTATTTGTACATATTGTACAAAGTAGGGGGTTAGCTGCTGCGGCTAAGCAATTAACCTTGCCTGCCGCTACGGTGACACGTCGATTACAAAAATTAGAGAGCTCTATAGGGTGTAAGTTGATACATCGTTCGGCGCGACAATTTATGTTAACGGCAGAAGGGCAAGTGTATTACTGCTCCTATGTTTCGTTAGTAGAGCAATTTGAAGTGACGCAACGTAAGTTAAGTGCAGAAGTACAAGATCTTAGTGGTAAATTAAAAGTGCTTGCACCGACAAATATTTCTCTTGGTACTTTGCAACCCATGTGGTCAGCGTTTATTAAGCAATATCCTGATATTCAATTGGAACTGTCTTTAAATAACGGTGTGGAAGATTTGTTTGTTTCTCAAGCCGATATTGCTTTAAGAATAGGGCCGCAAAAAGACTCGACGTTGTATCAAAAACGTTTAGGCGCTTCTCAAACCGTACTTGTTGCCTCTCCTTGTTATATTGAAAAAATGGGTATGCCAACCACGTTGAATGATCTTAGTCAGCACAAAATTATAGGTACAAAACTCATTCCTATTTGGACTCTAATCAACCGTGAGTCTAAGCAAAAAAGTAATTTTCATCCTCGTGTTTTGACGATGGCCAATGATGTCACTTTGGTCTCGCAACTAACCTGCGATGGTATTGGCGTGGCTTTATTGCCGATAACAGAAGTAAACGGTTATATAAAAGAAGGAAAGCTGATTCACATATTAGCAGACTGGAGCGGGCCAGATAGAGATTTATATGCTGTTTGGCCGACAGGGCGGTTACTGAGTGCTAAAGCGAAGTGTTTACGCGAGTTCATGCTAGCTTACCTACAGCAAAACCTTAATTGGCTGTATGAAGGCAAAAACTCGTAAGTGTTGACAAAAAAATCATGATAAAATTTAACTTAGCATAGAACTTATCTTATTATTTATATAAATAACTAAGCGTCTGCTCTTTTAGCGTAACATTACAGTTGTGTTGTAAGTGAGATTTTAATAGTGCCCTTACTTAAGGTGCTTATATTAAGGGATAAAATGAAATTAAATTGTGATTTAGGTGAAAGCTTTGGTAATTGGACTATGGGATTAGACGCGCAAGTCATGCCCTATATTGACCAAGCAAATATTGCTTGTGGTTTCCATGCCGGCGACCCCTTAGTGATGCAAAAAACCCTTGAACTGGCGAAAAAACATAAGGTGAGTATTGGCGCACATCCTAGTTATCCTGATCTTGTCGGTTTTGGTCGTCGCTCAATGAATTGTTCGCGTGATGAAATTATAGCTTTGGTAAAATATCAAATCGCGGCTATTGATGGTGTTGCGCAGTCGTTAGGGCTTGAGCTTGAATACGTTAAGCCTCATGGCGCCTTGTACAATGATATGATGGCTAAAGAAAATGTTCGTGACGCCATTTTATTCGCACTGGCCAGTTACCATAAACCGCTTAAGCTAATGCTGCAGGCTAGCGCTAATATTACCGCGCATAAAGCACAAGCAAAAACCTTCAATATTGAGGTGCTGAGTGAGGCTTTTGCGGATAGATGTTATGACGACGATGGTAAGTTGTTATCCCGAACTAAAACGGGGGCAGTGCATAATAAAGAAAAAATGCTGGCGCAAGTTAAGCAATTAAAAGAGCAAGGAAGCGTCACGACCATTAATGGTAACACTTTGACTTTGATGGCCGACAGCTTATGTGTTCATGGTGACAATATTGAAGGTGTACACGCTATTGAAGCTATCAGAGGGCTTATTGGCTGATGTCAAAAGCCTCATTAGATAAAATAAGCATCCAAATTGCCGGTGAAAATGCGCTGATTATTTATTTTGGTGAACAAGCTAGCGCCAAAATTTCTGCCAAGGTACAACAAGCTGAGCAGCTTATTCGTCAGCATATGGCGGCAGATATTATTGATTTAGTTCCTTCTTATGCCTCAATAATGGTGATGTTTAATATGCTTGACAACGATCATCACCAAATTCGTAGTAAATTACGGGTTTTATTACAGCAATTTTCTGACAACAACTCTAATAACAACCCTAATAACAACCCTGATGATCGTGAAAACACTAAAGAGTACCAAGCTAAACGGATTGAACTGCCTGTTTATTACGCTCAAGAATCTGGACCAGATTTAAACGTTATTGCTAAGCGAGCTAATCTTAGCGTAGCGGATGTTATTGAAATTCACCAAGCGCAAGAATACCTTGTTTATGCTATCGGCTTTGCACCGGGCTTTGCTTATTTAGGTGAAGTCGATGAGCGCATTGCAGCGCCAAGATTAAGCGCGCCACGCTTAAAAGTCCCCAAGGGCGCGGTCGCCATAGCCGACAGACAAACGGCAGTTTACCCTAATGTTTCTCCCGGTGGTTGGAATATCATCGGTTTATGTCCTGTTAATATGTTTGATGAGAATGCCAGCCCTATTATGCCTGTGCAAGTAGGTGATAAGGTAAAATTTAGCGCGATTTCAAAAGCAGAGTTTATTGCTTTAGGCGGCGTTTTTCCTTCCGAAGGTGTCGAGACCAAATGACCTTGCCAATGGGTTTTTTAGTTAAGCAACCGGGCATATTAAGCCTTATTCAAGATGAGGGACGTTTTGGTGCTTTTAATATTGGCTTAACCAATGGTGGGCCAATAGATAAAAGTGCTTTTCATTGGGCAAATCGTTTATGTGGTAACGAATTAGGTGTTAGCACTGTTGAAATAAGCATAGGTGGCTTAGCGTTAGCAGCACAAGTTAATAGTGTTATTGCAATAACGGGTGCCAATATGCCATTAAAGATAAATGGTGTGGCTAAAACATTATGGCGCAGCCATAAAATAAAAGCAGGAGATACGCTTGAGTTGGGTTTTGCCAGTGCGGGGGTGCGTTGTTATTTGGCTGTTGCTGGCGGTTTTATGATCAAAAAAGACTTTGGCAGTACAGCAACTGTGTGCCGTGAACAGGTAGGGGGCATAACTGGCGGCAAGTTAGTTAGTGGTGATATTCTTGCTTGTAATCAGATTGACGTAACGGTTGAACATAAACAAAACTTGCTATTAGTAGAGCAATATTGGCCAAGTTACGAACAAGAGGTGGTATTGCACACCATACCGAGTTATCAACAACAACATTTTTCATCCCAGCAACAACGGTTGTTTTTTTCTAGCGAGTATACCGTTAGTAAACATTGTGATCGGATGGGCTATCGTCTTGAAGGACATGCAATTCACTGTGATCAGGAGGGAATTTTATCTGAAGGTATTTGCCATGGTGCGGTGCAAATTCCAGCGGATGGTCAACCCATTGTCTTAATGAATGATAGGCAAACCATTGGCGGTTATCCAAAAATTGGCTCGGTGATATCGCTAGACACGGCTAAACTTGGTCAATTGAGCCAAGGCAACAAGGTTCACTTTGAACCTATTAGCATGGAAAAAGCCCATAACCTTTACCATTTAGCGTTAAGCCGATTCACCCGCACAGCATTAGTTGCTTGTGATTAGCACGAATTAGTGTCTTATTTAGCGTCTTAGTTAACGATTAAAGTCCTATAAAATTATCCTATTAGGCTTTCCTAAGATAACCGTAGATAAATAGTGACAAAATTATTCAGATAAACGCCTGAAAAAGTGGTGTTTTGCCATAGAATTATCTACATTAAAAGTGTAGGTATATTTTTTGTATTTATTCAGCTTAAAAAGCTTTACCACAGAGAACACCGAGGCAGGTAATATGCTCTATGCATAACCTAAGTGATCTACATCCATGTAGGCATAGCTTCGTACTACACTGAGCATAATAAAACCTCTGGTAGGCTCGTAGAAATATCAGAATAGCATTACGGCTCAGTGGTGAATAATTACGATTTTTATTACAAATAGCTAAATGCTTAAGGAATTAAAATGGCGTCTTTAAAAATAGAAGAATATATGAACCATTATCCAGTGACATTTACGGCAGATATGGCTGTTGAAGAAGCATCATTACGTTTTTTAAAAACTAAACAAATTGGTGGTCCTGTGATTGATGATAATGGCAAACTAATTGGCTTTTTATCTGAAGGTGATGTGTTGGCAAAAATGCTTGAAACCATTTATTACAATGAACATGTTGCGGATGTCGCTGATTTAATGCGCAAAGATGTGCTCTCAATGAAACCCTATGATAGCGTGATGGAATTAGGACAATTAATGCTAAAAAACAAACCTAAGGTTTACCCTGTTATTGATGATGGTGGCAATTTACTTGGCACCATTTGTCGAAACGATGTCTTGCAAGCAATAGATTTACACATGCGTGCAAATTTAAAAGCAAACAAAGATCATGCGGCACATTAGCTATTCTTTAAATATTTTTAGGTTTTTTTTAGGTATTGTTTAGGTAATTGCTGTCAATAATGTAATTTTTGTACCACAACTGATAAAATAGACTTTATTATCGTTTTACCTATCAATAGAGTCTGTTTTGTCTAGCCATTCTTTTCCCGAAATCCCTAATATTCAAGCCCAGTTTGAACTTTTAAAGCAAGTTAAAAAATCAGATTTTTTCCGCTTAAAAAAACAATTACTCACTCATAAAAGAGCTTTTGAACAGCTATCAAGTGATATGCCTGTAGCAGATAAAAACACGGTAAAGTTGGCACAATGGTCAAAACAAGCCAGTAGAACTGCGCAGTACATTGGGCAGTCTATTGATGAAAAGCAGCAGAAGCTAAAAAACCTACCGCGCATCATCTATCCTGATGGTTTACCGATAGCGGATAATGCGCAGCAAATTGCTAACACTATTCGTGACAATCAAGTGGTGATCATCGCGGGTGAAACAGGCTCAGGTAAAACCACCCAAATTCCTAAAATTTGTCTCGAACTAGGGCGGGGCATCGATGGTTTAATTGGTCATACTCAGCCACGTCGTATTGCGGCGCGCACTGTTGCTAACCGTATTGCCGAAGAGCTTAATAGTAAACTTGGTGAGCAAGTAGGTTATAAAGTGCGTTTTAATGATCAAGTGAGCAAGCATAGCTATATCAAGTTGATGACAGACGGTATTTTACTGGCAGAAATGCAAAAAGATCGGCTCTTACGACAATACGATACAATTATTATTGATGAGGCGCATGAACGTAGTTTAAATATTGATTTTATCCTCGGTTATTTACGGCAAATACTGCCTAAGCGTCCTGATTTAAAAGTAATAGTTACCTCCGCAACGATTGACCCACAGCGTTTTGCTAATCACTTTGTCGATCAAAAAGGTCAGCCAGCTCCTATTATTGAAGTTTCTGGGCGTACTTACCCTGTTGAGTTGTTATATCGCCCCCTTAATGGCGCAGGTAATGTCACTGAGCAAATAGCAGCAGAAACGTCCACTGAGGGCACTGATATCATCGGTGGTATTTTGGCCGCGGTAGATGAACTGTCAACGTTTAGTCAAGGTGATATTCTAATCTTCTTAAATGGTGAGCGAGAAATCCGAGATACTGCCGCCGCGCTGATTAAGACTAATTTAGCACATACACAAATTTTACCCTTATATTCTCGGTTGACCGTTAGTGAGCAAAACCGCATTTTTAAGCCCCATACCGGTCGTAATATTGTGTTGGCAACTAACGTTGCTGAAACCAGTTTAACGGTACCGGGCATTAAATATGTTATTGACCCTGGTACTGCGCGTATTTCGCGTTATAGCTACCGAACTAAGGTGCAACGTTTACCCATAGAGGCTGTTTCTCAAGCCAGTGCGAATCAAAGATCGGGTCGTTGCGGCCGTGTATCATCAGGCGTTTGTATCCGTTTATATAGCGAGGAAGATTTTAATAATCGTCCTGAGTTTACTGATCCAGAAATTTCACGGACAAATTTAGCGACGGTTATTTTGCAAATGTTAGCGTTAGATTTGGGTGATATTGCCAATTTTCCTTTTGTAGAGCCACCAGATAACCGCAATATTACTGATGGCATGCGCTTGTTAGAAGAACTAGCGGCTATTGATAGTCATAAGGATAATCAAGGCAAGCCGCAAAGTGTTATACGGTTAACGAAAGCAGGGCGGTTGTTGTCCAAATTTGCTATAGATCCTCGCTTGGCGAAAATGGTGCTTAGTGCTATTGAATTAGGTTGTATCGAACAAGTACTGATTATTGTGAGTGCCTTAAGCATTCAAGACCCGCGAGAACGGCCACACGAAAAACAGCAAGCCGCCGATGAAAAACATAATAGGTTTAAAAATAAATACTCAGATTTTGTCAGCTTACTCAACCTTTGGCATTATATCAGCGATCAGCAAAAATATTTAACGCAAAATCAATTTAGAAAGTTATGTCAACGAGAATACTTATCGTATGTACGTTTACGTGAGTGGCAAGATATTTTTAGTCAGCTTAAGTTGACACTAAAAGAGCAAAAAATATCATTAACACGCGTGGATTATCATTTTACTATTGAGGATATTCAAACGATACAAGCCGAGAAAGATGATAAAACAGCTGCTTTGCCAAGTAGTTTAGTGTTAGTGCATCAGGCGTTGTTGTCGGGTTTGCTAAGCCATTTAGGGCAGCAAGATGAAAATAGGGAATACAAAGGGGCGCGTGGCAGTAAGTTCTTCATTTTTCCGGGTTCTGCGTTAGCGAAAAAATCGCCAAAATGGTTAATGTCAGCCGAATTGGTGGAAACTAGTCGTTTATTTGCGCGTATGAATGCTCGTATAGATCCCTTGTGGATAGAGCCATTAGCGCAACACCTGCTTAAATATCATCATAGCGAACCACACTGGGAGAAAAAACAAGGGGCTGTGATGGCCTTTGAGCAAGTGACGCTTTATGGTTTAACGGTAGTTAGCAAACGCAAAGTAAATTTTAAAACCATTGAGCCAGAGACCTGTCGAGATATTTTTATACGAGAGGCGCTTGTTACCGGTGATAGCTTTATTAAAGAAAAGTTTTTACAACACAATCAAGCTTTAGTGGGCAGTATTGAAGCACTTGAACAAAAAGCGCGTCGGAAAGATTTTTTAATTGATGAACAACAGTTAGTTGATTTTTATGCACAAAAACTACCTGAGACCATTGTCTGTCAAGCAAGCTTTTTAGCATGGTGGCAAAAAGCTAAACAACAAAACCAACACCAGCTTGATTTTACTAAAGCTTTTTTGCTCAATGAAACCTCTAAAGAATTATCAGCAAAAGAATATCCAGATACTTGGCAGCAGGGGCAGTTAACGCTGCCGCTTAATTATCATTTTAGCCCTGGTGATATTGACGATGGTATTAGTATCATTGTTCCTATTGCTATGCTAAATCAGCTGCAAGATGAAGGTTTTGATTGGCTTATTCCTGCTTTACGTTATGAACTAGTGGTGGCTTTGATCAAAGCTTTGCCGAAAAACCTACGACGTAACTTTGTGCCAGCACCTAACTATGCCGAGGCTTGTTTAGCAAACATTAATGCTGAAATAGGGAACCTAGCAGAGTCAGTAGCTAAACAATTATTACGCATGACAGGCGTCAGATTGCCCGAAGGTGTTTGGCAAGATGTTGATCTGCCTATTCATTTAAAGATGAATTTTCAAGTCGTAAATGAAAAAGGAAAACTACTAAAGCAAGGGCGTAACTTGAATCAGCTCAAAGACGAGCTGCAAGGTAAGGTTAAAGCATCAATCAAGCAAGTGGCAGAAAAAGGCATCGAACAAACTAATTTAACCACTTGGAGTTTTGATCATTTGCCGCAAGGCTATGAAAAGAAAATATCGAATATAATCATTAAAGCTTTTCCTGCCTTGGTGGATCATCAAAACAGTGTTGCTATTGAGCTCTTTGAACAACAAGAGCAAGCCGAAGCGGCTATGTTGTCTGGGTTCAGTCGCCTTATTTTATTAAACATTCCTTCACCACTGAAATATTTGCAGGAAAAAATGCCTAACAAGGCGAAGTTAGGGCTCTATTTTAATCCTTTTGGTGCAATTGCTGATTTACTGCAAGATTGTATTCAAGCCGCGTGTGTATTTTTGGTAAAACAATATATGCAGCAAGAAAATCAAACGCATTTGCCCAGAACAAAAGCTGAATTTCAACAAGCCAGTCACTATGTTAGAGCAGAAATAGCCGATTGTGTGTTAACGGCTGCTATCAAAGTAGAGCGAGCACTAAGTTTGCGTCATGATATTGCTAAAAAGTTAAAGGGTAATGTTGCTTTGAATGTTATTCAATCTCACGGTGATATTAAACAGCAAAGTGCGCAATTAGTGTTTAAAGGTTTCGTTAGTGGTTCAGGTTTAGAAAAATTAGATGATATTATTCGTTATTTACAGGGCATGTTACGGCGTTTAGAAAAACTGCCTATTGATCCTAATCAAGATAGGGTAAAGCTCATTGAAGTTAATAAAGCGCTAGCAGCATATAACGCTGTACTTGCAAAGCAGCGCAAAGACAAGCCTATTGATGCTAGTATTTTAGCCACAAAATGGTTGCTTGAAGAATTTAGAATTTCATTGTTTGCGCAAAATTTAGGAACGAATCAGCCAGTGTCATTGAAACGTATCATGAATCATCTTAAAAGTTTTTAATGAATTTACCTTATTGACACCAGTGCATAAGCTCAGTATAAATACCTAACTGTTTTAAGTTCGATTTGTATTAGATTGTATTTATTGAACTATATGTATTGAACTATATGTATTGAACTATATGTATTGAACTATATGTTTTGGATTATATTGTATTGGAGTAGGGATGATTAGTTTTGATGATAAGCGCGATTTTTATCGCATGATGTTAAACAGTGAAGTGATTGTTATTGTTATTGATGATGAAACCAACTGTCAACTGACAGCCACCTGTCGTGATTTAAGTGCTACAGGTATGGCAATAGAAATGGATCATCCGTTAGCCTTGTCTACCCATGTTAAAATCAAATTAAATTCAGCTTCTAGCCAAATACAATCACTTGATGTGCGCGGCAAAGTTGTGCGTATTGATGAAGAGTGTGAAGGCTGTTATTTGCTAGGTATTGCTATTGAAGAGTTAGACTAAGCCACTACTTAGAAAAATTACTAGCGGTCTAATAGTCACGAATAACGAAGACAATGACCACGTTACTCGCAATATTATTTTACTTATCTAACTGAAGTGCTTTTTAGTAACCGTTAATATTTTTAATGTATTAGATGCACCAACAGTTTCCATCAAATCACCATGAGTTAAAATGATTTTATCGCCTATTGAAAGTGAAGAATGTTGGCAGACAGTTTTTAAAATATCATCACTTAAGCTTTCGTCGTTGCTATGAGTTGAATCAAAAGAAACGGGATAAACGCCACGGTAAATAGCCGTTTTATTTAAGGTTTTATTGTGGCGTGATAACGAGTAAATAGGTAAGCCTGAGGTGATTCTCGACATTAATTTACTGGTTTGCCCTGATTCGGTTAATGAAATTATTGCGGTAACACCCTCTAAATGATTCGCAGCATACATAGCCGATAAGGCAATAGTTTCAGAAACTTCACTAAACGTTAAGTCCATTCTATGGTTAGATATATTAACCGAGCGATGTTTTTCAGCGCCGACACAAACACTGGCCATTGCCGTTACTGTTTCAACTGGATATTTACCTGCAGCTGTTTCAGCGCTTAGCATGACAGCATCAGTACCGTCAAGCACGGCATTAGAAACATCCATAACTTCAGCACGGGTTGGCATTGGCTGCTCAATCATAGTTTCCATCATTTGTGTTGCTGTTATAACCACACGATTTAATTGACGAGAACGGGCAATAATATGCTTTTGTTTACCAACCAGTTCAGCATCACCAATTTCAACACCTAAATCGCCACGGGCTACCATAACCACATCTGAGGCCAAAATAATGCCATCAAGCACTTTGTCATCATTAACCGCTTCAGCACGTTCAATTTTTGAAACTAAACGCGCATCGCAACCCGCTTCTTGAGCAAGTAGACGCGCTTCACGCATATCCGCTGCGTCACGAGGGAAAGAAACCGCTAAAAAATCCACATTGATTTTTGCCGCTAATTTAATATCTTCTTTATCTTTCGCGGTAAGCGCAGGTGCAGTTAACCCACCGCCTTGGCGATTGATGCCTTTGTTATTTGATAATGAACCACCAACACTCACCTCAGTAAAAACTGATGTTGCTGATTTAGAAAGTACTTTTAGTTGTACTCGGCCATCATCAAGTAGTAAAACATCGCCAGTGTTAACGTCTGCTACTAAGCGTTTATAGTCAATACCTACTTTTTCTTGGCAGCCTAGGCCTTTTTCTAAAGTCGCATCAAGCTCAAACTTATCACCAATGGCTAGTTTTATCGGGCCATCTTTGAAGGTTGACACACGAATTTTAGGACCTTGTAAATCGCCTAAAATACCCACGTAGATGCCTAGCTCTTTAGCGATTTCGCGAACATTTTTTGCTCTGTCAATATGATCTTGTGGTATACCGTGAGAAAAATTAAGCCTAACTACATTGACACCGGCAGCAAGTACTGCTTTTAATTTGGCTTTATCATCTGTTGCAGGACCTAAGGTAGCAACAATTTTCGTTCTTCTAGGCATTTTAATCCTTATCACTTTTTTAAATTAATATTTGCTTAATCGCGCGTAAAATACGATAAGCGTTGTTTAAGGCATAAACGCCTAACGATAATTACTCTTTACGGTCAAAGCGTGAGCTTCTTAAACTATCTTTAACTTTTTTTAAATTATCTCTAAATTTACTACCGCGGCGTAAGGTAAAACCTGTTGCTAAAACATCAATTAATACAAGTTGTGCAATACGTGATGACATCGGCATATAAAGATCGGTATCTTCACTAACATCAAGCGACAATACTATGCTGCATTCTTTAGCTAGTGGAGTGCCCGTGGTAGTAATACCAATAACAGTGGCATCGTTTTCTTTTGCTAAATTTGCAACTTCAACCAATGATTTTGTTCTGCCTGTGTGTGAGATAACAATAACAACATCACCTTGGCGACTATTTATAGCACTCATGCGTTGCATTAATATGTCATCGAAATAAACGACAGGGACATTGAAACGGAAAAATTTATTTTGGGCGTCGTGAGCAACAATGGCTGAAGCACCTAAACCAAAAAATGAAATTTTATTTGCTTGCGTTAGTACATCAACCGAACGATTTATCAGGGAGGTGTCTAAACTTTTACGGGCAAGTTCAAGGTTAGCCATTGTTGATTCAAATATTTTCGCTGTGTATTCGTCTGCGGTATCATTCTCATCAACATGACGATTTACGTAGGGTGTACCATTGGCTAAACTTTGTGCTAAGTGCAATTTAAAATCAGGATAACCCTTAGTGTCTAAACGGCGACAAAAGCGATTTACGGTTGGTTCACTTATGTTCGCTTGCTTAGCAAGTGCCGCTATACTTGAATGAATAACAGTATTTGGTGAGGACAGGATAACTTCAGCAACTTTACGTTCAGACTTACTTAAGGTGTCTAATTCATTGGAGATCTTTTCTAATATATTCATTATGGTGTGATCCTGATTGTACTTTTACCAACCACTCGTACCGATATATTAAAGTAAAATAGCAAGTTGAAATTAGTCATCATAAACATCGAAGGGTTATGCCTGTAATGTTTTGCTGTAACTTATTTTTTGTTTGAGTAGCAGTGATTATGAAATTTTATTTCATGATTTTCACTAATATAATGCAAAAAGCATAAAGTTTGCAAATATTTAATAAATTAATACTGAATGTTTTAGTTTTTCGCCAAAAACAGTCTGTTTAAGTCTATTTAGGCTTGCTTTTACTTTAAGGAGGGCTTTGAAAATAGAATGTTTTTAGCGAAAACATGCTAAAGTGTAATAAAATTACAAAAAGTTCTTTACTGATGCACTTTCAAACGCTAGATTAGGCATATATGTAGTTTAGTTACAGCCATATTGCTTTTTAGCGGTTCTTTAATTATTTAGGTAATCGTTCAGGTAATAGCTCAGCCATAAGATCAGAGAATTTTTATGAATAGAATAGATTGTCAGTCAGCAAGCGAAATTGTTATTTTTGGTGCTTTGGGTGACTTATCTCGTCGCAAGCTTTTACCTGCTTTATACCAATTAGAAGTCTGTGGCTTGATTAACCCTGGTAGCCATATTGTCGGCGTTGCTCGTCAAACGCATTCACAAGAAGAGTTTAAAAGCATTGTTTTAGATACCCTTAATAACTTTGTTACAGAAGAACTTGATAAAGACGTTGTTGCTCGGTTCATTGAAAGATTAGTTTACCAGCAACTTGCTATGAAAGAAGTAAACGGTTATAAAAATTTAGCAACAACCTTAGCAAATGGTAACAACATCCGTGTTTATTATTTCTCAACACCGCCTGCTATTTATGGTGATATATGTGATGGCCTTAACCATGCAAGATTAATTACTGATGCTGATCGCGTTGTTATGGAAAAACCTATTGGGCACTGTTTAGCTTCATCGAAAGTGATCAATGATCAAGTAGCGCGCTTTTTCAACGAAAAACAAATCTATCGTATTGATCATTATCTAGGTAAAGAAACCGTACTGAATTTATTGGTTTTACGTTTTGCTAATTCACTATTTACCACTAACTGGGATAGAGATAGCATAGATCATGTGCAAATTACTGTGGCAGAAAGTGTTGGTATAGAAGGGCGCTGGGGCTTTTATGATGAAGCAGGACAAATGCGCGATATGATCCAAAATCATCTTTTACAAATCTTGTCGTTATTAGCGATGGAACCACCTGCTGATTTAAGTGCGGAGAGTATTCGTGCGGAAAAATTAAAAGCCGTTAAAGCGCTTCGGCCAATAAATCGCACCAATGTTAAAGATAAAACGGTGCGTGGCCAATATAGTGATGGTTTTTTAAATGGTGTTGAAGTGCCAGGTTATTTAAATGAAGAAGGTGCAAATATTAATAGTAGCACGGAAACTTTTGTAGCAATCAAGGCCGAGATTGAAAACTGGCGCTGGTCTGGTGTGCCATTCTATTTGCGTACCGGTAAACGTATGCCAACTAAACACAGTGAAATTGTTGTGCACTTTAAAGCACAACCTCACAATATTTTTAAAGACAGCTACAGTGATTTACCCGCTAACAAACTAACTATTCGTTTGCAGCCTGATGAAGGTGTAGAGTTGCAAATGATGAATAAAATTCCTGGCATTGCCTCACAAATGAATATCCAAGAAAATAAGCTGGATTTAAGTTTTTCAGATACTTACCAAGATCAGCGTGTTATTGACGCTTATGAGCGTTTAATGTTGGAAGTGCTTAATGGTAACCAATCTTTGTTTGTAAGCCGTGATGAAGTAGAAGCGGCTTGGACTTGGGCTGACAGTATTATAGATGCTTGGCAAGCAACTAACGAAGCACCTAAACCTTATGCTGCAGGCTCTTGGGGGCCGGTTTCATCTATTTCTTTAATTGCGCGTGACGATCGCCAATGGGTGGAGTAGTTATGTATCACTTAAATGATTTTTCTAGCCGTGAACAACTTGATGCTACTTTAGCTGAGCAAGTGAGTACCTTATTGCAATCAGCGCTTGCTTTAAAAGGTAAAGCTAGTATTGCTGTGTCGGGTGGCTCTACGCCAAAAGGTTTTTTTAAGGCCTTATCTGAAAAGAATGTTGATTGGGAAAAAGTCACTATCACTTTAGCCGATGAACGTTGGGTGGATATTAATAGCAATGATAGTAATACCCGTTTAGTACATGAACATTTACTACAAAATAAGGCCTCTGCCGCTAAGTTCTTTCATCTAAAACAAGGTGAGCATTTATGTGATAAAACCCTTGTCGACCTTAACTTAACAGCCAATAACACCTTATTACCATTAGATGTGCTTATTTTAGGGATGGGGGAAGATGGTCATACCGCATCATTATTTCCTTGTAGTGAGCAAATTCAGCAAGGGTTGGCGCAAGGTAATTCCAATGCTTTGATGCAAGTAACCCCAACCACAGCGTCGCATCAACGTATCACTTTTAGTTTTGCGGCGTTAAGTGAAAGTAAAAATATTTTTTTGCATATTAGTGGTGATAGCAAGAAGCAAGTGTTAAATAACGCACTGGTCAGTACCAATATTTATGCTATGCCTATCCGTGCATTTTTACACAACGACAACATAATGACGCAAGTTTATTGGGCACAATAAATTATTATCGAGCAGGCAGTCGTTATGGTCTTAGTAATAAATAATCATTAAGAAGTAGAGTAATGAAAATAGCAATGAAACAAGAAATAGTCGATATTACTGAGCGTATTATCGTTCGTAGTGTTGCCACAAGAGCAGCGTATTTAGCTAAGATCAATGCAGCAAAGTCCACTACCGTACACCGTGCTAGTTTGTCATGTGGTAATTTAGCGCATGGTTTTGCCGCTTGTGGCAAAGAAGACAAACAAGCCATTAAGGGCTTGAGTCATTCAGATATAGCGATTGTTTCTGCTTATAATGATATGCTCAGCGCCCACCAGCCTTACCAAACCTATCCTGAGATCATTAAAGAAGCGATTAAAGAAACGGGCGGTGTTGCACAGTTTGCTAGCGGTGTACCTGCCATGTGTGACGGGGTAACTCAAGGTCAACCGGGTATGGATTTAAGCTTGATGAGTCGGGACGTTATTGCGATGTCTACGGCGGTTGGTTTGTCTCACAATATGTTTGATGGCTCATTAATGTTAGGTATATGCGACAAAATCGTACCAGGGTTATTAATTGCTAGTATGACTTTTGGGCACTTACCCATAGTGTTTGTACCTGCAGGGCCTATGCCCTCAGGTCTTCCAAATAAAGAGAAAGCTCGTGTTCGTCAGCAATATGCCCAAGGTGACATTGATGAAGTAGTATTATTAGAAGCTGAATCTGCCTCGTACCATGCGGCAGGGACTTGTACCTTTTTTGGTACTGCCAATTCAAATCAATTAGTAGTAGAAGTAATGGGCTTACATCTTCCAGGAGCCTCTTTTATTCCACCCAATACGCCATTGCGCGAAGAGTTAACCAAAGCGGCAGCACGGCAAGTAACACGACTTACACAGCAATCAGGTAACTATATGCCTATTGGTGAAATGATTGATGAACGCTCAATAGTTAACGCCATTGTTGCGTTGTTAGCTACTGGTGGCTCAACTAACCTAACTATGCACATTATCGCTTTTGCACGTGCTGCAGGTATTATTATTAATTTTCAAGATTTTAATGATTTATCTCATGCGGTACCGCTGATCACTAAAATTTATCCTAACGGCCAAGCTGACATTAATCACTTCCAAGAAGCGGGTGGTATGGCGTTATTGTTTAGAGAATTAATTGCTTCAGGTTTATTACATGAAGATGTTGAAACTATCTGTGGTCGTGGTTTAATCCGTTACACACAAACTCCTATACTAGATAACGGTCAACTTAGATGGGTTGATGGCGTAACTGAGTCTGGTGATAAAGATGTTATTGCGACAGTGGCTCAGCCATTTAAACAAGACGGTGGTTTAAAAACCCTTAAAGGCAACTTAGGCACTTCAGTGTTGAAAACATCATCGTTACGCGATGGTAGCTATGTTATTAAAGCGCCTGCCGTCGTTTTTGAAGATCAACACGAATTACAAGTCGCTTTTGATGCTGGTGAACTAGAGAAGGATTTTGTCGCCGTTGTTCGCTTTCAAGGCCCTAAAGCGCGAGGTATGCCTGAATTACATAAACTAACGCCACCACTTGGAGTGCTGCAAGATAAAGGTTTTAAAGTAGCTTTAGTGACTGACGGTCGTATGTCAGGTGCTTCAGGTAAAGTACCTGCTGCTATTCACTTATGTCCTGAAGCATTAGACGGTGGCTTAATTGCAAAAGTACAAACAGGCGACATGATTAATATTGATGGTGAAACGGGTGAATTAACCTTGTTGGTTGGTGAACAAGAATTAGCTGCGCGAAATAATGCTCAGTTTCAAGTTAATGGGCATCATCAAGGTATGGGGCGTGAATTATTTGGTTTTATGCGCCGTAATTTAAGCTCAGCAGAAACGGGTGCATGTTCCTTGTTTGAGTGATAACAAATTTGTTAATAAGCAAAGCCAACGTACTAAAACTTAAACATTAAAAATGTGATACCAAGAGAAATAGAGGATTTATGACCGTATTAAAAAATTGGCAAATTATGCCTAAGGATCTTTTCACTATGGGACCAATTGTACCCGTATTAGTGATTAACAAAGTAGAAGATGCCTTGCCAATTGCTGAAGCACTACTTGCTGCTGATATCAGAGTATTAGAAGTGACGTTACGCACTCCTGCGGCACTTGAGGTAATAGGTATTATTGCTAAAGAACTGCCAGAAGCAATTATTGGCTCAGGTACAGTGACTAATCGCCAGCAATTACAACAATCTTGTGATGCTGGTGCTAAATTTGCGATAAGCCCTGGCTTAACTAAAGATTTATTGCAAGCAGGCAACGACGGTCATATCGCATTAATTCCGGGGATCGCCTCTATTTCAGAATTAATGGACGCTAGTGATTATGGTTATGACCACTTGAAGTTTTTCCCAGCAGAAGCCTCAGGCGGCGTTAACGTGATTAAATCTATTGGTGGACCTTTTCCTGATGTTAAATTCTGCCCAACAGGGGGGATAAACTTAAATAATGTTCGTGATTATTTAGCGTTACCTAATGTAGCTTGTTGTGGTGGTTCTTGGCTGGTTTCAAATGAAATAGTTGAAACTAAGGATTGGCGACAAATCACTAAGCTGGCTAAAGAAGCATTAGCACACGTTAGATAACCTCAGTCGCTTATATTAATAAATTGTAGGCTTATTGTCTTTAATGCCGTAAGCCGCAAATTTGAGTAAGATGGTTATGTAAGAAAACTTTTACTCTATTCACTAAGGCAATAATTTGGTTATATTTGGGCACTACTTTACCAGTTCAAAAAATTGACGGTTATCTTGATTGCCTTTGAAACGCACAATGCCTTTATCTTTAAGAGAATGTAGTACTTTTAAACGTACGGATTCATTCATTACATCACAAGATATAAATCTATTATTTTTAGAAAATTTATTTAACTCTCTTTTTTCGTTTGAGCTTAACATGGTCATGCTTGTGGTAATTTCTTTAGAATTGATGGCACGACAACTTTATGTACTGGTCCGACAAAGAACATGTACACCTTACCCAGTGTGTTTTTTACATATACCACAGTACTTAGATATACCTTAGCTGTTTTACCGTTTGGCTCAATATAAAACGATATTTTAGCATTTAGGTGTTTGTCTCTATCCTCTAGAATAATTTCGTTATGATCATTGAATGTTAAAGTAAAGATCCCGACTCTATCCCCAATTTTATAATCGGAACTTAATTTATTCTTCTCAACATCAGCCAAGTGCCCGAGGTTTTTTAGGCCTAGCTTAGATACAACCTTGTTACGCAGTGACATTAATATGTTTACCCAATTAGGTGTTTTATGAATAAGCGATAGATACATTTCAAGTGCCGACTTATTTTCGTAACGAGTAAATGATGAAAAACCATCAAAAAAATAGGCTTCATGAAGATGCTGAGATACGACTGATTTGGTAGGTATTCCATTCATTTTAGTTTCCCTTAGGGTTATTTGATATGCATATTCTCATAAGTTAAAAGCATGTAGAAAATCATTAGTCTGATTTTTTAACTGCTCAACATCTATATAAATATTAGATATATGGGACAATCCTTGTATATAGGTAACCAAAATAAAAGCTAATTGCTTAGCAGATAAAAGGGTTGATGTATGCTTTAAGTCAATAGAATGCTGAACTCTATCTGTCATAAATTGAACAAATTGTTTAAAGTTATCGTATAAAAAGGTCTTTAATTCTTCTTCACATAACACTTCATTAACCATACTATTCACAATCAAACATCCGTTTGGTTCATCTTTATATTCAAGTGTTTTAAATATCTCAGCAAACAAAGCTCTAATTCCAACAGAAAAATCATCATGGCAAACGAGTGCTTCTTGCCTAACTTGGGTGATTTCTTGATTGTAATAAACTAATGATTTCAGAAATATCGTTTTTTTATCTTTAAAACAGTGATAAAAGGAGCCATTTAACATGTCCATTTCTGACAATAGTTGTTTTAAAGTTGTATTAGAGTAACCCTGTCTCCAAAATAGACGCATAGCCCGCCTTAATGCGACAGACTCGTCAAATTCTTTAATTCTACCCACTTAGGATCCCAATTTTATAACATTTTAATTATCCTACAATACTTGAGTGTTGACTCAAATACAATGATGCTGCATGATTAGTCTCTATATTTGAGCAAACAATCAACTATTTAGAGGGAACAGTTATGTCAAAATTCGCAGTTATCGTTAGTGGAAAAATAAATAATCAAGAACAAGTGGATGCATACAAAAGCGTTGCAGGGGTAATTATGAAAAAATATGGTGCCACATTGCCTCCCCGTGCATACACAGTAAATAAAATTTTCGCTGGAAACGCTAACCCAACTTTTATGTTGAAATTTGAATTCCCAGATAAAGGGAATGCCATAGCCGCTTTTAATGACCCAGATTACATTGCTGTTATTAATAAACGCGATGAAGGTTTTGGTGACTTAAGTATTTTTATGGTTGAATAAGAGTATATATAGTCTTATTCATTAACTTGCTGGCTTTTCTATGTTCAGGACGAACGGGCAGTTTTTTGCTCCTGTAAAAACGTCACTTCCGTCATCCTTGACGGTCGTATGGCGCGGTGTCAGGATGACAAAGAGCGTGTATGTTCAGGACGAACGGTATGGCGCGGTGTCAGGATGACAAAGAGCGTGTATGCTCACCAAACCCGCGTTGTTGATGGCAAAACGCACGGTAAGCTTTAAGCAAATAGCGATAGAAATATTCATCATGATGAAAATGGCAATCATGATCATTATTTGATATTTAATGGCAATCATGGGATCTGTCCCTGCCAGTATTTGCCCTGTCATCATTCCTGGTAGGGTTACTAAGCCTGTTGTTGTCATCGAAGCTAGAATAGGCGCTAATGAATTCTGTAAAGCGCTTTGCCTAAACTCTTCACTGGCTTGCTCTGGTGTTGCGCCTAACGCCAATGCTCCTTCATATTCCGCTTTCTTATCAACAAAAGCGTTAGAAAATTGCTGCAATGCGATGATGTTGCCACTTAAGCTATTGCCTAGCAACATACCTGATAAAGGGATCAGGTATTGTGCAGAAAGCAATGGCTTAGGTTGTAAAATAAAATAAAGTAATACGCTTAGTATCGGCAATAAACCAACAATTAAACCCGTTAGCACTGGCACAAGTAAACGTTTTTTATTGACCTTGCTCGTTGAAATAATAGCACTGGCACCAACAAGCAACATAATCAGTAACCAAAATACATTAAGTAGTTGACTATTAAGAGTAAAGATATATTTTAAGTACAGTCCAACTAGCAATAACTGAGTTGTCATGCGTATAATGGCTAATATTGCAGTACGGTTAATGTTTAGTTTTAGCCGATAGTTTATGGCAAAAGGGAATAATAAAAGTAGGCTGAAACTTGCCAAGTGCCACCAGCTAATATCCATTGATACTTGCATTACTTTCCGTCCTAGATCAAGAGCAATAAAATAAAGTTAAATAAAATGTTTGCTCACACAATACAAAAAAGCCAGTTGTTATTACTAACAACTGGCTTTTTCTCAATACTTTAAAAACTACACTGGTTTAGTAGGTTCAGCAGAGCTTCTACTTATTGCGTCAGCCGTGACAGCTGTTCGCCCTGAAGCTTGATGTACAAAACGATCTTCACTAGACATTGAACTAGTAGGGATTTCGTTAATTGTGGTTATAGTTTCAGTTTTAGTCATTGGCGAAGTTGCACGGCCAGGTAAGCGGTTGGCTTTTTTAACTTGTCTAGCTAACTTCTTATCTTTTGGTACTGATTTGGGTACTGATTTTTTAGCAGCAGTTTTCTTTGCTTCTTTCACCGGAGCTTCTTCAACAACGGCTGCTTCTTCATTAACCAGTTTATCTACTACAGCTACTTGAACTTCTACACTAGCAGGTTTTGCTTTACTAGGTGCTTGCACTTGTTCTTGTTCTGTTATCGCTGTTGCTTCTTTAACTGCTTCAAAACTTTCACTTGTTGTGTCTGCCACTGATTCAACTGATGCTTCTACTTGTTCTGCATCAGAGTCCGTATCTACATTCGTCTCAGAAGCCGTTTCAACGCTAACCACTACCTTTGCTGTTACTTCTTCAGGTTCAGGCACAGGTGCTGTTTTAGTCATTATCTCTTCAGACACAATTGCTGTTTCAGTTACCGTCGCTACTACTGACGATGACTGTTGTGGAGCATTGTTTTCAGCTTCAACATCAACCAAAGGCAAGCTTTGTTGAATTTCTTTAACAGTATTAGCTGTAACAACGTTAGTTTGATTGCTCTCAGCCGTGCTTGCTTGTACTTGGGCTTCCATTTCAGGGTAACGCGCTTCAATAGCATCATTGGCTGTTTCAGTTACTTGTTCGCCTGTTTGCTCTGTGGTCTTTTCACGACGTTTTCGTTGGCTATTAGAGCGTAAGTGTCTAGACGAACGACGGTTTCTAGGACGTTCTTCACGACTTTCTGACTCAGTGCTAATCGTAGTGTCTTGAACTGTGGTGTCAGTGATAGCTTTTTCTGTTGTTACTTCTTCAGCAACCTTTTTTGCTACTTCAACAGGTTGTTCTACGTTAATATCAGCAACTTCTTTTACTTTATCAATACGTACTTTTTTGCGGTTAGTCCTGCGTTGACGACGCTCTGTGGCAACTTCTTCTTTTACTTGTTTGTTTTTATCTTGTTCAGGCTTACGAGTCGGCTTTTTCGCATGGCTGCTTTGTTTCTTAGTATCATCGCGTTCGTCTCTGTTGTTATTAGCATTCCTACCTTTGCCAGCCGGTTTAGCATTGCGATTATCTGAACGACTGTCTGAACGCTCATCAGAACTTTCATCGGAGCGTTTACCACCACGGTTATTACGTGAATTATTACGGCGTTGACCTTGACGACCGCGTTGTTGACCACGATTATCTTGCTGTTTAGGCTTGCTCTGTGGAGATGCTTTTTCTTCTTCAACAACGTCTTCCGAGGTGAATAAAGCTTTCAACCAAGCAAAGAAACCGGTTGGTTTTTGAACAGCTTTAACGGGTTCGCTGACAATTGCCGGTACCGGAGCTACATTTGGTGCCAACATTCCTTGTCCCATAGATTGAATGAGAGGCTCATCACGTTTTACCGTTTCTTTTTCAAATTTAGGCATTTTAGCTTCTTCAAGCTCTGCTTCTTTAATTGAAATATCGTAACTTGCGCTGGTAACCGTCTCATCACTTTTAACTCGTAGTACTTCGTACTGGGGGGTATCCATGTGTGGATTAGGGATGATTAAAACACGTACACCGTGATGTTTTTCAATATGCATTACCGAACGACGTTTCTCATTCAATAAATACGTTGCTACAGGAACAGGTACTTGTGCTTGAACATGCAGTGTATTTTCTTTAATGGCTTCTTCTTCCATTAAACGTAGTATTGATAAAGCGAGAGATTCAACACCTCGTACTTGACCTGTGCCACTACAACGAGGACAAACACCTTGGCTAGTTTCGCCAATTGAAGGACGTAAACGCTGACGAGACATTTCTAGTAAGCCAAAGCGAGAAATTCGACCTAATTGAATGCGCGCTCTATCTTGATGAACTGAATCACGCATGCGATTTTCTACTTCACGTTGATGACGAACTGGAGTCATATCAATGAAGTCAATCACTACTAAACCACCTAGATCACGTAAACGTAATTGACGAGCAATTTCTTCTGCGGCTTCTAAGTTGGTATTAAAAGCTGTTTCTTCAATATCACTACCTTTAGTCGCACGAGCCGAGTTGATATCAATAGAAGTCATGGCTTCTGTTGGGTCAATAACAATTGAACCACCAGAAGGGAGGCGTACTTCACGTTGGAAAGCCGTTTCGATTTGCGTTTCTATTTGATAGTGCGTAAATAAAGGTACATCACTATTATAAAGTTTGATTTTGTTTAAAAAATCAGGGCGAACTATTTCAATGTGCTTTTTAACGCTTTCAAATGTTTTTGGGCGATCAATCAGTACTTCGCCAATATCACGGCGCAAGTAGTCGCGAATGGCACGTAAAATTAAGTTGGTTTCTTGATGAATTAAAAATGGCGCAGAGCGACTTTCTGCAGCGTCACTAATCGCTTGCCAATGGTGTAATAATACACTTAAATCCCATTCTAGCTCTTCGTACGCTTTACCAACACCAGCAGTACGAACAATTAAGCCCATGCCTTTGGGTAGGTCTAGTTTGCTTAACGATGCTTTTAAATCTGTACGTTCATCACCTTCAATACGACGAGAAATACCGCCAGCACGTGGGTTGTTTGGCATTAAAACTAAATAGCTACCTGCAAGGCTGATAAAGGTAGTTAACGCTGCGCCTTTTTGGCCACGCTCTTCTTTATCTATTTGTACGATAACTTCTTGGCCTTCGCGTAACACTTCTTTTATGTTTGGGCGGCCTTTAAAAGTATAGCCACTAGGGAAGTATTCACGAGCGATTTCTTTCATTGGTAGGAAGCCATGTCGGTCTGCACCATAGTCAACAAAAGCAGCTTCTAGAGAGGGTTCAATGCGAGTGATTTTTGCTTTATAAATATTTGATTTTTTTTGTTCGTGGCCAGGACTTTCGATATCTAAATCATAAAGTTTTTGTCCATCAACCAGTGCTACGCGCAATTCTTCTGATTGGGTAGCGTTTATTAACATACGTTTCATAGTTTATGTGACTCATTTTTAGTCACAACACACCATTTGCTTTACACACAAAGCAATCTGTTTTTTGATAACAGCAACTTGTCATCCTCACGGATGTCATTGATTAACCTGTCATTTTACCAGGTTAAGCTGTTTTAAATTCTGATTGTTAATTTAATAATATGCTCACATTGTTCTTAATGAGCAGTGTTAATTTATTTCTTTATGTGCCCAGCTTGCGTGCTGCGCTTTTTGGTAAAACTAACTGTTAGTCAATTAGGCTTAGCTGACGATATTTTTTACGTCTACTGTAGGCTAAGTTAAATGGTTATTTGACCATCGTAGGAGGGTCAACGAGTTTTACCAAATTATTTAATAAAATTGCTTTATGGAGTTGGACTAGTATCACGATTGCGATAAAACTGTTTATGCTATTTTTAACAAGTTACATGCGTTAAATGTTGCAATAGGCCGTACCTTCAATGTGCCATTATATTGGACTAATATATAAATTTGGTTTTTGTCATAACCAAAATCAAATTAGTTAATGCACACTAATGTGGCCGCAGTTTGCCTCTTACGTCTCTCTGTAAAGCTTCATTGTGTTAAGTGCTTGGCTAACAATTGGCTAACACTTGGCTAATACTCGGTTAAGTATTAGACTCGCTTAGCTAGTTAAAATTCAAGCACTAACAGGTTATTATCCCACTATATGAATAGATAAGCTAATAAAAAACGCCTTAAATGATGAAAAGCGCTAAAAAAAATATGTTAAACTGCCCACCATCGAAGTATTGAACCTACAAGCACATTAGCAATGCCACAAAATACACAGCCACAAAAGCCAAATCAAGCACTTAATCAAGATGGCGATAGACCTAAAGTTCGTTTTATTACCATTGATGCCGAAGATGCAGGTCAGCGCATTGATAATTTTTTGCTAAGAACCTTAAAGGGTGTGCCTAAAAGCCACTTATATCGTTTACTGCGTAAAGGTGAAATACGAGTTAATAAAAAGCGCATTAAACCCGTTTATAAATTAGCCGTTGACGATATATTACGCATTGCCCCCATTCGTGTTTCGGAAAAAACCGATAATGTTTCTACCGGTTTAAATATTGTCGCCAACCTTGAAAAACAAATACTATTTGAAGATGACCGATTAATTGTTATTAATAAACCTTCTGGTATGGCGGTGCATGGCGGTAGCGGTTTAAGTTTTGGTTTAATTGAAGCGCTTAGAGCCTTACGCCCGGATGCTCGCATGTTAGAGCTAGTGCATAGGTTAGATAGAGATACTTCAGGTTGTTTAGTTGTGGCTAAAAAACGCTCAGCGCTGCGACATTTACATGAACAACTACGTAACAAAAAAGTGCAAAAGTTTTATCATGCTTTAGTGAAAGGCCATTGGCCGACTAAGCTAACCCGCGTCACCGAAGGATTAAGGAAAAATGACCTTAAATCAGGTGAACGTGTGGTGATTGTTGATAATATTAACGGCAAAGAATCAGAAACTCGTTTTAGAGTACTAGAACGATATCGTGGTGCGACTTTAGTACGTGCATTTCCTGTTACCGGTAGAACCCATCAAATTCGTGTTCACTGTCAGGTGAGTGGCCATTCTATTGCCATGGACGCTAAATATGGTCATGAAGATTTTGATGCTGACATGAAGGGCAGAGGATTAAAACGTTTATTTTTACATGCCGCTAGTATCGAATTCACACACCCTTTAACAGAAGAGCGTTTAAAGATTGAAGCACCGCTTGAGCCAAGTTTAGAAAAGCTATTAACTAAATTAGTTAGAGAATAATTCCATATATACCAGTTTTCGTTGATTAGCATAATTCAGCTGGAGTGGGTATCAATTTAGAAGAGATATATGCAAGATTATAAATTAGTTATTTTCGACTGGGATGGCACTTTAATGGATTCTGTCGATCGCATTGTATCATCTATGCAATCAGCAGCTAAAACGGTTGGTTTATCAATACCGTCAAATGATGAAGTAAAGCAGATTATAGGCTTAAGTTTAACTGTCGCTCTGCAAGCGTTGTTTGTTGGTATCACCGATGAGCAAGTTGATGCCATGTTAGTGCAATATAAATATGAATATGTAGAAGGCGATGCTACGCCGACGCCTTTATTTGATAATGCGGTGAATTTACTTACTCAGTTAAAACAAAAAAATAAATTGTTGGCTGTGGCAACTGGCAAGGGCAGAGAAGGGTTGAGCCGAGTGTTAAAGGTGAGTAACACTAATGATTTTTTTCATACTACGCGCTGTGCCGGAGAAATGCCGTCAAAACCAGATCCAGAAATGCTAAACAGTATTTTAGCCGAGTTAGCTATTGCTCCACACGAGGCAGTGATGATTGGTGATACTAGCCACGATTTAAAAATGGCGCAAGCGGCAGGTGTTGACAGTATTGGTGTTACTTTTGGTGTTCATGACAGTGATATCTTAGATAAATATCAGCCTAAAAAAATTGTTGACTCATTAGCTGAGCTACAAAAATTGTTAGTCTAACTAATTTGTAACTTCACCACCGAGCCGCGATGCTTCACAGAGGGCTCTTCAAGCCTACACGAAGGCTTTGTTATTCTCGGTGTATGCATAGTAAGGCCTACATGGATGTAGGTCAATTAGGTCATGCATGGAGCATATAACCTGCCTCGACGCTCTCTGTGGTAAATATTTCTAAGCTGAATGGATATACTAATTTTTATTTTAAAAGGCGCAAATAGTATGAGTAAAGTGATTAAATTAAAGCTTACATTTTTACTTTTTTGTTTGCCATTTTTTGCCAATGCTCAATGGATTAAACATAGTTTTAAAGTAATGGGAACTCTGTCTCAAGTTGAGTTTTGGCTCGATGAGTCAACGACTTTTTTTGATGATTCAAGTAATGAGTTAGATATAAACCATAGTAAAAAAGCTCAAACGTTGGTTGCAGCCGTTGAACAGGAAATGTTTCGTATTGATCAGCAAATGAGTCCATATAAAGAGCAAAGTGAGCTTAGTTTAATTAACCGTGAGGCGGCAAATAAAGTAGTAACAATATCCGCTGAGCTGTTTGAGTTACTGAAAACGGCGCAACATATTGCAGAAATGAGTGATGGAGCTTTTGATATCACCTATGCTTCAATTGGCTATCAGTATAATTATCGAGAAAAAATACGTCCTAGCCAATCGTCAATAACAAAAGCCTTGCCAGCAATTAATTACACGGCTATTACGTTGAATAAAAAGCAATCAACGGTACATTTTACTCATCAAGGTATAAAAATTGATTTAGGAGGCATTGCCAAAGGGTATGCGGTTAAACGCTGTTTAAGTTTACTTAAAAAAGCAGGGATTAAACATGCTTTAGTGAGTGCTGGTGGTGATACGGGTTTGTTGGGCGATAGATATGGACGTCCATGGCTAGTGGGTATAAAGCACCCCAGAGCTGAGCATAAAACGGCGGTTAATATTCCACTTGAGAATGAAGCCATTTCGACTTCGGGTGACTACGAGCGCTATTTTATTGAAGATGGCATACGCTATCACCATATTATTAATCCTAAAACAGGAGACTCAGTACGAAAAGTAGTGAGTGTTTCTGTCATTGGTCAAGATCCAACCTATGTTGATGCACTATCAACAACCATATTTGTTAAAGGTTTAGTAGAAGGTATGGCGCTGATTAATAAATTACCTGGGTTTGAAGCCATTATTATTGATAACCAGCGACGCTTACATTATTCCAAGGGCTTACAACAGTAAACCCGACAAAGAACATGTAAGTTAAGTGTTTATGATAGGCTGAAAGGCTGTTAATGAATCAAGCATAGTGGTATTACCAAGTCCTTGGCCGGGTACCAGCGCAGAGAAGTTGTTCTGCTCACCATGCAGCGCCATATAGTTCAACAACACGGTTTCAACTAATAAATTAACATTGTTGGCTGATGGCGCTGAGGCTGTTTCAACCGAGGCGTCGGTTCGCATGTAGCCAATTTGTTGATGCATGGCATTTTGCTCTGCTGTCGCCCCCATTAACTGCGGTTTACCTGTAGGATTATAAACCAGAAAAAATGCCGCGCCAGTGGATGAATTATCACCAGTCCATTCACCTTTACCTCGGCCATTTATTGAGTCATCGATACGGCCATTACTGGCGACAGAACCATCACTAAATACATACATCATAAGAGGTTGATTGCGCCTAGCAGCATATTCTAAACAAGCACCCATACAACGGCCAGCGCGTAAATCCCTTAGCTCTCCGGTCGCTCTATCGCCAGTGTGGTAGTCAAATCCGCCCATGGTTACAGTGCCTGCGCCAGAAAAACCATTAACGACTAGCTTCATAATAGAGGCTGTTTTTTGAAACTCTCGTTCGCTGTCAAATTCTGCTAAGGTAAAAATGCCGCCGGGGCCAACGATATCGACATCAAGTAAGGGATCTAACGTTGCGGGGTTACCAAAACGATCAGTTAAATCCGCGCTTTTTACATAGCCACAATTCATCATATCTTTAATGACATCATCACGGGTGACTTGGCTATTTACTTGCGACATTTTTTGCGCACTAATACGTTGAATACTTTCCATAACTGCGACAGCGTCACTTTGTGAAAGTAATTCAAATAAATCGCCGACATCAACTAAACCTGTAACATCAGTAGGGCGATCTATTTTTGTTGGTCGCTTACTGAGATCTATAAAACGTGCTGGCGCCATAGAGTTGCCGCCTGAGTCGGTGTTTCTTGAACCAATCAAGGGCATTAAAGAGCCATTGGCACCAGAGGCGGCAATGGCATACATCGGATTATGTGGATTATTGCCAGTGTCATTGTCTGAACGACTAGGGATCACCGCGCCATTAATATTTGCCGCGGTTTGTGGTGATACCTTTTCTAGTATGCCACGTAAAAATGCCGAGTCGCTATGAAAAGCTAAACCTAAATCGGTGTTGATAAAGTCAGATTGCTGAGCATTTGGGTTAGCTATTGCTGGTGACATATCGCCGGGTAAACCAAGTTTGTTATAACCCGCCGTTGATAGAAAATCTTGTTGCCCACCTAAACCGCCTACCAATACATTAGAGCCAGCAATATTAGCCCCACCAGCCAGGTCGAAACTGATAAAAGGAATTTTTCCAGCCCCTTGCACGCTAATGCCGCAACTGTCTCGCAAAGCTTCTAAATCACTAGAAAGGGCTGCTTGGGCATTATTAGGATTTGCAAATAAACTTAATAACGATGCTCCAGCAACCACATGACCGCCGGTGCGTAAACCCGCAGAAATAAAGTCGCGTCGTGTCATTGGTTTTTTATGATCGCCATAAAGTAAAGGGCTATAGGGGTGAAAGTGTTTCATTTTGGTGATAAATCTACTCATATTCTTTTCCTTACACGCTTAACAAGCACTTATACTGCATAAACGTTACTGTATCAGCATCACTGCACTGGCAAGTACCGCCGCACAACTTGATTTGACGATAGTTTTTGTTCGTACCGCATCGCAATTAGTGTCACAGACAGAAAGTTTAGTGATTAAGTTGTTTAATTCATTATAAACTAAAGCTTTACTTGGCTGCGTAGTAACATCTAATGGCATCAACTGTGCTAACAAAGGGTTTAAAAAATTGGCTCTACCTGTGGTGTCTAAAGCATTACCAGGTGCTTGGCTAAAATCAATATTAGGAAACCAAGCGCTACGTATAACCGCATCTTCAATGGCTAAATCACAATAAACGATGGCGAGTTGGGTGATGCCCATTTGTTGCGCTGAAATAAAAGTTTCTATGTTTTCAAGCGTAGGCAATTGCTGCTTAACAAGCTGATAGGTATCAAATACTTTACTGTTATTTTGTTTTACCCCCGTTAACACGCTCATGCTGGCATTAATTTCCGCGAAATTTCGAATACCTATTTTTGCGCTATCTGTATTGGCAGCTACTGCTATTGGTGGCACAAACGTCGCTGGAATAACCACGTTACTATGTTGGCCAAGCTGTTCAAAGGTTAAGAAAAACTCATCACTGCTTGCCCCTTTTTCCAAGCCTATTATGGTGCCTAAAGGCGATATTGATACGGGCGCTGAAATATCTACTCCACTGGCAATCGTTAAATCCATATTGGCGTACGCCTGCCCTAAAGGACTTTCTTTGCCGTTTAATCCGATACGCATTTTTTGTAAAGTAAGATCTTGATTAAAGTTCTTATTATCTAAATTAACAATATTGGCATTGCTAAATAAGTAACTGTAATTATCGTACTGGCTAACTTCAAACAATATATAAGTGTTACTTAATTCAACTAATTCACTAATGGAAAAAAGTAAAAAAAACTTCTCACCAACGCCAACATCGTAGTTTTGAGATATTTGTGCTGGTGCTAAGGCACGGTTATAAATAGCAAGTAAACGAATGTCTCCTTGCCAAACATGGTTATTTGACGCCTCTCTACCCAATATTAAAGCAAAACTATCATCCCAGGAGGCAATAGGTGCAATATCTTCATCGGTAATATCAATAAGGTTACCGTTAACATATATTTTTCTGCCTTCGCTTGCAGTAAAGGTTATAACGATATGCTGCAAGGTTGCTTGTAATACTTCGTCGTTGTCGGGAGTACTTAATGCCGGTTCGCCATTAGTGGAACTATTTTCGCTGCGTAGCATAAAGTCATAATTATACTGACTTTGCCCTAAAGTAAAATTGCGATCATTGTCACCCGCAGAGTAACTAATAATTCTAGCCGGCCCTTCTTGTATGACATTATTTGGGGTGAGCCATGCTTCCACTGAAAATTCACCCGTAGAAGTTATTAAGCTATGTAATTTTTTACTGTTCGCTGTACTTGCTTGGGCTTTGCCATTGTTAAATGACAAGCCCCAGCTACCTAGCCATTCTATATCGCCTGTTAAGGTTAAATTGGCGGCGGGGGAAATACCTGAAGTATCATAGGCGGTATTACCTTCACCTGTTTTAAATTGGTAGAGGGCAATAATGTCTGTTTCGAATCGACCGCCGCTGGAAGCGACTAAACCATCGGTAAGTAGTAAAGATTTTGAAACCACCATTTCGGGTGCTATTACATCAACCAGTATCTCATCACTAAATGATTGAATGGCGGTTTGCATTTCACTGCTATTTGCTTGGCAATCACTCCAACAATTATGAAACTCATTACCTAAGCGAAGTACTAATCTAGATTTTGATGGGTCTTCTAAATTGATCACCCCTTGAGCGGCTTGATAAGCTTTATTTACCTCTTCATCGGCAAAAAATGGCGATTGTGCTGTTGTTGCTGCTTCACTATGGCAGCCTGAGCAGTATTGGCTTACTAACGGGTGAATATGATTAGTAAATAGCGCGCTATCAGCAGGGAAGTTTTTACTACTACCAGGCTCGCGAATAACAGGCGGTTTTAATTCTATAGTATTGGCGACACTAACTCTGTCATCGGCCCATAGCTTTATCCATTGCTGCATGGTTTCACCGCAGGCTTGGTCGCTATTTAGCCAGCAGTTATGACCACCGCTTACTTTTTCAACCAAGCGAGAATTCTGTGGTGTGGCTAAACTAACTAAAGGGTTGGTGGCGGCATAAGCATCATTAACATCATGCCTACTGGCAAAGTAGGGCGCTTGCTCTCCTTCAATATGACAAGCACCGCACTTGTCTGTAGCTGATATATTATCCCAAAGTGCGGTTTTATATTTTTGAATATCTTCTGTGTTTGGCGCAGGGCCGGTATATTCTGAACTGTCGTTTTCTGTTGGCGCAGGAGGTTGGCTCTCTACCATTGAGTCGCCACAGGCAGTTAATATTAAGCTTGAAACAACGAAGGTAATAATAAAAATTACTTTTTTAGGTAAAGAGCATTTAGGTAGATGATTTTTTGACAGTGAGCATTTTAATGAGGAAAATAAAAACATCATTATTCTCCCATGCAATAGTTACCAACTTCAGCGAAAACACGCTTAAGTTGGTAACTATTTTGTTTAAATGATTCGGTAGTATTGTTTATTTGTGCTAAATCACTATCGCTTTCAGCCTCGCGTAAACAAACATTTTTAAAAACCTTTTTTACCTGACATTGGGCAAAAGCTTGGCTATTTGCCAACTCTTGACCAAAAGATTTTATGCCTGTACCTTGACCCGAAAGGGAAGAGTCCCAGCCAAGCTTTTGATTAATACCTTCGCGCCAGTAGTTTTGCCATTGATCGTTTTTAGTTATAAAGCCATAAGGAAAGCTGGTGGCATTGTTATGGTATTTTGATTTTACTCGAGTATTGGTTATTTGATCGATATTGCCACTAGTATTGTAGCTAATAGCACCATTTTCTGCGTCAGGGTCGGTATTGACATCAAACTGATAGTCATAATAAGCAAATGCTTGTGCCAGTGGATCCATACCACTATGACAAGCTAAGCAATTATTTAAAAATAGTCTACTGTCACCGCCTGGACTGCGGCTAACGTCTTGTCTGATACGATCAGGAGGTAAGGTGTTATCTTTTAATGGCTCTAAATCAGTGCACATTTGGTTAATTAGGGTAAAACGTAACATTGCTCGATTGGTACCAAGATAAAAAAAGGCTTTAGCGGCTGCTCTGCTGGTTAACACTCCTGCAGTAGCATTACTTGGTAAGCCATTTAAGCTAGACTGTGTACTGCTGACTAGTTCATCGGCTAAATTGGTGAAGTTATCCTCTAGAGCTTGATAGTGACTATTGTTATTTTTGTTGTAACTAGGCAAACCAAGATCTTCGTTACCAATATAGGTAATATCGCCCTGTAAAATTTGTCTGAAATCGATATCATCTCTGACAATACCAATAACAGTGGCGCTGTAATCATTTAATGGGGCGAAAACATCTTGCTCTTTATTTGTCCAAGGCGTAGCAAAAAGTTTTAACGTTGTTGTATAAAAGTGGGGAGACTCCATTGCCTTGTATGCGGCTTCAATGGTTTGACCGTTATTCAATAGCGTTACCATTTCATTGAGTATTGTTTCTGATGCAGGAGCTCCAACAATTCGGTCGTGCAGCCTTTTGGCTTGCTCAAGCGAGCTTGCTTCTACCGCAGTGATAGAAGTTATGATCAAAACACAAAATGATATCATCAATTGTGACATAGTATTGTTCCGCAAATATATTCTTGTATTCGGTTGAAAAAACATCCTCATACAGACCCCCCTGAAGATGTGAATAGCAATAAAATAAGATATTTACATCTTATCAACCAATCTGTAAAAAAACCGACCTGTAAAAAAACCAACACGTTTGTGTAGGAAGTGTACATAACGATCTAAAAATGAGCAAACCTTGTTTTTAAGTGCTTGTTTTAAGTGTTCGTTTTTGTAGTTAGCCCAATAAGATAGTAAAAAATTTTGACACTTTGTAGGTGTGCAGTGTATACAGTATGAGCTCACGTTAAACCGTTTGGACTAAATTGTATGTTTTTTTACTAGCACACACTGTGCCACCTGTGTAAGCTGTTGTTTTATAATGACTAAAGGTTAAGCTGTACATTGTGACTGTCGCCATAGAGCAACAGATTATTTTATTAAATAAATTTTCAAATAGTTAAATATCAGATGATAAAAAAAACCTGATAGATATCAGTGATTAATATAAAAAATTTTAAAAACATTATTTGTCTCCATTTAGATACATCATTGTATTTACCATTTAAATAGCCTAAAAAGGTGTTGAATTAATTATAAGGATCTTTTTGAAGTGCTTTGTTTAAACAAATTGATGATAGGGGGAGGGCATTAAATTGAATCAGATAAAATTGCTATCAATTATGAAATTAACTGTTGCGGTGTTGTTGCTTTCGGGCTGTGGCGCGGACACGGTAAAATCTAATGACCAAACTGATCCTGTCTTAGTAGAGTACCCTGTTGTTTTCATTGAAAGAGATGTCAACACCAGTGTTGAGGAAAATATTGTTGAGCAGGTAACATTTTCTGCACGTAATCCTATGGTATTTAATCCGGGGGCGCAGCTTATTGTTAAAAATAATGCCTTTGCTGATTCTTCCAGCATTAATATCTCGGCTCAATTATTTTCTTCAAATGACAGTGAAACCGTGATACAAGATGATCGCATAGACATTCGCGATTTATCGGTATCTGATGATGGTCAACAATTTCTTATTTCAATTCGAGCACCAGAAATTGAAAATGCAGACGAAAGTGAACAACCGACGTGGAATATTTGGCGCTATGAGTTAGCCACTAAACAATTGGAACGCCTTATTATCAGTGATAATACTGCCGAGCAAGGTGATGACTTAATGGCATCGTTTTTACCTGATGGCCGTATTATTTTTGCCTCGACACGTCAACGTCTATCCCGCGCTATTTTACTTGATGAAGGTAAACCTCAATATACTGCACGTAATGAACGTGGTGGTGACGCAGCGCTAAATCTACACGTTATGAATGCTGATGGCTCAAATATAAAGCAAGTCACTTTTAATATGAGCCATGATTTTTATCCTCTTGTGTTGCAAGATGGTCGCATTTTATATAGCCGCTGGGACACTATGGGGGGTAATGATAAAATTAACTTGTATATTATGAACCCAGACGGTACTGATAGCCAATTAGTCTATGGCTGGCATTCACATCAACTTATGATTGATGGCGACAATGCCAATATTGAGTTTGTTAAACCACAACAAATGCCCAATGGTGATATTTTAATGCTATTGGCTGCAAATAATGGTCGCATTTATCAAAAGCGGCCGATAACAATAAACATTAATGATTTTATCGATAATGAACAGCGTATCGATAGTTCGAGTGTTCAAGGTAGCGCACAGGCAGATCTTTTTCCCGCTGATGTTTTTAATTTTAATTTTTCTACACAAATTTCAACTTCTGGCTATTTAAATTATTTATATCCGTTGCCCGATGATAGTGAACGGTTTTTATTGAGTTGGGATCTATGTCGAGTGGTGATTGATAGTGTACTTAAAGGCTGTGGTCAGCTAACCCCTGAAGCATTATCGCAGGCGGGCGTCGCTGCTGCTTCTCCTTGGTATGAATTGTGGCTATATAATGGCAAAGAGAATACCCAGAAATTAGTGGCAAAAACAGCAGAAGGAAAAATGATCACTGAGGCGATAGTGATGCAAGAGTCTGCACAAAAACCTGAGTACATTGCCGATAAAAATTTTTCAACTGGCCTTGATGCTGAGCTTGACAATCAACAAGCTGCCGCCATTCATATCCGTAGTGTTTATGATCTCGACGGTGTCGATATCAGTGGAGGAATTGCTCGTTTAAGTGATCCTAGTTTAACACCTGCAGCGAACTTAACGGCGAGATTTTTGCGTGTTATCCGCGGTGTTCCTATGCCGCTAGATGAGGTTAGAGACGTTAAAAATACAGATTTTGGCCGTAGTAGTAACCAATTGATGCGAGAAATCATGGGTTATACCCCTGTTCAACCTGATGGCTCAGTTAAGGTAAAAATACCCGCTAATGTGCCCGTTGCACTGAGTGTTTTAGACATGAATGGTCAACGCATAGGAGGTAGACACCGTCAATGGATCACACTCAAGGCAGGCGAAACACTAGAGTGTCACGGTTGTCATGAAGCAAGTAGTGAATTACCTCATGGACGAATAGCCGCGCAAGCACCAAGCATAAACAGTGGTGCCAGTGGCAATGTGTCGTTTCCTAATGCAAATGTAGATATTATTGCCCAGCAAGGGCAAACAATGGCTGAGGCTGATGCTATGGTGAATGGTTTAGCACAACTGTCTGCAGATATTGTTTATGATGATCTTTGGACTGAGCCAACGGTGTCAGCGATTAATCCCAGTATTAATTACGCTTATAATTCACTTGAAACTCAAGCACCAGCGGGCAGTGACTGTTTTGATAATTGGAGTGCTTATTGCCGTATTCAAATAAACTATATTGAGCATATTCAACCATTATGGCAATTAACGCGACAAGAGTTTAATGCCGATACCGCTGAATTAATTGCCGATAACACCTGTACGTCGTGTCATAGTTTGTTTGATAATAATAATTTAGCGCAAGTCCCTGAAGGACAACTTGATCTTTCTGCCACGGTATCTACCGACCAACCCGCCCATTTAACCAGTTATCGAGAACTATTTTTTAATGACGTTGAACAAGAAGTTATTGAGGGCGTGCTAGTTGATAGGCGTGTTGAGCAACTTGATGAAAATGGTAATGTGGTTTATCTACAAGATGCTATTGGCGAGCTTTTATTGGACGTGGAAGGTAACCTTATTCCGGTATTAATTAATGTTCCTGTTGGTGCTGTTTTATCAACTAATGGTGCTGCCTCTAGTGTTGACTTTTTTCAATTATTTCGTGGTGGTAGTCATGACGGTAGGTTATCAGGGCATGAGCTTAAACTTATTAGTGAATGGGTCGATATTGGTGGTCAATATTACAACACACCTTTTTATCAGGAAGATTAACGATGTTGAAAGTTAAATTTTTACGGCTAATTTTACTTTCTTTCAGTTTGATTGTTTATGCAACAAGTGTTGTAGCTGACGACAAACCGATAGTATTACAAATTGAGGCCTCCTATATTGAGTTGCATTCAGGGCCTGGCGTAGGTTACCCCATTTTAAATGTTATTGAAAAAGGCGAATCAGTTGTTGTACTGATTAAGCGAACCAGTTGGTTAAAAGTAAAAGATCAACGTAATAACATTGGCTGGTTAAATCAAAATGACTTATTTGGTTTAACTCAACAAGGTGAAAAAATTATTCAATCAGAGCTAACCTTAACAGATTTTCAACATAGAGATTATGAAGCCGGTGTTATGTATGGTGACTTTGAAGGTGCAGATTTTTATAATGTTTATTTAGGTTATGCATTGTCACCCGTGTTTAGTGCCGAAATTTCTGCGGGCAAGGCATTAGGAAGTATTTCAGACAGTGATTTATATGAAGTTATGTTTATTAGCCAGCCATTTCCCGAATTAATTGTTATTCCTTATGTCGGTGTTGGTGGCGGTATTATAAACACTAAACCACATAGTGTCTTAGCAGACTCAGAAAATAGACAAGACACCTTAATGTCCGCTGTCATCGGTTTAAAATACCATTTAGCCCGTAATTTTTTATTACGTGCTGAATATAAATACTCCTTAGTGTTAACAGATAGAGATGATAATGAAGAGGTTCAAACATGGAAATTAGGTTTCAGCGTGTTTTTTTAGTCACGTTAATAATAGGGTTAATACCGTTGTTAAGCACTAAAGCTTTGGCATTTAGTGTGGTTAAAACAGTACATTCGCATGAGAAAAATGATTTTTTTACCGCAGCCCGCATTGAGCCAGGTGGAAGTGCGCCTAATGCTGATTCTGACATGGACGATATGGTGATGGCCGATATAGAGCGCCGCGAAGTACTAGAAGATATATTAGATAGCGAAAACTTTGAGTTTGGCATGCAGCTTGGATTGATCTCTATTGAAGACTTTGAAAGTAACCTTTGGGTGAGTGGGCATTTTGCTTACCATATCAATGAGTATTTTTATGCTAAAGCCTTATACGGATATTCAAAAGCGGGACAGACAAGTTTTGAACAGCTTGCGAATGTACCGCCACTCTTAACGGACGAGCAACGAAAGCTTAGCTATTACGGTTTAAATATTGGCTACAACCTGCTGCCAGGAGAGGTTTTTTTAAGTAAAGACCTTGTTTTTAATAGCATGTTTTCTATTGAAATCGGTGGTGGTAGCACTAAATTTGCTGGCAATAACCAATTTACCTTTAACTTTACGGCTAATTACCGTTTATTTTTAACGGACTGGTTAACGTGGGACATTGGTATGACTGATTATGTTTTTGATACCACCATTACCGGTAAAAGCAAAACTAGTCATAATTTAAATCTCACTACTGGGGTAGCATTTTATTTTTAAACAATAATTATAGATAGAACTTTCATCGCGTTTGGTTTTGAGCGTGAATAAATATTTTGACGTAGGCGGGGTTTTAATCCGTATGTTTTTGAGCGTTAACTATATCGTAACAAGGTTAAAAAATCATAATGAAAAAAATATCATTAAGTAAACAAGCACTCGGTCGCGTGTTAGTAAAAATAATCACTATTGTTTTGTTGAGTAGTAGTTTGAAAGTCGCCGCACTAGATATAGGCCAATCAGCGCCTGATTTTACCTTGAAAAATACTCAGGGTATAAACCTTAATTTAGCCGAGCAGCGAGGCCAGATTATTGTCATTAATTTTTGGGCTTCATGGTGTGGGCCTTGCCGAAAAGAGATGCCAGTACTGCAAACATTTCATAATAAATATAACAATTTAGGTGTGTCTGTTTGGGGAGTTAATGTCGAACAAGAAAACCAAGCAGGACAAGATTTTCTTGCTGATCTCAATTTAAGCTTCCCTATATTTTTTGACAGTAGCAATGAAATTTCTGCTAACTACCAAGTAGAAGCAATGCCCACTACTGTGATTGTGGATAGAGGTGGCAAAGTGAGATACGTATTTAGGGGTTATAAAGATGGCTATGAAAAAAAATATGCTAAAGCCATTAAAAAGCTAATTAGGGAATAATCATGCTAGTAAACTATTTTACTCGTGCTTTATTCGTTACTTTTTCAATAAGTTTATTAGCTTTGACAGGTTGTGCTCAGCCTATTGAACCTTGGGTTAAACCTTATGAAAGGCAAAATTTAGCCGATCCTATTATGCGTACCAATCGCCATCCTATTGCTAATATGCATGTCGCTCATGTTTATGAAGCGCGTGAATCGGCTAGGGGAGCAGAAGGTACGGGAGGAGGTGGTTGTGGCTGTAACTAATAAAGCTAATTATGCTAAATTCAGGCAATCATTTTTATGTCTGCTTATCTGTTCGTTGTTTTCTTTATCATTGCAGGCCGCTGTATTAGAAGAAGACAGAGCCGATGTGCTTTATCATAGTTACGATGGCGGCGGTATGAAAATTGATGGCCCGGCTATTTTATTAAGAAAAAAAGCCAGCGAGTCAATTGCTGTTTCTGCTTATTATTATGTTGACACTATTTCTTCTGCCTCTGTTGATGTGATGAGCACCGCTAGCCCATACTCAGAAGAGCGTCAAGAAGGACAGCTGGGTATTGAATATCTTCATGATAAAACCATTATGGCTTTGAGTGTTAGACAAAGTGATGAAGATGATTATTTAGCAAAGTCAGTTAATTTTAATGTTTCTCATGACACCTTTGGTGATTTGACTAACTTGAGTCTAGGTTTTGCTTTTAGTGATAATGAGGTTAGACGTAATGGTGATGATTTATTTGAAGAGCAAAACCAACAATATCGTCTTCGTGCCGGTATTAGCCAAATATTAACCAAGAACTTATCAATAGCTTTAAATGTTGAATCAGTTGCTGACGAAGGTTATCTTAATAATCCATATCGCACCGTACGTTATATAGACTCTTCAGTGCCTTCTGGCGTTGGTTATCAATCAGAAATTTACCCTAATACTCGTAATTCGTTTTCAACAAAATTATCGGCAAGTTACTATTTGCCATATCGAGCGGCACTTTTTCTCCATTACCGTCATTTTTCAGATAGCTGGCAAATTGATGCCAGTGATATTGAACTGAGTTACCGACACCCTTTTGGCAAAACAGTTGAACTGGAATTAAAGGTACGTTATTACCAGCAAACTCAAGCGAGTTTTTATAGTGATTTATTTTCTCATCAAAATGCGCAAAATTTTTTAGCTCGCGATAAAGAGCTAAGCGATTTTGATGATTTAACCTTAGGGTTAGGTGTTACTTATTTAATTCCTAAACAATTTTCAATAAGTGATTGGCGCTCTGAAGCTTCTCTTCAGTGGGATTATATCACGTTTAATTACAATAATTTTAGAGACCCGACAGCAGAGGGGGCATTAGGTGAAGAACCTTTATACGGTTTTTCTGCGCATGTCATCAGGGCATTTTTTAGTGTCTATTTTTAGTGTTATCGAGCTTAATGTACGTAGGTAATTATAATGAACAAAGTTAATTTTATCGTCAAAATGAAAACATTAACATTTTTGCTGCTCGCTATTAGTGGCAGTATTTTTTGTTTGCAACAAAGTCACGCGCAAGAAGTTTCATCTGCACAGCAAATGTCAACCTCGCAGCAGGCAACAAGCAGTGCATTAAGCAAAGAAGTACAACAGTTGAAATCTCAAGTGTTGCAGCTTAATCGAGAGCTTTTCATTCTCGAAGAAGATTTATTGTTTCCTGCAAGCACACAAATTGCTATTTTTGTGTCTGTAGATATTGGTCGTTTTTTTAAATTAGACAGTGTTGAAATTAAAATTGATGAACAAGACGTTGCAGGGTTTTTATACACAGACAGACAAAGAGTAGCGTTAGAGCAAGGAGGCATACAGAAACTTTATTTGGGCAACATTAAATTAGGTGTTCATCAGCTTACGGCTATTTTTATTGGTTTAGATAATGAAGGCCGTGCCATTAAAAGGGCGATAAACCATACTTTTGAAAAAGAAGATGACTCATTAATGATTGAACTGAAAGTTGCCGATAATACAGGTAATTACAGGGCACAGGTGGTAGTTGAAGAGTGGGTGTTATAGTTCTGTGATCAAACTACGCATTATTACCAAGCTGTTTATGGGTATTTATCTCAGCGCTTATGCCTGTGTGTTAATCCCCTTAACAAGCTATTCCATGAATATTGATGGTCAGCAGCAAGCCCCTATAAATACAAACTTACATAAAAAATATTATCAACAAGCATTGTATTACTACTTTCAAAGTAATTATTCAGCGGCGTTGAATATTATTAGTGACAGTAAATTACGATTAAAATCACTTGATCAAACCTCACAACTTTTTACCGCAGGGCTGCAAGTTAGTTTGGGTTTACAGGAACAAGCCAAGCAAAGTTTACTGTTATTTGATCACATGCAGCGAGAAAGTAAAGAACGGCTATCTAGTGAAAAGCCGTTTGAAAAACAAACACAAAAAAATCAACACAAAGCAAAGTCTGAACAACTTTTAGTGTTGGCATTACTGAGCCTTACCGAGCAATTTATCGCGCAAGGTGAGGTTATGCAAGCACAACAAACCTTAGCTAAAATCCCTCAAGTCACGCAACGTTACTATCAGCAATATCACGTATTAAGTCAGCTAGCTTATTGGCCAAAGCAACCTGATTTATTACCAATGTCTGGGCAAGAAGGTTATCAGAAAAAACAGAATGTTGACGCTAGCTTGCATGATGTTGTTTATAAATCACCCTATATTCAGTTGAATAACGCTCTACGGTTGATTGAAGAAGAAAAATATACTCAAGCCATTAGTTTATTAGCAATGATTAAAAATAGCCGCTGGCAAGCAGCAGAGCAAACTTTTTGGCAACTGCTGTTTGCTACAGATAAAGATTTCTCATTAGAAAAACAAGCTGAGGAGCAATTACAAAATCAAGCGGTAAATGATTATGCGCGATTATTATTAGCGCAGCTATATACACAACAAGAAGCATACGAAAAAGCCTTTTTTGAATTGAAAACATTTCCTCAGCAAAGCCCTTATACTGAACCCGCTTTATTTTTATTTGCTTTTTCGGCCCAGCAAGTTAAACAACATACCACCGCCTTGAGTTTACTTACCTTATTACATGAGCAATATCCATATTCACATCTAGGATGGCAAGCAGGTCTGCTTATGGCTAAACAAGTGACTGAGCAAAAAGGGTTGGCACAGGGCTGGCAAGCTTATCAAAAGGTTGAACACTTTTTTTTGGCAACTATTGAAAAACTCAATCACTTTGAAAAGTCTTACTCAACAAACGCTGAGTTATTATCTTTTTCAACGACCACAACGGCTAACCATAAAGCCGTTAAAAATCATCTAACAACACCGTTTATTGAGCATCTTAAATTAGAAAAAAAATTGTATGCTCCCGAATCTGTCTGGTTACAACAAGCACTGTATGATACTACGCTTAATAGCTTGTACCAACAGCTCGTAGAGCTGACGGTATTAGCGCAACATAATCAAAAATTACAACATAAAAATGATTGGATAGCTGAAACAATTAACTTAAATACCCAGCGAAAGGCTGGAATAGCGGCTTCTCAAATTACGATAACGCAACAAGGAGCTTATGAAAAACTATTGGAGAAACGAGCAAGCTTATCGGCAGCGTTGGCGTTAGCATTATCTGATCCTCAGCAACACGGTTTTGCTTTTGCTAATGAGAAAGAGCAAGTATTGCTTGACCGTTTGCAGCGCAGCAAAGAGAACTTAGCGGATATTATTAACTATAGTAATGATCATGGCAATAAAGATGAACAGGCTAATATTGATGATTATCAACAACGTTTAACGCGGATTAGTGCTGTGTTAACGTGGCAGATAAGTCAGAGGTTTCCTCAACGAGCTTGGCAGCATAGACAACAATTGGCAGCGCTTGATAAAAATTTAAAAGATGTTGAGTCTTTGCAAAAAAAAATATCACAGTTGTCAGTAGATACGCTAACAGGGCAAAAAACTCATTCATTATCCCAACTCTCTAATCGAAAAATAAAAGCAGACAAACAAATTAACCAACTGAATAAACACCTTAAGCAATTAAAAAGTAAAGTATCATTAAATATTCGCATCAAGGTTGCTTATTATATTGACCAGCAGCGTACTTTATTGACACAGCATTTATTAACGACGCGCAGTGCTATGGCGGTTGTGTTAGAAAAAATGTCAACTAATGATAAAAAAATTGAACATCAACTTAACCTTGATGCTCAAACTGTTAAGGAGCAAGCGTTATGAGCTTGCATTCTTTGCCTGTTACCACAAAAGTAATATTGGTATTAAGCATTTTATTAGCTTTGTTGTCTGCTTGTCAAAGTACGTCTGAGTCAAATTCGTCTGCGGAAAATACATCGGTTCAACGAGCAACACTAACTGATTTAGCTAATGATCAGGCCACCTATGAACTAGAAAATCCATCGCCCGTCGCTGAAGGCACACAGCTGATGAGTAAAGCACAACGTTCAGCAAAATTGGCGTCTTTATATCAAGATATTTTAACATTAGAACCAGATCAAGAAGTTCGAACTAAAATTGAATATAGACTAGTACAAATAGACACACAAGCTTATGAACAGCAAGATGATACCCCAGCAAAAGCGAAAAACAATTCACCCTCGTTAACGGCTCTTGTGGTCTCTTATCAAGCTTTATTAGCGCGTTTTCCTGATCGAGCTGAAAATGAAGAAATTCATTATCAGCTTGCTAAAGCGTTAAGTTTACAAAGTAAGTTGGATGAGAGTTTGTTGCAAATAGAAACGTTATTGACAAAATACCCTGACAGTCAATATGCTGCGGAGTTGCACTTTAGGCGTGGAGATATTTATTATAACTTGCAATATTACGCTAAAGCTTTAATGGCATATCAAAATGTATTGCGCTCAAAAAATAGTGTCGAATATTATGTCAATAGCGTGTATATGTCAGGGTGGACATTATTTAAATTAAATCGTTTACCTGAAGCTGATGAGACCTTTTTAGCCTTATTAGACTATGTTGTTACGCAAGAAAAAGTGCAACCTTTTGAGGACAGCTTTAGCTTTTCATCGCTAGATAAACGTTATGTTAGTTTAGTGAGTGATATTCAGCGGGTGTTGAGTGTTTCGTTGAGCCAACAACAGCAAGCAAAATCACTGGTTGCTTTAGTCAATCGCTATGAAAAAAAACAACATAGGCAACAAAAGCAAAGTTATTTGTACCTTTATCGCCACCTGTTATTTAAAAACTTAGCGGACTTTCTGCTTGAAAATGGTTTGAAATATGATGCTGAGCTTACTTATCAAGCTTATTTAGCCTTGGCGCCCAATAATATTTGGGCAGCAAGATACGCTTTGGCACTGATTGAGTTATATCAACAGCAGGGTAAATATCAAGCGATACGGGCATTGAAGATTCAGTACGTGCAGCAATATGGTTTACAAAGTGAATTTTGGCAACAAGGTATCACCGCAAACCGTGCTGGTATTGTTAATGAAAAGTTGTTAATGGTTGAAATATTACCTAACTTATTAACGTTCAGTTATCAACACAGTCGATATTTATATGCACAAGCGCAGTCAGCAATCATTGCGAAAACGAAAATTAAAGCGTTTGCCAATACGGCACATTGGTTAGGCATATATTTATCACTTGCCAAACAACCACAAGCCGCACCACTGATAAGTAAACTTGAATTGAGTCAAGGTTTGCTAGCGGATGAACTGTTATATGCGGATGCCAGCTTTGAAGCCCAATATTATCAACAAGCGTTAAATAGTTATGAGTATATTGCCTATCAGACACCAATAATTACTCAGCGTTTAAAACCATTGCGTAAAGAGGCGGCTTATGCAGCTACATTAACGGTTCGTGCAATGTTAGCCTTGAATGTAGAGGAGCATGCAAAAGAAAAGGGTAAAAGAAAAAATAACACAGCGAACGTAGCAACTAGTGCTGTAGGTGCTATTGGCGAGCAAACTTTATTTTTAGCACGAGCTCGCCTAGATAAAGCTTTTATTGAACATTACCCTCACGATGAACGATCATTAACTTTAGCTGTTCAGCAGGCGCAATATGCCTTTGCTAATAAAAACCATAAAGCACTGCAATACTACAGTTATTTTATTTTGCAAACACATGGTGTTATTGCTCGTACTGATGGCAACAGTAGTATTTATAAAAGTAATTTTTCGAAAAGTAGTATTTCAAACAATAAACTTTCACAACAAGTAATAAACCATACTGAAATTTCAGCACAATTAACCGCTAAAGCAAAAAAAGAAGTACAAATTGCCAGTCAATTACAGGCAAATAACTTGTATCAACAAGGTCAATATATTCAGGCTGAGGTCGGCTATAGTCTAGCGCTTAACTATGTTGTTGCTAACAGTTCACTTTGGCTTAAAATGCGAGAGTTGTTAGCGGCCAGTATATATTTTCAAGGGAAAAATTTGGTTTTATCACAGCCGTTGCGGGCTGTTGAACATTATTTACGTATAAGTAGACAAGTTCCAGAATCAAGTTATCGTCTTAGTGCACATTTTGATGCCGCTAACTTATTGCTTGCGCAACTACAATGGCAGCAGGCTATTGATGTTTTATTAGCTTTTCAAAAGCGTTATCCAAATCATGAATATAGTCGCTCAATTCCTGCCAAACTAGCTCAATCTTATCAGCATTTAGAGCAATGGCAAATGGCGGCGACACAATATTTAACTATTGTTGCGTTAGCAAAGTCAGACTCAGGATCGAAGACAACCGAGTTGCAACGAGAGGCATTGTATAGTGCCGCAGAGCTTTATTTAAAGGCGGGTGATTTAGATAAAGCAATCAGTACTTTTAGAACCTACGCTCATACTTACCCCAAGCCTTTTGATATTGCACAAGAAGTACGTTTTAAAATGAGCGGCTTTTATCAGCAAACAAAAGAACCAAACAAACAGTATTATTGGTATCGAAAAATAATTAAATACCATGAGCAGACTTTTAGCTTACCAACAAAAGAGCCTGACTCTCGTGCTGTTTACTTGGCTTCTGTGGCAGCTTTAGGCTTAGGTAAAGCACACCAACAAACGTTTAAACACAGTAAGCTAACACTGCCACTAAATAAAAGCTTAGCGCGCAAACAAAAAGCGATGAAATTAGCGATTGGCTATTATAAAAAACTGCTGTCATGGCAGTTAGCCGAATTTGTACCTCATGGCACTTATAATTTAGCGCAAATGTATCGGCAATTAAGCCTCGATGTTATGACTTCACAACGACCGAAAAACCTCGATGAGTTGGCTTTGGAAGAATACGATTTATTATTAGAAGAGCTTGTTTATCCGTTTGAAGAAAAAGCCATAGAAATTCATACCAGTAACGCGCAGCGTGCTTGGCAAAATATTTATGATCAATGGGTCCAAAAAAGTTTTGTTGCGTTGGCAGAGTTAGAGCCCGCTTTATATGATAGAAGCTACAAGCGCAGTGAAACTGATAAAAAGGAGCATAATATTGATGCGATCCAAACCTTACATTAAATTTTCATTTGGCTCTATCGTCCATAATGACACTATTTTTTTTACGGCGTTATTACTATTAGCGTTGTTGCTTTCGGGTTGTAGTAGTACGCCTAAAAAAGCTGATAGCGATGGTGGAACAGTTGATTTGAAAAGCATGAGCAAAAATATCATTGACTTGGTGGTGTTACCCAATAACGAACAAATTCAAAAACCTAATGGTACGCAGCAGACAATATTAAAGCGTAAAAATAGATATCTTGAACAAGAAGAACTCTTAATGAGGGGTGTGTCTGAAGAGGTGATAGCAACTTATCAGCGAGCACTGGTTTTAATGGAACAACAAGAGTGGCTTGCAGCAAGTGCATTGTTTGAGCAAGTGATTGCCAAGCAAGCAAATTTGTCAGGAAGTTATGTTAACCAAGCACTCATATTGAAAGTGTTAAATAAACAGCAACAAGGCGTTAAACGAACGGAGCAAACCAATCAAGTTAAGCAAGTAAACGCGAGTGAGTTATTACTAGATAAAGCAATCAGTGTTAACCCTCTTAACCCCTATGCGCAATATTTTAAGGGGCAAGTATTGCAAGAAAAAGGGCAGTTTGAACAGGCTGAGCAACACTACGCTACGGCATTGTCCATTTGGCCTAATTATACCGAGGCGCAGTTGAATATGGCGATTTTACTCGAATTGTATCGAGGGAAGTTACTTGACGCTCATCAGTATTATACTGCTTATTTACAACTTAACGTGGACGATAAACAAGTACAACGTTGGCAAGCAGCCTTAGCTATTAAAATTAAACGTGCGGGACTGAAGTTGCCTGTGCAGAAAGGAGGATAATATGAAGCATGTGTTTAGAAAACCTTCGGATTTTATGACAAAAATAGCGATATTTTTTGCAGGGATAGCCATGTCTTTGCAGGTAGCCGCAACTGAAGAGCAAAAAGGTATTCCGTCAAAAATAACACCTTTGGTGATCAATAGCCAAGTTAAAGGTTCCCAAGAGCAGCCCAATGTTATTTATATTATGCCATGGCAAGGTATTGCAAACTCCATCAGTATTGAAGGCGATAAACAAAAAATTGTTTTACCAAATTTTAAACCGATTAACCCTAAATTATTTAAACAACAGACAACACTTTTTTATCAGGTCAATTCAACTAAGAAAGGGTAAGCAAAAGTAAGAAAAATCACATTAAAGCAGATTAAAATAAAATCACTCGATACTACTTTGGTAGAAAAAGTTCAGTGGCAAAGTGAAATTCAAGTAACGCAAAAATAGAAGGAAAAAAATATGAGTTTTATCGACAGCATAATTGCATTTTTACAAAATGGCGGTTCATTTATTTACCCTATCGCCTTGGTATTAGTGCTGGGTTTAGCAATAACAATAGAGCGTTGGTTATATTTAAGCTCGGCACTAAGAACCAATCAAAAAGCGTTACTTTCATTGCAAAGTGCGCTAAAAAAAGGCGATATTGATGTGATCAGTGAACAAGCTAAAAACAATTCTGCGCCAGTACTTGACGTCTTAGAGTCAGGTATTGCCCGTTTATCTACGGTCAAGCGTCGAGAAGATGTTGAATATGCCATGGAAGAAACTATTATGGAATATATGCTGCGTTTAGAAAAGCGCACTCCGTATTTAGCTACACTAGCCAACATTGCGACACTGCTGGGATTACTCGGTACTATCATGGGCTTAATTGCGGCTTTCTCCGCAGTGGCAAACGCGGATCCGGCAGAAAAAGCTAACTTGTTATCATCAAGTATTTCTGTAGCAATGAACACCACCGCATTTGGTTTAATTACCGCTATTCCGTTGATTTTATTTCACACCACTTTAATGAGTAAAACGGCAACGATTGTTGATTCATTAGAAATGGCAGGTATTAAATTGCTCAACTCACTGTCTTTTGGCCCTGTAGATTCAAACCGAGGCTAATATTATGAGACGTCGTCGTCGCATTAATACCCAAGAGGCTGAGTTAGATATTACCTCGTTTATGAATTTGATGATTGTACTGGTGCCCGTGTTATTATTGAGTTTAGTATTTTCTCAAGTACGTATTTTAAACTTACAATTACCGATTGCTGCACAAGAGCATGATCAACAAACAGCAGATGAGCCTAAGGTATTAGAATTAGTGATCAGCCAAACGGGTTTTGAACTAAATTACCCAAGTGGTGTTTTATTGAAAACGTTTGAAAAAACTGAGCAAGGTTACAATTTTTTACTGTTATCTAAATATTTACAAGACTTAAAGTTAACCTTTCAGCAAAATGATATTGAAAAAAATGATATTTTGATCTTGTTAACCCCCGAAGTCGATTACCAAACTATCGTGTCTGCTATGGACACGGTGAAATCCTTCAAAGCAGTTGTTGCTGCTAATCTTGTTGATGCAGAATTGTTTCCTCAAATATCTCTGGGTGATGCACCAGAGCTAAGTTTACCTCGAGAGAACGGTTTACCAGTTGATAAAGAAAATAGCACTGGAGATAAATTATGAAGCAGTCAGCAAAAGCCAAAAGGCTTGCTAAGCACCATAAACGCTTTAGTAGTACTTCTAAGTTAAACCTAGTGTCATTGATGGATATTTTTACTATCTTGGTGTTCTTTTTAATTGTTAACCAATCTGAGGTTCGTGTATTAGAAACCACCAAACAAATAAATTTACCTGTTTCTATAGCCGAAGAGTTGCCGAGCGAAAATATATTGATAACCGTACTCAACAACAGTGTTTTGGTACAAGAACGCGCAGTATGGCGGCAAGACGCTGCTTTAAATGAGCTTAATCATAGCTCACTGGTTAATAACAACTCATTGGTTAGTAATAATAATGAACAGTTAATTGATGCACTTAAAACCGAATTAGCTTATTTAGCCGCAAAGCGCCCTCAATTGAGTGAAGCAGAGCAAGAAAAGGGTAGAGCCGTGACTATTATTGGTGATGCTGCTGTCCCGTATCAAGTGTTAAAACAAATTATGGCGGCTTGTGCGGATAGTGATTATAGAAATATGTCTTTAGCGGTGAAACAAATTGCCAAAAGCACACAAAAGGAGGGGTAAATAATGACTACAGCAATGTTACCTAACCATGTGCGTTTTACTCATAAGGCAAGTTTTCAAAATTTTTATTCGTTATTTAAATCGAGCGAACAAGATAAAAAATTCACTACTATTTTGGTTGTGTTATTTACGCTATATTTTATCATTGCGGTAATTGTCCCTTTTCTAGAGCAAGTTGAAGTTCCACGAGCTGTAAAAGAGCAAGTACCCGTGCAGTTGGCTAGAATTGTTTTGAAAGAAAAACAATTACCTTTGCCAGAAAAACCGCAAGAAAAAATTGTTGAAGAGAAAAAAACTGCAGAAAAACAAGAAAATCTTAAAGATGAACCGGTAAAACCACCAGCACCACTATCGATAGAAAAAAGGCGCGATCTTGCTAAACAAAAAGCAAAAACATCCGGTCTAGCAGCGATGAAAGACGAGCTTTTTGCAATGCGGGAAGCCTTTGATGTTGTGCCAGCCGCTAAAACAACCTTGAGTAAAGAACAATCGTCAGAAATTAAAATTAAACGAAAATTACTCGCGGGGGCAGTGAATAAGCAAAGTACGACATTAAGTGCGGTTAAAACCTCTCGAGTGGTCAATAGTGATGAATTAAGCACACGTAATAGCCAACAAATACGCCTTTCTGAAGAAGAAGTGCTGGCAAGCACTGATGTGCTAGTGGCTGAGAGTTTGGCAGCGAGTAACTCTGGCCAACGCTCAGAAATGTCATTACGACGTACTTTAGAGGCGCATAAATCACGCCTTTATGCTCGTTATAATAGAGCATTGCGCAAAGACCCTTTTTTGCAAGGAAAGGTCTTATTTGAACTTGAAATTCAGCCTAATGGCAAAGTTAGTAAGGTTAACATTAAAGCAAGTGAGCTCAATAACGCTAAATTAGAGCGACAATTGTTGGTGATATTACGCTCAATTACTTTCCCCACAGAAGGTGTTGCGGTCATGGTCACTATTTGGGCTATTGACTTTTTACCAAGCTAACCATAATGATTACAAGTAAACCACCCTGTTAATATCAACGATAGGGTGTTTACCACTTACTCAGACATTCAACAGCCCGTTTGATAATGGTGCTTATTTACATTAAATGCGTTATCCAATTGATATACCTCGAGCTAACCCTTGGTGTTCAATGACTTAATAAGAGTTGTGTTGTCAGTTAGCTTTCGCCAGCTATACACAGCATGCTGTGATAGCGGATGTAATTTTTTCGCATTTTTATAAACTGAGGATGATTGACTTTGCCAAGTAAAGCGAAAGAGTTACTGAAAAATGCAATGTAAGTAGGCTGGGCGTATCGCTAATAGTGAATTTGACTGATTGAGTATTTTTATAGCATTGAAAAATTTAGTAAATGAAGTACCTGAACAAGGTTGTTCTCGATCAAGTAGTAAAACGTTATGTCCATTTTTTTGTAATGTTAACGTTATAGCTGCGCTAATTACTCCAGCGCCTACAAGAGTTATTTTTTTTCCATTGATTAGCACTTTATTTTTATTATTTTTTATAAACAATAAAACCAGCACCTAAGTGCTGGTTTTTATTTTTACAACAAGCTTAAGTTAGAAACTATATGAAACTTTCGCATACATAAAGCGACCATTAAAACCGTAGGGTGAAGTTGAAGAGTATGTTCTACCACTTGAATGTGATGGATCAACAGGGCCATTATCGTCTGTTAGGTTGCTAACCCCTAAAGCAAAACCTGCTCCGTTATCAAAGTTATAGGCAAATTCAGTATCAAGTAGTATAGCTGAAGATGCATAGATAACATTGTCTAAATTATCGTTATTGAGTGATTGAGCCCACTCACCGTAATAATTTGCTCTTGCCATTAATGACCAAGAATCAACAGAATAATTAACGGTAAATGAACCTTTATGCTCAGGTAACGATTTTTCTAAGCGAAATATTTTTACTTCATTTACATTTTCACCAAACTTATCTACGGTTGTTTCCGTATAGTTATAAGCAAGTGCATAGCTCATATCACCACCGAACATTTCATTCGCGTAGTTAGCGACAATATCTATCCCTTGCGTGGTGGTATCAAAGTCATTAGTGAAAAACTTAACGCTGTTCAAACCTATGGCATCAGTAACTCCTTGGTCAATGAGCTCTTGACGATCTTCATCCGTTAATGTAATCGCAGATGTTTGCGTAATTCGGTCTGTGACTTCAATGTTGAAATAATCAACTGTTAAGAAAAACTCGTCTTGTTGATAAACCATACCTAAAGCATAACTTGTCGACTCTTCTGGCGTTAACGCAACCCCACCAAAGCTAGCTGAAACAGGGTTAGTTGGTGGCAACGTTGCAATGTCAATTAAGCCAGTACTTGTTGATTGAGTTTGAACACTTCGAACACTGTTTTGTCCAATCGTAGGAGCACGGAAACCAGTACCCATTGAACCACGAACTTTGAATGACTCATTAATGTCATACAAAGCCGCAATCTTCCAAGTAAAAGATGAACCGAAATCGCTATAATCTTCATATCTCATCGCAACTTGCGCTAAAAAATCTTCAGTAATACTTGCTTCAGTATCAAAATAAACACCTGCACTTGTTCGTGAAGCAGCGCCAGCATCCGCAGGTTTAAAACCAGGGAAACCATTAGATCCAATACTGAATCCTTGTTCAACTAAAGGACCTAGCTGCCATGATGCTTCATCACCAGCGGTGATAGTAAAAGTTTCTTGTCTCAATTCTACACCATAAGAGATAACTAAAAACTCTAAGCCCATAGCAGATTCGAACTCTTTAGAAAAATCGGCATTAGCAGACTTTTCTAATTGAGCATAGGCACCAGGGGTGAATTCCGTAGGTGTATTAGGGCCTAATGAAGAGTTAATGGTATTACTTATTCTAAATTCAGTTGAATGTTCACCAACGCCCGCACTAAAGTCATAAGTAGTGCCATCGCTGAACTCTCCACGAGTTCCCATAAACAAAGAAAGATCGGTTACATCACCACCAAAAAATGGGGTAAACCCACCAGGGAAGCGTAAGTTATGCGCATAACAGTTTGCCCCTTCTAAAGAAGCTAAAGCATTAGCGTCAGGCGCATCATTGATAATGGGCACAATAGGGCAAGCAGAATTATCTGTGGCGCCTGGTGTTAAATCAGCCGTTAAAAGGGTAGGGGTACCATCTTCAAGTGCTGGCCCTTTAAATATACCACCACGGGTATTTGGATTACGAAAGAAAAATCCACCTTCAACCGTTTTTTCAGACCAATTGCCAAACATATAAGCTTCGCCGCCATTGGCGAGATCAATGCCGGTATTTAAGAACAGTTTAAAATCATCTGAAATTTCAGGTGAGCCCCATACTTGAGCCGCAGGTGTTCTTACGTTCGTGTTACCAGCATCGATAAGTGCTTGTGCATCGGTTCGTTGTGTACTTCGGCTTGTGGCATCTTGCTGATTAACTTCAAAGCTAAAATTAGCAAAGCCGTTATCACCTAACCCAACACCAATATTAGCAGAAATGGTTACTTGGTCACCATCTCCCTCAGAGTATTGACCCATTTTAAGTTCAAATTGACCGCCATCAGCATCATCTTTAAGTACAAAGTTAATAACACCCGCTACTGCATCAGAGCCATATTGGGCTGATGCACCATCACGTAAAACTTCAACTTGCTTTAAGGCAATGGCTGGGATAGTTGAAACGTCTGGGCTTTGTGCACCATCGGCAATACCGCCACCAGAGAAAGCAATGATAGAGCCTTTATGACGGCGCTTGCCATTGACCAAAATCAAGGTTGAATCAGGAGACAGTCCTCGTAAATTAGCAGGACGGACTATAGTTGCTCCATCTGAAATTGATTGTGCATTCACATTATATGAAGGCGTTACAGTTCTCAGTAACGAAGCCATATCTGATGTACCGTTAGCCATTAACTCTTTGCCGCCAGTAACATCAATAGGCACAGGAGAATCAGCAACAGAGCGTGGAGAGGCGCGAGAGCCAACAACAACGATAACTTCATCAATATCGGCTTTTTCTTTATCTTGTTCAGCAGCTATGGTTGGCATAGCCACGCAAGTCATTCCCATCGCAATGACTAGGCTTTTTAATTTGAATTTATTTGACATGTTTTCCCTTCATAAATTTTATTAGTAATATGTATTTTATGTGTTGTTAAATACTTTTTATTTTGATTTTTACCTTTTTATTCTCTCATTCTCAACAAAATGTACATTTGTTGGAGGCTAAATATTACACAATAATATGATTAGATACAGTTTTTTTGTAATGAAATGAAATTTAATGTAGGTTTTTATGTATGATTTAAGTATATAATTCAGTAAGCCGAATTAAAATCAAGTGCTCACTAGCAGAGAAATATTACTCTGACTCACAAAATAATACGACGACGTGCAATAAAATTAGTGTCAGGTGCTACGTTATCCCCTATTGCTTGTAAACAGTTACCAAGCCCAAAAACTGTTAATCCCAATATTCTCTCATAGCGTTACAGCGGCGGTGCTAAAGTGTTATTTTTTAATGATATATAGTCAGTATCTAAAGTAGAAATAGCAAGGGTACTAATTTTTCATTCGCTAACATTGTGGCTATGTTTGATAAAATACCCGTTAAAGAAAAATCTAGTGATCCGACAACTTCTAGCGCCCGACAGTTCCCTAACTTCATTGATTTCCATATCATTGCTTTCTATATCATTGCTTTCTATATCAATGCGTTGTGATAGTGCTATTGAAGTTTCATCAAGGGCTTTAGCAATAAAATAAATAGGTATGGAAACACCTGAGAGTAGGGATTTGGCTATTTTGAGATAAACTATGAATGACAAAGCTTTCATCTAACTGTTTTAACGTTAATTTCATCACGCCTCCAGTATGGATAATTATGCTTATCTATCAGCATAACAATTTTTAGGGGCGAACTTTAGCAGAGACAAAAGGTATATATTTGTGTTTTTGAAAGGTTTGATGGTAAAAGGGGTGTTTTACAATGATTTAACTTGCTAGTTAGCCAATATGGTGGATATTTTTGTAAAAATGATATCCACAAAAGCTGTGGATATCATTGTGGGCAATCTTTGGGTTTTACGTTAACCTGTTGATTTTTGTTGATAAAATTAGCAGTATAAAAAACACACTCTAAATAGTTATTAACAGGGGGGGCTAAAATTGAATGAAATTAGCGGTTAATTTAACTTGACTATTAAGTTTGATGTTTTAGTGCTTTTTATCACGAAAACATTATTTTTATTACTTTTATTAACTGACTTAATTGCCGTTAAAGCGATGGTATAGACGAGGTCATTAACTAACGCGCCCCGTGATAAACCATTTACGGATTTGTTCATGCCTTGCAACATAGAACCAATGCTGAGCACACCAGTTGAGCGTTGTACCGCTTTACAGGTAGTATTGTCCGTATTCAATTCAGGGAAGATAAACACAGTTGCCTTGCCCGCAACAGGACTTTAGGTGTTTTTTTCTTATCAATATTTTCCATTATTGCGGCATCATATTGCAAAGGCCATCGATAATAAAATCAGGATATTTTTGTTAGGTAAGTTATAAAAGCTAGGGTTCTTTAGGCATGCTTTGATGAAAAGCAGTATCAACAATAGCCACTTGAGGTAAGTTGGTAAAAGCTTGTTGGTAGGCTTTAATAGCTGTCAGATTAGCTGGGTTATGTAAGGACGCTAACTTTGCGAGTTTTTCTATAATAAATTTGTGACGTTATCACTTTCCTGACAAGCTCCCAAGGGCGAGTTTAAAAGGTATTTATGCAGCGTTATTGATTTTGACAAGGACGCTGCATGGATGCAGCTTATTAGAGAATGCAGGAGCATATTCTCCTGAATAACCATTCTCTTCAATCAATGTCTTGCCTCTACACCTTTTAATTCTCGCTGAATGATCTATTCACTACTTCAATTGGTATAATATCACTTGCCGATGGGATGTTGATGCTTGCCTCTGGTGTTAGCAAATATTCAGCGATGCCTGATAACTTTCTCTGACCAGAGTGAGGGTTAGTCAATGAAAACTTTACCGATGAGCTATCACCATTGATGACGATAATGGTGTGTTGCGCGATGATTCATCAGAGGTTAATGTATTGGCTTATAATGACAATATTGACTAGTGAGAAGGAGAATAGGTTTGTTCGTTATTATATCTGTTACTCACGGGCAGAGATTGATGTAAGGCAATAAAATAATCGGAGTAGCAATTTCTTACAAGGTAATGGTAGGGTATTAATTGTTGTAACTTTTCCAAGCCTCTCTTTGCTGCTATAGTTAGCTTATGAACTTATCTGTAGTACAAATTATTAAATTAGGTCAGCAGTACCTTAATCTTTGGCCAGAAAAGCCAGAACTAGCTCGCTATTTCGCCGATTATACTGCGATTCAAAGCGCTCGCTTTGTTTATCGTTATTTTCCTGCACTGGCATTATTTACTGTTATTATGCAGCTATATTTTGGCTCTGGTTATCCGATGGGACAGGGAAGTGTTGATAATGCTATTAATACACTCGGTGTGGCATTGGTGTATGGCTTGTTTATTTTATCTATTCCTGTACAGGCATTAGTGGTATTAGGTGTGAAAGCCGATAAATTTTTACCACCGTCATTAGCTTCTTGGTATCGAAATGGCTTAGAAAAAGCCAAAGAGCAAGGTAGTCTAAACAAACTTACCCATTTAACCATTTCAAAACCCAGGTACATCGACTTAGCACAGCTTTTGCAGTTAACCTTTGCAACTCGTAACTAGTCTATCCATTCATTTGTTCAACGTAGAAGAACGTTTATCCGCGCTATTATTTTTGATATAAACGTAAAATAAAGTCTGCCTGACAAGTAAATTGTACACTGTTTTTTAGTTGTTCAATAAGGGCTCTTGACGCTTTAAAAGCAAAAGGTGTCATGGCTAATAAGTTAAGTACATCATCGCTGTTATCAAAAATCATAGAATAAGTCAGACGCTCTTCTGTTATCAATTTCAGTTTATTAACAGGGGCTTTAGTAACATCATGCTCGTTAGCGTTACGGTAAATTAATTGCTTTAATTCATATAAATGTTGCTGTGCGGGTGTAACGGTAAGTAGATAACCGCCTTGCTTTAATACTCGAGTAAATTCGTCTTCTAAAATAGGTGCATACACTGAGGTTAGCCAAGTAAAATAATTATTAGCGAAACTTAATTTAGATAACGTACCAACACTAAAGTGACAGTTTTGATAACGTTTAGCGGCTATTTTTATTGCTTCTTTGGCAATATCAACACCGTATACTTGGTTGGTTGATTTTTTATGCTGATGACTATAAAAACCTTCGCCACAGCCAGCATCAAGCAATGGGGCATCTAGTTGACCGTATTGCTGATAAAGAGCAAGCATTTTATCAACGAGTGGTTGATAAAAACCTTTATTAAGAAAAGCGCGCCGAGCAAGCACCATGCTTTTATTATCACCTGGCGCTTTTGAATGCTTAAATTGCACCGACAATAAATTAACATAGCCTTGTTTTGCTTGGTCAAAGCTATGATTGTTTATACAACCATAGCTTTGGCCAGTAAGTAGTAGAGCTTGCTGGCAAAGTGGGCAGAGGTAATTAGGTGCTGAAATTATCGTCATATTTTTATCAATTATTTTCAAAAGTTGACCAAATAGGGGCATGATCCGACGGTTTTTCTATGCCTCGTAATTCATAATCTACTTCAGCTTCAATGCAGTGAACACTCATTGACGATGTGGCTAAAACCACATCAATACGAAGACCTCGATTATCATCAAAACCGCGCGAGCGATAATCAAACCATGAATAACGCTCAGTGCGCTCAGGGTGTAGTTGACGGAAGGTATCAATAAACCCCCAGTCCATTAATGTTGTTAGCCACTTACGTTCTTCTAATTGGAAAGAACATTTCCCTGTTTTTAACCAACGCTTACGGTTTACTTCGCCAATGCCGATATCGAGATCAATAGGAGAAATATTGATATCGCCCATCACAATAACATTTTCATCATTGCTATGATTATCATTAAGGTAGCCCATTAAATCTTGATAAAACTTTCGTTTATAAGGGTATTTTGTTTCGTGGCTTATATTTTCACCTTGTGGGAAATAACCATTTAATACAGTAACTTTTTCGCCTGCATCATTAGTGGTTTCTACCATGATCATTCGGCGCTGTGCTTCATCATCATCGGTTGGGAAGCCTTTTTGCACGTTAATAGCCGCTTTTTTACATAACATAGCCACACCGTAATGGGCTTTTTGACCATGAAAATAAACGTGATAACCCATGGCTTCAACAGCAGCCGAAGGAAACATTTCATCGTGTACTTTTATTTCTTGTAAACCAATAATATCAGGCTGATGTTTATCAATGATAGCTTGCAATTGATGAAGTCTAGCGCGTAGACCATTAATGTTAAAAGAGATTACTTTCATAGTTTTTTAGCTCAAAATAAAGAACAATAATTGCGAATGATCTTGCTTGTTTAGCTGTGTTCTCGCAAGTTATTTTTAAATTAGTTGTGTATAACGTATAAAAAGCAAACAATTAAAAGCTAATGTGTTAAATAATGTAATTTAACGGTAACAGCTAGTACCACGTATTGTTAATGCTCTGTAACTTGTTTAAGCTTGTCTCAGTTGATAAATATCATGTAATCAAGGGAACAAATATGACTGATTCAGTGAAAAAAATATTATTAGTTGAAGATGATCGACAGTTATCTGATTTAGTAACTGACTTTTTAACCAGCGAAGGTTATCACGTAAGACAAGAGTTTCGCGGAGACACGGTTGCTAAACGTGTAGAGCTTTTCAGCCCTGATATCATTATTTTAGATATTATGTTGCCGGGTAAAGATGGTTTTGCGGTTTGTCGTGATTTAAGACCTAATTTTTCAGGACCTATTTTAATGCTAACGGCTAAAGGAACCGATTTTGACCAAGTACTTGGTTTAGAAATAGGCGCCGATGATTATGTGATTAAACCTGTCGAACCAAGAGTTTTGTTAGCGAGGGTAACGGCTTTATTGCGTCGAGGTCAGCTACCAAATCAAAACCAAGAAGCTGGCGAGATTAGCTGTGGTGATTTACATATTAACAGGGCATCGCGAAAAGTTACTTTGCAAAGTGATAATGTTGATTTAACCAGTCAAGAGTTTGATTTACTGTGGTTACTGGCCAGTAAAGCCGGCGAAGTTCAAAACCGTGATTATATTTATAAGGCGGTTGTTGGTCGAGAATACGATGGTTTAGATAGAAGCGTTGATGTAAGAATTTCTCGTCTAAGAAAAAAACTGTTTGATGACACAGAAACCCCCTTTAGAATCAAGACCATCTGGGGACAAGGTTACTTGTTTGTGCCCGATGCATGGAGCTAAACTTTACTAGGCGAAATAGTTATTATCTGTTTCGCTTTTATGTATGGGGGGTAAAATACTGGCAATGTTGCTATTAAGTGTTGCTATTAAGTGTTGCTATTAAGTGTTGCTATTAAGTGTTGCTATTAAGTGTTGCTATTAAGTGTTGCTATTAAGTGTTGCTATTAAGTGTTGCTATTAAGTGTTGCTATTAAGTGTTGTTATGTATGTTATCCATTGATTTTTAATGTAGGAGAGGACTGAACCTCGAGAACTTCGCGGTTGAAACTGCCCTTACAAGTTAAACTATATCCATAACAGTTAAGTACGATATAGTCACAGTATTAGTTAAATGCAGGGATGCATATTTGCTACTTATTTATATTATTAACCTTTTTGCAGGCCACCAATGACCTCTCGTATCAATTTTGCTGGACGTTCGTTTTTCAGTCTTTATTTTCTTATTATTTCAACGTTTATCATTTTTTCTTGGCTGCTTGATAATGTTTGGAATAGTTATCTTGAGCAAGATGTAGAGTCTTATACGGGTTATAAAACGTTGTTGTTGGCGGTTGGGGATTTTGTACAAAAACATCCCGAAACTGAATGGCCAGAGCTGGTTGCCCAAACAGGTAAACGTTATCAACTGCCTTTAAAGCTAATTAGCTTAAAAACGTTTGATGCTATGGAGCACAAAGATCATCACTCGTTAAAACATGAAAGCACACATGTTTATTACTACAAAAGTATGGTTACCTTACATTATTTAATTCCTAACACTGATGCTGTACTCACGCTAGGGCCAGCAGATATGCCCGCTAGGCCCAGAATTAAAGCTATTTATCGTGTATTAGTCTTGGCGGCTATTGCTGCGATTATCTTTTTTTGGCTTTGGCCTGTGTCTCGTGATTTAGAGTTATTAAAAAAAGCGACCAGTGAATTTGGTCAAGGTAATTTCGATACCAGTGCACCGACAGCTAAGTCAAGCATGACAGCGCCAATGATAGACTCTTTCAATATGATGGCATCACGTATAAAACGTTTGATTGAAGCACATAAGGAGTTAACTAGTGCGGTATCGCATGAGTTAAGAACGCCATTAGCGCGTAGTAAATTTGCCTTACAAATGTTATCAAGCGTTAAAGATGAAGAAAAAAGAGCTAAGTACGAGGCACAAATTAATAATGATGTTTGTGAGTTAGAAGGGTTGATCAATGAAATGTTAATTTATGCTGCATTTGATAGTGATAAACCAGAGCTTCACTTTACTAGCCAGAATATCAATGCCTTGGTAAATAAGCAGATAGCTAATCACGAACAAGCGGGTGCAAGTATTGAGTTGATTGATAAAACAGACAATTTGTCAGCTATTTGTGATAACCATTTTATCGACCGAGCACTGAATAATTTTATTAGTAATGCAATTAAATACGGTGCAGGTCAGGTGAGAGTAACCATTACTGTGGTACAGCCAGCCAATGGGGCAAAACACAGTAAGCTATGCCAACTTTGTGTTGAAGATAATGGTGAGGGTGTCTCAGATGAGTTCAAAGCAGTTATTTTTGACGCTTTTTCTCGCGGTGATAATTCACGCAATAGAGAAACCGGTGGCTTTGGCTTAGGCTTGGCGATAGTGGCACGAATTATGGAATGGCATCATGGCAGTGCGAGTGTTGTTGATAGTGAATTAGGAGGCGCAGCATTCACATTAACATGGCCCGTTGAGTAACTGTTCTTAGTGATCGCCAAAAAATGACATGGAATAACTAAAAATAAGTAAAGTTTTTAATTATTTAGCCGATAACTTTTTTACTGAAACAATTTAGTAAGAAGAGCACTGACATTGGCTGTTGATGTAGTAAAACAAACACTTAATCATTCTTTAAATTCTGAGGTCGCCACCTCAGGATTTTCAGTGCCAGCAACCTTATTGCATGAACTGCAATTGGGCGAGCAATTAAATGAAAGTGTTCATCAAGCAAGGCGTGCCGATTTTTCTTTAATGCTGGCCATGCTTTGTGATGATGTTCGTGAGCAAAGCCAGTTTGTTTTACCACAGCAAAAATCACCTAAGGCAGCACTTGATAGCTGTGCATTAAGAAAACAGTTTGAGCTACCTGAAAAAGCACCTTTAGCACTAAAAAACCTCGAACAAATCAATCAATACAATCAAGCTCAGCATGTTGGCGAAAGCAAACTCACTAATATTCATTTAAGTAATGCTTTACAACCTAAACCACTCGCTTTTCGTGACGATGCTCAATATATCGCCAGTAGTATTATGGAAAACACGACGCTAGTGTGTCAGGAAAAACATGCCAATAAAAAAGCTAATGTAGTGTTAAATAAACGTTTGGCAATGGATGTAAATGGCTGGTTGAAAAATATTCAAACGTCTTTGACTAAAGCAAACTTAGTGGTTGATGTCGCTGCATAAAAGGCGTTTATAACGACTTTTGGCAGCACTGTTTATATTTTTTGTCTTTTTTCTTAGTCCAGGTTGAAGGGTAATGATTACAAGGACATAGTTGGTTACGTGTGACCTTTGTGGGTTGGTTGTCTAGCTGATTACCTAATTGATTACTGATCTGGCTATGTTTAATTATATCGCCGTCAACATAGCGCCACTGTCTGTCATTACTATTATTGCTGTTTGATTTATTATCACTTACTTCTAGCACAAAGCGAGACTTCTCTCGCATTTCATACACACTATCATCAGCGATATAAAAGGCTGAAAACTCAACAAACTGCGCTGATTCATTGGTTAACACGGTGGTGTTTTTTTCATTGCTATAAGCTTTTTCGCTCGAATGAATAATAAGAGCAAACCAATGACTGCCTTCAGCTGAGTCTTGAATATCTTCTAACGATATTGAGTTTTGACTTTGCTTAGCGTAAGTATCAAAAATGTATTGGTACTCTTTTGCAGCATAAGCACTAAAGCGAGAGCGCATTAATTGCTCGGGTGTTTGAGCGTGTTTATGTTGAGTTATCAATGGCCGACAACATTGACTAAACAAAAGTGTGGAGCCACAAAAACAAGTTTGCTTTGAGTGCATAGTAGTCATACAAATAAGGTAAAAATATTAACTGCAAAAATAGAAGCAACAAGTCTACCATGTTCGCTAAATTCATCCCATGAAATGACAACTGGTAGCTTTGCCTTACACTTGCTGATAAATTTCATTTACTCTATTCATCACTGTATATTGATTATTAACGTTATGAACAGTATAACGCTAACAAAACATCAAGTTATTTAACCTGTTAAAGACCTTAAATTTATGAAATCTCTATCATTAAATACAATAATTTCCGCCGTATTGAGTTTTTCTTTAGTTGCTTGCATCAGCACTGAACCGCCAAAAAATAAAGCTTTAAGCGCTGATACACTAGCCGTTGCCCTTACGTCTAAAGTAAGCCCGCCTAAAATAATTTTAGCTAATTCTGCTAACCTAAATACCACTATTACCTTAGAACAAATTATGGCGGATCCTGACTGGTTTGGTCGTGCTCCGCAAGCGTGGTACTGGGGCGATGATAGTAATACTATTTATTATCAGCAAAAGCGATTAGGTAATCCTTTGAAGGATTTGTTTGTTAAAAACCTGTCATTTGATGATGTTGATAGTAATGGTACTAAGGTAAGCCTTGCTAACATGCATATTGCTGCGGATAAAAATGCCGTGCTCAATTTAGCCGCTAGTCATGAGGTTTATACCTTCAAGGGCAATGTTTTTGTTAAGCAACTAGCCAGTCAATCGGTACAACAATTAACGTTTACCTCAGCCAATGAAAGCGATGCACTGTTTTTAACAAACGGTGAGGTTGCCTATCGTATCGGTAATATTTTTTACGCACATAGCATGAGTACCGGGCAGGTTACTGAACTGGCTAATTTACAAATGGATGATAAGCCAAAAAATGTGCAAGCGCCAAGCAGTTATCTAGCGAAAGAACAACATAAATTGATTGGCTATATCGCTTTACAGCATAAAAATAAGCAACGACGTGCTGAGCAAAAACAACATTTAGCGAAAGAGAATGCCAGTATAAGCGAAACAAAATTCTATTTTGGCAAAGGTAACATCGTAAGTCATGCCAGTTTATCACCAGCAGGTGATAAATTACTGGTTAGCATCGCTGCGGCTAAATCAAGCCGAGATAAAACCGATATCATGCCTAATTATATTACTAAAGATGGTGTTATTGTGGCAGAAAAAGTGCGTGCACGTGTGGCTAATAATCAAAAATATAAAGAAGAGATTTTCATTCTCGATTTAACTAAAGGCAAAAAGTCTGTTCTTGTTTATAACACTTTGCCTGATTTTGATGCCGATGTTTTAGCGGCAGTTAAAAAAGAAAACTATGCGCGAGTAGGTAAAAAATACGTTAGTAAAAAACAAGCGCGCAATATTCATTTATTGCAAATGAGAAATCCAGTAAAATGGAGCGCAGATGGTCGTCAAGTTGCCCTTATGTTAGAAGCTTGGGATAACAAAACGCGTTGGTTAACCACGGTTGATTTTGCCAGCAGCACGTTAGTGAATCAGCATAAGTTGCATGATGATGCATGGATTAATTACTCTTTAAATGAATTTGACTGGCTGGGTAATGATGCGCTTTATTATCTATCTGAAGAAAGTGGTTATTCTCACCTTTATCATAAGGCGCTAAATAACCGTAAAGCTAGCCAACTGACTTCAGGAAAGTTCGAAGTCAGTGAGATAACCTTAACAAAAGATCAGCAGCACTTTATTTTTAAAGGTAATCGGAAACATCCAGGTATTTATGAAATATACCAAGTGGATTTAAATAAGAATTTAACAGTATTAACTGATTTAGGTGGTATGAATGATTACGCGCTAAGTCCAGATGAATCTAAACTATTAATTCAGCACTCAAGCTTAACTATGCCGCCAGAGTTATATATAAAAACACTTGCCTCTAATGTGCAAGCAAACCAAGTAACACATACCGTTTCAGAGCAGTTTAAAGCGATGCCGTGGTCAATGCCAAGCATTGTTGCTGTTGCTTCGTCTAACCAAGATACGCCTATTTATTCACGGGTTTATTTACCTAATGGCTATAATAAAAGTGCTAATAAAAACACGGATAAAACAGCTGAGAAAAACCGCGCAGTTATGTTTACTCACGGAGCAGGATACTTACAAAATTCTCACCTTGGTTGGTCAGGTTATTTCCGTGAGTTCATGTTTCATTCACTGTTAGTACAGCAGGGTTATGTGGTTATTGATATGGATTATCGGGCATCAGCTGGCTATGGCCGAGATTGGCGTACTAGTATTTATCGCCAAATGGGAAAACCAGAGGTAGAAGATATGCGTGATGGTGTTAATTGGTTAGTTGAAAATGCTAATGTTGATGCCAACCGTATTGGTACTTACGGCGGCTCTTATGGTGGTTTTTTAACACTGATGTCAATGTTTACCGCCCCTGATTTATTTGAGTCTGGCTCAGCTATTCGTTTAGTATCAGACTGGGCTTATTATAATCATGGTTATACATCAAACATTTTAAATACGCCAGAAGACGATGCTATTGCTTATGAGCGTAGCTCTCCCATTTATTTTGCACAAGGTTTAGAGAAACCATTATTGATTAATGCGCCGATGGTTGATGATAATGTGTTTTTCGAAGATACCGTGCGCTTAGTACAACGCTTAATTGAGCTTGAAAAACAAGACTTTGAAACGGCTATTTACCCTGTTGAACCACATGGTTTTGTACAACCCAGTTCATGGTTAAATGAATATCGTCGTATATTCAAATTATTTGAAAATACACTTTAATTGCAATTGTCCACCACTGAGCCGCGATGCTTCACAGAAAGCTCTTCGAGCCTACACCGAGACTTTGTTTAGTCTCGGTGTAGTACGTAGCAAGGTCTACATGGATGTAGGTCACTTAGGTTATGCATGGAGCATATAATCTGCCTCGGCGCTCTCTGTGGTAAATATTGCTAAGTTAAATAAATACCTTTACTTTGATTGATTTGATCAATTGTCGCGAATTCTATCAGGCATTATAAAATAAATGAGACTAAAGACTAGGCCGCCTAAAGCTCCCCATAAGTGAGCATCAATCGCAACACTCGCCGCAATTAATGTACTGATATCAGTACTTGCTCCATAAATCTGTTCATGAGCAATTTTGACCCAGACACCAATAAATAGTAAATAGCCAGTTTTATCCTTAGCGCGAATATCCATTATCGCGCCAAAAACAAAAACACCATGCAACACTCCAGATAAGCCAACATATTGTTGTAAATCAGGGCTGAAATAATAAAGACCTACACTGATGATTAATGCCGTTAGTAAAAAGAGTGCTGTGTAATTTTCTTTGCTGTAAAAACGGCCATGCAACAGCCACAGCATAATCAAAGCAGCCAAATTAAGTAATAAGTGATAGATATTGGTATGCAAAAAATGACCGGTGAATAAGCGCCATATTTCACCTTGGCTGATCAACTGCTTTTGATAGACAAAAAAATCAGTGAAGGCGTTGCCAATCACTCGTTCAAAAATAAACGCGAACATAGCAATGAGTGCTATCGCACTTATTATTAAAGAGTGTTGAGGGGCTAATGGCAAGAAAGAGAGTTTCATGTGTTTTTGTCTTATTTGAGCTACTTGTACTAGTTAACAGCTGAAGATAATCATGGATGTGTATACAATGATGGCTAATACAATTAAATTCAACAATTTAATTTATCTCAACAGTTAGTTTTTAAGTTTTATGTCTCGAACGTTATGTCAACATTGTCAGCGGCCAACTAAGGCGTGCATCTGCACTTTTATCACCGCTATTAACAACATCATTCCTGTGGTGATTTTACAGCATCCAAACGAAGTTAATCATAGTAAAGGCACCGTTACTTTACTCGCTAAATCATTAAAGCTTTGCCAAGTCATTGTCGGTGAAAGCTTGAACGATAATGCTGAACTATCACAAGTGTTAAATCAGTATCATGCGCTATTGCTTTACCCAAGCGAGCAAGCTGAGGTTTTGTCTTGGTCGACAAGTATTAATCGAGGCCAAGTTAAAGCGCAGCAAAGGACGAAAGCGCAGGTAAAAGAGAAGGAGCGATGTTTAATCATACTTGATGGTACGTGGAAGAAAGCCTATCGCATGTTTATGTTATCTGAAAAATTACAAGCGCTGCCGCAAGTGTGTTTACCAAAAGAACTAGCCAACAGTGGTCAATATTTAATTCGAAAAGTGGCAAAAGCAAACGCGCTATCAAGCCTTGAAGCATGTTGTTATGCGTTAACATTATTGGAAAATAGTGATGAAAGCTATGATAAACAGGGTGCTAAAAGCAAAGCAGAAAACGGGAAAAAACTCTTAGATTTAAATCGATATCAGCCATTGCTAAATAAATTTGCACAGTTTAATCAATTTCAGTTATTGTTTAGAAAAAATTCAAACAGTTAATTGATATTAATTCCGTTCATACCTTTTATATTAAGATAAAACCAAAATATGATCTCAAAAAAACTTATTACCTTATCTACTGCAACTTTATTGCTTTTCACTTCGGCAGTTATTGCTAATTCATCTAGTCCGCATAGAGAAATCCGTGAGCCTGAGGCCGCAACGGGTTATGTTGACAAAAAAGCGGTACAAGGCAAAAAGTTTATGGTGGCTGCTGCCAACCCCTATGCCAGCAAAGCGGGTTTTAGTATATTACAACAAGGCGGTAGCGCGGTTGACGCTGCTATTGCGGTAGAGTTAGTGTTGACACTTGTTGAACCACAGTCATCGGGTATTGGTGGTGGCACATTTATGCTTTATTGGGATAATAAAAAGCAAAAAATGACCAGTTTTGATGGCAGAGAAACCGCACCAGCCGCGGCAACAAGTGAATTGTTTTTAGATAAACAAAGAAAACCATTAAAATGGATAGATGCCGTCGTAGGAGGGCGAGCTGTTGGCGTTCCGGGTATGATGGCAACATTGAAAAAAGCACACGACCAATATGGTAAGCTACCTTGGTCGGTGCTGTTTGAACAAGCGATTACGCTATCTGAGCATGGTTTTATCGTTTCTCCACGTTTAGAAAAACTGCTTGGTATGAACTTTAATCCCGGTATACATACGTTACCAGAAATCAACCAATATTTTTTCCCAAATGGTCAATCAGTTAAAGCCGGTGACATACTGGTTAATAAAAAATTAGCCAAGGTTCTTCGCAGCATTGCTAAAGAAGGTATCGACGTTTTTTATCAAGGCTGGGTCGCTAAAAAAATTGTCGAAAAAGTACAAAATTCAGCTATTGCACCGGGCTTGCTTACCCTAAAAGATATGACTGCTTACCAAGTGAAAGAGCGTGAACCTGTATGCGGTAGCTACCGTGAATATAATGTTTGTGGTATGGCACCGCCTAGCTCTGGAGGTATTGCCGTTATTCAAATTCTTGCCCAGCTACAACGTTTTGAATTGGCTAAATACCAACCTAATGATGCTCAGGCTATTCATTTATATACGCAAAGTGCTCGTTTAGCCTTCGCTGATAGAAACCGTTATATTGCCGATGCTGATTTTGTTTCTGTGCCAACAAAAGGTTTAATCGCCCCTGAATATATGGCTAAGCGATCAGCATTAATAAACTCTAACAAAGATATGGGTCGAGCAACTTCAGGAGTGCCAGAAGGCGCATTAGCATTAGCTGATGATTCAGCCATTGAGCGCCCCTCTACCAGCCATTTTTCTATTGTTGACGATCAAGGTAATGCAGTGTCAATGACCAGTAGTATTGAAAATGGTTTTGGCTCGGCATTAATGGTGGAAGGTTTTATTTTAAATAACCAATTAACCGATTTTTCGTTAGCGCCTAAACAAAATGGCCATTGGGTAGCCAATAGAGTGCAAGCAAACAAACGTCCTAGAAGCTCAATGGCACCCATAATGGTATTTAACAAAGATAATTCGCTTAAGTTATTAGTTGGCTCACCGGGTGGTAGCAGAATTATCAATTATGTTGCTCAAACTCTTATCGGTGTGCTTGACTGGAAACTTGACCCCCAGCAAGCGGTTAATTTACCTCATGTGACTAATCGTAATTACGTCACTACGATAGAGCGAGGTACGCCAGCCGAGTTATTAAAACCAGCACTTGAAGCCAAGGGGCACAAAGTGCTACTTCGTGATTTAAACAGTGGCGTGCATGCGATTGAAATTACCAAAAATGGCTTGGTGGGCGGCGCAGATCCGCGCAGAGAAGGGGTAGTCTTAGCGCAGTAACTTGAGTGCTATCTGTAATCTGAAACGGTTGTCATTGAAAAATGATAGCCGTTTTCAATTTTGGCGTAGAGTGATTTAATTAGCTCTAGTGATTTAGCGTATCAAAGAGATTATTTTGATTTTGAAATTCATGATAGAACCTTTAACCGTTTTGTTTCTCTGGTAATACCACATAATTAGAGTAAAAGTTAGAATGAGTGGCGAATTATTTAACAATGAACAATGTAAAAGTATTTTTATATTCAATCTCTAGTTCTTTTAACTTATCAATATGTTGAGCCTCTATGGTAGTGTTTTTTGTTATCAGAACATTGTGATTATTATTCATTAGATTTTGGGCTAATATGTTGCCAATATTGAGTTGTGCAACATTTACTGGGTATTCAATGGTTCCTTCTGTTGCATTAGGCATTCTTTCAAGTAGTTTTAAAAACAAATTCACCACGGATGGATCGAACTTTGTTTTTGATGATTTTTTAATTCGATGTTTTGCTTCAATAATTGAAATAGGTACTTGGGTTTGCCTCCCTATCACTAAATCATCAAATGTGGATATAACACTTATGATCCTAGAGCCTAGCGGTATTTTCTCTTCGGATAAATGATTGGGCACTCCTAAACCGTTATAATATTCGGGTATACATTTAATAATATGGGCAACATGGCTTAATTCATTCACCTTGCGCAATAGTTGGTAACCTTCACCATAAAAAGAGTTATATAACGTTTTTTCTTGTTGACTTAACAAGTCAGAAGAAACAGATAATATTGATTGCGGAACAAGTAATTTTCCTGCTTCATAAAGTAAGCCTGTTATATATATTTGAAAAGTTTCTAACTTCCCACAATTGAATTGTTCAGCGATAAGCCTTGCTTGTCCAGCAACTCTATAATTATGCCTACTTTCATCTAGAGTATGATGTGAAATAATCTCGGCATACAGATCTATAAAAGTTGAAAATGTTCTTTTTAATCGGACAAAGCTTTTAGCTTCTTTGTATGAAAGTAGTGCTAATTCTTCCTTTCCTTTATCAACCTCTAACTCTAATGCATTATTCAAAAGGGATAATTCGGCATTTTTTTCTATATTCTTTTGTAATAATTTTTTTGATTTTGTTTCGAAAATAAATAAATCATAAGCTAATTTAAGTTCTGACACTAGCTTGTCGTTATCCCATGGTTTAGTAAAGTAGTGAGAAATTTTTCCTTCATTGACAGCGGCAACCGTTAAGCTCATATCGGCATGCCCGGTTAATAAAAAGCGTTTAGAACCCTGGCTGATTTCTGTTATTTTAGATAAAAATTTTGCACCATCCATTATTGGCATACGCATATCTGATATAACTAATGGAACAGGGGTACTCTGGTAGAACTCTAGTGCAGCAATAGGATCAGAGAACAAATATAACTCAAACTTGTTACGTAATAATCTTTTCAAAGCATTTAATACCTCTTCCTCATCATCAACGATTAATAACTTTGGTTTGATCATGTTTTTTATTCCTGTCACAACAACCCCTCTTATTTTGAGAGAAATGATCTATGCTTAACCATAACAACATTATTGATTAAAGCGAGTTTAATTGCATGAGAGCCATTCATGAGTACCAACCTATTTTAGTGCTTGTTGATGACGATGCAGATGTTTTAGCCGCGCTAAAAAGAGCTTTACACAGCCTATCAGCAGAAGTTTACAGCTTTCAGTCAGCATTAGAGGCTATTCACTTTTGTGACTCTACACGCCCAGATGTTGTTGTTTCTGATCAACACATGCCAGAATTAGATGGTTGTGATTTTTTAGAAAAAATCAAAAAACGTTGGCCTGATTCGCAAAGAATTATTCTCTCTGCATATAATGACTTTCAAAAAATTTCATCCGCTTTCAATTCAGGTACTGTTGATAGGTTTATTTGCAAACCATGGGATAATAAAGAACTCATTTTTATTCTCAATAAAGCTCTTAATACTCCTCGTGAAAATAGTTTTACTCCAAACAGCGAATTGTTTGATATTCCTGTCAATTTTCATGGAATTATTTCTGCGGATGAAAGTATGCTTAACCTTTTTAATAGTATAAAGCATGCCGCAACAACTAACGCCCCTTTATTTGTGATGGGAGAAACAGGAACAGGAAAAGAGCTCATTGCCCGTGCATGTCATCATGAAGGTTTTCATAAAACAGAGCCTTTTGTCGCAGTAAATTGTGCTAACTTTACTGAAAACTTGATTGAATCCCAATTATTTGGTCATGTGAAGGGGGCATTTACGGGGGCGGTAACTAACCAAGAGGGGTTATTTTCTGCTGCAAAACAAGGCACATTATTTTTAGATGAAATCTGCTCTTTACCTCTCTCTTTGCAAGCAAAACTACTGAGGGTTATTCAAGAAAGAGAATTTTGTCCTCTTGGTACCCACAAAGTGCAAAAATTTCATGCTCAAATAATTTCAGCATCATCAAATTCTATCGGTAATGCATTACTTAATGGCGAGTTTAGAGAGGATTTATATTATCGATTAAATGTAATTACGATAGCCTTACCGCCATTAAGGGAGAGAGGTACTGATTTACTATTGATCGCGAAATATTTTTTAAAAAAATTTTCAAAAATTGAAAAAAAACAATTTATAAAATTGTCGCGTGATACCATCAAAATAATCTGTTCCTATGATTGGCCGGGTAATATAAGGCAATTAGAAAATGTCATTCACGGCATGGTTATTCTCAACTCGGGTACAGAAATTAATGCTGAAATGATTATTAAGTCGCTATCAACGACAGTTAGTCTTTCTTTAAATAGAAAGTTGTCAAAAGGACTACCTTCTAATACCGAAAACCTTGTAGATAATGCTAAAAAGATAAACCAAGGTACACAGCATAAAAATCAAGTAATACAACCATTATGGCTTGTGGAAAAAAATGCTATTGAATCAGCAATATCTTTTTGTAGTGGCAATGTGCCAAAAGCCGCTGCGCTATTAGAAGTAAGTCCTTCAACCCTTTATCGCAAAAAACAAAACTGGTAATTATATAACGCAAACCCAACAGTAGTGTTCTTCAGCGTCACATTAATATGTGTGTGGCTCCCTAAATTCAAAATACCCACCTTAATACCTGACCACGTCACATCGCCATCAACATCATCAATTCACAGTAAGTTACGTTGTTGATAATATTTAATGATTTTTAAATAGTCGTGATAAAGAACTTCACTGCTAAAAATTTTTATATCTAATGCAGTTTTTTTAGGTAAAAAAACTGCTTGTAACTCGGCATCTGGATTTATTAATAATAGGGTTAGCCCATGATTAACTTGATAAAAAGGCTCGTTTTTTTCTGCTGGAATCGTCAGTTCTTTTTTAATTGTACGCTTATCGCTATTATTTTCATAGCCGTTGATAATTTCAACTTTTATTCCTAAACTTTGTTGAAATATTTCAGCATTTGCCAAGGAGTTGGCTCGCATAGCAACAAATTTTTCTGAAAAGTAATGAATATATTGAGTTAGTATTTGCTGGGTATCTCTATCTGGGTCAACGGTATAAAAGGTAAATCGAGTGTCTAAATTTTTATGATTGGTGCTAAGTAAGTCGGCAAGCTGAGTTAAGGTGAATAAAGTCGTTGGGCAAATATCAGGGCAGTGAGTATAGCCATACGTAATAAAATGCCATCCTCCCAAAAAGTAGTCACGATTAACAACCTGTCCCTGATGGTTGGTTAATTGAATATCTGTTAATTGCTGTGCTGTTTTTAATACCACTCCCTGTATTTTTGGTAGCTCAACTCCATTATGAGCATAAGTATTGGTGGTTAAGCGATAAAAATATACCGTTGATGCCATGATAACTAAAATAGGCAATATCGCTAATGCTTGTTGCCAACTAGGCAATTTTTTCACCATTGTTTTCATCTTTATTTACCACCAGTGAATGACTAAGCGATCAACTAATAAAGCCATAAACAACGCAATGAGATAATAAATTGAAACATGGAATGTTTTTAATGCTAATTGGTTATTGATTGCCATTTTAAATTGAATGGCATAATAGCCAAACCATAAGCCCAACAGTAAGACTAATGATAGGTAGAGTTCATCAGAATAATTAAAAAAATAGGGGAGTAAACTGGCCATGACTGTTGCTAAGGTATAAATAACAATGCAAGTCTTAGTGTAGTTAACGCCTTTAACTACGGGCAACATGGGTACGTTCGCTTGCCGATAATCTTCAAGTCTTTCTATTGCTAAAGGCCAGAAATGAGCAGGTGTCCACAAGAAAATAATCAAGGTCAATAGCAATGGCTCCAGCCCTATATTATTGGTGATACTTGTCCAGCCAAGTAATGGTGGTATAGCACCAGCAAAGCCGCCATAAACAATGTTTTGTGGTGTTTTATGTTTTAAAAAACAGCTATAAACCACAGCATAGCCAATAAAACCCGCTAAGGTTAGTAACGCGGTTAAGGTATTAATATAGGTTAATAATAAAAACATTGAACTAGAGGATAAGCTAGCGGCAAAAAACAACGCCTGCTTATTGCTAATACGTTGATTAACTAGAGGCCGCCATTGTGTTCTTTGCATTTTTGCATCAATGTTTGCATCGATAACATGATTAATAACCGCGGCAGCACTGGCAGCAAAACCGATAGCGATATTCGCTATTAACATCAACTTAATATCAAAACGGTGCTCACTGGCCAAGTACATGCCAACCATAGCGGTGATCAATATCATCAGCACTACCTTTGGTTTGCATAATGTTAGGTAATCTCGCCAGCTTACTATTTTAAGTGCAGCCATTGACATGTTAGCACGGTTTTTCATCTGTTCTTCTTAGCAGCATAGCTGTAACGTTAAGGGTTAAAAAACGATAAAATACGGGTAATAAAGACATAATCGGCCTCAATAGACATCAAGGCAATAAAAATTAAAATAGCAATGGGAGGTAAAAACAATAATAACTTAACGGCCATGCGTTCCCATGCTACGTGCATAAATATCATGATAATTAAACCAGCTTTCAAAAACATAAAAGCCAATATAAGTGTCCACCTGAGTAGACCTTGAAATTGAAAATAATCAACCATGTAAGAACAAGCGCTTAATACAAAAAGTAATAACCATACTTTCAAATATAAACTGATTGGGTGCTGCTCAGGTTGTGATGCAACATGCTGTATTTCGGTAGATTGCTTTATCATATTCGTCTCACCATAAATAGAAAAACGCAAAAATGAATACCCAAACTAAATCAACAAAGTGCCAATATAGCCCGGTAATTTCAACGATGTGATAACCTTTCTTGTCATACTTTCCTTGGTTAACACGTTTGGCAATGATGCTAAGATAAATAACACCCGCACTGACGTGTAAACCATGGAACCCGGTGATCATAAAAAATGCCGCACCAAATTGATTAGCGCCCATTGGGTTCCCCCAAGGCCGTATGCCTTCTTCTACTATCAACTTGGTCCATTCAAAGGCTTGCATGCCAATGAAACTAGCACCTAATAATGCTGTTGCTAGCATTAGGTAAACTGTTTTTTTCTTATTTCCTTGATAGGCATAATTAACGGCCATTGCCATAGTGCCGCTGCTAGTGATTAAAATGAAGGTCATAATGGCAATTAATACTAAGGGAATGTGGTGGCCAGCAATCGTTAAAGCAAAAACTTCACTTGGATTAGGCCAAGCAGTGGTTGCTGACATGCGTACGTTCATATAACTGGTCAGAAAAATACTAAAGATAAAGGTATCGCTTAATAAAAATACCCACATCATCAACTTGCCCCACGGCATGTCAAAAGACTGTTTATCCGCGCTCCAATCGTTTACGACACTTTGCCAAGGCGAGGTATTATTATCTTGACTGTTTTTTTGATGTTCATCATTTGACATAAATATTCCTTAGAAGCCACAAATTAAAGCAATAGTTTTGAAGGTGTCGGCATCACGGGTTAACAAGAAAAATAAAAATAACCAAATGAAAAATAAATAGTGCCAATAAATGGCACACAACTTGAGACGAGAAGCTAATTGTTGATAAGAGAGGCTAACAGCAAAGAGCCAAATACAACGCATAAATACCAGTACGCCACCAACAATATGCAAGGCATGAACACCAGTAAGTAAAAAGTAATAGCTGTTGGCGGGATTAGTAGCGATGTAAAAACCTGACTGGTTCAGTTGCTGCCAAACGTGAACTTGACCACTGATAAACAGTAAAGTAAATAATGCTGTTGCGGTTAATGAAATGATAACGCCATAAAGGTTTTGCTGCTGAGCAAACTTATTCGCTAAAATAATACTAATGCTGGCGAGTAATAAATAAGTGCTGTTTTGCCATAAAATATCGGCATTGGTAAACGGTAACCAAGGCTCTCCCGATAATGCTTGAAAATCAAAAGATTGAGTGCGCTGCAAAAAAGTGATGGTAAATAAGAAAAATATCACCGTGATCACGGCTAAAAAAAATTGTAGCGCGGTACTTACCGACTCTTCTCTATTTTGCAGAGTAGTGGGCAGCTTAGTTTGTAACTCTAACGCTACTGGCAACCAAGGTTTCTCTTGTAGGGACTTGAAAATATTCATTACTTCTCTCCCTGATTATTTCTTTTCTCACTGCTAAGGTATTCAACCTCTTCAGGGGAAAAGTTTTGTGGAATAAAATCATCTTTAACCTTAGGCACACTATAATCGTATGCCCAACGGTAAACCTGAGGTAATTGTTTACCCCAATTACCATGCCCAGGAGGAAACTCTGCTGTTTGCCATTCCAGTGATGTTGCCTGCCAAGGGTTTCGCCCCGACTTTTTGCCCTTAAAGGTGCTCCATATAACATTGGCAATAAAAACCAATTGCACTAAACCAACAATAATGGCTGAGACCGTAATACCCACATTAAGCGTTTGGGCTGACTCAGGAATAAACTCCGTATTTCCCATGGCATAGTAACGACGAGGCACCCCTAAGAACCCTAAGTAATGCATTGGTAAATAGATGGCATAAGTACCTAGAAATGTGCCCCAAAAGTGAAACTTTCCCAGCTTATTATTTAAAAATCGTCCTGTTAATAACGGAAACCAATGATAAATGGCCGCAAATAACACCATTATTGGTGATACCCCCATTACCATGTGGAAATGAGCAACAACAAAAAAGGTGTCAGACAAAGGTAAATCTATGATGACATTGCCTAACATCAGTCCTGTTAAACCACCATGAGTGAAGGTAAAAATAAAACCAATAGCAAATAACATTGGCACCGTAAGGTGGATATTTCCTCGCCATAACGTTAACAGCCAGTTATAAACTTTCAAAGCCGTTGGAATAGCGATAATGAGCGTGGTGGTAGCAAAGAAAAAACCAAAATACGGATTCATACCGCTAACGTACATGTGGTGTGCCCAAACCACAAAACTCAAACCACCAATGGCTATAATGGCCCAAACCATCATCCGATAACCAAAAATGTTTTTTCGAGCATGTATGGCTATTATGTCAGAAACCATGCCAAAAGCAGGTAAGGCAACTATATATACTTCAGGGTGGCCAAAAAACCAAAATAAGTGTTGAAACAATATTGGACTGCCACCGCTATGATCTAAGGTTTCTCCTAATGATAAAATTGCTGGCATAAAAAAGCTGGTGCCAACAACTTTATCGAAAATCATCATAATGGCACTGACTAATAAAGCTGGGAAAGCTAAAAGCCCCAAAATTGTTGCAACAAAAATACCCCAAATCGTTAAAGGCATACGCATTAACGTCATACCTTTCGTTCGAGCCTGTAAAATAGTGGTGACATAATTCAATCCCCCCATGGTAAAAGCGACAATAAAAATAGCTAAGGAGGTAAGCATCAACAAAATGCCGGCATGTTCACCGGGAGTACCACTTAAAATGGCTTGCGGTGGGTACAAAGTCCAACCAGCGCCAGTTGGGCCACCACTAACAAAAAAGCTAGCGAGTAATACCAAAACGGCCAGTAGATAGGTCCAATAACTCAGCATGTTTAGGTAAGGAAATACCATATCTCTTGCGCCGACCATGAGCGGGATCAAATAGTTACCAAAGCCGCCTAACAACAATGCGGTTAATAAATAAATCACCATGATCATGCCGTGCATGGTGACAAATTGTAGATAAGAAGCGGGATCAATAAATGAAAATTCGTTAGGAAAACCAAGTTGTAAACGCATCAGGCCTGACAATACTAAAGCAATTAAACCTACGGCTATTGCCGTGATCGAATATTGAATAGCGATAACTTTATGATCTTGGCTCCATATATATTTAGTCAGAAAACTACTAGGGTGACTGGATTGATCTATTTGATCAGCAATTGCTACATTGTCAATTTCTGTCATTTTATGCTCCTAAAGTAGTTTAGAGATCAATTCATTTGGCATTAGTGAGTGAATCTATATAACTCACCACATCATTAACAGCCTGTTCATCATGTAAAGTTTTTGACATCAATATCATTTGTTTACCATAAAGATCAGCGTAATGTGTTCCCCGAATACCTTGTTGGTAAGAGCCTATTTGTCGTTTTAAATACCAAGTATGTTGCCCAGCTAATTTTGGCGCGTTCATGGCAAAATTCCCCTCAGCCTGATCACCATGACAATAGGCACAGTTTTTATAAAACGACTCGCCTTTAATGGCATCGCCAGTAGTCACAGGCATATTTTTAATAGACGTTTTGTCAATGAGAGAGTTTTTAATAGGGCTTTTTGTAGAAATTTGTTTTGTAGGAGTTAAGGAGCTAAGGTAGGCGCTAACGTCTGTAATTGCCTTCTCATCAATTAATAAAGCCGACATGCGGGCCATTTGTTGACCATATAAATCACCACTATCCTGGCCTCTGATCTTTTGTTTGAAATAACTTAGTTGTCTGTGTAAATACCAACGACTTAAACCGGCTAGTTTAGGCGCATTCATCGCTTCATTGCCTTGGCCATCAATGCCATGACACGAAACACAGCCGGTATAATGTTGTTTGCCTTGCACTATATTTGCGCTGTCGTGAGTTAAGGTTTCAGTAAAGGTAGGTAAACTGGCTAGCCAAGTTTGATAGTCACTGACCGAGTCAACTTTAACATAGCCACGCATGGTAAAATGAGCAATACCACAGAGCTCTTCACACAGCAGCTCGTAGCGCCCTAGTTTAGTTGGGGTAAACCAAACAAAAGTAACGGCCCCAGGCACTAGATCCATTTTCACTCGAAATTGTGGCACCGCAAAGTTATGCAAAACATCTTTTGAACGTAATAACACCTTGACTGGTTGATCAATAAGTAGATGTAATTCATTGCTTTTTACCAGTAAATCATCAGCTCCATTAATATCGTTAGCATCAATGCCAAACGGGTTATCTTCGCTAATTAAGGTAATCGCGGTTTTTCCTAATTTACCATCCTTGCCGGGTAGGCGATAACTCCAATGCCATTGTTGACCAACTACCTCAACGATCTCACTATTTTCAGGTACGGAAATAAATTGACTCCAAACAACAAGTCCTGGAGCTAACATTGCCGCCACGCCAAGCGTCGTTACTAAGGTCAGCCAGCACTCTAGTTTACTGTTTTCGGGTTCATAGTCAGCACGTCTATTCTTATTATGACGAAATTTTAAAATAGCTAAGGCAAGAAATAGGCTTACCGCGACAAACACGGTGCCGACAACCCAAAGAGAAATATTAATTGTGTCATCAATAGCTTGCCAATTAGAGGCGAGTGGGGTGAGCCACCAAGGGCTAATAAAATGAAAAGTTAATGTGGTAATAACTAGTAAAATAATAACAATAGCTATCGTCATAACACATCCTTTTTTAACAGTTACAGCACTCGATTTAGGTGGTTAATTATTGGCCTTCTTAGTTATTAACATAGACTATTTTCGATAAAGTAGCGAAATGCAGGTTAAGAAAAAATGTACAAGTTGTCTACAGAAGTTCAATGTGTTTCTTTAAGTTTTTAGCTGATTTTTCAGAAGCACAGCCAAAAAAAAGCTTATAACATATTTGTATAAGCTTTTTTGTGCTGTAATTACGGTTAATCCTTTAATATTCTATAGCGCTAAGGCATAGATTTCATAAATCGTTTAAAGTTGTCTTGGGCTCGAATAACCCAGCTAGGTGTCGATTCACCAAAACCTGACATGCCAACATTAGGATGGGTTTTCATTACGGCAGCTAATGCCAGTTCCTGGCTAGGCTCTGTATCAACAAATAAGATATGTTTACCCTTATGTAGCATTTCCTGAAAACGTTTAAAGTTCACATTAGGTTGCTGAATGCCAATAAAGCCACCTTCCCATGTACAAAAACCGAGGATAATGATCGCTAAAAATATAAAGGGTACCCAACCCGCAGCCGATTGATGCCAGTTTAACAAGTAGGTAAGCGATAGGAGTGTACAAGCGCCGATGATACCAATTACAGCACCTAACTCGGTAGAGTGCACCACATCTTGCTTTAATACCGCGGCAACTTCGTGCAAATGATGATTTTCAACATCAGTATCATTTTCACTTAATACATGAATTTGTGGTTCGGTGAACCCTTGTTGCTCTAGTTCATTTTCAACTTTTTCCAACTCACTAAGATCATCAGAAACAAAATAGTGTCTTAACATAATAAACCTCATTCAAGCTATTTATATTTTATTGCTCCCTGTATCAAATTTATCCACGGATAGATCTGATCACTTATTCTTTCTTATAAGGCTAAGTATAGCAAAATTTCAAGAACTGCCATGTCTAGTTAGTAGGGGGCTGTTAAGTTCAGTTTTATAACGAAATAGTATATTGGTTGAGGGAGATATCGTCGTACTTATCTTTCATCAAGTGCTGCCAACCTCTGAGTTCAGTCTGCATTGTCATGATTTTTTAACTACGCTAATAAAGGTAGCTATGGAGCCTAATACTATTTTGCTCAGGTATTTACAAACATTGGCTGAAATTGCTGGTGAAAAAACTCGGCTATATTATTTCCTATGTCGATGAAACTGATGAAAGGAATATTTAAGGGGGACAGTGAAAAAACATAAATAGCACATGCGATGACAAAGAGAAAAGTTCTACGTTGTGCAATAAGTTATTGCCATTGTAATTAATGTACATCGCCTAAGGGCTGACCAAAACTAAACTCCACTCTATTGCCATCGGGATCTAAAACACCACAATAATAACCCACAGGAAAGGGTTCTTGTTTGGGCGGCCACAATAAAATACCGTCTTGTTGGGCTTTTTTAGCTATTTCATCAACACACTTTTTGTTTGCAAGCGCAAAACCCAAATGAGAAAAATCATTTTCCGCCTGTTGGTGACCTGGGCCTCCGGGTAAAATAACAAAAATAAATTGTGATGCTTTTTCAGGCTCTGCCAACCAAATAATATGCTTACCATGAACATGGCGATCTCGAACTAAGACTAAGCCAGCATAATGTTGGTAAAAGTCTACACAGCGAACAACATCTTTGACATGCAAAGCTATATGAGTGAGGCAGGCCATTAATTAATATCCTTTTAATGGCTGAAAAAGGCTTGTAGCTCTGTTGGTGTCGGTTGATATCTAAAAACCAATTTACTATCAACAAAAATATTGGGGGAGTGCCTTATATTGTTGACACTAACCAACTCCTCATTATCCTCTATATAATCAATGTGATATTTGACACCAATATTTTTTAATTCACACTCTAGATTAGGTAGACAAAAGTCGGTATGGGTAACTAGCAGCTGAACATTCATAACTTACTCCAAGAAATAATTTTTAACCTATGATGAGTTATACCACTTAGTTTTAAGTATAGCGGACATTTATAAATGGGTTAATGATACTTTATTGACTATTTGAACTATAAATCAAAGATGGCCTTTATGTTTTATTTTGTCAATCGGGGTTAGTTATTATGTCTACTTCATCAACTGTCATCAAAATAAAATCCAAAGCAAAACATCATAGCCTATTTTTAATATTGGTGGGTAGCGCACTCATGTTAGTTACCATAGTTTTAAGTAATTATTATTGGTTGGCACTAAGGTTAGTGTTGATTTTCTTAATATTGTTGGCACTAATCATTATCATGACGGGTTTATTAAAGCGATTGGAGCCTAAATATAGCTTACTGTTAAATCCTCAAGGGATGGATTATTGTCATCGATATGGTTGCTGGCATTTAGATTGGCAACAAATACGAAATATCAAACAAGTGCAAGAAACGAGTGGTTTAATTAGTCTGGAACTACCCTATGTTGGTATTCGGTTACATGACTTAGATTCATTTGTTAAGCAAATATCTCCTCGATTAGCTAATCGGTTGATACATGAACAAAAGCCGTTAATAGCCTTTGCTATTATTCATCAATTGTTATCTTTAGAGCAAGGCCAACTTAATTTCTCTCCTTATCAACTGTCATCAGGAAAAGTAGTGAAGGGACCTTTGGCCGCTTTTTTACATCACAGTCAAGCAATATACACAGGTTTTGGTTATCACCTCGTTATTCCCGAAAGCAATACGGACCGAGAGTTGGATGAATTTTGCCAACTATTAAAACAGTGTCAAAGCTCAGCACATCACTATCTGTAACAAGGATTAAAAGTGAATCTCAACTAAGGGGTGATAACAACACCAAACAAGGAGTACAACGTATGATTGAAATTATAACAATTGATCATTTAGTATTGAGAACAAACAAGCTGGAAAAAATGATATTTTTTTATTGTAATATTTTAGGGTGCACTGTAGAGCGTCAAACGGCTGAAGAGCTTGGTTTAACTCAATTACGAGCAGGCAATGCGTTGATTGATTTAGTCACCATTGATAGTCAACTTGGCAAATTAGGTGGGGGATCACCGTCGACAAAAAACAATAATCTCGACCATTTTTGTTTGCAGATCAAGGTTATTTCTCCACAAGAGTTAGTAAAATATTTAACCAGTTTTGGTTTGTTATTAGATGAGTTTGCACTACGTTATGGCGCTCAAGGATTCGGTCAGTCACTGTACATCAACGATCCAGAAGGTAATGTAGTAGAATTAAAGAGCCAGTTATAAAAATCATAGCTATAACTTTCGTGGTGATATAAAGCCGCCTAAACGACGGCTTTAGTTTTCATTATTTATGAACGCGATAATTGGGATCTGTCCAACACTTTGGTAATTCTTCACCAGAAAGAAAGACCAATTCAGACTTGTTAAACTCCTGTAAATCTTGCATTTCTTCACCGTTTTGATAACAACCAAGCACTTTATCATGGTATAAATTGGTCAAATCACTCATTCGAGTCACATCCACCATATTATCGCTATTTTTACTTTTCAAAAACATAACTTACTCCGGTAATTTTAATCAAATTACTCTTCAAGTATAGTCGAAAAATACTTGTGTTAAGTTGCTGTTAAAGTCTGCCGATATTCTTTAACCTTTTTTGTACTCTTTTATGATAATAGAACGCTAATACGCGATAAATGATGGGGATGTTCATTAACCATGCTATAGGCTTCAAATAAATGATTTGTTGGTCATCAGTAATAAGATGTAGTTCAGTCATAGCAGCCAAGGCACTGATATTAAATTGCTCCAATAGTTGACGATGACAATTAAAATCACACCAAATAATATGACGATTTTTCAAGTCAATAAATTTTTCATAAAGTTGTCGTACTTTCACACCCCTTGGGTAACTAGCATCGTATAGTGCTAATGTGTTGTTATTAATCATATTTTTATTCTGAACTACAGAAAACTCTATTTACCAATAAAAGACCTCACTATTATTAATTGTAGTTGATGACGTTGCACAATGATTTTTATTCTATGCTTCTCAATGCGTTAACAAACATTTCATAGGAAGGAGCACTAATAATATTTGCATACAACATGGTTACGATAAACAGTAATATTACCGCAACTGCGGTACACCAGTTTGCCATCATATTTCTTGCTAATTCAACTAAATAACTACCATTAATAGAGGATTTTTGGTCTCCTCTATTTGACCAACGTTGTTTTGATAAACGGAAAATACACCATACTTTAACTCCAGCGTTAATTAATTGATTTAGGTATAATATACAAGGATAGCTCAACTGAATTTTGCGTGAGTAACCAAATAAAAATAACGACAGCATCATTCTACTTATAGCAATAAAAATGGCATAAGCAACAATGTAAGAAGCCCCATAAGCAAATGATGCACATAAGGCTAATATAGGGCTTAGTAGCATTGTCCACATCGATATTTTTTGATCTATTAAACACCACCAAATAAAAAATGGCATATTTTGGGGGCCTAATTTTGTTGCTCTGGCACCATTTCGTAGCATATTACCTGACCATCTTCGAAAATTTTGTACCATACGCTCCATACCAGATCCTTCGATCACTTCAACGGTATAACCTAAAGCGTCTGGTACATAACGCATGTGAGATCTCTGTTTTAATAAATAATACCAAGTGCTTTTGTCATCTCCAGAAAGAAAACGAAAATCTCCCCATAACCAATGATTCAAATGATCAGCTTCAAGCAATCGAATAAACTCAAGCTGTAAAAGGTTTTTCGCTCTAAATACAGACATTCGACCTGTAAGTGTTAACACTCTCCCAGATAAAGCATGAGATTGCATTGCTAATCGGCGTTGTGAAAAGCGCATTTGCAGCCAAGTTTCAATCCATTTTGGGCCTATACAAATAACTTCTTCATCTGTTGTACATGCTTGTAAGTCAGGAAAAACTTTAAACAAAGGCATACAGCGACTTATTGCACCTTCAGATAAAATAAAATCACCATCCATAAAAACAACGAGATCATTTTTTTCGACACCAAGGCGCGACATTGCTCTAAGTACCAAACCTATAGCGGCACGTTTTCCTGAAACATTTTGACGAATAATACGGAGGGTAACATCAACATCTTGAGCCTCTCTTTGAAGTATATTGGCAACAATATCTTCATCAAATCGAATTGATGAACCTAACCAAATAGTGGCAGGCACATCCGAATTTCTCATTTCTAATAACAAGGATCGGATTACTTTTTCAGTGATATCTCTATGCTCGTTATATGTTGTCATCATGAAATGAAGATGACGAGGTCGCCATCCTGAATTCCAAATTTTTTGTCCACGCTTTCTAATTTTTGGATAAACAATTTTTCCATAAATAATCGCACGCACAGCATGAGTTAACCACCAACTATAACGCCACATACCTAAACTACCAATAATGAAAGTCACCTCGCTATATTGAGCATTCCAAATACTATTAGGGAGAGTTAATATGGCTAAAAAACAGCAGGAAAAATAGCAAAATATTTTAAAAAAACTTTGCATGCTCCATTTGTCTGAGCCTGTAGGCCAGATAGTTGGATCATCAATATTTTTGACTCTGTCATATTGAATCATAATGTACTCCTGATGCAGAAGAGTGTTTTTTATTGAGTTGATGGGGAGCTTTTTCTTTAGAGCTAAAGTATTTGGCTAGAATATTATTACTAGTGCGACGTTTGAATATGACTACAGCAGGCAAACCTGCAGTGATGTATTGACTGGCACCTTTAGGTATTAATAACTCTAGAGAGACTAATGCAGTTTTATCTTTTTTATCACGCCATTCATAGCGTATATTTTTTTGGCCCTTGTAACCTGAAGTTCTATCAATATGTGTAATCACAGCATCTATTTCGTAGCCTAGTGCAGGTATGAAAACACTCGCGACGTCATACAAACCAATGTGCATTACTTCTTGCTGATTTAAAAAAGCGGAGACCAAACTTCTATCAACTTCTTCAAAAGTTAATACTGCTTCATTACGTGGAACATTCGAATTTTTAACATGAAATAATGTTGTGATTTTACCATTATAAGGAGCTCTTACTACTTGTTCGGCCTGTGCTTCTTTTAGTAATGTGAGTTGCTGTTGTTCTAGCTGAACAGCAGAGTAAAGCGATTGCAGTTTCAATGCCATCATATCTAAATCAGTTGCAAACACTTTATTATTATAGTGTCGGCGCTCTGATACAGAGTTCATGGCGGTCACTTGTACTAATTTTGCCACCAATTCTTTAGCTTTAAAGGCAATTTTATTTTGTATTTGTTTGGCATCATCAAGTTGCTTATCGCTTACAGAATTGCTTTGCTTTAGCTTTTTCAAGCGAAGAAAGTTTTTATCTGCAAAGATAAGCTCTGCGTTTTTAGCCTGTAACTGCGCCTGAATTATTTTTAAATCAGTATTATTAACAATTTGATATAGCTTCATACGTTCACTTTCAATACGAAACTGCTCTTTTGCTTCATTTAGCTTTATTTTAGAAGTGCTTACTTTAATTTTACGGGCGTTTATTTTGTTTTTTAAGCTTATATTCTCAACGCTAAATAGGGTGTCTCCTTTATTATATTTTGCACCTAAAGAAAAATTTATTGGTTTCAATATTCCATCAACAGGCATAGTCAACGTTTGAATTCGTGTTGAGATCACAGACGTAGGCACTTCCAGAGAAATAATATTGGAATAAAAAATAAGAGCTAGGTAACCAAAAACAAACATTCCCAGCAATAAGTAAAAGCAACTTATAACTATTGTTTTAATTGGCAACCTTCTCATTGGAAGCTGGTCCGTTGGATTTGGGGTAGGGGAAGTCGAAATAGGAGTAACAGGTACATCAATACGACAAATGGTATCATCAATACTTGCCATTTTTCCCCGTATTAGATCATCTACAAAGTGATTCATTAAATCAAAAGAACGCTCCGACAAGTCGTTAAATTCGATAGAAAGTGACTGTGCTTCTTTGTTAGTGCGAACAACGCTTCCTGTTACATCAAATGATATTTGAAAGCCCTGAAACGGAAGTGTTATTAATAAGGTAATTTCGTCATGAATATTTAGCGATTCTCCTTGATAACCACAAACGCGCAGCCCGCTTAAACTCCAGTCGTAAGCAGGTAATGGCGCGTAGCCATTAACACTGATATGTAATGGCGCTTGCAGTCGATGGTGTCGTCTTTGGCAAGGTTTTTCTCTACTAATCTTCATAACTCCTCCCTAATTATATACAAGCAAGGAACAATCCAACATTCAAATATGTTTTTTTTCAACTTAATCAATAGCTAAAAAACAATCAGTAGCGTTTTGTCATGATTTGATGCTGTTATTTGCAATATGCAAAGCATAATGCAATAAAAACGCTTTCATTTTTGATACATAAAAATATACATACATTTAGTTTATTGATTTTTAAGTTATTTTGTCTATAAAAAATATTTTGGAACATATTTTGCCTATTTATAGTTAATTCAATTGAGAAAAGGTCGGGTGCATTATGTTAATTACAAAAAATTATGATTCAATAAGTAGCCTAAGTTCCATTGAGTTGGACACAAGCGATAATTTACTCTATGGATATGAGCATAGAAAATCACCTCTTATTAATATGTTTTTAAACCAAAGTAATGAAAAAAATCAAAGTATTAGCAAGGACTTTAGTGGGGTTTTAGAAATTAGTGTGATTGGCTTAGGATATGTTGGCTCAGTTTCTTGTGCTTGCTTTTCATCTTTGGGCCATAACATTATCGGCGTCGATGCTGATAATGAAAAAGTAAACGCAATTAATCGGGGCTGTTCGACGATAGTTGAGCCTAGATTAAATCCTTTGCTAGAGCATGCTCATAAGAACAAAAAATTAATGGCTACAACCAGTATAAAAGATGCGGTTTTGTCGACCAATATCACCTTAATTTCAGTTGGAACACCGAGCAAAGAAAATGGCAGTTGTAATTTAACGTATTTAAAAAATGCCACTAAACAAATTGCGCAAGCACTGGCTGAAAAGGCAACTTATCATTTAGTTGTTTTTCGCAGTACTATTCCACCAACAACCACCAATGAAATATTAATTCCTCTTTTATCTCGGTATTCGCACAAAAAAATTGGTATTGATTTTGGTGTTTGCTTTAACCCTGAATTTTTACGTGAAAGCACTGCGATAGATGATTTTTATCGACCATCAAAAACCGTTATTGGCGTCAATGATGAGAGAAGTGCAAAACTCGCTAGTAAGTTATATTCGGCTATTGATGATGACATTATTATTACATCGATAGAAGCCGCGGAGTTTGTAAAGTACATCGATAATACTTGGCATGCGCTCAAAGTCAGTTTTGGTAATGAAGTTGGTCGTATATGTAAATCAATGAACGTTGACAGCCATGAGGTAATGAATATATTTTTGCAGGATAAAAAATTAAATATATCGCCTTATTATTTAAAACCTGGCTTTGCCTTTGGAGGCTCTTGTTTACCTAAAGATACGCGCGGCATTGTTTATATGGCAAAACAGAATCATGTTAATATTCCTATTATCGATCACATCAATCAATCTAATGCTTTTCACATTGAGCATACGATGGAGCTAATTAATCAACTTAATGTTATACGCGTTGGTATTGTAGGGCTCACTTTTAAGTCTGACACCGATGATTTACGAGAAAGCCCAAGTTTAGCTCTGCTTAAAAAGCTATTATTAGCAGGATATGAAGTACAGTTTTATGATCCCTGTATTACCGCCGAAAAACATTTAGACTCTGACCCCTTAATGAATAAATTACTGAATGAAGCAAGGTCTGACTGTGTTTCAAATTTGGTTGAAAAAAGCCAAGCAATTGTGATCACTCATAAAAAGAATTATACCAAACGAATAGCTCGTACTAGCCCTAAAGATAAACATATTATTGATGTCGTTCATTTAGAGAATAGTTTGTTAAACAAAGCTAATTATCACGGATTATGTTGGTAGTAAACCCCATATTTACTTCAGCACAAGTTTAATTTTTTGTGCTGTTTTCTAAGTGGATATTGTTTTTTCGAGTTGTAAGGGAAGCTTGATAGAGAAGCAGCTTCCTTTTTTTAATGTCGAGGTTACTTTTATTTTCCCCTTGTGTTGTTCAATAATTTGATGGCTAATTGATAAACCTAACCCAGTACCTTCACCAATGACCTTGGTGGTGTAAAAAGGCGTAAAAATCTGCGATAAGATATGAGGTTCCATGCCACATCCCGTATCTTCAACTTCAATAACAATGTTATTACTATCAATAAAGGTACGTACGAATATATCACCTGTACCTTTTATCGCTTGGCGAGCATTTATTAATAAATTCATGAAAACTTGGTTCAGCTGCCCTGGGTAAGCCATAATTTTAGGCAAAGGCTTTAAATCAACATGAACTTTACAATTAAATTTAAGCTCATTCCACACCATGTTTAATGTTGCGTTAAGCCCTTCATTCACATCTGTTAAAGATTTATCCGGTTGATCAACGCGGGCAAATGTTTTCAAATTTTGAACGATTTCTGTTACCCGAACAACGCCACCTATACTACTTTCTAATAATGGCGGAATGTCAGAAAGTAAAAAATTAATATCGTATTTTTTAGCTATTTGTTGCTGAATTTTTTTTTGCGTTTCATCATTTAAAATCAACAGGCTTTCTTGATAATAATCCTCAAGGGTTTTAAAATATTCTTTTAAAACAGACAAGTTACTATTTATGAAACCAATCGGGTTATTTATTTCATGTGCTACACCCGAAGCTAACACACCGATACTAGCCATTTTCTCAGAATGTACTAACTGAGATTCACTTTGTTTGAGTTCTTCATTAGCTTGAGAAAGCTTACTATAGCTTTTCTTTAAGGAATGCTCCCTTTTAGTCACTTTTTCTGTCATCAGATTGAATTTTTTAAATAGCTCTGCAAGTTCCTTAATTTTGATATTTTCTGTTAAATTAATATACTCATCACCTTTATCTAATTTATCGGTAGCTTGTGATAAAGATAAAATGGGCTTAACAAAATATCGGTAACCAAATAGGTAAGTTAAAAAAGTAGTTACTGAAATAGCAATTAAAATGATCGCGCTTAGTTGAAAAACCAAAAGGTTCAACTCTTCATTTCTAATTTTTTCATCGATGGTGAACCTGAATACTACTCCCATCTGTTGCCATGTCTCAATATGCTGTCGTCCAACCGTATTGTCACCAAAAGAGATTAAGATATTATTATTTTTAATTATCTCAATCATTAAATCATTAAACCTAGAACTTACTCGTTGCTGATTAATGTTCGCAATGGCTATATTAGCGATTAGAATACCCTCGATGCTATTGTTATAACTAATAGGTACGGCAAAGCACCAATAATAGTGCCCGTCAATATTGAGAACACTGATATGGTTTGCTTTTTTTTTGTTTAAAAGCTCAGTACTCCAATCATATTTTTTATAATCTATCACCTTGTCGTTTTGCGTAGAGTGAAGAATATTTCCTTCAAAATCTAGTAGCGTTTCGCCATGTTTTTTCCCTAACAAGGTTAAATCAGACATGAAATCTTGCACTTTACCTATGTTCACTTCTGGTTGCATTAAGCTTTGAATAAAAATAGGGTTTTCTGCTTGCTCTGTCAGTAGAATTAAATGTTGTCGGAGAAAAAGTTTATAATGATGACTAATAGTACTTATTTCCCTATTAACAACTTTGTCATACTCTTTATTTGTTGAATTAAGCACGTAATTTATTACTAATAAAGAAGTCATTAGCGCTAAACCTAGATAACTAATAAAAACAAAGCGTGCTAATGCAAATGAGATAGAATGCTTTTTCACTGAGGTTAATCGTCCTTGGTTGAGTCTATCAGCATAACGCTATTATTTTTATGGAAATATCCCATGGCGTAATCATTTATATTCAATGCTTCGTGAGCATTTAGGTTATGTTGAGAATATTTTGAAAACGGTTGTTTATAAATTTTTAATAAACCCTTTACAGGAAGTTTTAAGTCAATCAAAGCTTTATGAATCGCTAATTTGTCTTTAGATTTATTACCCGTTAAACCCGCTTGATTAATAGCAGCAATTAAAATTTTAGTTAAATCATAGCTATGAACAAACCCTGTTTGCGCTTTTATATCGAACTCATTTGAAATATTAATATTAGACTTTTTTGCCAGGGCTAACACTGATGATTCGAATGTGGATAAATTTTTCTTTAAAAAAGTAAACTTTGTTTGGATGAATTGTAAATTTAATTTTTCTCTATTTTTTTTGGTGATTGTTTGACTAAAACCTCCTCCCGTTATGCCCCAGTGACTTCGAATAGGTAAACGTAACTGTTGAGGTAAAGCAATCATTGCTTTAGAAAAAACTTTTCCTTCAGGTGCATTGCCAACGAAGAATATAACATCAGCGTCTGATTCTGCAATATTTCGCAACATAAATTTGGCTTGATTAAAACCTATTCCCCAATTAAACCAAGATATACCTTTAGGCTTTATACCTTGTTCATTCAGTGCCCGTTTCATCGTCTTTTTGTTTGATTTACCCCAGCCCGTATCTTCTAGCAATAAGTAGGCGTTTTCAAATCCTTCATTGATGGCATGCTTTACGATAAAGGTGCCCGCATTACTATCATCTATTGATAAACGAAATATCCAATTTTCATTTGATTTTGCACGTGTTATTGGGCCTGCTGCTGCCCAAGGGTCTAGCACCAATATTTGTTCTCGATTGATAAACGATTGGTTGGAAAGCAAAGGAGGGGAATGCAAACCAGAAAAAATCAGTAAAGCGCTTTCATCTTGAAGATATGCTTCGAGGTTTTTTTTACTTCTTAGAGAATTTGCTCGGTGGTTTTTAGTTATTAACTTAAAAGAGAAGCCCTGTATTTCATTAGAAACTTCAGCGAGTGCGGTTGTAATACCTTGTTTAATTGATTGGCTTGATTCTTTGGTTCCAGAAAAATCGGCATCAATATAGATAGTGTATTCTTGCTGGGCTGCAAGGCATTGGTAGCTAAAAAAAAGTAATAAAATTGAAGCTAGGCTAAAATTATTAACATTGATTATCTTGTTAGCTATGATAAAAATTCTCCTTGTCTTTTGAAAAAACACCTAGAAGTAAAAAACTAATAACTATAAAGTTATTATAGTAAAGTTATAGGTAAGCGTATAAAGTCATCAGTTACTGTGCCTTTTGGCCGCATGAAGCAAGATGTTATATGAGTTTACTAAATGACAAATTAGACAGAACATCGATGGTTACTCAGTTAAAGCCGCGGTGATTTTGTTTAAAATCAACCTTGATTAGTATTTGTCATTTTTACACTTTACCTTGGTTAAACTTTGTATCAAAATAGTAAAATGCTCTCCACAAGTAAAATACAAGTTGTTGATTTTATTGATGGTGAAATAATAAAAATATTTAAAAGGCTAGTTAAGTGTATAACTCTTTGAATTTAAAGAAAGTAAGCTCGGTGTTATTTATCTGCATGGGCAATATATGTCGTTCACCCAGCGCAGAAGCTGTTTTTAAGTATAAAGCTCAGGCTCAGGGGCTATCATTAAACATTGATTCTGCTGGTACTGTTGGTGCACATGCAAAAGAAAAGCCTGATCATCGAGCTCAAAAAATAGGTGCAGAACGAGGCTATTCTTTTGACGGTATCAAGGCACGTAAAGTTACCGTACAAGATTTTGAAAATTTTGATCTTATTTTAGCCATGGATAGCGCTAACCTAGAATATTTACAGCAAATTGCCCCTGAGCATCAGAGGAGCAAAGCCATGCTTTTTTTAGATTTTGCTAAGAATAATGAAGAAAATGAAGTGCCTGATCCTTATTATGGTGGTGCTAATGGCTTTCGCTTTGTTTTAGACTTAGTTGAAGATGCCAGTGATGGTTTATTAGCACAGATTAAAGAATAAATGCAACTGTTCAGCACTGAGCCGCTATTTTTCACCGAGGTGTTCTCTGTGGTAAATATTTTTAAGCGGAATAGGTGCTTATTATCTTTGTTTAACGGCATCAGCCAATATGGCTAAAATATCTTCACTAACCGTTAGGTCAACACAAGCGTCGGTGATACTTTGGCCGTAAACAAGAGGAGTATCAGCTTTTACGGCTTGATTCCCCGCTTCAATGAAACTTTCAATCATTACACCAAAAATACTCTGCTCACCTTGGTTAATTTGCTGGGCAAGCGAGCGAGCAACATCAATCTGTTTGTTATGATCTTTAAAGCTATTACCATGACTGCAATCAACCATAATGCTTTGTTGAAGCTGTGCTTGTGCTAATTTTTCACAAGTTTCTTGAATATCTTCTTGATGATAATTGGGTACTTTACCGCCACGTAAAATCACATGGGCAAAGGGATTACCATGGGTTCGATAAATACACATTTGACCGCTTTTGTCTGGCGAATAAAGTACATGAGATACGTTTGAGGCCTTAATGGCGTCTAATGCTATTTTTACATTGCCATCAGTACCGTTTTTAAAACCAACAGGGCAAGAAAGCGCGGAAGCTAATTCTCTATGTACTTGGCTTTCTGTTGTGCGTGCACCAATGGCGCCCCAGCTGATCAAATCAGAAATATACTGACCAGTAACCATATCTAAAAATTCGGTGCCAGCGGGCAAACCCATCTTATTGATATCTAACAATAATTGACGAGCAAGGTTTAAACCTTTGGCAACATGGAATGATTTATCTAAATCTGGATCGCTAATTAATCCTTTCCAGCCCACCGTGGTACGTGGTTTCTCAAAATAAACGCGCATAACAATGAGTAATTCATTGCTGTACTTATCACGCAGTTTCTTCAAACGCTGAGCATAATCAATAGCGGCATGGGTATCGTGAATAGAGCAGGGGCCAATGATGACGAGTAAGCGTTTATCTTCACCACTAATAATAGCTTCAATTTCTTGTCGACTTTGCATAATAAAATTGGCAGTGTCTTGATTCAAAGGTATTTGCTCTGCTAATTGTGCAGGAGACACTAAGTTTTCAATTAAACTTGTGCGTAACTCATCGGTTTTAATAGTCATGAAATTTGTATGCTTCTATAAGGCGTCTGTACTTGGGGCGCTAGTACTTGATTAACTAAATTATGGCCGCTAACATAGCTAAATTAACGGCTAATGTGAACTGATTTAGTAATCTAATTTGTACTAGATCAAACTTGAACTGGCACTTTAGCTCTATAAGTTGCAATTAAACCTGACTGTCGCTAAAGCTAACTAAGCGGTCGTTCACGTAACTGTATTTTCATACATTCAAAGTGCGCTATAGCAGAAGATATTAGCAACAAAGTTTCTACACTAGGTTTTCGTCAAGTCTTACCACGTTCCTAACGTTATTGCCTTAGAATTTTTATGACGTTTTAGATCCTGTACGAAGCGAGCAGATTTGTTTTTTTATGAGTATGCTCTTTGATTAGACGACTACATATTACCCGTGATTAATGCTCTATAGACCATAATATTTTAACCTCTTGCATAAGTGCTTTGATTAATGGTTCATTTATTCTATTTTTAGCAACAACAAAAGATAGTGTTGTCGGAAAGTCTAGTTCGGATATTATTTTCAATTGATTATTTTTTTTAGCTATAATTGCTTCTTCTTTTTCTAAGAAGCTCAATCCTAGACCATTTTTCACTAGCTCTAATCGTGTACCATCATCACTCGTTTTTATAGCCGAAGGAATATCACTTCCCAGTTTATCTTTTAAAAAAGAATCAAAAGGACAATAGTCGCCCATCATAATCCACTGATGAAAGCGAAGGTCTGCCTTAGTTATTACTTTACTGCAATCAAATGTTAATGGTGCAACAGTCGTTATAATTTGTTCCATTACAGCTACACCGATAAAATCATCAGGAATATCACCAAAAACATAACCGCCACTTAATCGCTGCTCTCTTATCTCATTGATCGTTTTCCCGGTAGATTGCGGATGAATATCCAAGCAGATACCAGGACAGTTTTCTTGCAAGTTATCAGCTAGTTCAGAAAGTCTCATTTTCTGAGCTGATAAATTAATACCTAAGTGAAATGTCCCCATTATTTCATGTTGGTTGTCAGCAGCTAGATTCACTAAATCAACAGCACTATCAAGAGTTAGCTGTGCTTTTTCTAGCAGTAATTGACCTTTATCGGTTAAAGCCATGCCTTTACTGGAGCGAATAAATAAAGGGGTGGATAGCTCCTCTTCAAGCGTTTTAATGTGAGCACTTATCGCAGGAGGGGTTGTATACAAACGTTTTGCCGCTTGAGTTAAATTTCCCGTTTGAGCTACGGCAACAAATGAGCGTAAGTGATAAAATTCCAAGACAAAGCTCCTTAAAGTAATTTCATTGAATGCTGAGTGGCATTCTTATCTATTGTAAAAGCAAATATAACCCTAGCTTCGTTATTTCACCATTCAGTTATGTTGAACACTAATTTCAGCAATCATGAATTCTGAAATTTATTCAATCAGGCTAAATTACTCCACCGAAGACGAATGATTTTATTTGTCTAAGATAACTCATAATACGAGGAGTATTTATGCAAAATTATACAAACGCATTTTCTTACCCAGCAGCACCAAGTCAACAAGCAAACGATTTTTTTACGACTAAACTTGCTTGTGAAACTGATTGTTCAGATGTTTATGCTGATATTAAAGAAGGCAATAACAGCTATATATTATTAGATGTACGTTCTAAAGAAGCTTTTGATAAAAGCCATGCAATAACCGCAGTAAGTATGCCACACAGTGAAATTAATAGTGATTCATTTGCGAATTACAATAAGGATACCTTGTTTGTCGTTTATTGCTGGGGACCGGGTTGCAATGGTGCAGCAAAGGCAGGAGCAAAAATTTCAGCTTTAGGCTTTAAAGTTAAAGAAATGATTGGCGGCATTCATTACTGGGAAGACTTTGAACGTTACCCTGTTAATCGGCGAGTAACTGAAGTGCAAAAATAACGTTTAATTGCTTAGAGGCAGGCATTGTAATTGATAATGCTTGCTAATTTTCACATGAATATATTGGAGTTGTAGATGGTTACCTGTTTTATCGAATATATTATTGATGCAAATAAAATCAAGGAGTTTGAATATTATGCCAAACTATGGATTCCTCTAGTCAATAACTTTGGCGGCCTACATCATGGATACTTTTTACCTTCAGAGGGCGCTAATAATAAAGCATTAGCTCTGTTTACGTTTTCTAGTTTGACAGAGTATGAACAATATCGAAATGCGTCTATTAAAGATTTAGCATGTATTGCTGCTTTTGAATATGCAGCTCAAACTCAATGTATTAAGAGCTACCAGCGTAACTTTTTTCGCCCACTCTTTAAATAACTTGAATTCAGATTAAATAAATATTTTAGGAACTAAAATGGAATACTGCATTCGACTGGCAACAGTTAAAGATCAAGAGCCTTTATTGTTAATGATGAAAGAGCATGCAACGTTTGAAGGTCATAGGATCGAGATTTTTAAAAACCAGAAACAATGTAAACTAGAGACTCTCCCTGTTACCATTTTTGTTGTCTATTCAAATAACAAACTTGTTGGTTATATGTCGATGATTAAGCAGTTTTCTACTTGGGATATGGATTGGTATCTATACCTTGATTGCTTGTACCTGAGTGAAGAAACTAGAGGGCATGGAATAGGTTTTAAGTTAATGCAGCAACTGAAGGATTTTGCAAAAAAAAATATGATTAATACTATTCAATGGCAAACACCAAAAGACAATTTACCCGCTATTGAGTTTTATCAAAAACTAGGTGCCATTAAAAAAGAGAAACAACGTTTTTTCTGGCCTGCTTAGTGGGTTTTTTATGTTAAATTTCGGGTATAAACCTATTAAACAAAAAGAACACAATTAGCCTTTCACCCTCAAAATTATTAAAGCCTTTCACGATGACTTAACCGGATTGAATAATAGCTCAAAGATGATTGACGAAATTAAAAGTGTGTTGACTCACTCAAAAAAATTTAACAATAAGTTGGCATTGTTTTTATCGACTTGAATGACTTTAAAGTTTCAAATGACACCTTGGATCATGATGCAGGAGATATCATATTAAAAGAGACCGCAGTTCGTCTTAAATACGCTTTACGTTCTGATGATAGTGTGACGTGTTAGGGGAGATGAATTTGTGGTGCCATATCATTAGCTATAATCTTAGCTAGTACATCTAATTGATGATAATTTGATGTGTCTTTTTAGTTTATCGTCAACTTATCATCAACAGAAAGGCAAATTAGTATTTATATCGTTGCAGCCCTGTTTCACTCAGTATTTTGGCGGTAATTTCTTCTACCGAAAAATTAGTGGTATTGATAAAAGGGATCTTTTCTTTTTTGTAAAGCTTTTCTACTTCACGCACTTCCATACGGCACTGCCTAGCTGAGGCATATTTAGAATTTGACATTCTGCCTTCTCTAACATCGATTAGCCGCTTCGCATCAATAGTTAAGCCAAAAAGTTTCTTTTTATGAGGTTTTAAGAAAGTAGGTAATGTTAGCTCATCCATATCATCATCGGTAAAAGGATAATTAGCTGCTTTAATGCCATATTGTAGCGCCAAATACAGAGAGCTTGGGGTTTTTCCTGAGCGAGATACACCCACTAAAATCACATCGGCATCGTCATAATTAGTGACTACCGAACCATCATCATTGGCGAGCGCATAATTTACCGCTTCTATTCGATAATCATAACTGTTTTCATGAATGCTATGAGTCCTGTGCGCTTTAGGCTTAGCTTTCATGTCTAGTTGCTGTTCAAGTGGTGCAACAAAGTGTTCTAAAAAGTTGTAAATAACACCATCGCAACTGTCGATAATTTCACGAATTTCGTTATTAACAAAAGTATGAAAAACCAAGGCAGGCTCATTAGAGCGAGCACACACTTTATTAATTTTCTTTTTAACATCAAGCGCCTTTTCTGCGGTTTCAACAAAAGGAATGGTTTGATGTTCAAATTCAGTGGGAAATAATGACAACAAAGCATGGCCGAAAACCTCAGAAGTAATAGCTGTGCCATCAGAAATATAAAAAGCAGTGCGCATGTAGAATCCTTATAATCTTATAATATTGTTCTGAATGTCGGAGTGAAAACGTCTAAGTTATATTTCATTTTAACTTTTAGTTTCAATAGTGGGCAGTGTAGAATGTCTCGAACTATAAATATAGTGTGAAGCTTTAATTAACTTTTTTATCTTTTTCGTCAATTCAGTGGAGAATTGTTGTGCAAGAAAATGTACTTTGGTATGAAAACTTGGGAATGGGTGATGTTGATCGCGTTGGCGGCAAAAATGCATCTCTTGGAGAAATGATTTCAAATTTAGCAAATGTCGGCGTGCAAGTTCCGACCGGTTTTGCGACCACTTCTTTTGCTTTTAATGAGTTTCTAGAGCAAAGTGGCATTAATGAAAAAATCTATCAACTGCTTGATACATTAGATGTAGATGATGTTAAGGCATTAGCAAAATGTGGTGGAATTATTCGCCAGTGGATTATTGACACTCCTTTCTTACCACAAATGCAGCAAGATATTGAACAGGCTTATAACAAATTAGCAGGTGACTTCGCCGACGATGCTTCTTTCGCTGTTCGCTCCTCTGCCACTGCTGAAGATATGCCCGATGCTTCTTTTGCTGGTCAACAAGAAACTTTTCTTAATGTTCGAGGCTTAGAAGCTGTGATGGTTGCCATCAAGCACGTTTTTGCCTCATTGTTTAATGACCGCGCAATTTCTTATCGTGTTCACCAAGGTTACGATCACCGTGGTGTCGCTTTATCCGCGGGTATTCAGCAAATGGTTCGTAGTGACATTTCCGCCTCTGGTGTTATGTTCTCTATTGATACTGAGTCAGGTTTTGAAGACGTTGTTTTCATTACCTCAAGCTTCGGTTTGGGTGAAATGGTCGTACAAGGGGCGGTAAATCCAGATGAATTCTATGTACATAAACCAACGCTTGCTAAAGGAAAACCTGCGGTTGTACGTCGTAATATTGGTAGCAAAGCCATTAAAATGGTTTATACACAGTCGCAAGAACATAATAAACAAGTTGAAATTGTTGATATTGACGAGCAAGACTCTACTCGTTTTTCATTAACAGATGACGAAGTACAAGAGCTTGCTAAACAAGCAGTGATTATTGAAAAACACTACGGTCGCGCCATGGATATTGAATGGGCAAAAGACGGTTTAGACAACAAACTTTATATCGTACAGGCCCGTCCAGAAACGGTAAAGAGCCGTGAAAATTCTAATGTCATGGAACAGTTCCAGCTACAAACAACAGCAAACGTTATTTGTGAAGGCCGATCTATTGGTCATAAAATTGGTAGCGGTGAAGTTAAAGTTTTAGCCTCTCTTGATGAAATGGATAAAATTTTACCGGGCGATGTTTTAGTCACCGATATGACAGACCCCGATTGGGAACCAATAATGAAGCGTGCTTCTGCTATTGTGACCAACCGTGGTGGTAGAACTTGTCATGCCGCTATTATTGCTCGTGAAATGGGTATTCCTGCGGTTGTTGGTTGTGGTAACGCCACTGAAATCATTAAAACTGGTGATGAAGTTACTGTTTCTTGTGCAGAAGGTGACACGGGCTTTATTTATCAAGGCAAACTTGATTACACTGTTACTACTTCTGAAATTGATGCCATGCCAGAGTTACCGCTTAAAATCATGATGAATGTAGGTAATCCGGATCGAGCTTTTGCTTTTGCTAAACTGCCGCATGCAGGTATTGGCTTGGCACGTTTAGAGTTTATCATCAATAAAATGATTGGTGTTCATCCTAAAGCTTTATTGAACTTTGATAAACAGTCGGCTGATTTGCAAGATGAAATTAACGATATTATTGCTGGCTATGACAGCCCAGTTGAATTTTATATTGCTAAACTAACGGAAGGTATTTCAACACTTGCCGCGGCGTATTCGCCAGAAAAAGTCATTGTTCGTATGTCAGATTTTAAGTCTAACGAATACGCTAACTTGGTTGGTGGTGAAGAATACGAACCAGACGAAGAAAATCCTATGATTGGCTATCGTGGTGCGGCTCGTTACATTTCAAAAGACTTCCGTGATTGTTTTGCCCTTGAATGTGAAGCACTTAAACGTGTTCGCAATGACATGGATTTAACCAATGTTGAAGTGATGATCCCGTTTGTGCGTACCTTAGGTGAAGCCGCCCAAGTTATTGATATTCTTGCCGAGCATGGCTTGAAACGTGGTGAAAACGGTTTACGCATTATCATGATGTGTGAATTACCGTCTAACGCCTTGCTTGCCGATCAATTCCTCGATTATTTTGACGGTTTTTCTATTGGCTCTAACGATTTAACCCAATTAACACTTGGTTTAGATAGAGACTCTGGTTTAATTGCCCATTTGTTTGATGAACGTGATCCTGCCATTAAAGCTTTACTATCAATGGCGATAAGCGCCTGTAAAAAACGTGGCAAGTACGTGGGTATATGTGGTCAAGGTCCATCAGATCACGAAGACTTTGCGGCATGGTTAGTAGAGCAGGGCATTGACAGTGTGTCACTCAACCCTGATACCGTATTGCCAACGTGGTTATATTTGGCTGAAAAATTAGCCGAAAAAAGCTAACCGTTTTAAATCTCAGTTGCTTGCGGCTGATATTTTTATAGGCATCTTTATACCACCTCACATTTTAAGATGTGAGGTGGTATTCTTCCCCCTTCAACTATCTTTTGCTTCTATTTCAATTTAACTATTTATTGATACAATGCGCTCAACTCATGTATTACCTTGACCTTATCTGGCATTAATGTTGTTTTATTTGGGGTAAACCAGAAAGGTTGAATGCCAACGGTAATAGCAGGCTTAATATCTTTTTCATAATTATCACCAACCATAGCCACACTGGCTGCGGGTGCATTCAATGTTGACAGGATAGATTCAAGAAATTCAGCACTTCCTTTTGACAGTCCTAAATTAGCTTTACAAAAATAACCCGAAATGAATTGGCTTAAATCTGCGCGCTCAAAAGCGAGTTTAATTTCTAATTCAGTTGAATCAGCAGCCCCTGTAGCTATATATATGTTAGCGTTTTTAGAGAGCGCTTCTAAAGCCTCTTTAGCGCCCGCAACCGCTTCAACAACTTCCCAATCACACATCTTGCCTGTAGTATTAGGGAAGTCGACCATTAACGTGTCGCCCCAATCAAAAAGATATGTTTTTATCATCCGAGCTCCTGCTTGTTAAGTGTTGATAATTGTTTGTTCAATAATATAAATTATTATTTAATGTGGTTTATCTTTTTGAATTTTCTTACCTTAGCACGCATGTTAATCATTGGTGAAGAGGTATTGAATTGGATCATTCTACCTAATGTATATTGCTCATACCAATTTTCTCCATAGAGTTTTTTATTGTCTAAAGATTCAATTAATACCAAGATGCTTGCAATCGTTATCTTAAATTCCATTAGGAGTTTTTCATAAGTCCATTCGTGGTATTGCGAGTGAAAATATTGTGCCAATTGGCCGAGTTCATTCCACTTAAATCCTGTTTCTGGAATATTTACAGGTTCACCCTTAGATTTTAAAGCATACCATTTTAAAATTAATTTTCCCCAGCCAATAAGGTAAGCAACCGTGTCGCTAACACTAACCTTAGTTTCTTTCACATTGCCAATTACGCCTATTTTACGTGAAATTTCATCAGGAATGCTTAAGTAATCAACCAGTATTTTATCAAAAGCTACAGTAATTGCTTTTTGTAGATCTATTTTGTTTTTAGGTACAGATGACAATAATGACTCCATTCCAATAGTTGCTTATCAGGCAGAAAAGTTTTATTTTTCACCAATTGTTGCTTTGTCTGATTTAAAACTTAATTATGTCAGCCTATAATTTTTATACTGATAATTCAAATGCTTATTTTATATTTTTAGTTTGGGGAGTAAGCAACAAATTAGCAAGAATAAAATAAACACTCGACCCTCTTGCTAATAGAGCCATGGACATGTTTTAAAAATTGTTCGAAGCTTTATTGATGACATCGCTATCAATAAAGCTGATCTTGATTTAGTTAACGTAATCGTAGCTATGGCACACAGTTTAGGGTTAATAGTTGTTGCTGGAGATATTCAAACAAAAGAGAAAGTTGAATTACTTAATGAACTACAACGCGATTACTTGCATCAGTTATTTTTTAATAAGCCTGTACCAGCCAAGCAATTGATAAAGTTTTCTGCTGATTTTAGCGGTAATTTTTCGGTGAAGAACGCAGCCTTCTAATGTTCTCTGTGGTTATATTTGTTTTATCATTGAGACAAACAGCCACCGAGGGCGCAGAAGCGCTTCGCGCTACACAGAGTTAATCAATATGTTAGCTGGTAATATGGGCAAAGGTAGCCTGACACTGCGTCGCTAAATCATTTGGCGACAACACTATTTCTAGCCCTCGTCTGCCACCACTAACATAAATTTTTGCAAACTTTTTAGCGCTATCATCTATAACCGTTACTAGTTTTTTCTTTTGACCTAATGGACTAACGCCACCCAAAACATAACCTGTGCTAGCTTCGACACGTTTGGCATCCGCCATGTTAACTTTTTTGACCCGCAGGGCTTTAGCAATCAACTTTAAATTCAATTTTAGATTAACGGGAACTATGGCAACGGCTAATTTACCTGTGTCAGTGCAAACAACAAGGGTTTTAAATACTCGTTCAGCTTCAATAGCTAGTTTTTCAACAGCCTCAAGGCCAAACGAACTAGTATGAGCGTCATGCTGATATTGAAGGGTTTCAAAAGCGATTTTTTGTTGAACAAGCTGCTTGGTTGCTGGGGTCATTTTTTGCTCAGTATTGTTTATTTTGTCTTTGTTTAGTTGAAAAAAGCTTCTGTGTAGGCTCGAAGAACCCTCGATGATGAACAGTTACCTTGTTTTTAATATCTTTAATGGTTTATTTATCCTAATCAGGTAGAATTATCAATCTATTAAGTCCTCTTTTTATAATTTCCCTTTGTATTTATGCGCATAATTCACACCTCAGATTGGCATCTTGGTCAATACTTCTATGGTAAAAGCCGTGCTAATGAACATCAACAGTTTATCCATTGGCTGCTAACGCAAGTTAAAATCCATGATATTGATGCCATTATTGTTGCTGGCGATATTTTTGATACGGCGACGCCGCCAAGTTATGCACGGCAAATGTATTTCAATTTTATCAGCGATTTGCAAACTACCGGTTGCCAACTCATTGTCTTAGCAGGCAATCATGACTCGGTTAGCATGTTGGCAGAATCAAAAGAGTTGCTTGGCGCGCTATCAACTCGTGTTATTGCCAATGTTACAGATATCAACATTGCCCGTAATTTGGCTGAGCAAGTGTTTGTTATAAATAATAAACAAGGTAAGCCACAAGCGGTTATTTGTGCGGTGCCTTTTATTCGCCCGCGTGATGTTGTTAAAAGCCAAGCAGGACAATCAGCCACAGACAAATCGACAAGCTTACAACAAGCCATTATTAGCCATTACCAAGCCTTATTTGCACAGGCTCAGCAACTTGCTTCTTTACAAGCAGTTAGCGACAAGCAAAACAAACTCCCTATTATTGCCACCGGTCATTTAACCGCTTTAGGCGTTACGGTATCAGATTCTGTGCGTGATATTTATATTGGTACACTCGAAGCTTTACCAAGTAATGCCTTCCCTGCGGCTGACTATATTGCCTTAGGACATATCCATCGCGCGCAAAAAGTCGGTAAAACTGAACATATTCGTTATTGTGGCTCACCTATTGCGCTCAGCTTTGACGAAGCTAAGCAAAATAAGCGAGTGTTAATGGTTGAATTTGAACAAGATGAATTGGCGACTATCACAGACTTAATTGTACCGTGCTTTCAACCATTGGCTATGGTTAAAACGTCAATAGAGAATTTAAGCGACGCGGTTGCCGCGCTGAGTAATGATTTATTAGCAAAAGACTTGTCAGAAAACGTTTTATTAGAGAGTGGCTTGTTAGCAAAGACAACAGTAATGAAGATTTGGCTTGATATTGAACTATCAAATACGGGGTTATTAAGTGATTTACAACCTAAAATCATGGCGCTAGTTAAAGACTTTCCCGTTGAAGTTTTGCTGGTGAGGCGAGAAAAGCAGGTTAGAAAACGTTTGATGCTAGCCAACAAAGAAGATCAAAGTACGTTAAGTGAATTAACATTAGAAGAAGTCTTTAACTCGCGTTTAAACCAAGAGGCTTGGTCAAGTGAGATGAATGATAAGAAAGAGGCTGATGATGACAAGCAGGATAGTGCGGAGGTTGTTGAGCGGAAAGAGCAGTTACAAACGTTATTTAAACAAACGGTCTCACAAGTATTAGCAACAGGTGAGTCATGAAAATATTGCGCTTACGCTTTGAAAACATCAATGCTTTAAAGGATGCCTGGCTGTTAGACTTTACCCAAGAGCCGTTTGATAGTAGCGGTATTTTTGCTATCACTGGCGCCACTGGCGCAGGAAAAACCAGCATTCTTGATGCTATTTGTTTGGCGCTTTATCACCAAACACCACGATTAACAATTTCTAAAAAACAAAATCAACTGATGACACGTTTTACCGCCCATTGCATGGCAGAGGTAGAATTTGAAGTAAAAGGCCAATGTTATCGTGCTTTTTGGAGTCAAAAACGTGCTCGTAATAAAACCGATGGTAATTTACTCGAGCCAACAGCTGAACTGGCACTGGTTGATGGCACTATTATTGCTGAAAAGCTTAAAACAGTGCGCAGTAAAATAGCTGAAATAACCGGTTTAGATTTTTCACGATTTAGAAAGTCTATGATGCTGTCTCAAGGGGAGTTTGCCGCCTTTTTAAATGCCCCTGCTAATGATCGAGCGCAACTGCTGGAGCAGTTAACGGGTACGCAAATATACGGTGACATTTCAAAGCAAGTCTTTGAAAATCATAAAACCGCTGAAAAGTCTTTACAGCTTATTCAAGCAAAAGCCCAAGGGGTGAGCTTATTATCCGCGCAAGCACTCGATGAATTACAAGGTGAGCAAGCCGCATTAATGCAGCAGAATGACCAAATTAACTTTGTACAATCTACTTATTTAGCATTAAAAAACTTGGCATTGGCGAGCCAAGCACAACAAAAACAGCTAGCCCAACTTGATGAACTAGTACTGCAAGGTCAGCAAGCCGAAACGCAAGTTGCTGAAAGTCAATTAGTGATAGATAGCTGTTTAATAGCACAAGAAAAACAGCAAGCTGAGCAGAATGTCATTGAAGCTAAGCTTATTAACGATATTCTGCCGCTAGACAGCGACATTGCCAATATTAGCACTCAAATAAGCCAAATATCGAACCAAGTAAGTGCACAAAAGCAAGTGGTCGACACATCACAGCAACAGCAGCAGCAAAGCCAAACTGAACAAGTGAAACTAGCTGTCGAAGTTGCTCAGCTACAAGCTTATAGTACTGAACATCAAGCACTAATAAAGGTAAAAGAAAAACTACCTTTATGGGCTAATCAAGACAACCAAATAGCGAAAATACAAGCAAAAATCACTGAAATAGCACAGCAGCTCACGTTAAGCCAAAACAACAGCCATCTATTGATTACGGAGCAAAAAAATCAACAGATCTTGTTAAGCCAAAATCAACAGCAGCAACAAGGTTTAGTGGTACAAATACAGGCGCTTGACTCAGAGCAAAAACAGTTACTTTGCGATAATGCCCTCTTGTTTGACACCATTGGACTGAGTGAAAAGTCGTTAACAAGTGCGTCAATGAATGAATCACTGAATAACAAAGTTAACCGTTGGCAACAACAGCAAAATATTCAGCAACAAGCACAGCAGCTTGCTAAGCGTTATCATCATCTCTCTTATGAATTAGAGCAGTTGGCAGCGCAAAATCAGCGTTTAATGCCAACGCTAACAACGACTGAATTACAGTTAACCGAGTTACGCCAACAATTTATTAATGTTAAGCAGCAAAAGCTTGATGTTGAAACCTTAATAGCACAGCAGCAAACAATTATGGCGCTTAGTGAGCATAGAGCTAAGCTACAAGCTGAGCAACCTTGCCCTTTGTGCGGCTCTGTCGAACATCCTGCTATTACTGACTATCAAGCTATTAATATTGGTAAGCAGCAAAACCGCTTGCATAACATTCATGGTGAGTTAGAACACTTAGAAGAGCAGGGGAAAGGACTTGCTAAGCAAGAAAGTCAACTAAAGGCCGACATAAAAGCGAATAATGAGCGTGATAAAAAAATGATCGCTGAACAAGCTGAGTTATCAAACAATTTTGTTGCTTTGCCACTGTCTGAGCCTTTAGCACTTGAAAACTTAGCCTTAATTGAGCAAACATATACACGAACCAGCAGGCAAGTTAAACAACTACACCAGTTTAGTGATGAGTTTAATCAACATAAGCAACGTGCTGTTACCAGCAATCAAGCGCTACAAGATGTTAACCAACTCTTAGCACAAGCTCAGCATCAAGAAGCGTTAATAAAAGAAAAATTAAACCATGCCCAACATGATTTAGCGCAGCAAAATTTAGCTATACAACAATTGAAAGCCGAACAGATTAATATGGAAGCTGCACTGCTTGCTGATGTAAACTCGATACATACGATAGCTTTGAGTACCGATAATTGGTTGCAAGTTTTGCAACAGCAAGTCGTTTTTTTTGAGCAAAAATCAGCCCAATTACAAGCACTTTTGGCTAGCTTATCAACCGTTGAACAAACAACTGCTTTAGCTGCGGCACAAGTTACACAGGCCGAGCAACAACTAGCAATTCTAGCGCAACAAGAAGCGACACTTAATAGCCAACTACAGACCAAAAAGCAGTTACGCGTAACTGCTTTTGTTGAGCTGAATTATAATGAGGTTTGCCATCAACAGGCTGATTTTATTAGAAGTGAAATTACAAAAAAAACGAATTCTACCAAAACTAAACTTACTTCGTTACAAAAAGATCAGCAAGCGATAGCCGCTCAATTACAACAGCTTTTAGGGCAGGTGCAAAGGGCGAAACAGCAACTTATTGACTATGAACAAGCCACAGTAGACGCGGATGAATCGCTTACAATTTCTGTTAAAAACAGTAATAGCGATATTGAAAAATTAAAAGCACTTTCATTGGCAAGTATTGACACTGAACTTAAAATCTTAGCTGAGCAACTTAAGCAACAACAAATAAAACTAGGACAAACTCAACAAGCCATTAGCCATGATCAGCACAGTAAATTAAAACAGCAAGGCTTATTAGAACAAATTGAAAGTGAGCAAGTTATCTTAGATGAACTTGCTTATCTCAATAGTTTAATAGGCTCTGCTGACGGCGCTAAATTTAGAAAATTTGCTCAAGGGTTAACACTTAACAATCTCGTTTATCTGGCTAACGAACAACTCAACAAGCTTGATGGTCGTTACCAATTACAATGCCAACAAAGTGAAGCGTTAAGCTTACAAGTGCTTGATACTTGGCAAGGAGATAGTATTCGCGATACTAAAACGCTCTCAGGTGGGGAAAGTTTTCTAGTGAGCTTAGCCTTAGCATTGGCGTTGTCTGATTTAGTTAGTAGCAAAACCAGTATTGACTCACTCTTTTTAGATGAAGGTTTTGGCACCTTAGATAATGATACTTTAGAGATAGCCCTAGATGCTTTAGATAACCTCAATGCTAGTGGCAAAATGATTGGCATTATCAGCCATGTTGAAGCGTTAAAAGAGCGTATAGCGGTGCAAGTTAAAGTTGAAAAACAAAGTGGTTTAGGCGTCAGTGTGTTAGACAAACAGTTTGCTTTCGTAGCAAACTAACCGCTAAAAAAAGGAATACCCGTGTTATCTATTTCAGAGCCAAGTTGGATTTACTTCACCTTGCTTGCTGCCACAATTAAAGCAGGTAACTTATGACTGTAGCATTAAAGCTTATCAATTGAGAGTTGTCTTGACAAACTCCTTGTATATCTGTAATATACGAATTCTTAGTTAGTACAAGAGCTAAGATTTACAACCCTGATTTTTTACAGACATCGTGCAAGCTACCTTTTATGGAGTGAGTACAGACAGTCTTTAAATGGTCGGGGTTTTTTAGTTTTATAGCTAACCAAAACAAAAGGGGTGAATGTTAATGTCAGACACAATTGGTCTACAGCTTTATAGCTTGTGCGTAGAGAATAAAATAACAACTCAAGGTAAATGGTTGGAATTAATCAACGAATCACTTATTAATCGTGCTATGCCTATTGTTGGTTCTGCTTACTGTTACAAGCACGCAGTTAAGCCCGACACATTCTGTATTTTAGATGGTAATACAGATGATATCGTTTTGATGGTTAGCTCAAATGGATATATTCAACCATTCCCACAATAGGGTTACGTGGTGGGCTTATTTGTCGATGAATGCCTATGATAAGTGTCAACGAAATCTCGACCTAATTCATTTTTCGAATAAAAATCAAAACAACCTTGAAAAACGGCTTGAAAAACCTTAAATATCATTGCAAAACAACATCTTATTGTTTTACATGCATAAAAGCAGTCTTGTTTTTACAATATATTAACAATAGTTATTATAGTTAAGTGGATTATTTTACCTGAAATGTAGCACGAACCGTCAGAAACTTTGAGTTAATAATTAACACTGTTATAAATGTGTTTTTATTAGTTGTTGACATGTCGAGCTGCCACTGTTAGAATCTATATAGTTTTTGACATGCAGCGGGATTTAGAAAGATGAGTGATTTAATAGGTTATGCAAGAGTTAGTACACAAGACCAGAATCTAGATGCACAGCTAGAACAGTTGAAAGCAGCAGGCTGCACAGAAATATTCTACGGTAAACAATCTGGTAAAAGTGATGATAACGTATTAAAGCTCGATGAACTGGTTAAGTACTCACGTAAAGGTGATGTTGTACTAGTTACCAAGTTCGATAGGTTGGGGCGTTCATTAAAGCAGGTGCTTGATGTTGTGGAGCAGTTACAGAAGAAAGGTGTGACTATCCGCACTCTGGATGGTCAAGTAGATAGTAGTAATGATTCACCAATGGCTAGAGCGTTTACGCAGTTGTTAGGTGTATTTGCTGAATTAGAGCATGGTTTTATTGTTGACCGTTTACAGAGTGGTAGAGAAAGAACTGGTAAAAAAGGTGGTCGCAAACCTAAACTCACAGAAGAGCAAATTACAGAGGTAAAAACGAAGTTAGGGCAAGGTGTCAGTAAAGTTAAGTTAAGCAAAGAATACGGTGTATCAAGAGCTACTGTGTTGAATATCGAAAACAGTTAACATAATTATCTTGAGATTATGATTGCCTTTTTGCATGTCATAATCAGTACTTCTTAACCGACCTGACTACTATTCCAGTATTATCTTCGTATAGATTATCTTAAACACTGAAAATATCAGTCGCTTATACCACACAGAAGATAAAAAGGCAAATATAAGTACCCTTTAAAAACAGCGACTTAACAAATAGTATTAGTGCGTGGTCAAAATAAAGCTTGACAAAACATCAAAAGTATGTTAAAATGGCTGCTTATTAAATAGAGTTGTAACTTTTGGTTATACTCGATGAATCTAGCTATATAACGTAAGACTAGTTTCAGATAATACAAACAAATGAACCCTTCCACGTCAGTGCTTATATCAAGTATTTATGTGAAGGGTTTTTCTATGGGCGCAATAAAAGTAAGAGGTAAACATGAAAGATTTAACACAACTAAAGAAACGCGGTAACAGTCGGACACCAACACAGAGTGAAATTTTAGAAATGAAAGCACTTAAGAAAGATGGTTACACATTAAGTAGTATTGCCAAGGCATTTGGTAAAGCAAGAGGGACTGTTGGAAAGTACGTCAACGCATAAATAATTAAGGAGTATCTGAAAATGATGCAATTAAAATTACCTAAATATTTACATGAGTTTTTGGTGAACCAAGCCAATGAAAACAATGTAAGTGTGCAAGCATTAATAAGGAATGAACTTATTAAACACATGAACTCTGTCAAGGAGATAAATAATGAGGTGCAAACACTGCGATAAGGAATTTATTCCCAAGAGAAAAACAGCTAAATATTGCCATTCAACTTGTAGAAAGTTGCACCATAAAAACAAGCCGAAAACTGGTGCCGCTAAAAATAAGAACCTCAGTAAAAGTAAGCGTTCAACAGGTAACAGAAAGTTATTCCAAGGTGGTGACGCTAAGAGTTATTCTGTTGCAGATATTAAACCAATTGTTAATTGTGTTAATTGCAGTAAACCGATAACAAATAAGAAATATTGTAATCGAGCTTGCCAGAAATCCTATACGGATAACAACAAACTAAACAACTACCATAGAAGTGGTTTTTTAAAATGGTGGTTGGATACATTCAAACGTAGTCATTGTTTAGGTATTCTTCATAACCCCGATGGAACTAAGCAAACATCAACAGACCTCGCTTATTTATATGAAGCATATAAGACCAGAAATAATGCTAATGGTTGTGGTGAGTCCAGAGAAATTAAATACAATTTAGCTCATCTTGACCCCAGTAAAGGAAAGCAAGGTCGATATGGATTGCTGCATTGGTCTAATTTTATAGTCGCGCCTGCAAGTTTAAATAAGCAATTAAGCAATACTGAATACGGCTTTAATTTGAGTGCTGTCAGTGTTGCTAATATGATGGAACCTAATTCTTTTAAGGATGGAAAGTTAATCCACATTCTTAACCATTATCTAAATGGTGCAATATTGAGTTTACTAAATGCCAAACCGCATTTGGTTGCAAGAAAAACTAAAAGCATTCCTCCTAACAAGCCAGTTGCTGAAATGGAAAGTGTTCTATTCAGAGAAATAGAAAGATTGAAAATCAATTGGGATGATATCTACGAATGTAATGGTGTTGGTTTCACCATCCCAAACCCCGAACAAGTATACAGAGATATTTTAACTAACAATATCTAAACCCAGTTTTAAACTGCAAGTACAGCTAGCATTCAAGCACAAACTCCTTCCTCTGTGTTTGGATGTTAGCTTCTCCAATTAATTAAACTAATTCCATCGTTGTATAGCTACCTCCAATTATTCGAATCACTTCTTGGTGGTAACTCCCTGCAAATTAATAAAAGGAAATAATAATGAAAATCTTAAAAACAGCAGAATTTTACAAAGTAGATGCTAAACCAGACACACAAACCTTTGTTAACAACTTTATTAAAAGTAAAAATAAGGCTGCCGCTAATGATGCAGTAACAATTACGCATGAAGCAGAGGGTTCTGCTATTTCATTAACTGACAATCAGAAGTTCGATGCAATCGCCTCAGAAGTTATGGCAAACCGTAAATCAACTAAAGGAGATAAATAGAATGACCTCACCACGCAGAATAACGCAACAACAAATCGACCAAGCTATAAGTATCGCTCTATCAGAATACCGTGACGGTATAAATACAATTCAAGAATTTATAGGTGGTAAGCTTTCATTACCTTTATTACCGAATCCAGTCTTCAAAGTGAGAATATTTTCCAATACCTTATCTGAACTTGTTCACTCAATCCAAGAGGTCAGTGATAACTTTGGTAAATTGGATTTACTCCAAGATGCCAGTGGTTATGAAAGTACATTAAATAAGTTATCTGGTGGTTGGAATGATGGTACTTTATATTTTAGTAAATCCCAGTCAATGATTGAATCTGACATGAAGCTAGTATCTGAGGCGGCTGAAAGCAATCTACGCGATGAAATAAACGCCCATAATGCCAACCTAATCGCCAGTGATGAAAATGAGTTAAAAGCTATAGAACTAGAAGAGGTAAAAGAACAGCAAAAACTTAGACAGGTTCAGCTTGATAAAATCGCTAGAACTGAGCGTAAAAAGGCACTTCAAGAAAAACTAGCCACTTAATAATTATAATCATATTTGAACAGATGATCGTGCTTTCAAGCACGCATCATTTTAAACAGCTATTTCTAACCATAAAATCCCTAGTTACTAATCGCCTGTACATGGTAATTAGGGTTTTATTTTTTATGTCTATTCATCTCTTCTTCTGCTTTCATCAAGCCTTCTTCTGTGAATAAACCCGAAAGTCGGTTTGCTGCATGTTCCATTAATTTCTTACCCCTGATAGCTTCTTTCTCTGTCATTTGAGGGATACTTCCATCGTCAACAATCTGCACCATTTTAAATTTATCTATACTAAGCTCTGTTTTTGTATTGTATGCAAGTATGATTTTTATGGTATCGGAAATATGCTGCTTGAAAAATATCTCAATCCTACCTTTATCTGAAATGGTTATGGATTTTAAATACTTTTTTAAGATAATGTTGATTTTTCTTCTGTCATCTTCTGAGCTTAGGTCTAATTTAGCTGCATCGGTAATACTACTGATATCAGATTCTTTCATAGCAAGCTTGAGGGCTGCAACTTCCTTTTGTTTAATTACGGTTTCATTGGTAGCAACTCTTCTACTTTCCATTAAATCAGTTATATCTTCATCATTCTCAGCTTGACCAATAGCCAACCCGTAGTTTTTGGCTTCCCTTTGGAGTTTTAAAATATCTCCTTCTAGCCCCATTAATATCAAGTCATTGTCTTGCTGTTCTCCTTTGAATATCTCCTTGAAGTCAATCATTTCTAGGTTGTTTAATATCGCCTTACTGATTCCTATATACCCCAGACCAGTTTGGGTGCATCCTCTTTTATTAACGGACCCCAAGCAACGAAGGTATGCTTTAGTGCCGTTTTTAACCTTACTTACTCTTCTAGTTAATGCGCTACCACACTCAGGGCAAACTATGAGACCCACTAGAATATTGTTAAATGCCTTACTTGCAATTCCTCTACTAGAATTATTAAAACTGCCTTGAGCTGCATTAAACAATTCTTCTGATATAATTTGGGGGTAATAACCTTTTATTGGCTCACCTGAATCTCTTTCTACTCTTTTACCTTTTATTATGGTTCTGGTTTTTGGTTGCCACTCACCTAATACGGTACGCTTTCTAATGACCTTTCCAACAAAGTTTAATTGTATATCCTTACCCCTAATGGTGGGTTTGTTGAATTCATCTCTTAATTTGCCAAGTGTTTTAAGTGCGCCATACCCTGCAACTTTAAGTTGAAAAATACGATTGATAATTTCTTGGTCTTGTTTATCAACTTCAAATGCTGTTTTATCTACGGTTGGTAACATCCATGCAGGGCAATTTTTTGTATATGTTCTTGCTCCCTCTCTAGCTCTATCACGTTGTATCTGTTTTGCATCTTTAACTCTTTCACTTTTCTGTTGTGATTCCATATGTGCTAAATGAAAACCAACGGTTAGTATTAAGTCACTTGATAAGTTTATTTTGTTTTCGTTCTTGTCAATAATTAGATTCCAACGAACAATAGCTACTTTCACACCATAATCTTGAATTCTTTTGAATAATTCTCTAGCGTCATCGGGAGGTAGTCTGCATAATCGGTCTAATTTATGGACACATAGCATATCACCTGCTTTAATCGTCCCATTTTCACAATCTATTAAGAACTTTCCTAATCCTGCATCATCTTTTTGGTTGGCTCCGTAATAGCCACTAGCAGTATCAGAATAATATTTATCAGATAAGTTAAATTCCTTATCTTTTATGAATTTCTCAATAGATTGGAGTTGAGCCTTTAATCCTGTACTCTCTTCACTGTCTTGTGCTTTGGTACTAACTCTTATGTATGGGTATGCTATGGACATGATAACGCCTGCTAATCACTTGTAACCCTATGGTATACGGTACAGTCATAAATTACTAGCATCTATGCAAGCCATACGCACCGCTGGGCAAAAGCAGCTGTCTGGCAAACTAAACGCTATGGCAACCACTGCGGTGCGTTATGTGTATGCACTGCCATTTGCTTGGGCCTATTTAGCGTGGCTGCTAGAGTTTCGGGAAATATCAGTACCAATACTCAATAATGACTTTTTAGGTTATGCGTTAATTGCTTGTATAACGCAAATTATTGGCACCGTCTGTTTAGTGGCGGCCTTTCGTTATAAAAACTTTGCTGTGGCGACTAGCCTTGCCAAAACAGAAGCCATTCAAGTTGCCATTGTTGGAGCTTTGTTATTTGCTGCGCCATTAAGCTTTATGGGTTGGTTTAGCGTTGTTGTCGGTGTTGTGGGTGTGTTCTTGGTGTCAAAAGTGAAATTTAACCCCAGAGGAGTATTGGCTGGCTCTGATGCTGTGGCAGGTCTAGCTTTTGGGCTTGCCGCAGGTTTAGGTTTGGCCATTACCACTTTACTTATTCGTGAGTCTAGTTTGGCTCTTAATACCGATTTAATGGTTAGCGCGGCAATAACCTTGGTTTTCATGATCACAGTGCAAACTATTATTTCAGTTGTTTACGTCTACTTTCAAGACAAGAAGCAACTCGGTTTGATGCTAAAATATTGGCGTTTATGTTTATTTGTTGGCGTTACTAGCGTGCTTGGTTCTATTGGCTGGTTTACTGGCGCAAGTTTGCAAACCGCTGCGTATGTTAAGGCGCTAGGGCAAGTAGAATTTTTTATAACCTTAGCGCTCACTTATCGCTTGTTTAAAGAGAAAATAACCGCCATTGAATACCTTGGTATGTTTTTTATTATATTAAGCGTGGCTATTTTGCTGTTGTGGGCATAAATGAGCGTAATACTATGATGTTTAATGTTAAACTGCGCAGTATTACTTATCAGGTCAAAGTTTATCAGGTCAAAGTTAAGTTAAAGCCAATATTCGGAGAAAAAAATGTCGGAGACTAAAATGAAAATTACAGATAAAACCGTTGTTCAGTTTCACTATGTGTTAAAAGATGAAGCAGGTGAAACACTAGAATCATCTAAGGATAATGAGCCTATGGCTTACTTGCATGGTGCTAACAATACCTTAGCAGGTTTAGAGAAAGCGCTAACGGATAAAGAAGTGGGTGATAAGTTCAGCGTTACATTACAGCCTGAAGATGCCTACGGTGAACGCCAAGAAGACTTGGTAGAACGTGTACCTGTTAAGCATTTACAAGGTTTACCAAGTAAAAATGCCAAATGGAAAGCTGGTATGGTAGCTGTTGTTAACACTGAACAAGGTCAACGCCAAGTAACCGTTGTTAAAGCGGGTAAATTTATGGTGACTGTTGATATTAACCCACCATTAGCAGGGAAAGTGATCACTTTTGACGTTGAAGTTATTGAGGTACGTGCTGCAAGCGATGAAGAAGTAGAGCACGGTCATGCCCATGGCGTTGGTGGTCATCAGCACTAAAGCTAAATGTTGCTTTTTTGTTAATCTATTGACGAATTAATGATAACTGCTAAGGTATTGGCAGTTATCATTATAGGGTAAGGTAAATAGCAGATATTATTGCTTTTGATGGTAACCCGCTAAATGATATTGAAGAGTTATTGGATGTTGATTTTGTTATGAAGGGCGGTCAAGTCGTTAAATAATCACTGCCTTTAGCGTTTGCTCAGGCGTTCATTGAAGTCATTATATTTTAGAAAGCCTAGACTTTAGATATTTTAGTAACGAGTAAACTTGTTAAGCTTTGCATTTGCCATTCAATATTTAAGTCATACAAAGTCATACCATACATTTTGTCATCATCCTTGCCTTGTTTGTAAGCTGGGCGCGGATCTTGCGCTAGCACTTGTTCAATCAGTAAAGCCAACTTAGGCCGCTCTTCATTAAACTTTTTCAAGGCTAGTTGAGCACTATCACTAAAGCTTATTGATAAGTTTATTGCTGGCTGACTTTGCGCGAAACCAGCTTGTGCATCGGGTAAAGAATCAGAGTAGGGCACGTAGGGTTTTATATCAACGATAGGAGTTTTATCTAATAAGTCTAGCCCTGAAATGTACAGTATCACTTGCTGTTTTTTGACTTCTATCGAGAGTAATTTAACTACCGACATGCCAATAGGATTGGGTCTGAACGTTGATCGCGTTGCCAATACGCCTACTTTTTTATTACCCCCTAATCGAGGCGGCCTAACAAGAGGGTTCCAACCTTGAGTTTGTGTACCATGAAAAACAAACAATAACCAAATATGAGAAAACTGACTTAACCCTTTAACCAAGTCAGCATTGTTGGCATCACCGGTTAATACCACCTTTCCCTGAGCGGCGTTTACTAAACCAGGTTGACGTGGGATAGCAAACTTTTCTTTAAAAGGCGATAAAACATGGCCAATATAGCTGAACGTGATGGTGTTATTGACATTACTCATTAGTGTTTACACTTAGCTTTAATGGTTAGCGTTAATATCAGTTTCCACGGCAAAAGCTCTACCATAACAAATAATGATGGCATGGCATTGCAGGGCATCACTACTGCGACTTAGTTGGGCTAACTGCTCTGGTGCTAGCTCAGCGCAGCCAGTAAAAACAACGGCATTAGCTTTTTGTTCAAAAGCCTGTTGCCTTGCTTGTGTTCTAGCGTTAATTTTATCTGGGGCTGCATGATATGGTTTTTCTTGGCAGTCTTGTCCTTCAACCATCGTGATAAATTGATGGCGAGCAGTGATATCCTGTTCATTTTCATAAATGTCAACTTCAGCCGCTGAAAAATAGTGCTGAAAATTTTCTTTATCTACATTGGTAGATATCTGATAGTTGCTACTACAAGCGCTTATCCATAAAACCAATGCTCCGCTAACAAGCGCCAGTAAAAAGTTTGTTTTTACCATGATTATTTAACTCGCATGCCCGCTTTAGCACCATCGTCAGGATTTAGAATCCATAAATCTTGACCGCCAGGACCTGCGGCTAACACCATACCTTCTGACATCCCAAAGCGCATTTTACGTGGCGCTAAGTTGGCAACCATAACGGTATGCTTACCAATTAAGTCTTCTGGTTGATAAGCAGATTTAATCCCGGCAAATACTTGTCGAGTTTCTGAGTCATCACTATTAAGCGATAAGGTTAACTTAAGCAGTTTATCTGCTTTTTCAACATGCTCAGCATTAATTATTTTAGCGATACGTAAATCAATTTTAGCAAAGTCATCAAACTGAATTTCTTCACTAAGCGGATCAGTGGCTAACGGATTAGCAAGTGCGGCGCTGTTGTCGACTGATTTTATCTTTTTCGTTGCTTTTTTATTATCACTATTCGCTGTTGAACTTGGCGCTAAATTTTCTTTTGACGCTTCAGTCATGGCATTGACTTTATCCATGTCGACACGTTGCAATAAGGCTTTAAATTTATTGATTTTGTGATCAGTTAATAGCGACTTGTGTCCTTCCCAAACGAGTTCGTCATTTAAAAATGCTGCGGTACTGTCAGCAAGTACAGGTAGCACAGGCTTTAAATAAATCATTAATGTGCGGAACATGTTAATACCAAGCGAGCAAATATCTTGTACTTCTTTCTGCTTGGTTTCATCTTTGACTAACTGCCAAGGTTCTTTGATGGCAATATATTCATTCACTTTATCGGCAAGTGCCATAATTTCACGCATACCACGGCCAAAGTCGCGAGATTCATAATGAGCGGCAATGCTATCACCTGCATTCATTACTTCATCAGCCAGTGTTTGATCGTCAATACTTGTTGATAACATGCCATCAAAACGCTTGGTGATAAAACTTGCACAGCGTGAGGCAATGTTAACCACTTTACCGACCAAATCAGAGTTGACGCGTTGAGCAAAATCTTCAAGGTTTAAATCTAAATCGTCAATGCGGTTGGTTAATTTAGCGGCGTAATAATAACGTAAGTATTCAGGGTTTAGATGATCTAAATAGGTGCGACCTTTGATAAACGTACCTTTTGATTTAGACATTTTTGCGCCGTTAACAGTAACAAAACCATGGGCATAAACTGAGGTAGGTTTACGATAACCTGCGCCTTCAAGTACCGCAGGCCAAAACAGGCTATGGAAATAAATAATATCTTTACCAATAAAGTGGTATAGCTCAGCGTCTGAATTTTCATTCCAGAAGCTATCGAAATCTATTTGTGGATTTTTGTTGCACAAGTTTTTAAAACTGCCCATGTAGCCAATAGGGGCATCTAACCAGACATAGAAAAATTTACCTGGGGCATTAGGAATTTCAAAACCAAAGTAGGGTGCATCTCGGCTAATATCCCACTGTTTTAAACCTTGCTCGAACCATTCTGAAAGTTTGTTGGCCATTTCTTCTTGTAGAGCGCCGCTGTGGATCCAGTCTTTTAACATGCCTTCAAAGGCTGGTAAGTCAAAGAAATAATGCTCTGAGTCTTTTAATATCGGGGTAGCGCCTGACACCACTGAGCGCGGGTCTAAAACTTCAGTGGGTGAATAAGTTGCGCCACAATCATCACAGCTGTCGCCATTTTGGTCTTCCGATTTACATTTAGGGCAAGTACCTTTGATAAAACGATCGGGTAAAAACATTTCTTTTTCAGGATCAAACAACTGAGAAATTGTGCGCGTTTTAATATGACCTTTAGCATGTAATTTATTATAAATATCGCTCGCTAAAGTTTCATTTTCTTCACAATGTGTTGAATGGTAATTATCAAAGCTAATATGAAAATCAGCAAAATCTGCTATATGTTCGTCACGAACGGCATTGATCATTTCTTCTGGGGTAATACCTAGTTCTTGTGCTTTAAGCATTATGGGGGTGCCATGAGCGTCGTCAGCACAAACAAAATAAGTTTCATGGCCTCGCATACGTTGGAAACGCACCCAGATATCGGTTTGAATATGCTCCAATAAGTGACCTAAATGAATTGAACCATTGGCATAAGGTAGTGCGCAAGTCACTAATATTTTGCGTTTTTCAGGTAAAGAATGTGAAGAAGTAGCTGTAGACATAAAAAATAAATGTTTTGATGGTAATAATGGCTGCAATAGTACAGAATTTAACGTTTATACTCAAATAATTAATGCCATGGATACTCGGTATGTTCAGTAATTTTTTTTCTAAGAAAAATCAACAAAATGTGCAACCAACGCCTAGTTCAGTAGAATCGACGCTTAGTTCGTCAGAATCAGTGCAAGTTATCAAAACTGCGTTGCAAAAGTATAATTCAAGTAACTTCCCTCAGGGGGTGCTTAGCGTATGTCTTCACCTAGATATTAAAGAGCAACAACAGAGTATTAGCGTTAACCTTGTTATGCCTTTTCCTTGTCAGGGAGAACTTGACGAAATAGCAGCAAGTTTAACCGAGACCTTAGCGCAAAGCGTTGTCTTTAATGTGCAATTGAAAATTGACAGTGTTCGTAGTTTTTCTTTAAAAGGTAGTCAGCAAAAAATAGCTAATATTATTGCGGTTGCTTCAGGAAAAGGCGGCGTAGGAAAATCAACGACTACGGTCAATTTGGCTTATGCGCTTATTGCCGAAGGCGCTAAAGTGGGGATTTTAGACGCAGATATTTATGGTCCCTCGGTGCCGACATTGTTAGGGCTTAAAGGTGCTAAGCCAAGATCAACCGACGGCAAGTTAATGATACCGTTAACGGCGCATGGTTTACATGCCATGTCGATAGGATTTTTGGTGGATGAAAATGATGCAACAGTATGGCGCGGCCCTATGGCTAGTGGTGCCTTTCATCAGCTACTCAATGAAACGATTTGGCCAGAACTTGATTATTTATTGATTGATATGCCACCAGGGACGGGAGATATTCAACTCACTTTAGCGCAAAAAGTACCGGTTGCGGCCGCGGTTATTGTAACAACACCGCAAGATATCGCCCTAGACGATGCCGTTAAAGGCATAAAAATGTTTGATAAGGTACAAGTACCGGTATTAGGTCTTATTGAAAATATGAGCTATCACGTATGTGAAAACTGTGGCCATCAAAGTCATATATTTGGTCAATCAGGTGGTGTGCTGATGGCTCAGAAAAAACAAATAGCTCTACTAGGCCAATTACCGCTGAATATTGATATTCGCCAAGATGCAGATTTCGGTCAGTCTGACATCATTGAAAATAGCACTGGTGAGATAGCAACTTTATACCGTAGAATAGCGCGCAATATTGTTGGGCAGTTATTTTTACAATTAGACAATCGCAGCCCTTTAACCGCAAGTATTGAAGAAACAAAGTAACGGTGGTTCACCACCGAGCCACGATGCTTAATAAAGGGCTCTTAGAGCCTACACCTAAGGTTTGTTATGCTCAGTGTAGTACCGTGGCCTCTACTCCTTCTGTGGTCATGATTTTTAAGCACCATAAATATGAAAAACAGTAGTTATTCTAACCATAAGTAGAAAAAAAATGAGATTATGTGATAAAGATATTGAACAATACCTTGATGATGAAAAAATAATTATCACACCAAAACCTGATAGCTCAATGATTTCAGGGGTTAGTGTTGATATTCGTTTAGGTAATGAATTTCGAGTATTTCAAGATCACACCGCACCTTTTATTGACTTGAGTGGTCCAAAAGCAGAAATGCAACAAGCAATGGATTCAGTGATGAGTGATGAAATAGTTATTGCCGATGGTGATGCTTTCTTTTTACATCCAGGTGAATTGGCTTTAGCGGTGACTTATGAGTCGGTTACTTTGCCTGATAATATTGTTGGCTGGCTAGATGGCCGTTCATCATTAGCAAGGTTGGGCTTAATGGTACATGTAACAGCGCATAGAATTGATCCCGGTTGGTCAGGGCAAATAGTGTTAGAGTTTTATAACAGTGGTAAACTGCCGTTAGCTTTACGTCCTAAAATGAAAATAGCAGCGCTTAATTTTGAAACCATGTCATCTAGTGCAGCTCGTCCCTATAATAAACGTGAAGATGCAAAATACAGAGATCAAAAAGGCGCAGTTGCGAGCCGCATTAGTGAAGATGAAAACAATAAAACAATAAAGCAATATAAGTAAAAATGGCTGTACCTAAATGACACAGAGATCAAAAAGGCGCAGTTGCGAGCCGCATTAGTGAAGATGAAATATCATCTAATTAATAAAATACAATTATCACGCTGATTTTTTATTTTCAATAGCTAATGAAATACAAGCCTCTAGCGCGGTAATAAGTTTTTGTTTGTCATGATGATGAGGCACCTTATTGTGTGCTAAGTTACGACAAATAATAGCAACTTTATCTGACTTAACACATGGCTCCTGACATATAACACTATCAATTGGCAAGCAGCCTATGTTTTCTTCAATCCAGGTCAACTTTTCATCAATAGTTAATTTGGCTGCTGGGCTTTGCTCTGCAACGATATTATCAATAAATACACAATGACCTTTTCTATTGGCAATTGCTTTGCTGATATCTCTAACGAGTAGAGGGGGAATAATGCTGGTGAGAAAGCTGCCAGGGCCTAAAATGATTAAATCTGCTTTGTTAATAGCCTCTATACAAGGCGTTAACGATTTAACTAAAGGTGCCAGCATTAAGTTTTTCGGCATGATAGGCATTTCATCCACAGAAAGTTCACCAACACGGCAACGACCTTTTGGGTAAAAGGCCATTAAATCAGTGGGTGTTTCTGACATAGGTAAAACTTGTGTTCGTACTCTGAGCATACGGCTAACAAGTTTAATTGAATCTAAAGGTCTTGACTGCACTTGCCCTAAACCATAAAGAATTAGATTACCAAGGTTATGACCACCTAATTCATCACTGCCTTCAAAACGAAAGTTAAATAGCTGGCTGCCAACAGAATCACTATCAACTAGTTCGGTTAAGCAATTTCTAAGATCACCCCAAGCAATAGAGCTGCTACGTCTTCTTAGTTTACCTGTTGAGCCACCATTGTCTGTGGTAGTTACTATGCCCGTGAGCTTATTGCCCATAAAAGAGAGAGTAGAGAGCACTCGACCTAAGCCGTGACCGCCACCAATGGCAACAATGTTTAATTCATTTAACTGCATTCTATTGTTTATAACTCTGAGTAGTACTTACGAATACTTTTACTTTGTCAGCAAACAATACCTGTAAATGCCTAAAAAAGAAAGTAGCCGAATGCTACCTGTTTAATTTTTGTTAGCCTAACCTTAATAAAGGCTATAACTTGTACAAGCCAAACAAGTGCTTAGGCAAAAAACAAACAACTTGTTGTATAAATAATCAGAGGAAGTACTTTTTACAGTTTTTTACTGCTTTTTTTAAAATAAGTGTTGACAGTTTTAAGGCTGCTGCTTAGAATGCGCCTCGTTTTCAGCAAGTGTTTATTTCTTCGAAAAGACCTAGTTGAAAATATTCTTTCCATTTTTATAGAATAGAAAGAATTTATATTTAATCGCTATTAGGCCAGTTATTAAATATAACCGTTTGAATTGTTTTTTTTTAAACAGCATTTAAACAAGCGGGGCTATAGCTCAGCTGGGAGAGCGCTTCGCTGGCAGCGAAGAGGTCTGCGGTTCGATCCCGCATAGCTCCACCATTTATTTTTTATATAGTAAATGGAGAAGAGATTTATATTTAGCTGTGTAAAATGGCTAAATACGATAGTTAATGTCCCTATCGTCTAGAGGCCTAGGACACCGCCCTTTCACGGCGGCGTTTTAGAAATTTAGAGTGGGTGATATTTTACTGTAAGTTGTTGTTTGTTCAGGGTTTTTAACGTAGTAATACTAGAGTATTTAATACGTGGATTAACGCGAATATACCCCGATTTACCCCCTTTTTCTAGGGTTTGCACCCCAAGAAAAACCCCAAAAATATTTTTATTTAGGGGTGCTAAGTTGACAATAACTGTGTTAAATTAGCCGCGTAAAAATGATATTGTATTAACCTTAGTGTCCCTATCGTCTAGAGGCCTAGGACACTACCCTTTCACGGTGGTAACAGGGGTTCGAATCCCCTTAGGGATGCCAATTTTATTTATTTATTTATTTATTGGTCATCTAAGGTTAATGAGTTTTTAGTTTAATAGTTTTAGTCCCTATCGTCTAGAGGCCTAGGACACTACCCTTTCACGGTGGTAACAGGGGTTCGAATCCCCTTAGGGATGCCAATTTGGCATCTAACTATTAAACGACTGTTTATGTCCCTATCGTCTAGAGGCCTAGGACACTACCCTTTCACGGTGGTAACAGGGGTTCGAATCCCCTTAGGGATGCCACTTTCTAAGTAGCAAAAAAAAAGTACCTTAACGGGTACTTTTTTTTTGTCTTAAATTCTTGGGGTTATTTTGAACCCCAAGTCTCTAGCCCGCGTAATCCGCGTAGTTAATAGCTTTTTGCTTACTAGGTTTAACGGTTGCGGGTCGGTGTATATACTTCGCTACTGTAATGGTTGGGATCACGTAGGACCGGCCTACGACGATGTGTTGAATGTCATCTATTTTAAGTCGTTCTTTAGCGGTACGAACCGTTACGCCTAAAAGCTCCGCAAACTGGCCTATGTTCATACTGGGCCCGTGGGACTCCATTAGCGCTTTAACGGTTATGTCTGAGTCGTTCATACCTTCGGCTCCATTTCAGCGGTGTAGATGAAGCCTACGACGTCAACGGTAGGGAATACATAAGTGCGCCCAACTTTTCGATAGGGTAGACCCATGGTTTTTAAGCCTGATGATATTGTTCGAACGGTAGCGTGTAGCACTTCGGCCACGTCGCTTATCGACATAGTTACGCCGTATTGTTTTACGAGCGCCTTATGGGTGAATTCTATATTTGCAGTATTCATTATCGTCTCCAATGATAAAGCCCCGAGGTCAGGCAGGGCTCTTAAAACCCGACAAACAGGTCAACGTTTGCCGGTGTGTATTTAACTTAGCGTGCTATGGCGTCTAGAAGACGTCTGAGACCATCCTTGCCACCTTTCTCTTTGTTCTCTAGCCAAACGACGCCTTGTTTTAATCGGTCCACGTCTAGCGAGTAGTTCGACTCCGTAGATATGTCGGGGTAATCGGCATGAATCGCGGCCCATAACTCCTTGTGTTGTGCTTCGTCTTCGGCTCCGTGGCGTGCCTGTAAATCTTTTCTAGCGGCGACTCACTCTATGATATTAGAGTTTACTTGGATCGGTAAGTCTGCATTTACTACTTTAGTCATAATTGTCTCTTTTTCTTTTTATCGTCGGGGCTGCTTTAGGTCAAGCGTAGCAGCCGATGTACGCCTTTTGTTTGTTAACCACTATCTCCGCCTTTGGATTTCTCAGACAACCATCGGTCGACCGATGATCTGGTCCATGCGATACGCCGCGCGGATAGCTGTATTGGCGGGGGGAATTTCCCCTCGTTAATTTGTTTATAGAGTGTCGTCCGTGATATCCCTAGCTTTTTTGTAACTTCGTCCATTTTCAGTAAGTCTAAGGGGGTATCAATCACAGTTTTATACCCCTCTCTCAATGCGGTACGCTTCGATCGCGCTAGCGCTACCGAAGTGGTCTAGGAGTTTTCGCAATGCTTGGTTTCTTACGTCCCCTTCTCCGGTTCGGGCGAGGCAGAACCATGTAGATATAAGAACGGGAGCGATGTTAGGTCTATCCACGGGTGTTCCCCTTCAACATATTGTGTAGCTTATCCTTGATCTGTTTACAGCCTGCCCCAGTAGAGAACGGAACTTCGGACTTATCAGTGTTCCATCGGTATTTTTTAAAGTCATCAGTCATCATCGCATCAAAGCACCATGAGAATACGCGTATGTAGTCATCGCTTCGGATTCGTACACTTTTAACTTTGCGGTCCATTATATCGGTATACATCTGAAACGCGGGGCTGCTAGCGCCTTTACCGTCGAAGGCGAAGCCCCTGTTTTCCAGTGTTTTAAATATTGAGAACGTAACTTCGGAGTTCACTGAACCGTACAGGTAGAACAGCGCTATGGATATAGACATAGGGAGGCATTTTTCAATTTTCCCATATTTGAACTGTTGGTGGAACCGACCTATAACTTCTCGCAATTGAGGTACTCGGCTTGCGAAAATAATAAGGTCTTCGTTGGTGCGGACCGCGCGCTTCCGCGCGCCGCTTACGGCATTATGTACTATATCATTTTCTACGGAGTAGGCTAAATTGTCAAGCATACGGATGCCTGACGCTACACTTGTCAGTCTGTAACCGTAGTCGTCGCCTGTAATGCGTAGCGCATCGGCTAGTGAGCGCTTAACGCCCGAGTCAAGGCTGAGTAGGTTGTCGTGGGGTATGCCTTTAATTACTAGCATTGTCTGTGAGACGCCGGATTTAATGACCGCCTCAAGGCGATGTTGCCCGTCGATAAGTGCGCCGCGGTCGCTCATTTTGATCGACTCGCCGTTCGCCACCTTAAAAAGTCCGTTCTCTATGGTTTTTGCGTAGGTATTTACGATACCGTCTTTAAGTGCACGGTTGTTTTCGAAGTTACGCCCCAGAAGTTGATGCGCGTAATTTACCGTTATTTCTCTGAAACAAAATTCTATAACTGAACCTGTCTGTGGGTCCGTCAAATATACAGGTTCACCTACCCCGTTTACCTTTTTCGGGGGGGGGGGAGGCAATTATCGTGCCAACGGTGCTCTGTGCTTTGTTTTCGGGCGCTATAGCGTCGGTGTTCATCGTAAAATCCTTATATTTTAAATGTTAGTTTTTATCTCCTCTGAACCCGCAAAAAAAAAGTTAGGGGCGAGGGCGAGGTCACGCCTACATAAAAAGGGGGCGCGCACGGCCGCAATGGTAAATTAGATAATGTCTCGGTCTGATTTAGTCATTAGATTGGATCGCCCGTCATGGCGACACCCTCGTATTAATACACAAGTATTAGCATCTGTCAAACTCCGCGGGCGTCTAAAGTGAGGTTTGACAGTGCCTATCGGGGGTCTGCGTGTTTAAAAAGCATACAAAATTCAACCGCATAAGTGATGGCGATAGTCGGTTACGTTCGCCTATGTTTTTTTACGCACATGCGCGACGTTTAAGGCCGTGCGTGTACGTGCCCGTACATAATTTATATTTATGAATAATGTTAATCTAGATCAACTTTTTCACGCTTAGTTATCTCCCTGTCGATGTACCAACGGGCTTTTTTCAAGTCTTCAACGGCGTCGAACTTCAAGTCACAACGCCAAATGTATTTTAACGCGTTGCCTAAGTTAAACCCCATGTGTTCAGTCACTTGAATACACTCGACACCGCTTGCGTGGTCTGTGTAGTGCGCGGGTCGATTAACGGGATCATTGTCGGGGACGTTGTGGCGCTCGTTGTAGTCTTTCTCGTTCAGCTCTGTTCTGCGTCGCTGGGGTTCGTAGTGGCTCATTATTCCCATACCTCTTTAATTTCATCGTTTAATTGCTGTCGGGCTAGGTGGTCTTCGACGGCGCGACTTTTAAGCCTCCTTGCGGTGTCGCGGATAGCTACGTCGGGATGCCTGCCTACGTGGACATGTAGCGCTAAATTGATCGTTAGCATTGCGCTGATCATTTCGAGGGTTTCACGTTGTTGCGTAGTCGGTGTTTGCATCTTTGGCCTCACTGTTAACCCAATCCATTTGAAGATCCCGTCGAACTCGTTCAATGGTCTCGGCTTCGGCCTCTATTTCGGCGTCGTAGGCGTCACGCTCCGCGATACAATCTTCCAGATACGCGACTTGTGCTTTTAGCTGTGTTATCTGGCTTTCTAGGGCTTTGATGACGCCGCTAGGTATTACTTCGTCAAAGTCATTCACGCGTAAGACCTCATGTCGTCACGTTTTAAATACCTAACGCACGGGTAAGTGGTGAACAAGTACCGCGCTAGACTCTTGGCCTTGTCTCAGTAGTCGGCCGATCAGTTGTAGGTAAAGTTCGAGGTTCCAAGTTAGTGAGAACCACACAATGACGTTGCCGCCTTTTTGTAAGTTGAGCCCGTGGCCTGCGCTAGCCGGATGAAGCAGTAAGACGTCGATTTTCCCGTCGTTCCATCGGTCAATGGTCTCAGGGTCTTTGTCTAGCACTACGGCGTTAGAGAATTTCTTTTGTAGTCGTTCAAGATCAGACTTAAAGTAGTAAGCAACTAACATCGGGGACCCGTTCGCCTCGTCGATCATCGTCTTATGCAGCAACACGCGACTAACCGCGTGCTTAATCCGGTCGACGGTAGAGCCGAAGGTGAAGGCGTGGCCGAAGGCATGATCACCGGCGGTTTGACACGTTCTAAATACTTAGACCCATCGAGGTTTCCAACCACTTCAACCATGGCTTTGTTTTTCATCGCCGCGTCTACAAATTTCAACTGACGCATAAGTATGTTTGATAAAAGGTCTTTGGTTTTTAATTCACTACCCAGTAACTTTTTAACTTGTGCGCTTTGGCCGCTTAAGCCACGTTGAGTGAACGGGGTTTTTGCGTACTCTTCGAAGTCTTGTTCGGTGTCTTCGTCAATGTCGCGATAAAATGGCACGTACCACTCTTCGTCCCAACTGCCGCGAGTCGCGTAGCGATTTTATGTCTTCATTGACCTTGTTCCCGTGGCTTATTGTCCTAGTGTTCATTCCATGCTCTTGCTTAAACGCTTTTCGGGCGGCTTCAAGGGCTTCTACTTTTTCATCTATCACTTTCTGGTTGGCGACTACGGTGTCGTTACGCTCGGCCACTTCGGCGCGGGCGGACTCAATAGCGTGTTTCGCTTGCTCTTTATGCTTTAAAAGTTCGCCTTTGTTGTCGAACTTAGGCGCGGATTTAGCCTTAACAGTAGCTCGTTTGATATCCTCCTTAGGGAGAATTTCAACGGGGGCGGGCTTAAGTTGAACCTTGTCAATTTTTAAGGTGTCACGAATTTCATCAAACGCTATTTTCACATTGACGTCATGCTCTGAGTCTAGGTGTTTCATAACCTTATACCAGTTGCCGCCCGCCTCTTTGACCTTGTCTACAAGCTTTCTATTGGCTGATTGCATAGCGTTATCACGTATGCGCTTGGACCTTTTAGCGTTTAAGTAATCCGCTTCATGTTGGTTGACGTCTATGTCGGCGACATTGGTGTCGTCGACATCAGCTTTAAGTTTAGCTTTATCCTTAGCGGCCTTAGTCGCGATGTCAATTGTGATCTCTTTAACGGCCTGCTTGGTTTCTCTAGCTTATCACCTAAGTCGCGGTATTTTTCCCATGCGGTTTTAAACGAGCCGACGGTTTTCATATATGCTGTGGTTTCGCCTCGACTTAGACCTTGTTTATCCAACTGGCGGCGGATCATGTCTGCGCCTGCGTCGGGATCTGACCCGTGGATATACCCACCTTGGAAACTTGAGCCTGAGAACATCATCGCTCGGTAGTCGGCGTCCTCTTTCATGGCTTGGTTAATACCCTTCATAGAGTCCGAACCGAAACTAAAGCCGTCTTTGTTAATGGCCCAAGCGTGAGCCGCATCCCGTACAAAGTTACGAACGATAAAGTCCGGGCTAGCAGTTACGCCAACCGTTAGCATTTGTTTAAGGCTACGGGCCCATTTGCGAGGTAAGCTGTCTAAGTTTCTAGGTAAGCCGACTTGAAGTAGCCCGCGCAATAGTGAGGCGTCTTTAACTTTATAGTATCGAGTTGTACCGTCAACCAGTGCTGTGACATATTTAGTCTTAGCACTGCGAACTTGGGCCATAACTTGCGGCGTCGCTTTACTTGGTGGTGTTATGGGCGGCGTTGTTGGCGGTGCCTCAACTAAAATGTTCAAAGAGAACACAGACAAAAAGCCAGTAGAGAAGACGACGAGCAGCGAGAAACTTGACCAAGCGCTAAACGATTTAGAGAACACTGAAAACCCCGAGCTAGACCCGTCCTTCGCCATGGTGCCGAGCGACAAAGTAACTCACATACCTAATAACGAATTCACGGTAGGACGCGACGGTTTACCTATCGCCACGGGGCAAATGCCTAGCGGTGAACAATTTGTAATACCTGAGCCTAAGGCGGATTGGCTAGCCCCTGAAAACGGCGACCCCGTAGAAGCGCCGAAGGCCGCCGGTTTATTAGAGCGCCCCCTTATCGAGGGAGAAGCTTACGAACCGTCAGGCACAGCACCGATTGGTAATTTATTAAGATCCCCTCAAAAGCAGTTAAGCCACAAAGATTTTATAGTATTGCCCGACAGAACGGCAGAGTTAAACCGCGCTGAACTTGTCGACCAAGCTAAGCGAGACGCCGTCAACTCTAACCGCTTAGGTACTTATAAAGCGTCACGCGCTAAAGGTAAGAGCGTTAGACAATCCGCCTTTGAAGCTAAAGACCTTATGGACTTTTCAATGGGTGGGAACTTCGCCACGGTTCAATTAATGGCTGATGTGCTACCTTTCTTCAATGCCCGCTTACAAGGTTTGTATAAACTGGCCCGAGCGAGCAAAGGCCAAGACGGCGACCGTGTGTTTAAATACGCGTCGGCTCAAGTGGCTAAGCATGGCTTGATCATAGCGGCGGCGTCAATTGCTCTTGCTAAGAACAACGAAGACGACGAACGCTACCGCGAGTTAGCTGACTGGGATAAGGACGCTAACTGGCACGTGTTTGCCGGTGACGCGCATATTCGCATACCTAAACCGTTTGAGATCGGTGTTATGTTTGGCACCATGCCCGAGCGCATGGTATTAGCGGCAGGCGATACCCAAGGCGGCGACGATATGATGAAAGCGGTTGTCCATGCCATTACGGCTACGTTTTCTATGAACCCAACGCCTCAGATAATCAAGCCTGCGATGGAGGCCTATTTCAATGAGGACTCGTTCAGGGGCCGAGACATTGACGGCATGGGCGACATGCAAAAAGAAGCGGGCCAACGATACAGCCGCAACACTTCGGACCTTTTCCGGTCCATTGGGGCGCAGTTCAATGTTTCACCTAAGCGACTAGAACACGTTTGGAAGGGCTACACGGGCACAATGGGGGCCTATGTGTTATCTACTACCGATATGATGCTTAGAGCGGCCACAGGGGCACCGGTTAAACCGTCGCTGCGACCTAGAGATATACCGGTGTTAAAATCGTTCTACCGCGATACCGATAACTCAGCCAGTGCGACCGCGTATGGTGATAAGTTTTACGAAATGTTAAAGGACAGCCAAGAGGCTTACGCCACGTTTAGACATTTTCAGAACACAGGCCGCGGCGAAGAGGCTCAAGAGTACCGCGCAGATAAAGCGACCGAGTTAAAATCACGTAGAGGTTTAGCGAGTATTCAAAGACAGCTTAGAGCACTGAATAAGCAAATAGATATTATATCTAGGTCTAAGACTATGAGCGCCGAACGTAAGCGCGAAAAACTGGAAGTGTTACAGCGCCGTAAAAACGAACTGACAAGTAAAGGGGTTAACCGCTACGGCAGCTAAGTACTAAGGGCAGGGACGCCCCCTTCTTTAACGTAGATGTGTGCCTGAATGTCGACTCCCGTTACGTTTAAGGTCCGCCTCTTCGGCTTTACCGAATGCGGCATACGCCCCCCAAAAACAAGCGGCCATTATGGCAGCAGACCCCGCACCCCCGTCTCCCCCGAATGTTTTTAGCCCGAACAGTAAACCGGCGACAAGCAACACCTAATGTAATATTTTCATGTTATAAATCCCTTAATTAAATAATTTCAGCCTATAGCTTAGCCCATAAAAAAGGCCGTAGTCAAATGCGACTACAGCCCTTTAAAAATCTATGGGGTTCAAAATAACCCCAAGATTCAATCCAGTAAAGCGACTAAGCTTTTAGGCTTTTGATGCGTGTAACGACTCAACATTTTCCAATTAGTATGACCTGTGATAGACGCCACTTGGTCTATTGACAACCCCTTGGCAAACAAACGAGTCGTAGCCTCATGCCTAAAGTCGTGAAATCTTAGGTCCTCGATGCCTAGTTGGCCCCTTATCCACTGCCACCCGCGAGTTAATTTCTCTGGCGTGTCAAGTTGGAATAGCGACCCGTGGGTGCGGCCGTTAGCTGCCTCGTTAAGTATTGCAAGAGCGCGTTTAGATATACCTATTTTACGTCCTGCGAAAGCTTGGTTATGATCGTTTTTGCTAACGGGTATGCTTAACACTTGTGTCTCGGTGTTTAAGTCTTCGATCCTGATGCGACATATTTCACTGCGACGCATAGCTGTCTCGATAGCGAATTGAGCTACAAGAGAGTGTTTACAGCCTCGTGCTTTAATCAGGTCGAACTCGTCGTCGGTTAGTGTTCGGTCTCTACACACTGGCTTACGTTTGAGGCTTTTAGAGGTTACGTCGAAAAGCTTAATACCGTCCTTAACGGCCGACGCATGGACCGAGTGTTTCCACGCTATACTAGCAGCCTCAAGCACATAGCCGATAATTTGGATCTCCTTACTGACGGTGTCCCAACATACTTTATCTTTTGACATACGGTGGCGAATATAACCGCTAACCATTGTGCTGTCTATGTCCGCGAGCATGTATCCGTCTAGTCGGTTGACTAGTGAGTCTATGCGTCCGCCCTCGACGTCTCGCGTGGTGTCGGTCTTGCCGACAGTTACCTCGTCTTTGTACTGGGTCAGCAAGGCCGTGAACATTAGGTTTTTTGAGTCGCCCATGTCCGTATGTATGTTTAGCGTAATCTCGGCCTCGATCCCTTTGGCCCACTCTCGCGCCTCTAACTCCGTGTCAAATGTTTTACTCTTTCGTTTCTTGAGCGCTTTACTGTTAACTACCGCCCTAGTTTTTGTGCCTCGTTTTTCAAAAAAAGCCATGTGGTTGTCTCCGTCTAAGTTGTCAATTGTTCACTTGAATCAACGGCACTTTACAGCGATTAACAACCCCAAGTCAACCCCCAAGAAAAAACAAACCCTTTAAGAATGCAGTCCTTAGCCTTTATATTACCGCCCTTTCACGGCGGTAACAGGGGTTCGAATCCCCTTAGGGATGCCACTTTGTTTTTATAACAGTGTTATTTAAAAAGTGTACGAAAAGTGAAATATAGAAAGCCCACGCAATAGTTAAGTATTGCGTGGGCTTTTTTGTGCTTTAAAAAAAGTACCTTTGTATTATTGTCGACAATAATACAAAGGTATACTTGCATAATAAATAAATTACGCTATTATTCTCCTTGTCAACTCGATGTGTCGACAATTCAATTGAAACAGATAGTGAGGCTTTAATGCTATGTATCTAGCGAATCCTACTCAACAAACTGCGGTGACGACTGCAGATAAAGTTTTTGAACAAATGCAACACGCTATTGTTGAAGGTGATATTAGCTCAGGTAGTAAAATAAGTGAGCCAGAGCTAGCAAAACGTTATCAAGTTAGCCGTTCTACCTTACGAGAGGCGTTAAATCGCCTAGAAAAATGCCATTTGATTGAGCGTAAAGCTAATATCGGCTCGAGGGTGGTTGATTGTACTATTGAGGGCCTGCTTGAGCTTTATATAACGCGAGAAGCACTTGAAGGTATGGCATGTCGCCAAGCTGCATTGAATATGTCGGATGAAGAAATTGTCGACATGCAAGCGATGCTCAAAGCACATAGTCAAACACAAGAGTTGAAAGATGGGGTGGCTTATTATCAAGAAGAGGGTGACCTTGATTTTCATTATAAAGTAATTTTAGGCAGTCATAACAAACAGCTAATCGACTTGATTTGCGGACAGTTGTATCACTTGGTACGTATGTATCGCTGTCAATTTGGCATGAACAGTCCAAGAGCTAGTCGTGCTTTTAACGAGCACTCTCAAATCATACAAGCTATTTGTGACAGAGATGGTGAATTGGCTGAAATATTGATGCGTCGTCACATTGCCGCTTCAAGAAAAAATATTGAAAACAAAATAGCAGAGCAAAATTTAACTGAATTAATAAATCGAAAATAGAGGAACTATAATGACGACTACTTTATCGGCTGGCGCTAAGTTTCGCCAAGCATTAACGAATAATAAACCACTTCAAGTGGTTGGTACTATCAATGCGTACTGCGCCATGATGGCAGAGCAGTTAGGGCACCAAGCTATTTATTTATCGGGTGGTGGTGTTGCGAATGCTTCTTATGGTTTGCCTGATTTAGGCATGACTTCTTTAAATGATGTTATTGCTGATGTAGCGCGAATCACGTCATCATCTTCATTGCCTTTGTTAGTTGATATTGATACCGGCTGGGGTGGTGCGTTTAATATTGCTAAAACTATTCGTGACATGGAAAAAGCGGGTGCTGCTGCCGTTCATATTGAAGATCAAGTGGCGCAAAAGCGTTGTGGTCACCGCCCAAATAAAGAAATTGTTACCACTGAAGAAATGGTCGATCGTATTCGCGCCGCCGTTGATGCACGCATTGACCCAGATTTTTTCATTATGGCGCGTACTGATGCTTTTGCTCAAGAAGGCTTAGAAGCAGCTCTTGAACGGGCTAAAGCTTATGCTGCCGCAGGTGCTGATGGTATTTTTGCTGAAGCGGTGAAAACAGAAGAACATTATAGAGCCTTTACTGAAGCGTTAGATGTACCTGTATTAGCCAATATCACTGAATTTGGTCAAACCGAATTATGGAATAAAGAGCAATTAGGTGAGTGGGGCTGTGCCATGGTGCTTTACCCATTGTCAGCTTTTAGAGCGATGAATAAAGCTGCTGAATCAGTATATAGAACTCTGTTAGCCGATGGCGATCAAAAAGCTGAAATAGACAACATGCAAACCCGTATGGATTTATATGATTACCTTGGTTATCACGATTACGAGCAAAAGTTAGACTCGCTTTTTCTTAAAGAAAAGAGTGCTGAAGGCAACAACAAGTAAATAAACGGTAAAATATTATATATAAATAATGAGGAAATAATGATGACTGACAAGACTCTTGATAAAAAATTAAGTGGTGCAGGCTTACGTGGTCAAAGTGCGGGTGAAACGTCTTTATGTACGGTTGGACAATCAGGTAGTGGTTTAACCTACTGTGGTTACGATATTGCAGATTTAGCTGAAAACGCCACCTTTGAAGAGGTAGCTTACTTATTATTTAACGGTGAATTACCGACAACAGGTGAGCTAGTTGAATATAAAGCCGAGCTACTTGCTATGCGAGATATTCCACAAGCGCTAAAAGAAGTGTTAAAACTTATCCCTAAAGGTGCTCATCCTATGGACGTTATGCGCACTGGTTGTTCATTTTTAGGTAATATTGAACCGGAAATTGATTTCTCTGAGCAAAGCAAAGCCGCGAACCGTTTATTAGCTACTTTTCCCGCTATTATGTGTTTTTGGTATAAATATTCACATGACGGTATTGAAATTGATTGTATGAGTGATGAAAGCTCATTAGGTGGTCACTTTTTACGTCTACTCAATGGCGAGTCGCCATCAGCGCAACATGAACGTGTTATGGATGTATCACTAATTTTATATGCGGAGCATGAATTTAACGCCTCAACTTTTACCGCCCGTGTTTGTGCATCAACATTATCTGACATGTTCTCATGTGTCACAGGAGCTATTGGTACTTTACGCGGACCACTTCATGGTGGTGCTAACGAAGCTGCGATGGATATGATCCAAAAATTTACTTCTCCTGCCGATGCCAAAGAAAAAATGGCTGGTATGCTTGAACGCAAAGAAAAAATTATGGGTTTTGGTCATGCCATTTATCGCACCTCAGATCCACGTAATGTCATTATCAAAGCATGGTCAGAAAAATTAGCCGCTGAAAATGGCGACACCTCACTTTATGATATTTCTGTTGCTTGTGAAGAATTTATGTGGGATACGAAAAAATTATTCTGTAATGCCGATTTTTTCCATGCTTCTACTTATAACTATATGGGTATTCCAACTAAACTGTTTACGCCTATTTTTGTTTGCTCACGCTTAACAGGTTGGGCTGCACACGTAATGGAACAGCGCTCTAATAACCGTATTATTCGCCCGTCAGCCGACTATATAGGTTCAGAACCACGTACAGTTGTCGCTATTTCACAAAGGTAGATAATACTTATTATTTACACCTAGTTCATCGTGAGAAAATCATCACATATACTTAATATGTTCAGGTTTTCTGCCTTGAACTAGGCGTAAATTTCTTCGTCTAGTTTCCCATTTATAAATGATAAGCCTGTGTTTAGTTTTAACAGTTTTTTCTTTGGATAATATTATGAATTACGATTACCGCAAACCGCTGCCTGGCTATAAAGAAAATGGCGCGACGATAGATTTTTTTGATACCCGATCAGCTATTGAAGATATAAGCGCAGGCGCTTATGCCAAATTACCTTACACATCACGTGTTTTAGCTGAGCAACTTGTGCGCCGCTGTGACCCTGAAACCTTAACTGATTCATTAAAACAAATTATTGAAAGCAAGCAAGACTTAGATTTTCCTTGGTATCCTGCGCGTGTGGTTTGTCATGATATTTTAGGTCAAACGGCGCTTGTTGATTTAGCGGGTCTACGTGACGCTATTGCTGAGCAAGGTGGCGATCCATCAAAGGTAAACCCTGTAGTACCGACACAATTAATTGTCGATCATTCGCTTGCTGTCGAGCACGGCGGTTTTGAGGGCGATGCCTTTGATAAAAATCGTGCTATTGAAGACCGTCGTAACGAACAGCGTTTTCATTTCATTGAATGGACTAAAACGGCCTTTAAGAACGTTGATGTTATTCCTGCCGGTAACGGTATTATGCACCAAATTAACTTAGAGAAAATGTCACCCGTTATTCAAACACGGGATGGTGTCGCTTTCCCTGACACTTGTGTTGGCACAGACAGTCATACACCGCATATTGATGCCTTGGGCGTTATTGCTATTGGTGTGGGTGGTTTAGAAGCTGAAACGGTTATGCTTGGCCGTCCGTCGATGATGCGTTTACCCAATATTATTGGTGTTAAGTTAACCGGTAAGCGTGAACCAGGCATTACTGCTACCGATATGGTATTAGCAATCACCGAATTCTTACGTAATGAGAAAGTCGTTTCTTCTTATTTAGAGTTTTTCGGTGAAGGCACTAAAAATTTAACCATCGGTGATCGAGCCACTATCTCAAACATGACGCCAGAATATGGTGCGTCAGCAGGTATGTTCTACATTGATCAGCAAACCATTGATTACTTGAAGATGACTGGCCGTGAACCAGAGCAAGTAAAACTTGTTGAAACTTATGCTAAGCACACAGGTCTTTGGGCAGATGATTTAACTGAAGCACAATACCCTCGTGTTATCGAATTTGACTTATCAACAGTTTGTCGCAACTTAGCAGGTCCTTCTAATCCGCATCGTCGTTTAGCGACCGCTGATTTAGTGTCGAAAGACATTGCTAAAAACTTAGATGCTTGTAAAACACAAGAAGCGAATGGCGAAATGCCAGACGGCGCAGTAATTATTGCTGCGATTACTTCTTGTACTAACACCTCTAATCCGCGTAATGTTGTTGCTGCGGGTCTTGTAGCTAAACGCGCTAACGAATTAGGCCTTGTACGTAAGCCTTGGGTTAAAACGTCATTTGCGCCGGGTTCAAAAGTAGCCAAACTTTATTTAGAAGAAGCAGGTCTGCTCTCTGAAATGGAACAATTAGGTTTTGGTATCGTCGGTTATGCCTGTACTACATGTAATGGTATGTCGGGTGCCTTAGATCCTAAAATTCAACAAGAAATTATCGACCGTGATTTATACTCTACCGCGGTATTATCAGGTAACCGTAACTTTGATGGTCGTATTCACCCACACGCAAAACAAGCATTCTTAGCGTCGCCACCATTAGTGGTTGCTTATGCCATTGCGGGCACGATGCGTTTTGATATTGAAAAAGACATATTAGGTCAAGATCAAAATGGTAACGATATTACTCTCAAAGATATTTGGCCAAGTGATGAAAAAATCGATGCTATCGTAGCGGCAAGTGTTAAGCCAGAGCAGTTCAAAAAAGTCTATACGCCAATGTTCGATTTAGGCGCGTTTGAACCTGCAGAAAGTCCATTATATGACTGGGATTTAACAAGTACTTATATTCGTCGTCCTCCCTACTGGAATAAAGAAGGGGAAGGTGCATTAGCAGGTGTTCGTACCATGAAAGGTATGCGTCCGTTAGCTGTGCTTGGCGATAATATTACTACCGATCATTTATCACCATCAAATGCGATTCAGTTAAACAGTGCTGCAGGCGCCTACCTAGATAAAATGGGCTTGCCAGAAGCGGACTTTAATTCTTATGCAACGCATCGCGGTGATCATGAAACTACGCAACGAGCAACATTCGCCAACCCGAAGTTATTCAATGAGATGTGCCGTGATGAAAACGGTGAAGTTAAACAAGGCTCACTAGCTCGTATTGAGCCAGAAGGCACTGAATCACGCATGTGGGAAGCCATTGAAACTTACATGAAACGCAAACAGCCATTAATCATTATTGCCGGTGCAGATTACGGTCAAGGCTCCTCACGTGATTGGGCAGCAAAAGGGGTTCGTTTAGCCGGCGTTGAAGTCATCATTTCACAAGGTTTTGAACGTATTCACCGTACTAATTTAGTTGGCATGGGCGTGCTACCGCTTGAATTTGTTAATGGTGAAACACGCCATACTTATAACATTGATGGCAGTGAAACTTATGATGTAGTAGGTGCTAATGTTGAAGGGATTGCTCCTGGCGGTGCTATGACTGTGGTAATGACGCGTCGAAATGGTGAACAAATTGAAATCCCTGTGAAGTGTCGTTTAGATACAGCGGAAGAAGTTTCAGTTTATGCCGCTGGCGGAGTTCTACAAAAATTTGCCAACGATTTCTTGGAGTCAAATTCATAATTAATTTTTAGCGTTTTACCTACGTTAGAAGTGCTCATTGACATTCGTCAACTCTGCGCTTCCGCCCTGTTAAAACACTAAAGTTTTTCTTATGAAAATCAACTCAGTGTAATTATCTAATTAAAAGCAGCAATTTAGATAACTAATTTGCTGCTTTTTTATAGAGAAAATAAAAGGATAATGCGATGTCTCACGTCCCTCAAGTACACAAATCTCAAATAAAAATCCCCGCAACATACATGCGTGGCGGTACGTCAAAAGGCGTATTTTTTAATTTAATTGACTTGCCAGAGTCTGCACAAGTTGCAGGAAAAGCGCGAGATAACTTATTACTACGCGTTATTGGCAGCCCTGATCCTTACGGCAAACAAACTGATGGTATGGGCGGTGCAACCTCAAGTACCAGTAAAACGGTGATTTTGGCCAAATCAAAGCAAGTTGATCATGATGTTGATTACTTATTTGGGCAAGTGGCTATTGATAAAGCCTTTGTTGATTGGAGTGGCAACTGTGGTAATTTGACTGCAGCGGTTGGTTCATTTGCCATAAATTCAGGTTTAGTTGACCGCAGCCGTATTCCTGACAATGGCGTATGTACGGTTCGTATTTGGCAGAAAAATATTGCTAAAACGATTATTGCACAAATACCCATCACCAATGGTGAAGTACAAGAAACAGGTGGTTTTGAACTGGATGGTGTTACGTTTCCCGCCGCCGAAGTACCTGTAGAATTTATCGCTCCTGTCGATCCCTCAGAGGCAATGTTCCCAACGGGAAATGTGGTTGATGAACTCGAAGTGCCAGGAGTTGGTATCTTTAAAGCGACTATGATAACCGCAGGTATTCCAACTATTTTTTTAAATGCCAATGATATTGGTTACACAGGCACTGAATTGCAAGAAGCCATCAATGGTGATGAAGCTGCGCTTTCTCGTTTTGAAACCATTCGCGCTTATGGCGCAATCAAAATGGGTTTAATTAGCGATATCGAAGCAGCAAAAGCTCGTCAACATACCCCAAAAGTTGCTTTTGTTGCACGCGCGCAAGATTACATAACGTCTAGTGGCAAGAATGTTGTATCGGGTGAAATAGATTTACACGTGCGCGCTTTGTCGATGGGAAAATTACACCATGCCATGATGGGCACCGCAGCAGTAGCCATTGGCACAGCGGCGGCAATACCCGGAACGTTAGTTGCTCTTGCTACCGGTGAGGGGGCCAAAGATTCGGTTACGTTTGGCCACCCTTCAGGCACATTAAAAGTTGGTGCACAAGCTGTAGAAACAGACGGGTGTTGGACAGTAAAGAAAGTAGTAATGAGCCGTAGTGCAAGAATACTTATGGAAGGTTGGGTACGAATTCCTGCGGACAGCTTTTAGTCATTTTCTAGTACTTTAGGCTAGTTAACTAAAGTTTTGCTTTGCATTAATGCCTAGTCAGTTTATAAATGAACTTACTCTAACCGTTTAAGGACTTTTATTTTGACTAGGCTTTTTTATATTTTTTGTTTGGCTTTCTTAACTTCTGCTCTATCACTAACATCGTCAGCAACCACATTGACCGTTTCAGACAATCTTATTATTAGCGAAATTGATGGTAAAACCATAAATCATGGTTTTATCGGTAAAAAATCAACCTTTACTCTTAACCAAGGTGAGCATGCCGTGGTGGTTCGCTACAAAGACGTGTTTGAAGATTTAGACTTTGCTGAAGATAGAGTGGTAGAGTCACAAAATTTTGTGGTGAAATTTACTTTAGCGAAAGAGCAACAGGTAAAGTTAACGACGACTAGGATTAAAAATTTACCGCAGGCAGAGCGTTTTGCCAAAGCGCCAGAAGTAAACCTGGTTGATGAAGACAATAAACAACTTGTCCTTGAATTAGTGGCGGTTGCTGATTATAAACTTGCTAGGCAAGTCAATATTGCCGTTTCTTCTTTAGCGGCTCAAACAGCCAGCCATAGTGCTGTTTTGCCTGCTAAGGTTAAAAGATCAGCTCAAACCAAGCAAGCTAGTGCAATACGTCAACAAGGCGTGACAACATCGAGTAACACATTAGCACAAGTTGATTCTTTAACCATGTTAAAATATTGGTGGCAAACAGCTTCTAATACTGAGAAAGATCAGTTTAAGCAGTTTTTAACCAATAAATAATCGCGATACTGGAGTTCAACATGGCTAAGTTCCAACACCTTATAGTTCTTTTTTTCTTTTTTACTCTGGCAATAAGTACTGTCGCTCAGGCGTCGACTCTTGAGGGAAATGTCATTGAGGTAAGGGGACAAGGCACGGTTACCGTGCCACCAGACCATTTTTCGTTAACAGTCGCCATTATACAAACAGGACGCAATATCAATAAAATTCGCTCTCTTGTTGACCATAAAAGTAATCAAGTTATCAATATTGCCGAAAACCTTAATATATCGCCTGCAAATATTAGCTCTGCCCGAATAAATTTACGAGTTATTGAAGAGCCACCAGTAATTCATATTCAAGGTGTGGAAGTTAATCGAAACTTACCTCAAAGTAATAGCAGCAAAGTCTACGTTGGTGTCGACTCGGCTCAAAAAAATCAAAATAAAATTCAAAAATTCGAGCTAAGCAGAACGATCACCGTTAGCTTTTCAACGATTGAAAATTACGATAAATTTTTAAGTAAAGTGATCAAAGTAGGTGTTGAGCATATTTATCCATTGACAATGTCAGTAGCTAATAGCGATAAAAATTATCAACAAGCCTTAGCTAAAGCTATTGATAATGCTAAAACTAAAGCTTATCAAATAGCTAAGCAAGCGAATATATCTCTAGGTAAGTTGGTTTATTTAAAAGAGCTAAGTAGTAATCATTATCAGGCTAGATTAGCGAGTGCCAACAAGTACAGTGACTCTGCAGTAGCGCATAACTCGCAAGTTGCTGATACCGCAATTAGTGCGAGTGTTTTGGTTAAATTTATCATCAAGGAATAATTTTTAGCTTTTATCGCGGATAAAAGCTTTAACTATGTTGGTTTTCAAGGTATGTTATGCGTTTTTAAGGCTCATTTTAATTCTTTGGGCTTCTTTAATCCGTTATTGGAACATGGCATTGCTTAGCAAAACTGAATTTTATCAACAAACGTTAGCGCAAGTGAAAGCGTTAATTACTGATGAAACAGACCTTATCGCCAATATGGCAAATATCAGTGCACTACTTTTTGACGCTTTAGAGCAAGTTAATTGGGTCGGTTTTTACCGTGTGCATAATCAAGAACTAGTCTTAGGCCCTTTTCAAGGTAAAGTTGCTTGTATTCGTATTCCGCTAGGAAAAGGTGTTTGTGGCACTGCCGTTACCAATGCAAATACTCAACGAATTGCAGATGTTCATCAATTTCAAGGTCATATAGCTTGTGATGCCACGACAAATTCAGAAATTGTTATCCCCGTTAAACTTAACAATGATATAATTGCTGTATTGGATATTGATAGCACTACTTTTGACCGTTTTGATAAAGACGACCAGCAAGGGTTAGAATCAATCGTTAATGCTTTAGCACATAACTTAGCCCAGCAACAAACGATAGAGTATTGATAAATGAAAGAATTTGTTGTTATTCACGATTATCTAGTAACTGAAGCTATTGTTGGTGATTGGGAAGGACAAGAAGAAGTTGTTGCTGAAAAGGTCAATGAAATCTACCACACCTTGTATGATTTAGCGGAAGAAGATATTGACACTGAAGAGTTGGAGCAATTACTTGCTTTAGTGTGGGATTCATGGATAGGGCAAGACGTACTACCTGATTTAGAAAGCGAAGATATTTATGATTGGTGTCGCCATCTGCTAGAAAATAGAGAGCAACACCTGCAACAAGAAGATTATTAATTTAATATTTATTTAACCTAATTTAACTAAAAATTGTAAAAAAGATGTATTTATGGAAACTGAAATAAAACGTATAAGCACGAAAGACATAATCACTTATTTAGCCGAAAAATTTCCTGAATGCTTTTCAGTGAAAGGTAAAGTTAAGCCGCTAAAAATTGGTATATTTCAAGATTTAGCTGAAAAGCTAAATGACGATGAAACAGTGAGTAAAACTCGCTTACGTCAAGCATTAAGACATTACACAAGCAGCTGGCGATACCTTAAAACGGTTAAAGTAGGTGTGTTTCGTGTTGATATTGATGGTAAAGACGTTGCCGAAATTGATGAGGCGCAAGCTAATTATGCCAGTAAAACTTTAAAAGAAAGCCAAGAAAAGTTTGGTAACAAAAAAGATCAAGACAAATCAGCTAAAAAACCTTATAAATCTAAAGGTATTGATGCTAAAGGCAGTAGTTCAGAAAAACGTGATTCAACGAAGTTTAAATCAGTAAAATCGGTTAAACCAACCTCGCGAAAAACGATTAAAAAAGATTTACCGCCATTAAAACCAGTAGAATCATCTACAATTAATGTAGGCAGTCAGGTTAAAGTTCAATTGGGTAATTCTCCTATGAACGCAACTATTACTGAAATCTCAGGAAAAGACATTAGTGTTCAGCTAGATTCTGGCATGGTAATCAAAACACAAATGCAAAACATATATAGCTAATTTTACTTGGGGCTATATATAAATGTAGCCTGTTTAGCCGCTATTTACGTTAATATAAATTCTCAAGTAAAGTTTGGAGTAACTTGCATGCAAAAACTTTGTCGTATCGCACTAGCCGTATCTGTTTCAGTGGGGTTCTCACTCACTAGTCTTAGTTCTTTTGCACTCGAAGACAGGAGTGATACACCATTACCTGTATTAGCACCTCAAAGCCAGCATGCAACGGCAAGCAAGCGCATTACCGCACGTTTTACTCGTGGTCACTATAAAAAAGTAAAAGTTAGTGATGCTTTATCTAAAGAGGTTTTTGACCGATTTATCAAGCAATTAGATTACTCTCGCAATGTTTTTCTCGCGACTGATATTGCTGAGTTTAGCAAACACAGTATAGAGTTTGATGATGTGTTTGCTCGTGGAAAATTGTCACTAGCTTATGATATCTATAACTTGAATATGCAGCGCCGTTTAGAGCGCTACCAGTACGCATTAACTTTGTTAGGTAGTTTGTTAGGTAAGAATAGTGAAGCAAGCGAAGAGTCGGTTGACACTAAATCGCCTTTTGATTTTACTAAAGATGAAATTTACCACTATGACCGAGAAGGTTCTCCATGGCCTAGTTCTGAAGCTGAATTGGATGAATTGTGGCGTTTAAAGGTTAAATCAGACGCATTAAACTTAACGTTAGCTGGTAAAGAATGGCCGAAAGTCAAAGAAGTGCTAACTAAGCGCTATAAATATGCCATTAAACGCTTAAAACAAAGTGAAAGCGAAGATGTTTTTCAACTAGTGATGAACAGCTTTGCTCGTGTTGTTGAGCCACATACCTCTTATTTATCACCACGTAATGCAGAACGCTTTCAAATGGATATGAATTTATCGCTTGAAGGTATTGGTGCAGTTTTACGTGCAGAAGAAGATTACACCGTTATTCAAAGTGTGGTCACCGGTGGGCCTGCTGATAAATCAAAACAGTTGAAAGCAAAAGATCGTATTGTTGGTGTTGCCCAAGATGACAAAGATTTTGAAGATGTTATCGGCTGGCGTTTAGATGATGTAGTGGAAAAAATTAAAGGACCTAAAGGTACAACGGTTCGATTGCAAGTGCTGTCAGGTGAGTCTGATGATGAGGCAAATATTAAAGTTGTCACTATCGTGCGCGATAAAATCAAGCTAGAAGATAGGGCGGCTAAATCTGAAGTTTATTTCCAAGAGACAGGTTTAGAAACTACAGACACCGATGAACAAGCAAAAAACAAAGGTAAAAAACTAGGCGTTATTACCATACCTAGTTTTTATAATAACTTATCTCGCGATGTTAAAAAAGAATTAGACGCGCTGAAAGAACAAGAAGTACAAGGAATTATTATTGACTTGCGCGGTAACGGCGGTGGTTCTTTACCAGAAGCTACTTTACTGACCGGTCTGTTTATTGATAAAGGTCCTGTTGTTCAAATTAGAAATAGTGCTGATCGTGTTGACGTGCACCGTGATAGAGATGGCATCAGTTATTATGATGGTCCATTAACGGTTATGGTTGATAGATATAGTGCTTCTGCTTCTGAAATATTTGCTGCTGCCATTCAAGATTATGGCCGTGGTGTTATTATTGGCGAGCACACGTTTGGTAAAGGCACGGTTCAACAGCACAGAGGTTTAGGGCGTGTTTATGATTTATACGAAAACCCTTTAGGGAGTATTCAATATACTATTGCTAAATTTTATCGTATAAACGGTGGCAGTACTCAACATAAAGGTGTGTTGCCAGATATCGATTTTCCTACCGCGGTAGATCCCGAAGACTGGGGTGAAAGTAAAGAAGAAAACGCTTTACCTTGGGATCACATTGACAAAGCGCAGTATACAAAATTGAGTGATGTAGGTGCCGACGTTTCCTACTTGACTTCGCTTTATCAGCAACGTATCAAAGAGAATGCTGAATTTAACTATTTGTTGTCTGATATTGAAAAATATAAAGCAGAGAAAGATGATAAAACTATCTCATTAAATTTAGAAACTCGTAAAGAAAAACGTGAAGAGGGAAAAATTAAACAACTTGTTCGCGCCAATGAACGTTTAGTTAGTATGGGCGAAGAAAAGGTTGAATCCTTAGATGATTTACCTGATGATTTAGATGAACTTGATCCCTTCTTAGATGAAACGGCTCGTATTACGTTTGATTTAGTTAGTTTGGGAAAAGTAGCTAAAAAATAATTTATTTTTAAATTGAAAAGCCGCCTATAGGGCGGCTTTCTTATATCTTGAGTTTAATATTTTTATTTAAAATAAAAGAATAATTATTAAAAACCGAATAAATATACATGTAATAAAATGTACCCACTAAACCTAAAATCATTACCACAGAGAGCGTTTAGTGGGGCATCGCGACTCGTGATAAATAGTACTAATAAAACTAATGCCAATAACGATAACAAGGTTAACTTTATATTATGTCAAAGCAAGCACCCTCAGAAATTGAAGTGGTAAAAACGATAAAAGCGCCAAGTATGCTAGATGCTTTTATTCCCGTGATTTGCCTAATCGCTTTTTTAGCGGTGGCGGTGCTTTATTTTGGCAATGACTCCTCTTATGGCCCTAATCAAATCGGTTTGCTTGTTGCTATGGGCATTGCCATTGTTATTGGTCTTAAAAATGGTCATGTTTGGCATGATATTGAAAAAGCTATTGTCAGCGGTATAACCTTATCCCTTGGGGCTATTTTAATCTTGTTAGCGGTGGGCTCGTTAATTGGTACTTGGCTACTGTCAGGCACTGTACCAACAATGATTTATTATGGTTTGCAAATTTTAGATCCCAGTTGGTTCTATGCCGCGGCCTGTGTTATTTGTGGTATTGTTGCGTTAAGTATTGGCAGCTCTTGGACAACAGCGGCAACTATTGGTGTTGCGTTAATTGGCATTGCGCAAGGATTAAGTTTAGACCCTGCAATCACTGCTGGTGCCGTTATTTCAGGAGCTTATTTTGGTGATAAAATATCACCTTTATCTGAAACGACAAACTTAGCACCAGCGGTAGCAGGCAGTGAGCTTTTTTCACATATTCGCTATATGTTTTGGACAACAGTGCCCTCTATTTCAACAGCATTAGTGCTCTTCTTATTTCTTGGTTTCGCGGAAGAAAATGTTGCTAGTACAACGGCAATTGCTGATTTAAGTAACCAATTAGCAGTGCATTTTAATGTCAGTTGGCTTAATCTTGTACCGTTATTGGTTCTACTCACACTAGCCATTAAAAAAGTACCCGCGTTCCCAGCAGTAGCCATTGGCGCTTTAATTGGTGGTTTATGGGCCGTGTTATTTCAACAAGAATTAATCTTAAAATTAGCGGGTGAAAATGTTGATATTTTAACAGCTAATATTAAAGTGGTATGGACGGCTTTTTTTGATGGCGTCAGCATAGAGACAGGTAATAGTGAACTTGATAAGCTATTAAGCGGTGGGGGCATGGCTAAAATGTTGAATACTGTGTGGCTTATTATGTGTGCCTTAAGTTTTGGTGCAGTACTAGAGCATTTAGGCATGTTACGTAAGTTTGTTAGCGCTATTTTATCTGCAGCAAAATCGACCGGAAGTTTGATTGCTAGCACTGTGGCTACTTGTATAGGTACCAACTTAATTACTGCCGATCAATATATGGCTATTGTTATGCCAGGACGCATGTATAAAGAAGAATATCAGCGACGTGGATTACATCCTTTAGTATTAAGCCGTACATTAGAAGATTCGGGTACTATAACGTCACCGCTTATTCCTTGGAATACTTGTGGTGCATACATGTATAGCGTCTTATTGGTAAACCCTTTAGATTATATTTTTTATAGCTTTTTTAACTTAATGAATCCTATACTAGCCGTAGCTTATGGATTTATTGGCTTTAATATTAAGAAGCTTGCTAACAAAGTTTAGCTATTTACATCATGCCTGTTTGTTTACAGGCGTTTCTCCTTTTAAATGTGGAACATTTATGACTCAATCTACTTCTCGTTTTTTAGCTGATTACAGCCCGGCAATTTTTACTATTGAAACCGTTAATCTAACCGTGCAATTAAATGACCTATCTACGCAAGTTATTAATGAAATGACGGTTTTGCGCCAAGAAAATAGTCACGAAGCTAGTGATAAAAATAACTCAGCAGTGCTTGTTTTAGATGGTGAACAGCTTAACCTTATTTCAGTGGCTATAAATGATCAGCAGCTAACCGCAGAGCAATATCAACTATCGGCCAATAACTTGTCTTTGAAGACTGTTGAGACAAACTTTAAATTGACGATTGTGACTGAAATCAATCCAGTTGATAATACCTCGTTAGAAGGCTTGTTTAAGTCAGGGGATGCTTTTTGTACGCAGTGTGAAGCAGAAGGTTTTCGCCGCATAAGTTACTATCTTGATAGGCCAGATGTTATGGCCACCTTTACCACTAAAGTCATTGGCGATAAAAGCCAGTACCCGTATTTATTATCAAACGGCAACAAAATTGCTCAAGGTGATTTAGCCAATAATCAACATTTTGTCACTTGGCATGACCCTTTTCCAAAACCGTGTTATTTATTTGCTTTAGTTGCTGGCAAGTTTGATCTACTCGCTGACAGTTACACGACCAGTTCAGGCCGAGAAGTCGCCTTAGAGATTTTTGTCGATCAGGGTAATTTAAATAAAGCTGAGCATGCTATGGCCTCATTGAAAAAATCAATGGCATGGGACGAGAAAACCTTTAATTTAGAATACGATCTTGATATTTATATGATTGTTGCGGTAGATTTTTTCAATATGGGCGCAATGGAAAATAAAGGCTTAAACGTTTTTAATAGTAAGTATGTTCTGGCAGATAAAACCTCGGCTACAGATACTGATTATTTCAATATTGAAGCGGTTATTGCTCATGAATATTTTCATAATTGGACCGGAAATAGGGTTACCTGCCGAGACTGGTTTCAACTCAGTTTAAAAGAAGGTTTAACTGTTTTTCGCGATCAACAATTCAGCGCTGACATGCACTCAAGTGCAGTGACTCGTATACAAAATGTTAGGGTATTACGTTCGCAACAGTTTGCTGAAGACGCCGGGCCAATGGCACATCCTATTCGACCTGAAAAAGTATTAGAAATGAATAATTTTTATACCTTAACTGTCTATGAAAAGGGCTCAGAAGTTATTCGAATGCTACATACCTTGCTAGGAAAAAATGGCTTTAGAGCAGGCATGGATTTATATTTTAAACGCTTTGATGGCATGGCTGTTACTTGTGATGATTTTGTCAATGCGATGAGTGATGCATCAGGAAAAGATTTAAAGCAATTCAAATTATGGTATAGCCAATCGGGAACGCCTTCAGTTAGAGTGTTAGAAAGTTTTGATGAAGCAACAGGTATTTATCATTTAACCTTAGCACAACGATTACCGGTGACCTTGAAGCAAACATCACCGCAAGCATTACATATTCCTATTATGATAGAGTTAATTTGCAGTGATGGTACACAAAAAAACCAATCACACCTGTTGGAGTTAACGCAAGATAGTCAAAGCTGGCAATTTTCAACTTTTGCTAATAAACCGACCTTAGCTTTACTTGCAGATTTTACTGCACCAGTGAAAGTCAATTTTGCGCAGGATCATGACAGCTTATTAACTATTATTGCCAAAGCAAACAATAGTTTTTGTCGCTGGGATGCAGGGCAAAAGTTTTTAATGTCTACTATTCAACTGTTAACGCAAGCGCCTGATTCGATTTTACCTAAGCAGTTATTAACTTGTTTTACAGATATTTTATCTGCCAATGATGATCCTGCTTTTATGGCCGAGCAGTTAGCTTTACCAAGTTTTGATGAGGCAGCTGATTTAATAGAGCAAGTTGCACCAATTGCTTTGATTAATGCCATTAAATCTTTAACATTATTTATAGCGCAAGGGTTAGAGCAACAACTCGTTGATAAGTTTGAGACCTGCAAAGCTTTGTTAGCAGACAATAACCTATCAGCAGCTGATATGACGGCAAATCGAGCCTTAAAAAATACTTGTTTGTTTTATCTATCATCATTAGCTCAACATGAAGAGCTCGTTATTCAACAGTTTGACTGTGCTGATAATATGACTGACTCCCTCGCTGCGTTAAATTGCAGTGCGAAAAACAACTTAGTTTGCTTTACTGCTCAAATGCAACAATTTGAGCAGCAATGGTTGGAAACACCGCTTGTTATGGATAAGTGGTTTGCTTTAGGGGCGAGCCAAAATAGTACTGCTATTTTTGATAAACTCAATGAACTCGCAAACCATTCTCATTTTAGCTTGAAAAATCCGAATAGAGCTCGTGCTTTACTTGGCGCTTTTGCGATGAATAACCCCGCTTATTTTCATTGTGAAACGGGTCAGGGCTATCAGTTTTTAGCACAAAACATTGCTAAGCTTAATGAAATTAACCCACAAGTAGCATCGAGACTATTAACACCCTTAATTCAATTTAAAAGTTTTGCTCAAGCTAATCAGGTGCTAATGAAAGCAGAATTACTAAAACTGCAAACGTTGCCTAACCTCAGTAAAGACTTACAAGAAAAATTAACCGCCGCTTTAGCTTAGTAAGCCTCAAAACAGGCGGGATTTGAATCGCGCCTGTTATACCATTACAAATAAATATGTGATCACTCTAAATAGACTAAATATCCCAATAACCAGCTATTGCTCAATCAGCGGCTTGTTCTTGAAAGTTTATCCACATTTATATTAATCACTAATTTACTGTCACTGCTATTACTTTTAATTTATGGTTTTATCGCAGCATGAAATACTATTTTTCCCTAAAAATGACAACAAAAGAGTTTTTACCTTATTACCAAGGTAAAGCGCAAACTATTGTTGTAACCAGTAACCAAGGCTTGCGATTACAGTTTCCCGCAATGCATATGCGATCGTACTTGAAAAGTGATGGAATTAGCGGCTATTTTTGTTTGCATACTGAAAATAATAAATTTTTATCATTGACTGAAGTTAAATGATTTTTTTTAGAAAAAAAATTGTTAGAGTAATAGCTTTAAACAGTGGTCAGACCATTTTGTCCGGTATCTTTTATTTTTTTTTTGCTAAACAAACGTTATTTCATCAACTTAGTGAAATTAAACTTATTTAGCTGTTTTTGTTTTAAACGCTAGTTTTAAACAAGGACGAATTTAATAGTTTATATTAAAGGCAAGCCATTAAAATATAGCAGATTCACTATCGTTTTTTGACTTGCCAGACCAGTTGAATAATGCAATTATTGTTTAATCTACACCTGTAGAGAAATACATATAAAAAATAACGATTTCAAGCCACAAGTTATAAGCTAAATAATAACCATATGCTTAATGTGTCTTGATTCGCTACTGGGGAGAATACCAATGAAAAATAGCTCGCGCAGTTTTAACAAAAAACCTATCTCAATAGGAATTACCGCTGCACTTTCCATGACTTTGTTAACAACAACTTTAAGTTCTCAAGCCGCAAGGTGGGAATTTGGTGATGTCGAAGTTAGCTTCGACTCTACTTTTAGTGCAGGTTCTAGCTGGCGAACTGAAAATCGCAATTGGAACGATAACGTTGCCAAGGCCAACAATTTAAATAATGGCTTTGATTTTAGTAATTACCATACTGCAGGAAATCCTAATCCAAGTAGTGCAACGATATGGCAAGGAGCAGGTAATTATTCAACTAATGGTGATAATGGTAACTTAAATTATGATGCAGGAGAGGCGTTCTCTCAGATTTTTAAAGGTACTCATGAGTTAGATATTCATTATGACGGTATGGGCATTTTCGTACGTGGTATGTACTATTATGACTTTGCGATGATGGATAGCGACCGAGACTGGAATAATCAGCTTAGTGGTCTGGCTAATAATCCTTGTGATGATAGTGAAGCTAAAAAACAAGTGTGCTCTGATGTACGTCTACTTGATGCTTACGTTTATGGTAATTTTGACCTAGGCGATATGCCTATTTCAATTCGAGTTGGTCAACAGGTGATTAGTTGGGGTGAAAGTACATTAATTGGTCATGGTATTAGTGAAATTAACCCCGTTGATATCGCGCGTTTAAGAGCACCAGGTGCAGAATTAAAAGAAGCCTTTATTCCGTTTGGCGCTGTTTGGGGTTATTTAGGCATTACCGACAATTTCAACATAGAAGCCTTTTATCAATATTCTTGGGAAAAAACAGTATTACCACCACCAGGTAGTTATTTTTCTACCAATGACTTTGCGGGTGACGGCGGTAATAATAATAATGTACAACTTGGTTTCTCTGGCAATCCTGATATGGATGTTAATACATTAATCGCTGGCTTAAACCAAGTGGGTGGTATGGTGCGCGCGGGTGATGCTAATGCAGCACTAGCGTACTTAGCTTATTCAACTAAAGTCACGTTAAGATCGCCAGGGAAATCTGCTGAATTAGAGCCTGATGATGGTGGCCAATATGGATTGCGTTTATCCTGGTATGTACCTGAGCTTAATGAAACAGAGTTTAGCCTTTATTATGTAAATTATCATAGTCGTAGACCTATATTTGCGGGAAAAACTGCTAACTTTGGTGCTGCATCCATTGGCGCAGACTTAGCTACTTTAGCGACAACTGAGATCACGGAAGAAAACTTATACGATCTTTCTACTTTCTCTCAGGTTAAACTCCAATACCCTGAAGATATTCAAATGTATGCGTTAAGTTTTAATACTACGTTAGGTACCACGGCGGTTGCGGGTGAAATTAGTTATCGTAAAGATGAGCCGTTGCAAGTAGATGATGTAGAATTACTTTTTGCTGCAATGCCACAGCAATTAGCAAACGCAGGGCTACGACCTGATTTTGATAATATTTCTCAATTAAATGATCCTGCTACAGGTCAGCCTTTTGAGCCAGGTCAAACGGCAAATGGTTTTATTTTATCTGATACTGTGCAAGCGCAAGTGACCTTAACGCATTTATTTGGCCCAAGCTTAGGTGCAAGTCAATTAACGGGGTTAATAGAAATTGGCGGTATTAACATTAATGATATGCCTGATGAAAGCGTACTGCGTTTAAATGGCCCAGGTACCGCAAGAAATGGCGGTATCGCAGCAGCACCTGGTTTAGAGCAGCCAATTCAAGATGGTATTGAAACCAACCCATTCCCAACAGATTTTGCTTGGGGTTATAAAATCATTGCTAAACTTGATTACTCAAATGTTTTTGCTGGTGTAAACATGTCGCCAAAAATAGTGTTTTCTCATGATGTCGAAGGTATTACGCCTGATCCACTATTTTTGTTTGTTGAAGATAGAAAATCTGTAGCACTTGGTTTGAGCTTCGATTATCAAAGCAGTTGGAAAGCAGATATAAATTATAATAGTTTCTTTGATGGCGTTGGTACGACTAACCAACTAGAAGATCGTGACTATGTATCTATTAGCATTAGTTATTCAATTTAAGAAAAGGCAACACTTATGAAACCCCAAACCTTTACAACTTATACCGACAAAAAAAGTACTTTGAAGAAAAGTGCTTTATTAACATTAGCGGTATCTGTTGCTCTTGCTTCGACAGTGGTTAATGCAAAAATTTCTGCTGATGAAGCAGCAAAATTAGGTAAAGAATTAACACCAATGGGCGCTGTACAAGCAGCGAATAAAGATGGCTCAATACCTGAGTGGACAGGCGGTATCACCAAAGCACCGGCAGGTTATACTATAGGTGAACACCACCTTGATCCATATCCAAGTGATAAAGTGCAATATTCAATAACGGCTAAAAACGTAGCAGATTATAAAGAGCTGCTAACACCAGGCCAATTGAAATTATTTGCCACTTACCCGGAAACGTTCAAAATGGATGTTTACCAAACTCATCGTAGTGCCTCTTACCCTGAACATGTTTATAAAGCAGTTAAAAATAATGCTACTCGCGCTGAATTGGTAGAGGGTGGTAATGGTATTAAAAATGCCGCTGTTGGCATTCCTTTTCCAGTGCCAAAAGATGGTTTAGAAGCTATTTGGAACCATATTGTTCGTTATCGTGGTGAAGCTATCGTTCGCCAAGGTGGTCAAGCAGCTCCTACCGCTTCTGGTAATTATACTTATGTTGGTTTTGATGATGAGTTATTGCTTCCTTATAATGTTAAAGGTGCTACGTCAGCTGATCTAGAAAAAACCAATATTTTGTTTAAGTTTAAGCAGAAGGTTACTGAGCCAGCACGCTTAGCAGGTACTGCTTTACTTGTTCACGAAACCATGAATCAAATAAAAACGCCTCGTCAAGCATGGACATATAACACAGGTCAACGTCGTGTACGTCGTGCGCCTAATGTGGCTTACGATGCACCTGGTAGCGCTTCAGATGGTTTAAGATTAACGGATGATTTTGACATGTACAACGGTGCACCAAACCGTTATAACTGGACACTTAAAGGCAAACAAGAGTTATTAATTCCATACAACGACTATCGTTTACATAGTGATAAGTTAAAATATGACGACATTCTTCAGGCGGGTCATATTAATCCTGATCTAGTGCGTTATGAAAAGCATAGAGTTTGGGTCGTAGAAGCTAACTTGAAAACAAGTACTCGTCACACTTATAAAAAACGGGTTTTCTATATCGATGAAGATAGCTGGCAAGTTGCTATTGCCGATATTTATGATAACCGTGACGAATTGTATCGTGTTGCCGTTGCGCATGGCATAAATTATTATGATGTACCCACACAGTGGTCTACACTTGAAGTGTATCATGACTTTCAATCACGTCGTTATATAGCTATGGGTTTAGACAACGAAGCTAAGATGTATGACTTTTCAGTTGAGTTAAAGGACAAAAGCTTTACTCCATCAGCACTTAGACGAGAAGGAAGAAGATAACTTTATTGTAAGTAAAACGGTTGACTGTGCCAGCCGCTTTACTTACAACCATTTTATATTTATAGGTATTATGGTTAATATTTGTTTTTATATAGTATTTTTTAATTGTCATAAGAGCTTCTACCATGCGTTTTATTACTCCTGTTTTTTTCAGTTTTTTTTTGTTGGGCTTGTTTATTCAAACAAGTACTGCTGCAGACTTATCTTCTTTATTTCCCTCGGTTAAAGCACCATTAGCCAGTAAATCTTTATTACTAGACATCACCAACATCGGACAAGAAAAATTAGTTGTCGTTGGTGAGCATGGTCACATTTTACTGTCTACTGACGGACAAGAATGGCAACAAGCCAATGTGCCATTGCAAACAACATTAACCAGTGTGTTTTTCTTTGATAATAAATTAGGTTGGGCTGTAGGGCATGATGCCACGATTTTGCACACCAAAGATGCGGGCTTAACATGGCAAGTACAGCAATATAAACCTGAACTTGAAAAACCCTTGCTTGATATTGTTTTTAAATCGCCATTCGAAGGTCTTGCTATTGGCGCTTATGGCCTTTTTTTCCGTACAAGCGATGGTGGAAAAACATGGCAAAATGAATTTCATGATGAATTCTTATTACCCGACGATATTGATTACTTAGCCGAATTAAAACAAGAAGATGAAGAAGCCTATTTAGATGAAGCCTCGTCAATTTTACCGCACTTTAATCGTTTAGCTATTGATGGCAGAACGCTTTATTTGGTCGGTGAAATTGGATTAATTGCAAAAAGTAATGACTTTGGTGTTAGTTGGCAACCCTTTGATGAAATATATCAAGGCTCATTTTTTGATTTAGCTCGAACACAAAAGGGCAACTTGCTAGTTGTGGGGTTGAGAGGTCATGTTTTTAGAAGTTTACAAAATGGCACACCATGGCAGCAAAGAGCCACTGAAACGACAGCCTTAATTAATGATATTGTTTTAGCGGATAAGAATAGAATTTTTTTATTAGCGAATAACGGCACTTTGCTTGAGAGTGTTGATGATGGTTTAAACTATCGTCAACTAATGCAAAAAGATGGCAAAGCACTTGTCGCAGGTGTTTGGTTTAATGGCAAACTAATTGTTGTTTCAGATGTTGGTATTAAAGTTATTTCTTTGTAATTACCCGTATTTTTAGTTAGCAGTAAATTAAATAAGTATAAAGTTGGATTATAAAATTTTATGAAAATATCCCTTGCAAACCGTTTAGAAATTGGCCTTTTCCGTCATAAGTTATTTGTACTTATGCTTTTTGTTATCGCCAGTTTTTTCTTGATTTTTCAAGCAACGAAGATCAAATTAGACGCTTCTTTTACAAAAAACATCCCTTTAAACCACAGTTATATGAAAACTTATTTAAAGCATAGTGAAAATTTTGGCGGTGCTAATAATATTTTAATTTCTGTCTGTAATAGTGAAGATGATATTTTCACGGCCGATTTTTTTAATGCCCTTAAAGGTGTGCACGATAAGCTGTTTTTTATCCCTGGTGTCGATCGTATTCAAGTAAAATCTTTATTTTCTCCTAGTACTCGCTTTGTTGAAGTTGTTGAAGATGGTTTTGCTGGCGGCCCTGTTATTCCTTCTGACTTTCAAGCAAACGAACAAGGTTTAGCGGTAGTTAAAGCCAATATAGAAAAAGCGGGTATTGTTGGTAGCATAGTCGCCGATGATTATAGTTGTGCAATGGTGAAGGCATCATTACTCGACTTCAACCCTGATACGGGTGAAAAACTAGATACCTTAAAAATGGCAGCACAACTAGAGCAAGAAGTTAGAGCCGAATTTGAACGGGGTAATATTTCAGTGCACATCATTGGCTTTGCTAAAATGGTGGGTGATGTTGCTGAAGGGGCTAAAGGCGTTGTGGTGTTTTTTGCCATAGCCATTGCGATTACAGCTGTTATGGTCTTTTTCTTTTGTCATTCGGTTAGTTTAACGTTATTACCTATAGTGTGCTCTTTAGTTGCTGTTGTTTGGCAAATGGGCATGTTATCGACATTAGGCTTTGGGCTTGACCCTATGTCTATCTTGGTACCTTTTTTAGTGTTTGCTATCGGTGTTAGTCATGGCGTACAAATGATTAACTCGGTTGTTAAAAAAGTACATTTAGGCCAAAGCTCTCAAGCAGCAGCACAAGCAAGTTTTAGAGCTTTGTTAATCCCTGGCGGCATTGCTTTACTCTCGGATACGGTTGGCTTTTTGACCTTACTTTCAATCGACATAGGAATTATTAGAGAACTTGCCATTACCGCCTCTTTAGGTGTAGCAATGATCATTTTAACTAACTTGATCTTATTACCATTGTTAGTGTCATATTTAACCATTACCCCTAAAGATAGAAAAAATGAAGCTGGTAATATTAGTGAAGAAAGTACTGTGTGGCGTGTAATGGCAAGCTTTGCTACTAAAGGTCCCGCGACAGTGATTTTAATATTAACTGTAATCTTATATGGTTTGGGCGTGTTTAATTCTCAGGATTTAAAAATTGGTGAACTGCATGCTGGAGCACCCGCATTACATGAGTCATCACGTTATAATCAGGACACTTTCTTAATCACCAATAAGTACGCTATTAGTGTTGATTACATGTCCATAATTATAGAAACAACCCCTGATGCTTGTACTTATTACGATACGATGGATACCATTGATAGGTTTCAATGGCGCATGGAAAATGTAACGGGTGTGCAATCAACGGTAAGTTTAGCGTCTATTTCAAAATTAGTGAATGCGGGTTATAACGAAGGTAACCCCAATTGGCGTGTGATCCCTCGCAATCAACAAACGCTAGTGCAATCTATTGCTCGGATACCCTCATCAAGTGGTTTATTAAATAGTGACTGTAGTGCCATGCCAGTGGTTTTGTTTTTGAAAGATCACAAAGCGGAGACCATTAACCGTGTTATTAAAGAAGTTAAAGTTGCCGCACAAGAATTAGGTGGCCAACATATACACTTTAAACTAGCTTCTGGACCTGTTGGTGTGATGGCGGCAACCAATGAAGCGGTTGCCGAAGCGCAATTACCTATGATGATTTATGTTTATGGCGCGGTGATTCTTTTATGTTTATTAAGCTTTAGAAGTGTTCGAGCTACTGTGGTTGTTGTATTACCGCTTTACGTGGTATCAACATTAGCACAATGGTTAATGACCGCCTTAGATATTGGTTTGACCGTATCAACTCTGCCAGTAATCGCCTTAGGGGTTGGTATTGGCGTTGATTATGGTATTTATATATTATCGACCATGAGCACTAAACTTAAAGAAGGTGCCAATGTACATGACGCTTACCTTGCTGCCCTTAAAGAGCGTGGCAGTGCTGTATTAATTACCGGTATCACGTTAGCGATAGGTGTTTCAACTTGGTTTTTTTCTGATTTGAAGTTCCAAGTAGATATGGGCGTATTATTAACCTTTATGTTTTTAGTCAACATGCTCGCCGCTATTATCGTGTTACCAGCCTTATCAGCCTTTTTATGGGCTGATAAGAAGCAGTAAATTTATTAGTGTTTTTTTTCCTAAAACTCCCTCATCTTGTAATGAGGGAGTTTTTACACTATATAAAATCACTATAACGTGAGTTTGTTTTACTTCAATGACATTATTGATGTTTTTATTTACCTATTTAGTGATTAATTACGACCCGCCATAACACCGCCATCGACATCCCAAACAGCACCCGTAACCCAAGATGTTTGCCCTGATAAAAGAAAAGCAATGGTACTGGCGACATCATCGACATTACCTATACGGCCAATAGGGTGAAATTCATTAAAACTTGCCAATGCGTCATCCAATTCTGAGGGGTCGATAAAAGACTGGTATATTGGGGTTTTAACTACGGCAGGTGCAACAGCATTGACCCTAATATTATCATCAGCCAATTCCATAGCCATATTTTGCGTTAATGAATGCAAACCTGCTTTTGCCATCGAATAAGCAGAAGAAGGGGTTGCTTTCACTGCTTGTTTAGCCCACATAGAACCAATATTAACGATGTTACCACCGCCATGCCGTTGCATATTGGCAGCTACCGCTTGCGAAATAAAGTAGGTGGCTCTGTTGAGTTGCATATAAATGTCATAATCTTCAGTGCTATGCTCTAAAAAGGCTTTCGGACTGAAATAACCTGCAGCATTGACCAGATAACTTATGTTGTTATCTTTGTCATTAATAAATGCTAGCAATTTTTGTAAATCTTCTGTTTGATAAAGATCGGCTTGAATAGCACAAGCTTGACCAAGTCCAGTAAGAGATTTAAGTACTTTTGCTAGTTTTTCACTGTTGCGCCCAACAATGACCACCTCTATTTGTTGTTTTATTAACTGTTTTGCTGTTGCTAAGCCCATACCACTAGAGCCGCCAATAATGAGTGCTTTACCTTGAAAATTAAAATTCATAATGTGTTCCTGTTTATCCCGTAATTACGGTTGGTTAGTGGTGTATAATTAGTTTGAATACAGCTAAATGATAAACAAGGGAAACAGACAAAAACAGTAGGCACAAATGAGTACACTAGGTGTAAAGTGGTACAATATTTTGAATTATAAGGATATTTTTATTTTTGATGTCGATTCAACGACTCTGTTACCGTTAACCTTCGTTGATGTCTTGCTGGAGTTTTTCTAATTCATCTAAAATATGAATAAATTTATGGCCAAAATTAGTGACGCTGTATTCTACTCTGGGAGGGATTTCATTAAAGGATTCTCGATGGAGAATGCCAAATTCAATGTTTTTCTTTAAACAAGCATTCAGTACTTTAGTAGACAACCCTTCAACATTTCTCACCATTTCTCCGGGTCTGTTAATATCATTATTGAGTAAGTTATATACCGTCAGTGACCATTTACAGCCAACAATGGTTTCAACCATGCGGGCAGATTTCTCTGGTGAAGATTTTCGAGTGAATTTTATTGTCTTACTATTCATAAAGATGTACCTCAAAGTGCTTACTAAACCATTTTGTGCATGCTAGATAGAGTGGTTATTTAACGTTAATATTACGCCACTTATTGATACAGTTATGTAGCCTTGCACAACCACTTACAAGGTCTAAGGGAAATTATATGTTGAATATGAATGTTAATGAAAGGGTTGTTATTGACACTAACCATCAACCTTGGATAGCGAGTCCTAAGGCTGGTGTATGGCGTAAACCTTTGTCCAGAGAAAAAGCGGAGCAAGGACATGCGACCAGTTTAGTTAAGTTTGATGCGGGCGCAAATTTTAGTAAGCACGATCATCCATTAGGAGAAGAAATATTGGTACTGTCTGGGGGCTTTTCTGATCACACAGGGGATTATCAAACGGGTAGCTACTTGCGCAACCCACAAGGCTTTATACACGCCCCCTTTAGTAAAGAGGGCTGCGTGCTTTTAGTTAAGCTACATCAATTTAAAGACGGCGATAATGGACACATTGTTATTGATACCCAAAGCCAACCATGGTCGGCGGGCATGGGCGGTTTAGAAGTCATGCCTTTGCATAGTTACCTTGGCGAATCAACGGCATTGGTAAAGTGGCCTGCAGGTGAGTGTTTTCAATCTCATAGGCACTATGGCGGTGAAGAAGTTTTTGTCATTAGCGGTGAATTCATTGATGAACATGGCCGTTACCCCCAAAACACATGGATCAGAAGCCCTCACTTAAGTGAGCATTTTCCCTACGTTGAACAGGACACCATTATCTTAGTCAAAGTAGGACACTTGTAATTAATACGGTTAATTACATATCAATAATTCATTAACAAAATTTGTTAGAACCAAGCATATTAATGACTATTAATAATCGATTTTATCGAGAAGAGTAGTACAAATATTATCGTGTTATCGTTATCATTAAGCCAAAAAATTTTAATAGTAATAATTTACCTCCAAACTGCATAGTTAATCAGGAAATAGTGAAAATAAGCTGTAGTTATTTAGACTATTGCATAAAAGGCTAAAAGATATGAAAAAGTCGGCTCTATTTACTACAAAAAGTTTCGTATTTAATACAAAAAAATCCTCGCAATTGCTTAAATTTATTCATAAAATCTGTACTATACTTTAAAAGCTTTTAGTTTAAGTTTTACGTTGACTTGTCAACAAAGCTTTTAAAGTAATATTTATAATCATTATATAAAAACAAAATAAACCCAATTATTACAAATTTCTTTTTAATTTTAGTTTTAAAATTTTAATTTAACTCTTAACTTAAAAAAAGAGCAAAAGGAAAAAACATGGCGTTAATAAATGGTTCACCCTCAGTGATACTAAAAAACGTAGCACAATTAATTAAGAAAAAAGTACCACAAGAGTCTGCAATACTCGTAGAGCAATTTGCTGACTTACTGTATAGCAATATTTCATCCCTTGATTTAGCCAATAGAAATGATAGTGACATGTATGGCGCTACGCTAAGCTTGTGGAGTTCGTTAAATGAGCATACTGACGATGCGCCCGTTATCCATGTTTTTAACCCGTCGGTAAGTAAAAATGGTTGGAAATCAAGCCATACCATTATTGAAGTGATTGTAAAAGATATGCCATTTTTGGTCGATTCAATCAGAATAGCTTTAAATCGATTAGGTTTATCTCCTCATTTAATGCTGAATTCGCCGTTAAAAATTGTCCGCAACAAGCAACAGAACATTATTAAATTAGCCTCTGCGGTTGAAAGTAAAATAAAAGCAACATCACAAGAAACTATATTTTTCATAGAAATTGATCGTCAATCTACTCAGCAAGAGTTAAACAAAATTAAAGATGAACTGTTAAGCGTTGTTGAGGATATTTCTTTAACCGTAAATGATTGGCAACCAATGCTTAAAAAATTTAGCGTTATTATTGACGAGATCAAAAAAGCTAAACTACCGGGCACTAAAAAGGCCAAAGAAGATACGGTTGAATTTTTAACTTGGTTAGCGACTAATAATTTCACCTTAATGGGTTATCGCTCGTATGATGTTAAAGCGGTGCAAGGTGACATAAAGCTTGAAGCAGTTATAGACTCTAGCTTAGGGCTAATGAAAAACTCTAAAGGTACTAAAAGCCGTTTGATTTCAAGCTTAAATGAATCAGGTCGTGATATTGCCTTAGGTGATAATCATTTAATTTTAACTAAAACAAATTCACGTTCAAGAGTACACCGGCCTGCACAATTAGACTACATTGGTGTAAAGCGCTTTGACAGTAAAGGAAACGTCATTGGTGAAGAGCGCTTTATCGGCTTATTTGGTTCTGCGTATTACACTAACAGTGCTTTACACTTACCGTTAATAAAAACCAAAGTGATGGACGTTTGTGCTGCCTCAGGATTTGCAAAGGGCACCCATGCTTTTAAAACGTTAATCAATATTTTAGAAACTTACCCAAGAGATGAAATACTGCAATGTAGCATTAATGAGTTACTGCAAAATGTGATGGGTATTCTACAAATGCAAGAGCGTGATTATTGCGGTCTTTTTGTTCGGCGTGATGCTTTTGACCGGTTTTATTCGTGCATGGTGTATGTGCCTAGAGAGCGTTATAACACTAAGTTGCGAATGGAGACGCAGCGTTTGTTGCAAGAAACATTTGGCAGTGATGAAGACGTAGAGTTTACCACCTATTTTTCAGAGTCGGTGCAAGCAAGAACGCATTATATTGTTAGGGTTAACTCAACAAAAGCAGATATCAACGTGAAAGAAATTGAAAAGAATTTAAATGAAGCAGCCCGTAACTGGGATGATAAACTCGTGAGCGCGCTGTCTGCCAATAAAGGTGAAGTTGCCGCTAAAATCTTAAGTCGTAAATATGCTAATTTTCCTCAAGCTTATAAAGATGCGGTGTTACCTGGCTCTGCTATTGTTGATATTGAAAAACTAGAGCGAGTAAACTTTTCTGATGGTTTAGAAATGTTGTTCTATCAACCGTTAGAAGAAAAAGCGGGCAGCCGTTTTGTAAAACTAAAACTTTTCCACAAGGGTGATCCTATTCACCTTTCTGATGTGTTACCAATGTTAGAAAACTTTGGTTTACGTGTTATTGGTGAAAGCCCTTATGCAATCAAAGCGTCTGATGGTGAAATGTTCTGGATCTTAGATTTCTCTATGTTAATTACCGGTGATAGTGATTTCAACCTTCACACCGTACAAACACTTTTTCAAGATGCCTTTGCTAAAGTCTGGCAAGGCGGTTTAGAAGATGATGGTTTTAACCGCTTAATTTTAGGGGCAGGGTTAGAAGGGCGCAGTGTTTCTATTTTGCGTGCTTACGCTAAATATGAACGCCAAATTGGTGGCCGTTTCAGTCAAAGTTATATTGAAGATACCTTTGCTCGCTACCCAGATATTGCACAGTTATTAATTAATCTTTTTATTCAACGATTTGATCCAAAGAGCAAGTCCAGTGATAGTGCTAAAGAGAAAGCGCACACCAAGCTTTTAGATACCATCGAAAGCTCATTAGATAATGTTGCTAATTTAGATGATGATCGAATCATTCGCCGTTTTGTCGAAATGATCAGCGCAACGATTAGAACTAACTATTTCCAAGTAGACAAACTCATGGGCGAGAAACCTTATATCTCGTTTAAAATTACCCCTGAAAAAATTAGTGAAATGCCACAACCTGTACCTAAATTTGAGATATTTGTTTATTCTCCTCAAGTCGAAGGTGTGCATTTACGTGGTGGAAAAGTTGCCCGTGGTGGTTTACGTTGGTCTGACCGACGTGAAGATTTTAGAACAGAAGTTTTAGGCTTAGTTAAAGCACAACAAGTTAAAAACGCCGTTATTGTTCCGGTAGGTGCAAAAGGAGGGTTTGTTTGTAAACAGCTACCAACAGGCTCTCGTCAAGAAATATTTGAAGCGGGTAAAGAATGTTATCGCACCTTTATTCGAGCCTTACTTGATATTACCGACAATATTGTTAATGGTGAAGTTGTACCGCCGATTGATGTTGTGCGCCTTGATGAAGATGATGCCTATTTAGTTGTTGCCGCCGACAAAGGTACTGCAACTTTCTCAGACATAGCGAATGGTATTTCAGATGAATATAACTTCTGGTTAGGAGATGCTTTTGCCTCGGGCGGTAGTGTTGGTTACGATCACAAAGCCATGGGGATCACCGCAAAAGGGGCTTGGGAGTCGGTTAAACGTCACTTTAGAGAGATGGATGTTGACTGTCAAACCACTGATTTTACCTGTATTGCTATTGGTGATATGGCCGGAGATGTATTTGGTAACGGTATGTTGTTATCAAAACATATTTGCTTGCAAGCCGCTTTTAACCATCTACATATCTTTATTGACCCTCAGCCTGATTCAGCGAAAACGTATCCTGAGCGTGAGCGCTTATTTAATTTACCGGGTTGTAGCTGGGAAGATTACAATAAAGAGTTGATTTCAGCAGGCGGCGGCATCTTTAGCCGTCACGTTAAATCAATAAAGCTCACGCCACAAATTAAGAAGATGATTGGCACACAAAAACAAAGCATGTCACCTAATGATTTAATTCAAGCCCTGTTAACCATGGAAGTTGATTTACTGTGGAATGGCGGTATTGGTACTTACGTGAAAAGTAGCAAGGAAACCCATTTAGAAGTAGGCGACAGAGCGAATGATTCACTACGCATTAATGGCGCAGAGCTAAAAGCTAAAGTTGTTGGTGAAGGTGGTAACTTAGGTTTAACGCAACTTGGTCGTATTGAATTTGCTGCCACTGGTGGTCGTATCAACACTGATGCTATTGATAATGCTGGTGGTGTTGATTGTTCAGATAATGAAGTGAACATTAAAATTTTGCTAAATGGTTTAGTACAAAATGGTGATTTAACCGTTAAACAGCGTAATAAACTGCTTTATGATATGACGGATGAAGTGGGTGATATTGTTATTGAAGATTGTTATCGTCAAACTCATTCTTTATCTATTACCGACATACGCGGCGTTAATCAATTGAAAGAGCAAGTACGCTTTATTCATGAGTTAGAACGTACCGGTAAGCTAGACAGAGGGCTAGAGTTTATTCCTGATGATGAAGAAATCGCTGATAGGTTATCAAAAGGAAATGGCTTAACAAGACCAGAGCTTGCAGTATTACTTGCCTACAGTAAGATGGTTTTGAAAGAAGATCTTGTTCATCCCGAAATCACGGATAACCCATATCACGATAGATTGTTAATCAACTCGTTCCCTAAGCAGCTGCGTGATAAATACCAAGAGCAAATGCAGCATCATCCACTTCGTGCTGAAATTATTGCCACTAAATTAGCCAATAAAATTGGTAATGACATGGGCTTTAACTTTGTTAATCGTATGCAGGAAGAAACAGGTGCTACCGTTGCTGAAATAGCGAATAGCTATACCATGGCCTGTGCTATATTTGAGCTGGAAGACTTTTGGCAGAAAATAGAAGTGTTGAATAATAAAATATCAACCGCTATTCAAACGGAAATGTTATTCCAGTATCGCCGTACGGTCAGAAGAGCAACCCGCTGGTTTTTACGTCATCGTAATAAGTCTATGGCTATTGAGCAATCAATTGCCTTATATCAACCAACCTTTATTATTATGGCGAAAAAACTCAATAGCTTAATTATTGAAAGCGAAGCGAGTCAATTACAACGGGTTGAAAATGATCTAAGCTCTGCAGGAGTACCCAAAGTAGTCGCCTTGAGAATTTCGCAGTTGAGTACCATTTTTTCGGCACTGGATATTGCTGAAATTGCTGAAGAAGATGGTCGCGATGTTGAGCTAGTGGCCAGTTTATACTTCAAACTTGGTGTACGCTTAGAGCTGCATTGGTTCCTAGATCAAATTACTCGCCAAGCGGTAGGCAACCACTGGCAAGCACTGGCTCGGGCATCATTTAGAGAAGAGCTCGACTGGCAACAACGTTCACTAACATCCGTGGTATTACGCTGTGATTGTTCAGCTAAAGAGAAAGATCTTGATGAAATGCTTGATACATGGGTTGATACAAATGCTCAACCATTAGAGCGCTGGAAACATATTCTAGCTGACTTTAAAGTAGGCCAAACCCATGAGTTTGCTAAATTCTCAGTAGCGCTAAGAGAGCTGATGTTACTTAGCTTAAACTGTCAAAGGCTTACCAAAGAAAGTTAACCTTTACCGTTAAAAGCAATGTATAAAATGTGCATTAACTGATAAAATCCTCGCGTAACTTATTCATATTTAAGTTAAGTGGGGATTTTTTATTTCTGCTAGCAATGCATTATTAATTAGAGGTGTTATGTTTTATCCTGCTATTCGCAAAGTTCTATTTCAATTCGACGCTGAAACCATTCATGAGTTAACTATTAAAGGGCTTAAGAGAACTGGCTCGTCACCGTTAAATGCTTTTTACAAGCAACGCGTTACCGAAAAGCCAGTTAAGGTTATGGGCATAAACTTCCCTAACCCATTGGGCTTGGCGGCAGGGCTCGATAAAAATGGTGAATGTATTGATGCTTTTGCAGCAATGGGCTTTGGTTTTGTTGAAGTAGGCACCGTAACACCACGACCTCAACCCGGTAATGATAAGCCGCGTATATTTAGACTACCTGAAGCGAATGCTATTATTAACCGCATGGGTTTTAACAACAAAGGCGTTGATTATTTGGTCTCACAAGTACGTGCTGCCAAATTTAAAGGTGTTTTGGGTATTAATATTGGTAAAAATAAAGATACACCAGAAGAAAATGCCAAAGATGATTATATTCACTGTATGCGTAAAGTTTATAACTTCGCCACTTACATCACTGTGAACATTTCTTCGCCAAATACCCCAGGTTTACGTTCATTACAATATGGCGATGCCTTAAATGAATTACTATCGGCATTAAAAAAAGAGCAGACAAAATTAGCTGAACAATATGATAAGTATATTCCTATTGCCGTAAAAATTGCCCCAGATTTAAATGAACAAGAAATCAATTCTATTGCTGCATCACTCATTGATAACAATATTGATGGTGTTATTGCTACTAACACCACTTTGTCTAGAGAAGGTGTTGAGGGGCTTGAGCATGGAAGCGAGCAGGGCGGGTTAAGCGGTGCACCAGTGAAAGATAAAAGTACCACAGTGATTAAGTTACTCAGTAAAGCACTGAATAATAAATTACCGATAATTGGTGTTGGTGGTATTGCTTCAAGTAACGATGCCAATGAAAAACTAGCCGCTGGTGCAAGCTTAGTACAAGTTTATACGGGGTTTATTTATCAAGGACCCCCTTTAGTTAAAGAGATAGTCAACGGGTTATGAAAGTTGAATTATGCTTTGTTACAAGTAAATTTAAAGGTGTTTTATAAAAATGAATAAATTTCTAGTGTTAGCAATTATAGTAGCAATTGTGGCGTTTTATTTAATACGCTCAAATGCCAATAAAGAAGCGGCGAAAGTAAATATTGCTGCAGGAAATGAATTTCTACAAACGAATCAAAGTGTTGAAGGTATTATTGAAACCAGCTCTGGTCTGCAATATAAAGTGTTAACGGTAGGTGAGGGTACAGAGCATCCTAGCGCTGCTTCAAAAGTTAAAGTGCACTATCATGGCACCTTACTCAACGGTACTGTCTTTGATAGCTCGGTTGATAGAGGTGAGCCCATCAGTTTTGGTTTGAATCAAGTGATAAAAGGTTGGACTGAAGGTGTGCAGTTGATGGTGGTTGGTGAAAAAACGCGTTTTTACATTCCAGCGAATTTAGGTTATGGCAATAGCGCCACTGGTAAAATCAGTGCGGGTTCATTGTTAATTTTTGATGTTGAGTTGTTGGCTATTAATTAGCCGTTTAAACTATTCTAGTTAATTAAGCGGTTAGCAGCCATAAAAAAGCGCGGTAAAAACCGCGCTGATAAATTAAACTACTTGCTATAACTAAGCTTATTAATAGCTTTCATTATGTACACTTAATACTGCTCGACCCGATGGATCGGCATTATTTTGAAAACTTTCATCCCACGCTAATGCTTCTTCTGTGCTACAGGCAACTGACTTGCCACCAATAACACAATCGGCTGCAGAGGCTAGTGGATATTTCTCTTCAAAAACGCAACGGTAAAAATAACCTTCTTTACTGTCAGGTGTATTGACAGGAAATCTAAAGCTGGCACTTTCAAGCTGTTGATCGGTAACTTGTGCTTCAACATGGGCTTTTAAACCATCAATCCAAGAGTAACCTACACCATCAGAGAACTGTTCTTTTTGACGCCATAAAATTTCTTTCGGTAAATAACCTTCAAAAGATTCGCGTAAAATCGCTTTTTCCATTTTTCCATTGCCACACATTTTATCTTCAGGGTTAATGCGCATGGCAACATCCATAAAGTTTTTATCTAAAAATGGTACGCGGGCTTCAATGCCCCAAGCAGACATGGATTTGTTTGCACGCAAGCAATCAAATTTGTGTAGTCTGTCGATCTTACGGTTCAACTCTTCATGAAACTCTTGTGCATTTGGCGCTTTATGGAAGTATAAGTAACCACCAAAAATTTCATCGGCACCTTCGCCAGAAAGTACCATCTTTATACCCATGGCTTTAATTTTACGCGCCATTAAGTACATAGGGGTAGAAGCACGAATAGTGGTTACATCATAAGTTTCTAAGTGATAAATAACTTCTTTTAAAGCATCTATGCCTTCTTGCTCGGTAAAGACCACACTGTGATGTATTGTGCCAATGCTGTCAGCAACAGTTTGGGCGGCAATTAAATCAGGAGAGCCCGCTAAACCACAAGCGAACGAGTGAACTTTAGGCCACCAAGCCTCGCTTAAATCGTTTTCTTCAATACGGCGAGCAGCAAATTTTTGGGTAATGGCTGAAATCAATGAAGAATCTAAACCGCCTGACAATAACACTCCGTAAGGAACGTCGGTCATTAAATGACTTTTTACTGACTCTTCTAACGCTTCACGAATTTTAGTCGTGCTAGTGGTATTGTCTTTTATAGCACCATATTCTTGCCAGTTACGTTTGTAATAACATTGAATTTTGCCAACGCGACTATCTAAAATATGTCCTGGAGGAAATTCTTCAACTGTTTTACAAATAGGCATCAAAGCTTTCATTTCAGAGGCAACGTAAAAGTTACCATCACTATCATAACCCGTGTACAAAGGAATAATGCCAATGTGATCACGGGCGATTAAGTATGAGTTAGTTGTTTCGTCATATAAAATAAAAGCGAACATGCCTTGTAATTTATCGACAAAATCAACACCAAATTCTTTATATAACGGTAAAATAATTTCACAGTCAGAGGCTGTTTGAAATTCATAATCAACCAATAACTCACTGGCTAATGTTTTATGATTATATATTTCGCCATTGACGGCTAAGACATTGGTTTTGTTTTCGTTATACAGAGGTTGAGCGCCATGCTCAGTATCAACAATGGATAAACGCTCATGTACTAAAATAGCATTATCGCTGTTGTAAATACCTGACCAATCAGGACCACGGTGACGTAAAAGACGAGAACATTCTAAAGCTGTTGGACGAAGTGCATCAGCACTTGTTTTTATATCTAATATACCAAAGATCGAACACATTGAAGCGCTACTCCTTTAATTAATATTGTTGAAAATCAAATTGTGAGCGTTAGTTGCTTATTCAGCTAAACACTAACGAAATGACACTTTGCCAGTTTTGGCAGAAAAAGCAATTATAAAATACTTAATTGTTAAACAAAATGCTTATAAGTACTTTTAAATATATTATTAACGATAAACTGTGCTCTAATTAATAAAACAAAAGCTAATAATAAAGTTACAGGGAATTGATGTGCGCTACTTTTTAACAAAACACCTTTCGTTAGTGGTGTTATTTACCCTTCTTTTTAATGTCGTATGTGATGCAAAAGCTACGGATGTTAAAGCAATTGAACAAGTTAATAGCCGTGAAGCATTAGAGCAAGTCCTTGCTCAGCATAAAGGTGAAGTGGTTTACCTAGATTTTTGGGCGTCTTGGTGTGTCCCTTGCCGAAAGTCATTTCCTTGGATGAATGCTATTCAAGCAAAGTATCAATCTAAAGGCTTTAGCGTCATCAGTGTTAATTTAGATGCCAATTATAACTTAGCGCAAAAATTTCTTGTTGAAAATCCAGCTTCTTTTACCGTTATTTATGATCCTAAAGGCAAAATTGCCAAACACTTTGCTATTCAAGGCATGCCTAGCAGTATGCTCATTGGTCGAGACGGTAAAATAAAACAACGCCACACAGGGTTTTTCACTAAAAAAATCCCAGAATATCAGCATGAAATAGAACTGTTACTGTCAAAATAACATTAAACCCGTTTGGTAAAATTATAAAAAGGAGTGATCATGAATACTGGCCATAAAATAAAATTAGCGTTAATAGTGCCTTTAATTGCTACCGCTTCAGGCTGTACTAGCTTAGGCGTTGAACCTTGGGAACGTGATCTGTTAGCAAAAGATGCAATGTCACTCACGTCTTCACCCATAGACTCGGCACTTGATGATCATATTTATTTTAGCAAAGAAGCGTCAAGTGGCGGCAAGGGTTTTGGTGGCGGCGGTTGTGGCTGTAATTAAGTGAGTGTTGGTGATTTTTTGGTAACCATAAAATGAAAACTGAAAAAACAAATATTAAAGCAGCCTTAACCATTGCTACCGCAGCTTTACTCGGCGGCAATACTGTAGCTCACGCAGAAACGACTGCTGCTAAAGAAGACAACAGTTGGGAATTTGACAGTGCTTTTCTTTTTTATAGTGAAACTGATCGTGTGAGTGCTAGTGAGGTAATTTTAAATGCCAAAAAAAGCTTCGAAGATGATGAAATATTAAACCTTAAACTCACCGTTGATGCTTTAACGGGCGCATCGGCTAACGGCGCTGTTGCTCAACCAACGGTGCAAACGTTTACTCGTCCATCAGGTAATGGTCAGTATGATATTGCCCCGGGTGATACTCCTCTTGATGACACTTTTCATGACACACGCGTACAACTTAATGCGCAATGGACTCAAGCTGTTGCTGATAATTTAACGGCCAGTGGCGGTGTTCATATTTCAAAAGAATATGATTATTTATCGCTCGGTGTTAATGGTAATATTGCCATGGACTTTGATCGAAAAAACTCTACGGTTTCACTGGGCTTTAGTCATTTTCAAGATACTTTTACCCCCGAAGGCGGTATCCCTAAACCTTTTGCTTCCATGTTAATTGGTGACAGCAGTGCACCTACTTGGGATGATGAGTTTGCTAAAACTCGGTTGGGTAGTGACGATGATAAAACCACTACCGATCTCTTGTTAGGTTTTACTCAAGTGATTAACCGTAGAATGATAATGCAATTTAATTATTCATACTCAATGGTTGATGGTTATTTAACTGATCCCTTTAAAATATTAACGATTGTTGACGATAATGGTATTGCTCAAGATTATGTTTATGAGTCACGACCAGACTCTAGGGTAAAACAGAGCATTTATGCGCAATCACTGTATCATTTTGACACTAACGTTCTTGATGTGTCTTATCGATATATGTGGGACGACGGGGAAATAACCTCACATACAATTGACTCACGCTTTACTATTCCTTTAAGCGATAGTTTCAGCAGGGAAAGCTATATACAACCACATTTTAGGTTCTATCAACAAAGTGCTGCTGATTTTTATCAACCTTTTATCTTGGCTAGTGAACCGTTGCCAGTATTTGCCAGCGCTGATTATCGCATCGGTGAAATGACGGCGTTCACGATTGGCTTAAAATACGGCCTATTGGTCAATAATGGCCATGAATTATCGTTTCGGTTGGAATATTACCGTCAAACACCAACCGATGCGGGTTTTGATGAGCCAGGTGTACTCAAAGAAGTTGATCTTTATCCGAGTGTCGATGCTATGATTGCTCAGGTAAGCTATTCATTTTAGTATTTATTATCAGTAGAAAGTTATTTGAAAAACAATCGAGCAGTAACCTTAACTCAATGCCAAGACGGCCATAGCTTGAATTTTCAGGCCATGGCTAGTGCTTGTGAGGTGATCATACAATCTAGCGATCAACAACTCGCGAAAGAATTAGGCAATATTATTGCTAATGAAGTGTGGCGTATAGAAGATAAATACAGCCGTTATGATCAAAACAGTGTTTGTAGTGACATAAATAACAGTGCAGGCCAAACCGTTAGTATTGATGAAGAAACCTATTTATTACTCAATTTTGCCGAGCAATGTTATCAGTTAAGTGATGGCTTATTTGATATTACCTCGGGTGTTTTGCGTAAAGTTTGGCGTTTTGATGGTAGTAATAAGCTTCCTACTAGTACTCAAGTAGCTAAATATTTATCTTATGTCGGTTGGCGAAAGGTTCAATTTGATCAACAACAAATCACATTTGTCAAAGGCATGGAAATTGATTTTGGCGGCATTGGTAAAGAGTATGCCGTTGACCGAGCGATTATTTTAGCTAAACAGCTAACCGACTTACCTGTGCTTGTTAATTTAGGCGGCGATTTAGCAGTGACAGGCGCGCGTTTAAATAATGCCCCTTGGCAAGTGGCTATTGAACACCCTGATGTTGATAGCACTGAGGCTAATATTGAAAGGAATATTAAAAAAAGTAGTACTGAAAGTGGTATTAAAAGTAACTCACCAGCAGACATGATTATTTCACTAAAATCTGGCGCTTTAGCAACAAGTGGAGATGCACGTCGATATTTACTCAATAAGGGCAAACGTTATAGTCACGTGTTAAATGCAAAAACAGGTTGGCCAATCGAAAACGCGCCCAGATCAATCACGGTTGTGGCGCCAGCTTGCATTCAAGCAGGTATACTTGCCACCATGGCTTTATTGCAGGGTGATAATGCTGAGCAGTTTTTGTCTGAACAAGAAATCAAGTTTTGGTCACGAAGGTAAGTTTTTACTAATAAAACTAGCATGAAGGATCACATTTACCAATCGCCATAGAGTATTATGAGTTCTAGCATTAAAAAAGCTGGTAGTCATCAAAAAGTATGATAACTACCGAAGGTACTAGTTTAAGTAGTAACCTATATGTTGGTGTAACCTAACCAGCATTTCTTCTTTGTCATTAACAAAACCTAAACGTTCAGCAAATGCACGTAAAGCTTGCTCTATTTGATTAACAAACTTGCCATAACCGTGCGGTGTTTTGTTGTGATCACTAGCAACAAAAATTAACTGTACGGTATCAACCAGCTTTGCGCTATCCCACTTGCAAGTATAACCACAACTGGTGTGGCTTGGGTTATAATCCAGCATTAATAACTCGCCATTGGCGATAACATTTTCATCTTCACCTTTGCGGATGATAGGTACTAGGTTATTCGCGATAACAGCGCCATTGTTTAAGTTTTGATTTTTAGCGGCACTAATAAAGGCGTCAGCAATTAAACTATAAAGTTCGTTATATTGCTCAACAACATTTTCACTTTTTGCTACCCAAGAGCGTACTCGTCGATTTATAGGGAAATCTACCACGGCATAAGTCATCGCATCAGTTGTACTAGGTAAGTTTTGTTCGTCGGCTAAATAGCGATTGGTCATTGATCTAAATTTGTGCGGTTGAATACCTTCTATACCTTTGTTTTTGGCAAAAAGATCATAAGCTAAATGTTGATGATCACTAATACGTACTACTGATTTGTCTAAGCCTGTTTGCTCGGCAAAGCGTGTAATTGCTTGTATTATTTGTTGATGAAATTTAGCTGAATTAACGCGCAGTTCATCACCATTGGCAAGAAACAGTAACGTGAGTTTTTTAGCTTTTTTTGCACCATCATAAAAAACATTTTGACTGGTATGATATTCAGGGTTATATAAAAACAATAATTGTTGCTTAGTTTGAGAGATCAATTTTTCAGGACTAAAGCGTACTCGAGCAAACTTATCATTGCCGATAAACTGGCTACTCTCAATGGCTAAATCATCATTAATGGTAAAAAACAAGGTAGCCAATGTTTGATAAAATTTTGCATAAGGCAGTGGCGATTTTTCATCAATTAAATCTGCATATTTAGCTAATAATTCATCTGATAATGGAATTTTAGCCATTAAGTACTGATTTTCACGGGCTGAAGATGGAATATAAACCTTGTGTTGAGTATTTCTAGTGCGTGATATTGACATAATACAACCTGCTTAATAGGGATTTCTAGTGTCTGATTAATTGCACACAGTATAGCCAAATAGGGTGATGCGAAAGATGATGTAGATCAATTTATTTTCTTAATATGCGGAACAGACAATTGACTTACTATAGGTTTTAACGCATCGTTACAACATATTAATTATAAAGAAATGTAATCCATGAAAAAATTGAAACATGAGGCCGAGTTACTGAAAAAAGCCTTAGTGATTGGTGAAAAATACGCAATAAATAGAGGCTATAAAAGCTTTTCAGCAACGAATTCCGCCAAAGATAAAGTGGAAAGTTTATATCGTTTATTGGTTAGTGATAAGTTGGTACAACCTTTAGCGTTAGACAGTGAAAGTCAACCTAATATGAAACACAAACTGGCTTTATGGATTGCTAAGCAGTTACCCGAAGGCCATGAGTTGTTAAAATAATCAGTATGCAATGTCATAATTTGTCATAACCTGCCACTGTTTTGCCATAATTTAGCCGTAAAAAAGTCAAACTTCTGTTTCATTATTAAACTTTCATCATCGTAGAGTTTAATAATGACATTACCCACTATTGTATACCCTGAAAAATCCACTGTTTTAGTACACTCAAATTCATTCACCTCACTATTTATAGTCTTACTATTATTAATTAGTACGTCTTTGCATGCTCAAGAGCAGAGTAAAGCACCGCTGTTGACCAGAGAAGATATTCCTTATAACGACGTTAAAACGGGCAGCTTATATTTGAAAAGTCCAGACGGTTACTTTATGGCGTTAAGACAAAACAGTGACTATCATGTTGACGTTAATGGCTTCTTGGCGCGCGTTAGCTTCAGCCAAACATTTAAGAACAGCAGCGAATATTTTTTAGAGGCGGTTTATGTTTTCCCGTTAATTGATGATGCCGCCGTTGACAGTATGGTGATGGAAGTAGGGGAGCGGAAGATTATCGGAAAAATAACAGAAAAACAGCGAGCAAAAAAAATCTATCAACAAGCTAAACAACAAGGTAAAAAGGCTAGCTTAGTGAGTCAACAGCGCCCCAATATTTTTACCACTAAGTTGAGTAATATTGCGCCAGGGGAAACTATTAAGATAACAATTAGCTATTTACAGTCGGTAAAGTATCACAATGATGAGTTTTCATTGCGTATTCCACTAACGATTACACCTAGATACATGCCACAAAAAGTAGCACACAAAAAAGTACAAAGGCTGAATAGCGCCACTGAAATTCAGACATCAACCGTTATCAATAACACTGGTTGGGCTAACATATCACCACCGCAAACAAGAAATAGTGCCGGGCAAAAGGTCAATATCGATATAGCACTTAATATGGGGCTCGCTTTAACAAATATTGTTAGTCGTTATCATCAAATCATCAAGCAACAGCAAAATAATACGACTTACCTTTCATTAAAGAACAATAGTGTTTTATTAGATAGAGACTTTGTGCTCACTTGGCAAGTTGCCCAAGGCACTGCACCTAAAGCGGCATTTTTTCAGATGACTGATGATAGTTTTAATTATGGGTTGCTGATGATAATGCCACCGGTAGTCAGTCAAGGTGAAACTATCAGCAAAGATGTAACCTATATTATTGATATTTCAGGCTCTATGGGTGGTGTCGCTATCAAACAAGCCAAGCAAGCATTGCATACCGCACTGGATATACTTAATAAGGATGACACCTTTAATATTATTGCTTTTAGTAACGATGCAAAAAAATTATTTCAGCGTAGCCTTAGTGCCGCACCACAAAACATTGCTATAGCAAAACACTGGTTACAAAAATTGTCTGTCGGTGGCGGTACTAATATGTATTCTGCTATTAGCCAGGCTTTACAGGTAAAAACAGCAGAAAATGTCGCTGAAAGTGCCGTTGCAAGTAAATACAAACAAGTTATTTTTATTACTGATGGTAGTGTTGCTAATGAACAAGAGCTTTTTACCTTGATTGAGAATAACTTAGCAAATACACGTTTACACACTATTGGTATTGGCTCGGCTCCTAATAGCTATTTTATGTCTCGTGCAGCAGAGCTTGGCCGTGGTACCTATCGATATATAGGCAGTATTAATGAAGTTGCTCTGCAAATGCGAAAGCTCTTTAGTGATATTAGTCAGCCTCTAATGAGGAATATTCACGTAGACTGGCCTGCTAACAACCTTGAATATTACCCTTCACTAATACCTGATTTATATCAAAGCCAGCCTATGGTGATTAGTGCAAGATGGCCAAAAGTATCGCACACACCGCAAACAAAGCTAAAATCAATAATTAAAATGACAGGGATGTTAGCTGATACAAATTGGCAAGAGCAAATACATATTGCTGAGAACATAACTTATAACAAATCAAATCAGGGATTGGATCAATGGTGGGCAAGACAAAAAATAAAGCATTTAACTCAACAACACAGACGAGGTGATGAACGGCAAAAAGTTATTTTAAAGCAGCAAATAACCCAGCTAGCATTAAAGCATCATCTTGTTTCTCCTTACACAAGTTTTATCGCGATTGAAGAGCATGTTAGCCGAAACCGAAACGCGAAACCAATAACAAAAAAAATAGCAAATATAATGCCTAAGGGATCAACACAAATGGTGCCATTGGCGAACACAGCCTTAGGCATTATGGGATGTTTTTATACAGGATTAACGCTGCTTTTTATTGGTTTATTATTGCAGCTATTGTCGTTTAAACGTAAATCACTTGCGACAAAGTAAATTTAACATCATGAAAAAGCACTCAATTTGGTTTATTTTTGCCCTTGCTATTGGTTTATTAGTGAATAGTTTTTATATGGGAGCTAAAGCACATTTAGCTCAGGTTTTACTCGATTACACGTGGCAGAGTGTATTAAAGCAAGATAATAAAAAGTTAAGCCCACTTTTGTCTTGGGCTTGGGCTGACTTTCATCCGGTAGCGAAACTTACCTTCTTACGTTCTGGTTTATCACATATAGTGTTAAATACTGATTCAGGGCAAGCACTCGCTTTTGGCCCTGGTTTAACAGGAGCCGATGCTAGTAATGTTGATGGCATGACAATAATCTCAGGACATAACGATAGTCATTTTAAGGTGTTGGAAACACTAACAATGGGTGACGAGGTGTTGTTAGAAGATAGTAAAAAAAACCGACAGTACTACCGAATAGATAATACGTTAATCATTGATAAACGCTTGTCTCAGTTGTATATCGAGAATGACTATCGAGGATTGATTTTAGTTACGTGTTACCCTTTTGAAGGGGGGGTTAGTTCAACACCTTATCGATTTGTTGTGCAAGCGACACCTATCGATTCCTTACATTAGTTTCACTTTAGCATCATCTGTGCGCACTTTGTTCAAATAAGGTTGTGAGCCGCCATTTTCTGGTGCTAACTTATCTTTACTTATAAAGTCATCAATATGTCTAACAATACTGGTTTCATGAAGCCGTAGTGCTTGAGCAATCATCGCTTTTGACCAGCCTTCAAAACGAAGCAACACAGCTTTAATTCGATCTCGAATCCAGCCATCTATACTTACATTGTGAAGGGCTTTGAGGTCTATTTTTTGCTCTGTAGTTAGTTTGATGTTTTTCATGAGACTTATCATGATCCTCACCATTATATAAATCAAGCACCTTCATTGATCACGGGTATATAGAGGCATATCAAAAATATTGATTCAAGGTGACGTTAAATGTTCGCCGCCAGATAAAAGTAGTCGAGTAAAAGGCTAGAACCAAATCCAGAATGTTATTAGATCTATTAAGAAATTATCAAGATGATGTCTTACACTTCATGACTGAAACTGCGGTGTCTTTTACTAATAATCAAGGTGAGAATGACATTGGATGACTAAAGTTCATCAAAAAATATCAGGATGCTTTAGGAGCATGTAAGGCGCAGAGATGTTCTGCTTGATAAGAAGCTATCTATCGACTTGCAGAAAGCAATATGTATCTGCAAGCCTAGCACTTGAATTGCTATTCAAAAATCATCTACCTGATATATTTATTGAAGATGATGCTGAAGAGTTACAAATAAATTACCTTTTTCTGTGTAATAAATTAATGGTGATCGGGTCTATTAAGTTAACTCAACTCAATTTAGTTAATATTAATAAAGGAAAGTCCCTTGCTGCGAAGTTTTATCATTCAAGCCCTTATTTTCTTAGTTGCCTTTCAAGGCATCTCTTTGCTTCGTGAAACGAGTATGTTGTCAACAGATGTTGAGTTAATGGCAATAGCAAGCCAAGCGACTCGCAATGTACCGACCTTGATGGGAGAAACCATTAACTTAGCATCGCAAGGAAAAACAACGATTATTTATTTTTTTGCCCCTTGGTGCCAAGTTTGTCATGTCAGTATTGGTAATTTACAGGCATTATATGAAAAAAACGAACATCTTGAGGTTATTGCGGTTGTACTTGATTACACCAGTATTGATGAAGTGACCAGTTTTACCAAGCAGCATCAATTAACCTTTCCTATTGCCTTGGGAAATGAAGCAATTAAACATGCTTTTTCTATCAGTGGTTATCCAAGTTATTACGTTATTAGTGAAGAAAATACCATTATTAGCAAGTCCATGGGATATTCTTCAGAGCTAGGTCTTTATCTAAGATCTTTGTAGTGATTTAAGTTTCGTTTGTGTACACTATTACTTTCATTCTTTTTCTGTTAGAACGTGAAGGCATCCCTCTATGCAAACTCAACCAGTGCAAATTACTGATAATTTCGATAGCGGTAATATCCGAGTAATTGACGCAAGTGATCCGAGTAATATTCAGTGTGAAATTAAGCACGATAATCAATCAGATTTTTATCAATGGTTTCACTTTAAATTACAAACAGATGCTAGCAAAGCTAATGAACGTCATGAACATGTTATTCATTTAATTAATGCGGGAAAGTCAGCTTATGTTGAAGGTTGGCAAGATTATCAAGCGGTTGCTTCTTATGACCGAGACCATTGGTTTCGAGTACCAACAACGTATGATGGCGAAAAATTAACCATTACCTTAACACCAGAATATGATTCAGTATATTTTGCTTATTTTTCTCCTTATAGCTATGAACGTCATCAAGACTTACTTCATAACGCGCAAATGCACTTAGATTGTCAGCTACAAGTACTAGGACAAACGCTAGACGGGCGAGATATGAGTTTGCTTAAAATAGGTGAGGAAAGTGAAGGTAAGCGTGTTATCTGGTTAACGGCACGTCAACATCCGGGTGAAACCATGGCAGAGTGGTTTATTGAAGGTTTTGTTGATCGCTTACTTGACGAAGATGATGGCGTTGCTAGGGCATTATTAAACAAAGCTGTTTTTTATATTGTGCCCAATATGAACCCCGATGGCAGTGTTAGAGGTCATTTACGTACGAATGCGGTTGGTGCTAACTTAAATCGTGAATGGTTGGAGCCAAGCATGGAACGTAGCCCTGAAGTGTACTTAGTACGTGAAAAAATGTTTGCAACAGGCATGGATATGTTTTTAGATGTGCATGGTGATGAAGCACTACCGGTAAATTTTGTTGCTGGATGTGAAGGTGTTGTTAATTATGATACTCGCCACAAAGCGTTAGAAGATAAATTTAAAGACATTTTAATTGCTATAACACCGGAGTTTCAAGATGAACGTGGTTATGACAAGGATGAACCCGGCAAGGCTAACCCGACTGTGGGCACAAACTGGGTAGGTAATCAGTTTAAATGTTTAGCCTATACCATTGAAATGCCGTTTAAAGATAATGATTTACTGCCAGATTACAGCGTTGGTTGGTCAGATATGCGCAGTAGTTTATTGGGTCGTGATTTTTTAACGGCTATCTATCATATAACGGATGATTTAAGATAAATTATTGTCACTGCTGACCACCGAGGTGCTCTCAGTAGTCATGTTTTTTTAAGCGAAATGAATACATGTAAATAGACAAAACAACAAAATAATAATTAGAGGAAGTATACGTGCAAGAACTTGTCAACACGATTAACGGTTATATCTGGAGCTCGGCATTAATTTACTTGTGCCTGGGGGCAGGGTTATTTTTTACTATCCTCACTCGCTTTGTTCAAGTAAGACAATTTTCTGAAATGTGGCGTTTGTTGCTATCAGGAAAAAGCTCAGAACAAGGCATCTCGTCTTTTCAAGCATTAGCGGTGTCACTATCAGGCCGTGTTGGCGCGGGTAATATTGCGGGTGTTGCCGCTGCTATTGGTTTTGGTGGTCCTGGTGCAGTATTTTGGATGTGGGTGGTCGCTTTTTTTGGTGCGGCTACAGCTTATATAGAATCAGCGAATGCACAAATATATAAAGAAGAGCACGATGGTAAATATCATGGTGGCCCCGCTTATTACATTGAAAAAGCCATGGGACAAAAATGGTACGCATGGCTTTTTGCCATTGCAACAATTCTTGCAACGGGAGTTTTACTACCAACCGTGCAGTCAAATACCATTGGCACTGCAGTAGAACAAGTATTCGCTAATAGCGGTAGTATTGATACTGCGATAGGTGTTATTAGCTATGCTAAACTTTATACCGCAACCGGCATTGTTTTATTATTAGGTTTTATTATTTTTGGTGGCATTAAGCGTATTGCTAATTTCGCTCAAGTTGTTGTACCCTTTATGGCACTGGCTTATATATTGATTTCATTAATTATTATAGGCTTGAACATTACGCAATTACCCGGAGCATTTATGATGATCATTAGTGATGCTTTCACGCCGATGGCAGGTTTTGGTGCGGCAATAGGTTGGGGTGTTAAACGCGGTGTCTATTCAAATGAAGCAGGTCAAGGCACTGGCCCTCACGCTGCTGCTGCCGCAGAAGTTGATCACCCTGCACAACAAGGTTTAGTACAAGCGTTTTCAGTTTATATTGATACTTTGTTTGTTTGCTCTGCAACAGCATTTATGATTATTATTACCGGTGCATATAATGTACATGGTATGGGGGATGCATTTATAGTACAAAACGTTGCGAGTGATATCGCTGCTAATGGTCCACAATTTACCCAAATAGCGGTTGAAAGTGTTTTCACTGGAGTGGGCAAGCCGTTTGTCGCTCTAGCACTATTCTTCTTTGCTTTTACTACTATTTTGGCGTATTACTTTATCGCGGAAAATAATATTTATTACATCAAGCGTACCTTCAACATTCCAGGTGCTATTTTTCTATTAAAAGTGGTTATCATGAGTGCCACTTTTTACGGTACGGTAAAAGCGGCAAACATTGCTTGGGGCTTAGGTGATATTGGTGTCGGTTTAATGGCGTGGTTGAACATTGTCGGTATTATCATTATTTTCTTTATGTCTAAGCCGGCGATTAAAGCATTAAAAGATTATGAGGCACAACAAAAAGCAGGGGTTAAAAAATATACCTTTGATCCTAAAAAATTAGGGATAAAAAATGCGACTTTTTGGGAAGAAAGGATTGCAAAGCAAAATAATACTGAATAATAGTCGATAAAGTTAAAAAACGTCCCTAAGGACGTTTTTTTTTGTTCAAAATTAGGTAAAATATTTGCCATATAAAAAATAGTAATATGAGTAAGCAGATGGCAGTAATTAGTTGTCCTGGTTGTAAAAAGAAAATATCGGATAAAGCAAAAGAATGTAGTCATTGTGGTTTATCTTTACAGGCATTAGACAGTGATAAAATAGCTAACTTGAATCGAGTCAGCCGTATTCACCAAGCACAAAAGTTAATGAACTACTCTTTTGTTGCTATGTTATTATTTTGTGGCGGTTTTTTATTTATGTTTTGGGATAATGTTGAACAGGGCACTTGGCAACATACCACCGCAATGATCAGCAGTATTATTGGTTTTATTCTATATATCGTTATTCGTATTAAATTACTTTTTTTCAAACGTAATAAGAAGTAAATGTTTTCACGAACAGGCACAGCAAAGCTTATTAATAGCTAAAAGAGAGCACCATGGATTTAAATAGCACAATAGAAAATATGCCAGAAGAAATGTACCTGCGATTAAAATGCGCAGCAGAAACTGGCAAATGGCCAGAAGGTACCGTTGTTGATACAGCGCAACGAGACACAGCTTTGCAATTGATTATGGCCTATCAAGCTCGTCATTTAAACAGCGATGAAATGTTAACAATAGGCAGTGATGGTAATATTGTTAATAAGAATAAAAGGCAATTAAAAGCGCAGTTTTCTAACGCCGTAAAAGATGAGCCTATTACGCCCTGCGTAAAACCAGATATTGCTCATTTCACTGATCTTTAAAGCAGCGCTATGACTATACTGCTTATAAACTATCGCCGCTAAATTAATATTAACCACTAAAAAATAAAAAGCTCTTATGATTTTCTCTCGTTTATTTAAAACAAAAAACAAATGGCAAGCTAAAGATAGCAATGTGCGTATTGCTGCAATTAATGAAGATCTTAGTCTTGATAATCCAGAAGAAAAAGCGGTACTACTTTCTTTGCTAGCCTCTGATGCCAATGAATTAGTGCGTCGTGCGGCATTATTGAAACTACATAATATTGACGTCTATATTTCAACAAGTCATCAAAATGATCATGCTGGAGTTAAGCAATTTGCTTTATCTCAGGTCAATGCTATTTTAGCCAATAAGCACGATATCAGTTTAACCATTGAAGAAAAGCAACAGTTTTTACAACAAGCGAATAATAAGCACTTTTTAACTCATTGGCTTGAGCAAGAAGAAGAGCCGAGCTTAGTGGTTGCTTTGTTTAAGCAAACTATCCAACAGCTTACTCAACAGAGCCAGAAAAAAAATATCGCGCATGCTTTTACCCAGCTATTTGCTCAAAAACAGCATTCAGCAATACAAACACAATTACTAGCGCTGTCATTGCCTGAGTTATCCGAGGCTAGTTTACTGACTAAATTGTTAAAAAAATCAGCATCAACAGCGGTTAGTGCCATTATTGATGAAAAACTGGCACAATTATTAGCCTCGAAAGAAAAACCCGAAAAACTACAGAAACAATTACAACTGCTTTTATCTAAACTGCTATCATTAAAAGATACCGCTGATTACAGTCTCTATCAAACTAAGCGCAGTGCATTAGAAACAGAATGGCATCAAAGCTTAGCATCATTTTCCTGTTTAAGTGCTGAGCAACAAGCAACATTTTCGCAAAAATATCAAAAGATCAGCGCACAATTAAGTCAAATATTTGCGCCTAAAGCTGAGGCTTATCAGCAAGATATTATTGCTCAACAATTACTTATTGATAAACAAACCGCTCAAGAGCATTTTATCGCTGCGATAGCCAATATCAATCAAGTGATCACCACCGCCGTTTTTGAAGATCAAAGCTTAGATCAACAAGTCTTTAGCCAACAATTAGCAGAGCTTGAGCAAAAAGTGGCTGATAGTGTCTTAAATAAAGTAGAACAAGCTAAGCTTAAACAACAAGTATCAGCGCTTGCTAAGCGTTTAACACAGCTACCTGAAATTGCTCAGTCGGTGAGTGAGGCAACATATCTACTTTCGAAAATATCGCAACTGACTTTGCCACTGACCATAGCAGATCTCAATGATCGTCAGCATACTTATCAAGATTGGTTAGTAAAATGGCAAGCAGTAGAGAATAAAGCTTCAGGCGTATTACCACCGTCAATAAAAACGGCTCATCAAGAAATTGTAACGCTTTGGCGGCAAGGTTTAAAACCGTTACAAGCAGAGCAAAAGCAACTGTTTGCTCAAACCAAGAAAAAACTCATTGATATAAAACGTTTACTAATGAATGGCAAATACAAAGTTTGCTTTGGATTATTTAAAGGCGTTAAGCAAGCCCATCCGTTATTATCTGCTCAACAGCAACACCAGCTAGAGCGTGATTTTGAGCATGTTACCGAAAAAATGGCCGAGGTTAGTGATTGGGAACATTACATCGCTACACCACGTAAACAACAATTACTGGCAGATATAGTGGCACTGGTACAATCACCATTAGATAACCCGAATGATCAAGCTGACAAAGTAAAACAATTTCGTAAAACCTGGAACTCCTTAGGTCATGCCGATGAAGCCATAGATAAAGCATTAAATGAGCAATTTAACCAAGCTTGTGAGCAAGCATTTGCTCCATGCCGTTTATTTTATGCCGAGCAAGAAAAATTACGGGCACAACATCTCACTGAACGTAATAATATTATTGACCAAGCCAACCAAATAGCGCAATCATTTACCCAAAGCCAAACGCTTGAACAAACGGATAATGAACGAGCCGCAAACTTTAAGCACCTTGATGGTCAATTAAATAAATTACAGCAGATCTGGAATCAAACGGGTGAAGTTGATAGAAAAGAGTATCAACGTCTACAACAAAAATTTAAACAAATTTTAGTGCCAATAAAAGTCGCTATTAAGGCTTTTCATGAAAGTAATGGTAATAAAAAACAAGCTTTGATAGTTCAGGCTCAACAGCAATTAGCGGTTGATGATGTTTTTCAAGGGATAGAAAAAGTTAAACAATTACAGCAACAATGGCGTGATGTAGGTTTTGCTGGTACTCGTCAAGAAAATAAACTTTGGCAAGATTTTAGGCAAGTTAACGATCAAATATTTGCTAAACGTGAGCGACTAAAAACACAGCAACATGATGCACAAGTTGAGTTGACGGAACAATTTAACCAACGCTTAACCGATATCAAAGTGAAACTTGGCCTTAATCCTGAAAAAGCTCAGTTAAGTCAAACGATGCAAGAAACTGAAATACTCTTGTCAGCAGTAAAAGCCGATAAACCGGTAATAAAAGTGTTAGCGAATACTATTGAAAATTTTGTAAAAGACATTCAAACACAATTAATGACAATTACACAGCAAGAGCAACAAGCAAGCTGGTTAAGCCTTTTTACTTTATTAAAAAATATGGCCTCAGCAGAAAATGACATTGCCATTGAAGATATTATTAATGCGCCTGATTTTAAGCTGTTAACCAATTTTTGGCAAAAACGTTTGCATGAGCAAGTATCGCTCACTAGTAATGTTAACGCCGAAGCGCGAAATACAAAAACCTTAGCAATAGAAATATTAGCACAAGTGGAGTCACCGACAGAGTATGCTCAACAACGCATGGCAGTACAAGTACAGTTGATGCAAGAGCAAATGTTGTCGGGAGCAGAAATTGATTTAACCCAACAGCTTGTTGATTGGCTACAGCTAGGTAAACTCAGCCGTGATGATTTAATTTTGCTGTCACGGCTTAATAATGTATTTATTAACGAATAAATACATTATTGACAGAGACTATGAGGTGTTTGGTTAGTACCAATAAAGAGGTTGAAATAAATAACAAAAGTTGTCTGTTAAAAAAGCACAATGCCTATATTTGCACTGTGCCTTTTTATTTAGAATAGGAGATAGTTAGAGCTAAGTCTTATTTTATATTAGCTTTTTTCTTGATGCTATTAACAGTATGCCCGCTAACACAAGTATTATATTAGTAGCTGGCTCAGGAATACCCATATTATCATCTGAAATTATAAAGGCAAAGTTTTCAAGATGTAAGCTATGATCCATAACATAAGCGGAATAAGATTTCCCTACATTAGCAGGGCTATTATAACCACCTCCATCAATATCAACTTCGAAATCATGATCAGCTGGATTGCCACTAGTACCGTAGGTAAAGCTGTCACCCCAACCATCTAGCCAAGTTTTGAAATTAATATCGCCAACTTGATCTGAAATAGTTGATATAGCATAGTCGGACGCAGAGCCACCAAATAAAAGAGCGGCAGCTTCTTGACCTGTATATATATCAGGGTTAGTAGTCCATGATGGACCATCATCAACAAACCAAGAACCAGCAAAAGTATAAATTAAGCCAGCATTAGCTTGAAAACTAGAACAAAAAATAAATAATGCAACAAGTACGTTTTTCATAAGAGCTCCTAGAAGTAATATTTTATTCAATCTAGTTTCTGCATTATTTGAGCCAACATTTAATAAGTTGATTTTATTCATTTTATTTTTTTACTTAAAATAAAATGTAAAGATATATGACACTAAAAATATTTAACAGAGTGCAGCGAAACCTCGGAGGCTTGTAGCTGATATTTCTTCCTATAGCGATAAATTTTTTTTGCTCAACTCACCGCGCAAGTTCTCTTGCATTAATTGACAAACCTCATCATAACTAAGGTTCTGACTAAGTAAGTAATGAAGCTTGGTCAAGGTTGCTTCTAATGTCATATCATGACCACTAATGACACCCGCTTGGCTTAGGGCATTGCCTGTTGCATAACCTGACATATTTACCGTGCCTTTAATGCATTGGCTACAATTTATCACCACCACTTTCTGCTGCTTAGCTTTGGCTAAGCAAGCGAGTAGGGCGCTATCTTGTGGTGCATTACCAACCCCATAACTGCGTAAAATTAAGGCTTTAACTGGTTGGCGAATAACATTATCTACTACATCGCTACTGATACCAGGATAAAGATGCACCACACCAATAGGCTGTGGGATAATATCTCGCACAATAACGGGTTGTGCTAACTCGAGACAAGAAGATATTTGACCGGCAATAAGGCTAATATTGATGCCTGCTTCCAGTAGTGGTGGCATATTGGGCGAATCAAAGGCATTAAAACCATCGGCATAAACTTTAATTGAACGATTACCGCGATAAAGCTTATTGTTGAAGAACAAGCCCACTTCGTTTATCGGATAGTTGGCTGCAATATACAAGGCGTTCAACACATTCACTTGGCCATCAGAACGCAATTGGCTCAAGGGTATTTGTGAACCAGTGACAATAATGGGCTTGCTCAGATTTTCAAACATAAAAGACAAAGCTGAGCTGGTGTAAGCCATGGTATCTGTGCCATGCAACACCACAAAGCCATCATAATCATCGTAGTGCGCTTTAATATCATCCGCTATCCGCTGCCAATCACTGGGGGTCATATTGGATGAATCAATTAACGGTTGATACTCGCTAATGGTAAAGTTTGGCATTTCTTGATGGTAAAATTCAGGTAAGGCGTTAATCGAGGTGGTTAAATGGCCTTTGTCGGGTACATAACCTTGATGGCTTTTTTTCATGCCGATAGTGCCGCCCGTATAGGCGACATAAATATTTTTACGATTAGTCATTGCTATTGTGCGCTACAAGCCAAACATAAAGTATAGGTGCCTTGAGGATCATTAAATTGATTAATCGCCGCGAGTTCTTTTTGTAATTGACCAACAAGCTGGCTAACCGGTTTATTATCGATACTGTTCGGTGACATCAGGTCACTTGATGAAATACGGGTAAAAGCCAATAGACTAGAGCTTTTACCCATCATTTTTTGGATAAACTTATTACGAGAAGACGGCTCTTTTTCTATTAATAAGGTGTCATATTGTTCTAGCTCGGCAAGCTCAGCGGCAGCAACAATAGCGTCGGTTAAATTGCCTAATTCATCTACCAAGCCTAGCTCTTTAGCTTTAGCGCCCGACCAAACACGACCTTGAGCAATAGCATCAACTTCTTCTAAAGTCATGTTTCTGTTTTGAGCCACTAAAGTAATAAAGTTTTGGTAACCTTTATTGATACTTAACTGAAACAACTGCGCCATACCGTCAGTGAGCGGTTGAGTAGGGCCAAAACCTGCAATGTCGGTAGTGCCAACACCATCAGTATGAATACCTAGTTTGCTTAATGAGTCTTCAAACGTCATCATCATGCCAAAAATACCAATGGAGCCAGTAATCGTCGAGGGTGCCGCATAAATTTTATCCGCAGGCGCTGAGATCCAATAACCTCCCGAAGCAGCATAGGTTCCCATCGAGGCAATCACAGGTTTGCCTGCGGCTTTTAACAGCTCAACTTCTTGGCGAATTATTTCTGATGCAAAAGCACTGCCGCCGGGGCTATCAACACGTAACACGACCGCTTTTACTTGTTCGTTCATACGCGCTTTGCGTAATAATTTAGCGGTTGAATCACCGCCAATGGTACCTGGCTTTTGTGTACCATTTAAAATAGTACCTTTAGCAACAATGATGGCGACTTTATCTGTAGATTTATCACTAAAGGATTTGGTCGTAGCACTGGCGGCTAAGTAATCTTTAAAGCCAATATGACTATAACTATTACCTTTTTTATTTTCACCCACTAAATCGATTAACTCAGTACGCATTTGAGCGCGAGTTTTTAATTGATCAACCCATTGGTTTGACAATGCATATTCGGCAAAACTATTATTTGATTGGCTAAATTTATCTAATAGGTCGGTAATACTTTCATCAAAATTTTCGATAGTGAAACCACGCTGTGTAGCAACATCTTGTTTGTATTGTCCCCATAAATCGTTAAGCCATAGTTTATTGGCTTCTTTGGCTGCTGCCGACATATCGTCACGTAAAAAGGGTTCTACCGCAGATTTAAAAGTACCAACACGGAAAATATGCTGCTTAATCGCCAACTTTTCTAATGCTGATTTAAAATACATTTTATAACGGCCATAACCATCAAGTAACATAAAGCCCTGTGGATTTAACCAAATATCATCAGCGTAACTGGCAAGGTAATATTGATCTTGTGAAAAGTTATCTCCTAGCGCGATGATTTTTTTACCTGAACTTTTATAGTCAACCAGCGCCTTACCTACATCTTGCAGTTTAGTTAAGCCAGCGCTTTGTAACCCTTGTAGCTGTAATACTAATAACTCAACCCGATCATCATTTTTAGCTTTGTTAATTACGTCAATAACATCCGCTAATAATATTTCAGGGTCATCTTCTTCTTGGCCTAAGGCTTCATTTAAAAAAGCATCCATCGGGTTTATTTCATGTTTTTGTTCAACAAGATCACCCACTAAATTTAAGACTAACGCTGTTTTTTCAGGGATTTTTATTTGGTCTTTATCACTGGCAATCATAACGATAAGGCTAACGAAAAAAACGATAAAAATGAAGTTCAATACCACAGAGCGGGTCAGGGTAAACAACCACCATACACCAGATAAAATGCGTTTAAATAAATTTGCTACAGCACTCATAAATATTATCTATAATAATTTAAAATATTAGTATTATCTTACCTTAAAGTCATTTAAGTTTGATTACTAGTTTGTAAATAAATGAGTATTCCCTTAATTTTTCATCTTTATAGCAATTGTTTGAAAGTAATCATGTATATTTAGGTTCTATTCACTAAACCTAAACTCCCTTTTTAAATAAATAATATCAAATATTGAGACAGCAACCATGACACTATTGTTAACCACGTATAGAAGCTTTTTAAATAAGCTACCCGCTTTTGATGGTATTCCCGCATTATTATTGCGCTTATACCTTGCGCCTGTATTTATTATGGCCGGGTTTAGTAAAACCCAATTGTTAAGTGAAGATGTTTCGGGTTTAGCTGCGTTTATGGCTGATCCCAATATCGTTGCTTGGTTTGGTAATAGTGACTGGGGGCTCGGGCTGCCGTTTCCGGCTTTATTAGCTAATTTGGTTATTTTAGTTGAATTCTTTGGCGGCTGGCTGTTGCTTGTTGGCGCATTAACTCGGTTAATTTCAATTCCATTAATGTTCACTATGATCATTGCAGCAACAACTGTACATATTGATAATGGCTGGTTTGCTATTACGCCAACAAACCCCGATATAAGCGCAGCTAAAGTGTTGGACTGGTTGGGTGTAGATCAAGCGCAAGCAAGCCTTGATAATAGTGCTGACACTGCGAATAAACTAGCAAAAATGCGAGAGATACTAGCAAATAATGGTAACACTGATTGGCTTTATGGTAATGGTAATATTGTTGTGCTAAATAACGGTGTTGAGTTTTCAGTCACCTATTTCATTATGCTGTTAGCGCTGTTCTTTATTGGTGCTGGTCGTTATACCAGTGTTGATTACTATATGAGCAAGCGATTGTTGCCGCCTAAAAACTCTTTTTAAGCATCATCTTTAGATAAAAGCGTGGGTAGTTTATTGATGAACTCCCCACGTTTTATTGTTAAACCTTTATTTTTTTCATGACTTTGATCATTAACAACTCTCCCCAGTGATAGAGCGCCAAACCGGTTATTACCAGCAAAGCTCCTAGCAATATTTTATTATTTAATACTTCATTATTAAGCACAGATCCTAATGTTAACGCAATCACAGGTGTTACTAAGGTGATCAAGGTTACCGTACTAGCCATTAACCTCTGTAATACATAGAAATAGGCAAAAAAACCAATCAATGAACCAAATACGCCCAAGTATAGCGTTGCCCAAATAGACTTTGCTTGCCATTGGCTAACATCTACTGTGCCATCTAGCAGCAACCAAGCAATAAAGAACAGCGGCGTAGCAATTGATAATGCCCCCACGGTAGTTGCCATAGGGTGAATTGCTAACGAAATACTTTTTACCAACACGCCACTTAAACTAAAAAAGCATACCGCAATAAAGATAAACACTAAGCCGTAAATGCTATCGCCTTGCAATGAAAAGTTATCAGAGCAAACGATAGCTAAACCGATAAAAGAAACCATCATTGCTATTTTTTTTGAGGGACTAATTTTAGGCTCGGATAATATTCGTTGAGCAAAAATAGTGGATAACACTGGCGATAAACCAAAGACTAACGACAAAACACCCGATGATAAATAACCAGCGGCTAAGTACGAAAACAACATACCACCAAAAATACCTAAGGCTGAATAGCTGTATAAACGAAGTGCTTGTTTATGCCAAGGTAGTGATATTTTTTTGATGTAAATAATTAAAAAACCAAGCATAACCGCGATAAGCATTCGAAGTAATACGGCCATGGTTGGATTAATAGATTCGCTGCTCCAAACAATACCTAGTGGCGTGGTAGACCAAATTAATAATACCGCCAAATAGGCAACAGACACTTGCATTTTTATTCTCCTTATTTGCAGAAGCCCTTTGTTGATGCGATAAGTTGATAAAAACAAAAAAGCCGCAAAAGGTTATTCTGCGGCTTAATAATATAGTAGGTTAATTTTAAAATTATACTTTACTTAATTGCTCCGCATCAATTGGCCATAAACGAATGACCAAACTCTGCCAACGGTATGTTGCCAGAATAAAGTTTCGATTGAGTATTTGTGTGAGCATGGTTTGCATTGTTTTTTCCGTAAAAAATAGCTTTTTAAAAATTAATTAACAAATTTATAGTGACCTTGTGATGAAGTGAAGTCAAGTATTGATTATCCGCCTTGATGAAAATATTTTTCTACACCATTAATAGCTTTGAGTTTACACTAAAGGCATATTAAATAAGAATAGTTATCATGCAATGACCAATATTGAGTTTTTATCACAACGACAATCTACACCATTTCTCACTGACCCCAAACCTAGTGCTAAACATGTCGAGCAAATACTTGCTGCGGGTATGCGCGTGCCTGATCATGGCTGTTTACAACCTTGGCATTTTACCGTGATATCAGATGAGGGCTTGCAAAAGCTCAGTGATCTGTTTGTTCAAAGCAGTGACTCAACAACCGCTAATCTAGACAAAATAGCAAAAATGCCTTTTCGTGCCCCAATGATTATTGTTGTTAGCACAGAGCTTTGTGCCCACGCAAAAGTGCCATCACAAGAGCAATTAATTGCTGCTGGCTGTTGTGTTCATACCATGCAAATGGCTGCGATAGCTTTAGGGTATGGTGCTATGTGGCGAACAGGGGCATTAGCTTACAATCAAAAAGTAAAGCAGGGCTTGGGTATTAGTGAAGAGAATGAGCTGGTTGGCTTTTTATATATAGGCACTCCGGGTAAAGCGCAAAGATTAAAAGCAAGCAAGAGTTTTGCAACTAAAGTGAGTTATTGGCAATAAAAAAAGCCTTATCAAAGGCTTTTTTTATGCAAACGTTACCGCTTAGTAATACTGCTTAGTAATACTAAAACGCGGCGTTATTGGGCGTTCTTGGGAATGGGATCACGTCACGAACGTTTTGCATACCCGTAGCATAAGCCACTAAACGTTCAAAACCTAAACCAAAACCAGAATGAGGCACTGTGCCGTAGCGACGTAAATCACGATACCAGCTGTAATCAGCTATATCTAAGCCCATTTCTTCTAAACGGCTGTCAAGCACATCAAGACGTTCTTCACGTTGGCTACCACCAATAATTTCACCAATACCCGGCGCTAAAATATCCATGGCGGCAACTGTTTTGCCATCATCATTTAAGCGCATATAGAAAGATTTAATATCTTTCGGGTAATTTTGTAAAACTACCGGGCCGTTAAAGTGCTCTTCCGCTAAGAAGCGCTCATGTTCAGAGTTTAAATCTACGCCCCATGACACGGGATTGTCGAATTTTTTACCACAGTTTTCTAATATAGTAATAGCATCTGTATAGTCTAAACGAACAAAGTTAGTTTCAATCACTGAGGTTAAACGCTCAGTAACTGTTTTATCAACACGTTGTTGGAAGAAGGCAATATCGTCTGCACGCTCTTCTAAAACCGCTTTAAAGACATATTTTAGCATTTCTTCAGCTAAGTCAGCGGCATCAGAAAGGTCGGCAAAAGCGATTTCTGGCTCTACCATCCAAAATTCAGCTAAGTGACGAGAAGTATTAGAGTTTTCCGCTCTAAATGTTGGGCCGAATGTATACACTTTTGATAACGCGTTACAATAGGTTTCTACATTCAATTGACCCGAAACGGTTAAAAACGTTTCTTTACCAAAAAAGTCTTGTTTATAGTCAACTTTACCACTGTCATCACGAGGTAAATTTTCCATATCTAATGTACTAACACGGAACATTTCACCCGCACCTTCACAATCACTACCCGTAATAAGCGGTGTGCTGATCCAGAAATAACCTTTAGTGTGTAAGAAGCGATGAATAGCCTGCGCTAAGCAGTTACGAACACGAGCTACCGCACCGCCAATATTAGTACGAGCACGTAAATGTGCTTGTTCACGTAAATATTCAAGACTGTGACGTTTCGCGGCCATAGGATAAGTGTCAGGGTCTTCAACTAAACCTAGCACTTCAACGGCTGTGGCTTGAATTTCAAAAGATTGACCTTTACCGGGAGATTCAACCAAAATGCCGGTAATCTTTACCGAACAGCCAGTCGTTAGTTTAAGCACATCTTGCTGATAGTTTTCTAATTCATTAGGCACTATGGCTTGAATGGCGTCGAAGCACGAGCCATCATGTATGGCGAGAAAAGAAATACCCGCTTTAGAATCGCGGCGAGTTCTGATCCAACCGTGTAGGGATATAGTTTCATCAACAGGGTATTTACCCGCTAATACATCAGTAATTGCTATAACTGACATTTAATGACCTCTTATTTATATTTATCAAATGTGCTGAATTTTTTAAGGTGGTTATGTTACCGTGACTGTTATGTTTAACAAGTAAAATTTGTTAAATTAGCCCACAATAATGAAAAATGCTCAATAAATCGGAAGTAAAATGAAGCAAGCGCAAACAAAGCCAATAAAAGAGCGACGCAAATCAGCTGATTTTTGGTTTTACCTTGCCCGAACACTTAGCATAATGAGTTGGTTAATGTTTCTTTTTGCTTTGGTGATGTCTTTTTATGCTGCACCAGAGAAAAGTTACGGTATTGTCCGATATTATCAGCTAGAAATTAGACGGTTTTGGTTAACCCCATTAACGGGGTACTTATATTTGGTTATTTGGTTTAGTGCGGCCGGAAGTTTTACTTCGCAATTGGTAGATAAGTATCGCAGCCGCAGGAACATTGATAATCCACATTATCATTTGCATTTTTTACTTGTCATTAATTTGATTTGGCTAACCGTTATTTTACAACATGTACTGACTATTCAATGAACACTATTCACTCATTACCAATAAAGCAGCCATCTTCATCAAGCACGGTGGCAATGGCATTCACCAATGTGGTTAATTGCTCATTATTAATAATCAATGGCGGAATAACATAAATTAGCTTACCAAAAGGGCGGATCCACACGCCTAATTCGACAAAACGTTTTTGTATCTGTGCAACATCAACTCGCTGTAAACATTCTACTGCGCCAATGGTGCCTAGTACGCGAGTATCTTTTACCCGTGCATGAGTGGTTAATGGCATAAGTAACGAGGTTAATTGATGTTCGATAGTATTAACTTGCTGTTGCCAGTCGTTTTCAAATAATAAATCAATACTCGCATTAGCAACCGCGCAGGCAAGGGCGTTACCCATAAAGGTAGGTCCGTGCATAAAGCAACCTGCTTCACCTTCACTAATAGTGTTAGCAATGTCATTTGTGCAAAGCGTTGCCGCGAGTGTAATGTAACCACCCGTAAGGGTTTTACCTAAACACATAATATCGGGGCTGATTTCAGCCCACTCACAAGCAAATAACTTACCTGTGCGGCCAAAACCAGTGGCTATTTCATCAACAATCAGTAAAACATCATATTGATCACAGAGTTTTCTACATTCCTTAAGGTATTGAGGATGATAAAAGCGCATACCACCTGTGCCTTGCACGATAGGCTCAATAATAAATGCTGCCAACTCCTCATGGTGTTGCTCAAATAATTGTTTAAGCGCTTTAGTTTCTTCTGCTTGCCATAATTCGCCAAAGGCAATGTGAGGGGCAGGAGCAAAATAGCTTTGCATCAAGACTTGTTCAAAAATTTGATGCATACCTGTGACTGGATCGCACACCGACATAGCGGCAAAAGTATCACCATGATAACCATTTCTTACCGTTAACAGCTTAGTTTTCGACTTATAAACGATATTTTCATTTTGTTTACTGTGCCAATACTGCAAGGCCATTTTCATGGCAACCTCAACACTTACTGAGCCAGAGTCAGACAAAAATACTTTGTCTAATCCGTGGGGTGTTAAACGAATCAGTTTTTCACATAAATCAATAGCGCTTTGATGCGTTAAACCGCCAAACATCACATGGGACATTTTGGTTGACTGCTCAATTAATGCCGCATTAAGTTTAGGATGATTATAGCCATGTAGCACCGACCACCAAGATGACATACCATCAATAAGCGATTCACCACTAGCAAGATTTATATACACACCTTCAGCGCTTACCACTAAATAAGAAGGTAAGGGTGAAGACATAGAAGTGTAAGGGTGCCAAACATGATCTTTATCAAAAGCAAGTAATTCTGTGTGTTTTTTATTCATTTGTTAACTTAAGGTACGGTCATTTGTTGACAATATGGTAGAGATGGCTAGACTACTCGTTAATTTAGTTCGATGCAAACGAGTAATTATGTCCTTGTCAGTAGAATCAGCAGCCGTTAATCAGGCTACCATTGAAAAATCACCTATTCGCCATAATTGGACTTTAGCTGAAGTTGAAGCTTTGTTCGCCATGCCTTTTAATGATCTAATGTTTGAAGCACAAACAGTGCACAGACAACACTTTAATGCGAATGAAGTGCAAGTGAGTACATTGCTTTCTATAAAAACGGGCGCTTGTCCTGAAGATTGTAAATACTGCTCACAGAGCGCGCGTAATAAAACTAATCTTGAAAAAGAGCGTTTATTAGAAGTAGAAAAAGTGTTAGAAGCCGCTGAAAAAGCGAAAGCGATGGGCTCAACCCGTTTTTGCATGGGGGCTGCTTGGCGTAATCCCAAAGAACGCGATATGCCTGTTGTGTTAGATATGATTAAAGGTGTAAAGGCGCTAGGAATGGAGTCATGCATGACATTAGGCATGTTGTCTGAGCAACAAGCTGAGCAATTACAAGAAGCTGGCCTCGATTATTACAACCACAACTTAGACACCTCGCCAGAGCATTATAATCAAATAATCACTACTCGTACTTACCAAGACCGACTTGATACTATTGATCATGTTCGCAGTGCCGGGATGAAGGTATGTAGTGGTGGTATCGTTGGTTTAGGTGAAAAAGCCATTGATAGAGCATCATTATTAGCGCAGTTGGCCAACCTTCCCCAGCAGCCCGAAAGTGTACCTATTAATATGTTGGTTAAAGTTGAGGGAACACCGTTAGCCGATGTTGACGATTTAGAAAGTTTCGATTTTATTCGCTGTATCGCTGTGGCGCGTATTATGATGCCTAAATCTCATGTTCGTTTATCAGCGGGTCGTTCTGCCATGAATGAACAAATGCAATCGTTATGCTTTTTAGCGGGAGCCAACTCTATATTTTATGGTTGTAAATTATTAACCGCTGAAAACCCTGAAACAGATCAAGATACGCAACTTTTTAATAAACTAGGTATTAATACCGAAACAGTTGCAGATGACAGTGCTGTTGAAGTAAAGCAATTAAAAACAGCCTTAGTTAATGAACAGCACAAAGAGTTATTTTACGACGCTGCGCACTAAGCAATATAAGCCATAGTCAAAAAGGTAGGAGTTGCGAAGTTCAATATTTTCAATGATTTGTTCTCTAAATTCTAAATTCGAAGCTATTATTTCGTTACTCATCATAACAATGGACAATAACAAAAACTATGCCTTTTGACTTCATTAATGAAAAATTAGCACTGCAGCAGTCGCAATTTCGTTATAGGCAACGCGTGTGTATACAGCCAAGTAACATAAACTCTACGCACATCGAGCCGCTAATTACTATTGATGGCAAAAGCTATATTAATTTTTCTTCAAATGATTATTTAGGATTAAATAACCATGCAGATATTAATAAAGCCATGCAAGAGGGCGTAGATAAATTTGGTCTCTCGGGCAGCTCTTCAAACCTAGTCACGGGCTTTCATTATGCCCATCAAGTTTTAGAAGCAACTATTTGTCAGTGGTTAAACAAGCCCAAGTGTTTATTATTTTCTAGTGGTTTTGGTGCCAACATGGCACTGTTTCAAGCCCTTGGGCAAAGTAGTGCCAGTAGTTTTTTTCTAGATAAATTATCTCATGCCTCTATGCTTGATGGCGCTTTCTCGAGTAAAGCAACAGTCAAGCGTTTTGCCCATAATGATAGCAAGCAGTTAGCGAATTTATTGGCAAAGTCTGATTCAATAAACAAACTAATCGCCTCAGAAGGGGTGTTTTCTATGGATGGTGATCAAGCAAAACTGCTTGAGTTATCAAACTTAGCTAAGGCACATGATGCCTGGTTATATGTAGATGATGCTCATAGCATTGGCGTTATTGGTGAGCAAGGACAAGGTAGCAATAGCGTTATTGAAACCGATATTAGCATGGCTACTTTTGGTAAAGCCATAGCTACCAGTGGTGCATTTTTAGCCTGTGATGATCATATGCATGACTATTTAATTAATTTTGCTCGCCATTATATTTATTCAACCGCTATTCCTCCCGCGCTTGCTTGGGCAACAGTGAAAAGTATTGAGTTAATAAAAGCGCAGCAATGGCGTCGTGATAAAATAGTTGAGCTCAGTGAGTTATTAACGCACTTATTAGACCCCAGTATTAATTTGATAAGGTCACAGTCATCTATTCAAGCTATAATCATTGGCGAGGAAAAAGAGACACTTAAGGTTAGTGAACAATTGAAAAAAGCAGGCTTGTGGCTTAGTGCTATTCGCCCACCTACAGTTGCAGCAGGCAGCTCTAGGTTACGCGTAACTATATGTTCAAACCATAATATTAATCATATCAAGGCACTAGCTGACAATTTAAATAAAGCCTTAGCTAACTAAGGTGTTAAGAAGACTTTAATGACCCAACAAAAAAAACAAACCGTTGCTAGACAAAAAATAGCGAAAACCTTTGGCTCAGCAAGCCAGTCCTATGATGTTTCTGCTCGATTGCAACGTTTTTCGGGCAAACATTTAATGCCTTGGTTACCCAATAGAAATGATATAACGGTTTTAGATCTTGGCTCCGGTACGGGCTTTTTTACCGACTTATTGGCGGGTTCATATAAAAAAGTGATTGGTTTAGACTTTTCAAAAGAAATGCTCCACTTTGCCGCTCAAGCCCGCGACAAATATATCAGTTGGATTGAGGCCGATGCACATAAAATCCCTCTGCAAGATAATAGTATCGATCTTATTTATTCAAATTTAGTGATTCAATGGTGTGAACCTTTAGATGTAGCCGTTAATGAAATGTTACGGGTGCTCAAACCCGGCGGCTTAATTATTTTTACCACGTTAGTGGATGGCACCTTACATGAGCTTAAGTCATCATGGAAACAAGTGGATGATGATCAGCACGTTATTGATTTTAAAACTGAAACAGAATTAGCTGAATTTTTCAATCATGATAGAGCCCGTGTTATTGAGCATAAATGCCAAGATATAGTGCTTGAATATCAAAATGTTATCCATTTAGCACGCGAGCTTAAAGGATTAGGCGCAAATCATTTACCACAAAAGCGCAATCGTGGTTTATCAGGTAAAGATAAATGGTTTGCTATGACTGAACATTATCAAGACTTTCTTGAGCCAAACGGTGTTTATCCCGCAACTTACCGACTGTACTCAGGTCTCGTGGTAAAACTAAATAACTAACGATAACTAAATAAATTTTTTCGCCCTCGAGTCGTAATATTTCACCGAGGGATCTTCGAGCCTATACAGAATATTTATTATTCTCTGTGGTATTGATTTCAAGCGGCATAAATACATAACTAGCACCATTAACCGACAAACTTAATCGATAAATATTATGAAAAACCTTTTTATCACTGCCACAGACACCGACGCAGGCAAAACCTTTGTCGCCTGTGCAATAACACAAGCACTGATCAATGCCGGTAAAAAAGTTGCTGTTTACAAGCCTATTGCCGCTGGTTGTCACCGTGAAGAGGGGATTTTGATAAATGAAGATGCTCAACTGTTAGCTGAATTTGCTAATTGCGGGCAAAGCATCAACGAAGTCAACCCAATAACTTTTGCTGACGCTATTGCCCCTCATATTGCGGCAGAAAAGGAAAATCGCATAATCTCTATTGATGACGTAATGCAGGGCTACGAACAAGTAAAAACCATCGATGCTGATATTAGCATTACGGAAGGAGCGGGCGGTTGGCGCTTACCGTTAACGAGTCATAACCAGACTAGGCGTAATCATACAAAGCACAATCTATTTCTGTCTGATTTTGTAAAAAGCAGTCAACAAAGTGTTATTTTAGTGGTGAATATGAAGTTGGGCTGCTTAAATCATGCACTGTTAACTTATGAAGCGATTAAAGCCGATGGTTTAGAATGTATTGCTTGGATCGCCAACACAGCGTCAAACCAGCCAATGAATAACTTAGCAGAAAACATAAAATCATTAACACAATTATTACCCGTGCCTAAAATGGCTCAATTAGATTTTTATCCTGATTCAGCAATGACTTTGCATGATAAAATTTGTGCTGCCGCCAATGAAATAGATTACTCATCTTTATTACAGTAATTCATAAAAATATTGCGTAGGCGATAACTTGCTCACGCGTTTTCGCTTAAACTTACTTTTCCAACTCGACTAAACAAGCGCTAGCAATGAAGCCAGAACGCGTTTTATAGGCCGAGCTTTTACTGACCCGGTCATCGATTTGCTTTATCAATAATTCAGGTAAAGTAACATTAATTTTGTGACTCCTTCCTAAATAAGCCGTTATATCAATATCAACAATCGCCCAAAAAGCTTGCGAATGTGTGTGCGGATGTTCATTTGCATACGCTTTTCTATGATTATCGATACTCAAAGCGATAGGAATTTTTTCACCATACTCAGCCAAAATAGCCAAATGTGATTTAATACTTTGCATTATTTTTTCTAATCCTACATCAATAGAGTCGACATTAACCGAACACCCAGGTAAATCAGGAACTAAGACCTGATAAAAACCATCATTTTTTTCACTCGTAAAAACTACCGTGTATTTCATCTCACTTTCTCTTGTTTTATTAATTAATGTCTCTATTAACCCATGGTAACCCTAGTGACTCTTTGCTGTCAATCAATAGCAACCCTAGTAACCCCGTTTTATTTTATAGTGATAACCCTGGCAACCCTAAATGTGAGATGTATGGACCCCTAGTAACCCTACAAAAACAAAAGTAAACGTTCACTCTCTTCAGTCAGGTTATTTTTAATGGGGAAATTTTTTAATTTGTAATTAGCAAGGCAACATCTTTAGCGCTATCAGTTAAATAATAAAAAGAGAAATTAAATACTTCTAGAGTTATAGAATGTATTGGCAGATCTAAAAATTGATCATTATAATAAGGTGATGATCAAGAAGACTTTTGAATGACCAGATCAATCAACGTTAATCGATTGCGTTTATTACCTTATATATTTTGACGTTTAATGATTTAAAAACTGAATAAAGTGACAATTATTGTATTAGGAAATTTTATGAAAGAACTCATTCACGCTAACCCAGAATTACTCATTACCGTTGTTGGTATTGGTGGTTGTGGCTGTAATACAATTAACATGTTGTTTGATAATAATTTGTCAGAGCGAGTGAATTTAATCGCAGTTAATACGGACTTAGCTGCGTTAAATACTTTGCAAGTTGCAAATAAAATATTAATTGGCGAAACACTGACCAAGGGTTATGGCGCAGGCTCGGATCCTAATGTTGGTTTGCAAGCGGCACAAGAAAGCGAAGCATTACTGACCAATGCGATAAAAGAAAGTGACATTGTTATTATAACCGCTGGTTTTGGTGGTGGTACAGGTACTGGTGCCAGCCCGTTAGTTGCTAAAATTGCCCGTGAATTAAATATCAATTGCTTAGCCATTGTTACTTTACCGTTTGAGTCTGAAGGCCAACGACGAATGGACTTTGCCTTACAAGGAATTGAAGACATTAAAGATCCCATTCATGCCTATATCACTTTATCAAATGATCTTTTATTAGAGGGATTAGGGGAGAGTGTTGGTTTGTTTTCAGCGTTTAATCAAAGTAATGAAGTGTTAAAAAACTTACTGGTTTCTCTTGTACAAATGCTAACTGAAACAGGCTATGTTAACGTTGATAAAAATGATTTTTCGAGTATTTTATCTTATGAAGGAGAATCTATTCTAGGTGTTGGTAAAGCTGATAATGAAGGGCAAGCTTTTGATGCTTTGGAGCAAGCGCTTAATAATCCTTTAGTGTCTATTGCAAAAATAGACAGCGCTAAGGGGATTATTTTTCAATTATTTTGTAAGTCTGAACCTAAGCTTTCTACCTATAATGGCTTAATAGATCATATAAGAGAGAAGGTAATGAATAAATCAGTGCTTATTGTGCCTGGTGTTACTCTTGATCCCAACTTATCATCAGAAATTGAAATTTTAATCATTGCCTCAGGCATATCTTCACTGCCCAAAGAACAAGATATCATTAATGTCTACAAAAGCGAGGATGAAAACTATCTTGATGACGGTTTAGCTTTTGTTGATGGTGATTGTATACATAGCAGCGAGCAAGACTATACTGATATACCTGCTATCACTCGCAAGTTAATGGCAAATAAAACGATGGAGACAAAAAATGCTTAATGATGTTTTGACTTTTTGGTTTGAAGAGCTTTCTCCCCAACAGTGGTGGCAAAAGGATGATGCTTTAGATCAAAGCATTGCAACTCGGTTTACAGCACTTCACCAACAAGCCAGTCTGTGCGAATTATTCTCTTGGCGTGAGAGCGCAAAAGGGCGCTTAGCTGAAATTATCATTTTGGATCAGTTTTCGCGCAATATATACCGTGATACCCCCAAAGCTTTTGCTCAAGACTCCTTAGCCCTAGCTTTATCTCAACAAGCCATTGATGGAAATGCTGATAAAGCACTGACGGCTATTGAACGCAGCTTTCTTTATATGCCTTTTATGCACAGCGAATCTTTGCTTATTCATAAACAGGCCTGCCAGTTATACAAAAATAATGGTATTGACAGCAATTATCAATTTGAATTGCAGCACTTCGCTATTATTGAACAATTTGGTCGTTATCCCCATCGAAATAAAATACTAAACCGACAAGGAAGCGCTGAAGAAATAGAATTTTTAACTCAACCTAATTCGTCCTTCTAATTCCAGCTGAATTTTTCATCTTGAGGTAACATAGCTATATATGTCAAAACCCAATAAAAAAGGCCCGAGTAAAACCGTTGATATTTATTGTAAAAATTGTAATACCAAACTGTTCAAGTATCGTAAAGGCGGTAAGGGAGCATTAGTGAAATGCTTTAAAGAGCGCATTAGCCAAGATTATACCAGTGTTAGTTGTATTTGCCCTCAGTGTCAGAAAATATTTGCTCGAGACACCCTTATTAAAGGCACACCTGCTTATAAAATAATAGGTGGCAAAGTTTGGTTTAAGTGACAATTAACTGAACAAGGGTTATTAAAAGCTTACTTAACAATAATATCCGTTAACCAAGTGCCAATATCATTTAGTTGCTCTGGCATCACACTGTGAGCCATTGGATAGGTTTTCCATTGAGTATTATAACCCTGCTGCACCATTAGCTCGTTTGCCATTTTCCCTGCTGACATTGGAACAACATCATCAGCTTCACCATGGTGTTGTAATACCGGCGTATTTTTATTAGCGATGCTCAATTGACTCGGCAATTGATCTTTTATTGGTAAATAACATGACAATGCTATGATTGCGGCTAATTTTTGTTCAAACCTTAAGCCGGTAAATAAACTCATCACACCGCCTTGACTAAAGCCTACCAAGGTAATGTTACTTGCTGATATGCCGTTATCAATTTGCTCCTGAATTAAAGCGCGCACTAACTCCTCTGATTGAAGTACACCATCCATATCAGCTCGATTATGCAAATTAGTATTTTTAATATCGTACCAAGCGGGCATTGCAAAACCATTGTTAATACTAACGGGTTGCGTTGGTGCATGAGGAAAAATAAAACGTATAGAATGGCCTGAAGGCAAATTTAATAGTGGCACTACTGGCGCAAAACCTGCACCTGAGTCACCTAAGCCATGTAGCCAGATCACACATGCCGTGGCAGGTTTTGTAGGTTCAATGGTAATACGATCTAGCAGTGTTGTTAATTTATTCATAATATCTCATTATGTTGAATTTTTAGGCTAAAGATGACATTTTTAAAGATTAAATGTTCTGTTCAAGCGTTTAAGTCAAATTGTATCATGTTCATTCCTCAATTATTAAGCCCTTCAATCATCTGTTTTCTATATATTCTTTATGCTACTGAACGAATTACTTTAGAAAACACTCCTTGTACTAATTTATATTCCTCAGTATGCTCAGCGACGATTCAAGTTAGCTGTGTATTTAAAATGCAATCAATAACAAGCCTAGTCGTATAGGTGCAAGGTAAAAACAGCGTGAAAAAGTCTATTTTAGTCATGGGTTACTCTAATGGTATAGGTTTAGATGCCGCTTTAGCGTATCTGCTAAGGGTTGCCATGTGTATGCAACCGCTTATAATAAAGTTGCTAAACAAGCAATGGTTTTAGTTTGCTATCCCACGGTTAATATTTGAGGCTGTACTATTGAACGCTGAGATAAAAATTAATTTTATTAACAACATTGACAAAATAAGTGTTAATGATTGGCAGAGTTTACATAACTCATCTTGTCCTTTTCTTCATTATGACTTTTTTAATGCCCTTGAAAAAAGCCACTCTGTAAGCGCTCAACAAGGTTGGCAACCGCATCATTTAGTGGCAACCACTAACAATGAAGTGACGGCTGTTATGCCCATGTATGTGAAAAGTCATTCTTGGGGTGAGTACGTTTTTGACTGGGATTGGGCTGAGGCTTTTAAACGTAATGGCATAGAATATTACCCAAAATTAGTAACCACTATTCCTTTTACGCCAGTTAGTAGTGATAAATTACTCTCTTCACAACTGCAAATGAATGACTTGTTTGACCCGTTAATAGAGCATTGCCAACAAGAAAACATTAATAGCTGGCATATCTTATATTGCAATGAAATCAAGACCGCTTTACCTGAGGATGTTTATCAACGTAATACCGTGCAATTTCATTGGTTTAATCGTAATTATAAAACATTTGATGATTTTCTAAATACCTTCACTTCGCGTAAAAGAAAAAACACGCGCAAAGAGAGGCTGTCGATTATTCAACAAGACATTAAAGTTCGCCAATTGAAAAATAGCGACATTACAGAGCAAGACCTAGAGTTTTTTTATTTAACCTATCAGCTTACCTATTTAAAGCGAGGTCATCAACCTCACTTGAGTTATGATTTTTTTAAACAAATATTAGTTAACATGACCGATAATATTTTATTGATCATTGCCAGTGATGAACAAGAAGATATTGCTTGTGCGCTATTTTTTTACGACAACTCGCAATTATATGGTCGATATTGGGGCTGCACTAAGCATTATAATAATTTACATTTTGAGCTTTGTTATTATCGAGGTATTGAATTTTGCATTCAAAACAAGCTACAAAACTTTAACCCAGGTACTCAAGGTGAACACAAAATTCAACGGGGCTTCGAACCTGTGCTAACGCATTCGTACCACTGGATCAAACATCCTGCTTTTAAAGTGGCTATTAAAAACTTTTGTCAACAAGAGCAAAAGCAGATGCTAATGTATCAACAGCAATGTCGGCAACTATTGCCATTCAAAGTAGCTATTACCATCCAAAGCAATATAGTTAACACTAATCCGGTTCAACAAGTAGATTGATAAAACTGAGGAAATACAATGAATAAACCTTTTTCCCAAGCATGTGAAAATAATAAACAACCAATTTTAAACATTTTGACAACAGTATTTTCAAACACTAAACATGTTTTAGAAATTGGTTCAGGTACAGGACAACATGCCGCTTTTTTCGGTCAACATCTACTTGACTTAATCTGGCAAACCAGTGATTTACCGATAAACCATCCAGCTATTAATTTGTGGTTAGATGAAGCAGCTTTGGCTAATGTGCAAAGACCCATTGTGATTGATTTAAATAAACCTTGGCCAGTGGCCAGCAATAATCTACCCATTGATGGCTTATATACCGCCAATACACTACATATAATAAGTTGGCCATTAGTGGTTAAATTTTTTGAGGGTATAGAGCAAAATTTAGCAGTGAAAGCTAGTGTTTGTATATACGGACCTTTCAATTATCAAGACAAGTTCACCAGTGAAAGCAATGCTAATTTTGATCTATGGCTTAAAGACCGAGATATAAATAGTGGTATTCGTGATATAGAAGCCATTTTATTATTGGCAACGTCAGCAGGTCTTACTTTAATTGACGATCATGCTATGCCGGCTAATAATAGGCTATTAGTTTTTTCAAAAGCATAAAAACTAACGTCATTTTTTCTTAAGTTGGTATAAACGCTATATTTAGCCCTTATCACTCTATAAAGCTTGTCTATAACAGCGTAAGATCATACCACTTTAGATAAAAACTAGGCTTGCACTTATCCCCATAGCTATAAGTGCACTAACATAAAAAATTATGCAATTAACCGCAAAACCATCACTTAACCACGCGCTACTTATTTCTATTTGCACACCGCAATTTAAAGGTGACGAGGCAACAGAATCACTTGCAGAACTTGCTCGTTTAGTAACTACCTTAGGATTTAAAGTAGTCGGCACGCAGTCGCAAAAACAAAGTTCGACCCAAAAACTGAATGTATTAGGTTTAGGAAAACTGGCTGAAATAGCGCACCTTACCGGTAACAAAGGTGAAACTGAAGAAGGTGAAAACTTATCTGAAGAAATAGCGGATAAAACACCCTTTACTGACATTCCTTCAGACAATATTCCATTTGCCTGTGCTGATGTGGTGGTATTTGATTGCGATTTAAGCCCATCTCAGTTGCGTAATGTCGAAAGTCAATTAGGCGTAGAGGTGTTTGATCGTACAGGGATTATTATTGAAATTTTCAGTCGGCATGCTCGTACCCGAACAGCACGACTACAAGTTGAAATTGCTCGCCTTAATTATTTAGCACCACGACTTCGTGAATCAACAAGTGGTAATAAAGAGCGTCAAATGGGTAAAGGCGCTGGCGAAACTACACTAGAGCTAGACCGTCGTAAAGTACGTGACCAATTAGCCGAACTAAAACGTGAGTTAGTTAGCGTTCAAGATGAAATGAAAGGCCGACGTACACAACGATCTGAGCTTTTTTGTGTTGCTTTAGTGGGTTATACCAATGCGGGCAAGTCATCAATGATGCGAGCAATCACCGGTAGCGAAGTATTAGTAGAAGATAAGCTTTTCGCTACGCTTGATACAACGGTACGTGCGTTGCATCCAATTACTCAACCTCGAATACTAGTGTCAGATACCGTAGGCTTCATTAAAAAATTACCACACGATTTAGTGGCTTCATTTCATTCAACCTTAGCAGAAGCGCATGATGCATCATTATTGTTATATGTAGTAGATGCCTCAGATCCTTCTTTTCGATCGCAACTTGATGTTGTGCACGAGGTGCTAGAAGAAGTGGGCGTTGAGGGTATTAAAAAACTGCTGGTACTGAATAAATCAGATCAAATTAACCTTGAACAACAACAAGCGTTGATGGCAGAGTTTCCTGAGGCCATGATGACTTCAACTCGTAATCCGCTTGATATCACTAAACTGCATCAATATATCGTTAGTGTTGCCGAGCACGAAATGATTGAAGATGAGATCATTATTCCCTATACCGCGAAAGGTATTATAGGTGAAATTCGAGCAAGCATGAGCGTCACCAAAGAGGAATATGAATATAGTCATATCAAGCTCAGCGTACGGTCAAACGCGATTGATTTAGCAAGGTTAAAAAAGCGAATGCTGAGCTTATAAAGTGATGTGTTAATGTGAGTCGACTTGGAGGATGTATTCGATTAGAATTACTCCATGGTAAGTAATAAGTCTTAATAATAACGTATATTTACGGTATGATTCAGTAAATTATGATTTGATTTTCATGGACGATATTGTTGTATGATTCTAAAAGATAAAACACTTCAAAACGCTGTTTCTCCAACAGCGAAAGCAGGACAAAAACAAGAACAAGATGTTGCTTTCTTTCTAAGGCGAGAATTCAAAGACCATAAGCAAGTTTTTGTTATTAACGATTTTAAATTTACCTTTAATGATGAAACTGCACAAATTGACCATCTGATTGTTTATCCATTCGGTTTTGTATTAATTGAATCTAAAAGTATTCAAGGTGAAGTGAAAGTTAATACTTTAGGTGAATGGACGCGAAGCTTGAGTAATAAGTGGTCAGGAATGGCTTCACCAATAAAACAAGTTGAGTTGCAGCAAAAATTACTCCGAGAAATGCTATTCGAGAATAGAGAAATAATCCTGAGTAAGTTGTTTGGTATCAGGCAGCAGTCATTTGGAATGCGCTGTTGGGATAATGTTTGTGTGGTTTCAAGTAATGCAGTTATTGACCGTGACTCAATGCCTAGTGTTGTATCAAAGCAACTCGTTAAAACTGAATTCTTAGTCGATAAACTTAATGAACTGATGAAACTGAAACATAAAATCGTTAGGGTGCTAACAGTCGATTCACGGCCTGACTTTAGCGATAAAGAGTTGGACTCAATAACGTCATTTCTTATGTCTCAACTTAACAGCAAGGCTGTTAACAAAGAGCAAATCAATAAGAAAATAGCTGAGCTAAAAGCACCTTTTGAGAAATCTAATGTAATTACTCATGCCATACTTCAATGTAAGTCTTGTGGTGAAAAATCCGATTACTCGGCGCAAAATGGTCGTTACGGCTACTTTATTAAGTGTAATAAGTGTGAAACTAATACTGCAATGAAAATACCTTGTGTTAATTGTGGTAGTAAAGATACAAAGGTATCAAAAAAGAAAGAAAGCTATAGACTGAGTTGTTTAAGTTGCGATAACACAAAGCAGCTAATCAGTGAACATTAACTATCTTGAAAATAGATTGTTGTAAATTAAGTGATTATTTAAATGGACAAGTAAGGAGTGAGTACTACTAGCCTGTATGTGTTCCTGTACGTATATTCTGGCAAAGCTGGAGCCTTATTAGATGACGCCCTAAAAGGGCTAAAGTAACGACTAAGGCGCATTAAACTCCTACTTTAGCTGTTCTTTAGTTACCTAGATACAAAAAAGCCACTTGAAAGCTTTAAATAAACTTTATAAGTGGCTGATTTGTAATCTATAATTTGGTCGGAGTAGCAAGATTCGAACTTGCGACCTCACGTCCCCCAGACGCACGCGCTACCAAGCTGCGCTATACCCCGATTTACAAAACACTTTTAAACCATACTTATGCTCACAATGTGTCATTATTACTGTGATAAGTAATCTAGGGATGATTACGATAAGTACTGTTGTTTTGCGAAGCCTATATTAATGATTTATTTAGCGAATGCAACGACAATTACTTAATCAGATAAACAATTCGCAGTAAGCGATTAACTATTGCGCAATTATTTGTTTTCTTGCCCCGTTTTCAAGCTGAAACGCTTAATAAAGTGCACACCATCTATCATCAATGGAAAATCTTTATTTACGGTGATCGGGGCGGCTAATTGACTAGAGTAGCTTTGAAAATTACCATTTTGATCGATAAACACAGATTTATCTTTGTTGAAGACAATAATGCCTTCATCGGTTGTATTGGCAATAACGCGGTCTTTTTGTAAGGTCATCAAGTCATCACCATTGCTATAGCTTTTAGCATCACTTTTACTCTCAAGATCGCAACCAAGCCAGTTTTTCATTAGGGTCGGTTGTAAGTCCATATAACTAGTTAATTGCATTAACTCTTCTGACGCTTGTGTTGATGGCGTTACCAATAAAGCGGCTTTGGTTGCTAAACGTGTATCTTTTGTTTTATTGCCAATAGCGCTGATCCAAATGAAATCTTTTTGCTGTTTTTGTTTTTGCGCTAGCAGTAGGGCATCAATAAATAGCTCAAAATGATAACGATTACTTTTTGTCTCACTGCTTTTAAAGTAAATTAAATGCAGTCCCACTGGTAAGCTATTTAAACGCTCAGCAAATACTAGGGTAGAGATGTCAGTAAGTTGTTTTTGCTTAGCAAACAAAGTACTAAACCATGGGGTTTTAGGGGCACTGTTATTCTTTTCATCACGAGTATCAGCCCTAATGTCAGCTTTAGTGTTAGCTCTAGTATCATTGCTGATAACCGTGTAAGTGGCGGTTAGCTTATTTTTAGCCATTGCTTGGAATAACAACGGGGGAGTGTTTTGCAATAAAATGTCTTGTTGGTAAATACTCGGCAATGAATAAAATAAAGTAAACCAAGCATCATCAACGAGTGCGGTATCAACATGGTTGTTCAGTTGTAAGCTACTTGTGGTAACACGACGACTAAACTGACGTAACTGTTGCTCGTTCAATTGCTCATCAGTAAGTACTAAAAATACTGAGCTTGAGGTGCCTTTATCATTCAAACATTGCTGTGATGATAAACTTGGATACTGAGGAATGGCCTGACTAAATGATAACGGGCTGGTTTTTCGTTCAATATAATCATCAATATCAAATAAACCGTATTTAGTTAACAAGGTTTTGGCCGTCGCAGGGTAAGAAAGCGGTAAAACGGTATCTTGGCGCAATACATCGTAATCTAAATTTGCATCAGCCCAAATATGAGTTAAATGACTAAAAAAGAACGCCAGCACTAGGGTGAAAATGGCAAAGCGAGCAAAAATAGTTTTTTGTAGTTGTTTTAAGTGCTTCCATGCGTAATTACTGATGGTGAACTCAAAAGCTAAAATAATAATAGCCAAAGCACCACTAACAAAATAAAAGTAACTATTGTCTTTAGCTATTTCGGTAATTAAATTAATGATTTGCGAACTTGATGAGGCATTAAGGTGATAGCCCAAACGGCTATAAATAAAACCATCAAGCAATAGCAATAATAAACCTAAGGTAAATATAATGGCGCCACTGGTGCGAATGAATTTGGTGTTAGGAAAAACGAGCGTTAATGGAAACAACACTAAAACATAGCTGACAAAGGTTAAAAACGCTATATGACTTAGCCAAGTAGTAATAAGATAAACTTGCCCTAATAAGGAGTCGGGTGCTGTTTCACTAAAAAGGTAATATGAGGATAGGGCGATTGCTGCAATAATATTGAAAAAAGTAAACCAATGGCTCCAACTGATTAAATGTAATAGTTTTTTGCTATAGCTTTTTGTATCAAATGAGACCATTGATAATTGTTCTTCTTATTTGGTTAGATTGAAAAGGGCTAAATAAAATTAGTGAGTTTTTTGAATAGACTGTTTTAATGCTTGGCTAAAATTGTCTACAATAGCTCTTTGCTGGTCGGCAGGAATTTTACTAATAACATTAGTGATGGTATTTCCTAAACACATAAGCGCTAAATCGGTTGTTGCAGACTCATTAACAAGCACATCCAGTAATTCTTGAATAATTTTTTCTACACGTTCATTGGAGTATTTCGATACAATGGGCATAATGACACTTAATTGCTGATGATAAATAATATTTTCTTAGTTTATCAAATGCCTGAACAATATACTATGAGATAGACCCTTAACTATGAGTTTAATCATTTCAAATATCGCCTTACATTTTATCTCCAAAAAACAAGAGTCAGGTGAAATTTTATTACGCCTTGGCCCAGAAAAAATAGAGGTAGGTGCAAAAATCACTGCTTTTGTTGATGGTTTACACACCATTTATAATGGCAAAAGCGCTAAAGCCTACGGCAGTTTTAACGCTATGCCAGCAGAAATTAATGACGACAGTGGCAGCAATAGTGCTCGCTTTGTTGATTTAATGGAAAGCTATTTAGGTGAGCGACAAAGCTTTTATCAATTTAGTACGCAAGCCGCCAATACCTTAAAGAATGAAATTGAAAAATATGATCTTGAGGAAAGTGGTTATTTGATTGTTTGCCATTACGAATTTATGGGGGGACGCTACCTGTTAGTCGCCGTTATTCCCGTATCGGAGCATTACAGTGTTGACGGTGAGCTTAATATTTCTGCTGATCAGCATTTAGATACCACCAAGCTACAGTTAGCGGCACGTATTGATTTATTCGATTATCAACAAAATGCTAGTGGTAATCGTTATATCTCTTTTATCAAAGGGCGTGCTGGGCGAAAAGTGTCTGACTTCTTTTTAGATTTTTTAGGTTGTGAAGAAGGTTTAAATGCCAAGGAGCAAACGCAAACTTTAGTACAAGCCGTTGAAGACTATGTGTCGGTAAATCAACTTGATGCCGCAGAAAAACAACAAACGCGTAAAGAATTACTCAGCTATTGTAAAGAGCAAAAATCAAGCTCTCAAGATGTATCAGTACAAGAGGTAGGTAAGGTGATTGGTCATACAACGACTGATGCCGATGGTAACGAGCAAGACTTTTATCAATTTTGCCAACAACAATCTTATCCAATAGAAGAGTCATTTCCTCATGATCAAACGGTTATTAACAAAATAACTAAATATTCAGGTTACGGTAACGGTATTAGTTTGAGCTTTGAACGTAGCCATTTTGGCCAAGACGTGATTTATAATCCTCATAATGACTCTATAACTATTTTTAAAGTGCCACCAAATTTAAAAGAACAATTGCAAGCATTACTTAGCACTGATGATAACGATGAGAGCAGTGAATAAGTAATTGTTTCACGAAAAAACAATTACGCGTTACCAGTTTGTTTTATGCATAGTGATTAATATCAGTTAGTTATGTAAAACAAAATCGAAAGATAAAATTTATACTATTGGAAGAACAATGACAAACAACACAATCAATAACGACAGTACCAGCCAAACAACCACGCTTACCATTGCCAGACCCGATGATTGGCACGTGCATTTACGTGACGGTGAGGTATTAAAAAATACCGTTAAAGATATTAGCCGTTATTTTGGTCGCGCGATTGTTATGCCAAATTTAGTACCGCCGGTAACCAACGCCGCGCTTGCTAAAAGTTACTATGACCGGATTATGGCCGCCAAACCCAGTACGCATTTTCAACCTTTGATGGTGCTTTACCTAACTGATAATACTAGCGCTGAAGATATTATTGAGGCCAAAACGTCAGGGCTTGTTTATGCCGCAAAACTGTATCCCGCAGGTGCTACCACTAATTCTTCATCGGGTGTTACCGATGTTGATAATTTAAAAAATGTTTTTGCGGCGATGCAAAGTGTTGGCATGCCATTATTAATTCATGGCGAAGTGACTCATGATGACATTGATATTTTCGATCGCGAGCAAGTATTTATCGACACTATATTGGCGCCACTCGTTGCCAATTACCCAACGTTGAAGGTAGTGTTAGAGCATATCACCACCAAAAATGCCGTTGATTTTGTTAACAGTGCCTCAAATAACGTCGCAGCAACTATTACCGCCCATCATTTACTGTTTAATAGAAACCACATGTTAGTAGGCGGTATTCGTCCACATTACTTTTGTTTGCCTATTTTAAAACGTAACATCCATCAGGCCGCTTTAATAGCAGCCGCTACCAGTGGTAGTACTAAATTTTTCTTAGGCACCGACTCTGCACCACACGCTCAACACGCTAAAGAATCGGCTTGTGGTTGTGCTGGCTCATATACTGCCCACGCTGCTATTGAACTTTATGCCGAAGTATTTGAGCAAGAAAATGCCTTAGACAAATTAGAAGCTTTCGCGAGCCTAAATGGGCCAACTTTTTATCAACTACCCGTTAGTGATGATAAAATAACCTTAGTTAAAAAAGCTTGGCAAATACCCGCGACACTAACTTTTGGTAATGATGTTGTTGTGCCTATTCGTGCTGACGATAGCATTGCTTGGCAAGTAAAATAGTTTAGAGCACACTTAGAGAGCATAAAAATGCAATTATTTGTAGATGATTTAACCGTGATTGATTTTTCTTACCTCTGTCAACAGCGTGGTATTGTTGGTGAAAGTTGGATTGTTGATGTGTTGCTTGATGGCTCGTTAAATGAGCAAAGTATGGTGCTTGATTTTGCCATTGTTAAAAAACAAATCAAAGCCATCATTGATGATGCTGTTGATCATAAATTGCTATTGCCAATGCAAGAGCCAACGTTAACATTGGAGGCATCTTTGCACCATGCTGATCACCAAACCATTGATTTTATAACCCCGCGAGCAAGTTATCATTTGCAATCACCTCAATGTGCTTTTGCAGCAATTGATTGCGCCACTATCACTATTGATTCGGTTACCACGCATTTAACTAAAATAATTTTGGCGCAACTGCCTAATAATGTTCAGGGGTTATCATTAGTACTGCGCCCTGAAAATATAGCGGGTGATTATTACCACTACACTCATGGGTTAAAACTTCATAATGGTAACTGTCAACGCATCGCTCATGGACATAGATCCAAAATTCAAATCTTTGTTGATAATCAAAAAAATATTGAATTAGAGCATCAATGGTGCCAGCGCTGGCAAGATATTTATATTGCCAGTGAAGCCGACCGAGTAGCTAAAGCGGATATTGAACTATCATCACAAGCAGAGCAGCATTTGACACCCGATCATCAATTCTTCTCTTACACCGCACCGCAAGGGCGTTTTGATATTGCCGTGACTGCTAATGTACTTGATGTGGTTGACTGTGACTCAACGGTTGAACTGCTAGCAGATTTTATTGCCCGACAGTTGAAAAAAGATTTGCCGTCAGCAACAATAAAAGTTATTGCTTATGAAGGTGTAGCAAAAGGAGCCATTGTTAGTGTATAAATTAAAAATAATGACCAGTTTGTGTTTTTTAGGCTCTATTACCTTGTCAGCACATGCTGAAATTCAACTGTCAGGTGAAATTAAGCAGGGCGGCCTAATTATTGGTAAAACCCAAGCTAATGATAGCGTTACTTTAAATGATCGTGTTTTGCCGGTTTCTAGCAAGGGTGATTATGTGTTTGCTTTTTCAAGAAATGATAGCAATGAATACCTGTTAAAAGTCACTTCACCCGATGGCAGCATAGAGCAAAAAACCTTAGTGCCAGCACAACGAGACTATAAAATATCGCGTGTAGAAGGCATTAAAAAAAGCATTATGAATCCGAATAAAAAAGCCAACGAGCGCGCTAAAAAAGACCGAGAAATGATGGTTAACGTTAGAAAGATATCTAGCGACTTAACTAACTTTTCTCAAGGCTTTATTGCCCCTCGCAAAGCTCGTATTACGGGCGTATATGGCAGCCAAAGATTTTATAATGGCGTACCTAAAAACCCTCATTTTGGTGTTGATTACGCTGGCGCAATAGGCTCCCCCGTAAAGTCGCCTGCTGCAGGTAAAGTATTGTTATGGGTGCCTGACATGTTCTATTCTGGTGGAACGTTAGTGATAGATCATGGCCATGGTATTACCTCAAACTTTTTGCATTTAAGTGCTTCACTCGTCAAAGTAGGTGAGCAAGTGACACAAGGGCAGGTGATTGCTAAAGTGGGTAACTCAGGTCGAGTTACTGGCCCTCATTTAGACTGGCGCATGAATTGGCACAAAGTAAGGTTCGATCCACAGCTAGCGATGAAAGTGATCCCTTTAAATTAAATAATTGACCACCTCTTTAATAATGCCAGTTAACAGGTTTTTATATTTTCCTTAATTATCAATCTATTGGCTTCTTTAGGTATCTATTATTCAATAGGTAATTACTCACTATATAAATACGTTGAACTGGCAATAAGCTTTTTAATGTATAATACGGGCGTATCAGCCTTACATTCATTATTTTAATGGCTGGTGCATATCGCCAAATATCAAGTTTTTCACCATTATTCTAATCATCGCGGCATAATTGCGATGTTTATAAACAATAAAAACATGATATAAATCCAGAATAACTGCATATATATTCATTATAGGTTGACTTGAAAGCGTTTTACGGTTAATTTTGCCGACCGCTTTAAATGATGATTTTCATTGATGATACTGAGCATGATGAATACTCGGTAGAAATTTGGCGTTTGATGTTCAAAAAATAAAAATAATATTATGAAGGATCAGTTACATAGTCTTTGAACATTAAAAATGTATGTCTTGATTAGCAAGCCGCTTGAATTAGTAGCAAAAAAGCTAATAGAAATAATTTGATGAAATAGGAATGAGCAATGAATGATATGAGCAAAAAACCCCAAGGTCTTTATCGCGCCGAGTTTGAACATGACAGCTGTGGCATCGGTTTTGTCGCCAACCTAAAGGGGAAAAAATCTCACGATATTATTGAAAATGCACTCACCATGTTGAGCTGCATGGAACACCGTGGTGGTACTGGTTTTGATGTTAAAAGCGGTGACGGTGCTGGTATTCTTATTCAAATCCCCCATGAATTTTTACGCCAAGAAACTGCAACTTCGGGCTTCAACTTACCCGATGCTGGAAACTATGGCGTCGGTATGATTTTTTTCCCACCTGAGCAAAAGCAAGGCGAAGCGTGTCGAGATATTTTAAACCAAAACATCAGTGAATTGGGCTTAACCTTAATAGGCTACCGTAAAGTTCCGGGTGATAACTCTATGCTAGGTGCTGCTTCACTTGCTACTGAGCCAAATATTGAGCAGGTGTTTATAGCCAAACCGGCTGAATTGACGTCACAGGCGTTTGAACGTAAGTTATTTGTGCTACGTAAATACACCTCTCATAAAATCAATGGCAGCATTGCTAAAGAGCGCGACGAGTTTTACGTGACCTCAATGTCTTCGACTAAAATTGTTTATAAAGGACAATTTACTACTGAGCAAGTTCGTCAATATTATCTTGATCTTCAAGACGAGCGTACTGTTTCTGGCATGGCAATGTTCCATTCGCGCTTTTCAACCAACACTTTTCCTGCATGGCGTCGTGCGCAGCCATTCCGTTATATTGCTCATAATGGTGAAATTAATACTGTCCGCGGTAACATCAATTGGATGAATGCCCGTGAAGCTTTGTTCAACTCAGTTAATTTTAGCGATGCTGAATTGAAGATGTTAAATCCGATTTGTAATAACGACAATTCAGACTCTGCCAACCTTGATATGGCCATTGAACTATTAGTTTTGAGTGGCCGTTCATTAGCGCAAGTAATGATGATGATGGTGCCAGAAGCGTGGCAAACTCAAACTGACATGGATGAAACCAAACGCTCATTTTATGAATACTATGCTTGTATCATGGAACCTTGGGATGGCCCAGCTTCGTTATCATTCACTGATGGTAATGTTATTGGCGCGACACTTGATCGCAACGGCTTACGTCCTTCACGTTACTTATTAACTGAAGATGGCACTTTGGTTATGGGTTCTGAAACAGGCACCTTGTGTGTTGACCAATCAACCGTCGTTGAAAAAGGGCGCCTTCAGCCGGGTAAAATATTTATTGCTGATTTAGAGCAAGGTCGCATCATTAGTGATGACGAAGTTAAGCAACAAGTTAGCTCTGCTCAGCCTTATGAACAGTGGTTAACAGAAAACAAAATTGAGTTAGATAAGTTACCTGTACCAACGGCTTCTATTGCGCAACCACCTTTGAAAGAATTGCGTAAAATACAAAAAGCCTTTGGTTATACCAATGAAGATCTTAACTTAGTACTTGCTGGCATGGTTGGCACGTCAAAAGAGCCATTAGGCGCTATGGGCACTGATACGCCCTTAGCGGTATTGTCTGATCGTCCACAACAACTATCTCATTACTTTAAACAGTTGTTTGCTCAAGTAACTAACCCACCAATCGATCCGATTCGTGAAGAGTTAGTTATGTCATTACGCGGTTATATTGGTAGATCACTTAATTTACTTGATGAAACAGCAGCGCATTGTCATAAGGTTGAAATCGACCAACCTGTGTTAACCAACGAACAACTGCGTAAGTTACAACATATTGATAACGATCATCTGCAATCAAAAACCATTAGCATTACCTTTAAAGCTAGCGGTGGACCGGGCGAACTCAAAAAGGCGCTTGATCGTGTTTGTTTGTACGCAAAAAATGCCGTTGAAGATGATTATGAAATATTGATTTTAAGTGACCGTGAAGTGGACAGTGATCATGTCGCTATTCCATCCGTATTAGCAACAGCGGCTGTTCACCATTATCTAATTCGTGAAAAATTACGTTCTCACGCTGATATTATTCTTGAGTCGGCTGATATTCGCGAAACTCACCATTTTGCTACTGTTATTGGTTATGGCGCAGCAGCGGTAAATCCTTACTTAGCATTAGAGAGTATGTATGGTTTACGTGATGAAGGCGTACTTGATAGTAAATTATCAAATGACCAAATCATCGACAAATACACTGCCGCAGTAGGCAGTGGTTTACTGAAAACCTTCTCTAAGATGGGTATTTCAACATTACAGTCTTATTTAGGCGCGCAAGTTTTTGAAGCGCTAGGTATTAACTCTGATGTTGTCGACCAGTACTTTACCGGCACTGTTAGTAGAATCGAAGGTTTAAGCCTAGATCAAATAGCACAAGAAGCCGTTTTACGTCATCGTGAAGGTTTCCCTGAAGCTAACCGTATCGCTATTGAAAACTTATTGCCAACAGGTGGTGATTATTCTTGGCGTCATGATGGCGAACGTCATCTATTTAGCCCAACCGTTATTCGTTTATTACAGCATTCAACGGCAAGTAACGACACCAATCAATTCAAGCAGTATACCAAAACAGTTGATGATCAAAGTAAAGAAGCCTTTACTTTACGTGGTTTACTTGAACTGAGCAGCGATCGTCCTTCAATTCCGTTAAGTGACGTTGAGCCGATTGAAAACATTTTCAAACGCTTTGCCTCAGGTGCCATGTCATTTGGTTCAATCTCGTGGGAAGCACATACCACGTTAGCCATTGCCATGAACCGCATTGGTGGCAAGAGTAACAGTGGTGAGGGTGGTGAAGATCCTATTCGTTTTACACCAATGGAAAATGGTGACTCGATGAATTCGCGCATCAAGCAAGTTGCGTCTGGTCGTTTTGGCGTTACTAGCCATTACTTGGCTAATGCTGACGAGCTACAAATTAAAATGGCGCAGGGCGCGAAACCAGGTGAGGGTGGTCAGTTACCGGGCGAAAAAGTTGATGCTTGGATTGGTAAAACGCGTGGTTCAACGCCAGGTGTTGGTTTGATTTCTCCACCGCCACATCATGATATTTATTCTATTGAAGATTTATCACAGCTTATTTTTGATCTTAAAAATGCTAACCGTGATGCACGCGTTAACGTTAAATTAGTATCAGAAGCAGGTGTAGGTACTATCGCATCAGGCGTAGCGAAAGCTTATGCTGACGTAGTATTGATTGCGGGTCACGATGGCGGCACGGGTGCTTCACCATTGAGTTCAATTAAACACACAGGTTTACCGTGGGAACTTGGTCTGGCTGAAACCCATCAAACGTTGGTACGTAATAAACTGCGTAGCCGTATTACCGTACAAACAGATGGTCAACTTAAAACACCACGCGATTTAGCCATTGCTACGCTGCTTGGCGCCGAAGAATACGGCATGGCAACAACTGCGCTAGTAGTTGAAGGTTGTATCATGATGCGTAAGTGCCATTTAAATACTTGCCCTGTGGGTATTGCCACACAAGATAAAGGTTTACGCGACAAGTTTACTGGCCGTGCTGATATTCTCGTTAATTTCTTTACTATGATGGCTGAAGGTTTACGCGAAATCATGGCTGAATTAGGTTTTAGCAGCATTGAAGAAATGGTTGGTCAAACTCAGTGTCTTACGCAACGTAAAGACGTTGATCATTGGAAATACAGTGGTGTTGATTTAACGCCGTTACTGCACAAAGTAGAGTGCGATGAAAGCGAAACATTGTATAAGTCAATTGGTCAAAAACATTTAATTGACGATATTATTGATCGCAAGATGATGATTGATGCCCAAGCAGCGCTTGATGTGCAGCAAAGTGTTTCACTTGAATATGATGTTATCAATACCGACAGAACGATTGGTGCGATGATTTCTAATGAAATATCTAAGAAGTACCAAGACAAAGGCTTACCTGAAAACACTATTAACGTTAAGTTTAACGGCTCAGCAGGTCAAAGTTTTGGTTGTTTCTCAGCCAAAGGTTTACGTTTTGAGCTTGAAGGTGACGCCAATGATTACTTTGGTAAAGGACTCTCGGGTGCAAACCTTGTTGTTTACCCAAGTAAACAAGCTAAGTTCTCGCCACGTGAGAACATCCTTATTGGTAACGTAGCCTTTTTTGGTGCAACTTCAGGTACTGCCTTCATACGTGGTATTGCCGGTGAGCGTTTCTGTGTTCGTAACTCGGGCGCTACAGCAGTTGTTGAAGGGGTTGGTGATCACGGTTGTGAATACATGACCGGTGGCAAAGCGGTTATCTTAGGCGCAACAGGTCGTAACTTTGCGGCGGGTATGTCTGGTGGTGTTGCTTATGTACTTGACAATAACAATGACTTTTCTCCTAAATGCAACATGGAAATGGTTTCATTAGAAAGTGTTGATACGGATACAGAAAGTCTTGAATTAAAAGCATTAATTGCTCAACATTTTGACGCTACAGGCTCAGACGTTGCCAGTGAATTATTAAGTGATTGGAACAACAGCGTTAAGCGTTTCGTGAAAGTCATGCCAGTTGATTACAAACGAATGCAAGGTTACATGAATGATGTACGCAGCAGCGGAAAATTTGAGTCAGAGTATGACATTGCCGTTGAAGCTTTCGACATCCATTTAAACAACATAGCTAGCGCTAAAGCTTAAGCTGCCAAGGAGAATATATTATGGGAAATCCAACAGGGTTTATCAACGTAGGTCGTGCCTTGCCAACTGAACGTCACGCAGGTGAACGTTTAATTGACTGGCTTGAAGTCTATGACAAAATACCACAACAAGATGTAGAGCAACAAGCTTCTCGCTGTATGGATTGTGGTGTACCATTTTGCCAGTCGGCAAAGTCAGAGTTTGCACCAGCCGTTGCGGGTTGTCCGGTTAATAATGTTATTCCTGAATGGAACGACTTGATTTACCGTGGACGTTGGAAAGACGCAATAGCGTTATTGCATAAAACCAATAACTTCCCGGAGTTTACCGGTCGGGTATGTCCAGCACCTTGTGAAGGCGCTTGTGTGCTTGGTATCAACGCTGATCCCGTGGCCATTAAGCTTCATGAAAAAGAAATTATTGATCATGCTTTTAAAGAAGGTTGGGTTGTTGCTCAGCCGCCATCTGCCCGTACTGGCAAAAGTGTTGCTGTGATAGGCTCTGGTCCTGCCGGTCTTGCTGCTGCTGCACAGCTTAATAAAGCGGGTCATGCTGTTACTGTATATGAACGCGCCGATCGTATCGGCGGTTTGTTAATGTACGGCATTCCCAACATGAAGTTGCAAAAAGAATTAGTACAACGTCGTGTTGATATTTTAGCGGAAGAAGGCATTGTTTTTGTCACTAATACCGAAGTCGGTAGTGACATTAGCGTTGAACAGCTAGAAAGTGATTTTGATGCAGTAGTGTTATGTATTGGCGCAACCGTGCCACGTGACTTACCTGTTGAAGGCCGTGAACTTAACGGTGTTCATTTTGCCATGGATTTCTTGAAAGCGAACACTAAAAGCCTACTCGACAGTGAACATAAAGATGGTCAGTACGTTAATGCTCAAGGCAAAAATGTTGTGGTTATTGGTGGTGGTGATACCGGTACCGATTGTATTGGCACCTCATTACGTCATCAATGTAGCAGTGCCATTCAACTAGAAATAATGCCGCGTCCACCAGAAAAACGTGAAGAAAATAACAATCCGTGGCCACAATGGCCAAAACGTTTGTTAGTTGATTACGGTCAAAAGGAAGCAATTGAAACGCAAGGTCAAGATCCACGTCAGTATTTAGTAATGACTAAAAAAATTGAAAGTGACGGGCAGGGTAATGTTAAAGCAGTTCATACTGTCGATATTACTTGGCAGCGTAATGACAAAGGTCAAATGTTCCCGCAAGAAGTTGCGGGCAGTGAAAAAATACTTCCAGCCGATATCGTGCTTATCGCGATGGGCTTTATGGGTCCTGAAGGTGGTTTGATTGAGCAATTTGGTCTTGAGCAAGACAATCGCTCTAACATTGCTGCTGAATATGATAAGTTTGCTACCAGCAAGCCAGGCGTGTTCGCTGCTGGTGATGGTCGTCGTGGTCAAAGCTTGATAGTGTGGGCAATTGATGAAGGTCGTCGCTGTGCACGTGAAGTTGATAGTTTCCTTATGGGTAAGAGTTATTTACCTTAAGCAATGAACGACTAAAACTTTTATAAATTAATATAAGCTCCGTAGTAATCATTACAGCGGAGCTTTTTTTATTATAAAGATTAATTATTTTAACTAAAATCGCTTACAGCGCTACGTGCATTTTATCTGGAATGGAAACCGATTTATTGGTTTTACGATTCACACAGACATGCACGAAATAGCGATGGGCACAGGCTTCATCAATATACCTTTCTTAAATATTGCGACGCCATATTTTACTTGTGGATATAATACCTCTGTTACTTAATGTGCTACTCAAACAACTTTGTATTTATTGATGAAATTCACTATTTATTTTATAAATCAAATTATTATATTGTTCACTGAAACATTTAAAGACCTTATTAAAGTAAATGCAGGTATAAATTTATTAATGTCCGACATCTTTTCAGTATTGGACTTAGTTAGTGGGGTTCAATAGAATAGCTGTAACTATTTTAATCATTTACCTTTATTTATGCCTAAAACAACGCCTGTTCCATTATATCCAACATATAAAGAGCTATTAGCATTAGAACTTAATGATTACCCAAAACTTAATGACTTTATAACTACGAGTTCAACATGGTCTTCAACACATTGGCAGTGGGGAAAATCTTTTCTTGAATATATTGGCCGAAATAAATCTGTTCACACCTATGACAGGTTTCGTAATGAAATTGAAAAGTTTTTATTGTGGTCATTTTTAGAGAAAAAATCACCTATCGATCAATTGAGAAAAACTGACATTTTAGACTATGCTGATTTTTGTTGGAAACCGCCAGTAACTTGGATTGGCACCAGCAATCAAGAGCGCTTTAAACTTAAAAATAGCTATTTCAATATCAACGGATTATGGCAGCCATTTAAAATTCAAGCGGCTAAAAGTCAATTATCTAAAGACGTTGATAAAAAAAAATATCGTCCATCACAACAAACATTAACATCTACATTTACCGCCATTATTGTTTTTTACAACTACTTAATGGGCGAAGAACTTTGTTATGGAAACCCAGCCCAAATAGCCAAAAAGGATTGTAAGCATTTCATTAATGACACCCAAGTTAAAGAAGTTAAGAGATTGTCTAGCTCTCAATGGCAATATCTTTTAGATACCGCTGTGAATATGGCTAATGAAGATCCCGTTTATGAAAGAAACCTTTTTGTTATTGCTTCACTAAAAACATTATTTTTGAGAATATCTGAGTTATCAGAACGTGATAACTGGTCACCAGTGATGGGACACTTTTGGCAAGATGAAGATGACAATTGGTGGTTGAAAATATTTGGTAAAGGCAGAAAGCTTCGTGACACCACAGTTCCATCTGATTTTATCCCTTTTTTAAAACGATACCGTTTATATCGAGGACTTTCAGGTTTACCAACGAGTGGTGATAATAACGTTCTGGTTGAAAAAATACGTGGTCAAGGAGGAATGACAGCTCGGCATCTCAGGCGTTTAGTGCAAGACATATTTGATCATGCCTTTGCACATATGAAGCTACTAGAAGGAGAAAATAAGTCAATGAAACTCAAAGAAGCCACCACGCATTGGCTTAGGCACACTGGCGCGAGTATGGAAATTGAACGTGGTCGAGCGTTAAAAGATTTATCTGAAGACTTAGGCCATGCAAGTATGGCGACAACCGATACAGTTTATGTTCAGTCAGAAAACAAAATGAGAGCTGAAAGTGGTAAAAAACGAAAAGTAGATTGATTGATAGCACTTACAAATCTTCAAAAAATCTTGCAGTGCACTAAATATAGGCTTTCTAGATAAGTTCCTTAAAGAACCGAACTTCTCTGTGAATTCTAACTAACTAGTATAGCTGAAACAGAACAGGTTTCACGTAGCGAACACTTTAATAATAGCCATATATCAGCAGCTTAAATGTAAAACTAGAGGCCAAAGCGAATATAAATTAGGATTATTCTCCTTACCCCCCTAAAGTCCAGTACTAAAAAGTATCGGACTTAGTGAGCTGTATGGATGTAGGGGAGCTCAATACTTTTAAATAAATGACCAACCCTCAATTAACCAGTAGATCCTGTAAAAGCGCAGTAAAAACCACGCTCTACAAATATATTTTACAACTTACTAGGCTATATTGGTTAAGCCATTCATATAAGATTGTAACGCCGTTGGAATATCAATGCTGCCATCCGCTTGTTGGTAGTTTTCCAAAAGCGCAACTAAGGTACGCCCTACCGCTAAACCAGAACCATTTAAGGTATGCAGTAGCTCTGGTTTGTTCGTTTCGCTGTTACGAAAGCGTGCTTGCATACGGCGTGCTTGGAACGCGCCCATGTTTGAACACGATGAAATTTCACGATAGGTATTTTGTGCTGGTAACCACACTTCTAAGTCAAACGTTTTGGTGGCACTAAAACCAACATCACCGCTACAAAGCGCCATAGTACGGTATGGTAACTCTAGTTTTTCTAAAATAGCTTCTGCGTGTCCGGTTAGTTCGTCCAAAGCAGCCAATGAGTTCTCAGGTTTAACTAATTGCACCATTTCCACTTTATCGAACTGATGCTGGCGAATAAGGCCGCGAATATCTCGACCACCAGAGCCAGCTTCACTACGAAAACATGGTGTGTGTGCCGTCATTTTGATGGGTAACTCTGCTTCATCAACAATTTCATCACGGTACATATTGGTTAGCGGTACTTCTGAGGTTGGGATCAATGAGAATTTCTTACCTGACAAATCAGTATGAAATAAATCTTCACCAAATTTAGGTAGCTGCCCAGTACCGTATAAAGAGTTAGCATTAACTAAATAAGGCACATACATTTCTTGATAACCATGCTCTTCAGTATGCATATCAAGCATAAACTGCGCTAAAGCACGGTGTAGCTTGGCAATTTTGCCGCGCATAACAGCAAAGCGCGTTCCAGCTAATTTTGCGCCACTTTCAAAGTCTAAACCTTTGTCGACACCAAAACCTAAATCAACATGGTCTTTTACCTCGAAGTCAAATTCACGAGGAGTGCCCCAGCGCTTAACCTCAATGTTATCATCTTCATCTTTACCCACAGGTACAGATTCATCTAATAAGTTGGGGATAGCACTAGCAATATCATTAATTTGTTTGAGTATTTCATCTTGTTCAGCTTTTGCGGTGTCTAAATCTTCACCTAGTTGACTTACTGTCGCAAGCAATGGCGCAATATCTTCGCCACGAGCCTTCGCTTGTCCAATAGATTTTGAACGAGTATTACGTTCATTTTGCAATTCTTGGGTTTTTACTTGAATTGCCTTACGTTGCTCTTCTAAAGCGGTTAATGTTTTTGTATCAAGATGATAGCCACGTTTTTCTAATTGGGTAGCTATATTAGCTAGGTCTGTTCTAAGTTGTTTTGCGTCGAGCATAATAATTCACGTATTGTATGTAAGTAAAAGGTAAGTTAAAAGTTTTCTATTTGGCTAAACTTGACACCAAGTAAAGTCCAAGTCCAGCAGCGGCTATACAAAGGGAAACATTTAATAAAATATTAATGCTCGCTTTAAGCACATCACCTTGTTGTAACAACAGCAAGGTGTCTAACGAAAATGTTGAAAAGGTGGTAAACGCACCTAAAAAGCCAATACCTAGTAATGTTCTATGTACATGAATATCTAATAATTCATGCTCAATTAATTGGTAAAGTGCTCCCATAACAAATGAGCCTGTGATATTAACCACCAAGGTGGCAAAAGGGAAACCTTTTCCTAACCAATTTAACATTAATTGCGAGAGATAAAAACGTAAGCTAGCACCACAAGCTCCGCCAAGAGCAACAAATGCGTATAAGGTAAAGTTACTAACAGTATTAGTCATAGCGCTGCTCATTACTCTCTTGGTTTAATCGGTTAAGATATTCTAATTTTTCTTTTAATTGTTTTTCCAAACCGCGAACACTCGGCTGATAAAGCTCAGTATTATACTCCGCGGCTTGCGCTAATGCTTTTGGAAAATAATTTTCTCCCGCCGCAAAAGCGTTTACTTCATGGTGTGCATAACGATAATCAACACCATGGCCTAATGCTTTAGTGATTTCACTGGTTGAGTTTTTCAAGTGATCGGGTACATCTAAACTGGAAGTTTGCTCTGCCAGTATTTTTGCTTGGCTAAATGCCATGTAAACCGCATTACTTTTTGGTGCTAACGCCATATAAACTGCAGCTTGCGCAATAGCTCGCTCGCCTTCACTCGGCCCTACTCTATGATAGGTATCCCACGCATTTATGGCTAATTGCATTGCCCGCGGATCAGCATTACCAATATCTTCACTGGCTATGGCTAATAATCGCCTCGCCACATAAAGCGCATCACCGCCACCGGCTAAAATTCGTGCATACCAATATAACGCTGCATCAGGGCTAGAGCCACGTACAGATTTATGAAAGGCACTAATTAAATCATAAAAGGCATCGCCACCTTTATCATAAAGTGCAACTTTAGAGCCGGCAACTTGACTAATAAGTTTAACAGTAATGATTTTATGGTTGTTCTCAGAGATAACACTATCAAGACAGTTTTCTAATAAATTAAGTAAACGTCTGGCATCACCGTCAGCGCGATTCAGTAAACTTTGCTTGGCATCAACATCAAGTTCAATGGTGAACTGTTGTTCTTTCTCAATGGTAGCCACAGTGCGATCGAGCACTTGCCCTAAATCACTGACGGTAAGCTTTTTTAACGTATAGACCCGAGCGCGAGATAAAAGTGCCTGATTCAGCTCAAAGGCGGGATTTTCAGTGGTCGCGCCAATAAAAATGATAGTACCATCTTCAATAAAAGGTAAAAAAGCGTCTTGTTGTGACTTATTAAAGCGATGTACTTCATCAACAAAAAGCACTGTGGCATTATCGTTATGGCCATTGCTCGCTCTCATTTTTGCTTGCTCAATGGCTAAGCGAATATCTTTAATACCCGAAGTAACCGCTGAAAGCCTGATAACTTTGGCATTAACATGGTGAGCAATAATTTCTGCTAGCGTGGTTTTACCGCTGCCCGGTGGTCCCCAAAAAATAAGCGAATGACAATGCCCTTGTTCAATAGCGGCGCGTAGTGGCGAATTTTCACCTAGTATGTGTTGCTGACCCACATAGTCGCTTAGATTTTGTGGACGCATCTTTGCAGCAAGAGGCGCGGCTAAAGGTTGGCTTGAATGATCAGCGCTTTGTGACCCTTCTGTTATCAAACTTTGTTGAGCACTTTCTTCAAAAGATAAAAAGCTAGTTTGCTGGCTGTCTTTTTTCAAGGTTTTACCTTACCAATACTGTATTTACTCAGTGTAGAAATATTTAGCACCTAGGTGCTAACGCACGACACAAGCATAACAACGTCTCTGTGTAGGCTCGAAGAGCCCTCTGTAAAGCGTCACGGCTCGGTGGTGAAAGTTACCAGTACTTAACGTTGATCATCAATTTGAGTATCTTGTGGAACCTCAAAATGAAATAACGCTGGTGCTGGCGTTTGCTGATCATTAAATTCACTTAAACGAATACGGCTTAGCTGCCCTGTAGCATCAAGGAATGAAAACTCGCTTAACTGCCCTTCTTCATTTTCTTGTTCAGCTTTAAAAACCAGTGTTAAACTTTTTATTTGACTGTTGTGATCAACCGCACTAATAACAAAGGTTTGCTGACCATTTTGGCTTTCGTTATGTTCATCCGGCTTAGTTGTTGCGTTTTGATCAAGGGTATTTATTTGTTCGACATGGTATTGCTGCCACAAGGTTTCATCTTTACTCGTTAACAATAAAATAGGGGTGCGTGCAATGGCAGCAGATAAAGCATAAACGCTGACCTGTTCAATCCACGGGTTATAAAACCAAACACTACTTCCGTCTGACACTATCGAGAGCTCATCGGGTGTTAATACCTGCCAGTTAGCTAAGTTAGGCTTGCTGATAGCGAGTTTTCCGGTACTTTCTTCAATAACCTCACCTGACTCACTCAATACTTGCTGGCTAAAATTTGCAGTGAAAAAGTCAAGGTGACTTAACTTTGCCATTAATAAGCTTTTACTGGCACTATTAGTATTTATTACCACAGAAGTAGGATTTTTTTGTGCAAATTCAGTAGCAGAGAAGTTATTCGCTTGAGCAAATAAGTGGACACTACTAGTGCTGAGCGCTAATGTTATGAAGGCGTTAACCAAAATTTTTTTATTCATATTTTAATTACTTTGTATTGATTGAACTTAAAAACATTTACCTCAGAGATCACCGAGGTACTACGCACTACACCGAATTATGCCGAGCATAACAAAGCCTCTGTGAAGCATTGCGGCTCGGTGGTAAACAAATATCGGTGTTTTAATCTCTAATGGGCGGTGGTGCTAGTACTTCGCGCGCGCCATTGTTACCCGCATTTGACACCACACCTTGAATTTCCATTTGTTCGACAATTCTAGCCGCACGATTATAGCCAATTCTAAATTGCCTTTGTACACTTGAAATGGAAACACGACGCTTTTCTGTAACAAAATTTACCGCTTCATCATAAAGAGCATCAGACTCTTCATTGCCACCTTCAGCTTGTTCACCAGGTAATAGCATGTCTTCATCGCTGCCACCGGCCAAAATTTCTTCAACGTAATTGGGTTCACCACGTTGTTTCCAGTCATTTACTACCGCATGTACTTCATGATCGTCAATAAAAGCGCCATGAACACGTGTTGGCACACCTGTACCTGGCGGTAAATAAAGCATATCCCCCATGCCGAGTAATTGCTCAGCACCTTGTTGATCTAAAATAGTACGAGAGTTTAAACCAGAAGAAACTTGAAATGCCATACGGGTGGGAATATTGGCTTTAATTAAGCCAGTAATAACATCAACCGAGGGCCTTTGGGTTGCTAATATTAAATGTATGCCTGCAGCACGTGCCTTTTGTGCGATACGCGCAATTAACTCTTCAACTTTTTTACCAACAATCATCATCATGTCGGCAAATTCATCAACAATAACAACAATGCTAGGCAGTTTTTCTAATAAGGGTGGCGTTTGATCAAGACCATCACTAGGCTGCCATAAGGGGTCAATCATAGGTTCACCCTCTTCAATGGCAGTCAGTATTTTTTTGTTGTAGCCTTTTAAATTTCTAACGCCTAAGGCTGACATCAACTTATAACGACGTTCCATTTCACCAACACACCAACGCAAAGCATTAGCGGCGTCTTTCATATCGGTAACCACTTCTGAGAGTAAATGCGGAATACCTTCATAGACAGAAAGCTCAAGCATTTTAGGATCTATCATGATCAAACGCACATCTTCGGGGGTTGATTTATAAAGTAAGCTAACAATCATAGTGTTAACCCCCACAGATTTACCTGAACCTGTAGTACCCGCCACTAATAAATGTGGCATTTTAGCTAAATCAACCACCACAGGTTCGCCGGCGATATCTTTACCTAGCACCATGGCTAAAGGTGATGTTGATTCTTCAAAGGCCGGACAAGCAATAACTTCGCTTAGTCTGACTATTTCCCGATGCTTATTAGGTAGCTCTAAACCAATAACCGATTTTCCGGGGATCACTTCAACCACACGGACACTAATCGCCGAAAGCGCACGCGCTAAATCTTTCGACAATGAGGTGATTTTACTGACTTTCATACCGGGTGCTAGGTCAAGCTCAAAACGGGTAATTACCGGGCCTGGGTATACGGCAACAACTTGCGCTTGCACTTTAAAATCAAGCAGCTTGGCTTCAACTAAACGACTAACCTGCTCTAACTCTGCTCTATTTATTGGGTTTTGCTCTTTGTCTGGTCTATCAAGTAAATCAATCGATGGCATTCCTTCAAATGCTTCTTCTTCATTCGCCACTAAGTTTACTTGACTGGCATCACTGCTACTGACCACGGCACCGCTATTAGGTGCTTGGTTGTCATCGGCAACATTCACTTTTTCAACATGAGTAAAAGCGGCAGTGATTTCTGCTTCACTAACATGCTCTTGCACATTACCCGCGATTGACCCTGAAATAAGCTCATTAATATCAATAAAGGGTTCAATAGCCTCTTCATTTACTCTTGTGCTGATTATCTTGGGTGATGATTTAGAGAATAATTTACTGGCTTTTTTAGTTTGTTCGCTAACACCATCAATTTCAATATCATCAGTATCTGTTGTGGTTGATGTTTGTGCTTCTTGCAGTGGTTCTACGCCAAATTTATCTTTAATATATTTGGGTAAATACTGTAAAAATAGCACTGCAGCTATGGTACTGCGACCTAAATTATCAATAAAATTCAACCAAGAAAAACCAGTAAGTAACACAAAGCCTGCGCAGGAAAACATAATAAAAATTAAGGTAGAGCCAACAAAAGAGAAATAAGGGAGGAAACCTTTACTTAAAACATCCCCTAAAATACCACCGGCAGAAAAATAGAATAGATCATCAAAATTCATACTTGCTAGCGAGGTGATACCCATATAAAACATGAAAAAGCCAATTAATTTTAATCCTAAGGTTAAATAATCTAACTGCATTAATTGGTGAAATTTTTGAAATAATAGCCAGCCAATAATGGCGACAACAAAGGGTAAGGTATAAGCAATAAAGCCAAATAAATTAAGTAATAAATCCGAAAGATAAGCGCCAACGGCACCACCAAGATTTCTAACCGGTGTTTGATAACCCGTTTGCGCCCAACCGGGATCAGCGGCATCAAAACTAAATAGTGCCAACATTAAAAACATGGCAAAGACACTAAAAAAGAGTAAACCCGTTTCAAGTAGGCGTTGTACGCCATTTAACTGTTTAGTGGCTGACTCATCAGATTGAGTGTTTACAGGGTCATTAAAGATTTCATCAGTATTTTTCATGAGGTCTGAAGGCAATTAAAATTCCATGGAAGTTTTTCATTGATAATGAAAGTAAGGCTATTAAGGATAAAATAACAAATTATCGCTTGATTGGTAACATATTACTGGATTTTATTTCATCCATAACCACATAAGTTCTGCTTTCACTGACCGCCGGTAGCCTTAATAATGTATCCCCTAATAGCTGCCGGTACGCAAGCATATCTTTTACCCGAGTTTTTAGCAGAAAATCAAAATCCCCTGACACTAAGTGGCACTCTTGAATTACCTCAAGTTCGTGCACAGCTGCAGCAAAATCATCAAACACGTCAGGGCTAGTTTTAGTGAGAGTAATTTCAACAAACACCAACAACGCTAAATTCAGTTTTGTTGCATTCAAATTAGCTTGATAACCCGTTATATATTGCTCTTTCTCTAAACGTTTAACGCGCTCCAAACAAGGGGTTGGGCTTAAACCGACACGCTTTGATAACTCAACATTTGACAGTCGACCTTCTTTTTGTAATTCAGCTAAAATGTTTTTATCAATACGATCTATTTTTTTACTTGTTACAGAGTTCATTTTATATATATCTATCTATTTAAATCACCAATATCAGCATTATATATCGACTTTATAATATTTACGACAGGTTGTTCTGGATAGATACACTTATACTAGTTATATCTAAAGCGAGAGCTTGACAACAAGTTACTAAAATAAATTAAAGGTAAGAGGAATTACTATGATTATTGGTGTACCTAAAGAAATTAAAAACCATGAATACCGCATTGGCCTCACACCTGCCGGTGTTAAAGAATTATCAGTAAACGGCCATGAAGTGATTGTTGAAAATAATGGCGGTGCCGAAATTGGTTTTGATAATGAACAGTATATTGCTGCTGGTGCCAAAATTATTGACAGTGCCGCAGAAATATTTGCCACGGCAGAAATGATTATTAAGGTAAAAGAGCCACAGCCTGTTGAGTGCAACATGCTTCGTGAGGGGCAAATTTTATTTACTTATTTACATTTAGCTCCCGATCCACAACAAACAGAACTATTAATCGCTTCTGGAGCAACCTGCATTGCTTATGAAACAGTGACGGCATCAACCGGTGGTTTACCATTACTTGCGCCAATGTCTGAGGTTGCTGGCCGTATGTCGATTCAAGCGGGTGCACATGCTTTAGAAAAAGCACAAGGCGGCTTAGGTGCTTTATTAGGTGGTGTTCCTGGTGTTGCACCAGCCAAAGTATTAATTGTAGGTGGCGGTGTTGTAGGTACTCAAGCGGCTCGTATGGCTGTAGGCATGGGTGCTGATGTCACTATCTTAGATCGTTCATTACCGCGTTTACGCCAATTAGAGACTGAATTTGATGGCCGTTTAAAAACCATTTATTCAACGGTCGATGCGATGAACCAATTAGTTGTTGAAGCTGATTTGGTGATTGGTGCGGTATTAATTCCAGGTGCAGCAGCACCAAAATTAGTCACCAGAGCGCACATAAAAATGATGAAAAAAGGCGCTGTTGTCGTTGATGTTGCTATCGACCAAGGCGGCTGTTTTGAAACGTCAAAAGCCACAACTCATCAAGAGCCGACTTATGTAGTAGATGATGTTGTTCACTACTGCGTCGCTAACATGCCCGGTGGTGTAGCACGTACCTCAACAATGGCTTTAACCAATGCCACTATGCCCTTTGCTGTTACCCTTGCGAATAAAGGCGCTAAACAAGCATTATTAGATGATGAACATTTATTAGCGGGCTTAAATGTCATGGCGGGTAAAGTAACTTATCAACCTGTTGCCGATGTATTAGGTTATGAATATGTTGAACCAAGAGTTGCTTTAAACGCATAAACTTAAAGACGAGTTCTCAAGGCTAAGAATTACAGCGTACCGTTAATTCTGCCTACCAAAAGAACGATTTTGTTTGCACTTAAACAAAATCGCTCTTTTTTTGTTTAGCATATAACAAACAAGTTATTTACCCCCTTGCTTTATTTCCTTATCATCCCAATTAATAAGATAATTATTTATCAAAGCTATTTATTATTTAAAAATAAACTCTGGAGAACTCATTAATGAGCGACGTTAGACATTGCCCACTACTTATTTTAGGCTCAGGCCCAGCTGGTTACACTGCGGCAGTATACGCAGCACGTGCTAATTTAAAACCTGTGATGATCACAGGCATGCAACAAGGTGGTCAATTAACAACGACCACAGATGTTGAGAATTGGCCTGGTGATGCCGATGATTTAACAGGTCCGGCTTTAATGGATCGTATGCAAAAACATGCCGAAAAATTTGATACTGAAATTGTTTTTGATCACATTAACAAAGTCGATTTTTCAAAACGTCCATTCACCTTAACGGGTGATAATGGTTCTTATACTTGTGATGCGTTGATTATTTGTACTGGTGCCTCCGCACAATATTTAGGTTTGCCTTCAGAAGAAGCGTTTATGGGTCGTGGTGTTTCCGCCTGTGCTACTTGTGATGGTTTTTTCTATAAAAATCAAAAAGTTGCTGTAGTTGGTGGTGGTAATACTGCCGTTGAAGAAGCATTGTATTTATCTAACATTGCCAGTGAAGTACATTTAGTTCATCGTCGCGATACTTTCCGCTCTGAAAAAATACTAACCGACCGTTTAGCTGAAAAAGTTAAAAACGGTAATATCGTTTTACATACCGATCGCACTTTAGATGAAGTGCTAGGTGACAACATGGGTGTCACTGGCTTGCGTTTAAAAGAAACGAACTCTGATACCACCGAAGAAATCGATGTAGCAGGCGTATTTATCGCCATTGGTCATAAACCTAATACCGATATTTTTGATGGTCAATTAGCGATGGAAAATGGTTACTTAACCATTGAAAGCGGCACTCAGGGTAATGCGACACAAACCAGTGTTGAAGGTGTTTTTGCTGCTGGTGATGTTGCTGATCACATATACCGTCAAGCGATCACCTCAGCAGGTGCAGGCTGTATGGCGGCATTAGATGCTGAACGTTATCTTGATGCATTGTAAGTGTAAGCGCGAATAAATTCCCACCTACAAGTTCAAAAGATACTACATCGTAGGCGGGGTTTTAACCGCGCTCGTTCTTTTTAAGTTAAGCGCGAACAAGTTTAAAATGCTATATCAACTTGATGATAACAATTTAGCTTTTCCTTCTGTAAATTTCGCCCTCACCGAGCCAAATGGTTTATTAGCTCTGGGCGGTGATTTACAAACAAAGCGATTAATTAATGCCTATCGCCAAGGAATATTTCCTTGGTTTAGTGAAAACGATCCCCTAATGTGGTGGTCACCAGATCCTCGCGCTATTATTAAGCTTAGTGATTTACGCATTAATCGCACCTTGCGAAAAGCTATTAAAAAATCCCCTTATAAAATCACTGTAAACACCGCGTTTGAACACGTTATTAAATGCTGTGCTAATGCCCCTTTTCGTGACGATGACACTTGGATAGTGCCCAAAATGCAAGCGGCTTATGTCAACTTGCATCAGTTAGGTTATGCCCATTCCATCGAAGTTTGGCAAATAAACCATCATGACGCCACAGAGCCAAAGCAAACATTGGTTGGCGGTTTATATGGCGTAGCTATTAATGGTTTTTTTTCTGGCGAGTCAATGTTTTATACTCAAGCTAACGCCTCTAAATTCGCCTTAGTTGCTTTAGCGCAATTATTAGCATCAATAGATGTCGATTTCATTGATTGTCAGCTGCTTAACCCCTTTTTAGACGACATGGGCGCCAAAGAAATTTCACGCAATAACTTTGTTGCGCTAAAAGAAACTGCTATAACTAAAGTAAGTCCTGAGCATTTCTGGCAGCCCAGAGAGCTTTTTATCAGCGCACATTCGGATACCTCAAAGTGATGGTGGTAGCAGTATGAACGACACTAGTTTTAAAGTTGGCATCACTCACACCTTTCCCTGTAGTTATTTACCAGAGCAAGAGGAACGTTTACTCATCGCCGTAGATGAACGTTTACAAAACAGTCGAAGTTATAGTTTGCTGATGTCAGAGGGCTTTCGTCGCAGTGGCGATCAAAGTTATCGACCCCACTGCCCGCACTGTACTGCTTGTCAGTCAATTCGAGTCTTAGTTGATAAGTTTCATCCTTCAAAAAGTCAAAAACGCTCAAAAAAGCGCAATGGTCATTTTGTTATAAAGTACTCATCCGAACTTAAATCATCTTACTACCCTTTATATGAGCTTTATATTAACAACTGCCATCAAGATGGCAGCATGTTCCCCGCTAACTTCCAACAGTTTCAAAGTTTTCTGACCAGTACATTAAGTAAACAGCTTTTTATTGAAACTTGGCATCAAGAAAATGATGAAGAAAAGCTGATTTGCGTAGCCGTAACGGATGTATTAACTAATGGCTTGTCGGCTGTGTATACTTTCTACCATGTTGATTATAAAGCCCATGGCTTGGGGGTGTTTTCTATTCTGACCCAGATAGACTATTGCCAACAATTGGCCTTACCTTATCTCTACTTAGGCTATCAAATAAATGCCTGTGCAAAAATGAATTACAAAAACCGTTACTTCCCTTATGAAAAGTTTGTTGATGGTCAATGGTTGCTGACTGAAAAAGCAGATAATAAATAAGAAGAATAAAAAAAGGTAACTTTTAAACTGAATATATACAAATAAACAAGCGCAAAGCTTTACTTTAGCCGTGCAATTAGGCATCATTCGCGCAGCTTTTTTTATCAGCTACAAAATCTAACATAAGTTATTATTTTTTAGCTAATTTGCACAACATATAGAGGTTTAGCGCCCCATGGCGAAAGAAGAAAATATTGAAATGCAAGGTACGGTTTTAGATACTTTACCTAACACTATGTTCCGAGTTGAGCTAGAAAACGGCCATGTGGTCACCGCTCATATTTCGGGTAAAATGCGTAAAAACTACATTCGTATTTTAACTGGCGATAAAGTAACGGTAGAATTGACACCATACGATTTATCTAAAGGTCGCATTATTTTCCGCGCAAGATAATTTACGTACACAAGATACGTAAAAAAAAACCAGCATTCTTTTATAGAGTATGCTGGTTTTTTTATGTTTGTTTTTTGTGCTAGTTTTTTGCGTTTATAAAACTAACGGTAAGCTGTTAACAAACTTTTATCAAACTGCTCAGCCGTTATTGCTAAATTATTGTTGGTAATGGTTTCTTGCATATCGGTTATTTCTTTATCAACCTTTGACAAGGTTAACGTATTATCATCAAGTAAGTAGACAAGCTTTAAGCTTTGATAATAATACAATAATATTATCAAAGCGTTTTCTTCATTATTTTTTGCGGCAAGCTTTATTTTAGCAAGCTTTCGATAAATGCTATTTTGTAATTGCTTTAACTGCCAAACGTAGTAAATTTCTTTAAAAAATTGACTTCTTTTCGCGCTGTGTAAAATGGCGGCGCAAGCTAATAACGAAAGCACAACGCCAAGTAAGTTATACCTAAAATTATTTACCCTCTGCTCTGCCAAATTAATAATAAGTAGCTGACCAAAAGCCAAAGCCAACACTAATAACGTGACAATAAAGCTCGCAATAACAATATTTAAATTTTTTCGATAAAGGGCTTTATCGACATTAATTAACTGCATTTATAACATTCCAATAAAAATAAAAAATGGTTCAGGTTTTAAAGTTGTAAACCTGAATTTCGCCTTACCAGCTGAGTAACCCCTTGTTGCCAAGGTTGTTGAGTGCTCGCAATAGTCAGTAACTTCTTGGCTCGAGTGATGCCAGTATAAAGTAATTCACGACTGAGCAACTGATTATTGCTATTTTTCGGTAAAACTATAGCAACATGTTCAAATTCACTGCCTTGGGTTTTATGAATTGTCATCGCATAGACCGCTTCAAATTTAGGCAAGCGCGATGGTAACAAGCTTTTATAATACTTACTTTGATCTTCATCTTGCTGAGCCACTTTTTCTTCAGCTATTTGTTCAACCTTTTCTTCAACATTATCTTCAAAGAGCGCCATCAATGGCTCAGACTGATTATTTCGGCTATCAGTGTCATTAGTGCTGCTCCCACGCCAAAGTAAACCAATATCGCCATTAAACAAACCAAGTTGATAGTCATTTTCACTGATCATAATTGGCATACCGTGATAATGCGGCTGACTCTGCGTAAAGTTACCCTGTGTTGACAGCAGCTCGGTGATCCAGTAATTAATAGCATCAACGCCATATTCTCCTTGTCGAGTAACACACAAAACTCGAAACTTTGCTAATAACTCAAATGCCTGCTCGATATTATCGCACTGCGAAATTTGTTGATAATACTGTTTCACTAAAGGCAGTAACCAAGTGCTCAGCTCGCCTGAAACTAAAGATAGTTGTGAATCTTGCTGTGTGGCGCTACCTTTATTATCACAAAGTAATTGCCAGCTTTGCGCTGCCTCACCTTGTATAACACTGTTTGCCAGCTTTCCTATGCCGCCTTTACCATCAAAACGACGGCTTTTCATTAACAGGCTCAAGTGATCAGAAGAAGTTTCTGCTTTATAAGTGAAGGCGTTTTTTAACTGTAATTCGCCTAATTGACATACCTGCGCCAAGTAATGGTAATTGGCTTGGCTAAAGCCATGATGTGGCCTAGGGGCAATATCTGCCAACACACTACCTACGGCAACTGACGGTAATTGATCCGCATCACCCAATAAAATAACCTTAGTGTTTGGTTTTAAAGCACGAAATATGCGCGTCATCATCGGTAAATCAACCATAGAGACTTCATCAATCAATAAAACATCACAGCTCAGTAAATTATCTTGATGATGACGAAAATTAGGGCTGTTGGGGATAACACCTAATAAACGATGAATGGTTTGAGCATTACGAGGTATAGCCGATAGTATATTTTGATCAATAAGACTTTTAAACCCGTCAATAGCGCTAACAATAGACTCAGTTAAGCGTTGCGCCGCTTTACCTGTTGGTGCTACTAGAGCAATATCAAGTATTGGCTTATTGTCACTAGTTGCTTTATTAGCTGGGTTTGTTGAGTGTGCTAGCATAATTAACGCCGCTAATAACTTAGTAACCGTATACGTTTTTCCTGTCCCTGGGCCACCAGCAATAATGCTGAAATTTTTATTAATAGCATTGGCGACAGCTATTTTCTGCCAGTCAATGTCATCTAGTTTTTGTTCACTCGTTAATAAGGGCGGTGGAAACAAGGTTTGAATACAGGCGCTCACTTCATCAATAGCCAAAGTGTTTTTTTGTGTTAACCGCTGTTTAATAAAATTTTCAAGTTCAGTTTCAAAACGATAATAACGGCGCATATAAAGGTTTTGATGATGAAAAACCAATAAATTATCGGCATCATGGCTTAATTCAAGCGCATGGAGTAATGCGATTAATATTGTTTCATCAGGAAAAGTGAAACCTTGATGTGTGCATTGTCCTTGCTCGTCATAAGCATTACGCCAACACTGATCAGCAATATCATTAATGGCTAAACAAGTATGTCCAGCTCGGTGATTAACACTTAAAGCGATAAAAATATGGGCTAAAACTTCGCTAGTATCGACGTTCATATCCCCGTTTAAATCTCCTTCAATACCAATAGCTTGACACATTTCTTTCGCAAAAAAATAATCTATCGCTTCAATTTCTGCAAGTTGTTGCTGCGCAAAAGCAAAACTTGTCATGATAGAGCTTTCATTAATCGTTAAGTTCATGCGATAACTCCTTGCTCATTCCAGCACCACTTAATAACGCTTCACCTGCAAATAACCGGTCTAACCCAGTTAATTCTGTCGAGCTGATATGACGAAAATAAACTCCCGCCCCTACATGATGCTCATCATTACTCATACCACGTAAATATAAATAATAAATTCCGCCAAAATGCTCTGTAGGATTATAATCTGGCAGATTCAATGTTAAATAACGATGCAGCGCTAAACTATAAATAAGGTATTGTAAGTCATAGTAATTATTCTCAATATTGTCACGAAGCGCATCGTGGTGATAATCCGCGAAGTCATGCCCTAAATGGCTAGATTTATAATCACAAACATAATATTTACCTTGATGCTCAAACACTAAATCAATAAAACCGTGCATCATACCTTTTAACGATTGGTAATGAGGTAATTTCACCAGTGGCGTAATTTTATTCATCGCGGCGCTATTTCGGTGATCGGTTAGCAGTTTTGCTAAGCCCTTCATACTCGCTTGCTCCATAGGGAAATAAAATTCACTCTCTCTCAGTGATTGCGCCATAGTAATATCTGCTAAACAAAAACGTGCCATTGACTCGCCATTTAGCTGAGTAGTCGATATAAGAGGCGTAAGCCGTATTTCATCAAGCCAAACCATTAGATCAACGTCAGTAAAAGGTGCGGTTAGTTCACCATACTTCACTAATGGCCACTTTGTCGTTTCGGGCCAATTGGTTTGACAAAAATCACTGTGCTCTAAAATATCATGCAATAAATTGCCACTATGCGCGCCTTTGGCTAGCGAAAAACGTAATAAATGGCTATTCGCTTGCGCCGTTAATAGCGCAGTAGCATCAAGACCAGTATCTCTATCTGGCGTAGAAACACCACCGTGGCGTAAATTTCGACTTAGCGCCGAAAATGAACTTAGCCACCAATCTCGCTCAATTTTGCCGACGAATTTACTTACCTGTAGATCAGGCTGTTGTCTGTATACGCTTTGTGGTACTTGCGGTGGTTGGTTTTTTATTTCATCAAGAGATACTTGTATTAAAGCAGTGCTGTGCGGCGTTTTTTCAACAAATTGCCGTAAATTTTGTACGATATCATCGTCCGCTTGCCATTGTAATGTTTTACCTAAAGGCGATAAATGGCACTTCTCAAAAGGCGCCGTAAGCAAATAACAACGTTGTTCCGCACGCGTAATCGCTACATAAAGTAAACGAATGCTTTCGGCGTAAGCTTCATCGGCCATTGCCGTTTTAGCTTGCTCGTCGCCATCAAGTGATAAATGTAAATCACCTTGTGCATCGTGATATTCAAGGTAGCTGATATTTTGACTACCAAACTTTAACGGATCTTTATGTTTGCTGGCAAAAGGAATAAAAACAATAGGATACTCAAGTCCTTTCGCGCCATGTTGAGTAATAACACGAATAAGATCAGCATCACTTTCGAGACGAAGTTCAGCTTCAAGCTCACTGTTAATGGTGTCTAACTGACATTGTTGATCAAACCAATAGAGCAATTCTTCTGGCTGTAAAAATCGTTGACTGGCCGCTTGTAAAATTTCAAACAAATGCAAAATATTGGTTAGCGCCCTATCTTTATTAAGTGTTGGCACTTGAAAATGTTGATGCATTAGGTTTATCGCCATGGCAATAAAGCCCTGCTGTTGCCACTGTTTTTTATAATCAATAAAAGCGAATTTTATCGCTTGGTAGGCCATTTCATCTTGTTGCAGTTGATGCAATTTAACCGCGTTAAAACCCAGTAAACCACTGACTAGCGCCGCTAAATAAACGCGTTCATTGTCAGGGGTTAATATGCCTTTTAATAATGTAAGTAACTGCTTGGCTTGTTGGCAATGAAATAAATTAGCGCGATCAGATAAAAAAACACAGGCTAAGCCCGCCGTTTGCAAAGCTTGCTTAATAAAGCTCGCCTCACGGTTATCTCTCACTAAAATAGCAATGTCTTGCGGCCTTACTTGTGCATTATTAGCTGGTGCAGTGTTAACTGCTGAAGTATTGGCCTGTGTTGTACAGAGTAATTGGCTGATTTCATTAGCACACCAGCTTGCCATTAACGGGCAAGCTAACGTCAAGGTTACGGTGTCTTCGCCCTCTTGGCTAAAGTGGACAAATTGCAATGCTTTGCCTTCATCTAAGCTTTCATTTAAACCTTCGTCAAAACCTATATCTGTGCCATCGGCCTCATTTTTATCATCGTTAATGTCTTGCTTAACTAGCTCAGGGCTGAGCAATTGTTTGCCTGCTTTTACCGCTTGATATTCAATGCCATAACCAAAAATTGCATCAATGGTTTGCGCTTCTTTACTGATAAATACTTGATTATAAGCCGCCACCATATCGGGCGTTGAACGGTAATTAGTGTCCATTAACCAATGATGATCGCAGCTATGCCTAGCGCGTAAATAAGCAAAAATATCGCCGCCTCTAAAGCCATAAATAGCCTGTTTAGGATCGCCTATTAGGTATAAGGCGGCGTCATTTAGCTTAGCTTGCTCACTGTAGTAAAGTCCTTGCAGAATTGAAAATTGCTGGGGATCGGTATCTTGAAACTCATCCACTAAGGCCACAGGGTATTGCGCAAGTAACGTAGCCGCTAAACCATTACTAACTTGCTGTGCAGACAAGCTATTAGCTAACGTGCTAATTAAGTCATCAAAATCAAGAATATTATGTTGCGCTTTTTTATCTTGTACTTGCTGGCGAATACTATAAATAGCAACTTTCACAAGTTGATAAGCATTGGCTCTATTAACATTTTTCACTACGTTTTTAAGCTGTGCTTTTATCAATTTACAGCTTACTAAAACTTCAGCCAATTGCACTTTATAGGCTTTAGGATGACGATTACCATTGAGTAAGTAATCTGGCATTGATGTTTGCACCGCCGCCAACAATGAAGTGTCATCAACGCAGGCTTTAATCTGTTCAAGCCAAGCATGTAAACTTGCCAACGCCTGGGTTCGTTTTTCTTGCTCTAGCGTATTTTTATGGCTGAGCAGCCCTTCCTGCAACAAACTTTCATTGGCGATTAACGTTTTACTGGCTTGTTTGGCCAAATCAACAAAATCTTCTACTATTTGCTGGCTAGTGATGGTGGTTAATTCACTTTGTTGGCTGATCGCCTTAGCAAAGCTTTGCAGAAAGCTACTCGGCTGTGGCCAAAACTGCGCCACTAATGAAAAATCATCACGCGAGTGTTTCGCTAATTGCCGATACCAATCTTGGCAAGCCTCTAAAACAATTTCGGCGCTCGTGGTTGATAACGTGGCATTAAAAGGTAAACCACTGGCAAAGGCATGTTGAGTTAGCGCCCGTTGACAAAAACCATGTATGGTAAAAATAGCCGCTTCGTCTAAAAACAATAAAGCGCGTTTTAATAAAAACTGTACCTTGTCATCATCAACCCGCTCACTGATGGCCTTAAAGTAACTATCATCTTCACACAACTGCTGCCAATTGGTCAGTGCATCACGAAGAAAAACATCAATACGACCGCGTAATTCTTGTGTAGCGTCTTTGGTGAAGGTCATCAGCAAAATTTGCTCAACGCTTAGCTCTCGTTCAAGTATCAGGCGTAAATAAATGCGGGTAATATTGTAGGTTTTACCGGTACCGGCACTCGCCTCTATTAAATGTTTTCCAAATAACGGTACTTCGGCGGCATTTAAGTTGTTTAATTTCATGCTTTACTGCCACTTTTTACTTTTTCAACAAGTTGATAAAGCCCTTGGTAAATGTTTTCTATTTCAGCTAAGTGCTCATTAATGTCGGGACATTGCGGCCAAAAATATTGCAAATACAGATCGTCTCCAAAACCTCGGCTTGATTCAGTGCCTTGCCAATATAATTCAAAACGCTCTGTTGTCATTTCAATGCGCTTTCCTCGACTTTGTTTAAACACTTGTGCAGCAATATCACCATTAATAAGTAGAGGTTGTTGCTGGCCTTTAAAATAATACCTTAATAATTCAATCAATGACTGATTGGCGGCACAGGTTAACTGTTCTTGCTCATTATCAAGACTATTAATAAGGTATTGCTCTACTTTTTGCGCCTTGGTATTAAAATAAAAGCCACGACTGCCGCACACTTCACTGAGCATATTGGCTTGATAATCTGTTAAGGCACTTTGCTGTACTTGCCAGCATTGCACGATTAAATGATGTAAATATAAGGAAAATAAATCTTTCGCTTTTGCCGTTGAACTGCGATAAAAAACTATCATCACCCCGTCATTAGTGCGCTTAACGGGCACTTGCGCGGTTAATTTAATTACTCTATTTTCAGAAAGTTTTATAACAATATCGCAAGTTATTAATTCAGGATTATCAGCGCCTTCGCTTGCTATTGTTTCGGCAAATTGTTCACTATCTGTTTGCCATGCGCTATAGCTGTCATCCATGCTAGGCAAGTCTGGAAACTGGCCCGATAACTGCGCTTTATGCAATATCTGTTCAATAGAGGGTGCATCATTTGTTGCTAAATTGGCATTGAGTAAGTCTTGTCGTAATAAATAGCTCGCTAAAGCATTTGCGGTGAAAGGCTCGACATCATCAAGGTTGGCTTCGTTATTCTCTAAATATAAATTAAGCGCTTGCTGAGCAAACACTTTACTTGGATGTTGAAAAAAACGAATTAATTCACTGGCTGGTATTTCTGTTGCTGTTACTATTGTAGCGGTTTCATTAGCGGCCGCGGATAAATCACCATGCTCAATGACTAATTGCTCACTGGCATCATGTTGAGTAAACGTTTCATCTTGGGCTAATTTTAACCAATTACCATCAAAACTAGGTTTAGAGGCCCCTGTAGATTTATCGCCACTAAAATAATTAGCTTCACTAAAAGGCTGCATGGCCATTTGGCAAATATTATTCACCTGACCCTTCTCATCAAACTGCCAACCATAGCCTTGGTTAAGGTAGTCCATTAACTCTTTTAATACTAAAGAGGGTTGTTTTTCATTATTGTTTTTTATATTTCTGCCTTGATAACTTAAGTACAAAGCCTGCCTTGCAGAAATGATAGCCTCTAAAAACAGATATCTATCATCACCTCGGCGTGATCTATCCCCTAATCTTGTTTTAGCCTGCGACATTAAATCAAAACCTAAAGGCTGACGCTGCCGAGGAAATTCACCATCGTTTAAACCCAGTACCGCAATAATTTTAAAAGGTATGCTACGCATAGGCAGCATAGAGCAAAAAGTGACTTGCCCAACCATAAACTGCTTACTGGCATCACCTTGGCTAAAGTGGTTATTAAGAAAGTCTGTCACTATGCTTAGCTCAATTTTTTCATCTAAATCAGCTTGTTGGCAATATTCAACAAAACTGGCAATGGCGTTTTCTATCATCACTAAAGCATTATCTATGTCATTGCTTTTGTCATTTTTTTTATTGTTACTGCTGTTATAGCCTGCCGTCGATAAGTTGCTACGGCGTGCAAATAATTGCTCAAGTTGAAGTAGTAAAAAGCTTTGCCAAGCCTTAGGTGTTCTTGCTTGCGTGACTTGCAGGCTAAACTGCTGTAATTGTTCAATAAACAACATTAGCTTGCCAAGCAATAACGCATCACTCCCTTCTACATTAGCTAATAGTAATTGCTCTTGATAAATGGCATCAGTATCTGAAAAGGCAAAACCACGTAACAAGCGTGATAAACCTTGTTGCCAAGTGAAGTTGTTATTCGCATTCTTACCGAGTATTTCTTGTTTATGCGCTAAGTCTAATCCCCAATGAATACTTGCTTGCTCAAGCCAGACGCTAATTTTAGTAATATCTTCACTGGCAATAGCAAACTTATTAGCAATAGCACTTTGCCGAATAAAAGCGAGTAAATGCGTTACTTGAAAACGAGAGTCAGGCAAAGCCAATAAGTCACTAAACGCGGCAATAAGCGGGTCGCTATCTTTGGCACTTCTGTCGGCAATTGAGCAAGGTAATGGTGGTATTTCATCGCCTAAATTTTGCCAACCACGAGTGAATACTGCATTAACATAAGGAGCGTACTGCTCAATTTTAGGGCACATTACTAACACATCTTTAGGCGTTAAATGCGCGCTGTTCTCTTGGTTGGCACGCCCTTGGTTAGTATCATTTTGCTGGGCATTCTCTTGATGTGAGGAGTTAAACTGATGTAAAAGATAATCATGTAACGCTTGTACTTCGCGCATAGCACTGTGGCAACTGGTAATAGTAATAGAATCATCAATTAACGCCGCCCTACTTTTTTCATGTTTGTGCTCAATGTTCGTTGCATCATCAAGGTTTAAAATATCATTTTGCAGTTGATGCAAAATACAGGGTTTATTGGGTTCATCTTTATCATTGGCTTGCGCAGCGCTTGCGGCAACAAATAATTCAACATTAACGGTACTATAACCTTGTAGCAAAGCTAAAAATTCACGCCCTTGTTGACCAAAATTAGCCAATAGAGGATTACCAACAAATAAATGCTCGTCATCTACATCTGCTGACCAGTGACTTAGCTTTTTAAACGCTTGTTTCTCACTAATAATATCGCCCCAGTAAGCAAAACAGGGGTTTAAGTGAAAAAAGTTAACCTCGATATGCTCGCTTAACGCATTGATAAATTCTAACCATATAGGTGGCATGGTATTGATAGCAAAAAAGCTTAAACGCTTAGGTAACACACTAGAAAAGTCTGCTGTTTTTTGTTCAATATTGGCAATGGCTTCGGTAATTAGCTCAACGGGGTTATAGGGCTGTTGTTTAATTAGTAGCTGCCATAACTTAGCTTGCCATTTAACCTCAGCCGGTAATTGCTGATTAAAGTCACTCGCAAGAGATTCGATGTTTCCTTGTTGCCAGTTATCTAGCCACGTTGGTCTGAAAATTAAATATTGCTCGTACAAGTCAGCTAATTGCACCGCCAACTGATAACGTTTTAACGATGCTGAATTTTCATCTTGCCAATAGCGCGTTGCCGGTAAAAAATCTTCATCTGACGTCACTGACTCGGTTGCCAACAAAGCATAAATGCGCCAAGTTAACACCTCTCTGGAGTACGGTGATTGCTCTAACACTTTATCATCGCCAGCCAGTGTTCTAATTAGCCGCCAAAGAAATTGAGCTGGTAACGCGTAATCAATATTCATGCTGATGCCACGCTCTGTTGCTATGGCTAAATTCAACCAGTGTTGCATACCAGGGTTTTGAACAATAATCACCTCTTGATTGAAAACACCTAAGGGTGATACTTGGGATATTTTATTGAGCAAAAGCAATAAATTTTCCATTTTATTGGCGGGATATAGATTGATCAATGATGTGCCTATTTACGTTAACTTGATAACTAAATTTAACCACAAGCAAGAATTGAACACTAGTAAAATAACTGAATTATTATAAAGCGTTAACTTACTGCTAATGAGCATTTTTACTTAATTTGAAAAATTTGTTTTTAATAATTAAATTTAATATAAAACAGCGGTTTCACACCAACTCAAAAACAGATATTATCTCGCACAATTACAACTTATGAAGGTTTAAACACTTGAATGCAATGGATCAGCAAATAAAAAACCAACCAGCGATTAAAAACCTCCTATCAAGAATGCCCGAAGAAGTCGCCAATAGTTTTAATGATGAGCAGTTAACACACCTGCTAACAGCCGTTGGTTCTCGAAGCTGGGGAAAACATAAAATTGATAGAAAGTCATGGGTAATTGAATTTTTTAGTAACGGGTTACATAAAGGCTATAAATTAACAGCTATAAATTCAAGGTGTTAAGTTTATAGCAATAATTATAGTTCATTTACAAGTTGGCATTTATGCCGTTAATTTAACGGGCAGGATAATGTGCTCCTGCATTGTCTAATAAGGTATATCCATATACCGTTAAAGCCCGATCTACACTCCTTTGTGAGTGCTCAATATCGGCACGCAGCTATAATACTGAATTAGTTGAACATTGGCTAATAAAACAAAAACAGTAATATTAATTCACCACAATAAGTGTAATACAAATATCTGCGGCTTATTCTGGATCAGAATTTCTCAACCAGATATCGGCATTGACTGATTTTTTATTTTTGCGTTTTTTCTTGCCACTGCCTTCAGGTTTTGCCATCGGCTTATCTGCGTCTGAAAGGATAACTTCATCGGCTTCAAAACCTGCTACTTGCTCACGTTCAAGCCTGATCTTGTTCTTCTTTTCGATCACGTTGAAATGATGATAGTCTTCATAATCAATAAGCGATAATGCTAATCCTACTTCGCCAGCACGGCCACTTCGACCAATACGATGCATGTAGTCTGATGGACTTCTTGGTAAGTTAAAATTGATAACTACAGGTAGTTTTTCGATATCTAGGCCACGGGCAGCAATATCCGTTGCAATTAACACTTCAATCTCGCCTTTTTTAAACCCTTCAAGCACACGACTACGTTCACTCTGCCCTTTATCGCCATGAAACACTTCTGCGGTAATACCACGCTTAGAAAGCTTTGCCGCTAAGTGCTCACAGTGATTTCTGGCATTGACGAAAATAAGCGCTTGTCGCCATTTATGTTGCTTAATTAAATGCGCTAATACGGCTGTTTTTTCCCCTTTGTTCACCGTAAAAACACGCTGTACTAGGGTGCTAGCGTCGCTACTTTGTACTTGTATTTCAACGGGGTTATTAAGCAATTCTTGGGTGAATAGCTGTACTTGCTCTGGAAAAGTCGCTGAAAACAATAAGGTTTGTCTTTGCTTTGGCACTGATTTATTAGGCATAAGCGCTAATAACGCAGATAACTCGTCAGTAAAACCTAAACTTAACATCCGATCAGCTTCATCAAGCACTAAGGTTTTAACCCTATCGAGTTTAATAGCATTACTTGCAATTAAATCCAGTAATCGCCCTGGCGTTGCCACCAAAATATCGGTGCCACCACGTAATGCTTGCATTTGAGCGTTCGCTGATACACCACCAAAAACAGCAACCGTTTTAATCGCGCCATTAAAATGTACGGCGTAAGATTTAATGCTGTCAGCAATTTGTTTGGCTAATTCACGAGTAGGCACCAAAATTAATCCTGCAACATAATTACCTTTACTGTTTTTGCTATCTTTACTAATTGATGATTTTTTAGCACCTTGTTGTAGAAAAAGATGCTGCAACATAGGCAATGCAAAAGTGGCTGTTTTACCCGAACCAGTATTTGCCCCTGCAATTAAATCATGTCCTGCTAATACACTTGGAATAGCCTGCGCTTGAATGGGTGTTGGCTGCTGATATTCCAACTCGGTTAATCGAGCTAATAAAGGTGGAATAAGGCTGAGTTCTGCAAAGTTGGCTGGCGTTGTGACTTTGGTTGTGGCAATGCTCATTAATAGGGCTCAAAGCTAAAATAATTACTGCTATTTTAGCTTACTTATGTCCCTATAAGTTAGTGAAATCGATCAAAGCCTAATAGTTCGAACTGACTTTAAGTCCAAAGTAAATGGCAATTGAATTTAAATCAAATAATATAACATTACCTATATACCCATGATACTTTAGGTAGCAACTTAACACTTTCGTCAACAGAGACATTAAAATGCCCAATGCGATGAATAACGTGGTGATGAATGCCAAAGGTGATATGCCTAGCATTAACGAAGGCAATACCGCTGAAGAAGTACGATTACATCGAAAACGTATGTTAGTAGCAGCTTTTCGATTATTTGGTAAATTTGGCTTTGATGAGGGACTAGCTGGACACATAACCGTTCGAGATCCTGAGCAGTTGGATCACTTTTGGGTGAATCCTATGGGAGTGTCGTTTAAACAAATGAAACTTTCTCAGCTGTTACTAGTCAATCATCAAGGAGATGTTGTACAGGGAGAAGGGCTTTTAAACGGCGCCGCTTTTGCCATTCATTCTCAAATTCATAATGCTCACCCAGAGGTCAATGCAGCAGCTCATGCTCACTCTTTATATGGAAAAGCTTGGTCAACATTGGGGAAAACCCTTGATCCAATTACCCAAGACTCTTGTGCATTTTATCAAGACCATGTGTTATTTGATGATTTCACCGGTGTTGTACTCGACACTAGCGAAGGAAAACGCATTGCTAAATCTCTTGGCAACAATAAAGCGGCAATACTACAAAATCATGGTTTGTTAACCGTAGCAAAAACAGTGGAAGCGGCCGCATGGTGGTTTATTACTATGGAACGTAGCTGCCAAACACAACTGTTAGCACAATCAGCAGGCTTGCCAAAAACTATCAACCCTGCAGCTGCACAATCAGCTTATGACATCGTAGGTAGTGAATTAGCAGGATATTTTAGCTTTCAACCTCTACTAAATGTAATTAGTGCTGAACAGCCAGAAATGTTTGAGTAAAACCGTTAAAACTAGGGATGTAAATTTGAATTATAGGTTCTATATTAAAAACAAACCATTGATTAACAAGCTTTAATTAGCTAAAAACTCAAATTAGACTTGTTAATTACCACCAATAAAAAAATTGTGATAGTACATATTAACCACAGCAATATTTTGGAGACATTAGTATTAGTTATCACCACTAAAAACAAGAAATGAAAATATCACCTTTTAATATTTGCGTGAAGCGAGTTAAGTATTGTTGCTCTTTAGCTATTATTCATAACCTTCAGTAGCATTTAAAAATAATTGAGCAGTTTTTGATAATAAGGATTATGGCGAGCAAGTTCTTGGTGACTACCTTGAGCAATGATCTCACCCTGCTCCATCAGTACTATTTTATCCATTGCTTCTAACATTAAAGGTTTATGAGTAACTACCAGTAAACTTTGCTGCTGCTGTTTTACATGCGCTAAAATGTTATTCATTACAGAGTGTTCGTTATGGCGATCTAATCCTTTGGTCGGTTCATCTAAAATAAGTACTTTGGCAGAACGAAGCAATAATTGCGCTATTTGTAGTCTTTGCGCTTGTCCGCCAGATAATCCTGTACCAGTTGAACCTAGCCATGTATCTAGGCCGTTAGGCAAAGTATCAATAAAATCATCTAAATTAGTTAATTGGCAAACTTTGCGCATTTCTTGTTGCGTAGCATCTGGTTTAGCTAGGCGTAAATTGTCGGCAATACTAGCATCAAAAAGGTGTCCTTGTTGACTCATTAACGCAATATGTTGACGTAATGAGTCTGGCGACAATAAACTTAAATCACGCTCTGCAAGTGTTATTCTGCCTTTGTTATGCTCATTTTTAGTCAAAGACTTTGTTGATACTTTTTCGGCTGAAAGCGCTATACCTGTTGGCCAAAATCCCATTAATAAATTAACGAGTGTTGATTTTCCCGCGCCACTGGCACCAATTAAGGCAATTTTCTCGCCCTTTTTTATCGATAAATTAATATTGGTTAAGCTTGCTGACTTTTGCTCTGGATAACAAAAAGTTAATGCTTCGAAACAAATATCACCGTGTTTTGCTGCTTGTTCTGCAATACCAAGGTCGACGGGCTTTTCTTTATCGATAATCGCGAACAGCCTTGCTGCACTGGCTAGGCTTTGGGGTAATAGTTGTAATGCCAGCGGCATGCTACTGACGGTTTCAAAGCTCACTAACACAAGTAAAATAACGGCCACTAAAGATTTGCTGTCAACCTGACCCGTTAAGAGTTGTGGTAATAAAATATATAAACAGGTTAAGGCTGATAAATGCACGAGTAAAAAAGTCATCGCGCTTAAACCCGCGTTAATGTTGACTAAACGATAACCAACGGCATAATACTGTTTAGTCATACTTATTATTGAGCGCTGATAACTGATGCTTACTTGATAAACTAATAAGGTTTTAATAGCGCCGATGCCATTCACTAACTCTTCAGTGAGAAGGCTTTCTAAATGAGATTTTTCTTCTGCCAGCTCCTTTGAGGATACATAGCTTATTACCGGAAAAACAAGCGCAACAATTAATAACGCAGTTAACATCAGCCAAGCAATCGTTGGCGAAAAAAGCGCGAGTGCATAACAAACAATAGGCACCGAAACTAGTGCAACAACCATGGGTAACAGTACCCGTAAATAAAAATTATCGAGATTATCTATATCTTGTTGTAATCTAGCTAATAAATCGCCTGAGCGTAAATCAAGACGATAATAAGGTAATAATGGCTCAAGCTGTTGATAGAAATAATGTCGTAAATGTGCCAAAGCGTTAAATGTTGCTCGATGGGTTAACATGCGCTCGGCGTAACGACCCGCCGTACGTACAATCGCTAAAAATCGAATAATGGCTGCTGGAGTAAAATAATTTACCGTAATGCCTGTTGTTCCGGCAATAGCCATTAAGGTAATAAACCAACCAGAAACGGCTAATAAACTAATGTTAGCTAACACGGTAATAACGGATACCAATGCACCTAGCAGCATTAAGGGTAACTGTGGTTTAAACAATTTAATTAAGCGAATAAAAACCTTCATACGTTCCGCCCCTTCATGCCTTTAGCTTCAACCTGCTGCGCGTAATAACCATCATTAATTAGCAACTCTTGATGGTTACCTGCCTCTATTATTTGCCCTTGTTCAAGCACAACAATTTTTTTAGCCTCAACAACGGTATGCAAACGATGTGCTATCACGATAACAATATTATTTTTAGCGTAGGCATTGATTGATGCAGTAATAATTTTTTCAGTTTGCTGATCAAGGTGGCTTGTTGGTTCATCAAGTACCAGTACTTTCGGCTGATGATAAAATACTCTTGCTAACGCTAAACGCTGAGCTTGGCCGCCTGAAAGCCCTGCCCCAGCTTCGCCAATTTGACTTTCAATACCGTGTTCAAGTGTTTGTAAAAAACTGGTTAAACCTGCTTTTTCAAGTGCTTCAATGACAAGTTCAGCTTTATAATCGGCCGACAGTGCGATGTTTGTTGCTAATGAACCGTAAAAAACTTGCGGCTGTTGAGCAATCCAACCACAGTGTTGTAACCAGCCATCGCGGTTAGCGCTATTTAATGGCGTATCGTTAATGATCACTTGCCCTGAATTAGGCACAATAAAGCCTAACATCAGGTCAATTAAAGTCGATTTACCCGCACCACTATCACCAATAATCGCATATAGCCCTTGAGATGAAAACTCAATATTCACTTTGGTTAAGGCATTACTACGTTGGGGATAAGCAAATTCGGCTTGAGTCAATTTGATAGTGAAGGGAGCGGTAAAGGGTGATTGTTGCGTGTTTTTTACCAGTGGATGATTCAGTATTTCGACTAAGTCTTCTGCCGCCGTCACTCCTGCCATTTTGGCATGATACTGGGTACCAAGTTGCCTGAACGGCAAATAAAATTCAGGGGCTAGCAATAACACCCATAACGCAAAAACGTAGTCAACATCGCCATAGTACAAGCGAAAGCCCAAAATAACTGCCACTAAAGCGATTGAAATAGAAGCTAAAAACTCTAAAACAAATGATGACAGAAAAGCGATTTTCAAAATATCCATAGTTTGATCGCCATAATCATCACTGATTTTTTTTACTGCGGCTATTTCTCTGCGTGAAGCATTAAATATTTTGAGTTGCGTTAATCCTTGGATTATATCGAGAAAATGGCTGCTCATTCTCTGCAGTTTAAGCCAGTGTTGTTGATTTAATTGTTGGGCTTTATGACCAATAAGGATCATAAAAAATGGCACCATTGGCGCGGTAAACAACAAAATTAAGCCCGATTGCCAATCAATAGGAAATACTGCAATAAGTATCGCTAATGGAATAACGGCGCAATAAGCAATGACAGGAAGATAACCGGCAAAATAGTCTTCTAATGATTCAACGCCTTGATGCAATAAATGGCTTAATTTGGCACTGCCTTTAGTTTGTGTGTAAGCAGGGCCAAGTTGAAACAAGCGATTAAGCAATTTTGAGCGAATATTTGCTTTAATAAACTGAGCGCCACGACGGCTATAACATTCACTAACATAACCCAATGCCGCACGACATAAAATAATAACAACTAACGCCATACTAATAAGGCTTGTATCGTTTAGGTTATTGTTCAAATCAATGTCGTTACTATTAAATATAGTTATATCAATAAGGTAAGCAAGTATTGCGGTTTGTACAATCATTAATAATCCATTTAATGATCCTAAAGCTATAGCCACGCTTAACTTACCTTGAGCATGCGTTTTATGAGACTTGAGCCAGCGGTTTACTTGTTTTTTCTGCCCTTCAGTTTTATCCATCATCTTGACACTTTACTTAGCATGTTGCGGCCAACACGAATACCATCAATTAGATTAAGTTTCTTTTATGATTGATCGTCGTCGTTATTTTGATCTTTAGCAACATTGTCTACATGCTGCTCCATTTCGTACCACATAACATTAATAATGCCTAAAGATACCGCGAGTAATACCCCTAAAACCCAACTGAAATACCACATGATTTTTTCCTCTAATTTGGATTGATTTTGTTCAACTTTATTTGGTTTTGCTTAATATTAATAAGCGCTATGATTATTCTGTTCAATTTCAGCGATAGTTACCGTACGCCACATTTTTTTGTAACACCAAAACGTATAACCAATAATAATAGGGGTAAAAATAGCAACCACCACCAGCATTAAGCCTAAGGTTCCTTCGCTAGAAACTGCGTCCCACATTAATAAACTATGATTGGGTTGACTACTAGAGGGCATAATAAACGGAAACATCGCTATGCCTGCGGTTAAAATAATTGCCACTATTGCTAATGAACTCGCTAAAAAAGCGATAACCTTTATCGACATGGTTTTACTTTTTTTACTCAATAGCAAGGTAACTAATAACGGCATAGTTATCCCTGTAATAGGTAATAACCATAATAGTGGCGTGTTATTATAATTATTGAGCCAAGTACCAACAGCAGTAGTAACTTCTTTAGTTGTTGGTTGTGCTTGCCCCATAGTGTCGAGAGTGTTCGCCACTAAATAGCCCTCAATACTTTGCCAAACCATCACCCCAGCAAGCGCAAAAGCGAGTATTAGCACGACTGAAACAATGCGGCCAATATTTACAGAGCGCTGAGCAACATCAGCATCTGTGCGCATTACCAACCATGTTGAGCCATGCATTAAAATCATAGTGACACTGACAACACCCGTTAAAAGAGCGAAAGGATTAAACAAAGCAAAAAATGAACCGGTATAGGTTACGCGCATTAAAGAGTCAAAATGAAAAGGCACACCTTGCAGTAAGTTGCCAAAAGCAATACCAAAAACTAATGTGGGTACCATTGAGCCAATAAATAAAGCCTTATCCCAGTTACCACGCCATCTTGGTGATTCAATTTTACTACGATAATCAAAAGCTAAAGGGCGTAAAAACAAACAAAATAGCGTTAACATCATGGCAAAGTAAAAACCACTAAATGCGGTTGCATAAACCAATGGCCATGCAGCAAATAAAGAAGCACCGGCGGTAATAAACCAAACTTGATTCCCATCCCAATGTGCGCCAACCGTGTTAATGACCACGCGGCGCTCGACATCTTTTTTCGCAACAAACGGTAGTAAACCACCTACGCCCATATCCATACCATCAGTAATGGCAAAAACAATAAATAAAAAGCCGATTATGCACCACCATAAAAACTTTAATGTTTCGTAATCAAACATGTCTTTCTCCTTAAGAAATTTGGCTGCGAAGGCCAGAAGTTAACGCTGATGCTTGTTCAAAATGATAGCGGCCAGTATGCAAGGCACTTGGGCCTAAACGAGCAAACTTAATCATTAAGTACATTTCAATAACAAATAAGATGCTGTAAACAATAATAAAAGCAACGAGAGAGAATAAGACATCGTTTACCGACAAATCAGAGGTTGATAAAAAGGTGGGTAATATCTCACTAATAGCCCAAGGTTGGCGGCCAAATTCAGCAACAAACCAGCCGCTTTCAATAGCTATCCAAGGTAGCGGCAAGGCTAAAAATATTGACTTTAACAACCAACGTTTGGTCTCTATCTCACGACGAGCATTGAAATAAAATGCTAAACCAAACAGCAATAACATAATAAAACCCGAGGCGACCATCATACGAAATGCCCAAAAAATTGGCGCAACGGCTGGTGTTGAATCTTTAACGGCCATCTGTATTTGCGCTTCAGTCGCATCAACGACATTTTCGGTGTAACGTTTTAGTAATAACCCGTAACCGAGATCGTGTTTAACTTCGTTAAATTTAGCAATGTTTTCAGGAGTATCTTCACCATTACGTAATTTAACTAAATACTCATACGCGATCATGCCATTGCGAATGCGAGGCTCGTGAGCTTTTTGTAAATCACGTAAACCAATCACTTCTTCGTCTAAAGAGCGCGTAGCGATAATTCCCAATGCATAAGGTATTTTTACCGCATAATGAGTTTCCATCGCGTCATCATCAGGTATACCTATTATAGTGAAGGCAGCTGGGGCTGGTTCTGTGTGATATTCAGCTTCTATTGCCGCAAGTTTTACTCGTTGCACTTCACCTACTTCATACCCTGATTCATCACCCAGAAGAATAACAGAAAGTATTGCCGCTAAACCAAAGCCTGCTGCGACAGAAAAAGATCGTTTCGCAAAAGCTATGTCCCTACCTTTAAGCAAGTAATAACTACTGATACTTAACACGAACATTGAGCCCGCCACGTAACCACCCGCAACCGTATGAATAAATTTAACTTGTGCCACAGGGTTGAAAATAATTTCACTGAAACTCACTAGTTCCATACGCATGGTCATATAGTTAAACTCACTCCCAACGGGGTTTTGCATCCAACCATTGGCAATTAATATCCATAGCGCTGACATGTTTGTTCCTATGGCCATAAGGAATGTTCCCATTAAATGTTGACGCTTACTTAACCTGTCCCAACCTAAAAAAAACATGCCAACAAAAGTAGACTCAAGAAAAAAGGCCATTAACCCTTCAATAGCTAAGGGAGCACCAAAAACATCACCTACGTAATGAGAGTAATAAGACCAATTGGTACCAAACTCAAACTCCATGGTTAGGCCTGTAGCCACACCAATGGCAAAATTAATACCAAATAATTTTCCCCAAAATTTTGTCATGTCGCGATAAATTTCGCGGCCAGTCATAACAAAAACGGCTTCCATGATAAATAAAATCCACGTTAAGCCAAGAGTTAAAGGAACAAACAAGAAATGGAATAAGGCGGTGATAGCAAACTGCCATCGAGATAATTCCACTAGCGTTTCATTGATCATATTAATTACTCTCCTGCGCTTATTTTATATGGCGCATTATTTTATACATAATTATTTAGTCACTGTTCTCCACCGAGCCGCGATACTTCACTGAAAGCTCTCGGTGGTAAATATTTCTAAGCTGAATAAACACGTTAGTTATTTAGTTATTTTTACTGTCGAGTTTTAGTCTTTGTTTTTAGAAAATAAGGATTTTTTGACCGATAGAATTTTGGTCACCCCTGTGCCTAATTTCATTAAGGTGCTCAATTGCTCCGGTGATAGTTTTTGTAATTCTGCCGCCCAGTTAGTGATCATTTCTAGTAGATCATGAATATCTTGCATGCGTTCTTGTGCATATTTTTCACTGTCAGATTTAGGGCTTTCTAGTAATAAATTTCGTAATAATGAGAGAGTAGGATCAACTTCGCGCTTACGCCTTTCTTCAAACACCGTGTTTGCCATATCCATAACACTACCAATGGAGTGGTAGTATTCTTTTCGATCACCAGGGATATGGCTAACTTGGACAAGTTGCCATGATTGCAGTTCTTTAATGCCCATACTGACATTGCCGCGAGAAATACTCAGCCCACTAGCAAGCTCATTAGCAGTTAAAGGCTTATCGGTAATAACCAAGAGCGCATATATTTGACCAACCGTGCGGTTGAAGCCCCATTTACTGCCCATTTCACCAAAATGATAGACGAACGATTGATTTTTTTCTGAAATTTCCATAGCACCCAAATAAAGTTTCAGTATTTTCTGAAAGTTTAAAACTTTATAGAGCTTTGATCAAGATCAAACTTTGCATAGATTGTTTTTGAATAAATATTTAGTGAGGCTATTGAGGTTGTGAATTTATTGAAAGGCGATTTAAGACTGCACCGAAATTTTAATATACTCGGTGCAGAGCAGAGCATATTAAAGTTTCACTGCTCTCCGTGCTAATATTTTTATGCTAAATGCCGTGTGTAAAAAGCACAGATACAAGTAACCACTTGAATCTATAATACACTGATTTATTTAGAAAAATTTTATAAATTTAGGCTGTAACACCATTGGCTCGCTTCAAGAAACTCTTTTTGCACTACGCGTTTATCTAATGAAAATTGAGCAAGGTTTTCTTCTAAACTACCGTCTGTTTTTAAATTTTCATGGCCAAGGATGAAGGTGGTGGTAATATCTAGAAGCTGACCCAGTAAACCATCGTATGTTACTAAAGCACTTTCGATGGGTTGCGCTAAGGGCATGGTTTTAACAATTTCTGCCATCGGTAGTTTTAACATAATTTCAATGGCACTCAGTAAACCGGTAATAAAAGCCAAGTCGCTGACTGACTTGAATGCGCCTTTATTACTTAGGGCAAACATCATTTTTCCGGTGATCAAGGCTTGTTTACATACTTCGTCTGTAGTTTCTGAGGTTAAATTGGATAACGCTAAAATAGAAACAAATTGTCTTAATTTTTCTTCACCGAGATATGCCGCGGCTTGTTTCAATGACGTTATTTCAACGCGTACCCCCGTAGTAACATTGTTAACCATTTTTAATAGACCAACTGTTAAATTGACATCATGGCTGATTATTTCGGCGACAGTATCGTAGCTTAATGGCGAGTTAAATGTTTCACTTAATAGCTGCAACATTTGTGTTTTTATTGGTGCTAAAGCTTGTCCTTTAATGATTTCTGGCTGATGATAGAAAAACCCTTGAAAGTAGTTAAAACCTACCTCAGCTAACGTTTGCTGTTGATTTCTCGTTTCAACTTTTTCTGCCGCGATAGCAACATTAAAAGGTTTCATTCTGGCAACCGCAGGTAATAAACGTTTGGTGTTTATTTTTTCAATATCCACTTTAACAATATCAATATAAGGGAATAATAAATCCCAATGTGGGGCTAAATCATATTCTGTTAAAGCCACCTTATAACCATTTTCATGATAAAACTTAATTATTTTAAGCAGTTTTTTGGTGGGTTTTTCCTGTCCGACTAATTCGATAACAATTGAGTCTTTATCAAACATTAATGGGAACTTGTGAATAAGACAATTCTCGGTAAAGTTAATAAAGGCTAACTTCCCCATACTAATTGTTTTTATATCGCCATGAATATGATTTTGAATAATAAGTTTAGAACTAGCAATATCTTGATCTACTTCTGGAAACTTATTATCAGGGCTATCCCTAAATAAAAGTTCATAACCAATGGTTTGGCCTTTCTCGTTAAGAATTGCTTGTCTGGCGATATAGGTATTTTTCATTTAGTGTTAAATATTCTTGTAAGTTATTGGTATATACCCATGTTAGTTCAAGGTGTTAGTGTTATGAGTATGTAATTTAGCATTGAAGATTACACTATTATAGGTTGAAATGGCTAGCTTATAATTAGACATTTATTCAACTTAAAAATCTTTACCACATAGCTCATTGAAGTTATCGCACGACACTGAGAATAATAACGTCTCTGAGTACACTCTGGGTTAGCCGTTACTAATGCTATTACGAAATTAATGGCTTCTTATTATAGGTGCCAAAACTGAACGTTTGCCATCTATGTGAGGTATTTGCTTTAAACCGAGTAGTTGACTCATTACCGGTACAACATGAATATTTTCAAAATCATCAAGTTGCTGCCCCTCAATAATATCAGGCCCTGAAGCGAGAAAAATAGCCGATAATGCTTGTTTGTTTTTCGCATCGTAACCATGTGTTGCGACAATGTCACTTGGATACTTGTCATTGGTAAAACTACTATTTGCTTTTGCTTCCAGGATCAAATCAGGGATTATGGCTAAATCACCGTGAAGCTGCCAGTGTTCAGGGTAGTTGCTTTTTCTATAAATAGTATATAAGTCAGTGATTAAGCTTTGTTTTGCCATTAGCGCCTGAAAAATTGACTCTTGTTCTACCTTGTTAAGTTTATCGTGATCAAAATAAATATATAATTGTGTGCTGCTTCGCACAACTACCATTGATTTTTCAGTGATGAGTTTTATTAGATTTTCGTCAAACACCGATGTTACGTTAATGTTATTGTTTTTATCAACCTGCATCATGCCATGATCAGAGAGTAAAATAATATTAACATTTGTAGGTATTTCTTTTTGTAAACGCGAGATGAAATCACCAAAAAGCTCATCAATTTCAGCAACCGCGTGTTTTAATTGTACAGAGTTTGGCCCATATTTATGTCCGGCATCATCAACACTTGAAAAATAACTTGCTATAAATTGTGGTGCTTGTGCTTCAGGCAACTTTAACCAATTTATAATTTTATCAAAGTGAGCTTTTTCAGAGTCAGTTCTATTATAAGGAATATTGAAACTGGGTAAACTGCCCTGTCCAATTGCTTCTGACTCAGGCCAAAAATAAATAGCGGTATTGATATCGTTTTCTTCAACAAACGACCAGAAAGGCTTTGCCGTTAGCCAAGCACTATTTTTTTTACCTGCACCAAGTGAATATTTTTTACCTAAAAGAGGATGATAAAATTTATTATGAATAATGCCGTGTTTAGCTGGGTAAACGCCCGTTATTATTGATAAGTGATTAGGAAATGTTTTACTCGGATAAACGGGAAGAAGCTTTGCTTTTACCCCTGAGTTTGCAAAAGCGAGTATATTTTTAGGTTGATACTTACTTAAATAATCATAAGCAAAACCATCAATGGACAGCAAAATCACGGTTGATTTTGCTGCTTTACCATAAACAGAGCCAGATACGACGATGACTAACAAAAATATAACAAAACGACTCATACAGCTTTCCGACTATGATTATATGTAAATCACTGCAAGGAGTGAATTTTCAATATGTATAGGTAATTATACTCGACTAATAAGTCATCTATATTAAACTAGCAAGTCTTGTATGTTAGCTAAGTCTTTTTTTCCTTTAATAATTTCATCTGGCGTTAGCCCTGATAATTCATGGGGAAAAACTAGCCATTCATCTGACTCGTGCACATAATACGTTGGTTTTATATCGACTTGGGTATTCGCAGGTTTATACCAAGGACATGCTGTGCGAACATCTTTGGGCATATTTTGACGCATTGATACTTCAAGCTGGGCAATTAATGCTTTAATACTTCGACCTGAATCAAAAACATCGTCAACAATTAACAAACCATCATCGGCATTGGCATTTTCAATAATATAATGTAAACCGTGTACTTTGATGTCTTTGCTTTGCTTATTAATACCATAATAAGACGATGTGCGTACCGCAATGTGATCAGTTTCTACTTTTTTAAAGTCAAAATATTCTTGAACAGCAATACCTATTGGTGCACCGCCGCGCCAAATTCCTACAATAAATTGCGGTCTAAAGCCATCATCAAACACTTTTGCTGCTAATCTAAAAGAGTCTTCTAATAACTCTTGCGCGGTAATATATTTTTTATCCATTACAGGTAACCTTTATTCTTGTTGTCTAGCTTTACTCATTAGGTTTTTATTATAACGCGATTAATATCGATTTAATATTAATTGTCTAATTAGTCAGCTTTTATTCCTTATATGTTTATCAATAAAAAGTAATACATGCTTAATTAACTTGCTCGGCATTTAAAAAATTAAGTTTTGCAACATATTGATGATCAGTACTTTTCGCCTTGTTTAACCTTATCGCCTTACGCATCATTTTTTTAGCCGAGTTAATATTACCCATTTGGTAATAGACTTTGGCTAAGCCAAAATAGAATTCATGAATAGTAGCATCCAATTTCAGTGCTTTTTTATAATGAGCAATGGCAAGTATATAGTCATGACGATAAGAGGCTTCATCAGCTAATACTGCTTGGTAGTAGGGATTGTTTCTGCGTTTTAAATGCAGTTTATTTTCAATTTTCTCCGCTTCTACCGACTGCTTTTCACTGTGTAGTAGTATCGCTAAATTAGCGAGGGCAGTTAAGTTATTGGCATTAAGAGCAATGGCATGTCTGTATGCACTCTCTGCAACAGTAAAATTATCTGTTAATTTGTAAAGTACCGCTAAATTACCCCAAGCAGGACTAAATAAAGGGGCGGTTTGAGTAGCGGCTTTTAAATATTGATAAGCGACAGCATAGTTTCCCAATACCAGCGCTTGCCCACCTTTATTATTATAAAACATTGCTAATACGGTGTTTTTGTCAATTATCCTTTTGGGAAACGAGCGTCTAACCACATAAGGGTCGAAATCAATAGTTATAGTATCGGAGCCATAAATAACGGTTTTCTTAATGTTATCTTGCGCTTGAATTCTTAAATTTACATGGCCAGTAAGTAAGTTATATTGACCATTTCTAATCCAGTACTCTGGAGTATCAACTTGTTGAAAGTTCGCTTTTAAACCAGCTTCCTCAGCAAGCGCATAAGCCATGATGGTTAACGACATACAATTAGCTGTTTTACTATGGAAAGCGTCACGCGCGGTAACGTTGGCATTACTAGCATAACTTAAGGCAATATTGTCCTGAGAAAAAATATGTTCAAGTAGCAACTGGGCTTTTTTCTTGGTGCTTTGCGTCGTCATCAATTTGCTTTTGACCATAGCCAGCATTTCATCGTCGAGCATAAATATTTCTTGCTCAGTTTCAAGGTGAAACGATGGCGGTAAAATAAATTGTTGATCAATATATAAAAAACCTGTGTTTTTTGTTTGATTAAAATAGCCACTAGAATTCTGGCAAGAAAATAGTAATGTGGTGGATAGCAACGTAATAATTAAAAAAATATACTTCATAGTTACCTCTAAAGCCAATAAAGAGAGATAACTGTAAGCATAAATGGTTTTGAAACTAATGCGAGATAAGTAAGGTAATATTAATATTTATTTACAAAAAAACTCGTCACCATTAAAGTTCATTAAGCAACACTATCCGCTATTTAAAAATTGAGAAATTGCGGCAAGGTATTCTTTATACGTTCAGCCAAGTAACTAGATTTCGTGTGGTTGCGACGTCCCGTACTTTAGTAAGCAATGAAATTTTTATATCAAAAGGTAAGCCTCTGTTTTTTAAGTCTTTTGAAAAACAGATACGGGTAAAATAGGTGCAATTAGTGGCTCTAAATAGATACATTGTCTCAGTCAATCCTGTTGGACTGATTTGAAAACCTTTAGACATAAAAAAAGCCGTTGAATATCAACGGCTTTCTTCATTTTTAATGTGGAGATGAGATAGAGATTTGAACTCTATGCCGTGGGTAATATACTACAAACCCTTGCCTGTTATATTTCAATAACGAACATTGTAATTTAAACAATGTTATAAATGTGGCGGTGAGATAGAGATTTGAACTCTATGCCGTGGGTAATATGCTACAAACCCTTGCCTGTTATATTTCAATAACGAACATTGTAATTTAAACAATGTTATAAATGTGGCGGTGAGATAGAGATTTGAACTCTAGAAGGGCTACAAACCCTTGCCGGTTTTCAAGACCGGTGCTTTCGACCACTCAGCCATCTCACCAATTATCTAAGCAAGGAAAATAAGAATATAAACGCTTGCCTGAAGACGGGGCGAATATTAAATAGTGTGTGGATCTTTGTAAAGTATTAATTTAAAAATAATTACTATTTTATGAAAAAAACACGGTTACTTGATAAAATCGAGGTGCTTTTGGTAAAAATCACCTAAAAAAATAACTTTTTGTTGATTGCCTAGAGCAGCATGATAAAGCGCAAATAACCAAGCTACACATACGCCAATATTCATTAACCAACCAATAAGTGGAATAAAAGCCAGTAATGCGCCGGTAATAATTAAGCCTAACGACTGACGTAGGTGAAAGCTAGTAGAGCAAGACTTATGTTTACCATAAAGAGCCATTGCGATTAGCCAACCAATCAGTGTTAAATAACTGATCACAGAAACCATTCTTGCCATAGTATAATATTCATGTTCAGCGATGTTTTTGTAGTATTCTTGTGTGTCTGAACGGGCATGTTGCTTAGATTTTTCCATTGAATGGTACTGCATAAATTAACACTCCATCGTGGTTATACTCATTCGACTAAAACAGTATGATTGGTATTAGTCATTACTTTACTAACAATGATAATGTAGACTTTATCGCTTAATTCAACAAGCCTTTTGGGGCTGATTTTTACGTTTAAATGCTAAAGGATTATTATTACTGGAGATTTTTATATTTTTTATTATTAGTAATTCTTGATACCTTTTTCATACCATTAGTCATAGCAGAAGCACTTTTAAGCGCCTTGACAAAGCAGCTTACTTTTTTTGCCAACTGCACCATTAAAGTCCCTTGCTCTTGTTCGCTATGCTGCTGATAGTGCAGCCATTCAAAAACTGACGTTAGTTCGGTAAAATCGGCAGATAAATGGGGGAATTGCTCGTTAATAACAAGAGAAAATTGCTGTGTCGTCTGGTGGCGTCCTTTGGTGAAGCCCTTTTGTTCAAGTGCCGTTAGGCATTGATTATAAAGTACCTGTGCTGGTGGCACTTTATGTTTGTTGCTTTTTGCACCACTTAGCCAGTAAAACAACGTAAATAAAGCCATTGCTAGCATTAAAGCTATGGCAATGATAGCGGCTGTTTTCCAAGGCATACTTTGTCCGAACCAGCGTTTGAGTAAATCATATTGTTGTTTTGCCGAATAACCTAGCACCCAACGAGTCCATTGGTAATTTATAGCATCAAGCTTTAATCTTAAAGTATTTAACCAAGCTAACTGTTTAATGCGATATAAACTTATAAAGTCACTATTAAGTTCAGATTGTTGTGCAAGCAAAGCGCTTGACCAGCCCTGACTCACACGCTCAGGATCGACAGCAGCGGTTGGGTCAACTCTGTACCAACCAACACCCTCTATCCAAATTTCAGACCACGCATGGGCATCATATTGATAAATACTTAAATGCCCGCCTTGCGGTGAATTTTCTTCACTACTGGCATCATTATATTCTCCGCCCAAATAACCCGTTACAACACGAGCAGGCACGCCTGCTGCACGCATTAAATAAGTGAAACTACTGGCATAATGAACACAAAACCCTGCTTTAGTGTCAAAGTAGAATTGATCTAAGCTGTTGTTAATAAGCATAGGGGCTTGCAAGGTATAATAATATTCTTGCTCTCTAAACGTTGCCAATACCGCTTGAGATAATGCTAATGAATTTGGGTGCTTAGCCTTTAAATTAACAGCCAATTGCTCAAGTTTAGGGTTACTTCCTTGTTTTATAGCAAGGTTACGTTGTCGACTTTGTTTGCTTAGTGATAATGCCAGTGGTGCATCAGGGTAACTTTTAATCTGATAGTGCCTAAGTTGGTTAACTATCGTGGTGCTTTGTACCGTGTAATCTTGCTTTAATACTAACTTAGGATCTGTTGTTGTGGCGACAGATAAAGCAAAAAGCCAAGGCTGAAAGCTTGGCTGAGCAATCACTTGATAGCTGATTGCTGTTCCTGATGTTGCCGGATTAAAGCTTTGTTGGTTAACTTTTGTGTTTTGTTGATCTTGTGTATTGTTATTGGCTCTTGTCCATTTGCGTCCATCATAGTTTTCTAACGTCATGGCACGCCAGTACAAGGTTGAATAGGCAGGAATACTTTCACCTTTAAAGTTTGCACGAAAAGCTAGCTCATTAGATAAAGCTAAATTAGCAATATCTCCAGGGCTAACAACGTCTGACAAGCCTGTTTTAGCTGAGTTTGCCATTGGAACTTGCCAAAAAGGAGACAAACGAGGAAAAACAACAAACAAGGTTATCGCCAATAATGAGCTTTGTAGCAACAGTATGACAACCGTTTTACTGGCATTAAACAATGAATTTTTTTTAGCAAACACTTGGTGTATCAAGGTTAAGTTAATAACAAGCAAGAGCAATATGAACACTGAAAATCCTAGGTCTTGCTTAAAGATAAGTGCTGAAGCCAATAAAAAAGTACCCAGTAAAGTGTGTTGATAAAAGTCCTTTCTTTTTTTGATTTCAAATGCTTTAAGTGCATAAGCAAATGTGAGCAGATGCACCATGGCAATCAGCACGCCAAAAGATCTCGCTGAAACGGCAATAGCAATACAACCACTGATGGCAAGTAACATTAAAATAAACGGCGACATACGCACGGCATCGCTATGAAGTTTTATTACGGAGCTAACGTTAAGGCTAATGTTTGACGTTTTTTGTCTGGAAAGCAGTAATGCTTGCCAACACAGGCATAATGCCAAAATAGCTAACATCCAAGTACTTAACTCTGCCGCTAAGCTGCTTATGTTTACTAGTTGGCAACCCCAAAGTAGCCAAGCGCTATTTTTAGGTAAGCTAAAAGACTCAGTTTGAGGGATATTATTACTCATGACTCTCTAACCCATTGATTAAAGTTTGCCAAGGCGGTTAAACAAGCACTTTGATGTAAAAAGCCTAAATCTGGGGCTATTTTTTTGTAAACATCACTGACACCGCTATGACCATTTACCGTCAAATCGAGACCAAAATGTTGCCCGCTATGACTATACTCAAGCACTAAATAACAAAGATAGCTTAATTGTGATTCAAGGCTAACACTGGGCATTTCGCTCAATTTAAGCCAATGTAAACTGCCCTGCTGGCTCTGGTAATGTTTGGTGTACCTGCCCTGCCCACGAGCAAACTGCTTCCATGCTATGCGTGCTCTAGACTCACCTAGCACGTAATCTTTCAATTCGGCAAAATCATCTAACCCAGCAGACTGATTGGCATAATTAGTGGTATTTGCATTGTGGTCATCTTGTCCTGCCAGTCTATATTGATTAGTGATAATTTTTTTGGGCTGTGGATAAACGGTTATTTGATGAGAAAAATCTAATACCGCCCACGAAATAAATAGACCAAAAGAATACTCACTCGCTATTTTTATTCTGCCAATATCCACAGTACCACGCTGCTTTGCAACATAAGGCAAAATAAGATCGGTATTGCCTGCATGGCACTGCTCAAGATAAATTTTTTGCTGCTGTTGTTTGAGATGCTTAGGCTGCTTGGCAAAACTCAGTGTTAAATCAAAATGCTGCTTAGCAGCAGTGATAGTGATAGGTATGTTTATTGTTTGTTTAGCGAAACCTGAGTGCTTAATTGTTGATTTAAAACCAAGCCCAGAAAAGTTATAAAAGCTATGCATCATGACACTAATAAAAAAACTCGCTAACAAATAGCTCATCAGCATAATGATATTGTTTTGATAATTAGTCGCTAACAAAAAGAGTAAAAAAACAAAGAACAGATAAGCAAAACCAAACTTAGTTGGCATAATAAAAATATTTTTCCGTGATAATTGGTGATGAGAGCGACTAGGCACCCGGCGCTTTAACCAAGCATCAAAGCGGTGGTAAAAAAAAGATTTAAAACTATTCGCAGCCATTATGTTGCTGCCATTACGATTGTAGTGGCGTTAATACATCCACACACTGAATGATTTGATCGCACAACGGGTTTTGGCTGTCATTATAGTTTTGTGCTGTTAATTCTATTCGATGCTGACAAACGGCACTGAAAACTGCTTGTACATCGTCAGGGAGTACAAAGTCTCTGTTATTGATAAAAGCCCACGCCTTGGCTGCGGCAAGCAAAGCTTTACCCGCTCTTGGTGATAGAGGTTTGCAGTTTATTTCATGTTGATTTTCTGAGCTTATTTGACCACGAGTAATGTGACATAAGGCAATTATATAGTCTATAACGTTATCCGCGACATGTATTTGCTGTATATGAGCTTGTATTGAGGTCAACTCATCTACTGTAATTGCTTGCGGCGTAGTTTTCGTACGGTTTGTTTGACTGTTACTCTTACTGAGTAAAATTTTCTTTTCTGCCGCTATATCAGGAAAACCCAACGATATTCGCATCATAAAGCGATCAAGTTGCGACTCTGGTAAAGGGTAAGTACCCGCATGAAATAGCGGATTTTGGGTGGCAATAACAAAAAAAGGTGTTGGCAACGGGTAAGTTTCACCGTCAATACTAACTTGTTGCTCAGCCATTGCTTCAAGTAGCGCACTTTGGGTTTTAGGGCTGGCTCTATTTATTTCATCTGCGAGTACTACTTGGTTAAAAATTGGCCCTTTATGTAATTCAAAACTATTAGTATCTCGATTGAAAATAGAGATACCGATAATATCTGCAGGCAATAAGTCACTGGTAAATTGCGTGCGTTGATAACTTAACCCTAATGTATTGGCAAGCACATGTGCTAATGTGGTTTTACCCATACCGGGTAAATCTTCAATGAGTAAGTGCCCTTGGGCAAGCAAACAAGCAAGCGCTAAACGGCACTCATGAGGTTTTCCCAGTACAACAGATTCAACTTGTTCTAAGACATTACTAATAGCAGTTTGCATAAAAAAAGCCTACTTATTCTTCACTTTGAATTTGAAAAAGGACAAGTAGACTTTTTAGCATGCTTTTCAAGTTATTGATAGCATATAGATAAAGTGGAGGTTAGCTTTTTCTTCTAGCAGAAACCGCATTATTTAGCTGTGCAAGCATGGTTTCAGTGTCATCCCAACCAATACAAGCATCGGTAATGCTTTGCCCATACACTTGTGCTTTACCATCTACAAGCTTTTGATTACCTTCAACTATATGACTTTCTACCATCACGCCAAAAATACTTTGATTACCTTGGCTAATTTGTTTACTAACATCAGTAGCCACTAACATTTGGTTCTCAAATTTTTTACTTGAATTGGCATGACTAAAATCAATCATAATTTTTGGCTTTAAACCACTGGCATTAAGCTCTGATGTTACTTCTTTAACACTTTGGGCATCAAAGTTAGTGGTTCTACCACCGCGTAAAATAATATGGCAATCATTATTACCTGTTGTTTCTACAATAGCCGCATGACCAAACTTAGTCACTGACAAAAAGTGATGTGATGCCGCAGCAGAGCCAATAGCGTCTATGGCAACTCTAATCGTGCCATCAGTGCCATTTTTGAAGCCTACAGGGCAAGAAAGTCCTGAAGCTAGTTCACGATGAACTTGTGATTCAGTCGTACGGGCACCAATAGCTCCCCAGCACATAAAATCAGCCATGTACTGTGGTGTGATCATGTCTAAAAACTCCCCCGCGGTGGGTAAGCCTAACTCATTAATGTCGAGTAATAGTTTTCTTCCTATGCGTAAACCGTCATTAAGTTTAAAACTGTTATCCATATAGGGGTCATTAATCAATCCCTTCCAGCCCACAGTAGTGCGTGGTTTTTCAAAATAAACACGCATAACAATTTCTAAATTATGTTTATATTTTTTACGTAATTTTACTAAAAGCTGGCCATATTCAAGTGCTGCTTGGGGATCATGAATTGAGCAAGGGCCAATGACCACTAATAAGCGATCATCCTTACCATTGAAAATATTGTGAATTGCCGCACGACCAGCAACAACTGACTTAGTGGCTTGCTCTGACGCTGGAAATCGTTCCAATAATGCGACTGGAGGTAATAGATCTTTAATTTTATTGATGCGCACATCGTCAGTTTGATACATAATTATTTCTCTTTTCATTTCTTCAATACGAGGCTATTGCTGTTATTTATCAATTTAATACGTCTAGACGCCTAAATGAATAATTCCGCAGTCAATTTACCAGTGTTATTAGCCTAATACCAGTGGAGAAAGTTTAAAAAAACAATATAATTAGTGATCATACCGATACTATTAGGATATACGTAAGATGATTAATAAAAAATTACCACTCATGGATTTGCATCGTCATTTAGATGGCAATATCCGCCCTGCCACTATTTGGCAATTAGCCGATCAAAATAATATTACGCTACCCTGCGCAACGTATGAAGACTTCATTCCCCATGTACAAATTCAGCACAGTGAGTCTGATTTATTAGCCTTTTTGAAAAAGCTTGATTGGGGAGTGGCGGTATTAAAAAGCCTTGATGATGTTAAGCGAGTTGCTTATGAAAATGTTGAAGATGCTTTTAATGCCGGTTTACACTACGCGGAACTTCGCTTTTCACCTTATTATATGGCGATGAATCACAATTTACCGGTAGCTGATGTTGTCGCTGCTGTTGTTGATGGCGTGCAAGCAGGAGCAAAAGCGTTTAAGGTAAGCATTAACCTTATTGGTATTCTAAGCCGCACTTTTGGTGTCAAGCATTGTCAGCTAGAGCTTGATGCGCTGCTAACACATAAAGAGCATCTTGTTGCTGTCGACTTAGCCGGTGATGAATATAATTTTCCTGGCACTCTATTTACCTCTCACTTTCAACAAGTCAGAGATGCCGGCTTACAGGTAACTGTGCATGCTGGTGAAGCCGGTGGCGCGCAAAGTGTTTGGCAAGCTATTGAAGAACTTGGCGCAACACGTATTGGTCATGGGGTTGCTACTTTCACCGATGAAAAATTAATGGCATATATGGTCAAACATGATATTGCTATTGAGTCATGCTTAACATCAAACTTTCAAACTGGTACCGTAAAAGAGTTAAGCCAGCATCCATTAAGGATATTTTTGGAACATGGTATAAAAGCTTGTTTAAATACGGATGATCCTGCCGTACAAGGGATAGAAATTAAAGATGAATTTACGCTCGCTAGAAAGGTTTTAAATTTGAGTGATGAAAATTTTAGCCAATTACAGCAAAATGCACTTGCTGTGTGTTTTTTATCTGACAGTGAAAAGAAAGCCTTACAAAATAGTGTTTGGCAATAGTAAGAAAGTTAGTAATATGGCAACAGTTTTAATTGCGGCAACAACTACACTTTCGTCATTGATATTGATAAACTAAAAAACTCAGTAAAACACCCTTGATAGTAGTAGCACTTCAATAATGATGTTGATTTGAACAAGCTAAAAACTTACTGAATAATTTTACTTCTCAACAAGAGAAGTTAACAAAAATCACCACAAGGGACATTTCATGAGCACACCTCATATTTCTGCAAACACTGGCGAATTCGCTAAAACCGTACTAATGCCGGGCGATCCGCTACGGGCAAAATTTATTGCTGAAAACTTTTTAGACAATGCTAAATGCATCACCAGCGTTCGTAACATGTTTGGCTACACAGGCACTTATAAAGGCGAACCTATTTCAGTGATGGGCTCAGGTATGGGTATTCCATCTATTTCAATTTACGCAACCGAACTTTATAAAGATTATGGCGTTGAAAGCATCATTCGTATTGGCTCTTGCGGCGCAGTGCGTGATGATATCAAAATTCGCGACATTATTATTGGTATGGCCGCCAGTACTGACTCAAATGTCAATCGCCAGCGTTTAAACCAATGTGACTTTGCCGCCAGTGCTGATTTTAGCTTATTACATAAAGTAGTAAATACCGCCGATAAACTTGGTAAAAAAGTTCACGTGGGTAATATTTTTACCGCCGATTTATTCTATACGCCGCAACCAGAAATGTTTGCCTTAATGGAAAAGTACGGTATTTTAGCCGTTGAAATGGAAGCGGCTGGTTTATATGGCGTTGCTGCAGAATATGGTAAAAAAGCATTAACCGTATTAACGGTGTCCGATCACATAAAAACGGGTGAACAAACCACAGCCGACGAGCGTGAAAACACCTTTAAAGACATGATGGAACTGACGCTAGAAAGTGTTTTATAAAGGCGCTATCGTTAGGCTCTGCTTAAAAACTTTATCATAAGAAAACTGAATATTAGGCATAACGCAGAGAAAGGCCAACTCTCTGTGTTGGCTCGAAGAGCCCTTGGTGGTCAATAGTCACTTGTAATAGAGTCATAAAATAATAAGCGCCATTAAGCTAGTGCATTAACTTAATAGCGCTTGTCCAACTCGAGTAATTTCTTGAGATATTTTTTTATTTACCCCTTTCACTAACACCCAACTATGCCAATACAGCGTTTCTACTAAGATTTTATCGGGGCACACTTTAACAAGTTCACCTGAGGCTAGCTCATTTTTTATCTGTAATTCAGGTAATAGGCAATAGGCGACGCCTTGCTTGGCTAACTCAACAAAGGCTTCAGAAGATCTAACACAGTGGCAATAGTATTCGCTTGCTGCTAAATCAAAATGTTGAGTAATAAACCTAACATGCATATCATCTTTATGATCATAACTGATCGCTGGTGCCATTTTTAATGACGAGCTATTCACCCCATCGCTAAAATATTTCTGTTGAAAATGTTTTGATGCCACTAAGCAATAATGCATTTTACCTAACTCGAAAGCCCTATAACCTTTCAATGGTGTTTTCTCAATACTAACCGCGCCAATGGCTTCTCCTGAGCGTAACTTATCTAACGTGCGTTCTTCATGCTCAATAAGTAAATTCAACTCAATAAGGTGATTTTCAAGTACCCCTGTGAGTGCCTTGATAAACCATGTAGCAATACTGTCGGCATTCACCGCTAAGGTGATCCTGATTGGTTTAACGGGGTTGTCGGGTAGTAACTGCGGTAGTAATTCACTTTCAAGTTGCTTAACTTTTCTATAATGGCTTAGTAGCTGCGCTCCGGCTTCAGTTAACTCAATCGGCTGTCTGCGAATTAACATAGGCTGGCCAATATTCTCTTCCAACAGTTTAATACGCTGCGAAATAGCCGATTGAGAAATAAATAATTTTCTAGCCGCTAATTCAAAGCTTTGTACTTCGATGATCGTTGCTAACGCAGACAATAACTTATAATCAAACTCTTTCATTAATTTTACTTATGGCTATTTAATTTTATTAATTATATTAAACTTAAGAAAAAGTGCAAAGTAATGCTGTTTTCAATACCCACCAGTAATATCCATGACTTTTTTAACAGGTGTATCATTATGATCATGCTAGCAGCAACCCAAGGCTTTACATTGGCATTAAGCATGATTATCCCCATTGGTAGCCAAAATTCTATGTTATTAACGCAAGGGATAAACAAAAACCATCACCTAATGACCGCGGCATTATTTATGCTATACGACGCAATATTAATTAGCATTGGGGTACTTGGTGGTAGCTTTATTTTATCAAGTAGTGATATTTTGTTTACACTACTCACCTGAGGTGGCATGGCTTTTTTACTTGCTTATGGCGCCATGTCATTTAAGTCAGCTTTCACTAGCACGGATGATGATGCAATGAATATGACCAATCAAAAGTCTCTCAAAGTGGTGGTAATAACAAGCTTAATAGTGACCTTTTTAAATCCTCATGCCTATATTGATACCGTTATGGTGATTGGTAGTGTTGGTGGACAGTACAGTGGTGATGCAAAAATTTACTTTTTAATGGGCGCCATCTCTGCTTCAATCGTATGGTTTTCCAGCCTAGCATTGGGCGCAGCTAAATTGTCAGTAGTCTTAGCAAAACCCAAAGTTAAACGTGTTATCGACACGCTAATTGGTTTGGTGATGTGGTTTATTGCTTGGTCATTATTAATGTCTTGGTTGGCAAGGTAGCAGATAAACTCGCGGCCTTGCCGCATAAACTACCAAGATTTAAGCAATGCTATTGCTACTGACTTAGCTTTTATCGCGAGAAACAAGACGAAAGCACATTAATCTTTTACTTGATTAATGAATATAAAAAAACCTGCATAAATGCAGGTTTTTTTGGTTTGATTTTTGAGTATTATTTAAAAGAAATTAGCCTTAAATTCAACACCAAAGAAACGAGGCTCGTTTACATAGCCTGTTAAGTTATTAAAATCGATAGCACCAGTGAGCTGTTCTTCATCAAGAATATTTCGTGCATAAGCTGCCACTTCATATTCAGCGCCGTCAGTGTCCCACTCGTAACCAACACGCAATCCACCTTCCATTAATGAATCACCCGTAAATTCTTTAGATTCATATAAGAAAAAGCTTACGTCACTACGGTAAGACCAGTCTGTGTATACATAAAATTCACCTTCACCAAGCTCTTTGGTCCAACGAGCACTTAAGTTACCAATCCACTCTGGTGATTGTGGTAATGAGTTACCGTCAATAATGACTCTACCATCAGCATTTAAAGGATCGGTAATTGTACAACCACCACCACAGCCAGCTACAGAAATAGTATCGTCTTGTAACTCTGTATGGTTATAACTTAAGCTTGCGCCGAAAACCAGGTTGTCGGTTGCCCAAAATTCAGAGTCTACTTCAAAACCATAACCGACAGACTTATCAGCATTCAGTAGGCTGGCAGTATTGCCTGTTCCTCCTACAGCTGTTAATTGTTGATCATCAACAACATAGTAATAAACAGAGCCATCAATTCTCGCCGTGTTATCTAATAGTGTTGATTTAAAACCAGTTTCAATTGAGGTCACTGTTTCAGAGTCAGCAGTTGTATGTGATGCAGAAAATAATAAACTACGACCTTGAATACTTGGAGCTCGGTAACCTTTAGCTAAACGACCATAAAGGTTAACATCATCATTTAATTTATAACTGATACTAACATCACCACTTATTTGTGAATCATCAACTGTTGCAGACTCGCTAAACCCTGGTGCACCAAATGGGGATAGCACTAAAGTACCGTCCCAATCACGTTCATCATCAGAATAACGAATACCTGCGGTTAAATTCATTCTCTCTGAAATTTCTATATCAAATGAAGCAAAAACAGCCCAAGCAGTTGTTTCCATATTTTGTACGGCAAGACCGTTTTGTACACCGCCGGCTAAAGTGTCAAAGCTTAAATTATTAATGGTTAAGTCTTCATCGAAATAGAAGAAACCTACTTGATAATCAAATTTTCCTAAATCATTACTAGAGAATCTAACTTCTTGCGTGACTTGAGAGTGATCAGGCATAGAAGCACCTGTTTCTGAAGGGAAAGGTATAAAACCAGGCCCCATATAGTCAGGTAAGAATGAGGCACCATAACCACCATCTATATCACCAACAGAAAATATTTCTGCAGACTCGTAACCGGTAACAGAAGTTAACGTGTAATCACCAAGATTATACTCTAGTTTCAAACTTGAACCTTTCATTTCAACAGTTTGTCTATTGCGAACAGCGGCATCTTGAAATACAACGTCACGATCAAAGTCATCAATTAAATCATTGGTGCCAGGCTTAATAATATTAGCTCTAAAAACACGGGCATCGGCATCAGCATCTCTAAAGTGGTAATTAAAAAGTGCTGAGAAATCATCATTCGGTTCCCATAACAATTGAATTCTACCCGCGGTTTCACCGTAACCACCTAATTGATCTTTTTGCTCAAAGCCTGGAGCTTGGTTATCAATATAATCATCTCTGTCTTGCTGTAATAAGGAAACACGAGCAGACAAGGTATCGGTTAAACCACCACCAACAGCTAAACGTAAGTCAGTTGAATCATAGCTACCATAAGAGGCCGAAATAGATGCATCAAAGTCTTGAGTTGGTCGCTTCGATTGAACCTTAATAATACCAGCCGTAGTGTTACGCCCAAATAGTGTACCTTGTGGGCCACGTAACACTTCTACGCGCTCAATATCGAACATTGGCATACCTTTGGTTAAGGCATTTTCAAGTACAACATCATCATAAATCAAAGAGACAGGTTGTGATGCTAGTAAATCGAAATCTGTGTTACCTAAACCACGAATATAAAAACGCGGAAAAGTACGACCGAATGAAGATTCTATCAATAAGCTTGGTACTTTAGCCGAAAGAGCACGAACATCCATGCCTGAAGAACCAAGCACTTCTAATTTTTTAGCGGTCAATGCTGAAACTGAAATGGGTACGTCTTTAATATTTTCTGTACGCTTACGCGCAGTAACTTCAATCACTTCGATGCCAACTACTTTTTCTTTTGCTGTAGTTTCTGCTGCTACAGCATTAGCTGACACACAGGCAATACTGGTCAGTAATGACGCTTGCACACATAAAGATAGTGCACTTTGCTTAAACACTTTCATTCGCTCTCTCCCAAGAATTATTAATATTTTATTATTTGTTTATGTTTACTTTAATTGATGACGTTATTATTACAATTTAAGAATTTATTTTTATAATTTAGCTACTTTTCGTATAACCCCGATAAAAAGCTCGTACCGTAAGTCATTGCTTCCACACTGAAAAGTTCAGCTATAGTTTGCCCTAAATCGGCAAAAGTAGCTCTTTGTCCGAGCGGCACAGATTGTATCAAATGATGATAACTTAACAAGGGGACAAATTCTCGAGTATGGTCATTACCTGGCCAAGTAGGGTCACAACCATGATCAGCCGTTAGAAACAGTACATCATCGTCATGCATTTGCTTGATTATTTCAGGTAAGCGTACATCAAATGCTTCTAATGCTTGTGCATATCCAACGGGATCACGGCGATGGCCATAATCTTGGTCAAAGTTAACTAAGTTAGTGAAAATAAGGCTATTGTTGGGTGCGGTATCAATATGTTTTATCGTCGCATCAACTAATGCGTCTATGCCAGTCGCTTTTGTCTTAACGCTGATACCTTGATGAGCAAAAATATCGGCTATTTTGCCAACGCTAATGACCTGCCCACCCGAGTTGGCTATTTTTTCAAGCACTGTTGTGTCGGGTGGCAATACTGAATAGTCACGCCTGTTACCTGTACGAGCAAAATCATTTTTATCTGTACCAAGAAATGGCCTAGCTATTACTCGACCAATATTTAAATCGGCATCATCGAGCAATTCACGTACTTGCTCACAGTAGATGTATAAATTCTCTAAACCAAAATGCTCTTCATGAGCGGCTACTTGAAAAACACTGTCTGCTGAGGTGTAACAAATAGGTAAGCCAGTGCTGATATGCTCAGCACCTAAAGCATTGATGATGTCAGTACCTGAAGCGTGACAGTTGCCCAGAAGACCGTTAAAGCCAGTTTTTTCATTAATCGCTGTAATTAATTCGTTTGAAAAGCTGTCAGCTTTCTTGTCAAAGTATCCCCAGTCGAATAACACAGGTACTCCTGCCATTTCCCAGTGACCACTGGGCGTATCTTTGCCTGTGCTAATTTCATCCATATAACCATAGGCACCTTTTTGGGGTGCAAAGTAAAAATCGTCTATCTTTTTGTTAGCCGCGGTTAAGCTTGCTGCAAAATCTTGCCAAGTTTTGGTGCTGCTCGCTTGCTTGCTAAGTTCATGTAAACCCAAGGCGCCTAGATGGGGTAATTGAATGACTTTGTGTTCTTTTTCAAAATAATACTGTGCTAAATTGATAAAGGTGTTCGCCCCTATATCACCAAAGTCTTTAGCATCATTTGAGTATCCAACACCAAAACTATCAAGTACTAAAATAATTGCTCTTGCCATAAAACAGCCCTTTCCTAGATTAATAACAAAATTTACATGACCAATTAGTCAGGTTGTGCTAATTTAATGGTTTTATTGCACTCAAACAAGTTTTTACTCAATTATGTTAAAGTGTTAGTGATTTTAATTGGCATTAAACTATAATTAAAATGATAAAATAAAACCCCATATTCTTAACATAGTCTGCTTTATTACCCACGGAAATTTCAATGACGCAACCAAGTAAAACAACTGTAATTGCTATTGCGGGCGCCTCGGCATCAGGCAAATCACTTTTTACTGAAACTATTTATAATGAATTGCTGCCAGAGCTTGGTAAAGATGGCATATCAATTATAAAAGAAGATGCTTATTACCGAGATCAATCCCATTTAACGATGGATGAACGTATACAAACGAATTATGACCATCCCAAAGCATTTGAGCATGAGCTATTAAGTAAACATTTAACCGCTTTAATCAATCAACAGCATGTTAATTGCCCCGTATATTGTTATAAAACCCATACTCGAACCCAAGAAACAGTTAAAGTTAAGTCTACAAAAATTATTCTTGTCGAAGGGATCTTGTTATTATCAAACCCCAATCTGCGTGACTGTTTTGATATAAAAGTTTACATGGATACGCCATTAGATATTTGTTTAATTAGGCGTATTGAACGGGATACTCTTGAGCGAGAACGTAGTTTAATTTCTATTACCACACAATATCTTTCTACTGTTCGTCCTATGTATTATCAATTTATTGAGCCATCAAAAGCTTGGGCCGATATCGTGATCACCCGTGGCGGAAAAAACCGTATGGCGATTGAAGTCTTAAAAGCAAAAATCCGACAATTATCTCAATAATTTTAACCAATTATTTAACTATTTATCTCATTAAAAAAATAACAAGAGAGCTTTATGGAATTAACAACGGAACTCACTTCACTGCGCGGCATAGTGGGGATTGGAGTATTATTAGCTATTGCAGTATTACTCTCTAAAAAAAGACAAGCAATAAATATTCGCACCGTTGCGTGGGCCTTTATTTTACAACTATCTCTGGGTGCTTTTGTACTTTATATTCCTTTTGGTAAAGATGTATTAACGTCTATATCAGGTGGCGTACAGCAAGTGATTGACAGCGCCAAAGTAGGTATCAGCTTTTTGTTTGGCGGTTTGGGCACTGACGCTATGTTTACTAACGGTGTCGGATTTGTTTTTGCCGTTCGTGTATTACCCGTGATTATCTTTTTCTCATCATTAATCGCTGTTTTATATTATCTAGGCATTATGCAGTGGGTTGTTAAAGTCGTTGGTGGTGCGTTGCAAAAGCTACTAAAAACTTCAAAACCTGAGTCGTTATCAGCCACTGCTAATATTTTTGTCGGTCAAACAGAGGCTCCCTTAGTAATACGCCCTTACATTGCCGGTATGACACAATCTGAATTGTTCGCTATTATGGTCGGTGGTTTAGCGTCTGTTGCGGGGTCTATTTTAGCGGGCTACGCCGGTCTTGGTATTGATCTAAAGTACCTTATTGCCGCTTCTTTTATGGCTGCTCCTGGTGGTTTGTTGATGGCTAAAATCATCATGCCGGAAGTAGAGCATGAAAAATTAGCCCAAGAGAATTTCATGGTTGACGAAGCGGCTGAAAAACCCAGCAACGTTATTGATGCCGCAGCGACAGGTGCTACATCAGGATTAAAGTTAGCCGTTAATGTGGGTGCTATGTTATTGGCATTTATTGCGTTAATTGCATTGCTTAACTCCCTTGTTGGCGGTGTTGCTGGTTTATTTGGTTTTGAAGGTATTACCATTGAGTGGCTACTCGGATATGTATTTGCTCCTATCGCTTATATTATTGGTGTGCCAAGCGAAGAAATGCTGCAAGCGGGTAGCTTTATTGGTCAAAAGATTGTCGTTAATGAGTTTTTTGCTTACGTTAATTTCATCGAAATAAAAGACAGTTTATCTGCTTCAACCCAAGCCATAGTCACTTTTGCCCTATGTGGTTTTGCCAATCTTTCTTCTATTGCCATTTTGTTAGGCGGTATTGGTTCTATGGCACCTAATAGACGCCATGACATTGCCAAACTTGGCATGAAAGCCATGCTTGCTGCCACCTTAGCAAATTTAATGAGCGCCGCAATTGCTGGCGTGTTTTTAGCGCTTTAACTTCTTCGGTATAATTTATGACAAATTCAACACAAACTTCATTAGAAAAAGTAGCACAACAAGCGCTTAGCTTGATGGACTTAACCAGTTTAACTGACCAAGAAAGTAGTAAAGATATTATTGCCTTGTGCCAGCAAGCTAAATCAAGTGCTGGCAATACTGCCGCTATTTGTATTTTCCCCCGCTTTATCCCTTTAGCAAAAAAAGTGTTAGCCGAGCAAGGCACACCTGAAATAAAAATAGCAACGGTAACTAATTTTCCTCATGGTAATGACGATATCAATATTGCTGTGGCAGAAACGAAAGCCGCGGTTGCTTATGGTGCAGATGAAGTAGACGTGGTTTACCCTTATAAAGCCTTAATCGCAGGTGACATAAATGTTGGTTTAGAATTAGTTGAAGCCTGTAAACAGGCTTGTCCTAAAAAAGTTTTACTGAAAGTTATTATCGAAAGTGGTGAATTACAAACGCCTGAATTAATAAAACTAGCCAGTGAAGTATCACTTCGCGCAGGTGCTGACTTTATCAAAACATCAACAGGAAAAGTGAGTATTAATGCGACAACAGAAGCCGCTGAGATAATGCTTAAGGTCATAAAAGCCAATAACTCGGCTGTGGGTTTTAAAGCTGCTGGGGGGGTTAAAAATGCTCAAGATGCCAAAGTTTATTTAGATCTCGCCAGTAATATTTTAGGAGCAGACTGGCTCAATACCGATCACTTTAGATTTGGCGCTAGCAGTTTATTAACTAATTTATTATCGACACTTAACGGTGAAGATCAAAATAGCACTTCAAACACTCAACAATATTAGTTCATGTAAGTTTTACTGAAATATTACTTAAAGAGATAGCTATTTATGGCACAACTGTATTTTTATTATTCTTCAATGAATGCGGGTAAATCAACACACTTATTGCAATCATCATATAATTATAATGAATGTGACTTACGTACTGTACTTTATACGGCTCAAATTGATGATCGGTATGCAAAAGGTAGAGTATCATCACGTTTAGGTATTCATGCGGATGCTCAGCTGTTTAATGAAAATACAGATTTACTCACCGAGATTCAAACATTACAGCAAGAAGGTGCTATCGCCTGTGTACTCATTGATGAAGCACAGTTTTTGTCTAAAACACAAGTGAAACAATTAACCGATATTGTTGATGCCTTAAACATACCTGTATTAGCTTATGGCATTCGCACTGACTTTTTAGGGCAGACTTTCTCAGGTAGTGCTGCCCTACTTGCTTGGGCAGATAAATTAGTGGAATTAAAAACTATTTGTCATTGTGGCCGTAAAGCTAATTTTGTTATTCGTATAGATCACAATGGCACTGCCGCCACCGGTGGTGAGCAAGTTGAAGTTGGTGGTAATGAACGTTACCAAGCATTATGCCGCAGGCATTTTAAAAGTTATGTACCATTAAATTAAAATCACTGTTTATTGATGGGTTTTCTCGACTAAGCACGTAATAACAACAACTTAACTGTTTGAATCACTAGACATAACAGTTTCCCCTCTATACAATATCTGTATTATTTATCATCAAGGATAGTTTTAGAGTGAGTATGTGTTAGCTACCGTTAGAACGTTAATTTACCAATCAACAAACAATAGTTTATATGTGTTTTTTATCAAATTCTTATTGTGGTCGGCTATTTTTCAATTTGCGGTTTGGCAACTTCACCACCATGCTTTTTTATCCGAGCTTTTATTAAACACATTAGCACAGCTTTCAGAAAAGTTTTGTGCTCTTTTCACCCATAATATCTTGATAGATACCAATAGATTAATCCATGCTGATACAGGCAGATACATTATTATTGATCAACAATGTTCAGGATTATCATTAATAGCCACCTTGTTAGCAGCATTTTGCTCTTTACCCATTAAAAAAAGAAAAATATTGGCTATGTCGCTCATTGCCATAGTAGCCATACAAGCGCTTAATATTTTCAGGATCAGTCACTTATTTTTTGAAATAAAACATCCTATTAATCATTTTGAAATTTATCATCTGTATGTTTGGCAGTTAATTAATTTTGTTTTTTCAATGGGTGTTTTTTACCTATTACAACAGTATTTTTTAAAAAGAAAAGTAAAAGGAAATAAGAATTGAATAACGTAGTCATGATATTATTTATTTTCTGCTATTTATGTAGCCCCTCTATAGCCTTTGCTGGTGGTGGAGGTGGCGGAATCGGTGGGTCTAGCTCTAGTGTCCCCTTTTTTACTCCATTGTTAAATATAGCTATTTTTATGGTCATTATTTACCTTCATAAAAAACACAAATAAGCATGATAACAGCCAGCTTTGAAAAACGTAATGTACCAAGCCAGAAAAAACAAAGACAAGATATACTGTTGGCATTTGCTACCGTTGTGCTGTTTTATCTTGCTTTTCCAAGTGGCGGTTATGGAAATTTAGCTTGGCTGGCTATCACGCCTGTGATTATTGCTCTCAATAACGCTCATGGTCGATATGCGTTTATGCTGGGTTTATTAACTGCAACATTAGGCTGGATGTGCAGTATTTGGTGGGCTATTGATGGCTTAACAAAAGTAACTTATAGCCAATCAAATATCGTAATCCCTTTTATTTTCCTGTTTTGCCTCTTTTCAGCTCTACCTTATGCCATTGCTTGCTGGCTGCATGCGCGATTTTTATGGGGGAACTCAATAGTTGGTGCATTTAAATCGACAGCTGTTTTTACCTTATTAGTCAACTATATACCCAGTATTTTACCGGGTAACTTAGCGCACGCCTTATATTTATCCCCTTTACAAATACAGCTCATAGATATTGGCGGAGTGCCAATGTTATTTTTTGTTATACACCTAGTTAACTTTTTATTGGCTTGCGCTGTTATTAATAGAAAAAAGGCTAAACAAAAAAGTATAACGTGCTTGTTATTAGCATTGGCTATATGGTTATTAAATTATGGATATGGCTATATAAAAACCACCTATTTATTGAACAAAACCGCGAGTATTGATATAACAATAGCCATAATACAACCAAATTTATCGGTAAGTTTACGTAGCCGAGATGACTGGTTACAAAAAGCGCCGCTGGTTCAGTCTTTAATTTCTCAGGCCGTTGATAACCATCAAACTGACTTAATTGTTTTACCTGAAATTCCGGTACCCGTGTCATATAAATACTATCCTCAAGACAAAATTATCTTTGATCAGATTATTAAAAACAACTCGCTATTGCTTACTGCTATAGCGCCAATCAATAAGCAATTTAATGAGTTAAACGGTTATCACAATACTATTGAGTTAATTGAAAGCCAACAAGTGACACATCTATACCAAAAGCAAAAATTACTGCCTATTGGTGAATATTTGCCCTTTGAAACACAGATACCCATATTAAGAGCATTATTTCCTAATGCCCCCAATTATGTGCCTGGCAAAGACAAAACAATTTTACCGTTTGAACTTGACGGGCAAACAATAAATATTGTGCCGCTGATCTGCTATGAAGCCGTATTTACTGATTTGGTTGCTGATGGTGTTGCTAAAGGTGGGCAAATATTTGTAAATACAGTAAACGATGCATGGTTTGGTGATACCGCTGGTCGAAATGTGCATTTAGCATTAGCGTTATATCGCACCCTTGAATACCGAAAACCATTGATACGCGTGACCAATAATGGCATGAGTAATATAATCAATATGAAAGGGCAAATACTCCCTGATTCACAAATACCTCCCTTTACGGCAGGAGTAGCTATTTCAACAGTGAGTGTCGCTGACATAAGTAGCTTCTATCAAAGTTACCCACACGCTTTCATGATATTTTGCCTACTATTTTGCGGTTATGCCATCACCTCAGCACAAAGGACATTAAATGAAAAATATTGAACAACCCATTCTAAAAATACTCGCTGAATACACAAATGAAAACTTAGCAATACACTCCATAACACTGCCTTTTGAAGAAATTGGTATTGATTCACTGTCGTTAGTTGAAATAATTTTTGACCTTGAAGAGCACTTTGATATCGCTATTCCCGGTGAAAGCGAAATTGCAGCAAGAGGGTTCTCCTTACGTTGCCTTGCTGATGTTTATCAACTGGTAAACACTTTGATTGCTGAAAAGGAGTAATAATGTCAAATCGTGTTGTTGTCACAGGCTTAGGTTGTATTTCTGCCGCAGGGCATAATGTTAAAGCGTTTACCGAAACACTTTTTAGTCATAATGATGTCAACACCATTGCCCCCGTAAGCGCTTTTAAAACCACAAATCGTCCACATATAGCCGCGGAAGTAAAAAACTATGATCCTGCCCTGTTCTTCACCGCCGTCCAGCTAAAGCAACTCGACAGATTCGCTCAATTTGCCTTAATATCGGCACAAGAAGCTATTGATGATGCTCAAATAACTTTTTCTAACGATTTATCACACCGAACCTGTGTTATACATGGTACAAGTATTGGCGGCCAAGAAACCATTGAAAATGCTTATCAACAGCTATTTTCTGAAGGAAAAAGAAGAACGCACCCGTTTACAATTCCTAAGCTTTTACCTAGTTCTGCTACCAGTCAAATCTCAATGAAATATGGCATTAAAGGTCCTGCTTTTTCTACTTCATCTGCATGCTCTTCATCGGGTCATGCCATTGCTATTGCTACTATGATGTTACGTTGTAATATGGTTGATGTTGCTATTGTTGGTGGCGCGGAAGCATGTATTACTGAAGGGAATTTTATGGCTTGGGATGGCCTACGGGTTTTATCAACAGATACTTGCCGACCATTTTGCGCGAACAGAAGCGGACTCGTCATAGGTGAAGGCGGAGGAACCTTAGTATTAGAAACCCAAGCACATGCACAAAAAAGACATGCTCGAATTTATGCAGAAATATCAGGTATCGGTATGAGCTCTGATGCGCATAACTTAGTACAACCGCTCGCAGAAGGCGCTGAAATGGCAATGGCAGCAGCTTTAGCCGATAGCAAACTTAACGCTGCACAAATTCAGTATATTAATGCCCATGGCTCTGGAACACTACAGAATGATCGAACTGAAACTCAGGCTATACATCAAGTGTTTAGAGAGCATGCAAAACAGTTGAAAGTATCTTCAACAAAATCAATCCATGGCCATGTTCTTGGTGCAGGAGCTGCTATTGAAAGTATCGCAACCATTATTGCAATGACCAAAAAAATGCTGCCACCAACAAAGAATTACCAAAAAACCGACAAATATTGCGATCTTAACAATGTTGTCAATCACCCTAGCCCACAAAATATCAGGCATGCGATGAGTAATTCTTTTGCCTTTGGTGGACTTAATGTTTCTTTATTACTATCGCAATATAACGAGCCTACCTAATAGTAGTTGGCTAAAATCGCAAAGCGAAACTGAGCAAACTGCTACGAGTCCGGCTTGATAAGTCATGTCACCTTTATTTATATATTCTTTTCGTACCATTACTCATTCTTAATGGCTGGGTAAAATATGTGCAATTTGTGCCTCTGAATAAGTACATTGTCTCAGTCAATCCTGTCGGACTGATTTAAAAACCTTCAGACATAAAAAAAGCCGTTGATATCAACGGCTTTTTTCATTTTTAATGTGGCGGTGAGATAGAGATTTGAACTCTAGAAGGGCTACAAACCCTTGCCGGTTTTCAAGACCGGTGCTTTCGACCACTCAGCCATCTCACCAATTATCTTAGCAAAGTAAATAACAATATAAACGCTTGCTTGAAGACGAGGCGAATATTAAAGTGTCCCTTCATACTTGTAAAGCCTTAATTAGCAAATAACAAATCGTTTGCTAAAAAAACAACCAGTTTGTATTCAATTCAGGCAAAAGGAACAAAAATGCCCAAAAGTGATAGCGTAAACGATGTATGTCGATGCCCTTGGTTAGACACAAGTAAAGCCGATTATGTGCAATACCACGATAAAGAATGGGGAGTACCTGTTTATGATGATCAAAAACTTTTTGAGTTTTTAACGCTTGAGTCTGCTCAGGCCGGCTTGAGTTGGTACACTATATTAAAGCGTAGGCAAGGTTATCATGACGCTTTTGCCAGCTTTGATGTTCATACTGTTGCAGCATTCGATCAAGCTAAAGTAGAAGAGCTTATGCTAAACAGCAATATTGTCCGTAATCGAGGCAAAATAAATGCCACGATAAATAATGCAAAATTGTTTATTGAAATACAGCAAGAGTTTGGTTCTTTTAGCGATTATATGTGGGCCTTTGTCAATCATAAAACCATAGTCAATGAAGTTAGTGATTTAAAGGATTATCAAGCCACTAGCACTGAGTCAGACGCGTGGAGTAAAGATCTTAAAAAACGTGGTTTTAAATTTGTTGGCTCTACTATTTGTTATGCGCACATGCAAGCTTGCGGCATGGTGAATGATCACAGTTTAACGTGTTACAAAAGGAAACAAATAATCGAGCAGTATCAACAGTGTTAAGCTAGCTATTTAAAAAAACGCATGTCATAATATGTCACAAGTTCGCAAGTACAGATCAATAAAAACTTGAACTTTACTAAAGCGCCCTTATCTTAGTTATAACGTTTAGAATATAAAGTAATTAGAATTAAACCTTAAAGGAAGTTTTATGCAATCTAATATGAGTTTTCAATCAGCGAGCCAAAGCTCAGCTATCGAAATAAATAAAGTATTGAAAAATACTTACATGTTACTGTCGATGACCTTAGCATTTAGTGCCGTAACCGCTGGCATTTCAATGGCGATGAACTTGTCACATACGGCAGCATTAGTGATGATGTTAGTTTCTTTTGGTTTAATGTTTGTTGTTAACAAAAAAGCTGATTCTGCTAGTGGTATTTTTTGGATATTTGGCTTCACCGGCTTAATGGGTGCATCACTTGGGCCAATGCTTAATGTTTATGCTGCTATGCCTGGTGGTCCCGCTATGATCATGCAAGCACTGGGTGGCACGGCGTTAATATTTTTCGCGTTATCAGGTTATGCCTTAACCAGTAAAAAAGACTTCTCTTTTATGGGTGGCTTTTTAATGACAGGCTTGATTGTAGTACTAGTCGCAAGTTTAGCTAATATTTTCTTTCAAATACCTGCGCTGTCATTAGCGATAAGTGCTGCTGTTATTATGGTTATGTCTGGTTTGATTTTGTTTGATACTAGCCGTATTATCAACGGTGGTGAGCGCAACTACATAAGAGCGACTATCTCTTTGTACTTAAATGTTTATAATATTTTTGTTCACTTACTGAGTCTTTTAGGCGTGCTTGGCAGCGACGACTAATCACCAAGTTATATAGCTTTTAGTCTCGATAAAAAATTATATAATAAACAGCCTCGCATGTGCGGGGCTTTTTTATGTTCTGAATGAACGGACAGCTTTTTGCTCCTGCAAAAACTGCCCTTTCGCCATCCTTGGCGATCGTATTTCACGATAACAATTGTTATAAGGGTGTAGCTTATTAGACAATGCAGGACGCATTCTGTCTTGATGTCAAAAAACGTGTATGTATTTTCTTTCTTTACTTTATATTGAGATAATGTAGTGAACAAACTTGCCGTGGTGATAACCACCCCACCCTATAGTAATTTAACCATAACAGCGCTTAATTATATTGAAGCGGCTTTACACTCTGATATAGAGCTAATCGGAGTGTTTTTCTACCAAGATGGTGTGTTAAATGCCAATAGTAAAGTACATATAGCCAGTGATGAATTTCAAACGATAAAGCGCTGGCAAATCTTGCATGAACAATATCACTTGCCATTGCATTTATGTATAACTGCAGCAGAAAAACGAGGCATGTCTGACGAGAATGATTCTGACAACTTAATTCACCATGCCTTTACTATTTCAGGTTTAGGCGAGCTGGTAGAATTATCAACAAGTGCTGATCGACTGGTACAATTTTAATGACATTACATCAACCGAATAAATCCTTAGCTTTATTAAACAGTAAAGCCCCTTATGCCAGCAATGCCGGTAAAGATGCGTTAGATATTGCCTTAGTTTTTGGCTCATTTGAACAAGCAACTGCTTTATTCTTTCAAGGTGACGGTGTTTATCAACTGATGCAAGGACAAGATGGTGAAATAATTTCAGTGAAAGATTACCTGAAAACCTTTTCAGCTTTTGAATTTTACGATATTCAAGATGTTTATGTTTGCCAACAGTCGCTGATTGAGCGTGGCTTAGCTAGTGATTTTCATATTGAACAAGTGCAAGTGTTAAATCAGTACAATTTTGCCAGTAAGCTGACAACACACAACACCATACTAAGGTTTTAATCGATACGATTTTAGCCAGAGACGATTTTAACCAAGAGTTGCTATGACCACCTTACATATAGTTAGAGAAAGCGCCTTTACTACCAATGACTTTGTTCAATGTTTACAAACAGTCAAAGACAACGATTGCATCGTTTTTACCGACGATGGCTGTTATAACCTCACTCATCCGTGCATAGAGCAAGTTAGTGTGCGAGTTGAACTTAAGGCAATAAGTGAACATGTTAACGCTAGAGCGGTTAATTTAACCAACACCAAGGCCACAGCAATAACGATGAATGAATTAGTTGCATTAACCTTTCAAGCAGACAGAGTGATCACATGGCAATAAGTGTTGAGTTTAATGGCAAGCAAATAGCAACAGATAAGCAAGGGTATTTACTTGACCACACCTTATGGCAAGAAGATGTGGCAATCATCATGGCAGGGCATGATAACCTTGTATTAACAAGCGAACATTGGGAAGTGATCAACTTTGTCCGTCAGTTTTATTTAACCTATAATACCTCGCCAGCGATTAGAGCACTGACAAAAGCCATGAAAGCTGAATTTGGCGAAGAAAAAGCAAGTAGTCGTTATCTTTTTCGACTATTTCCTGACGGCCCAGCCAAACAAGCGACTAAATATGCGGGTTTACCTAAACCTAAACGGTGTTTGTAGATTATTTCAATTAATGGTATTACACCTTTATATTAATGTTATGGCCACTATTACCTAAAGGTTGAGGTAGTGACTCAATGCTTGCTGAAGCGATTAAATCAATCGCCATCTGAGCTTCTTGCTCTTTATGATTTTTAACCAGATTTGCTGTTTTTATACCCAGGGCTGTATTGGCATCAACCGAGGGGCTATCATTGTTAAGTATTGTAGACATTGAACCATCCCAAATCATATCAAGTTAATTTAATGATATATCGGCTAGTTATGCTACTTCTTAACTTATTTTTAAACAAAATAATTTAAACAAAAAAGCACCCACTCATGATAAGTGCGTGCTTTTGGCTATTTAACGCAAAATTACTTAATAGGTAACGTTGGTACCGTAATACCCGCCATTTCAAGCATAACGCGAACTACTTGACAGCTATAACCAAATTCATTGTCATACCATACGTATAATACAGCTCTATCACCATCAACAATAGTTGCTTGAGAATCAACAACACCTGCATAACGAGAGCCAACTAAATCAGTTGAAACTATTTCATTTGAAGCTGTGTAATCAATCTGGTTTTGCAGATCTGATTTCAATGACATATTGCGCAAGTAATCATTTAAACTATCTTTATCTGTCGATTTTTTCAGGTTTAAATTCATGATTGCCATAGAAACATTTGGCGTAGGAACACGAATGGCGTTACCTGTTAATAAACCTTTTAACTCAGGTAAGGCTTTAGCAACCGCTTTTGCCGCACCTGTGGTACTAATAACCATATTTAATGGTGCACTACGGCCACGACGTGGCGCTTTGTGGTAGTTATCAATTAAATTTTGATCATTGGTGTAAGAGTGAATCGTTTCAACATGGCCGTTACGAATACCAAATTCATCATTTAATGCTTTAAGTACTGGTGTAATAGCATTGGTAGTGCAGCTAGCAGCAGAAACAATTTTATCTTCTGGCAAAATCATATCTTGGTTAACACCATAAACGATATTTTTGATATCACCTTTGGCTGGTGCTGTTAATAATACTTTAGCAACACCTTTAGATTGTAAATGCTGACCTAAACCATCTTCATCAGTCCAAATACCTGTGTTATCAACAACAAGGGCATTGTTAATACCATATTCTGTGTAATCAACTTCTGAAGGAGATTGTGCATAAATAACCTTAATAAAAGCACCATTAGCTTTAATAACATTATTTTCTTTATCAATAGTAATGCTACCATTAAAAGCACCATGCACCGAATCACGACGTAATAAACTAGCACGCTTTTCTAAATCGTCCCCACCTTTACTTGGACGTAAAACAATAGCGCGTAAGTTAAGTTTGGCGTTAGGGCCTGTTTGTTCAATAAGCAAACGAGCTAATAAACGACCAATACGGCCAAAACCATATAAAACAACATCTTGGCTTTGTGAACCTTTATTAGCTTCACTAACGGTTACTAATTCTTTTTCTAGGTATTGTTCAATAGACAAGTCATTTGATTGTCCCTGAAATAAATAACGATAAGCTAATTTACCCACATCGATACGTGCCGGAGCCAGTGCCATTTTGCTTAATGCTTCAACAAAAGGAAAACTTTCACGTAAACGTAGTTTGCTCTCTTCATGCAAAGCTACTGATTTATGGGCTTTAATGATATCAATAGGTGAAGCATTAAGTAACGGGCGACCGTAAACAGCTATTTCGATGCCTTTGTTTCTAAATAGTTGCCCTATGATAGGTTGCATATTTTCAGCGAAAGTCTGGCGCTCTTGCCAACTTGCTTGATACTCTTCCTCAAGATGAGACGTCATTAGTTAAACCTTTTATTTCAGTCAATTAAACGGTAAGTTGCTATAATCATATTAGTTTGACTATTAAAAAGTAAAACTTGACTATAGTGGGAAATTGTTGCGCGCACATTGTAATGCATGATGTAATGTTTCGCTATAGATTACATCTTTATTTCTTAACTATTATCTAAACCTGAATTATATACTTAACATAAGCGATTTTTATATGAAACAACTGCTCCTGCTTTGTACCCTTTTTTTATTATCGAGTTGTGACTCAGGTAAAAGTTTAGCTGATCTATGTAAGGAAAACCCTCAAATCTGTCATGAATTTGGTGAAGATAGTTGGTGTAAACGTGAGCGAGTTGATATTGCTCTGGCAAGAATTGCTTTAAAAACTCAAAAACAAGATTTACAAAAGTATCATCTATTGGTTGCTTATGAAGGATATGTTAGCTGTATGAGCTTAGCTTCTCAAATACAACACATTAAATTAAAAGAAAAAACCACCTTAAGAAAAAACAATTTACTCAAGGCAAAAACGCAACTAGCTGAATTGTCAGATCAAACCCTAACCTCTAAACATCCACACTTACTATATTACCATTGGTCAAGAGAATTCAATAAAAAGTCATTACAGCAATTTATTCAATTAGAAGGTAGCAGTGAATTAGAAAACGCTATTTCACAGTATCATTTAGCTAGCTATTATTCGAAAAAGAACATCAGTAAAACCTTAGCGTTATTATTTCACGCGTTAGAACTGCACCAACCAAAAGAAAAGTTAATACCTGAAGTATTACAAACGCTTGCCACAATATTTACCAATAGAAACAAGCCTAAACAAGCATATATCTGGTTAAAAATATATCAACTTGTTGTAAGTGATAGCAGTAATCAAGTAGAATTCACCTTGCAGCAACTTGCTAATAATAATTCCTTAGATGTTGATTTTTTAGATAAGGTTGCCAAAAACACTTTAGGTAAAATTAAGCAAGGGGAGTTTAAGGCACCAAAATACTAATTGCGATGATGAAGCTTGCTCTGCGCTTGAAACGTTAGGCTTAAAGAATTAACACAATAGCGTTTACCGGTGGGTTTAGGGCCGTCATCAAAAACATGACCTAAATGTGATTGGCAATGCTGACATTGAATTTCTATACGTTGCATATTATGGCTTGTGTCTTCAATGTAAGCTACATTACCTGAAGTTGTAGCAAAGAAACTAGGCCAACCACAACCTGCGTTAAATTTACTCTCGCTGCTAAAAAGTGCCTTATCACAGCAAGCACATAAATAAGTTCCAGCTAGCCAATGATCATTATAAATGCCTGTAAAAGGCTGCTCTGTAGCCGCTAAACGACAAACTTTAAAAGCTGCTTCACTCAATTTTTTTTTATAATTTTCATCATTCATAACAATAAGCCCCTACTCTATTATCACGGTTTTACGTTCAGGTGTTGACCATTGTACATGGTATTTTTTACCCTCTGCTTTATCAACACGCTCAAAAGTATGAGCGCCAAAAAAATCTCGTTGACCTTGTAGCAAGTTGGCAGGCAAAGTTTCACTTCGCATTGAATCATAATAAGACAAAGCTGAAGACAATGCGCCATTAGGTATGCCAAACATAGTAGCGCCGCACACAGCTTTACGCCAATTGAGCTGACGTTCACTGAGTTGTTTGGCAAAAAAATTATCAAGCAATAAATTATCTAAATCTTCTTTACGTTCATACGCATGGGCGATTGATTGTAAAAATGTCGCTCTAATAATACAACCAGCACGCCAAATTTTAGCGATACTGGCAAAATTAAGTGCCCAACGGTGCTCTTTGGCGGCTAATTTCATTAACTGAAAGCCTTGTGCATAAGCACACATTTTTGCACAATATATTGCATCATGAAGTTGTGTTATGTAGTTTGTTTTTTCTTGCTTTGAAAGCCTTACTGACTCGGGGCCTTTTAGCATAGTACAGGCTTGCGTTCTTAATTGTTTAAATGACGAAATAGAACGAGCGTATACTGCCTGAGCAATCGTTGGGGCTGGACACCCTACTTCTAAACTGCTCATGGCTGTCCATAGTCCCGTACCTTTTTGTCCTGCTTTATCAAGAATTAAATCGACTAACGTTGTGCCAGTGTCACACGATTTATGACGTAGCACTTCAACGCTAATTTCCATCAAATAACTGTCGAGCAAGCCATTATTCCATTGTTCAAAAATATCAGCAACTTCATCTGCGCTTAAGCCTAAGCCAGCATTAAGAATATGGTAAGCCTCGCAAATAATTTGCATATCAGCATATTCAATTCCATTGTGTACCATTTTCACATAATGCCCAGCTCCTGCTGGCCCAATATAAGCAGCACAAGGCTCACCTTCGGTAATAACTTGCCCTGGTTTACTTCGTTCAATGGGCTTTCCTGTTTGGACATCGACTTTTGCTGAAATCGCTTCCCAAATAGGTTTTACACGTGTCCAAGCATACGGAGAGCCGCTAGGCATTAATGACGGGCCAAAGCGCGCGCCTACTTCACCCCCTGAAACTGCTGATGAAAATAATAAGAAGTTATTTTTATATTTTTTTTCGCGAGCAACAGTATCAGTCCATAAACTATTGCCTGTATCAATAATAATGTCATCGGGTTGAATGCCCGCACCAATTAAGTTTTCACATACCTGATCAACGGGTGCTCCAGCGGGTACACTTAATACAACAAGGTGTGGAGCTTTTAATTGTGAAATTAACTCAGTATATGAAGAACAGCCATAAACACGAGGCGAGCCTGTGGTATTTTCTTGTTTGTCTTGCTCAATAACCTCTTGAGTTTTTTCATCACACAAATCAAAAGCCGCAATGTTAAAACCATTATCTGCAAGGTTTAACACTAAGTTTTTACCCATAACACCAAGGCCAATAAAGCCGATGTCACACAAAACTTTATTTTGTGTCATAAAGTTACATCCCTAAAAATAAACTGTTCTTATTTTCGGCTGTTTTCAAAGGAGAATAATATACACACAGCCAAAAACACATCAAAAATTAACGTATTCTACCATGCAAGCAGAACTAAATAATAGCAATAGCCAAGAAAACAACATCGCATCAAAGCTCTTGTTGATTGAAGGATTAATTTAAAATTTATTAGTGATTATATATAAAAATAGAACGTAAATTAGAATTTTATCTCCTAAAAGCAACTTTATCTTGTGCCCACCTTAAAATAATATAATTTTACTACACCGTTTAGTTTTTGCACGTTTATAAGGTTTCACCATGAAAATCAAAGTAGGTATTAACGGTTTTGGTCTCATTGGTCACTTTGTATTTAGGTCTCATTGGTCACTTTGTATTTAGGCCACAGCAGCAATACATGATATAGAAGTTGTAGGTATTAATGATTTAATTGATATCGATTATATGGGTTATATGTTGAAATATGACCCCACTCATGGTCGATTCAATGGCACTGTTGATGTTATTAATGGTCAGCTTATTGTTAATGGTAAAACAGTACGTGTAACCGCAGAGCGTGACCCCGCTAATTAAAAGTGGAATGAAATTAACGTTGTTGATGTTGTTGAGTCAACAGGTTTATTCTTGACAGATGAAACCGCTCGTAAACATATTGAATAGGGCGCTAAACAAGTTGTTTTATCTGCGTTATCTAAAGATGACACTCCTATGTTTGTTTGCAGCATTAACTTAAACCAATATGCTGGCCAAGACATAATATCTAACGCCTCTTATACCACTAACTATTTAACGCCTATTGCAAAAGTATTAAACGATAATTGGGGCATCAAAGATGGTTTAATGACAACCGTTCATGCCACAACGGGAAACTGCTTTAATAGAAAAGTGCGAGCAAGTTTTCGCCTACGTTATTAAGGCATTAATTTGCTCTAGTACTAACTGGGGATCTATTGCTTTAGTAATTGGGCGTCCGATCACCAAATAATCAACACCGACATTAATTGCTTGCTCTGGCGTCATTATACGTTGTTGATCATCTTTTTTCGAACCAACAGGTCTAATACCTGGAGTAATGAGTTTAAACTCATTACCTAAAGACAGCTTTAGCTGCTCCGCTTCCCATGCTGAACAAACAACACCGTCTAAGCCACTTTGTTTAGCTAAGCTTGCAAGGAAATCAACCTGCTCTGCAGGTGTTTTAGTTATACCTAAGCCACGTAAGTCGTTTTCTGACATACTAGTTAATACCGTGACCGCAATCAGTAACGGTGCATCGTCACCATAATTCACTAATGCTTCTTTGGCTTTTGTCATCATTTGACTACCACCACTCGCATGCACATTGACCATCCATACGCCTAAATCGGCTGCAGCAGTAACCGCTTTTGCTACCGTGTTAGGAATATCATGAAACTTTAAATCAAGGAAAACATCAAAGCCCTTCCCTATTAAGGTTTTTACAAATTCAGGGCCAAAGTAAGTGAACATTTCTTTACCCACTTTTAACTTACAATCACTTGGTGAGATTCTTTCGACAAATGATAAGGCATCATTTTTTTTATCAAAGTCTAACGCTACAACTACTTTTGGATCTAACATGGTGTTTCCTATCTTTATTCATTTTTATTAACTTATTTTACAATATAAATTATATTAATAAATGTTAGATTCAAAACTAGTTTCTTCAAAATTGAGGAAAACGCACGGAACTGACGATAGTCAGTGAGTACGGTTGACAAGAATATTGATGAAAATAGCAAAGAAGCTATTATTTATTCTCCTTCGAGGCCAATTAATGGTTTCAACTGTTCCCATTCATGACAGGATGGACAAGACCAATAATGGGTGGAGCTATTAAAACCACAGCTGCGACAACTATATCTATGTTTAACTTTTAAGTATTCACTAATTAACTCTTTAATTAAGTCTAAGCTAGTATTGTTTACTGCCATTTTTGGCTGGTTCATTTGCATTTTAACAAAATGCCTAAAGCCCCGAATAGTGGGTCTACGCTTTAATGCCGACAACATAAACTCTTGTGCTTTATTATTGCCGTGCTTTTCTTCTACATAGCTTAAATAAGAAATTAATGCACTAGAACTTGCCGTTTCATCATAAACTTTTTTGATGAAACGAAAGAAATCATCACTTGCATCAAGTTCAAGGTAACAGTGATGCATTTGTTCAATAACATCAGGGAAAAACTCTTTATCTTGTTGATAAATATCTTGGTAACATTTACATGCTAACTCACATTGTTTGTGATTTTCATAGATTTTCGCCATTAGCCAGTTAGCACGACAAGAGTTAGGGTCTAACTTCAATGCTTGCTCAAGTAATTCGATCACTTCTATAAATTTATCTTGCTCAAAAGCGCTAGTTGCTTCTTCACAATAAAAATTAGCTAACGCATGTAAAAGACGTTTATCGTTTAGTTTAACAATCAGTTTTTTATGGTTTATACCTTGCTGCCAGTCTTTGGTAGATTGAAATATTTGTAGTAAATAAGTTAATGACTTCAAACCATAATCATTAGACTTTAATAATTTATTAAACATCTTTTCAGCCCTGTCATACAGGCCTGCGCTGAGAAAATCTTTACCTAACTCAAATACTGCTTGTTGTTTGTCTTTGGTGGGTAAATTGCCGTGACGAACTAAATGCTCGTGCACTTTCAATGCTCTATCGAGCTCACCACGTTTACGAAATAAATTTGCCATAGCGAAGTGAGCTTCAACACTGTCATCTTCAACTTTTAAAGCCTCAAGGAGTGAGTCTATCGCTTTATCTTTTTGATTAGATAACAGGTAATTTAAACCGGTAGAATACTTAATAGATAAGTCTTGCTTGATGGTTTGATCTTTTTGCTTAATGCTATTTCGCCCCATAAACCAACCATAGGCCATGGCAACGGGAAGTAATAAAAAAAGTAGTTCTATCATTATATTAGTTACACTTAAGCTTCAGTTGAGCGATTTTTGGCTAATGCTTTTTTACCCTTACGGATCAAGCGCCATAATATAGTTACCAATATCCCTATCGATATACCAATAACGGTGAATAGGCTTACTGCTGCCGCAATAGGCAGATCGACTTTAGCGATAAGATAGTTTAATGAAATTATCTGCTCATTTTGGCTACCAAAAACAAAGGCAATAGCAAGTAAAATTAACACTAAGAAAAGAGTAAAGTAAATTCGCACGTTGAGTGATCTCACTTAGAAATTGTAATTAATATAAATGTAGACGAAAAAAAACGGCATACTGATGTATGCCGCTTATTATCTGATTTTTTTGCATCTTTTACAATAAACTTGCAATTAAGCTACTGAAAGATTAACTCTTTCTCTTAACTCTTTGCCTGGTTTAAAGTGAGGTACGTATTTACCACTTAACTCAACTGATTCACCAGTCTTTGGGTTTCTACCAACTCTAGGAGCACGATAATGCAATGAAAAACTACCAAAACCTCTAATTTCTATACGGTCACCTTTTGATAAAGATTGCGCCATTAATTCTAAGATTTCTTTGATCGATTGTTCTACATCTTTAGCTGACAAATGAGATAATTTATCGGCTAATTTTTCAATGAGTTCTGATTTGGTCATTTGACCCTCCAGTATTCATCTAGCTTCGCGCTAATGAAGTTAATATAAGAGGAGAATAATAATATTCTCCTCCCCTGTTTTTTAGCCTACTTTATTACTAAAGTAAAACTAGAAAAAGTGCAAAGTATTAAACTAATATCTTTTTATAAGAAGTTAGTTTTTAGCGTTTTTAAACGCTGCTGCCATCGCACTTAAACCTGTTTCTTCAACTTGGTTTAAGCTGTCTATAGCTTCACGTTCGTCAGCTTGGTCTTTCGCTTTGATAGATAAGCTAATAGTACGGTTCTTACGATCCACACCCATAAACTTAGCTTCAACATCATCACCAATAGATAATTCTGTAGACGCATCTTCAATACGTTCAACAGAAATATCGCTAACACGTAAGTAACCTTCAACACTTTCGGCTAACTCGATAGTAGCACCTTTAGCGTCAACAGCTGTTACCTTACCTGTAACAATAGCACCTTTTTTCTTATCTGTCAGATACATATTGAACGGGTCATCTTCAGCTTGCTTAACACCAAGAGAGATACGCTCACGCTCAGGATCAACTTGCAATACGATAGCTGTGATCTCATCGCCTTTCTTATAATCACGAACAGCTTCTTCACCGCCATTCCATGAGATATCAGATAAGTGAACTAAACCATCTATGCCGCCATCAAGTCCAATGAAGATACCAAAATCAGTGATTGACTTGATTTTACCTGATACTTTGTCGCCTTTGTTAAAGTTCTTAGCAAACTCTTCCCAAGGGTTAGCAATACACTGTTTAAGACCTAAAGAAATACGACGACGTTCTTCGTCAATTTCTAATACTAGTACTTCAACAGTATCACCTAAGTTCACAACTTTAGATGGGTGAATGTTTTTGTTAGTCCAGTCCATTTCAGAAACGTGAACTAAACCTTCAACGCCTTCTTGGATTTCAACGAAACAACCGTAGTCAGTTAAGTTAGTTACGCGACCAGAAAGTTTAGAACCTTCTGGGTAACGGTTAGCAATTGCTACCCATGGATCTTCGCCTAATTGCTTCATGCCAAGAGATACACGAGTACGCTCACGGTCGAATTTCAATACTTTAACTTGAATTTCATCACCAACATTTACGATTTCACTTGGGTGCTTAACACGTTTCCAAGCCATATCTGTGATGTGAAGTAGGCCGTCAATACCGCCTAAATCAACGAATGCACCGTAATCAGTAAGGTTTTTAACGATACCTTTAACTTCTTGGCCTTCCGCTAATGACTCTAGTAATTCATCACGTTCTGCACTACCTTCAGCTTCGATAACAGCACGACGTGAAACAACTACGTTATTACGCTTTTGATCAAGCTTAATAACTTTGAATTCTAAATCTTTACCTTCAAGGTGAGCAGTGTCACGTACAGGACGTACATCTACTAATGAACCTGGTAAGAAAGCACGAATGTCGCTAACTTCAACCGTGAAACCACCTTTAACTTTACCGTTGATAACACCGATAACAGTTTCTTTTTCTTCATAAGCTTTTTCAAGTACTTGCCATGCTTCGTGACGTTTTGCATCATCACGTGAAAGCACAGTTTCACCGAAACCATCATCTGTTGCTTTAAGTGATACATCGACTACATCACCAACAACAACGTCTACTTCACCAGCATTGTTCTTGAATTGGTCGATTGAGATAACACTCTCAGATTTAAGGCCAGCGTCAACGATCACGTTGTCTTTGGTTACTTGTACGATCGTACCCTTGATAATTGAACCAGGGCGAGTTTCGATTTCTTGTAAACTTTCTTCAAAAAGTTGCGCAAAATTTTCAGTCATAACTTGTGTATTAACTCGTTATTAATCCAATCAACATCGATGTTTCATGGGGTTATTAAATTAGCCTCGGTACATCCTTGACGTAGGCTTTAGTTAGATTATTTTATAATTTAGAACTCGCTAAAAGTATAAAATAAAGGTTTATGTTAATTTTTCATTCGCAAATGAAAGGACTTTATTAACCACTTCCTGTATAGAAAGGTCAGTAGAATCAACTATTAACGCGCCTTCTGCAGGTACAAGCGGGGCAATTTCTCGATTGCGATCTCGCTCATCCCGTTGACGTATGTCATCCAAAAGGCGCCCGATTTTAACATCAAACCCCTTCTCTTTCAACTGATTAAATCGACGCCCTGCCCGCTCTTCTGCACTTGCGGTTAAAAATATTTTCACGGGCGCTTTAGAAAAAACAACAGTACCCATATCTCGACCATCGGCAACTAAACCTGGAACTACGCTAAAAGCACGTTGACGGCGTAATAATGCTTCACGAACACGTGGAAAAGCGGCTACTTTTGATGCTAACGAGCCTATTTCTTCTGTGCGAATAGTGTTAGTGACATCTTCACCTTCTAAAATAACTTTGCTTTCGCCTTGACTGCTAATTTCAAATTGCACATCTAAATGGGCAGCCATAGGGATCAGTGGTTCTTCATCATCAACACCAACATGGTGGTGTTGAGTTGCCACCGCAAGCACACGATAAATAGCACCACTATCCAGCAGGTGCCAGCCAAGTTGTTCAGCAACAATTCTGGCAACGGTTCCTTTGCCTGCCCCGCTAGGGCCATCGATGGTAATTACGGGGATTTGTTCATTCATATGATTTCCTTGATTACTAAGCGCGCAATCATTATGGTTTTATGATTCTTGATAACGACTTACCTAGGATAAAAGTTCGCGCATTGTACAAAATGTCGCTAACAATGCCAAGCACGATTAAAACCCTACTCATATGCATTAATAGCGCACAAAAATGTAAATGACTTAGAAGTTAGTTTTGAGTGATAGATAAACCGACTTCATTCGCTAAAGTCACAAAATTAGGGAATGAAGTAGCAACATTATCACAATCTAAAATAGTAATACTGCCTGTGGATCTTAATGACGCGATAGCAAATGACATGGCAATGCGGTGATCATCATGACTATTAATGGTGCCTGTGCCAATGGTGCCACCGGTAATATCAATTCCATCATTAAAGACAATACAATCAACACCAAGTATGGTTAAGCCGTCTGCCATAGCTTGAATACGATCACTTTCTTTTACCCGTAATTCTTTTGCATTACGTAAACGGGTTACACCTGATGCACAAGCTGCGGCAATAAAAATAGCAGGAAATTCATCAATCGCTAATGGTACATCACGATCGTCAATATCTATACCTTGTAAGTTTGATGCTTTAACAAGAATATCAGCTACAGGTTCGCCACCAGCCATGCGTTCGTTAGTAACAAATAAATCGCCATTCATTGCTTTTAATATATTAATTGCGCCTATTCGGGTTGGGTTCATCCCAACATTACGAATAGTAATTTGGCCTGATTTTGCAATAAGCCCTGCAACCATAAAAAAGGTTGCGGATGAAATATCACCAGGTATTTGAATGTCACAAGCCGTTAACTCATGACCACCTTCAATAGAAACACGCGTTTTTTGCTCGTCACCATCAATATTTTTTTCAACTTTAACTGGATAACCAAAAGCCGTTAGCATGCGTTCAGTGTGATCACGAGTAATACCGGGTTCAGTTACTGTAGTTATTCCATCAGCATAAATACCTGCCAATATAACACAAGACTTAACCTGCGCACTTGCCATAGGTAAAAGATAATCAATAGCTTTTAACTTGCCTGTTGCGCCTTGACAAATTACTGGTGGAGTTCCATCCTCGTTAGCACTGATATTGGCACCCATGAGTTTTAATGGATTTACCACACGCCCCATAGGGCGTTTATTTAAAGAGCTGTCACCCGCCATGCTCGTTGCAAACGACTGACCCGCTAATATGCCTGAAAGCAAACGAATAGAGGTGCCTGAATTTCCTATGTCAAGCAAACCTTTTGGCGCGGTTAGTCCATGTAAGCCCTTGCCATAAACAGTAACGTTTCGATTTTCATCTGGCCCCTCAATTTCAATACCCATTTTTTTGAAAATATTCATTGTCGCTAAGCAGTCTTGCCCCGGTAAAAAACCTTTAATGTGGGTTGTGCCGTTAGCTAGTGAACCGAACATGATTGAGCGGTGTGAACAAGACTTGTCACCTGGTACAGTAATATCACCTGAAACAGCATTGCCAGGTTGAGTGGTAAAAGATAAAGGTTGAGACATGATGTTTCCGTTTTAAACGATTATATAGAATAAAATGTAGGTCGCTCATTAAAGAGTTAATTATAGGGATAATTCCTAATCTACAGGCTATTTTCACTAGCAAATTTTTGCATGAAATCCACTAACGCCTCCACGCCTTCAATAGGCATGGCATTGTAAACACTGGCCCGCATGCCACCAACAATTCTATGGCCTTTTAATGCCATTAAACCTTGCTGTTCAGCTTGAGTTAAAAACTTTTCATTTAAGCTTTCATCAACAAGCCAAAATGGAATATTCATTTTGCTGCGGTATTGCTGCTCAATATTATTTTGATAAAAACTATTGCTATCAATCGCTTGATAAAGTAATTCTGCTTTCGCTTTATTTATTTTTGCAATCGCTTTTACGCCACCTAACTCTTTAAGCCATTTAAAAACTAAGCCAGCTAAATACCATGCATAAGTTGGTGGTGTATTATACATAGAGTCATTATCAGCCGATGTTTCATAATTCATGATACAAGGTGTTGCTAATTGAGCATTACCAAGAAGATCTTCACGAACAACAACAATAGTTAACCCAGAAGGTCCAATATTTTTTTGCGCGCCAGCATAGATTAAACCAAATTTAGTGACATCAATTTCATGAGATAAAATAGTGGATGACATATCAGCCACTAATGGCACACCATAAGTTTCTGGAATATCATTAATTTCAATACCGTCAACCGTTTCATTTGGACAATAATGTACATAAGCTGCATCGTTATTTAATGGCCATTGGTTAATCGCAGTAAGGCTAATTGCGCCATCACTACGCTCTTCTCGGATATTAATGACATTAATATCACCAAAGTTTTTAGCCTCAGCGGCGGCAGCTCTTGACCATGAACCATTAACAATATAATCGGCAGACTTACCTTGCGGTAATAAATTTAGTGGCACAGCAGAAAATTGCCCGCGTCCACCACCATGACAAAACAACACTTTGTAATTATCAGGAATAGCCATAAGATCACGTAAATCAGCTTCAGCTTCTGCCGCCATAGCCATATAAATACTACTGCGGTGACTTAGCTCCATCACAGAGCTACCGGTATTATTCCAATTAATAAATTCGTTTTGCGCTTGTGTCATTACCGCTTTAGGTAACATGGCAGGGCCGGCACAAAAATTAAAAACTTCAGTCATTTTATTTTTCTCAAATATAATTAAGCTAATTCATTCTGAACATACACGCTCTTTACCATCCATGGCACCGCGATATACCGTTCATCCTGAACATAAAAAAGGCGGTTGTTAGCCGCCTTTTCAAAGTGTGCGACGCTTATAATTACTCGTCGCTTGATGTACTTTCGTCATCCACTTGTTGGGCATTATGCTCGGGGTTGTCTGTTGATGCTGCATCATCTGAGAAGTCTACAGCTGAGGAATCCTCACTTTCAATGCTTTCACCCTCAATAATATCACCTTCAGTGACCTCTGGTTCTTCTATTTCATCAATACGTTGTAGAGCAACAACGTGCTCCCCTTCAACAGTACGAATTAAACGAACACCTTGAGTATTGCGACCAATAACACTGACTTCATTAACCCTTGTGCGTACTAAAGTGCCATTATCGGTAATTGCCATGATTTCATCAAGATCTTCCACTTGCACAGCACCAACAACTTTACCATTACGTTCACTCACTTTAATAGACACAACACCTTTAGTTGCTCTACTCTTTGCTGGATATTCAGCTAAGTCTGTACGCTTACCATAACCATTTTCTGTGATGGTTAAAATTGGACCATCATTTTTCGGTACAATCAGTGAAACAACCTTTTGATCGCCTTCAAGTTTAATACCGCGTACACCAGTACCTGTTCGGCCAATAGGTTTTAAAGCCCAACGTTGTTCGCCGGTTTCAGGATCGAGCTTAATTTCACCTGTTTCACTGTCACGAACTTTTTCATTGAAACGAACGACTTTGCCCGCATCAGAGAACAGCATAATATCATTGTTACCATCGGTAATATCTACACCAATTAAGGTATCGTCATCACGTAAGTTTAAGGCAATAATACCGTTAGCACGTTGATTTGAATATGCCGTTAAAGCCGTTTTTTTCACTGTACCTGACGCTGTCGCCATAATGATGTATTTATCTTCTTCATATTCCCGTACAGGTAAAATAGCGGTTATACGTTCGTCAGCTTCCAGCGGTAAAATATTAACAATTGGACGACCGCGAGCCGTTCGACTTGCTAATGGCAGTTGATACACTTTTAGCCAATATAGTTTACCACGATCTGAGAAACACAAAATCGTATCATGGGTATTGGCAATTAACAGGCGCTCAATGAAGTCTTCCTCTTTCATTTTTGTTGCCGCTTTACCTTTACCACCACGACGTTGCGCTTGATAATCACTTAATACTTGATATTTCACATAACCTTCATGAGAAAGTGTTACCACAACATCTTCTTCACAAATTAAATCTTCTAATGATAAATCATGAGAAGCGTTGGTTATTTCAGTGCGACGTTCATCACCAAATTCATCACGAATAGCGACTAACTCTTCACAAATAACTTCCATTAAGCGTTCTGGGTTTTCCAGAATATGCATGAGTTCAGCGATCAGCTCTAATAACTCTTTATACTCATTAAGAATTTTTTCGTGTTCTAAACCGCTCAACTTATAAAGCTGCAACTCAACAATGGCTTTAGCTTGTACAGGCGTTAAATAGTATTTGTTATCACGAAATCCAAATTCAGGATCTAACCATTCAGGGCGTGCCGCATGAGTTCCTGCGCGTTCTAACATGGCGCTAACATTGCCTAGATCCCAACCTTGAGCAACGAGCTTTTCTTCTGCTTCTTTTCTCGAGGGTGAATTTTTTACTAATTCAATAACAGGTTCAATATTCGCTAACGCTATTGATAGGCCTTCTAAGATGTGCGCTCTATCACGTGCTTTTCTTAATTCAAAAATGGTACGGCGGGTAACGACTTCACGACGATGTAAAACAAACTCTTCAAGCATCTCTTTAATGTTAAATATTTTCGGTTGGCCATTACCTAATGCCACCATATTAAAACCAAAAGACACTTGCATCTGAGTAAGCTTATATAAGTTATTTAAAACAACTTCACCCACTTCACCACGCTTGATTTCGATCACCATCCGCATGCCATCTTTATCAGACTCATCGCGTAAGGCAGAAATTCCTTCAAGCCGTTTATCTTTAACAAGCTCAGCCATTTTTTCAATAAGACGAGCTTTATTCACCTGAAAAGGTAGCTCGTGTACGATGATGGTTTCTTTGCCTGTTTTTTCATGTACTTCAATTTCAGCACGAGCACGAATTTTTATTTTTCCGCGCCCCGTACGATAGGCTTCTTCAATGCCTGCACGACCACTAATAATACCCGCCGTTGGGAAGTCAGGGCCGGGAATATAAGTTAATAGCTCTTCAAAAGTAATATCACTATTTTCTATTAGGGCTAAACAACCATTAATTACTTCAGTTAGGTTATGAGGCGGAATATTTGTTGCCATACCAACAGCAATACCCGAACCACCATTAACAAGTAAATTGGGAATTCGAGTTGGCATAACCGCTGGAATAAATTCAGTGCCATCATAGTTAGGCACAAAATCCACTGTTTCTTTATCAAGATCAGCTAAAATAGAATGGGCGATTTTACTCATTCGAATTTCGGTATAACGCATTGCTGCCGCGCTGTCACCGTCGACCGAGCCAAAGTTACCTTGCCCATCAACTAACATGTAACGCATTGAGAAAGGTTGCGCTAAACGAACAATAGTGTCGTATACCGCCGTATCACCATGAGGGTGATATTTACCGATTACATCGCCAACCACACGGGCTGATTTTTTATAGGCTTTGTTCCAATCATTCCCTAAAACATCCATTGCGAATAGTACGCGACGATGCACTGGTTTCAAACCATCACGAACATCAGGCAATGCACGACCAACAATCACACTCATGGCGTAATCTAGATAGGAGGTTTTTAACTCATCTTCAATATTTACTGGAACTATTTCTTTGGCCAGATCTGACATAAATAGACGTATCCCTTAGCTTAACTAATACGAAGTAACGCAAAAATTTTATTATTTTTATCATAAAAAGTAGTAACTATTCACCTCACACTGAGGGAAGCAATATTTTCTAGCTTTGCTACAAAACATTGAAAATCAATACCGAGATCATCAATTAAAACACATGAAGATAACAGCAAATAAATAGATACATAAATATAAATCAACGCGGCATATTAGCACAGTTTTTAGTGATGCCAAACAGCTTTATTTTGCACTATAGGTGTGTGTTTTTTTTAGGCTTATTTGTGACTATTTATCGAACAAAAACTGCTTTATTGATCTATTTACTATGTTTAGAAAAATGTTTGGTTTAGAATCGTATTATTCCTGTATAACTTTCCTTTATGACTCAGATATTACCATGACAACAAACTCACTCAACGTAAACGAAGAAGAAATTGCTAAATTTGAAAAAGTCGCTAACCAATGGTGGGAGTTAACGGGTGATTTTAAACCCTTACATCAGTTAAATCCGCTCAGAGTGCAATTTATTTGCCAGCATATAAGTGAACAACAAACAGAAGCCTTTGGAAAAGAGGTTATTGATGTCGGTTGTGGTGGTGGTATTTTATCCGAGTCATTAGCAAAACTTGGTGCCAATGTTACCGGCATTGATATGGGAACCGAGCCATTAAATGTTGCCAGGCTGCATGCACTTGAATCAGGCTTAACAATAAATTATGAAAAAATAACCGCTGAAGAAAAAGCACAGCAAGCAAAGGAGTCTTTTGATTTTGTTACTTGTATGGAGATGCTAGAACACGTACCCGATCCCGCCTCAATAGTTAATGCTTGTGCACAATTAGTAAAACCCGGCGGTTTAGTATTTTTCTCAACATTGAACAAAAACATTAAATCTTATTTATTAGCCATTTTAGCCGCTGAAAAATTATTTAAAATAGTACCTGATGGTACGCATGATCATGATAAATTCATTAAGCCTTCACAACTTATTAGTTGGGCGCAAGCGTGTGAATTAAAATGTATTGATGCCAGTGGAATTCATTACAACCCTATTACCGAAAACCACAAATTAATAGATAGTTTGGATGTGAACTACATACTGTGCTGCCAAAAGGTTTAACGTTTTATTCACTATTGCTATTTTAATAAGCAAGTTGTTTGTTCTATAACCTGCAAAACAACCATTTGATTTAATTATGTATTTTATTTTATATTCCGATTAAATATATAGAACAAAAAAATTCAATTAAAATATTTTTAGAGAAAAAAAATTTCAAAAACTGTTTGCATTTAGCAAAACATCAAATGAATTAGAGGTACTAGGTTAGTCAACACTAACCCTGTGCTAAACACTGAGAAAACAGCTAAAACCTAGCCTGTTTAAACACTTGCAATAAAGCCAAAACCCCATTATCTTGTGGTTGGAATTAAAAAAAACCCAAGATGTAGTGCGCTCATGTATTTTTGCGTAATTAGGGAAATAATAAAAAACAATAAAACAAAGGGGTTTCTTTAATCACACCAAATTGTCTATTTTGTGACAACTATTACGATAATTTTTACGGTAATAGTGGTATTTTAAAGAACAAAATAATCACTATCTTTATCACAGGTCTTTCATGAATAATAATCTTTTTGTTACTAAGCGTAATGGCGAAAAAGAACCCATCGATCTAGAAAAAATTCACAAAGTTATTGCTTGGGCTGCTGAAGGGTTAGAAAAAGTATCCGTTTCCCAAGTTGAACTAAAATCACATATTCAATTTTATGATGGCATTAAAACAGAAGATATTCATGAAACGATAATCAAATCTGCTGCCGATTTGATTTCTGAAGAAACGCCTGATTACCAATATTTATCAGCAAGACTTGCTATATTTCATCTTCGTAAAAAAGCTTATGGTCACTTTGAACCACCAAGACTTTATGATCATGTGGTTAAGCTAGTTGAAGCAGGTAAGTACGATCAACATATATTAAATGATTATAGCGAAAGTGACTTCGAGCAGATGTCATTATATTTAGATCATAGTCGCGACTTAAGTTTCAGTTATGCGGCCGTAAAACAACTGGAAGGTAAATACTTAGTACAGAACCGAGTTAACGGCGACATCTATGAAAGTGCTCAATTTCTCTACATTTTAGTTGCTGCGTGTTTATTTGCTAAATACCCTAGCAGTACCCGTTTAAAGTATGTTGAAGGTTTTTACCATGCCATTTCAACGTTTAAAATATCGTTACCTACGCCTATTATGGCTGGGGTTCGTACCCCGACGCGCCAATTCTCATCTTGTGTATTAATTGAGTGTGATGATTCTTTAGATTCAATTAATGCGGCATCAAGTGCTATTGTTAAGTACGTTTCACAACGTGCGGGGATTGGTGTAAATGCTGGGCGTATTCGCGCTTTAGGTAGTGCTATTCGTAACGGTGAAGCCTTCCATACTGGTTGTATTCCTTTTTATAAACACTTCCAAACAGCTGTTAAGAGTTGCTCGCAAGGTGGTGTCCGTGGTGGTGCAGCTACCTTATTTTACCCACTCTGGCATTTAGAAGTTGAAAGTTTATTAGTGCTTAAAAATAACCGTGGCGTTGAAGAAAACCGAGTTCGACATTTAGACTACGGCGTACAATTTAACAAAGTAATGTATCAACGTTTGATCAAAGGTGGCCATATCACATTATTTAGCCCAAGTGATGTGCCTGGCCTTTATGACGCGTTCTTTGAAGATCAGGAAAAATTTGAGCAACTTTATCTTCAATATGAAAATGATGAGTCAATTCGTAAAAAGCGTATTAAAGCCATCGAATTATTTACCTTATTTGCTCAAGAGCGTGCTAGCACTGGTCGCATATATTTACAAAATGTTGATCACTGTAATACGCATAGCCCATTTGATCCAAGTAAAGCCCCTATTCGTCAAAGTAACTTGTGTTTAGAAATTGCTCTACCCACTAAACCGATGAATGATGTTAACGATGAAAATGGTGAAATAGCACTCTGTACATTATCAGCATTCAATTTAGGAGCGATAGAATCTCTTGATGAGTTAGAAGGCTTAGCCGACTTAGCCGTACGCGCACTTGATAGTTTACTCGATTATCAAGACTACCCTATTCCGGCTGCAAGGAATGCCAGCTTAGCTCGTCGCACGTTAGGTATAGGTGTTATTAATTACGCTTATTATTTAGCCAAAAATGGCTTGTACTATTCAAATGGTAGTGCCAACAATTTAACTCATAGAACTTTTGAATCCATACAGTACTATTTGTTAAAAGCCACTAATTTATTAGCTAAAGAGCAAGGCGCCTGCCCTAAATTTAATGAAACTCGTCTTGCTCAAGGCATATTACCGATTGATACTTACAAAAAGACTATTGATAATATAACTGGCGAACCACTCCATTTAGATTGGGAATCATTACGTGAAAGCATTAAAAAGCATGGCGTCCGTAATTCAACAGTTTCGGCATTAATGCCATCAGAAACATCGTCACAAATATCTAATGCTACCAATGGTATTGAGCCACCGCGTGGTTTGATCAGTATAAAAGCCAGTAAAGATGGCATACTGAAACAAGTAGTACCTGAATATCAAAAACTTAAGCATAACTATGAACTACTTTGGAATATTCCCAACAATGACGGATATTTAGAGATTGTTGGTATCATGCAAAAATTTATTGATCAAACTATTTCTGCTAACACAAACTATGATCCTGCTAAATTTGAAGGCGGAAAAGTGCCTGTTAAGCAAATATTAAAAGATATCCTAACCGCATATAAACTGGGCATTAAGACGATGTATTACCATAATACTCGTGACGGTGCTAGTGACAACGTAGTGCTTGAAGATGATGATTGTGCTGGCGGCGCTTGTAAAATATAGCCATTCGCATATCCATTGTTTATTTACATTAAAAAACAACAAACTTATACCATTAAAGAGCCTAGCATCAAGCCTAGGCTCATTGTCACCACATATAGAGTGGCCACTAAGGAATACAACTAATGACGTATACCACGTTTAATCAAACGCCTAATAATGCTTTATTAGAGCCTATGTTTTTAGGTAATAGTGTCAATATTTCTCGTTATGATCAACAAAGATATAGTGCTTTTGAAAAACTGATTGAAAAGCAGTTATCATTTTTTTGGCGCCCTGAAGAAGTTGATGTATCTAAAGATAGAACTGATTGGCAAAGTTTAACCCATTCCGAAAGACATATTTTTATTTCTAACTTGAAATATCAAACACTGTTAGATTCTATGGCCGCACGCTCAGTAAATGCGGTATTATTACCGTTAGTTTCATTGCCAGAAATTGAAACGTGGGTAGAAACATGGGCATTTAGTGAAACGATTCATTCTCGCTCTTACACCCATATTTTACGTAATTTATTTACTGATCCCGGTGAAGTATTTGATGACATCGTAGTTAATCCCGCCATATTAAAGCGTGCTACTAGCATAGCTAAATACTTTGATGACGTTATTTTAACGACACAATTACTGCAGTCACAAGGTGAAGGGTGCTATGAAGTAGACGGTAAAACCATAGAAGTCAGCACACGAAAATTAAAAGAGCGTTTATACTTAGCTGTTTGCTCCGTCAATGCACTTGAAGCCATCCGCTTCTATGTGAGTTTTGCTTGTTCATTTGCTTTTGCTGAGCGTGAGCTGTTAGAAGGTAATGCAAAAATAATTAAACTAATCGCACGTGATGAAGCGCTTCATCTTACCGGTACTCAGCATATTTTGAATCTTTGGATGACAGGCAAAGACGACCCAGAAATGGCTGAAGTTAGTAAAGATATGCGCGATGCTGGCTTACAAATATTTTTAGATGTTGTTGAACAAGAAAAAGAATGGGCACAATATTTATTTAAAGATGGCTCTATGATTGGCTTGAATGCAGAAATTTTAAATCAATACATTGAATACATATCAAATCAACGCCTAACGGCGATAGGTTTTGATGCTCCCTTTGACATTAAAAGTAACCCGTTACCTTGGATGAATGCTTATTTAGTCAGCGATAATGTACAAGTTGCGCCGCAAGAAACTGAAATTTCAAGTTATTTAGTTGGACAAGTAGACTCAACCGTTGATGCTGATGACTTTGATGATTTCGATCTCTAAAAGGTATACAAAACAACTTTATGTCTGCACCTACTAAGCCTTTTATACAGTTAACATCAACAATAACAGTACAAGGTAAGCAGGTTTACTTTAAGAGCAAAAAACAAACTTTACTTGAATGCTTAGAAAGCAATAACGTCAAAGTCGATTATCATTGTCGAGATGGATTTTGTGGTGCGTGTAGAGTTACCTTAACCGCAGGAGAAATAAGTTATCCCAACGGTGAGCCTCTCGCTTTTGTGGGTAAAAATGAAATATTACCCTGCTGCTGTGTGCCAGTTACTGACATAAATATCGATATTGGCTAATATCAATTGAAACAAATTATTGACCAATTTTGAACTACATCAATTAGCTAGTTAACCGTTAATTTTATCAGCTACGTTACCAGAGTGTAGCAAGACAATACACGAAGCATATTGTCTTAAATAAGGATCTAAGTTGAATTCTAAATAATCTACAACTCTTTTGTTACAGCCATTTGAATGCTTCTCATAACTTTTTGCAACTGAGTATCAACATTAGTTAATAAAACCTGTAAATCTGTCTCTTTGGCACTAATTGCATCATCTAACATTTTGGTTGAATCAAAAAGAGTCATAGCACCTACCGAGCAAGATACTCCTTTCAAGGTATGTGATACATGTTTTGCGGTGTTATAATCTTGCTCATTTATTGCTTGATTAAGTTTATCTCCATCACCTTGATGATCTTGGTAAAACATTCGCAAAATTTCAAAATATAGAGCTTTGTCACCCAAAACATTATTCAAGCCAACAGTGACCTCTATCCCCTCAAGAATAATGTCATCAATTGAAGTTAAGTCAATCGTATTCTCTGTCTCGTTAAAGCTTTCTTCTGGTGTATTAATTACGGATTCTTTAGGAGTGATTTTAGTTTTATTTAGTTTCGTGGGATCTAGAACCTCTTCGCTATTAGGCAAATCACTAACATTGATCATTTTATTTCTTCCTGATGATTTCGCATAATACAGTGCAACATCGGCTTGTTTTAGTAATTGATCAATATCGATGCTTCGACAGCTGCTTGAAACAATACCACCACTCACTGTTATTTTTACTAAGCTAGTATTTTCTTGGTTTTGATTATCTACAGCACTCGACAAGCTTAATTGTTCAATACTACAGCGAAATCGTTCACAGGCTAACATAGCCTGCTCAATATCAGTATTCGGTAAACACACCGCAAATTCTTCACCACCAAGCCGACCAATAATATCGTAATTTCGAAAACACTGAGTCATACACTGAGCAAATGCTTTCAGTATTTGATCACCAACATCGTGGCCATAGTTATCATTTACTCGTTTAAATAAATCAATATCAAACATAGCGATGACTATATTATGATCGTTTCGTGATGCTTGACTCATCGCATTATTGGTTAATTGATAAAAACAGGAACGATTATTAATATTTGTTAAAAAATCAGTTTTAGCTAAGTACGCTAATGCCTTAGTTTTCTCCCTTAACCGTAATGAGGTATGCATTCGAGCCAATAGCACCTTTCGAATATAAGGTTTAACAACATAATCATCAGCACCTAATTCTAGTGCGGCCACAATTTCATCTTCAAGATCGGAAGCCGAAAGCATAATAACGGGAATATCTTGTAATTTACTGTTACTTTTCAATGCAGCTAATGTTGCCAATCCCGATAAACCAGGCATGTGCATATCTAAAATAATCAGATCAACTTGACTTTGTTCTAATAGCCGTAGCGCTGACTCACCAGAATTTGCAGAAACAACATCACAACCAGCCTCTTGCAAATCAAAGGCTAACAGCAATAAACCATCTTTGGCATCATCAATAGCGAGTATTTTATAGGCTTTATCAAACATAGTATTTGCCTTCTCAGTGTGCTAAAAAATCAGCTAACTCTTTTGAATTAAAAGGTTTTCTTAAAACAGGATAATCCCAACTACGATCTTCAATAGCAATATATCCGCTAATGGAATAAACCTTCACTTGAGGAAATTCTTTCTGAACCATATTAACAGCCTCTCGGCCAGATAAATCGGGTAAAATCATATCGGTGATAAAAATATCAAAATCAGAAGCCTTGCTAAGAACAGTAGTTAACTCGTCTTTATCATTAGCCATAATAACTTCGGCTCCCTTACTTTCAAGAAATAAGCAAACAAACTCAGCAATACTAACTTCATCGTCTAAAACCAAGATCTTCTTACCTTGAATGTTTGAGCATGATTGCACGGTTTCAACAGCTTGAAAACGCTGTTCAAGCTCTTTGCATTTAAATATTAAGGTAAAATGTGCTCCGCCTAGCTCACTTGTACCTTCCACTTGAATCTTGCCATTATGCTTATACATGGTGTTATAAACATTGGCTAAACCAATACCATTACCTTTATTAACTGATTTGGAACTATAGAAGGGATCAAATATTTTCGTTAAATTCTCTTCAGCAATACCTGTGCCGCTATCTTTAACATGAACTTCTAAGCGATTAGTCTCTGCTAAGTTAGCCGAAATAGTAATTTTGCCACTTAAACCCTTTTCTTGAATAGCATCTTGGGCATTCAACACTAAATTGAGTAAAATGTTAATAAATTCTCCTTGAGGAAACTTTATTATGCAATGCATGGATTCGAACTCAAAACTTAAATTAATAGTACTTAGCAATAATTGTTTGAACAAGTATTGATTGTCTTTAATGTCTTGAATAGGATCAAAGCTCACTACTTTTATCGTTGGTTTACGGGTAAAGGCTAAAAGCCTTTCGGTCACGCTTTTACCTTTATCAATAGCATTTTTCACTCTATCAATGTAAGTTGAAATATCTTGTTCACCTTTGGCAAACTTTAACTCCAACATTTCTATCGCGCCTAACGCAACACCCAATACATTATTAATGTCATGAGAAACGTTGCCAAAAGTATTACCTAGTAATGCTAGTCGGTTAGAAATAATTTGCTGCTGCTCTTGACGAAATTTGTCAGTAACATTTTCCACAATCCAAATATAGATACCTTCTTCAGCCTCATAAGTAACCGATAGATCAAAAACACTATTATATTTGTCAAAACTGACACTAGAATATTTAATTTGCCCTTGTGCCATTGCTTGTTTTTTATAATTCATATATTCAGTAATACTAAAGTTTATATAATTGAACAATACAGCACTAGCGTTATCATGATGAGGAGAGATGTCTTGATAAACAACATTATCATTATCGTCAATAAAAAAAATCGGTACTTTAATGGTGAGATTAACCATAGCTAACAGTTTTAATTTTTCGAAAACATCTTCCTGACGAGTTATATCTTTCATGACACCAAAAACAGCTTGAACGTTATTCGCTGAATCACGTTCTATTTCAGCTATAATCTCAACTTTAATTTTTTTAGCTCTGGATAAGTTAATTGTCGCTTTCAAATAAAATGGCTCTGCAAATTCTATAGCCCGCTGAATTTTAGTTCTAAATAATGGTCGGTCTTTTAGTGTAAAAAAGTGACTCACATTTTCAATAGTGGGACTAAATTTTTGCTCATGCTCACCATATATTTTGTACAACTCACTAGACCATGATAATGCTTGCTCTTTTAAATCAAAGCGCCAATGACCGGTATTATTAACTTTCCCTACTAATGCTAACCAGTTATTTTGTCTTTTAAACTGTGCAAACATATCCTTGTTATCAGTGATGTTTTTCACCGTACCAAACATCAAGGTTGCTCGTGCACCGTCATACTCGATAATTTTACATACCGCGTTAATCCAAATACACTTTCCCATTTTAGTCATTAAAGGATACGACACATCAACTTTATCTATTTCTCCCTTTAGGTGCTGTACAACTTGTTTATATATATTTGTTAAATTGTTCTCATCAAAGTGTTGAACCCAAAATATTCTTGAGTCTTTATGAGCTTTTTTTTCATAACCAAGCAGTTGCATTAATTGAGCTGAATAAAAAACAGTATCTAGCTCTAAATCCCATTCCCAATAGGCTTCATCTAACCCCTCAAGTACTTTGTGCGTATGAGTTAGATTATATGAACGTGGTTTCAAAATAATTCATCCTCATCATCTAAGTTAGGCGTCACTCGCTCTTGCTCTAAATTCATGGATTGCAGTTGATCAACGCTAGCTAAGGCGTTGTCGAGTAGTTTAATTACCTCTAAAAAGTTAACATCGTCTTGTGTATGTTTTTTTAAGGTCTCATGTACTAAATTAGTTAAGTAGTCCTCTTGTTCCACATTCAAATCTAGTACATGAAAACTTAAACCTATTTTTTGCACTATTTCACTCATAACTTCTTGCTGATGATGCTTAGAAATTTCCACCATTTTTTTGGTCGAATTGACTGCTTGCTTAATTTTTTCCTGCACACTCACTAAAGAATTTTTATAGGCAATAAAAGCCATTCTAGCGCCAACACACTCAATAACAGAAGCAAGTGCATCAATGTAAATATCTGTATCTATAGTGCCTTGCTCAAGGTTTAAAATAAAAATAGAAACCTGAGAGTGATTAAAAATAGTTCTAGGGCCAAACTGATATAAACGAGGCTTTACTTTTAACAACTCCATCACTTCAATTTCAACTGGTGAGCATAAACCTTTTTGAGCGCTATAATAAATTGGCTGTTCATTTAATGGATAAAAAGCGATACAACCGTGTAAGCCCATCGAATAAAAATAAGAAAAAACTTCATCTCTAATATGGTCATGAGTATTACACTGATTGAGTTTAGAAGTAAGTTGCATGCAACTACCATATTTTGACGCTTGTGCCATCGAAATATTAATAACATTTTCTTTCGACTTTATTTCACTTTCAAATTCAGAGATTTTTTCTTGATAGCCAATCAGATGCTGCAGTTTATTACTTAGTGTTAAAAGTGAAATAGGTTTTGCTAGGAAGTCATCTACGCCGCACTCTAAGCCTTTTAAAATCGCCTCTTCTGTTGCCATACCAGAGTAAAGCACAAAAGAAGTTGGCGAATTATCCGCATTTTGTTGATCTTTAATCCAATTAGAGCCTTTTTCTAAACCAATATTTTCATCCACTAAAGCAATATCAAATTTAATGTTCTCTTTTAAAAGGTCATTGGCAATTTGCAGATTATTAGCACATTTGACTTCAAAATCATCTTCAAGACTTTCAGCTAATACTTTCAAATATTCAATATCATCATCAATGATCAAAAGATTATGTTTTTTCATTACCCTGTTCCTTGTTTTTCCATGTAGACGAACTAACTATATGATTAATTATAGACCTAGCAATGAACGTTGCTTGCTTTATCGTTGCACCACACATAACTTGCCACCACAAAAGTACCATTTTTTTGATAATCTAAGGTATCGCAAAGTTGATTTACCAATTCAATACCTCGGCCACTAAGGCGTATGTTTTCGTTTTGGGCACAACGATTATTTTTTAATACTTTTAAAACATCAAAACCTTCGCCACTGTCTTTAATGTTTATCACCATTTTTCCGCCGTAAGCGAAAGGGAAATAATTCAACTCTAAACCGACAAACTCATGCTCTAAACGGCCAAGCCGTTTTGATCTTTCATTAAAATATTGACTAAACCCCTCTGGTGAGTCTTTTAATGTTGAGTTCAACCCAAGCACGCCATGGTCAAGCGCATTTACAAACAACTCGGTTAACACCGTGTATAGGCTTTGCCAATGATCACCTGCTCCTTCAATATCGTTGATTTGGTTCATCACTAAAGGAATGGGATTAACGGTTGCTAATAATTTACCCGTAAGGTGTAACTGCCAAGACCAGCTAGCTACTTCGTCGTAAATATTATCTTTAAAAGAATAACTATTGGGAATAATAATTTGATTAGCCGTTAACATTTTTTGCCAACCAGAACATGGTGCATCAATTAAAGACATATCATCTTCTTGCGGCATACTTTGGCAAAACATTTGTAACTCCTTTAACACGTGAGTAGTAATGTTATTAGAAATCATGCCTACTTTAGCTGTCTGTTCAAACTGAGAAACGCCAAATTCTTCCCCTTGTTCATTTCTCGCTTCAATAATACCGTCTGATATCAGTACTAAATGATCACTAGCACCAACAGACACCACAACAAGAGGAGAGTCTGGTAGTAATTTAGGTAATATGCCTAAAGGTGGATGAATTGATGAAAACTGTTGTTTAATGGCGGCATCTCCATCGAATAGATAGCCATCGGGCAAACCAGCATTAAAAATAGAGGCTGACTTTTGATGGGATGAAATACAGGCAAAACAAGCAGCAAAAAACAAATCATTAGGTAATAAATCATTAAGCTGTCTGTTTACTTGCGCAATAATGTCAATTAAAGCAAAACCTTTTTTGGTCATTGCTCTAAAAGTTTCACTGACGGGAATAGCACCAATAGAAGCACGTAAGCCGTGACCAGTAAAGTCTCCTAACAAAATGTGTATATCACCATTGGGACATAGCGATGTTAATTGAATATCACCACTAAACATGGTGGCAGATTGTTTAATAATACCAATTTTATCAAGGGCGAAGTTTCGTGATTCAATCACTTCTGACATCATTTTTTCAGCCAACTCGGCATCTTTATGCTGTTCTTGTTGCAAGTTCTTCACCTGCTGGTATAGGTCACTAATCCGCTGTATTGATTTTATTTTAGCCTTAAAAACTTGCGGCGAAAATGGTCTCACTAAAATACCATCCCCGCCTGCATCAACACTTTCAATGAAAGACTGTTCGGTATCCATGCTGGTGATAAAAATAAGCGGTGCTAAATTATCTCCAGAAAGGTTTTTAATGCGCCTTGTTGCTTCATAGCCATCCATAATTGGCATATTAATGTCCATAAGCACTAAATCAGGTTGGAACTCAATATACTTTTCAACACCTTTTTCACCATCATTTGCAACTTCAACCCGATAACCTTCTTCTTTAAGCAAAGCAGAAAGCATCATACATTGGGTCATTGAATCATCAACAACGAGCGCTAATTTTTTATGTTTAAAAGCATCCATATCAACTCAATAAGTCATAAATTTTAATGTTAATGTTAATGTTAATGTTCTATAGTCATTAGACGATGGAACTGGGCTATTTCTAATATTTTATTAACCGTTTCATTGGGTTTTCTGATCACCAGCTTACTTGCATGCATTTCAACAAAATCTTTTAATAGTAAAATCATACCTAAAGCAGAGCTATCCATATATTTTGTTCGGCTTAAATCAAGAATATAATTTAAATTTTTATCAATACATTGGCTATATGAATCACGGAATTGTTGATGTAATGAGAAGTCAAACCTATCCTCAACCATAATAATCATTTGCTTATTTTCTTTTAAAAAATTAGTACTAACTGCCATGTTAATCTCCTTAGTAAATCATTTTTATATCTGTTATCAAGCTAAAATAGCTCTACTTCACCTTCATCCATTGATATTTGTGTTACGCTTCGCTCACTTTCAGTCAACTTAGTTTGTTGATAAATATTTTGGCATTTATCCTTTAACAAAGTTAACTGCTGATGAGTAGAGCCTTGCTGGTTTTCTTCAAAACCTGATAAAACGTCACTTATGGCATGAATACTTTGTACATTCATTTGCAATGAATGTAATGACTGCCTTGTTAAATCTTCAAATTGTAGTGAGCGCACTCCTGTGGCAACGGCATCCTTTATCTTTGGCGCTATAACAGCCAACTCATCAACACTATCAAAAGTATGTTTGTTAACCTTTTCAACATGAACCATCATCACAGACATCTTATCTTTTGCTTCTAAGGTTGAAGTCATATCAGCAGAAGCCATTTTTTCAACTGAGTTACGCAGTTTGGCAATTATTGCTTGTGCCTTACTTATTTCTTTGCGTATATCTTCATTTAAATCAGTAGAGCCAACAGATAATGAACGTACTTCATTAGCAACAACAGCAAACCCCCGGCCAGCTTCACCGGCTCTAGCTGCTTCAATAGCAGCATTCAAGGCTAATAAATTGGTTTGGCTGGCGAGTCCTTCTACCTGCGAAAGTAACTTAAAAATGCTGTCAAATTGCGCGACCATCTCATCAGTGTAGCTCATAGTTACAAGGCTTTGCTTACTGGTGTTAATAATGACACTAACAAAGTCATCTAACGTTTGATTTGATTGAATAACAAAATTTTCTAAATCAGACTCTGTATTATCATCAACAGAAAAATTAGTGGAATTTTTGATTAAATTTCTAATCATCTCTTGTTGTTCACCGCTTAAACTTTGCAAATGCTTGAAACTGTCAGAAATACCGACGACAGCTTCCTCAACTAAGTTTTTTGTTCGTTTAACCTCATTCTCAATAATGTTTATTTCTTGGTGAAGAAACTGCTGTAATTCAAAAACCACGTCATGAAAAAGTGCATGATCAACGTCAAGCATCTGTTCATTAGAAAACTGCTTTGCTTTTTCAGTATCAAGTGGTTGTGATGAAGATGATTTTTGCACTTGATACACCATATAGAGCAATAAAAATAGCAGAGCACTCTGTAGTGAATAAAATAAAAAATTATTTTGCCACAAAGCATGATCTAACAATAATAAAATAGAAAAACTAGCCCCAACTAACAATAATTTTTTATTAACAAACATAAGCAGCCTCTTTCATACCATCTCTATCTAAAGCAGCATATTCAAGCATAGCTTTACCTATTTTTATTAGTGGTAACTCAAGTGTGTGAGCGCCAAGTGCGTGTGCTTTACCGGGCATACCCCAAATAAGACTACTCGCTTTGTCTTGAATGATAGTTCTAGCGCCTTGTTGTTTTAACCTAAGCATTCCTTGTGCACCGTCTTGTCCCATACCTGTTAATAGTACAGCCTGCACGTTATTTGCGTTATCCAATAATGAGTCAAATAACACATCAACAGCCGGTTTATGACGATTGACTTCTTCAGTATCAAGCAAGGTACAAAACATAGCCCCATTTTTATGAGTTATTTCCATGTGTAAATCACCGGGCGCTATGTATACATGACCCATTTTTATTTTTTGCCCGTGACTTGCTTCATGTACTTGCAACTGACACATATCATTCAGGCGCTTAGCAAAGCTAAAACTAAAGTTTTTAGGTATATGTTGAGTAATGACAATAGGGGGTGAATTTGCAGGTAAATTTTCTAATAATCTTTTAATCGCTTCTGTCCCCCCTGTTGAAGCACCAATAGCAATGATGTGGTTACGACGTTTTACGCCATTAAAAGAGAGTATACTTAAACTACGTTCACTGTTATTTTTGGTGAGTGCATAGCTAAGTTGGTAATTTTTTTGATCAACTTTAACCGCTTGTAATATTTTTTCGATAAGCACTTCTTTAAAGCTATCTTTTTTTGCAATAAGTTCCTGCACACTAGGTTTAGCAATAAAATCAATGGCTCCTAACTCAAGTGCTTTTAAAGTTGTCTCTGCCCCTTTTTGTGTCAAGGTAGAAAGCATTATCACTGGCATAGGGCGTAAACGCATTAAATTAGACAAAAAAGTGATGCCATCCATTTTAGGCATTTCTACATCCAGAGTTAAAATATCAGGGCTTAGTTGCTTTATCATATCTCGCGCTACAATAGGATCTTCAGCCTCACCAACAACCTCAATATTATCAGCCATACTTAACGCATCTCTAATGATATTTCGAATCACTGAAGAGTCATCAACAATCAGCACTTTAATTAAACTCATATTAATTACATCCCTTCTTGGGTTTAATGCGAATTAAACCCGTATTAAAATAATTCAATATCACCTTCAACATCTTTTTTATCAATTTTACTGCGGTAATCAGTCTCACGGCGAACTATAGTGTCGTTGTGTAAATTATTGAGATGTTTAACAAAAGCACGACCACTAAAGGGTTCGAAAATCACTTTTCTTGGATATATATCACCTAAGTCACTTCTATCGATAATAATGTTTTCTTGTTCTAAATAATCAACAGCAAAGTCAGCATTTTTTTGCCCTACATCCGACATTTGATTTATCATTTTTCCACCGCCAAAAAGCTTAGCTCGTAAATTGGCTCTTCTGCCCCCGCATCGTAAAATAGTATTAATAAGGTGTTCCATAGCAAAATTTCCATAACGAGTGGCATCACTCATTTGCTCTCTTTTTCCCCAGTTAACTTCATGAACTTCTTTTGTGGTTAACGGCAACATAAAGTGGTTCATACCACCAATTTTTGCTCGTTCATCCCAAATACAAGCCGCAATGCACGACCCTAACGTTGTTGCTATAATTACCTTTTCTGCAGTCATATAAAGTTCACCAGGCAATATTTTAGCAATCACTTTTTCTCTTTGTTTATCCCAATAATGATTAACATGAGTAAATTCAGGCAAGCAATACTGCAAACAATGATCTACTTGTAAATGTTTATTCCTATGCACTAGACTTCCTATTTATGCTTAGTTTTTATCAGCTCTGCTGTCGGCTTATTACTTGTTTTTTCTAAACATAGTTCGACCTATCGTGTTGAAATGTTGCTGAAACTCACCTAAATTTTCGCTGTGTCCCAACATCAATAACCCACCAGGTTTCAACAAATCATAATAACGTGTGAACAACTCTTGTTGAGTAGGCTTATCAAAATAAATAATGACATTACGACAAAAAATCACATCAAACTCTCCTTTCATTGGCCACTCATGCAACAAGTTCAACTGCTTAAAAGTAATTAAATCACAGAGCTTTTTGTCCACTCTCACGTTACTTGAATTTTTACCAACACCGCGATGAAAATAGCGCTGTTTAAATTTTTCACTTAAACTTTCTATCCGACGATTTTCATATATGCCTGCTTTACCTGCTGCAAGTACGTTAGAGTCAATGTCGGTCGCTAAAATTTTAACATCCCAATTTGATAGCTGTTCTTGCATTGCTTCCAATACTGATATGGCAATACTATATGGCTCTTCGCCTGTAGAGCTAGCACTAGACCATATTCTTAAACGTTTTTTACCATTTGCTTGTACTGCTTTTTCAGCCATTAGCCTTGGTAACTCTTCGTTAACCAAATAATCAAAATGGTGTTGCTCACGAAAAAAACTGGTTAAATTTGTTGTTATCGCATTAATAAAATAGTCTTTTTCTTGAGCTGCTTGCTGTTTCAATAACTGACAATAATCACTAAATGTGTTTAATTTTCGTTCTCTAACAATGCGGGTAAGCCGTCTATAAACCATTTCTCGCTTATTTTCATTGAGAACAATACCTGTAGACTGATAAACAAAATCACATATAAAAGCAAAGTCATTATCAGATAGACGTACAGCTTTATCTCGATCATTTTGACTGTTTGGTTTCATTGGTTATTAGAACTCCTCCCATTCTTGGTCACTTGCCGTTTGTATACGTGTATTTTTCGACTTTTTCATACTTGTTCTAGGCGCTGCTGCTTTCATAGGCTTTTTCCTTGGCGTTGGCGCTGCTGGTTTTTCGCTATTATCGCCATTATTAAAAAATGCGACTTGTTCTAACAGTGCTTGAGATTGCTCTTCCATTGATTTACTTGATGCAGCAGCCTCTTCAACTAAAGCTGCATTTTGTTGTGTCATTTCATCCATTTGACTAACGGCTGCACTCACCTCACCAATACCTGCCGATTGTTCTTTACCTGCATTATCAATATCACTGATCATGTTACTTACTTCTTCAATTGAGCTAACAAGTTCACTGAATGTTTGCCCTGTTTCATCAACCAGTTTAGTTCCTTGACCTACGGCCTCAACACTGTCATTGATTAGACCTTTAATTTCTTTTGCTGCACCTGCCGAGCGTTGGGCTAAATTACGTACCTCTGCTGCCACTACCGCAAATCCACGGCCTTGCTCACCCGCTCTTGCAGCTTCAACTGCGGCATTTAGCGCGAGCAAATTGGTTTGGAATGCTATTTCGTCGATAACACTGATGATATCGGCAATTTTTTTACTGGATTTATTAATATCACTCATCGCGGTGATAGCATTGCGTACTACTGAGCCACCATTAGTCGCCTTTTCCATGACTGTATTTGATAATTTACTGGCTTCAGTAGAGTTTTCAGCATTTTGTTGTACTGTGCTCGTTAACTCTTCCATAGCTGATGCTGTTTCTTCAAGACTAGACGCTTGAGATTCAGTACGGTGACTTAACTCGCTATTTCCCTGAGCAATTTCTCTTGCTGAATCAAATACATTGGTAGAGGCTCCACGAATTTCGTCAACCATATTGCTCAAGTTATCCATAGAGCCATTCATGGCATTAGCAAGCGCTAAAAATTCACCACCGTAATCATTGCGCATGTTTTGAGTTAAATCACCCTCAGCAAGTGCTTGCGCTACATTAATTGCATCAGAGATTGGGGCGACAATAGCGTCCATTAAACCATTGATATTTTCACCAAGATCTTTCATAAAACCTTGATATTCTTCGGTGTCTATTCGGCTATCTAAGGTGCCTGAAGTTGCATCACCAATCAGCTTTTCAATTTGGCTTTGTGCATCTTTTTCTTCGGTTAAATCTAGCCATTGCACAGCAGTGCCTACATGGTTTCCTTCTTCATCTATTAAGGCGATAGCGATCAATTGAAAAGTTAGTCCCGCCACAGAAATCTGAGTGTCGTAGGGCAAGTTAGCCGGATTGCCTAATAAGTTTTGCTGATGGGCAGGGTTCTTATGAAAGGTATCAAAATTGGTTCCTACTATAGTATCAACTCTAAATGAGGGTAATACTGTTTGTAATTGCACTTCTCTGCGGCGCAACATGGTTTTAACCGATGGATTTGCATAAACAATATTACCGTCTTTGTCTGCCATCATTAAGTTAGTGGTCATGCCATCAACGGCTGAGCTTAAACGCCCTACTTCTATAGATTTTTCTCTTGCTGCGGTAACGTTTTGCCACTCTAATGAGTTACCAATGTATTCACCTGTTGCATCCATAATTGCCGTAACATTTAATTGAAAGGTTAAATGTTTAATCTGAATATCAGTTTGATAAGGCAAATTAGTAGGGTCGTCTAAAAGCTTACGTTGGTGAGCCGGATTTTTATGAAAACTGTCAATGTTAGTGCCAATAATAACTTCGGGGTCTGCTTTAAATCCTGGCCAGTTTTGGGCAAAGGTGACTTCATGCTCTTTCAACAAGGCAAGCGTGGCATCATTCGCATAAGTGATGACAAAATCTCTATCGATCATAATATTAGCCGTCGCTGATTGATCTATTGCCCCTTGTAATTGCGCTGCTTTATTTGCTTGTAACCTTGCCGCTGTCACGTCTTGCCACTCAAGTGAATTACCTATGTACTCCCCTTGTGAGTCCATGATTGCCGTGACATTTAATTGAAAGGTTAAATGTTTAATTTGAATATCAGTTTGGTAAGGCAAATTAGTAGGGTCGTCTAAAAGCTTACGTTGGTGTGCAGGGTTTTTATGAAAACTGTCAATGTTAGTGCCAATAATAACTTCGGGATCTGCTTTAAATCCTGGCCAGTTTTGGGCAAAGGTTGCTTCATGCTCTTTCAACAAGGCAAGCGTGGCATCATTCGCATAAGTGATGACAAAATCTCTATCGATCATAATATTAGCGGTACCAGATTGATCAAGGGCTCCTTGCAATTGCGCTGCTTGGTTTGCCTGCAACCTTGCCGCTGTCACGTCTTGCCATTCAAGTGAATTACCTATGTATTCCCCTTGTGAGTCCGTGATTGCCGTGACATTTAATTGAAAGGTTAAATGTTTAATTTGAATGTCGGTTTGGTAAGGTAAATTAGTGGGGTCGTCTAAAAGCTGGCGTTGGTGTGCAGGTTTTTTATGAAAGCTATCAATATTAGTGCCAATAATAACTTCGGGATCTGCTTTAAAGCCTGGCCAGTTTTGGGCAAAGGTTGCTTCATGCTCTTTCAACAAGGCAAGCGTGGCATCATTCGCATAAGTGATGACAAAATCTCTATCGATCATAATATTAGCGGTACCAGATTGATCAATGGCTCCTTGCAATTGCGCTGCTTGGTTTGCCTGTAACCTTGCCGCTGTCACGTCTTGCCACTCAAGTGAATTACCTATGTATTCCCCTTGTGAGTCCGTGATTGCCGTGACATTTAATTGAAAGGTTAAATGTTTAATTTGAATGTCGGTTTGGTAAGGTAAATTAGTGGGGTCGTCTAAAAGCTGGCGTTGGTGTGCAGGTTTTTTATGAAAGCTGTCAATGTTAGTGCCAATAATAACTTCGGGATCTGCTTTAAAGCCTGGCCAGTTTTGGGCAAAGGTTGCTTCATGCTCTTTCAACAAGGCAAGCGTGGCGTCATTCGCATAAGTGATGACAAAATCTCTATCGATCATAATATTAGCGGTACCAGATTGATCAATGGCCCCTTGCAGTTGTGCTGCTTTGTTTGCCTGTAACCTTGCTGCGGTAACATCTTGCCACTCTAATGCATTACCAATGTACTCTCCATTTGAGTCAGAAATAGCACTGACATTCAATTGAAAGGTTAAGTGCTTAATAGTAATGTCGGTTTGATAAGGCAAGTTACCTGGATCATCGAGTAACTTTCTTTGATGGGCAGGGTTTTTATGAAAGCTATCAATATTAGTGCCTATAATCGTATCGGCATCTGCTTTAAACCCGGGCCAGTTTTGGGCAAAGGTTGCTTCATGTTTTTTTAACAAAGCCATAGTCGCTTCATTAGCATAAGTTATCTCAAAATCTCTATCTATCATGATAAAGGCTGTAGCTGATTGCGCTAATGCACCTTGAAATTGCACTGATAATTCATCGTTTTGGGCATTTTTATTAGTTTTCATATCCATGTTAGTTCCTTTGTCAACGTTGTTTGCTGCATCAATCATAGTAGTAGCTAGCGTTTTATATACTGTTGTCCAAGCCTTTTTTACCGGTGCTGTGAAGTCTTTACCTAAACCTGCTGATAAGGTTTTTATTAGTGCCGCGCCAACCGTATCGTAGTGCTCGGCTTTTACATCGTAACCAACATGCTTTACCCCAAGTTTTTGTACCGCAGGGATAAGTTTGTCAGGTTGATCCAATAGCTTTACTGCGGTATCTAGCATTGCCATAAGCTTTTTGCCTTGCTCAGCCATATCACTTGGAAATAACGATTTTAATGACGGGTCCATTTCAAATAGAGTGTCATAAAAAATTTCTGCGGCTTGTGGGGCTATTGGCAATACTTTTTGCCAACTTGTCTGCACTAAATTAATTTGTTTGGGGGTCATGCTTATTCCTTTGCCTTAAAGTATTCAAATACAGTAAAGTTCGTCTTCACTAAGTAAAGCGGCACTATCTAATAAAATAACTAATTTTTCTTCAACACTTGCTAAACCTTTTAAAAAACAGCTATCGATATTGCTGCCAAAAGCAGGTGCTTTTCTGATTGCTTTATCACTAAACTTATACACTTCTGATACTGCATCAACCACTATACCTACCACCATAGTGCGCTCTTGGGTTTGATGTTTTAAAATAATAGTGACTGTTTGTTCGTTATAATCAAGCGGCTCTTTAGAGAAACGCTGGCGTAAGTCAATAATAGGTATGATCACACCACGTAAATTAATGACACCTTTTATGTATGATGGTTTATTAGGTAACTCGGTTACTGAACTCCATACTCTAATTTCTTGCACGCAAAGAATATCAACACCGTATTCTTCTCCTTGCAATATGAAAGTAAGATATTCTTGCTCTATGTCACTCATGTCACCCACCTTAACTCCGTTTTAATAGTTCATTATTAACATTCGATTAATTATTCAAAGCGTGTTTTTCAACCTGCTGTAGGCTTTCAACATTAAGTAATGTCACTACGCTTTTACCAACATTAATTAAGCCTTCTACATATTGAGGTTGCACACTGCCACCAAATGATGGAGAGTTTTTGATTTCAGTTGCCTCGACATTAAGCACATCCGAAACAGCGTCAACAACAAAGCCAATAGTGCGTGAAGCTTCTTCGGCTTGGTAAGTTAAAACAATTACCACGGTTGTTTCATGATAACTCGCTTCACCTATATTGAATTTAACTCGCAAATCAACAATAGGAACAATAATGCCACGCATGTTAATAACACCTTTAATATAGCTAGGAGAGTTTGGTATTTTAGTGGGTAGTTCCCAACTTCTTATTTCTTCAACACACAAAATATCAACTGCATATTGCTCACTAGCCAGTAAGAAAGTTAAATATTGTTCACCACTAGTAATAAACTCAATACCTTCAACAGCATGCTCACCTTGAGAGGGTATATCGGTGGCGAGATCTTGAATATCCATTAGCTATACTCTCCTATAACTGTATTTTCTAGACTCGTTTCATTGTGAGGAGTGTTGTGGCGTTTATTTTGGGCATGAGCCAAAGCCATTTGAATCATACCTGGTATGTCTAATATCATGGCAACCGAACCATCACCAAGAATAGTAGCACCTGAAATTCCGACAACTTGCTGATAATTTTCTTTTAAACTTTTTATCACCACTTGTTGCTGCGCTAATAAATTGTCAACCATCAAGCCTACTTTTTGACCATCAGCCTCCACAACAACAAGTAACGCGTTATCAATACTGGTGTACTCTGTTTTTAATCCAAACATTTGATAAACAGGTAAAATAGGTACATTTTCATCTCGAAGACGATACAAAGCCATGTCACCTGATACGCGGTTAACAAGGTCATTGTCGACTTGCAAAGATTCAACAATAGAGATTAAAGGGATGATGTAAGTTTCACTACCTACCTTAACCAATTGTCCGTCAAGAATAGCGAGGGTTAAGGGTAAATGAACTTTAAAACAGCTGCCTTTACCTTCGGTAGATTCAACCTGAATACGACCACCTAAGGATTGAATGTTGCGTTTCACTACATCCATACCTACACCACGACCTGAAATATCAGTGACTTGATCTGCCGTAGAAAACCCTGGTTCAAAAAGTAGATCAAATACCTGACTATCAGTAAGCATAGCGTTTGGTTCGACAATGCCTTTTTCTACCGCTTTAGCAAAAACTTTTTGCCGATTAATACCACCACCATCATCAGATATTTCGATAACAATATTGCCACCTTGATGATACGCATCAAGCGAAATAGTGCCTTTTTCTGATTTGCCATTAGCAAGACGAACGTCAGCAGGCTCTATGCCATGGTCAACAGCATTACGCACTAAATGTACTAAGGGGTCGCCAATTTGCTCCATAACCGTTTTATCAAGCTCTGTTTGCTCTCCCTTAATCACCAGTTCCATTGCTTTACCCGTTTTAATGGCTAAATCGTGAACTAAGCGCGGAAAACGGTTAAAAGCAAAACTAATAGGCAGCATACGAATACGCATAACACTTTCTTGCAGTTCTTTTGTATTTTGCAATAACTGCTCTAGACCACTGGTTAAACGTTCTATTTTATCCATTTGAAAGTCGTTACCCAGCTCGGACAACATTGATTGAGTTATAACAAGCTCACCGACTAAGTTTATTAAATTGTCGACTTTATCAACGCCTACACGTATAGAGCCTACTTCAGCTTTCGCTTTTGTTTTAGGTTTAGCTGTTTGCTCTTTTGAGGCTCTTTCTGAAAGAACATTGACTTGTTCAACATTGTTATCACTCGACTGAGACGTTGTTACGCTAGCAGGAGTATCTGCTTGTTCAGGTTCTTCGTTAGAGACATCCTTATTAGTAGTTTTATCACTGTCAATTTGGGTGATTTTTAATTCGCATTCATCTTCAACCCACTCAAAAATTTCCTGTATTTCTTCTATCGTAGCTTCAGTGGTTAAAGTTAAATTCCAACTAAGGTATAGCTCTTGCGGATCAATATCGGTAAGTGCGGGTAATTCACTCGTTACTGCTTTAATGGTCAATTCACCAAGTTCAGCTAAAGCGCTAAATAAAAAGAGTGGATCGTTACCTGTTTTAGCTAAGTTATGCTCTGGTACAAAATGAATATTGTACTTGGCCATTGCTGGCGTTTGCTCAGAGTTTTCACTAGCAGCTTGCACTGTTGAATTATCATCGCTGTTTACAGATAAAGTCTGCTCTAGTTTCTTGGTGGTTTGCGCTACTTTCTCTTGATCGTAATCTTCATCATCACGGGCTGCCTCTATTAACAATCGCATACAATCGACAGAGGTCAATAAAATCTCAACATCGTTAGGAGCAACCTCACGGCGGCCATCACGCATCTCATCTAGCAAGGTTTCAACTAAATGAGTAAATTCAGTCACTGAGTTGAAACCAAAGGTACCAGCACCGCCTTTGATGGAGTGTGCGGCTCTAAATATAGAATGGATAGATTCATGATCGCCTGGTTGTAAATTGAGTAGGCTTGACTCCATTAATTCAAGACCTTCAAAGCTTTCTTCTAAAAAGCTTGGGATAAATTGCGATAAATCAACACTCATGAGATTCCCTTACAAAATTGTATAACTAACGGCTTAGCGAACGACTCTTTTGATTGTTGCTAGCAACTTTTCAGGGTTAAAAGGCTTCACTAACCACCCTGTTGCACCTGCCGACTTCCCTCGTACCTTCATGTCTGTTGAACTCTCTGTAGTTAACATCAATATAGGGGTAAACTTAAAATTAGCGAGTTTTCTTAACTCAGCACATAGGGTTATACCGTCCATATTAGGCATATTGACATCCGAAATAACCAGATCAAAACCTTCACCTTGAGCTTTATTTAGCCCTTCCCGACCATCTTTTGCTTCAACTGTTTGGTAACCAGCACTTTTCAAGGTAAAACTGACCATATCTCTTATCGAATTTGAATCATCAACGACCAGCACTTTTGCCATGGTTTGCTCCTATATTTAACTTAATAGTTCTGCTGAAATTTTAATTTGTGTTTTTATATCAGTTAGGTAGGTGTTGCATTAGAATCGCATCGTTGATACCTAATTGCTTAATACTCTCTTGAAGCACTGTCGATGTTGATTGATATTGCAGTGTTTTACCTTGAGCTAAAATATAGGTGACTATTGCTAAAATAAACTGCACGCCAATGGTATCGATGCGAACCAATTGACTATCATCTATAGTAATCACTTCGTTTTCATCAACGAGGGTTTGTACTTCTACACGATACTCATCAACCTGAGCAATGGTAAGTTCACTGGGGAGCTTAAGCATTCAACTATCCTAATTCGCTAGAGTTTTTTTAAAATGACATTTACGCTGTAACAAAACCTCAAAACACTGACTTTTAAGATCTTTATCACTTGGTTTTTAACTATATGTCAGATTTTCACTAAATCAAGAAACTAATTAAAAAAAAACATTAGTACCCTAACCTGTTGATATAAAGTGAATATAAAGAGGTTGTATAAAATAAAAAGTGAAAATAATGACAGAAATTATAGCTAGCACATAAATAACAAAGTGCAAGAACTTATAAAAAATTTATTGGTTTTTAATAAGTTAGAATTAAAAAGCAGCAATTAACGCTAATACTATTAACGTGGAAGGTAATACATCATCACTAAGCAAAAAAGCATAATGGCTCAAAGTGTTGGAATGAAATGATTCAACTTTTATTGTTTATCGTGGAGTGTTTTTTGGCAATGCCAAAGCGCCCTCATAGTGACCTATGTCATTAGGTTTGCCGATGAAAAACCACACATAGCAAAGTTGTTACCCACAGATTGCAACGCTTCACCAAAGAGCAATAAGCTACCTTGTACTGCGTCAGTAACGCAGTGTTCGTTATCTAAATAGGCATCAGTAGACATGAATAAGTCGGCGAATAACGGAAAGATAATCACGATTATTACCGAAAATTAATTTAAATAAACCCTTTTCAGCCGCTGTCTCTATTTGACTTTATACATAAAAACCCAACCATACACCTAAGTCTAGTTCCTCACCTTGTAGTTGCGTTTTCAACCAATAGCGAACACTGCGTAACGGTTCAAACTATGCTTGAATTGTTTTTGCCAATTTTGTAACTTTACAGGTAGTTTTGTGCTTTAGCATCGCAAGGCCGCATGGGCTAATTAAATGCCTTTTACTAAAGCAGCGACGTTAAATCATTATGGCAAGCCGCCGTGTATAACGGTTTGTTAAGTTTTTAGCCATGTGAGCAATGAAACGAATTTTACCACAGCCCGTAGACCCTTTAATTAAGATGGGAAGTTAGTGCTTAAAGCATGGTTGAACAAGAAAATTTCATTGCCCTATTGTTGATAAAAAATTGCTTTTTCGGTCATAGTTGCTCTGATAAAGTTTAAATCATTAACTTAATGCTAAAATAACTTGCCCTTTTGATGAACATACAAACTAGATCGACAGCTTAGTTGATAGAGAGCATTGAAAGCACAACATTAATATAATCTTGGGAAATGTTAGCCTTGAGCTATTAAAATAGGATGAGTTTAGTTAAAATTGAACCAAGTTAATTACAGTCATTATTTTAAAGGTAAAACATGCACGCTGTTTTGGAATATATCCCCTTAGTCATCTTCTTATTATTTTATAAATTTGCTGATTTATATTGGGCCACGGGCTCGTTAATCGTCACATCTGCCCTGCAAATTTTGTATTACTTGATTAAAAAAGAAAAAGTACCTACTCGAAATTGGATATTTTTTGGTTTGATCGCTGTTTTTGGCGGTTTGACTATTTTTTTCCACGATGACGCTTTTATCAAATGGAAAGTCACCATTATTAACGAATTTTTTGCAATTGCGCTACTTGTTAGCCATTACGTTTTTAATAAAAATATCATTAAACAATTTTTGTCCGAGTCATTAACGCTACCTGAACCTATCTGGGTTAAATTAAACCTTGCATGGGCTATATTTTTTGCTTTATGTGGTGCGCTCAACTTATATGTCGCATTCAATTTTGAATTAGATACTTGGGTGAATTTTAAAGTTTTTGGTTTAACGGGTCTTACCTTAATTTTTGCCGTTGGTTCTATTTTTTCACTTTATAAATACCTACCACAAGATAGTGAAGAAGTGGCTGATGCGCTTGAAGACAGCATTGAAATTAGTTCGAGTGTCATGAGCGAATCACCTACCGATAAAAAATAGTTTTAATAAAGTCCTTTACTTGAATTAATAGGAAAGAAGAAAATATGTTTTACCTTATTTACAGCGAAGACAATGACAATAGTTTAACCAAACGTTTATCGGTTAGGGAGCAACACTTATCACGTTTAAGCGAATTACAGTCACAAGGACGATTATTAGTTGCTGGCCCATGCCCTGCTATTGATAGTAATGATCCCGGTGATGCTGGTTTTACTGGCTCGTTAATTATTGCTGAATTTGACTCGTTAGCACAAGCACAAGCCTGGGCTGATGTTGACCCTTACATTGATGCTGGCGTTTACAAAAAAGTAACGGTTAAGCCTTATAAAAAAGTATTACCCGCTTAACTTTTTTAAATAACAGTTTTCGACTAAACTTTTGTAACGGCTGACTTTCTGTTTGTTATAAAAGCTATATAAGTATCTAATTAATATATGATAAAAAAAATAACTACGCTCGTACTGATGGTAACGGCTCAATTTTTATTCGCTTCCCCAGCTTATGCTGTAAAAGCATCAGTAGAGTGTCAACAAGCTGATTTAACCATCAATGAAGCGTCGAGTTGTTTAGATGGTGTAACAAAGGCCATTGACCGAGAATTACAAACTTGGGTAAACAATCATGTTTTCAATCTTGAAGAAAAAGCGTTAATTACCGGACGTTATTCGGCACTGAAAATGTTTAAACGCTCGCAAAGTAATTTTATCACTTTTAGAGATAATGATTGCCGATGGCGATATCTAATGGTTTCGCCAGAAAAAGGCGCTAATATTGTCTATAAGCAATGTTACATTCAGCTTAGCAAATTACGTATTAAAGAGTTGAGAAAAGTTAAATGATCTGCGCTTTAAAGAGCTTGTTCAGCAACAAGCCTTTATCGAAGATAAGTTAAGGCAATAGTTTTGCTGAACTGTGTATAATTGTCACAACTTTTATGACTCAAGGGGTTGAGCATGCTCGGCCTCTTGCTCAACACTAGCTTCATCACTGAGTAAAATGGCTAACCAACGCCCTTCAGGGGAGTTTTCAAAGGCAATTTTTACTATCATGGTCAATGGTACACTCAGCAGCATTCCTACTGTGCCTAATAACCAGCCCCAAAAAATCAATGATAAAAACACCACCAGCGTTGATAAACCTAAACCTTTGCCTAAATACCTAGGCTCAATTATATTGCCCATAATCATATTAATAAGCATATAGCCCATGCCAATAGCGCCAGCTTCACCTAAACCTAATTGTAAGGCGGCTAGAGTAACCGCCGGTACAGCGGCAATGATAGAGCCGATATTAGGAATATAATTAAGTAAAAAGGCTAATACTCCCCATAATAAGAAGAAGTCTAATCCAAACCCCCAAAGCATAGTGGACACCACAATACCGGTTGCAATACTGACCATAGTTTTAATGGCAATATAGTTATTTACCGAAGCGAGAAAACGCTCTATTTGCTTTAAGCGCATTTCTGGGTCATCAAGTGCGAAATGAAGTTTAATGGGAAAAGATGATGCTTCAAATAACATGAACACCACGGTAAGTATGATTAAAAACAAGTTAGCCATCACAGAGCCAAAACCGCTAAGCATATTTGCCGCCATGCCCATAGCGACGGCAGGATCAAAGTATTCTAATAAAATGGCTGACGATATTTGCACGTTATAACGCGCTAAAAAAGCCGTTAGCCAAACAAACTGCTCTTTAAGTTGTAGCCTGTATTGCGGAATAAGTTGTGATAATTCGTTTAATGATTGTCCCACTAGCCCTGCAAGTGAAAGAGCAACCGTGACAAAGATACCAATCACTAAAATAACTGATAGCGCTTTAGGTACTTTATATGCACTGGCTTTAGCGACAAGAGGATTACAAATAATAGCAATAAATAATGATAATAAGAATGGTACTAAAATATTGGCGGCAGCTTTAACTCCTGCGAAAATAATAAAAATTGCCGCGATAGTGACAAACACTTTTACTACACTCGTGCTTTTAGCTAAAGCGCCCATAATTCATTAATCCCTTGCCGTTAAAGTTATTATTGTTATTCTTTAAATAGTGACGGGTAATATACCTGAAAAATCATTATTAATACACGGTATAGCTACATGGTGCGGCGAATTAAAGTCACACTTGGTAAATTAATTAGTCGCCAACATGAAAGTAGCCCAACCAAACCAACAAAACCTGCGCCTGCAACAATGCCCAACAACCAAAACTCAAAATGAAAACTTGTTTGCATGTTAAACAGGTTTGTTTGCAGTAAATAAACCGTGAGTTCCATAGCCATGCTAGCCATCAACCCGGCAATAGCACCTAAAGCAATAAACTCGAATAAAACGCTATTTCTTAACAAAGATCCCTTTGCCCCAATAGTACGCAATATGGCAATTTCTCTTTCTCGCTCTTCCATACTCGCTTGCACCTGAGCTACCAATACTAAACAGCCAGCGAGTACCACTAACACTAAAATAAACTCAACTGCTTTTGATACTTGCTCAATAACTTTGTGTAATTGCTCAATCATGGCGTCAATATCAATCAAACTTATCGTTGGGTAATTAGCAAGGAATTGTTGCATAGACCGTTTTTTATCCTGCGGTACATAAAGTGAAGCAATAAAGCTTGCGGGGAAATCAGCTAATACCTGTGGACTGAAGATCATATAGAAATTTGGTTGCATTGATTGCCAATTAACAGTGCGAATAGACGTTACTGGCACCTGAATAGTGTCACTACCCAGTTGAAACGTTAACATATCACCTAATTTTATCTGTAAACGTTCAGCTAAACTTTCTTCAATAGAAACTTCAGGGATCGTTGAGTCGACGTGCCACCAACTACCTTGAGCAATAATATTTTCTTTAGGCAATTGAGCTCGCCAAGTTAAATTAAGCTCTCGCCCTACTCCTTGTCGACCATTATCATTGCCATCAACTTGCTCTTTGCTTACTTGCTTAGCAACTTCATCTTTATTAATCGCGGTTAATCGACCTCGTATTACTGCATAAAGATCACTGGCAACAATGTCATTATGCTGGATAAAGTCTTCAACTTCTTTGGCTTGTTCACTGGCAATATTAACGAGAAAAAGGTTAGGTGCTTTCGCGGGTAATTGTGCTTGCCATTCAGATAGTAGAGCACTTTTAATGACGACAATCAGCAACAGTAACTTAATCGCGATGGTAAAACTGACTAATTGCACGCTATTAGCCGCAGCCCGGCGTTTTAAATTGGCCATGGCTAAATGCCAAGCTGCGCCAGATTTAGTGCCAACAGCACGGCTAATACTCATTAGCATTCGGCCAACAATTAAGAGTAAAGCCGACACCAAAATACCCGCTAACAATAAACTAGCACTTAGCACTAAGCTTCTACTAAACAGCAGTAATAAAAAAAATAATGCGATAATAGGTGGCAATACTTGCCCTATGCGAGTCAGCAAAGGTTGCTTGTCATCGCGAAGCTTTTCATCTCTTAATGCCGCTAACGGCGACGTGGCTATTAGTTGTTTTAGTGGTACTAAGGAAAATGCTGTTGCACACACTAAGCCGGTTAGCACAGCCATAATGAACGGGTGAAAACCTAAAGACACAAGCTTTAATGAAAAAATAGCCGAAGTTGTGCTATTGCTTCCTGGCTGAATCGCGTGTACCGGCAAATAATCTTTGATAGCATAAAGACCCAACTGAGCAAGTATGTATCCAAACACCAACCCCACCATTATGCTAAATAGGCTTAAGCTAGCCCAGTGCAAAGCATATAACTTTCTAATATGCGATAAAGATGCTCCCATCGCTTTATACACAGCAACACTGCTTTGGTGTTTTTGACCATAACGTCTACTGGCAACAGCAACCGCTACAGCAGCTAAAATAATACCTAATAAGCTTGCTAAAGATAGGTACTTTTCTGCTCGGTTTAATGCATTTGCCAACGGCGATTGTTTAGACTGAATATCATACCAGCGCTGGGCGTCATTAATTTTAGGTTTAATCCAATCATCTAGCGCATCAATATCATGACTATTGCCGGCAAATAAATATTTATAGGTAACACGACTACCTGGCTGAATAAGGTTCGTTACTTTTAAGTCAGCAATATTAATGATAACTTTTACCCCGGAGGTAAAAACACTAAAAGAGGCATCGGGGACTTGCTTGGCAATACCAGCAATAACCAACTGAGCATTACCTATTTCAATCTCATCACCTACATAAACATTCAGTAAAGATAAAAATTTTTCTTCAACAAATACGGAGCCTGGCGTTGGTGCGTGAGCTATTTCTGCATCACTGACATTAGCATTTTCACTGACTAACAATTCACCACGTAAAGGGTAATTATTAGACACAGCGACCAGTTCAACCAATTGCATATTATCACCTGCAAATACCATTGATGACATCAACACTTGCTCTGCTTGTGCAATGTTTAGTTGCTGGCTTTGTTTACCTATCGCTATACGGTTAAGGTTGTCTGTTTTTGAACTGTCTTTTGAGTTACCTGCTGAAGTGCTTTTAATATCAACTTCTGTATCAACTAAGGGGCGACTACTTTGTAAAATACGATCAGCAGCGATAAAACTGGTACTTTCATTAATCAACGCTTGTTTAATTTGTCCAGAAAAACCTGCTAGTGAAAAAACACTGGCAACCCCTAAAACAATAGCCAAAATGATAATAGTTAATTCGCCACGTTTTAATTCGTGTAAGAATAACCTAAATGACTGTTTAGCCCAGTTAGCCGTTAAAATATTCATGCGTTGGCCGGGTTAATGATGGGTGGATGAGGTTCTTGATTCGATTCAGTAAGCGGCTTTTGCACGATTAACTGATCGACAAGGTGTCCATCTTTCATTTCCACACTACGTTGGCATCGCTTGGCTAATGATAAATCGTGTGTCACTAGCACCAATGTTGTGTCGTAGTGTTTATTTAAATCAAACAGCAAATCAGCAATATGGTTCGATGTTTTTTTATCTAAATTACCGGTCGGTTCATCGGCAAATAAAATGTCGGGTTTAGTAATAAAAGCACGGGCAATGGCAACACGCTGTTGCTCTCCACCGGATAATTGTGACGGAAAATGACTGCCTCGATCACTCAAACCCACTTGCGCTAATAACGCTTGAGCCTCTTGTTTGGCATTGCCATTATTGGCAAGCTCTGCCGGCAACATAACATTTTCTAACGCGGTTAAACTATTCACTAATAAAAACTGTTGAAAGATAAAACCAACATGATCTGCTCTTACTTGGCTACGATCTTCTTCATTTAGCTGGTGTAAAGGCTTGTTTTTGAGATAAACTTCACCTTGAGAAGGTAAATCTAAACCCGCCAAAAGTGATAGTAGTGTTGTTTTTCCTGAGCCTGATGAACCAACAATGGCGACAGTTTCACCTTTATATACGGTTAAATCGATACCTTGTAGTAAATGCAGCTGTTTATTTTCTAAGGAAACCGATTTAGTAATCGATTGAGTTTTAAGAATAATTTCGGAATTAGATGTCATGATTAAAAATACTTTTTTAAGTGTGTTGCTACTATTAGTTACGGTTAGCTTGTTTTACTCAAAGCCAAGTTATAGTGTACAAAATCAACCAAGCTCTATTTTAATACTAGGTGATAGCCTAAGTGCAAGCTTTGGTTTAAAAGAAAATCAAGGTTGGGTTTATCAATTAAACCAAACATTACGCCAACAAAGTGCCCCCTACATATTAGTCAATGCTAGCATTAGTGGCGAGACCACAGGCAGTGCGCTAGCTCGCTTACCTAATATTTTAGCTAAGAAAAATATTGACTATTTGTTGATTGAATTAGGGGGTAATGATGGCTTAAGAGGCTTTCCACCCAAGCTTATTAAAAACAACTTGTTACAAATAATCACATTAGCACAGCAGAAAAACATCAAGGTATTATTAATGGCGATTAAAATCCCCCCTAACTATGGTGATCGTTATAATCAGCTATTTAATCAAACCTTTGTTGAGGCTGCTAAGTTGCACAACATTCCATTATTACCTTTTTTCATGGAAACAATCGCCATTAAACCTGAGTTGATGCAAACAGACGGTATTCATCCTAATTTAGCTGCACAATCTTTAATAGTAGAATTTATGGCGCAAACGTTAGCTGACATTATTACGCCGTCTTTGGCTCAAATCGACTCGCATTAAAGGAATACCAGAAAACTATGGACTTTATATGGATCTTCTTTGCCTTTATTTGTGGATTAACCGCTAAAACAATCAATCTCCCCCCATCAATTGGTTTTTTAGTGGCTGGTTTTGCTTTGAACTTTTTAGGCTATCAAGCAGATGATAGCCTAACTATTTTAAGTCACTTAGGCATAACCCTGATGTTGTTTACCATAGGGTTAAAGCTCAACGTAAAAAGCCTATTTAAAAATGAAGTTTGGTTGACGAGTTCATTACACACTGTACTTTGGCTAGTTGCCACTATCAGTGTGACTAAGCTGTTTTCTTTTCTGACCATTAGCTATTTTGCTAATTTAGACTTTACTACCGCTATGCTGATTGCCTTTGCGTTAAGTTTTAGCAGCACGGTATGCGTAATTAAATTACTTGAAGAAAATGGTGAAATGCGCACCCGTCATGGCAAAATTGCCGTTGGTATATTAGTGATACAAGACATTGTTGCGGTTGCTTTTTTAGTATTTGCAACCGGAAAATCACCATCGCTATGGGCATTCGGTTTATTAGCTTTATTTATGATTCGCCCCGTTATTAATAAAATAGTTAGCCATGTTGGTCATGGTGAGTTAATTCCTTTAATGGGGTTTTTTATTGCTTTGGGCAGTTATGAGCTGTTTGAATTAGTTAATATCAAGGGCGATTTAGGCGCATTGCTCATAGGTATGTTTTTATCTTCTCACCCTAAAGCGTCAGAAATAAACAAGTCTTTAATGAGCTTTAAAGACTTATTTCTTATTGGTTTCTTTTTATCTATAGGTTTTAGTACTATTCCAACGTTTGAAATGTTAAGCCTAGCCATGTTGTTAGTACTGTTGATTCCCATTAAGTTTGTGCTATTTTTTGGCTTGTTGAGCTTAATGAAAATAAGGTGTAGAACTGCTTATTTGAGCGCCTTGGCATTAAGCAACTTTAGTGAATTTGGACTCATTGTTGCAGCCATTAGTGTTAGTAGTGGCTGGCTGAGCAATGACTGGTTAGTTATTTTAGCCCTTGCAGTTGCGATTTCGTTTGTGATCACCAATGTACTGTATCGCTTTGCTCATAGCTTTTTTAGTCAATATAAATATGTTTTTCAACACTTTGAACGTGATGATATTTTAGTTGAAGATGTTTTTTCTCAGCCAACAAATGCCCCTGTCGTTATTATTGGAATGGGTCGAGTTGGGATGGGTGCCTATCGCGCTATTTCTGAGCACAGTAGTAAATTAGCTTGGGGCTTAGATGCAGAGCAAGAAAAAGTATGTTGGCTTAAGCAGCAAGGAGTTCAAGCTTGTTATGGTGATGCAGAAGATGCCTTTTTTTGGGAGAGAATTGACCTAACAAAACTTGAATTAGTTTTATTAGCGCTGCCTAATGTCATTGATAGTATGAGTATTACCGAGCAGCTACAAATTGCAGGCTACCAAGGAAAAATAGCGGCCATTGCCCGTTATGATGATGAAAGAACAAAACTGGAAGCCTATGGTGTTGATAAAGTATTCAACTTTTACTCTGAGGCCGGTGTGGGTTTTGCTGATGAAAGTATCGCTTTGATTGACGCTGAAACCAGGTAATTGGCTTACAGATTAAGCACCTGTGGATATGCTGTGAAAAAACCGTGCACAACCAGTGTTAAAGATGTTATTAAAAATACCTATTAATTCATTGTCGCTTGCTTTTTTTGGATTTAACCCTTTAAAAACATAGAGATAAAAAACATCAAAAATAATTCGCTTTTGTAAAAACATCCACTACACTTAATGAATACAAGTTGAGCAACAGAGCTGATTTGGTTGCTATAACTTGTTTAAACCATTCACTGTAGTGGTGATAAAAGTGATGCTCGCGCACTCTTTTGACGGACTTATATTTAACGATGATTATTTTTATTATATAAGTCAGTCTAAATATTGATAGTACATGTTTATTTTGTTTTTATTTTGTTGTTATTATGCTGATAAGTAATTAATTAGCGCACGGCTCAAACCCCTTTGAGCCATTCCCTTGAGCCCGAATATATTATTCGGGCTTTTTTTTCTGCCTTCATAACTGCCTCCAAATAGGGTTACATGCCTATGCACTTTACTCAGGAGCTTATTGATAACACCATCTTCGAAATATTTTGTCGAAAAACCATTATCTTTGAGTTTGGATTACATCCTAAAACACCACTGCAATGATGTTTTCGATTAATTTTGAGTTGTTCCTGATTGATCTACATCGGCATGCATGTAGAATTATGTCTTAATGGACTATTTTATGACTGGATAATTACTGAGTTACTATTGAATTGTCAGTTCACCACGTTGAATAAGATCAGCCAGCTTGCGATCTAACTTAGCTAATAATAATTTGGCACTAGGGTGAGCTTTAGAAACATTAAACATTATTGGTAGGCTACTGATTGTTTGCCACTGTAATTTAGCGGTACTAGTATTTTCAAACATTGTATTCATTGGAGCTTGATAATTAAGCAGGTACTGGAAGCGACCTCTATTAAGCAATCTTAACGCATCTTGATGCGTCTTCACTTCAATAAACTTCACCTTGTTAGCTTCGTTTCTAATATAGCGTCCCCAGTCACCATAACTATACCCTAATAGTAATATAATTTTTTTACCCGTTAGATCCGTCTTATTTTTAATGGCTAAACTTTGTTCACTTCGATAAAGGTTTAAAGTTAAATGATGAAGTGGCACCTTCCCTGTTAATACCTGACCTTGTAATTCTGCAACTTTAATCCCACACCACAAATCTATCCGGCCAACTTTCAAACTAGAGAACAAGCGCTTTGTGGGCATAAGAAGCTCTCTATATTCGAGATTTAACCCTGTAAATATTTTTTTTGTGATATCAACCAGAATACCCTGTGCTTTTTGCTCTGAGGTAAAGTATAAGGGGCTGAAATTTATATAACCAACTAACAATGGCTTTTGCTGATTGTATTTTGATGCACTTATTTCAGACTGTGCGAATAGGCTAGGAGTGTAACAAGCAGGCAACATCATAAAAACTATCATAACAGCAGCTTTACATAGCATTTAAAACTCTCCTTATATTACCTGTTTCCTAGCAAGAACATATTTGTTCATCATGAATACTAACTGCTCTGACACATAGGGTTTGGCAATAAAGTCATCCATGCCAACATCAAAACACTTTTGCTTATCAATACTCAAATCACTGGCCGTTAACGCGACAATAGCCGTTTTTTGGGCATCCACTGGTTCTTGCTGACGTATTGCCAAGGTAGCATCAAAACCATCCATCACTGGCATGTGACAATCCATAAAAATTAAATCTACCCTATTTTCCTGCCACAGTTTAACGGCCTCTTCACCATTGTTAGCAACAATGAGTTGATGATTAACGCCTTTCAACATGGCACGAAATACCTGCTGATTTATTCTGGAATCATCCGCTAGTAGTACTAAAGGACAGTCTTGAGAGGATGCGACTTGCCCTTGTTCATGCTCACTTTCTATTGCTTTAATATCTGAGTTTTCTGGAAGTGTTATTACTTTCTCATTTGTTAGCAAAGTTAATAACAGCGCTAATATCTGTTCATGGTTGGCTGGTACGGACAAAAAGGCATCGATACCCATTTGTTTACATTTGCCTGCATCATGAGCATCTGCACGGGCTGAGGTTAGTATAACTTTGGCGCCATTGGTAAGTTTCATTGAAGTAAGCTGCTGAAATAACTGATAACCGTCTGTCGTTGGCATGCATTTGTCGATGAATATATAATCAAAAACATTCTGCTCACCAAGATCTCCTTTGCAGACTGAAATAGCCTGCTCGGCGGTATTAACGCTCTCCACTCGCATTTGCCAGCCAGAAAGTAAATCTGTCATCATTCGGGTATTAAACTGGTAATCATCAACAACTAAAGCCTTAAGATCATGTAACTTATGACTCTGATCTGATATTTTTTCTATATTAGTATCAGATAGCTGCAGTGGTATAGAGAAGTAAAAGCGACTACCTTGCTCTTCCTCACTGACTAATTGAAGTTCTCCACCCATTTTTATCACCAAATGCGAGCAAATAGCCAAACCTAAACCAGTACCACCGTAATGACGCGTGGTTGAGCTGTCAGCTTGGGTAAATTTTTCAAAAATAGTGGCTTGTTTTTCTGTCGCTATACCAATACCGGTATCGGTTACTGAAAATAAAACAGCACAGCTATCAGCATCGTCAGTAAGGCGGCTTACCTCAAGTACTATTCGGCCAGTTTTAGTAAACTTAAAAGCATTGCTGAGGAGATTGACTAAAACCTGACGTAAGCGCATTGAGTCACCTTGCATTAAACAAGCTAAATCCAATTCAACATTAGATATAAAAACCAAAGCATTATTGTCCATGCTTGCCCTAAATAAAGTGACCGTTTCAGCAATAAGTTTTTCCAAATCAAATGGCTGTATGTCCAATTCAAGTTTATTGGCTTCAATTTTAGAAAAGTCGAGAATGCTGTTTAATAGATCTAGCATATGCACTGAGCTGTTTTTGATTACTTCAATGTATTCATACTGCTCTTTGTTGAGCGGGGTTTTCAGCAGCAAGTGTGCCATACCAAAAACACCATTCATTGGTGTTTTGACTTCATGACTAATGTTAGCTAAAAAATCACTTTTTAACTGGTTAATTTCCTCAGCTTTTTCCTTTTGTTTGTTTAACTCAATAAAATCACGATAAATTTTATCGTGCATGTCATTATATTTTGCTACTAAATAAGTTAGCTCGTCATCTACGTTATCCGCACGCACTAAATGTAGTGCTTGACTAGGATTGTTAGCGTTATCAGGAGTGAGCTTAAATTCTGCCATTGAGTTGGCAATGGTTTTGATATGACGGGCAATCAAGTAATAAACAATAAAGAAGATCGCAAAGGAAATAATAAAGGTTTTTGCCCCCTGCGTTGCTAAAGTGAGTAGTGCTTTTTTCGTCAATTTCTCATAAACAACGCTAAGATCAGTGATAACATAGAGCTCCCCTAAAACCTCAGTACTGCCATCAAATTCATAATTAATTGGCCAATGACGCTCACGAATGTATTTTGACTGATTGTTTCCTTGACTAAATAACAGCAGCTGTTCAACGTTCAATTGGACGACACTGACTTCTGGTAAGTTTTTTATACCGACAAGTTGTACTTCTAACTGCGCTTTATCTTCAATCCAAAGGGCACTAGCTATGGTTGGCAAGTAGCTGTTTTCTATTTGTATCAATCGGGCATCTATTGCTGACATGTCTTGACGATAATCAAGGTATAAATGAAAACTGGTGATCACTAAGGTTAAAATAGAACTGGACAGTAAAATCCAAAACAGCAATTGCCTTGCTAAAGGTCTGGTAAATTTTTGTGCCATCACACTCTCCTTGGTTGCACTACTCAATGTATAATGTGCAGCCTTAACCATAACCGAAACAATAGCCCTCTAAAAAAGGTACAACTGCTAATAAAGCAATGACTTAAATCTAGCTTAAAAGTCATATAATACTAGTATTATTTTTCGTATTTAATTTTTTAATTCTTTAATTTAAAAATGATCAGATGATGGAAAGTATCGAAGGTCATGGAAGAGTTTGTATTCAAAGCATTTTGAGTATCCCAAAGCACTTTGAATGATTCCAGTAAATACCTGTAAATCAATAACTTAAAAATCAATGATTAAGCTTACAAATTAAATAAGCGATTAAAATTATCTGTCGTTAATTTTGCAATAGTTTCTACTGATTGACCACGGATGCTGGCTAAATGTTTTGCTACTTCAACTACATAGGCAGGTTGATTTTCTTTGCCTCTGTGCGGTACAGGAGCTAAATAAGGAGCATCTGTTTCAATTAATAGTCTATCATCAGGCACTAACTTAGCCACTTCTCGTAAAGCACTGGCACTTTTAAAAGTAACGATGCCAGAAAACGAAATATAAAAACCTAATTCTAACGCTTTTCTAGCCATATCCCAACTTTCAGTAAAACAATGCAATATTCCCCCTACTTCAGAAGCACCTTCAGCAATTAACATATCTAGCGTATCTTGCTGTGCCTCTCTAGTATGTATTATTAGGGGCTTTTTTAATGCCTTAGCGACTCTAATATGCTTTTTGAAGGAATCTAACTGCAAAGCTTTAGTTTCTGGTGCGTAGTGATAATCAAGGCCTGTTTCACCAATGGCAATCACGCTCTTTTGATCTGCTAAGGCATATAATTGTTGTTCGCTTACTGCATCATCTTGGTTAAGTGGGTGCGTGCCACAAGAAACAAGAACATTGTCAAAGTCTTTTGTTTTTTCCAGCATGGCAGGAAAGTCTTCCAATGTAACACTAACACATAAAAGTTTATCGACCTTTTCAGCTTTGGCTGCTTGTACCACATTAGCTAATTGGTTGTCATAAAGGGATAGGTTAAGGCGATCTAGGTGGCAATGGGAATCAATAAACAAAAACGGGCTCCAGAATAATTATACTATTAAAGTTAACGAAAAAATAACTGTTCACCTCAGCACTTTCCTTTGGTAAAACTTTTAGATTGAATAGGTACACGAAAAAAACACTAAACCAAGTTACATAGTTAAAGTTGGCTCTGACGAATTTAATTGACGAGCAATAGTTTGCTCAATTTGAGAGCGTATTTTATCAGGATCATCCGTAAAGCTCACGCCTATTCCTGCTGGCGTACCATTTTGAGCTCCTGTCGGTGTTAACCAGCAAACGTCCCCTTTAATAAGCGAAGGCTCTAAGGAGTCTGGCAATAAGACATTAAGCTCTACTTCTACACCAAGCTCATAAGGCTCAGCAGTACGAACAAACAAGCCACCCTCTTTTAAAAATGGCATATAAGAAATATATAAATCATGCTCTGATTGAAATTCAACATTGATGGGGATCAAACGCGCTCTCCTACTTGTTGTTAATTTTTTATCAAGGCCTACTTGCTGCCATCACATCACTTATCGACATGATAAGTTGTTCACAAAAAAACTGTTTATTCGCTTGAGGGTAAGATTTTATTACTTTACACCCATTAATGATAACTTTATAGAGCTGATTCAATACTTGAGAGTTTAACTTTATCGGCTTTGGCACTAAGTCAGTTGAATTAAGTAAATTTTCCCGTTGTAAGCCAACGGTAATCTGTTCAAGCCAGCGTAATGAGTGCTCATTACTTAGCACTTGCTGTAACAATAAGCTTTCACCTTCTTGATGATATAGAAAGCCTACATATGTTTGCTTAAAATGTTGGAATTCTTCATTGATTACTTGATCGGTTAACTCAGGAAGTTGCGTTAAATTAACAAAACCTGCATGTTGATTTACCGCAACATTACTTTCTAAAGCGCTACTCTCGGTTTCAGCTAGGTTTTTCATAAGGGCTTGACCAACAACAGGCCTGATATTCAACACCCTTGTTCGGCTGACTATTGTGGGTAATAACCTTTCAATATCATCCGTCAACAACACAATAATACTATTATCGGTTGGTTCTTCCAGCGTTTTTAATAGTGCATTAGCCGCCGCTATTGTCATCAATTCGCTATGAGCAATTAACACCGTTTTATAAGTACCCAATTGTGCTGTTTTTTGCAAGAAACTATTCGCATAACGCACTTCATCAACACCTAAACTACTTTTCTCTGCTATTAAATTTAGATGATCGGGTAAAGTATTGCTACGCCCAAGCAAACAAGTTTTACACTGCCCACAAGCATGTAATGGTTCTCTTTGTATCTGAATAGGCTTTTGACAGGCTAATAATTTAATTAGCCACTGAGCAAGTGGTAATTTTCCTGCGCCCTTAACCCCGGTAATTAATATTGCATGGGGTAAAATATGCTGGCTAAACTGTTGGCTTAGCCGTTGTTGATGCTCAATTAACCAAGATTTCATATTAGCTACGTTTTACCAGTAAGGTATCTATAATGTTAATGACATCCGCTAAAACAGCTTGCTTTGACTGTGCGGCATCAATTACTTCAAATTTTTCAGGAGACTGCTGCGCTTGTTTTAAATAACCGTTTCTAGCTTTTATTAAAAATTCTGCTTTTTCGTCTTCTAAACGATCAAGGCCTTCGCCGCGGCTATGCACCCTCTTTAAACCTTCATGGGGATCTAAATCTAAAATAACATTCATTTCGGGGCTAAAGCCAGCTAACGCTAAACTGTTGATTTTAATAATAGTATCTAAATCAATGCCTCTAGCATAGTGCTGAAAACTAAACGTGGCGGCATCAAACCGATCACAAATGACGATTTTTCCCTGGGCTAACGCTGGCATTATTTTTTCTTGAATATGTTGCGCACGTCCGGCGCCAAAAAGCATTAATTCGGTCATAAACGACATTTCAGGCGTGGTGGGATCTAAAATAACTTCCCTAATTTTTTCACCTATCGGTGTACCACCAGGTTCTCTGGTAAGAAGTACATCAAAGCCCTTTGAGAGCAGATATTTTTCAACCCCTTTAATAACAGTTGTTTTACCCGCGCCATTGCTACCATCAAAAACAACCATAAAACCTTTATTCATATCTCTCTCATTTATTTAAATTTCCCACGACGAACACACGGGCAATAATATATAGCTTTCAGACTAGCAACACCTTATTTAAGTCCTTTTAAATAATATATGTTGAATAATGTTTTAAATTAATATTTGTTGTAAGAGCTTTATATACACAGTATAGCCAGCTTGGTTAAAGTTGCTGGAATGATAATTCATAAAACCATGCAAAAAGTCAACTTGTACCGCAGTCACTCTTTTTTTGTTAGCAAGCCGCTCTACTAATGCCTGCGCATCAAAATGAGCTTCATTCTTAGGAAAAATAAGCTGTATATCGAAGTTGGGAGACAAGGTAGTTAAATGCCTAATTTGAGAGCCATAAAAACAAATGGCACATTTTACTCGCTTAATTATCTCAATATCTGTTGATGCAGATAATTTCCAGATTGCAGCAGCGCCAACACTAAAGCCGATAATGATAGCTCTATCAGCGCATTCTTTCATTATTTTAGACAGTTTATTAACATACGCATCAAGACCAACGTTGTTAATAAAGTAATGATATGCTTGTGCTTCATTGTCAAAGTTCATCACTTTGCCGCCATAAGGGTCAACAATGATATCAGCGTTAATAGTACGGCCAAGCGCTATTAATGCTGGTGTTACTCCAAAAATATCGGCCACTATCATTTTATCTATCGACTTGCTCATATAATCAATACTACTTATTTCTTGATAACGCCAAAAACCGCCTAACGGCGACATTGTGTTCGGTAAGTGTTTTACTAAAAGCATGCTTGCCATTACCGGCACTAACAAAATAGTAATAGCCACTGGTGGCAGGGTTAAGTGCCGCCTTTAGTGCAGAAAGGCTAGGCATAGCAATAGGTGTTGGCGGTAAACCATTAATTCTGTAGGTGTTATAAAGTGTTTTTTCCCGCAAGTGAGCGCGGGTAATATCACCTTTATAACGTTCTCCTAAGCCATAAATAACCGTTGGATCTGTTTGCAAACGCATTTTTTTGGCTAATCTATTAATAAAGACAGAGGCAATAAGCCCTTGCTCAGGTAAATAGCTGGTTTCTTTTTCAATAATTGAAGCCATGATCAAAGCTTGATATGGCGTTTTATAAGGTAAGTTAATCGCTCTTTGCTGCCATAGCTCATGTAAAGCTGTTTTCATCTTCGCATGGGCACGTTTTAATAATTGAAAATCGACCGTGCCTTGAGTAAAAGCATAGGTTTCAGGAAAAAACCACCCTTCAGGGTTCGCTTGTTTAATATCTAAACGTTGGGCTATTTGCGCTAACGTTAATGAAGATAACGTTTGTGCTAACTTTGGCTGCTGCTTTAACTGTGCTAACCATTGCTGAAAGCTTGTGCCTTCAACAAACGTTAATTGAAATTGGTACTCTTTACCACTAGAGAGCAGTGTTAATAAGCTTTGCAAGCTACTGCTGAGTGGTATTTGATAAGTTCCAGCCTTGATATGCACTTCATTAAGATATAAGCGTGCATAAGCGCGCAGCCAAAAGTGGTTCTCAATCCAGCCTTCTTTTACTAGCTTTTTGGCAATGGAGCTAATTGAACTGCCTTTATCAACGGTCAATAATTGTACTTGACTAAGCGGTAAAGGTTGCTGTATTTTTTTTTCTAACAGCAGCAAAAAAGCAATAATGAATAGTGTAAAAGTCACCAAAAAAATCAGCAACACTCTTTTAATAACAGTGCTAATCATGATTGCTATCTCCTTTGTTTATACTGTCACGCACGTTTTGTACTGGCGCTACCGATAATGTTTTACCATTAAAACGGCTCACGGGCATAACACCCATGACACAATTGCAAATAAACATGGCTTGTACTTTAGCAATATCGGCTAAGATAAAAGATTTTATGATGGTTGCTGGGTAACGCTGTAATATCGCTTGACGCATTATGCCATTAACACCACTTTGGCTAATATCCGGTGTATGTAGTTTTCCCTCTAAAAAGAAAAACACATTTGCGCTAGTTGCTTCTATTACCTCTTTATGAATATTAGTGACTAACAAGTCATCTTCATCTCTACTTGATAACTCTTGCCTTAATAAGACTTGCTCAAGACGGTTTAAATGCTTTAAACCCGCGAGCATGGGATTAAGTCCAAGTTGCTGTGTACTGAGCCCTAATGTAATTCCTGTGCTAGCCAGCGCATCATAATGTGTCGGGTAATCATGTACCATAATAATTAAGTCATGATCATTGTGCTTTGCGCGTGCATAGCCGCGCCCACCACTATTAGCGGTTATAATGACCTTTAGCACAGCTAATGAATAATTTTTGGCGACACGCGTTAGCTGCTTGCTCAATTCGGTTCGTGAGGGAGCAGCAATGCCAAGCTTTTCACAACCTAAAAGTAACCGCTCAATATGCGCCATTAAATATTGAATATGACCCGCTTGGATTTTTGCAGTGGTAAATAAACCATCACCATAGGCAAGGCCGCGATTATCAATCTCGATATGACTTTGTTGTACGCCATTAACCAAGCAAAATTTCATGCTTTCATTTAACCCTTGTATTATTCAGCTTAAAAGTATTTACCACCGAAGCCACCACAACGAGTATAACAAATCCTCTGTATAGGTTCGAAAGCCCCCTGTGAAGTTACATACCCTTTAAAATAAAAAAGCCTGAATATTTTCAGGCTATCTATTTTGTCGATCGACATTGAGTCCGGCAACTTAAACTTTCTTAAATATTAACGATCCGTTTGTGCCGCCAAAACCAAATGAATTACACAAAACATAATCTAACTCAATGTCACGAGCTGAGCCGCGAATATAATCTAAATCACAACCTTCATCAGGGTTATCTAAGTTGATCGTTGGTGGTACAACGCTATTCATTAATGCTTGAATACTAAAAATAGCTTCAACGGCACCTGCGGCGCCCAACAAGTGACCTGTCATTGATTTAGTCGAGCCCATTAATACATTATAAGCATCTGCACCAAAAACTGATTTCACAGCATTAGTTTCGGCAATGTCGCCTGCCGGAGTCGATGTACCATGCGCATTTATATAGCCAATTTGATTAGCATTTAATTTAGCGTCATTAAGGGCATTAACCATTGCACGAGCAGCACCAGCACCATCAGCGGGTGGTGAAGTCATGTGATAAGCATCACCACTCATACCAAAACCAATAAGTTCAGCATAAATTTTTGCGCCACGTGCTTTTGCGTGTTCATATTCTTCAACAACCACAACGCCTGCACCATCGCCTAAGACAAAACCATCACGGTCTTTATCCCACGGACGAGAAGCCGCTTGCGGATCATCATTGCGTCTAGATAAAGCTCGCGCAGCACCAAACCCCCCCATACCTAATGTAGTCGAGGCTTTTTCAGCGCCACCAGCAACCATAGCATCAGCATCGCCGTAAGCAATCATTCGGGCTGCGTGACCAATATTATGAACGCCGCTAGTACAAGCGGTAGTAATAGAAATATTAGGGCCTTGTAAGCCAAACATGATAGACAAGTGACCAGAAATCATATTAATAATGGTTGAGGGAACAAAAAAGGGTGATAACTTTTTAGGCGTGCCTGTTTTGAGCATTTTCTCATGGTTTTGCTCAATCAAACCTAAACCACCAATGCCTGAGCCAACGGCAACACCAATACGTGGTGCATTTTCGTCGTTCACTTCAAGGCCTGAGTCTTTAATGGCTTGTACGCCTGCAGCAACACCATATTGAATGAAAAGATCCATTTTTTTAGCTTCTTTTCTTTCCATATAGTTTTGCGCATCAAAGTCTTTGATCAAACCTGCAAATTTAGTGGTGTATTCAGAAGTATCAAAATGATCAATATTGCTAATGCCGCTTTTACCAAGCAATAAGTTTTCCCAAGTTGCCTCTGTTGTATTGCCTAACGGGCTAAGCATACCAAGACCAGTAACTACAACACGTCTCATTGTGTTCTACCTCTTAAAAATTAACTAAACATCTGAAAAGAAGATACAAAAAAAGCGGTCACTTAAATAATAAGTATACCGCCTTTTTTCAATTACATTTTTCAAATTACGTTTTATAACGTAACTAACAATTACTAGTCAACAATTACTGATTAGCAGTAACGTAGTCGATAGCTGCTTGAACTGTGGTAATTTTTTCAGCTTCTTCGTCAGGAATTTCAGTATCAAATTCTTCTTCTAACGCCATAACTAACTCTACTGTATCTAATGAATCAGCACCTAAGTCATCAACAAAAGATGAATCAGTTTTAACTTCTGCTTCACTAACACCTAATTGCTCAATAGTGATTTTTTTTACGCGTTCTTCGATAGTACTCATTTTTTTTCCCTTTACTTACTGAAAGTGCAGTTTTTCAAATTGCGTGTAGTTTATTCGTCAACAGCTCGCCTTGCAAGCCTGAAGTTAGATTTTTTACGTGGTCTAACCTGTTGACTTCTATTGCTTTGCTTAAAACAAAAACAAATTAATAATGTAAAGCCTTAAGTTTAAAGGCTTACACCATATACATACCACCATTTACATGAATGGTTTCACCCGTGATATAAGCTGCAGCATCTGATGCTAAAAAGGCAACAGTGCTGGCTATTTCTTCTGGTTTACCTAAACGATTGGCGGGTACTTGAGAAAAAATCCCTTCTTTTTGCTCATCGGTCAGTGTTTGTGTCATATCGGTATCAATAAAACCTGGAGCAATAGTATTAACAGTAATACCACGTGACGCGATTTCACGGGCTAAGGACTTAGTAAAACCAAGCAAACCTGCTTTTGCCGTTGCATAGTTAACTTGCCCAGCATTACCCATAGAACCAACGACTGAGCCTATATTTATAATTCGACCACTACGTTTTTTCATCATAGGGCGAATTGCCGCTTTGCTCACCTTAAAAACAGAGGTTAAGTTGGTATTAATGATATCTTGCCACTCATCGTCTTTCATACGCATAAACAAGTTATCACGGGTAATACCTGCGTTGTTCACTAAAATATCAATGCCCCCATAAGCTTCTTTAATCACTGCAAACATAGCCGCTATTGAATCATCATTGGTGACATTAAGAACTAAGCCCATGCCTTTTGACTCACCAGAGCCTAAATAATCCGCTATTTTATTTGCACCATGCTCAGAAGTAGCCGTGCCAATAACGGTAGCACCTAGTGTTTGTAATTGAATAGCGATAGCTTTGCCAATACCACGGCTTGCACCTGTTACTAGCGCAACCTTTCCTGTTAATGAAAACATATTAATTCCTATTTGTGCTTAATTTCTTATTTTAAATCAACTTTACTGCGTTAATTCTTTAGCTTTAGCTAAGGTGACTTCACTATTAAATGATATACAGCTAATACCTTTATTAATGCGTTTAACTAAACCTTGTAATACTTTACCTGGCCCTACTTCAATTATTTGAGTAACACCTTGCTCACCAAGTATCGTGATTGTTTCACTCCAGCGAACTGGGCTATACAGCTGCTTAACTAGGGCTTTTTTTATTGCTGTATCGATTGTTTCAATAGCCACATCAACGTTGTTAATAATGTTTATTTTTGGTGTATTGAAAATAATATTGTTCAGATCAGCCGCCAACTTATCAGCCGCATCAATCATTAATGCACAGTGAGAAGGTACACTAACAGGTAAGGGTAATACGCGTTTTGCACCTGCTGCTTTACATAATTCACCAGCGCGCTCAACTGCGGCTTTATGACCCGCAATAACAACTTGCCCCGGAGAGTTAAAATTAACCGCGGCGACAACTTCAGCGGCTTGTGCTTGCTGACAAGCAGCAATAATGGCTTGATCATCTAAACCAATAACGGCTGCCATTGCGCCAGTACCAGCAGGAACACATGCCTGCATATATTCACCACGCTTTTCAACTAATTTCACGCCTTCGGCTAATGAAATCACATCAGCACAAACAAGCGCGGAATACTCACCTAAGCTATGGCCTGCTAAAACGGTAGGCATAACCTCTGACTCTGCTTGCCAAACACGCCATAAAGCAACACTTGCTGTTAATAGCGCCGGCTGTGTAAAATTAGTTTGATTAAGTTTATCTGCTGGGCCTTGAGAAACTAATTGCCATAAATCATAGCCTAGAGCAGCGGATGCCTCTTTAAAAGTATTTTGAACAATATCATTGTCGCTAAAATCGCTTAACATTGCGACCGCTTGCGAACCTTGTCCTGGAAAAACAAAAGCTAAATTGCTTTGTGAAGATATATTTTGCATATAATGTAACTTCTCTTTTTAATTATTTTTATCTATTTAAAAATTAATAATATTACTGAGACGACAAACCTTGTTCTAAGGAGTGTTTAATTTTTTCAGGAACCTGTCGCTCCACTTCTTTCACGGCCTCCATTATGGCAGAGAGAAAAGCACTAGAATTTGCATTGCCATGGCTTTTAACCACAATACCGCGCAATCCTATCAAACTTGCACCGTTATACTGGTCGGGGTTCATCGATTTAAATACTTTTTTTAAGCTAGGCTTAACTATGGTAGCCAGTAATTTCACTAATAAGTTTTGACTAAAAATGCTCTGAGACTTTTTATACACTAAACGTGCAACACCTTCACAAGTTTTAAGAGTAACATTACCAACAAAACCATCACAAACGATAACATCGGCTTTATTTGAAAAAATATCACTGCCTTCAATAAAGCCAATATAATTAATAGCTTTATTCTCGCTTAACTCAAGTGCCGCCTGCTTTATATGGTCACTGCCTTTAATGGCTTCCTCACCCATGTTTAGTAACGCGATACGAGGACTATCTATACCATCTACCTGCTGAGCCATAACTGAGCCCATAACACCAAACTGATACAGTACATGCGAGTCACAAAAAACATTGGCGCCTAAATCAAGCATAAAGACATGCTTGTCATCATCATGAGTAGGCAAAGAAGAAATTAATGCTGGCCGTTCAACACTAGGTAGGGTTTTTAAAACAAAGTGTGCCATTGAGAATAAAGCGCCAGTATTACCAGCACTAACACAAGCTTGTGCCTGACCACCACCCACTAAGTCTAACGCTTTTCGCATCGACGAGTCTTTCTTACTACGTAAAGCAAAAGCCGGTTTATCATCCATTTCGACGGTTTGTGAAGTCGCAAAAATTGAGAGCTGTTTGTGTTGTGATAAATCTTGTTGGGAAATATTGAATCGAGCAAGCTCTGTTGTAATGATATGTTCATCACCACAAAGAATGAGGTGCAAATTCGGCATTTGTTTGATTGCCATTATTGCTGAGGGGATCGTTATAAGGGGGCCTTGATCGCCCCCCATAACATCTAACGCTAAGGTTAGAGATTTTTTACTATTCAAGCTTAAAGATCAATAGCTTAAAATAGAGTGTTAAAGTAAAACCGCTTAGACAGCGATTACTTTAACGCCTTTGTAAAAGCCATCAGCAGTTACATGGTGACGACGATGCGTTTCACCTGATACAGGATCTACTGATAAGTTTTCTGGTGTTATTGCATCATGTGAACGGCGCATGCCACGTCTTGAACGAGACTTTTTGCTTTTTTGAACTGCCATGAGTTACTCCTAAATCGGTTATTAGTTAAATAGCTAAATGCGGTTTAACTATTTAAATTGTTTTAATACGTCAAATGGATTCGGTTTCTCAAGCTCTTCAGGCAATTCACCCCAAACACTATCTGCATCAGCAGAGCAGTCTTCGATTTCGTGCCGTGGAATTAATGGAATGATGAGTAACAACTCTTCTTCCACTAACTCTCGCAAGTTTACTTCACCATCTTCATTTAATTCTATTACATCATAATATGACGGAATACTTTCAGCGGCTTCTTCATTTTTTGCTGGACTAAAAGTAAAAGCTACTTTTAATTCAGTATCAAAAAGCTCATTACACCGCTGACAAGTTAATGCAACTAATGTTGATGCTGTGCCAGACATTACTGCTAAACCACGCTCATCGACATCAAACTTAACATTAACTTGAACATGCTCACTACGAATTTCACTAACAGCAAGCAGTCTAGTCATTTCCGACATTTTAAACACACCTTCACACACAAGTCTACGTTGTGCGCTTCGGGTTGGACTAATTGTTATCGGAAGTTTAAGATTCTGCATAAGGCGCGCATAATAAAGCCCATAAGGGCAAGTGTCAAAAGAAAATTAGCTTATTTCGTTTAAAACCTAAAGATTGACCCAATAATAGCAGGTATATAATAATTTTAGCTTAATTGTTCGTCATCATTGAACAAATAATCCACTTTTAAAGGATCACTATGAAAACCTTAGTTTTGGGCTCTACCTCTGTTTTTCGTAAAAATATTTTAGAAAAACTTAATTTACCTTTTGAATGCGCTAAACCCAATATTGACGAAACCGCGTTAGTTAACGAAACGCCACAAGTTTTAGTAGAGCGTTTAGCGATTGAAAAAGCAAAGGCGGTGGCCGATAAATTTACTAATGCGCTTATCATTGGTTCAGATCAAGTGGCAGTATGTGATGGTGAGATTTTGGGTAAACCGCACAACTTTGACAATGGTGTAATACAACTGACAAAATTTAGTAATAAAGCCGTCACTTTTTATACCGGTTTATGTATATTAGACAGTGAAAGCAATACGGTAAAGTCGTTAGTAGAACCTTTTATTGTCCATTTCAATGAATTGTCACCATCAGACATAGAAAACTACTTAAAAGCGGAGCAACCTTACAACTGCGCAGGAAGTTTTAAAAGTGAAGGTTTAGGCATTTGCTTATTTAAAAAGCTTGAAGGGGAAGATCCAAATACGCTGATAGGTTTACCATTAATTAAATTAGTAGCCTTACTTAAACAACATGGTGTAGATATCTTAGCTGAGCAAAGTTAGTCTATTTAACAATGACACAAATCACATTTCCTCTTACCCCTATAAAAAGATCTAAAGAACATCGCTGAAAGGATAACTACCACCACAAAACGAACCTGAATATCAGAGTAATACTCCCCTTTTATGTTCGCTACCTTCAATAATGACTGACATTAGAATAGTTACACTATGGCGCTATCGTTCCCACAGCGCCATAGAACTCTGCTTAGAGTGCAACGGCTTCTTGAAAATCAAATTGAGTTGTCATGTGTCATTCCTGTTTTTATTAGTTTACTGAAATGACACAGATTTGTGAACACTGCCCTAATAGCCATGGCAATTGGCTGGGTTTTGGTTTAGAAAGTTCAAAAATTCAGTTTTATATATTTTTTATTTTTACATCAATACATTACAATTATTAGTCAATTTCGTCATTGGCTTTATCAAACTGAAGCTCACAGAGTCGTTGATATAATGTCGAACTTTTTAGTAATGACTTATGATTTCCAGTATCAATAATTCGCCCTTGCTCCATAACAACGATTAAATCAGCATGAATTACCGTAGCTAATCGATGAGCGATAATTAATGTTGTTCTATTGGCCATTAATTCATTTAATGCTTCTTGTACATAATACTCACTTTGTGCATCCAGAGCACTCGTTGCCTCATCAAGTAATAATACACTAGGATCTTTTAAAATGGCTCTAGCTAAAACAATACGCTGTTTTTGTCCGCCTGATAAACGCACGCCCTGCTCACCTAAAAAACTACCATAGCCTTGTGGTAATTGTTCAATAAATTCATGAGCGTGCGCTCTTTTAGCAGCGCTAATCACTTCTTCATCACTTGCTTCAGGTTTGCCATATCGAATGTTGTGCCAAACATCAGAGCTAAACAGTATCGGGTGCTGCGGCACCATGCCCATGGCTTGACGTAAATCAGTCAATTTAAGTTGAGTAATATCGGTGTCATTAAAACTAATACTGCCCTTTTGAGGGTCATAAAAACGTTGTAACAATTCAAATAATGTTGTTTTACCTGCCCCTGACGGACCAACTAAAGCGACAATTTTTCCTGTTGGTATGGTTAAATTAATATGATTAAGTGCCGCACTGTCTGGGCGTGATGGGTAATAAAAGTCGACGTCTTTAAATGTGATCACCGATTGAGCGTTGTTCTTTAATACATCAGGAGTCGCTAATTCTTTGATGTCACTTTTAATCTCAAGTAATTCTAACAGCCGGGTTGCCGAGCCTGCCGCTCGTTGTAATTCACCGTATACTTCAGCAATGGTTGCGACAGACATAGCAACCATAATGGCGTAAAAAACAAATGCTCCTAGTTCACCACCGCTCATATTACCTTTTAACACATCCATACCACCTACCCATAACATACCGCTGATGGCACCAAAAGTAAGAAAAATCACGATAGCGATTAAAGTTGAGCGTTGTTTTACTCGTCGTTTAGCAACGATAAAAGCCCTTTCTACTTCCTCAGCAAAAGCATGTTGTTCTTTAACTTCATGGGTATAACTTTGCACAACTTTTATGTTTTGAATAATTTCCCCTGCATAAGTGCCAACATCAGCAATGGCATCTTGAGAGCTTGCTGCTAGTTTTCTGACTTTACGGCCATAAATCATCATTGGTATTAAAATAACAGGCACAATAAAAATAACAAAGAGTGTTAATTTTAAATTAGTCACCATTAACATCACTAATCCGCCAATTAACATTAAAAAACTGCGCAGAGCCATGGAAAAAGACGAGCCAACAATTGATTGTAACAAAGCGGTATCAGTCGTTAAGCGAGACATTAATTCACCGCTGCGGTTTTCTTCAAAATAGCTAGGATGCAAAGTTACAATTCGGTTGAAAACGGCTTTACGAATATCAGCGCTGACGCGCTCTCCTAACCAAGACATTAAATAAAAACGACTAAAAGTACCTATCGCCAGTAAACTAATTAAACCAATTAGCACTAAAATAGCTGATTGTAATTGCGCAACTGAACCCGCAATAAAACCATTGTCAATAACAAATTTTACCCCTTGCCCTAAAGATAAGTTAACCGCCGCAGTCACTAATAAAGCTAATAATGCCAAAAACAACATCAGCTTGTAGGGCTTTATAAAAGCGAAAATAGGTAACAGGCTGGTGAATGCTTTAGATTTTATTTTTGCGGTATTATCATCTGAAATAAGTTTATTGGTTGTTTGGCGGTTATTGTTCACTATGGGATCTCAAGTAATTAGCTGATAATAAAAATGTATTTAGTCCATTGGTCTATTAATACATAAGGGCTGAAAATATTAAAGATTATGATGTTTTTATTTAACCCCCTACTAACACGCTTTTTATACCTAAATTACACGAATGAAATGACCATAGTAAGTATTTTCACCCACAAGAGACTCTAGCTCTTTGGTACTTGGGAAAGAGGGCCATTTTTCAGTCGTTAATTTAACGGCCTCTTTACTGACCCAAGTTAGATGCCAGCATAACTCTTCTTCGTTATCTATTTTTTGCAGTATCTCGTGAGATATTATAACGGTTTCACTTGAATTCATTTCATTAAAAATTAATAAGCTCAATTCAATAACTCTTGAGATGTTTTCTTTCGGCACTTTAAAGATGGCGAACTCTGAACAATGACTCATAACTTTCCTTTAAGTATTTTTCTTTAGATGCTCTTCTTTAGATACAAGCTCTAGTAATGGATAAAGATCATTGGTCAAAATATAAATAGCGCGAAAGCACTATTTTTAGCCGTTTGTAGAGTTTCCACATTGGCAATTCCAGCATATTTCAAATGATGGATCATTTTTCTCGGAACAGCTTTTGCAAACCCATTCGTCACCTTTTACGCCGTTTTGTGATAGCTTCAAGATTTCTTTAGCTCGTTCAAAATCTGCGTCATTAATAACCCAAACCTCTGGCCAAGCATCGAAGGCTGAGGTTTCTCCTATAGCCCCCTGCGCAAATTCATTTTTAATAAAGGTACTGATTTCTTGTGCTTCAATGAGGTTTTTCACATTGTTAACAAAAAAACTATTTTCGTTGGCATATACCATTTTCATGATTTAACACTCTTATCAGTAATAATTCTGGCCACTTTTTTACACTCATATTGTTTATAGACTGTAGTTGAAGACGCTATTGCATTAGTAAATATGGCGTCGTGACGATTGAAAAACTAATGCACTGTTGAAAAAGCTTATGTGTTTTGACACTACGCATTATGTCATAACAGCAATCCAGCAAAATAAGCCATTACTATACCTGATATACGTTGAATCCACTTGCCTAAAGATGGCATGTTAGTTGTAAATTTTATTTTGCTTATTAATTTCATTAGACCAGAAAACCACAGAAATATTATAGAAGCATGAATTGCAAAAAAGTAAAACAGGGGAAAATCAGCCATGATCAACGGTATAAGCAAGTTACTGACTTAATTTTACCACCATAATAACTTTTGATATCATGGGTAGCAGAATAAATTCAACAACTTTACCTTCACCTAAATATTTTTAAAATACGGAAAATTTTATGAAAAAATTGTTAGTGAGCACTATTTTATTAAGCACCTCTTTAACAACTCAGGCTCAGTCAATTGACTCTGTTGCTATGAAATGTGTTTCTACTGCCCTAGAAGTGCTTAAACTACCAGATAGTATAGAGCCATTCCCAAAAGGTCTTTGGATTTCCAAAAAAGCTGATAAATCAGGTACATTGAGGTTCTACATCGATCAAGATTATAGAACAGCCCTGTTAAGTACATCAAATACATCGGTGGGGGTACGAGTATTCAATAACCATATAGAAGTATGTTTTTATAATGAAAGGTCTTTCATTAAAGCTAGAAAGCAATATATTGAATACTATTTTGAAGGTGATAATTTAAAAATAGCAAAAGCTCCCTTTGATATTCAGGATCCTCGTGATCGTTCCCAATTCAATTTTGATACAAGTAAGCCCGCACACATTGTATTAAAGTAAGTTAAGTTTAATAAAAACGACACTATTTTTTATTATTAGGCGTAGCCAAAATTTTAACGCCCGCTTGAGTTGTTTATTAGCAATAATTTACACCAATGCTTGTCTCATTTTACGACCACCAACAGGGATTAAACCATTTAATGCTTATATACCTGGCTAAAGATAATTAATAATATATGACATTACTATTAAACTAAGAAAGTGATAAATAACTAGCTCGTTAGCCATAAGCTGGTAATTGTTCCATTTTGTTAGCTAGAACAACGACTCCATTATATGTCGTTTGAAACCTCGAGGTAATGCCAAAGCCATACTTTTGATATAGCCTTATCGCTGGATAATTTGATGCTGCTACATAAAGTGTTGCTGAACTCATTATATTAGCTAGCATAAACTCTAACAGATTAATGCCAATACCTTTACCACGAGCTTCTGGACGAACAAATAATGCTCTTATTTCTGAGCCGTAATAAGCACAGAATGCAACGGTGTTTTTACTGTCATACACGTAAACGTTTGATTCGCGGATTTGAGCAAACCGTGTTTCATCTTTCTCTAAAGGTAGTAATTCAAACTTAGCATGTTCATGCCTCAACTCGTCCAGTTTAGAATTTGTGTATATATCTAAAAGGCTACGGTAATCATTATCTGAATACTTGCGTATGCTCATTTTTCAAGCCATTAATTTAGGTCAACTGCATATTTTTTAAGTAACGCCATTGGCACAATATCTAGCGCTTTAATATGAGTTCTTTTGAGATGAACTCTGGGTGCCATGTTACTTGCTTCAGCTTCTAGCCATCGTGCGGCACATAAACACCAGCTATCACCCGGTTTTACCCCTTTAAAATCAAATTCAGGTATAGGAGTAGATAAATCATTACCTCTAAATCTTGAATATTCCAAAAATTCTTTAGATGCATTAATGCAGACGGTATGTGAACCTACATCGTCTTTGTTAGTATTACATTTACCGTCACGATAAAAGCCCGTTACTGGGTCTTCACAACATATTTCTAATTTTTCACCGAACACATTAACAGATTTATCCATTTCCATAGAGAGACACCTTTGATTGACCATGAGTAAGAAAGCAAACGCTTTGTTAACAAATTAAATATATAGACGTACGTTTAGCTATTTGTAATGGGTTTAACGACCAAACGACAACATATTATAGTAGATCTTGTGGTTCGCCTGAATCACATTTTTTACAATTTAACTCGTGACCTATCATAGAGCGGCGACCTTCTGCTGTTGTTACCCAAGGTCTATTGATAAAAGGTGGTTTGTCTCTGACATGCTGAAAGTGACCACATCGTAATTCAGCGACCCAATCATTTTCTTTATCTTTATGGTAACCCGCAATAGATTGATTCATTAATGCACCTAACGCCATGCCCATCTGCAGTACAGATAGACTTGTTAGCTTTCGAGGCTTGATATACCCCAGAAACCATTATTTTTGGAATTTAATTTCCAGCCTTTTTGTATTAATACTTTTCTGATATGTAGATTTAAATAACCGTGGCCAAACAAAACTATTTTATCTTTTTCTTGCGCTAATTCAACTAAATTATCCGCTGCCAATTCAGCACGGATTCTCGCTTGGCGATAGGATTCAAAAGAGCCTTTTAGTCCAAACATCCAAAAAACTCTATTGATATAAACCCAAGTCATCGCTTTTAATCGAAAAGGAAATCTATACCTTGGTATTTCCATTTCCCGATAAAGTTTAGAGGTTAATTCAGGTGACTGTCCCGTATAAATGTAGGCAGAATGTATGGCACGTTCAAGATCACTGGAAACAACATAATGAGCTTTATATTCATCAAGTATACTTTCAGGTCGGCTACTCTTAGCAACATCAGAAAAGTTATAACGACGAACCCATTTTGTAAAATCCACCGCATTAAGAACAGGGTTATTTGCCGAAGTAGGCTTTCCATGTCGAATTAGTATTATTTCCATTAGCAACCTAAAAAATGAGATGACCACCTTAACAAGCGGCATCTATGCACCATATTAAAAGGTGTTAAAGCGTTCAATTAAAGAAGAGTCCATAAGTTTTCAATTAAAGCTGTAAGCATTGATTTAGCCAAGCTAGTTTTTAGTATTCATGGTGTTGACACACATAGCAAGGGTTAATCAAAGCTATGGTTAAAAAGTATCCTCTCAACCATCATGTTTGATTACCAGTGCTACTATTGCATGAACTAAAGGCGACACTGCCACCGTTGCAGGAAAGGCAACTATAAACGAGAACCCCCATGACTTAACCCATAGAAAAGTAGTATTTTCGACTAGATCAACATTGTATGTCGTAATAACCAGTGACATCACTCCTGACATGAACATTGCCATAAAGAAGGAAAAGACTAGGCCTTGATATTTTTTATCAATCATATAAAAGCATAATATAAAAGCATATTGTTAGGCTGCAGTAGTTCCATCTTGTAGGTAAAGGACAAACTCGGCTATCCCATCGCAGAGCCGACGATCATGCTCCAAGTTCAATTGCCCTTCAAAAAAATTATCATAGAAACTACCCAAACTATACGTTCCGCGTACATCAGCTCCCCACCAAGGCATAAGCTGTGTCAAATGTTCTAGATTGGTAGAGCCGCCATTAGTCCCTGGGGATGTACTCAGTAAAAGCACTGGTTTAGACGAAAATATGGACTGTTGTTGACCGACTAATCGAGACAGCCAGTCAATAATATTCTTAAACACTGCAGGCATCGAGCCATTATGTTCGGGAATAGCGATAATAAAAGCATCTTGCTCTGCAAACAATGCCAGTAACTGTGTTGTCGTGGCAGGAAAACCGTCTTGCTTTTCTTTATCTAGGCTGTACATCGGCATAGAAAAGTCACGTATATCAACCACATTGATTTTATGACCCGTGATTTTGTCTGCCGCAATATTTAACAAAGTTCGGTTGATAGAATCTGCACTGTTACTCGCAGAAAAAGTACATATTTTTTTCATAATTTACCTTCTTAATTTTGTTCTACAGAAATGAGCGTTAAGTGCAGTTCTTTACTTGTTACTTTCAAATCAAAACTATCAACGCGAATAAGATCGCCATCTTTTACGACAACCCCATTCATTTCAGCTTTTCCATTGGAAATATAGGCTAGAAATTTACCTTGTTTGCAGATTTGACAATTTTCTTCGAGTAAGCCAACTTCAATGATGGTTTGGCTGTCAAAAGTGTCACTTTGACTCGCTTTCCCTCCATAAATGGGTATTAATTGATTTTTCTTTAACGTATAGAGCTTATAGCCCGCCGCTTCGTTGGCTGTTTCTGGTAACACCCATAATTGTAGTAAACGGGTTCTGCTCAGATCAGGGTTGATTTCATTGTGCGCAAAGCCTTCGCCGCCTGCTCGCTGCACCTGTACTTGTCGATTTTGCATGGACTCTCCATGCTCTAAAGACCCTTCATGCGTTAATCGTCCCTCTAACAGTACGGTAATCACATCCACTTCAAGATGTGAGTGCATATAAGTTTCACCGTGAGGTAAATATCGAGCATCGGCCAGATAGACAAAATTTCCTATGCCATTCCAGGTATCATCGTTACCTCCTATTTGTTTATCGTGGATGAGCCGAGTTTCTTTTAAACCGGCAAAACCACCACGTATTAAGGTATCTCTGGGTAATATTTCCATCTGTGCTTCCACCGTTGTTGTAAAAACGCTAGATTAAACAAAAGTGATTGATGCGCCTAGCTGCTAAATCTGACAGGGAGGTGAAATGGCCTTGGCGAGATTAAGCTAAAAAGGCCAGTATTGAATGATGCCCGTGTTAAATGGCGAGATGGCGAGAGTTAAGCAAGTCTATTAAGAAAGTCCACTTAGTGCTCTAGACGAGGCCTAACGAAATAGCTTTGACTGTGGCAGATATACGATTATTAGCATTCAGTTTGGCCATAACATTATTTAAATGGAAATTCACCGTACGCTCAGAGATACCCAATATGACAGCAATTTCATGGGAGGTCTTCCCATCTGCGGTCCAACGCATGACATCGATTTCTCGGCTAGTCAATTGTACCTCGTTATCTACCAGTGGAGATGAGCTAATCAATTTTTCTAAAGCGTTATTAAATACCTGTGTAAACCACAGCAAGCTTGGCGTGCTAATTTCAGAGTGAAGTGCGTTAGTATCTGAACGTGCTAAGGTCAGCAACGATACTCCCGATGTGCTGCGCGTAGACTGACACCAACCAGATTTCATGTCAAAGGCCATCAGATCTTCTAGAAAATGAGGAACCACGGCATAAGTATCTTGCGCTGTCCATATCAGTGGCACTGAAGACCTTATTGCATGTTGAACAAGCGGATCCTGATAGACATACTCTTGTTTTTTATATATCTCTTGCCAAGATGCAGGATAATTATTATGCATAATCGGATGGGCAGAAAAAGGCGTGTGCGAACGATGGCCGTAGGCAAAATAATCAAAGCCCTGCAATTTGGCAAAACGCGCTGCGGAATCCAACAGCTCTGCTATTGATTGAGCAGATTGAACTATTTCAATATACTCCATGAGATGAATATTAATCATTGTTGACCGATGTTTTTCTAATTGATTGAGTGAGTGAGACTTGAGAAGTCTGAACAATATAACACGGTCTCATGGTGCTTATTCTAAAAAACCAAATAAAACAATAATAAACAGACATATTGAGTGGCTGCTTATTATTGGGTTTCACTTCATTATTCATCACAAAAGAGTGGCTAGAATTTTATCTTATAACCTAAAGTCGCTCTTCGTCCCTCGGTAATATAGTAAGTAAAGTCACCTCCAGCTTGCTCAGCTATGTTGACATACTCGTCATTAAGTAGATTAGAAATAGCTAAATACAATTCGCCACCAGCCAATTGATAGCTCACGTTGGTATTAAGTAGAAACTGGGAATCAGTATTGGCGGCGCCGTTATTAACTTCTTCGGCACTGAAAAAATCCCCCTCGCCATAGTAAGTGGCTTGTAATCCAACCGCTAGCTTTTCCATTGGATACCAATCTAATGCTGTGGTTAAACGCAAAGGCACTACGGTATCAGAAGCTAAAGATAATTTGTTGCTACCATCTTCCTCTGAAATACTACCTCTTTGCCATGTTATTAACGCAGAAACATCTAAGTTATCAGCAGCAGACCAGTTAATGGAGCCATCAATACCGTATATTTCTTGGGGTGCTCTTAGTGGGATTAGGCTACAAATTTTTTCGCCAGCACAAGCAGGATCAAGTTGAAGTAAGGCTGCACGTTCAGATTCAGAATAAAAAGCAGCCGCTTCAAATCGAATCCCATTGTATACTCCTCTGGCACCCACTTCGTACTGATCTGATGCGGCTGGTTCAGGAGAAATAGTTGACGGGTCAGATACCCCTCTGGTAGCCCTACCAATCTGACTAATTTCTGCACCTTGGCTAAATCCAAAGAATAACTGGCTTAAATCAGTCAATTTATACACTGCGCCAGCATTCCAAAGAATTAAATCAGAGTCGCTGAAATCACCTGGCGTACCCGCATTAGGAATATCAGCTGAAAAATTTCTATCGCCAACTTCACCGGTATACCACTCTTGTCTTGCGCCCACGCTAAAGCGCCAATCACCTTTTTCATATTCACCTAGCGCAAACAGTGCAGAGGTTCGTAAAATTGTTTCAGGCGCAATAAAATTAACCACCTCATCATTAGAACTAGTATCAATTTTAGGGCGATAGATGCTGTTATGGGTGAAATCAAGGCCATAACTTAATATTAAATCAGCTCGGTCAAGCTTAAGGTTTTTAACGAGAGCAGAACGAAAGCCGAGCCTTTCATTATCGATATTAGTCGCAAAGAAAAAATCGCCGCCATCATTCTCGTCATAAAAGTTAACACGTTGCTGTATTTTTGTATCTTGATAGAATGCTGAAATACTGACGTTATGTCCCAAGAAATCAGCATTGGAATAAGTAACCGTCAGGGTAGTCAATTGGTCGAAAGCTGAGTCCCCATCGGGATGAATGCTTGGAATGACGACCTTACCAAACTCTTCTCCTTTCACCTGATTACCGTTAAGAGATGCTGTTTCTTGTTTATTTTCTTTATAAAAAGTACCAAAAAATTCCAACTTTCCATTGTCTGAAAAGTCAAAACCGAGCGAACCATTAAGATTATAGGCATCAAAGGCTGTACTAGGAACCAAGCCACCATCAGGAGTTTTGGATAAATCACTGTCGCGATACCCTGCACCAAAGTAATAATCTACCCGTTCAAATTTTTAACCTGCACCTGCGTACAAATCAGTCACAAAACTATCGTTACTACTGTTCGTTGCAAAACTGGTTTGTGCAGTCAAGTCGACAGATAATTCTTCATTTTTTGCACGACGTGTGATCAGGTTAACAATGCCTCCCGGTGCTCCTGCACCGTATAAAGCGGTGCCACCACGAACGGCTTCAATACTTTCTATTGCAAAAGGACTGATCAAAAAAGCGCCGTTACATGAGTTTTTTCTCAAGTCATCATTTACAGGTGCGCCATTAATCTGAAACGACGTCGAGCGGCCCCTGATATTAGTACTACAGCCTGAGCGATCAGTGCCTTGAATCGATATACCTGGCACAGTAAATTCCAAAGAGCGGACAATATTGGTATCAAACCTGAGTTGCTTCGTTAACTCAGATTCATTGACTAAAGACACGGATATCGCCAAATCTTCTAACGCCGCATTAGAGCGACTACCCGTAACAATAATTCGTTCAATGTTTTCAACATCTTTTGATTTAAAATCTTCTTTGGCATGAACCGACAAACTGGCACAAATAGAAAGAGCGATGAAAGAGTAACTTCTCGTTTTCATTAAACAACAACCTGAGCAAAAAAACATTATGCGAATGATAATGATTTGTATCAGCTTAAACAAGGCTATTTAATGAATTATATTGAATATAAATAGATCAGCATCAAATATTGATGTGTTTTAAGAAAATGATTGATAACTAACTGATATGATAAACTTAAAAATAGTGGCTAGGTAATATTTATAGATTATATTTCAATGGGGATAATAATGGTGGGAATAACAATTAAGTCCAAGGTGAATGAATAAATATGAATGCCCTCAAGCAATAACCTAAAGATTATTGCTTGATATTTAAAGATAAAACTTAACTTGAAAATATAAGCTGAATAGTTAAGCTTTCTAAGTTACTAAATTAATGCTTCATCTTCTACACGAACGCCCCAAACATCATGCTCATCTGCATGAATAATTTGTACCCACATTAAATCACCAGGCTTAGCATCAAAATCATCTGACAAATAAACTTTGCCATCAACTTCTGGTGCATCCATATAGGAACGCCCTACCGCACCAAGTTCATTTACTTCATCAATGAGTATTAAATATTCTTGGCCAATACGTGCTTGTAATTTATCCGCGCTGATTTTCGCTTGCACTGCCATAAAACGTTGCAGTCTGTCTTCCATTACTTCATCTGACACATGATCAGGTAAAGCATTGGCGGTCGCACCTTCAACTGGCGAATATTTAAAACAACCCACACGATCTAATTGCGCTTCTTCTAAAAAGGCTAACAACTCTTCAAATTCTTCTTCAGTTTCACCTGGGAAACCAACAATAAATGTTGAACGAATAACTAACTCAGGACAAATTTCACGCCATTTAGCAATACGCTCTAATACTCGGTCTGAGCTACCAGGACGTTTCATTAACTTTAAAATACGTTTATTGGCATGTTGAAAAGGAATATCTAAATAGGGCAGTATTTTACCTTCAGCCATTAGTGGAATTATTTTATCCACATGTGGATAAGGGTAAACATAATGCAAGCGTATCCAAACGCCCTGCTTAGCTAATTCTTCACACAATTGCTGCATGTGAGTTTTAACAGGCATTCCATCCCAAAAGTCAGTTTTATGTCAGGCATTCCATCCCAAAAGTCAGTTTTATGTTTAACATCAACACCGTAAGCAGAAGTATCTTGTGAGATAACTAATAACTCTTTTACGCCTGCATCAACTAAACGTTTAGCTTCACCTAATACATCACCAACAGGGCGAGAGTCTAAATCACCACGCATTGATGGAATGATACAAAAGGTGCAACGGTGGTTACAGCCTTCTGATATTTTTAAATAAGCGTAATGCTTAGGTGTTAACTTAACACCTTGTGGTGGAACTAGATCGATAAATGGATTGTGTTTTGGTTTAGCAACGTGTTCATGCACTTGAGCCAATACTTCATCGTAAGCATGTGGGCCGGTTACCCCTAGCACGTTCGGGTGTAATTCAATAATTTCATCTTTCTTCACGCCTAAACAACCAGTAACCAAAACCTTGCCGTTTTCAGCTAATGCTTCACCAATGGTATCTAAAGATTCTTGTACTGCTGAATCAATAAAACCACAAGTATTCACAATCACTAATTCAGCATCATCATAGCTATTAGTTACATCATAACCTTCAGTGCGAAGCTGAGTAAGAATGCGTTCGCTATCGACAAGATTCTTTGGACAGCCCAGCATATTTACACCAACCCTACGGGAGAACTTAATTTTTAAAGGATTAGTTTCTATTTTTACCGCTTTCAGCGAAGTTAAGCCAGTTAGTTTGATTAGTAAACTGGCCCTTCTTCCGCAACGCGGGACAACTAAAAATCATGTCTATTCTTATATCGGATAGTAGGAGAATAAAATCCTATGAAATTAAATAGCAAAACTACAGGATTTCCCATGTTTGATTGGCAAAGTTTCGACAAGCTTTCGCGTCTAATTTCCCTAAATATAAATTATCTGGTGAGACAACGGAAACATCAAAATGTCTACATGTTTGATACAGAATAGGCATTTCAGCATCATCATAGAAGTCACTTGCGGTAATTGAAAAATGATAGCAAGTGTCTATGTTAACCCATTTATATTGCTGGTTTTCAATACCTGATTGAAGCACTCGGTTAATCTGAGAAAAATCCCAGTGAGCAAATGCTTCAAGTTTATCGACTATCCCATCACCATTTTCATCATAGCCACCATTTACAAGCCCCCTGTCAGGATAATTAGATATCAATGATGTCGCTTTAGTTGAACTTACTCCACAGTAATTAGGTACTGACTGACATCCTGAATTAATAACTATTAATAAGATAATTAAAAAACTTTTCACAGCATCCACCTTGCTCTTATTGACACCAGCCTAATACTTAAATTTATCTTAGTTAACAACCAAGACCATTCATGTCTTAGTTAGTGATTAAACTCATGTTTTAAAACGTGGAGATATAGCTATGAATATAATGCAAGTCAGTGATAACAAGGGCAACTTAAGTTGGGTGGAAGTAGCTCCAAGTAGCAGACAAAAACTTAAAGAGCCAGATGTTCCATCAAAACGCCCTAATGTTGAACAGATGTTTGAAGATAGACCTTCGCTCATTTCATTATTAGATAAACGACCTGCACATCTATGTAGCGAACGAAACGGTTTTATGGATACCCTACTTTTTGCGGGATTAACCCTCTGCATGATATTAGTTAGTGTCATATTTTTTAATCAATCTATACCAATAGATACCTTCGCTCCCATAGTATTTTTAATAATGTTAATTCTTCATCTCTTTATATATAAATCACAAGAGGCAAACGATTTAGAGTTGCAAAAGCAGTGGATAAACCAACAGGCTATCTCAGCTAATTTAAAAACTAAATACCGTGAAGAAATCGATTTATCAAAATCTAATATAATTTGGCTAGTGATAAGGTTTTGTCTTTTTGTTGCGCTTGCTATTTTTGTCTTTGCTCTGATTTCTGCGATTTTGGATAATAAAAAAAGCAATAGATAAGAACCTCTGTTTATTCTGTAATAGTTTTTTGACGTTAATAATGAAAGACAGTGTCACCTAATAAATTGAGTATATGGCACCGCATCACACCAAAATAGACTATTTTTAAAACGAGGATATATAACAATGAATATAATTCAATTACGTGATAACAATCGCAACTTGACGGGTTGGATTGAAATATTATAAGGAGATAGAAAACAAATTAGGGATAGTAGAGGCGCATTACTTGGTTGGTATGATGCTGAAAGTGATAAAACGACCTGCGCTTGAACAGGTCGTTGGGTGGGAATGGGTGAGCAATTGACGGAACTTTTATAAAAATAACATTAGTTACCCTAGTTCAAATATACTCGGGATAACTAGTATTCGACTCAAAAATTTATTTTAATTTAAAAGTGCTATTTTCGTAAGTCACTAAGTTTGCTTTGATTAGCACTGGCATGATGTAAGTTGCACGTCTTTGTTCTGCTTTGTCACCGATAGTTTTTCCATAAACATAGTGAGATATGTGCCCTTCGATTGTATCTAATTTACACTTTCCTATACCTACAGTGCGTTCATTTGAATTTTGCGCATCACCCGCTAAAACACCTTCAGGGTGGCTAAGAAGTAAACTTAAAACCTGTTGGAATTCAGGCCACTTTACTGGAATAGAATGACCTCCTCTTGATACAAAAGTAATAGCATCTTGATTTTTAAATGCCGTAAATTCAATATCACGGGAAGCTGTATTAAAATCAACAATCACTCCTTCAGGTAGTTGCTCTTTAATTTTGTCTAACATTTCAATAAGGTTCATCAAATCCATCCTGTAATATCTTTATTAATTGATACTATCACATACAACCTATTGATTAATATTTTCTTTATTTTTAAGAAGGTGTAAATAATTATTTGAAGAGAGAAGCTGATTCATTATAAGTTACACCTCTAATGTTAATGACCATTCTCAATATTTATAACATTAGGTTTTTATAAGCTTGCGATTCCGAAACTCCTAGCCTCAATTTAGAGTCAATAAAACCTAAAGGATTAATGTTGATATCAATATGTATATCAGTTTCAAACTGCTGAATTGCGATTAAAAAAGCAAGGTTTAAACAAACCCTTTCTCCAAGTGCCATACAGGTACTGTCTAAGTATTTATGTTGCTCATACTTCCATATTTTGTATTTGAGAAAGTCACAAAAAATAAGGGACATTTTAAACTTTAGTGATAGTAATTTATTAGGTGATAAGTATTCATGAGCTACTTTTTCGTAGTCCATAAAAACAATATACTTATTGTCGATTAGTATTTTTTTTCTTTGATTTTTCATTAGCACTTTCCTCACTTGAATAGCCGATGCATGAATAACCATTCAATATATTTATAAAGCTACCTAGTATTGCTGCTTTATCATAAGCCCAAAATTAAAAATACCAGCATCTAGCTGGTATTTAATTAAAGCCGATTAAATGAATAAACGATTAAGAGCAAGCAGCCCAGTTAACACCGTCAACACTGCACTCATAAACAGTTGTACCGTCATCTTGCTTTGTTTCTTTACGCCACTCACCTTCATCATTTTTGTGAATAACTACATTGCCTATCGCTTTGCTTTTACGCCAGTAACTAACATCAATTGCAACTTCATCATCAAATCGATAAGGCATTGCATCAAAAGCAGTAAACAAATCTGCTGGCTCTAGGTCTGCAACCTTATCTTTAACATTTACCCAATTAGATAAGGTTTGAAAATCTGCGTTCATGTCCCTGAAATAGAACTCAGCACCATACACATAATCAGTTTCAGAGTAACGTAAGCTAAAATTACGCTCATAAGGGTTTTCTAAACTCGTATTGATACATTCATCAAGTGTTGGGAAAGTGACAGTGGGTATGCTTACCAGACAAACTATTAAGAACACCAGTAGTAGCCAGCAGAACATTAGCTTCTTTTTGATATTCAGACTTAATGCGATGTAAAAAGTAATCTTCAGGTATTTGGTTATCGATAACTGTATTCATAAGTGCCCTATTCGTTGTTATAAACTAATTTGAAATCATTATACTCACCACTAAGACACCTTTTGTCTCAGTCTTCTGATTCCTCTATATCTCTCCAAACTAATTAACTCACGACAGATTAACGGTAATCTATTTTCTAACTCATATAGCCTTACTAAGTCGCCCCAATAACATATATCGTAATCAGTTTGTTTTTTACCTGAAAAAGTTTCATTAATAAATTTATATAAATGGAACTCGTATTCACTGTAAGAGCCAAGTGCTTTATATTCCGCAGGTAAACTATATTTCAAGACAATGATATCTTTATTCAAATCAATTAAATTTACACCTTTATGTTTTTTAGTGACTTGAAGATCTAAGTCAAATCTCAGTTTGCTTAACCTTCTAGGTAAGTTATATTGGATTTCGTAGTACTCAACTGCTGCCATCCATGTAAGGTATTCAAACCTCTCCAGATTGATCTCAGTTATCTCTTGTTCTAACAAGTCCTCTCCACTGAAGACATTCAAGTGCTGAACAATTACTTTGTATAAATGTTTCTCATAATCCTCTGCATTGTTAATCTTCTTATCTTCGGCCCTAACATTAAAAAATCTCAGCATTTCTGCTCTAATTACATCACTTGAAATTTGCATAGTGTTCACCTTCTTTTGGTAAATTAGCTTTTTAAAGACTGCTATCTGTAATCATTCAGAACATTGAATAAAAATGTGCTGAAAATAAGGCATGCGGAACAAAATAAAGGATATAACTAAGCCAAACATGTGATGGCCTGTTTCTAATACTCAAAACAAGTTTATGCATTTCGGCTTCTGATAACTCTTTCCAACTGTATGCTTCTGCTATATGAAGCACTCGTATTTCTTCTGCTCGCTCCTCCCACATTAAAAACCACTCCCTTAAGCTGTAACATAAAAAAATCAAAAGACTAATGCTCGCTCCTACACCAATTTCTAAACGAGTGAACGCAAATAAAATAAGTCCTATTACCATACAGGCATAGCAAGAAAAAAAATTAACTACCCAATGTGCCAAGGGAGCAAGTTGTAAGTTTGCTTCTGGTACTTTGTTGTTTCGACTTTCCATTTCACCCAGAATTTCTAATGCTTTAACTGTGCCTATTGTTTGAATAACTTTATTCATGCCACTCTCCTGATTGATTTGAATATTTAATACATCAATAAATTAAACTGATGAATCAAAATGGTTGTTGAATTAAAAAAGATATTATAAGGACAGGTAAGACAACTTCTGTCTCTGGCATGAACAGGGTGTGAATGAATTAGTTAACTATAAAGAGAGTTGATGTAATTAAATTAACGACTCTAAAAGCCCGACTATCACTCGTTTACAACAAAAAGAAATATAGTAATACCAAATAAATCTAACTTTAGTGTAAACATCTCGTCCTCTCAATTGAATATATAGTACTAGCGAACTAAGGATTTAAAATGGTAAAAACATCGGTTTCTCTTTTGCGTGGTGCTGACACTATTGGCGGTAGTTGTATAAAAATAAATCATGGCAGTGATTCTATAGTCCTTGATTATGGTATGCCTCTGATGGCCTCAGGCGGAGATGCCTTAACTCCAGGACTAACAAAATCTCCTAGCCTTGAAAACGGTATTTTGTTAGATGTGATGGGAAATGAAAAAGAGCACATAAATAAGCCGTTGGCTTTTATAATTTCTCATGCACATCCAGATCATTACGGTTTGGTAGATCATTTACCTATAGATATGCCTGTCTACATTAGTGATAGTGCGCACAGCCTGATAGAAATAGGAAACGTGTTCTATAGTGATGAAATGAAAATTAATCGCTTAGCCTCTTGTCTGATTTATCAACCAGGTAAAAGCTTTGAAATTGGCCCTTTTACGGTGAAAGCTTACTTAATGGATCATTCAGCCTTTGGAGCATGCAGCATTCACATTGAAGTCGGTGGAAAAACTATATTTTATACGGGGGATTTTAGAGGTCATGGCCGTAAAGCAAAAGTTAATGAATATGTAACGAGCAGAATAAAAGAGCCGGATGTACTTTTAATGGAAGGAACGACATTAGATGAAGGACACCCTAATACTTTTGCTACAGAAAAAGCTGTTGAAGATACTTTTTTAGAGGTAATGAAGCAAGATTCTGATCCTATATTTGTTGCCGGCTCTGGTAGTAACATAGATCGTATTGTAAGCCTGTACAATGCGTGTAAAAGAAGTGGTAGAATTTTAGTTTTAGATCTGTACCAAATGTATATGTTAGATACATTAAAAAAGCATGCTCCCGGCTTACCACCACACGCAGATGATCACATTAGGGTTTTCTTCCCTAGAAACCAGATAGAAAGTGCTAAAAAGGCTTTTGGTAACGATGACTTTTTTCGCTTTAGTAAACGCCATATCAATATAGATAAATTAGATTTTGACAATACACGATATGTTTTTCGGTTTTCTAATTATTCTATCAAACGGTTCATTGAAGCTTTTCATGATAAAGAGTTCAAAGCACATTTAATTTATTCTATGTGGCAAGGTTATATGGAAAAGCAATCTTCTTTTGCTGAATTAGAATTGCTAACTGATAGTAAATGGCAATACATTCATACCAGTGGTCATGCTTATTTAAGCCACCTAAAAACGTTTGCTTGTGAAATTAATGCCAAAACATTAATCCCCATACATACCCTTAAAGCTGATTCATTTTCTGAGCATTTTGATAATGTTGAAATTTTAAAAAATGGAGAAGCTTTTGACTTACCAAATGAATAAGAGCTTAAATAAAAGCTTTAATCGTTGTAATGATGCTACGCACTCAGGTTCTAGTGCTTGAATTACTCTGGCAATGAAATTTATCAAATATTGTGGATCAATCCAAAATAGCTTTTGTTGTATAAGTTTAGTGTTTACTGATAATTTTAGAAAAGCTGTGTTTTTCAAGGTGGTTAGCAGATGAGCAATAAAGAAAAATTATTTACACAATTTCTGAGCGATATACAAGAAAGTACAAATTATCTGACAATGGAAAGCTTAGTGCATGGCTATAGTTATAAAATATGTGCACGAAATGCCTACGTAGGCGTGTGGCATAAAGGTGAAAAATCATTTCTAATTTCTAGGTATAGCATAGGTAATATGCCATATTTATTTAATGAGTATCATTGGGATCATAATGAAAGTTTAGGCACAGTAAAACCAATAGAATTGATAGGGAAACCTCCATTTGAAGTTAAACTTACGTGGGAGTACAATTTAAATGAGGCACGAAAAACTTTAGATTACTTAGATGATTTAGAAGAAAAAAATCTTTTAATAGAAGGCTTTAATTCTCTACTAGATAGGAAAAAACAGGCTATTAATTACAGCATTAAGCAAGCAGGTAAAATTAAAACGTATAATAAATCAGCCGACGTTAAAATTGAAAATAAAATAGGGAACTAATGTTATGAAAAGAAGTTTAGACGATGAATTTCTAATAGACTTGAAAGAGGGTAAATTAATAAATCTATTAAAAAGAATCAAGAAAGACTCTACATTAGATTTACAGTTTAGAGGTGATAGTGTTGATGTGTATTATCGTGGTGGAAAAGTATTAAATTTAAAAAATAACACCGATAGCTATACAGCGAAAATTGATAAAAACTATTTTAAAGATGAAATAATAGATTTCAAAGCAGATGATATACAAGATTGGATTGATAAATTACCATTAATTAAACAAGCAAGAGACTTTCACTACACAGAAAATAAAAACACTGCTGAAAGAGAATTCCAACAGCTAATAATTAGAACAAATAATTACGAAAGAACATCCAACAGTTCAGATATTTTTATTACGGATATGGAATATGACTTTAACGTTGGAACGTCAGATAAGAAAAAAGGTCAAATTGATTTAATCGGTATTGAATGGAATACTAATCAACGAAGTAAGAACCGGTTAAATACAAAATTTGCTTTTATTGAAGTTAAGTTTGGTAATGGTGCCGTGAGTGGTAAATCAGGCTTAGAAGATCACTTGAATGATATTAAAGAGTATTTAACAAGTTATAAAAAAGACTATGAAAATTTAAGGGATGACACACTAAAAGTATTTCAACAGAAAAGGGAATTAGAGTTATACAGTTTTGGTAAAGGTCGAAATGATAATCAAATTACTAAAATTGATGAAAAGCCATACTTTATAATACTTTTAGCTGATTATAAAAATAAAGAAAATAATTTATATGATTTAATTGAGAAAATAGATCTTAGAAATTATGAAGAACATTTTGATTTGAGATTTTCTGTTGCAAGCTTTATGGGCTATGGACTGTATAGTGATAGCCTACTAACTAAAAATAAAATATTAGAGCATATTACAAGTATTTCAAATGCAAAAAACTAAATTCAATTACAATAATTAAGATAGACTTAACTTAAATAGCTAAGTCTATTAAGAGCAACTAGTCTTCGACCTAACACCCAATACATCATGTTCATCAGCATGAATTATTTGTAGCCAAATTTGATCGCTAGGCTTGGTATTCAATTGACTTTACTCTATTTAAAATTCTAAGACCCTTATTCAGAAAAAAGTGCTAAAAATATAAACGCAAAACAGTTTCAGCTACACAAGCTAAACGCTTACTGTTTTCAACTTCAATACTTACTTCATTAACCACTTCGATACTACGCTTCATCGGCACTAAGTTAACTAATTTAATACTGGCTCTAACACGCGTACCTGCTTTTACCGGATAAGGGAACCGTACTTGATTTAGACCAAAATTAATTACCATCTTAGCTTCTGGATAGGGGTTATTATCCAAATCAACTGAGTTAGTTAATTTTGGGATTAATGCTAAGGTTAAAAACCCGTGAGCTATGGTCGCTTTAAAGGGTGACTCTTTTGCAGCACGTATAGGGTCAGTATGTATCCACTGATTATCACCGGTAACTTCGGCAAATTGGTCAATACACTCTTGCTCTACCGAATACCATTCACCGACAAAAGTTACTGTATCTAATTTTTCAAACAGGCTTTTATAGGTCTTTTCTGCCTTAGGTACTTGTACCAATACCTGTTCAGTTTTACTTTCTTCTGTATCTACCGGACTAAATTGAGAGAACCATGGGTTATTTAGCGTATTCCTAAAAGGCATGCTGATCTTGTTATTGAACAAGTTTGATAAATTTTTAAATTTAGGCTCTATCTTGGCAATAAACTGATCATTCTGGTGTTGAAAATCTTTTCTTTTTTCTCTAATGAATTCTATAACTTTCATATAGCTGCCTTAGCATCTTTCAGCCAGTACAAGTGGCAATGATAGTTAGGCTTAAACTGTATACTTAAGCCTAACGTAAACCTATTCGTCTTCTACGCGAACACCCCAAACATCATGTTCATCAGCATGAATTATTTGTACCCAGATAAGATCACCTGGCTCAGCATCAAAATCGTCAGATAAATATACTTTACCATCAACTTCTGGTGCGTCCATATATGAACGTCCTACAATACCTAGTCCATTAATTTCATCAACAAGAATAAGGTATTCTTGGCCAATGCGTGCTTGTAATTTATCCGCGCTGATTTTCGCTTGTACTTCCATAAAACGCTGTAAGCGCTCTTCCATCACGTCTTCTGAAACATGGTCAGGTAAAGCATTAGCCGTAGCACCTTCAACAGGTGAGTATTTAAAACAGCCCACACGGTCTAATTGCGCTTCTTCTAAAAATTCTAAAAGTTCTTGGAACTCTTCTTCAGTTTCACCCGGGAAACCAACAATAAAGGTAGAACGAATCACTAACTCTGGACAAATTTCACGCCACTTAGCAATGCGCTCTAATACTCTGTCTGAGCTACCAGGACGTTTCATTAATTTTAAAATACGTTTGTTTGCATGCTGAAAAGGAATGTCTAAATACGGCAGTATTTTACCTTCAGCCATTAATGGAATTATTTTATCAACATGCGGATAAGGATAAACATAATGTAGGCGTATCCAAACGCCCTGCTTGGCTAATTCTTCACACAACTGCTGCATATGAGTCTTAACCGGCATACCTTCGTAAAAATCAAGTTTATGCTTAACATCAACACCATAAGCAGAAGTATCTTGCGAAATGACCAGTAATTCTTTAACGCCAGCATCAACCAAACGTTTAGCTTCACCTAATACATCTCCTACAGGACGTGAATCTAAATCACCTCGCATTGAAGGTATAATGCAGAACGTACAACGGTGGTTACAACCTTCTGATATTTTTAAATAAGCATAATGTTTAGGGGTAAGCTTTACACCTTGAGGTGGAACTAGATCGATAAATGGATTGTGTTTTGGTTTAGGAACATGCTTATGAACTTGTGATAGAACTTCAGCATAAGCATGCGGGCCAGTAACACCAAGCACATTAGGGTGAAGTTCGATAATTTCGTCTTTCTTCACACCTAAACAACCCGTAACCAATACTTTTCCATTTTCAGCTAATGCTTCACCAATAGTATCTAAAGATTCTTGTACTGCCGAATCAATGAAACCACAGGTATTTACAATAACTAACTCTGCATCATCGTAGCTATTGGTTACATCATAACCTTCAGTACGAAGTTGAGTAAGAATGCGTTCACTATCGACAAGATTCTTTGGGCAGCCCAGACTCAAAAAGCCTACCTTTGCAGCACGAACTGAGTCTTGACCTGTAACATCACCTGACTCTATTTGAGCATTGCTTGAAGCTTGCGCTTGTTCCGCAATGATTTTGGCTGGTGTTTCAAGCGTTGTTGTTTGACTTTGGGCTGAGTTACTTTTATTTGGGTCGAATTGTTCTACGGACATATATTGCTCTGCTACTTTAACTTCGCTTCGGATTGTTAAAGCGTCATAATTAGTGGTTTAACTGCTTTTATCGCAAATTCAACGTCATTGCTAAGGCAGTTGTTTAATGTGCAGGATTATACAGTAAAGGTTTATTTATTGTCAGTCTTTGAAATACCTTTAATTTATTATAGTTATGCTACTATCAATAAAAAATAAAGGAATAGTTCAATGGCTCTAACTCAAATGCAGGTAATACAATCACTTGGCGAAGCAATGTCTTGGTTTGAGCGTGAACTAAACTGGGGCGTTCCTGCTACTGAATTACGCCATTTAAGTGGTCGTATAGGCGAACTCTATGCGGCACTTATTACTAACGGTCAAATGGCAACAAGTGCAAATCAACACGGCTATGACGTTGTTAGTGCTGATGGTGAAAGAATATCGGTAAAAACAACTGCTCGTATGGAGTCCTCTGGTCAAATCTCATTTAACCCCAATACACTTGAACTTGTTGACCGTATTATTATTCTAAGAATTAACACCGAATACATGCAGATAGAAATATTGCTGAATGAACTAACTACTGATGCATTAAAGCTTACGGGTGAACGAGCCAATAAAGATAAACTGATCATTCCAATGTCAAAGTTAGTTGGTAAATCTAAAGTTCGATTGAACATACGAACGGTAACTTCTGCTAATTTTGATGATTATTGTATAAATGAGTTAGAAAACGGTTCAATTGAGATAACACAAGATGGCAATTCAATCAGTCCTGTAAAACCTGTTCTACGTGAAATAGCGAGCAAGTTAAATTTACCGACAGTCAATGGTAATGGCAATAATTACAATACACGTCAGTTAGGCTCGCTGGTAATAAAATCACTTGATGGTGCAATTAATGAATAGTTATTATGCCTATGTGTATATTGACCCCCGTAATTTTGAAGAGTTTTATTATGGTAAAGGGAAAGACTCTCGAAAGAATGCTCATTTATTTGAAAACTCTGATTCTGACAAATCCAAGCGAATAAAAGCAATAACCAAAGAGGGACTTGAACCTATTATTCGTGTTGTTGCACGTAACCTCTCTGAAAAAGAAGCATTACTTGTTGAAAAAACATTACTTTGGAAATTAGAAAAGCATTTAACTAACATATCGTCAGGTCATTTTCTGAAAAGTTTCGCTCTCACAATACGCTTCATAAAATGATCAGCGGTTTTGATTATCAAAATGGCTTGTATTATTACAACGTAGGCGAAGGTATGCATAGAAGTTGGGATGATTATAGAGAATTCGGCTTCATTTCAGCTGGTCAAAAAGCTATCTTTAGAGATGCAATACTTGGCTTTGAAGTTGGGGATATATTCGCTGCATATTTCAAAGGTAAAGGTTTTGTTGGTATTGGCAAAATAACTCAAAAAGCAAAACCAGTTCGTGAAGTGCTAATCAATAATACTTTATTGTTAAACCTGCCTTTACGGTGTATCAACATTTCAGAAAATAGCGATAATATGGATACATCAGAGTACGTTGCATTAGTTGAATGGATTGTTGAAGTAGATAAAAGTGAAGCTAAGTGGAAGTCTAATAGTGGGATATTTACATCGCAATTAGTAAGGGCTTCATTAGATGCTCAACCATATACGGTTAAATACTTGGAAAAAGAGTTCGATGTAAACTTTAAGAATTTACTTATCTAATCGGCTGCTCAAACCACTAGAATAATTGGGGTCAGAACAACTTTATTTAATTTTGATCTGACCCCATTTGTTGACTTTATTTAATTTTGATCTGACCCCATTTGTTTTGTCAAAGTCAGCGGCTAATAAGTAGGTAGTGTTATCAGTTAATAGCGGATATACCCCTATGGTTTTAATCCCTTTCAAATGCTCAAATATCGCATTCTTATCGGGAATTTTAAAGTTTTGATTATTACAGTCGGTACAACTGATTTTTGGCTTATTACAAATTTTAGGCTACCACTCATTCCAACAAGCAGGTGAATAACCACTGCGACCATTTTTAGACTCCCACCTAAAAGGATAAATATTAGGCCGACCTTTAAAATAAGATAAAAATAGTTCTATTTTATCTTCTACTGGCGCATATTGATTAAAGTTATTAGCTAAAAGTTGCTCATCCTGTTGCAATAATTTTTGTCGTTCAATTAGTAAACTTTCCTGTTCAACCTTTAACTGCGATAGTTTATTATCTATTACGATTAACTGCCCTGCGATCAGTTCTCTTTCATTCATCAGTTTAGCCCCGACAATAGCCTTCTGTTGAGTTTTTCGCTAATAGCACCTTGTTAAAGTTCAGTAGTAAATAGTTTACCTAGTTGCTCATCTAGGTTATCAAGAGAAAAACATTGGTAATCTACTTGATAGTTTTTCAGCTTTAATTTGGACAATAATCCTGATGACTTAATTACTAACTTATTATGGCTATAGCGTTTAAGTTGACGCTTCACCTCAACAATTAATATTCGTTTATCAAAATCATTAATCGCAACAATATCTATTTCATTTTCACCTTTATTGTCCCAATAGCTGCCTATGCGATTAAACTGTTTAGATTCAATTAATATGGCTTCACATAATGCCTCAAGCTCTCCCCCTGAAAAGGTATCAAAGTCTCGGTTGAGCACTTTTTTAATGTAATCGAAGTTTTCCATCTCTACCGCGCTTCGATTACTGTAAATAAATTTAAACCAAAATCTTAGAAAGGGATCTACAATTTTATAGCGCACGTCTCTGGAGTTTTCACTTGAGGTAATAGGTCGCATTTTGGCAAGAATATCAAAGTCACCCTCAAGGTTTTGTAAAATAGTACCTATACCAATATTAAGATAGTTTTCTATGCGTGATCTAGCCGTATAACCATTGGCAATTGCACCAAGCACATCAAAATATGTTCGATGCTCTGAACCGAAGTCCTCAACAAGGCGATGCACCCCCTCTTTTATTAATGGTGAGCTACTTGAAATTAATTTATCAAAAACCAATTTTATTTCGGCGTTGCTTGCTTCACTACCAGTATCAATAAGATCATTTTCGCCCGTATTGCTTAACCATTCTAAATACTTTGGAATACCACCTGACAAGCACCACCACAGCAGCATGTTTTCTGCACAATAACGATTTTGATCAACCATAACCTGCTTAATAAAAGTAGGAGATAAAGGAGGAATTTTAAAAAAATGATCATCTCGGTTTAACAAAGGTTGTTTATCACCTTTAAATATTTTCGTCATTAAACTATATAAAGAGCCACAGCAAACAAAGTGCATCATTGTGGTATTTTTGTAGCTATCCCACAGGTTTTGCAAGTCAGAAAATAAACTGCTATTTATTTTTTCAATGTCCTGAAATTCATCAACTACCAAAGTTAGCGGTTGAGTGGTTGCATAGTGAAAAAGATATTCAAAAATGTCTTTCAAACTACTTGGCTGAAAAAATTTAGCATCAAACTTATTTTTTATTACTGCTGTAAATTCATCAACCAATGCAGCTTCTGATTTTCGGCTAATGAACAAATATAAATAATTATTTTTATTTGCTAGCTCTTTTGCGTCAGTGGAAAAAGCCTCGTTAAGTAAGCGAGTTTTACCGACTCTACGTCTACCCACAACTACACTTAATCGACCTTTGCTTTCGGCTATATGGTTAGAGGTATCTCTTAGCTTATTAAGTTGTATTTCTCTGTTATAAAATTTTTTCATTAATGATTCTTAGCTTTTTTACTTATTAATTTATTGTAGCATGAAATACTGTAGTGAACAGTACGATACATTTATATGTAAGCAAGTTTAATCCATTGAACTTCGCTGGTATTTTATTTACCAAAATACAAGTAAGTGCACTTATAATGTACGTTATTGCATTTAAGTAAACATGGTATTTTTAATATTAATAGACAAACTTGTAAAATAACGGCGTTATTTTAAGGGATTAGATAGTTAACAAATGTATGAAATTTACAGAGAGCAGATAACGTAAGGGCTACAGCTTGGATTTACCTTCAGCTTTAGGTCAACCTAGTGAAACAAAACCTACTTTAGCGCCTTTTTCTGCCCCTGAATTAATAACGGCTTGATGCTGTTCTTCAATCATTTTATATGGTATGTCTAACGTGGTTGTTTGGCTTTTGGCAGAGTTACTGCTTTTTTTAGGTGCTTTCGGGTCGAATTGTTCTACGGTCATATTGCTCTCAACTTACTCGATTCTTTTTCATGGGTGATTTTACTTCCCTTTAAATAAGCAAAGAGCTGTGTCATAAATAGTGGTATTAACGCCTTTATTACAAACTCAGGGTGTTTGCTAAGGCAGTTGTTTAATGCGCGGGATTATACAGGAATGTTACTGTGATGTCTTTTGCTGTTCGAAGTGTGATTTATGTTAATAGCTAGTATTTCAAATAGAAATAAGCTAAAAATTTAAACTTTTCTGCTCCGCAAAGCTATAACCAAGTGCTTTATAACCTTTTTCTCGCTTCGCCCACATACGCTTTAATGTTATGTAATCATCAACAAAGTCATAAACTTGAATAACTTTTTTTGCACTCCACTCTCGCTGTATTCGACCAGCATATTGCGCCAAAATGCCCTTCCACGCTATGGGAAGTGTTATAAATAAAGTATCTAAGTAAGGTAAATCGAAACCTTCACCAACATATTTTCCTGTTGCTAATATTACAAATCGATTATTGCTATCATTTTCTGATGTGTCAGCATTAGGATCATGTTGTTGTAATTTTTCTATGCGCTGTTGTCTTTGTTTAGCTGAAATAGAGCCATGTAACTCAATGACATTAATACCTTCACTTGTCAGCATCTCAGCGAGTATTGTTATATGCTCTTTACGCTCTGTTAATACCATAACTATTCGTTTATTTTTTACCGATTCAATAACCGCTTTTATGATGAGCTGATTCCGTTGTTGATTCAGCATTAAATATTTATAAACTTCAGAAATATGAGGCTTCTGCTCAGGGTCTTCCCATGACTTAGGAAAGGCAATTCTGGTATTAACCACCTTCACATGTTGCTCAAATTTATGAGTTGGTGTAGTTGCCTTAAACACAACATCACCTAATTGAAAATGCATTAACTTTTCTAACCCATCTTGGCGTTTAGGTGTTGCAGTTAAACCGTGTATGTAGCGAGCGTGAGCCGACTTGATTAATGCCTCATAATTTGAAGCTGATAAATGGTGGCATTCATCAATGATAATTTGCCCGTACCTTTCAATGGCAGGTTTAATATCTAAACCATTTCTACTCACTAAACTTTGATAAGTGGCAACATCAACTTGGTAACTCAGTTTGTCTTTACCGCCTAATAAACTTCCAACTTCTACATTGGTTAAGAACACTTTTATACGTTCAAGCCACTGCTCTGCTAATTGTCGGTTATGTACTAAAATAAGCGTGTTAATTTTTCGTTTAGCTATAAGAGCTAGACCAGTTACTGTCTTACCAAACCCCGTTGACGCAACGAAAACACCATTATCTTTATCAAGTAAAGCAGTTACGGCTTTTGTTTGCTGGCTTTTCAACTTACCATTAAATTTTATTTTACTTAAGGGCACTCCTTCAAAACGTTTATTATCATATTCAATTGCAATTTTTTGTTGAGACAGAATATTTTCAATTTCGGGTAAACAACCTCGTGGTAAAATTAAATAGTTACTCTCGATATGAGCTGCACAAATATATCGGCTAGTGCCGATAGTGGAGAACCTTAATGCTTGGCGTTTGAAAAACTCTGGATTAGCAAACACTGCACATCGCTTTAAACTTGATGTGATTTTCCCGGGCAGGCTTGAAATTGGAATATAAACTTGATTTGCTAAGACGAGTGTCATTTTATCAGGGCAATTGTTTACTTTAATAAATTTAGTTTGGCCACTCTTTGATGTTTCACTGCGCTGCCAAGGTTTATTATTACTATCATCTGAGCTGTTACTTAAATAAGTTTCTTCAAAAGTACTAGAAACACTATTTAACTCAGTAAGATATTGATTAAGTTGCGCTGGAGACAGTTTTTCAATGGAAGCTAACTTTGCCCATTGATCGCTAAAAGGAAGTCCTTCTTTATCTATAAATACGCTATTACCCAATTGCCTAGGGGAAAACTGCAAAGGTAAAGCGATCAAATTTCCAAAGCCACCTTCTGGCATAATGTCTTGATTAGGAAACAACCGGTCAAAACAATCAAAAAAAAGTGAAGGATAAAGATCCATTGTTTTATTTAATAATCCATTACCTAATTTTCTGGCATCACTAGCTTGAACGGGGTGCGAGAAGAAGATCCATATATGACCACCATTACCACTACGAGATCGCTCTAGAATATAAGGAATATTTAACGCTTCACAGCTATTAGCAAAAGCTGTTATAGATTCGAACCAATCTGTTTTGTCAAAGTCAGCGGCTAATAAGTAGGTAGTGTTATCAGTTAATAACGGATATACCCCTATGGTTTTAATCCCCTTTAAATGCTCAAATATCGCCTTGTTATCGGAAACTTTAAAGTTTTGATTATGACAATCGCTACAACTTATTTTTGGTTTGTTACAAATTTTAGGTTGCCACTCGTTCCAACAAGCAGGTGAATAGCCACTACGACCATTTTTAGACTCCCACCGAAAAGGATAAATATCAGGCCGACCTTTAAAATATGATAAAAACAATTCAATTTTATCTTCTACTGGCGCATATTGATTAAAATTATCAGCTAATAGTTGCTCGTCCTTTTGTAGTAGCTTTTGCCGTTCAATGAGTAAACTCTCCTGTTCAGCTTTTATCTGAGATAGTTTTTTATCTATTTCATTTAACTGCCCTGCGATCAGTTTCCTTTCCTTCATTAGCTTAAAGCCACTTTGTTAGCACATGAGTTAGTTTATCTATTGCTTGTGCTTTTTTATCTGCATTCATTTTATTTATGTTCAATAACTTCCATTTTATCGCAGGTAAATTAGCAATATTACTATCAGGTGCAAGATCCCAATTGGGTTTACCTGATTTAAAAGACAGCAGAAAATCAAAATCATATTGAGTAAAATGAATTCTTAACGCTGCTATTAATTGTTCAGGTATGACAATAAGTTCCTCAACAGTTATAGGATCTGCTGTCATACCATTGAACTCTTGAATAAATGAGTTTTTAATATCTTTCAGCCGAGGTGACATCACTTCAGCAATTGGTCTTGGATGACTTAGCAAATATGCAATAAAGCCTTCAAATATTGATCTGTCTATACCTTGTGACAAGCCTTGATGTTCAAGTAGTAGCTTAATGTCAAAAAGATCTCTTGGATGCTGCCTATCAAGTGCGGCACAAATTTTACCGCCATATAAGTCAGCTAATGAAACTACCGCAATGCTGGCATAACCAAATTCATCTTCTACTGATTCAATAAGATCCATTTCAATTGCAGGCTTTAAAGTGCCACGCATTACCGGTGAAACTTCAATTTTTATTTGTCCTTGTTGCCCTGTCACAATAATACGCATTTCATCAGGTCTATTGAGTTGCAACTCTGCTTTAGCTATTCCTGAATGACTTATCTGCTTAGCTATACGATTTAATGCGTTTCTGACATTAACTATCGCTTCATCTCTTTGCTCCAATAACATGTAGGCCAAATCAATATCGACTGACAATCTAGGGAAGTTTTGAATAAACAAGTTAATTGCCGTGCCACCTTTTAGGGCGAAACATTTTTCCTTTGCGACATAGGGTAATACAGAGATTAACAATTGGACTTGCTTGTAATAATGGCTACTTTTATCCATTTTCTAACTCCGTCTCTTTAAACATAAGTGGCACGGTTATCTTATACTGCCTATCTACATACCCCCCCTTCACCATTTGACGATTACCCGAACCAAGTTCTAATTTTTTCTCATCTAAACGTTTAAGCCAAGGATGTTGATAATAATGCGCTAGAAATAAAAAAAGGCGTTTCACTTTTACCGAAGGTGATCTTTCGAGTAATGATTGAAGCTTTCTAGGTCTTAACGATAAAAGGCCTTGAAACAGTTCAGAAGCAAAAATAAAACTACTTTCATCTATTACCTTCTCTAACACTTCTAAAACCGCTAATTCGATTACGCTGGCTTTGACTGTTTGGTTATTAACAGTTAACACTATTAGGTCATTCTCATGAACTTTATCAAGTACTTTAGAGCACTTATATTCTATCTGCCAATGTTGAGAAAATAACCATTTGGGTAACCTTATGGCTTTTATAGAATTAAATTGGATTGTTTCACTACTCATAGGAAGATAATGAGATACCCCTTGATGCGCTAAACTTGAAAGCCCTGCAAGGTGCAGTGAACTGGCTTGCTGAAATTGCAGTGCAGCGAGTGCTGAACTCCAAGATATGCTTTGACTTGGTTTTTTATAAACGCCGCTGGCAACTATTTCTAACCAACCACTTTTCACATAATTTTGCACATGCGAACGTGATATATCATGTTGGTTTAAATACTGTATAAGCAGTAGTTCAAACTTTGATAATTGGTCATTTAGCCATTTGAGTTTAGTTGACATTTCATTTACCAAAATACAAATAAGTACACTTTAAATGTACGTTATTGCATCTAAGTAAACAAGGTGTTTTTAATATTAATAGATAAATTTGTAAAATAACAGAGCTATTTTAAAGGATTATATAGTTGAAAAATGGGTGATATTGAAAGGAGGCTTGATAAAGTAGGGGCTACTGCTTGGATTTACCTTAAGCTTTAGGTCAGCCCAAGCTTAAAAATCCAATTTTCGATTTATTTTCAACATGTTCATTCGTTTTAGCTTGCTCTGCGATCATCTTCGATGAAATATCTAAAGTAGTCGTTTGGCTTCCAGCTGAGTTACTGCTTTTCTTAGAGTTTTGTGGATCAAATTGTTCTACGGTCATAATGCTCTCAACTTGCTCTATATTATGTAACGGGTGCTTTTTCTAATAAAGAGCAGCGTCATAAGTGGTGATTTAACTGCCTTTATTGCAAATTCAATGTCATTGCTAAGGCAGTTGTTTAATGCGCGGGATTATACAGGAATGTTTTGTTAGGTGGTAATTAGAATGAATCATAAAGGATGCGTTTTAAAAAAATCACACCCTTTACTATTTTTCATCAGCTTTACTTCATTGAATAATCATACTTCAGTGCATTGCACTCAGTAAAGAAACTCAACAATTCTTTTTCTTCTTGTGCACTTTTAACTATTTTAACGCACTGCCCTTCTTTTTTTTGTTCTTTTTCTTGACTTGCTTAGGCGCTTTTGAAAACTCTTTATGAAAAGGCTGCTCTGTCACAACAGGAATAACTTGCCCGATGCTATTTTCAATAGTAATTAATTGCCTTATATCATTTTCTACAGCAAATGAAATAGCCATACCACTTTTCCCAGCACGGGCAGTTCGTCCTATACGGTGTATGTAGTTTCTTGGATCTTCAGGAAGGTTATAGTTAATGACTAAGGTAATATTATCAACATCAATGCCACGAGCAGCAACATCAGTTGCAACTAATACTCGTAAAGTAGACGTTTTAAAATTTTGTAACGCTTCCTCCCTAACTGCTTGTGTTTTACCACTGTGAAGGCTAGCGGCAGTTATTGATGCTTTTTCTAGTGCTTTAACAATGATGTCAGCGCCATACTTTGTTTTACAAAAGATGAGCACTTTTTCATAATCAGGATTTGTCAGGATATTAAAGAGCAAAGGTACTTTATTCGATTTATCAAGGTGGTATACACTTTGATTAACCAAATCGATAGTAACCGTTTCAGCAGTAATTTGAATTTTTGTTGGATTAGTTAATATGGCTGTCGCAAGTATCTCTATTTCAGCAGGCATAGTAGCTGAAAACAACAATGTTTGTCGCTTCTTTGGCAGCTTAGATATGATGCTTTGAACATCCTTAAAGAACCCCATATCAAGCATTGTGTCTGCTTCATCTAATACAAATATTTCTAACGCCTTAAAGTTTATATCGCCCGTTTCAATTAAATCTAATAACCTGCCGGGGGTAGCCACTAAAATATCAAGCCCAAGTGCGATAGCGTCAACTTGAGTTTGTCTTCCTACACCACCATAAACAACCTTAGTTTTAAGCCCTAAACCATCTGAGTAGTCATCAATATTCTGCATTATCTGCGAGGCAAGCTCACGTGTGGGCGTTAGTATGAGTGAACGTGTGCTCTTAGCTTTGACATCAAGTTTATTTCGCCCAAAATTATTAATAATAGGTAATGAAAAGGCCGCAGTTTTTCCTGTTCCTGTTTGCGCTATACCAAGAAGATCATTGCCATTAATAAGCGCTGGGATACATTCTTTTTGGATCGGTGTGGGCTGTTTATAGCCTTTCAGAGCAACGCGGTCAATAATTGACTCTAAAAGTGAAAATGCTTTAAATTCTGACATGTTGCCTCAATATTCTTTAATATTTAATCTTTAATCAATAGCGATTATTCTAACAGAATGCTTTAACATATTTAAGACGTATTCAAGGTGGCTATTTTGGCGAATACCCATAAAATATCTCACAAAAAGATAATTCAGTAATCAACTACCCCGACCCCTTAATTTTCTTTCACGGGTGTTTTTTTAAGGGATTAGATAATTAAGTAAAGGGAGATATTGGCAGTAAGCCTTACAGAGTACGACATGTAGCTTGGATTTACCTTCGGCTTTAGGTCAGCATATCCCGATCTTAGGTGTATTAGTAGCGACATCTTTATTTTTAGCTATATTATCAGATGGTTGAAATAATTCCTGCTACTCACTATAGCGCTTTCATTGGATTTACTTAGTCGGAAATAGTTAACTGTTAAGAGAGTAACTTCCGTCAAAAAAAGGCTAAAAGTTTAAACTTTTCTGTTCCTCAAAGGTATAGCCTAGAGCCTTTTAACCTTTTTCGCGCTCCACTCTCGTTGCATACGGCCAGCATATTGAGCAAAAAGGCTCTTCCATGCTGTCGAAAGTGTTATAAACAAGGTATCAAGATAAGGTAAATCAAAGCCTTCACCAACATATTTTTCCTGTTCAGCTTTTATTTGAGATAGTTTTTATCTATTTCATTTATCTGATGAACGATCTGTTTTTTCATCCATCTGCTGGTCAGCCACTGTGTTAACACATGAGTTAGTTTATCCAACGCTAGCGCCTTTTTATCCATTTTCTAACTCCGTCTCTTTAAACTTAAATGGCACGGTTATCTTATATTGCCTATCTACATAACCCCTTTAACTATTTGGCGGTTACCAGAGCCAAACTCAACCTTATTTTCATCTATTCGTTTAAGGCAAGGGTGTTGATAATAATGCGTTAGAAACAAGAAGAGCCGTTTCACTTTTACCGAAGGTGATCTTTCCAATAACATCGTTACTTTCAATTCCAATAGCCAGCTATATTCAATCAAGCGCCATGTTCTTGAAAATTTATCCTTATTGATCTTTAACCACTAACTTACTGGCATTGCTATAAAAGCAAGTTTTAAGCTGCTTTACTCAAAACACATACTCTACATTTTGATTTGCTCGGTAAGGAAATGACATCTGCTAGCTTTCTGACTGATTTAATTTTTTCATTTGATATAGCGAAAATAATCATCAAAAAAACTAACATTATTGGATTAATCACTAATGCTTGAACGAATGACATGGGTAGAATAAACCCGACACTTAGCATGCCTATAATAGATACAAAACTTATTATACGAATACCGTTATAAACAATGCGGTGAATATTCATAGTAACCCTCTTTGTTGCTTGAGTTACTACTATATTGATGCACCTGGCCTTCGACAAACGTAAAAAATTAACGGCATAACTGAGTTTCATTCATCTATACTAGTTTCAACTAACTGCTTGAACCAGCTAACAAATGAGTGAATGTCATCACGCTCTTTATCTCGTGGATGATAAACAGCAAAGCACGCAGGCGAAAATTGACTTTTTTCTTTAAATGGCTGAACCAATAATCCTCGTTTTAAGGAAAGGTTTTCAAGAGGAATAGCACCCAATGCCAAGCCCAAGCCTTGCTGAGCAGCCTGAATAACACCGTCATACGAGCTAATACTTAGGCTAGACTTTGAGCCAACATTGGCAAGACCCACCGTTTTCCCCCATTGTGGCCAGCTATCTTTTATATCTGTATGCTGAATTAACGGCACCGACATTGTTTGTTCAACATGGGACAAGTTGTGTTGCTTAGCAAATTCTGGCGAGCATAAAGGGCTGACTTGTAAATTAAATATCTTTTCAGATATCACCCCAGGATAGTCACCATCGCCAAGCCTTAGCGCCAAATCGAAATCATCATAGCGTAGATCAATCAGTTCCATTGACGTTTCTATTCTGAGTTCAATTGATGGGTATTTACGTTGAAACAGACCTAAATTAGGAATGATAATATTACTGGCAATTGTCGGAATTGTCGATATTCGCAGTAATGAGGATTGAGCTTGCACAGAAAATTCTTGCTTGAGCGATGCCGTCCCATGCTCCAGTACATGAAATACCGCTTGCACTGTTTCCATATATTTCTCACCAGCCAACGTCAGTTTCACGCCCCTTGTTATCCGTTTAAATAACACTATGCCGATGTTTGCTTCCAGTGATTTTATTTGATGACTAATAGCGGATGGTGTCAAAAACAACTCTTCTGCTGCTTTCTTGAAACTTGAGTGACGCCCCGCTGCTTCAAAAAGTTGTAGTAAATGTAAAGGCGATAATCTTCGTTTCATAAATGTTCATCGTCTAAAGTGCGAGTTAATTAAAGGTGATTCGTCTACTGATGTCATTAATGATAACTTATCTTCGCTAATAAATATCAAAAAAGGTAACAAGCATTAAACAACTAATTTTGATTAATAATTTGCAAATATCGCCTTTGTAACTCACGCTTAAGAAAATCCCTCAAATGATGAAATAGCTTAAAGGATTATTACTATGAGTGAGACCTTGTACGACAAATATGGTGGTTTCGACACATTTAGTACCGTTGTGAGTAATTTTTATCAAAAAGTATTAGACAGTGAAGAACTTGCTCCTTATTTCGATAACGTTAATATGGAAAAATTGATGTCACATCAAACTAGTTTCATATCTACAGCACTCGGCGGCCCAGAGAAATACACCGGTTTAGATCTACGTAAGGCTCATGCGCCATTTGATATTACTATCCCTCACTTTCAAGAAGTAGTAGAGCTGTTAGAAGAGTCTCTTGATGAGGCCGGTGTTGAAGAAAAAGACATTACCAGCATAATTTCAATAGTTGAAAATTTAATGGATCAAATCGTTTCAAGTGTTTAATGCTAATAAGTTTGAAATGAGTTCAAAACTAAAGAACTTATCTGAATTACTTAATGATTTAGATCAGGCTCTGATACTTTGCCACCCCGAAACATTCAAAATTATTGAATATAACCAAGTATTTGCTAAATGGTATTCAACTAAACTAGTACATAATTCAATTGAATATATATTCGATGAGGATGTGATCAGGCGAATAGCTAATGCCGTAACAAAAAAACGTAAGTATCGATTTAAAGTGGAACGAATTATTGGCTCTCGTAAGGAGTATATTGATTTCAATACGAAATTAATTTCAACGAGTGAACATCAAAACTACCTGTTACTTCAAGGCTCGGTTAATAGTACCACAGCGCAATTAACTAAAATGATCAAAGATCACAGTTTAATTACCACAAAAAACAGAAAAATAATCGAACAAGCGATTAAGGAAGCTCAAGCGGCTAATCAAGCTAAAAGTATGTTTTTAGCGACAATAAGTCATGAATTGAGAACGCCAATGAATGGTATTTTAGGTATGGTGCAGCAGTTTTATAAAACTTCGCCAACTCATCAACAAACGGACTTAATCAATATAATTGAAAGTTCAGGCAAGCAACTACTCGCTATTATTAATCAAGTTCTTGATTTTTCAAAAATCGAAGCCAATAAGATAGCGCTTCATAGCTCTCCAACCAATATAAAAGACTTGCTGATAGATGTGATCTCTTTATGCAATAACAGTGTGAACAACATTAATAACCTTAAGGTTATGACAGTATTTAAAGAAGATGATTACCCTATAGTGTTGGTAGATGATGTACGTTTAAAACAAGTATTAATTAACTTAGTGAATAATGCTATTAAATTTACCAACCAAGGTAGCGTAACGCTAAAATTAAACTTACTGTCCGTTTGTGATAAGTATTGCCAGTTAGAATTCTCGGTCACTGATACTGGTGTAGGGATTGAACGCGAAAGAATTCCAGAGCTTTTCCAGCCATTTACCCAGTATGATTCTTCTACCACCAGAAGTTATGGCGGAACGGGATTAGGCCTAAGTATTAGCCAACAATTAATTAAATTAATGAACAGCACAATTGAGGTTAGTAGCGCCAAAGGTCTAGGCAGTACATTTTTTTTCGTACTATCTTTGCCTATTACCACACAACAAAAAACGACCAAACTCGCTCAAGAACCAATAACAGAAGTATCATCACTTAAAGACAAAGTCATATTGGTTGCTGACGATAACCGTATTAATAGGAAAATAGTGTCGATGGCTCTAGATGGTTCTCAAGCCAAAATATTGATAGCTGAAAATGGTTTAGAAGCAATTGAACAATTTAAACAACACCCTATAGATATCATTTTAATGGATTGTTTAATGCCGATGATGGATGGTTTTGAAGCCACGAAACAAATTAGAAAATTGGAAACAAATCAACAACACACCCTTATTTTTGCATTAACCGCAAGTACTTCAAATGAGGTGAAAGAACAATGTAAAGCCGTGGGTATGGATGACATCATGCTCAAGCCTTTTAAGTTTGACTTATTGCTCAGTAAAATAAATCAAGGGCTTGCTAATCAATAATCCTGTAACAAAATTTACTAAGCACGAAGCAAAATAAATGCTAATTTTTATCTTGATGTCTTGCTATAGAAATGGAAGAAAATATGAGAAACAATATAGTGCCAATGTTATGGGCAAAATTAGTGGTATTAGCTTTAGTCGGCATTATTTTTATAATCACATTTGTCCCCTCTGCTATTAAAGAATATTCGTTAACAAAATCACAAGAGTCCATTGACCAACTAATGCTAATTTTAGTTATGGCTTTTATTACGCTCTATATAGTTATTATTTTTATCTTCAACAAAACAATAAAAATGAAATTTAAGAAAATCATTTTTCCTCTAAAAAATCAAAAATTTGCCATGGATTCCCATTCACTGGTGTCAATGACAGATCTGAAAGGAAATATCACCTTTGTTAACGACAAGTTCGTAAAAGTGAGTGGTTATAACGAAGCTGAATTACTTGGCAAAAATCACAGCCTGCTTAATTCTAACAATCAACCCAAAAGCTATTGGCAAAACATGTATTTGACTGTTTCACAAGGAGAAACATGGCATGACCAAGTGCGTAATCGTGCTAAAGACGGTCATTACTATTGGGTTGATACCACCATAGTGCCTAATTATAATGAAAAAAAACAACTGATCGGTTACACCTCAATTCGTACCGATACTAGTGAACAAAAAGAAAATCTAGTACAACTTGCCTTAGCTAAAGAGCAAGCAGAGTCGGCAAAATTTGCACTAGACCAACATTCACTCGTGTCAATGACAGATCGGAAAGGAAATATCACCTTTGTTAATGACAAGTTTGTTAAAATCAGCGGCTATAGCGAGGAAGAGTTACTTGGCAAAAATCATAACTTGCTTAACTCCAACAACCAGTCAAAAAATTATTGGCAAGACATGTACTTGTCCGTTTCACAGGGTAAGGTTTGGCATGACCAAGTACGTAATCGCGCTAAAGAAGGCCATTACTATTGGGTTGATACCACCATAGTGCCCAATTATGATGAAAACAATCAACTTGTCGGTTACACCTCAATTCGTACCGATATTAGTGAACAAAAAGAGAATTTAGTACAACTTGCCTTAGCTAAAAAGCAAGCAGAAGTTGCCAGTGTTTCAAAAGCTAATTTTCTTGCCAACATGAGCCATGAAATACGCACGCCAATGAATGGTGTCATTGGCATGAACAACTTATTATTGGCTTCTGAGTTAAATACAGAACAGCTCAAACTTGCCAACACAGTCAAGTCATCAGCAGTAAGTTTACTGGCCATTATCAACGATATTTTAGACTTTTCTAAAGTGGAAGCAGGCAAACTTGATCTTGAATTAATACCCTTCGATTTAGGCAATATGCTTGAAGATCTTGGCGCTACCATGAACTTTCAAGCCGAGGCTAAAGGCATACAGTTAATATGCCCAGCAACCCCATTAATAAAGCATTGGGTTAAAGCAGATCCTGGTCGCATTAGACAAATTCTAACCAATTTAATTGGTAATGCTATTAAATTTACTGAACAAGGCGAAGTGGCTGTTTATGTGCAAGTTATTGAGCAAACAGCACATCAACAAGTTCTTCGTTTTGACATTAAAGATACCGGTATTGGCATAACTGAGTCGCAGCAACAGCACTTGTTTGGCCAGTTTTCTCAAGCAGACAGCTCCACCACTCGTAAATATGGCGGTACTGGTTTGGGATTATCAATCTGTAAAAAATTGGTTGAATTGATGCAAGGAGAAATAGGTATTAATAGCGAAGTAGCTAGTGGCACTACTTTTTGGTTTACCCTAACACTAGCTAATGCAAAAGCGGTTAATGAAGCGCCAACGTATAATACAGATATTCAAAACGAAAAAGTACTCATTGTGGATGATAATGAAACCAATCGAATGTTGATGCACCAACTTCACAAAATATGGGCTATTCCACATTCAGTTACCACTAACGCAAAAACAGCTTTAGTAGAATTAGCACAGGCGGCTCAAAACAATAGCCCTTACACTATTGCCATTTTAGATATGCACATGCCCGAAATGGATGGTATGGCGTTGTGCCAACGTATACAAGAAGACGCTCAGCTTAAAGATATAAAAATGATAATGGCGTCATCACACGCACAGAGCGGCGATGGCGCTAAAGTAAAAGCAGCAGGTTTTCATGGCTACCTCAGCAAACCTATTCAACAGTCCGAGTTATTCGACATTCTCTTGATGGTTTCAGGGCTTAAAGAAAAATCATCACAGCTGATTACTCGCCACTCAGCTAAAGAGCATGCGCAATTTAAGGGGCATTTATTGGTGGTAGAAGACAATGCCACTAATCAACTAGTGATTGAAGGCTTGCTAAAAGCTTTGGGATTAACCGTCGATTTAGCCGCCAACGGTGAAGAAGCAATCTCAGCACTAAAACGTGGCAATGCACACGACTTAGTGTTTATGGATTGCCAAATGCCCATTATGGATGGTTATACGGCAACCGCTAAAATAAGGGATCCCAAAACGGGCTTAGAGAATCATCTCATTCCTATCATTGCCATGACCGCTAATGCTATGGCTGGCGACAAACAAAAATGTCTAGACGCAGGCATGGACGATTACCTAGCAAAGCCAGTGAATCCTGTCAAAGTGCAGGCAATGTTAAAGCAATGGCTGCCGAAAGCTAACTCTCCAAAAGCAGCGACAACAAACCTAGCTAACACAGTAACAAAGACAACTAACGATGTATTAGTTTTCGATTACGATGATATGGCCAAGCGGCTTATGCACAAACCGGATTTAATGAAATCAGTTGCTGAAATGTTTTGCCAAGACTTGGCCGAACAAATTAACGATATAAAAATAAACATTACCCAAAACAATATTGAGCAAGTTGAAGCCATAGCGCATAAAATAAAAGGCTCGTCTGCCAATGTTGGTGGCTTAGCCTTAAGTGCTTTAGCGCTTGAAATAGAACTTGCCAGCAAAGCGGGTAAAATTGACACGATAAATAACAATATAAATGATTTAGAGCTCGCCTTTCACCATTTAAAAACGGCGATGGAGCAAAAAATCAATAATATGGCTCATTGCTGAGAGTTACTTTGCTTTAATTTAAAGGATTAAGTTAAGGGATAGTGTCCGGCATCAATTTACTACATTAACTCAAGCATTAATAAAGCGCTTTCCCTCATTTCAACAAGTAGATGAATAACTACTGTGCCGCTAATTAACTGGCCATATTACTATCAAGCGCAAAATTCCAATCGGATTCACCCAATAGTTAAACTCAATAGTTAAATTCTGTACTTAAATTCAATCGCAATAAGCTTTTGTGGTGACGATCATTACCTCCTATACCTAACATCAGCATAATAACGTTGTATTATAATGAAAATTATATGAAAATAGTTTTAATATTTAAAGGATAAAATCTGTAATAAATGCTGTTTAGCTGGCAAAAACTTACTCGTCAATAACAACAAACAGCCATTAACGAATGTAGAACAAATATAAAATGAACATAAAACGTAAAACTCTTTTTTGGAAGTTATATCCCTCCTTTTTAATTATTTCATTTATCTCATTACTCGCCATTGTGATGATTGCTCTTTGGTCATTTAAGTCATTCTACTATCAAGAACGTGCTGTCGATTTAGAAATAAGAGCAAAAATTTTAACACCTGAATTTTCTCGGCTTATCCAAGCTCAAAACTATCAAGAAATTCAAAGAAAGTCTCAACAACTCGGTGACGATTCATCAACGCGAATTACCATAATTTTACCTTCAGGAAAAATTATCGGCGATACTAAAAAAGATCCAACCACCATGGATAATCACAAAAACCGCCCTGAAATTGAGCAGGCAACACTCTACGGAAAAGGCTTGTCAATAAGGTATGGTCACACACTAGCAATAGACTCAATGTATTTTGCTATGCCGATCATCGCACAAAACAAAATGATTGGCCTAATGAGAACGTCTACCCCTTTAGATACGCTACGAAATGCTTTATGGAGTATTTATTATAAGGTCTCGTTGGGCTTTTTTATTCTCATTATAATTACCGCATTTGCTAGCTGGTGGATGTCAAAAGCGTTAGTTAGACCACTAGAAATAATAAAAGTACAAGCGCAACGATTAGCCAAAGGCGACTTTTCCAGCCGCGTGCAATTAAGTTCAAACGACTCGCTTGAATCTGAACAATTAGGCCAAGCATTTAACGAAATTGCCATTCAATTAAATCAACGTATTGAAATAATTCTTAATCAGAGAAACGAGCAAGAAGCCGTATTTTCTAGCATGGTTGAAGGCGTTATTGCCGTTGACAGCAACGAAAACATTATTCGCATCAATCAAGCCGCCTATAATATTTTGAAAATTTCAGAGCAAAACATTGAAGGTATTAAATTAGAAAACGTTATAGATAATGTTGAATTACATAACCTTATTTTGTTTGCCCTACAGCAAGACACGCCTTTAGGGCAAGAAATTATTATTCATAATGACGTTGAACAAGTTTTACTTGCCCAATCAGCGCCTTTACTTGATATACATAAAAACAAATGCGGCACCCTAGTCGTCTTTAATGACATTACCAAACTAAAAGAGTTTGAATTACAAAGAAAAGAATTTGTGGCTAATGTCTCGCACGAACTTAGAACACCTCTTACGGCTATTCAAGGATTGTCTGAAACATTAATAGAGTTCCCTGACTTAAACCAAGAAAAAAGAGCTTATTTTATTGATGTTATACATACCCATTCTATTCGTTTAGAAAGCATTATTGAAAACTTATTGACCTTATCTAAAATAGAGAAAGAAACGGAAACAGAAATTGATGAACTTGACTTTGTAGACGAGTCAATTACTTTAGCGTTAAGTAACGCTATTTTTCTTTGTAAAGACAAAGCATTAAAAAGAAATATTGACATTATATTGAACAACGCCGAAGACATAACATTTAGGCACAACTCTTCATTAATTGAACAAGCAATTATCAACCTGCTAAACAATGCAATTAAATACAGTAATGGCAATAGCGAAATAAAAATAACCGTTATAAAACAACATAATGACATTGAAATAAGTGTTGCAGACAAAGGTAATGGTATCCCAGAAGAGCATTTATCACGATTATTTGAACGTTTTTATCGAGTAGATAAAGCCCGTAGCAGAAAACTAGGCGGTACAGGGCTAGGTTTATCTATTGTCAAACATATTGCTCTAGCGCATAAAGGGTCGGTACACGTAAAAAGTGAAATAAATAAAGGCAGTGTTTTTTCGTTAGTATTACCGTTAAAAAGCTAATGAATGTTAATTCTTTCATTGATTGCATGTAATCAATGTAATCAATTCAATCAATTCAATCAATTCAATCAATATTAGGGTACTAAAATATGCTTTATCAGTTAGGTAAACTTTCTCCAAATATTCCAGAAAGCTGCTTTATCGCACCAAACGCCAGTGTCATCGGCAATGTAGAGTTAGCTGACAATGCCAGTATTTGGTTTAATGTGGTGATCAGAGCCGATTTAGCGCAAGTCAAAATAGGGAGAAATTCGAATATTCAAGATGGCTGTGTTTTACATGTTGATGAAGGCTTTCCCATTATGATTGCTGAAAATGTAACCGTTGGTCATAAAGCCATGTTACATGGCTGCTCTATTGGTGCAGGCAGTTTAATTGGTATAAATGCCGTGGTATTAAATGGTGCCAATATTGGCAAAAACTGTTTAGTGGGTGCCAATGCATTGGTGACAGAAAACATGGTAATTCCTGACGGTAGTTTAGTCTTAGGCTCGCCCGCAAAAGTGATTAAACAACTCGATGACAAAACCAAAGAAATGCTCGCAGCAGGTGCTGCTCATTATGTTCATAGCAGCCACCAATATAAGACAGAGTTAAAACAAATAAGTTAATTAATTTCGGATTTTATTCCCTTATTTGAAAGCGCTTTTACCTTAGTGACAGTTTTTTTTAATTAGTTTAGTGAATTTTTTCTTTTTTGCTGCTAATTGTTCTTCACTTTGGTAATGGCGCTCGCCAGTGGCTGACATTAAATAAATTCGGCCACCTTGTTGAGAAATAGCAAGTTTACTTTTTAAATTGTTACAATAGCTCTCATTTTTCTTTATTTGCTTTGCTTTTTTTTTGGCTTGCTCTGCTTTGGCCTGCTTCGCTTTATTATAGTCTTGTTGCCATTGACTATTTTGAGTAACAGGGGTGGAAATGTTGCCATTTTTTTTCGGCTTTATCGTGGTCACGTTTTCATCACTAATGGGCTTATCGCTAAAATGCACCTTGCCATCTTTATCCGTCCAAGTGTAAATCTCTGCGCTTAAATGACATGACATAATGCTGCTTACCACTAAGACAACAGTCCCAAATAAATGTAGGTTTTTCATAAAGTCTCTTTTGTGTATTAATACTCGAACATGAATGCTTTTTTAACATTGTGATTCGTTTTTAATAAAAGGAAACCACTCATTCATATAATAAAACCATAACACGGCTTTATTAGAACAAAACCGCTTGCTATGATTTATTCTAAAGTTTTTAATAAAAAAAACAAAGGAAATTTTAATGAAAGGATTATGGTTATTATTATTGGCAGGGTGCCTAGTTATTTGCCAAGCCGGTCAAATGTACAAGTATAAAGATGATAACGGCAACTGGGTTTTTAGTGACAAACAGCCCGAAAAAGCGCAGAATTTTGAAACGTTAATGTATACAAATTCAAAAAAAACAACCACTAAAATTAAGCTTTATTATGTTAAAGATAGTGAAGGTTATACGCTACATGCCAAAAATGCTTTTTTTAGCCCTGTTGAAATAGCCCTTACTCTCCCTAATACTCAAAATCCTATCCGAAAAGTTATTCCTGCCAGAGACAGTATTGCTTTATTTCACAGTAATAAAGAAACTGACAACGTAAATTATCACTGGTCTTTGGGCGACCCTGCCAGTATTGCTGACAACTACCAATATCATGCACCATTCACTTCATCTAAAGGGCATGTAATCACCCAGGCTTTTAATGGAAAGTTTTCTCATCAAAATGATTACAACAAATATGCCGTAGACATTGCCATGGATGTGGGTACTTATTTGACCGCTGTACGAGCAGGCACAGTCATTTGGGTTAAAGATGATTACCACATGAGCGGTACTACTCGTTACTTCCTCGATAAAGCCAATGGTATTAAAATACTGCATGATGATGGTACATTTTCACTTTATGCCCATATTTTAATGGACACAGCAATAGTAAAAGAAGGAGATAAAGTGGCACTTGGTGAGCGATTAGCTCGCTCAGGTTCATCCGGATTTTCTACCGGCCCTCACCTGCACTTTTCAATCATTAAAAATGCAGGCCTTAGAAACATCTCAATTCCTTTTAAGTTTATTGATAATAAAGGCTCAGTATTCACACCTAAAAGAGCAATGATCATGATGAGAGCCAGCAAGCCATAATAGTTATAGCTTGCCGTGCGCTTTGACTACTTTGGTTGCTAATTTAATGGTTTGCCAAAATGCACAGCCAGCACCGAATAAACGATAATGTGCCCTATTTTTAAATAGTAGCTTTAGTAACTCAGGCTTAATCACTCAGGTTTTGTTTGCTCTGTCTTTAATCTCAATCCGCCTATCTTAAAACTGACTTATCTTTACAATAGCTATTTAAAAATGAAAACGTTGTGTCAACTAGTTCCGCCCTAGATGAAGAAAAACTATGATCATCTTCAATAACTTTATAGAAAATCTGGCTATTTTTTGTTGCTTTTAGCGCTGATACCAAAGGAGTGATATGCAGCTCCATCGGGATTACCCTGGTATTAGCTGGTACAAACAAAACTGGCCGGCCAGTAATTTTATTAACACGATTAATTAAATTTAATTCTACGCCGTATTTTTTAGTTTCAGCCTGAGCTTTTGCCCCAGACCAGCCCTTTAGCATAAATAAACTATCACTATATTCTTTCCATAATTCCGCCGTTTTAGGATCGTTAATAAAGCCGCTATTTTTGACACCTAAATTTGCACCATCATAAGCAACCGCACATTTAACCAAAGGATTATCAAGAATACCCGCAATGGCCATGTGTCCTCCCATACTGTGCCCTACTACTGATATTTGCTTTCGTTCAATACGTAGTTGCAACGCGTTTTTTTCATCATTAAGGTAGTTCAATACTGCTTGAACATCTTGCTCTGCATTGCGAAAAGAAAACTCTCCTTCGCTACCCCAAGCGCCTCGATAATGAAAAAACACCACATTCCATCCTTTGCTACGTAAAGCTTGCGCCACATCCAAATTTTTCTCATTACCTGGGTAACCGTGCAATAACAACACAGTAGGATGCGGGCCTTCGCCTGCGGCTAAATAAGCAAGCCCCGACATACGCTGCCCATGAGAGACAATAGTAAGTTCAGTAATACTTGCTGAATAATCACTAAGAGCTTTTGCAAAAGCCACGTTCGATAACAACAGGGCTAAACTTATAACTATAATTTTTAAAGTGCTAAACATAATTTTCCTTGGGTACAGTTTTATCAATTAATTCCTACCATTATCCATTATTTTTTGATTTTTAATATTTTTTTTATTCCTACTGACACAACGCTGTCAGGAGGAGCTGTTTATTATCTATTTCGTTGAAAATATTCAGCATTAACAAATTTAATAATGAACATAAATAAAAGGATTATAAAATGACCACAACAGTGATTGAGTTAGTGACTTTCAAATTAAAAAAAAATACTGATAAGTCGGTATTAAACGACATTAACCCTAAAATTAATGATTTTTTAAAAAGCCAAACAGGTTTTTTATATCGTTCGTCAAGTGAAGATGAATCAGGACTGCTATACGATATTGTTTATTGGCAAGACATGGCTTGCGCTAAACAAGCGGGTGCAGCATTTGAGCAATCTGAAGCTGGTGGTTTATTAATGTCTGTGACTGACATGGATAATGTTACCATGCAATATATGAGTGCTATAACAGAAGCCCTGTCTTGTGAAGGTGCGCCTGCATAGCTAATATTTATGGCCTAAGCGCACAAAAATTTTGTGCGCTTATTATCGATGTAATACTAGGAAACGATATTGAGAAAAGCTGAACGACTGTTTCAAATATTAACACTACTACGCAGTAAACGCTCCGTTGTTACCGCTCAACAGTTAGCTGAAGAGCTAGAAGTATCAGAGCGAACTATATATCGAGATATACAATCGCTATCATTATCTGGCGTGCCCATTGAAGCCGAGGCCGGTATTGGCTATAAACTGAAAAGGAACTTTACGCTACCGCCTTTAATGTTTGATGAAGCTGAAATCGAAGCACTATTATTAGGCGTGAGAATGGTGGAAAGCTGGAGTAATAAAAAAATGGCAATAGCCGCAGCGTCTGCTTTAGCCAAAATACACGCCATTTTACCAGAAAAATTACATGAAACCTCAGTACAACAGCCAGAATGGGTGATAGTACCGAAATTTACCGCCAATAATACTGAGCAATATAACGAACAAATATCTTCGGCAATCAAAGCATTTCAAGTGGTTTTTTTAACTTATCAAGACGAGCATGGCAAACAAAGTCAGCGGGATATCTGGCCACTAGGTTTGATCTATTGGGGCAAGACTTGGACCATAGCCGCTTGGTGTACTAAGCGAGGTGATTATCGCTTATTTCGCTTAGACCGTATTAACACCTTAGAGATGAAAGCTGAATATTTTCACTTAACGGCTGAAATTAACTTACAACACTATATTAAAATTCAAAATGACATGCATGGTGAGTAATGCTTTTGTAACTTAGCAGCAAATATCATGGTAAAGCTGTTCAGCTAATCGCTCCATTACTTTGGCTTCAGGTTGAGTTTGTGCAAAAGTTCTTAAACCGTATATGCCCATTAAAAAATAACGTGCTAAATGATCACTGTCTTTTTTCGCGCTGATGCTTTTTTCCCTTTTTGCTTGTTCAAATTTTTCTGCTAATGATTGTTGTAATGAAGACAGATTACCACTAATAATTTGTTGAATTTCTTCGTCTTGCTCAGCTATTTCATTTAATGCTTTAGTCAGTAAACAAGCTTTTGCACTATCACCGCTAATACATTCAGCCACAACATTATCAAGATATGTTTTTAAATTATTAATGCTTAACTGTGCCGCTGAAAAAAAACGTTCAAATTCAATTGTTCTATCTAAACTATATTGTTCAAGAGCGGCTAACAACAAACCACGTTTATTTTCAAAAGCGCAGTAAATAGAGCCAGGATGTAGACCTGTCGCCTTTTTAAGATCCTGCATACTGGTTTTAGCATAACCTTTATGCAAAAAAGCAGTCATTGCTGACCTTAGTACTTTTTCTTTATCAAACTCTGCGTTACGCATTAATTTTTATCTTTATTACTTTCGATGCTTTGATTGTACTCACTTTTGAATGATTTTTCAAAAGCACTTGAATGAACGTTCAAATTAAAGTATCTTGAATGAACATTCAAGAAAGGGCAAGCCAATGACTGAAAATTTATTTAAACCTTATGCGCTAAACAACACTGTTAAACTAAAGAATCGTATATTAATGGCGCCATTAACTCGCTGCATGGCGGATGATGAATTAGTACCAACCCAAGCAACGGTGCAATATTATGCTCGTCGAGCTGATGCTGGTTTAATTATTACAGAAGCGATAATCATTCGCCCTGATGGCCAAGGTTATCCCAACACACCGGGTTTGTTTACTCAGGCACAGATTGAAGGTTGGAAAAATGTGACTGCTGAAGTACACAAAAAAGAGGGAAAAATATTTGCGCAACTTTGGCATACTGGCCGTGTTGCTCATCCCTATTTTTATGACAAAGGTGATGACAGTGCCGCGGTAATGGCGCCATCAGCCATTGGTGTTGAAGGTAGTGTACCTAGAATGCGTGAGCTAACTTATAAAACGCCAAAAGCAGTCACTCATGATGATATTAACTCGTTAATCGCTGACTATGCACAAGCGGCCGCTAATGCCATTACCGCTGGCTTTGATGGTGTTGAAATTCATGGTGCTAATGGTTATCTTATTGACCAATTTTTACATCACAGTAGTAATCATCGAGTTGATAAATATGGTGGCAGCAGTAAAAACATGGCGCGCTTTCCCTTAGCCGTAGTTGATGCCATCATAGACAAAATTGGTCATGACAGAACCGCATTAAGAGTATCGCCAGGTGCGTATTTCAATATGGAAGGTGATAGCCAAGATCGTGACGTATTTGATTACTTGCTCCCTGAGCTAGAAAAACGTAATTTAGCCTTTTTACATATTGGTATATTTGACGATAGCATGGTGTTTGACTATTTAGGCGGCAACGCATCAAGTTATGTCAGAGCGAATTACAGCAAAACGTTAGTTGGTGTCGGCAGTTACAGCGCTGAAACAGCAAGTAATGCGATAAATGATAATAAATTTGATCTTATTGCTATTGGAAGACCTTTTATTGCCAACCCAGATTATATTAGCAAAATAAGAAATAGTGAGCCTTTAATCAGTTACTCTGAAGAAATGTTAACCAGTTTAGTTTAACGATAATTATATTTTTAAGCACTATTTGCAAATACAACAAACTCTTTGGCAGTCAAAGAGTTTACGTCACCCTGTAACACTAAAATTTAGCTCCTTTGATTATGTTCTTTTAGGCGTTTCTAGCTATGCCTGTTAAATTAATGTAAACAAAGCAATAAGCTATGATGACCAAGTGTCCACTTACTTTACACCCCCAAATGTATAGATTTTCCACTTTTACTATCGCACTGAAAATAAAGACTTTATATTTTTTGGCGTAATTATTGCTCAAAGTAAATAACAATAATTGAAAATACCTTCCTATTTTCAACGAATGTATCAAAAGGAAAATACTATGAATATAAAAATGTTAAAGGCCGCTGTTGCTGGTTTAGTTTTATCAGTGAGTAGTTTGGCTAATGCTGGAATAATAACATTCACCGACAGAGCTATTTACGAGGCTTATATTAGTGGTTCAGTTCTAGATGACATGTTGGATGTAAGTCAATCATTTAACACTGGAGGTATTCGTTCTGGATATAACTGGAATATGAATGATTACGGTTGTGTCACTTCAGGCTGTGGTGATATGTCATCACAAGGCATGAGTTATGATGACAATTATATTTGGACTTACAATAATGGCGCATTTACATTTGATGAAAATATTTTTGCTTTTGGTTTTGATTTTGGCTCATATAATAGCGTCATAAATGGTTTACAGACACAAGTGACATTAAACGGGTATGTAAGTCAGCAAACATTAACAGGTGGTTTCTTTGGTATAGCATCAACTGACTCTCAAGGTTTTAATGTTGTAAATTACACAAAATCAACTCAATATGGTTTATTTGATAAAATAACGTTCGCAACACAACCCGTAGATTCAATACCTGAACCATCTATCCTTGCCATCTTCGCATTAGGTATTATGGGTTTAGCATCACGTCGCTCTTTATTAGTGAATAAAAAACAGTAATCTAATCTATTTATTATTTGAATAAGTACTTGAAGACGTTATTTGAATAAATCACATGGATAAGTAAGGCATAAAGCACCATTGATACTGGTGCTTTTTATTCTCTGAAATTTACTAAACTTATTGAAAAACGCGATGAAAGCATGAAAGTTAGTAGCTCGCTTTATATCGTTATTTCACCAGTCATGTAATCGACTGCATTGCCAGTGAGGATAACTCTATCATTGACTAACTCACAATGAATAACCCCGCTTCGACTTGAAAGTTGCCGAGCTCTTAATGTGTTTTTATTAAGTACTGATGCCCAATAAGGTGTTAATTCACAATGAGCCGATCCTGTAATAGGGTCTTCATTAACTCTTAATTTAGGAAAGAAACAACGACTAACAAAATCAACATCATTACCCTGAGCGGTAACGACTACTCCCCTTAAATCAATATTTAGCCACTTTGAAAGATCAGGTGAGAGGTTTTTAACTTCTTCTTCACTGCTTAGAACAATAATGTAATCAAAAGCAGCCATGATTTTTTTAGGTTTAACATCACCTAATGCATTAATTAAATCCAAAGGAATATCTGAATGTAGTATCACGGGAGTTGAAGCAGGGAAATCCATACTAAAACCTGAACTTGTTTTGGCAACGATTAACTTGCCACTTTTAGTCTGAAAATTAATTTGAGCTTTACTATACCCCAAGTGTTCATATAACACATGCGCGCACGCCAACGTTGCATGACCACACAAATCAACCTCTTCTAATGGCGTAAACCAACGAAGCTGAATTTCATCATCTACTGAGACAAAAAAAGCAGTTTCAGATAAATTATTCTCTTCCGCTATTTTTTGCAGTAATTCATCATCGAGCCATGCATTTAATGGGCAAACGGCGGCAGGATTCCCTTCAAAAACTTTTGATGCAAAAGCATCAACTTGATAAATTTTTAATTTCATTTGATTCCTAAATGGTGATATTAGCGTAAAATATTAACGGCTTTTATAACTAGATGTGCTTCTATGCTTGGGTGCACTTTTATTCTTAGGAACACTTTTCTTCTTAGGAACATAGTTTAATATTGAAACGGGTACTACTTTTTTAACGGGAAAAGCATCAAATTCTTTTCTAGCAATAACATGCCCTAAGCAGCTTTCGATAGCACACAGCTCTCTAAAGTTGTCTTTTGACACTAACGATATTGCTTCACCACTTGCGCCCGCTCGGCCAGTACGACCAATGCGATGTATATATTCATCAGCTTGCGCAGGTAAATCATAATTCACCACTCGAGCTAAATCATCAATATCAAGACCACGGGCAGCAATGCCCGTAGCTACTAACATAGTAATTTTTCCCGATTTAAAATCTGCCAAAATCTGTTCACGAACCGCTTGAGTTCTACCGCCATGCAATGACTCAGCGTTAATACCACGTTTTTCTAACTGACTCACCAATTTAGCCGCGCCATGTTTAGTTTCGATAAAAATAAGCGCTTGCTGCCACTGTTGCTCAGTAATTAAATAGCTAAGCAAGGCTGACTTGTTACTTTTATCAACGGTGACTAACCACTGTTCAATTTTGGGTTTCGAGACATGGTTGTGAGCAATAGATATTTCTACGGCATTATCTATCGTTCTTTTCGCTAAGGCACGAACATCAGGAGAAATAGTCGCTGAAAACAATAAGTTTTGTCGCTGTTCGGGTAAGCGTTCGATGATTTTATTAATATCATCAATAAAGCCCATATCCAGCATTCTATCGGCTTCATCTAAAACTAATGTCGTTAACTCATCAAAGTGCAACGCTCGTTGATGTGCCATGTCTAACAATCTACCGGGGGTGGCAACAAGAATATCAACACCCCATATCAAGGCTTGTTTTTGCGGCGCAGAATCTACGCCACCATACATTGCCATGGACGTTAATTTAAGATTTTTACTGTATTTGGCAATGCTCGCTTCCACTTGCACGGCAAGCTCACGCGTTGGCGTGAGGATCAAGGCCCGAATGCGTTTGCCACGCAGTTTGTGCTTGTTATGATGACTATCCTTAAGCTGCTCTAGCTGTTCTAATAACGGTAAAACAAAACTGGCGGTTTTTCCTGTGCCTGTTTGCGCAGCTGCAATTAAGTTATTACCTGATAAAACCACAGGAATGGCTTTTGTTTGAATTGGTGTAGGCACGCTATAACCAAGCTCAGTTACCACGCTGGTAATGGCTTCAGACAAGCCAAGAGAAGAAAATGACATCACAATACCTTTAAAAAGGCTCTTTTAAACATAAGCCTTATACACTAACCTTAAACATTAGCCTTGAAACTTTACTTTCAAACCCTTTAAAAACGTCGACAATACATCATCAGTGCATTCTCGATAATGTTTATTATTAATATTTCTAAAAAACGCACTCAATTCATACTTGCTTAAGCTCAAATCAGCCAATTCAAGCACCGAAATAACCTCATCCGCTTTTAAAGCGAGTGCTATTTTAATTTTATTAAAAATAAGGTTGTTGTTTAAAACCTGCTCGGCTTGATGTTGAGGGCCTTCTTTTTGACCTCTTTTTTCAATGATCAGTCCATTTAAAAAACTGGCTAATTCAACGTCTAACAATTCTTTATAAGCAGGGTCGTTCTTTTCTTTAAAAATACAGGCTAATTGCTCAGCATTAATTTCACATTGATTCAAAGCAAATATTGCTTGTGTTTTTTCATCATTAAATTCAAAAATGGTGCTGACACGGCGAAGAATATCATTATTTATCATAGGGTAACCTTAGCATTAGTAATAAGTAATTCAGTAACGAGTAAATAAGCAATATATGTTATGCCACTTTCTGCTGATTATTTTTACCTGAAGCACTTAGCTCGCTCGTTAAATATTCATCTAATGAACCTTCAAAGCTCACTAACTGTTTATCTTTAATATCAATAATCCGTGTGGCCAAGCTTGAAACAAACTCACGGTCATGACTAACAAAAATTAATGTACCTTCAAAGTCTTTTAAAGCATTATTTAATGCATCAATGGCTTCAATGTCCATGTGGTTAGTTGGCTCGTCCATGATCAAGACATTAATATCAGCCATCATTAACTTACCAAACAATAAACGGTTTTTCTCACCACCAGAGCAGTTGCGAGCTTTTTTGTTAGCATCGTCGTCAGTAAACAATAAACGGCCTAACATGCCACGAACACTTAAATCGTTATGGCATGGCCGGCGCCATTGAGACATCCAATCCATCAACGTTAAGTCATTATCAAAGAAGACTCCGCTATCTTGTGGACAATAGCCTACTGAGGCATTTTCAGACCATTTAACCACGCCTTCGTTGTGTGTTAACTCGCTCATTAAACAACGTAACAAGGTAGTTTTACCGACACCGTTTTCACCAATAATCGCTAATTTAGCACCCGCTTTTAGCAATAAATCACCTTTTTCAAATAACACTTCGCCATCAAAACCATGACCGAGGTTTTCAAGCTCTAACGCTTGACGGTGCATTTTTTTACCTGGAGCAAAAGCGATTTTAGGGGTAATACGACTCGACGATTTAACATCATCAAGTTTAATTTTATCCATTTTTTTAGCACGAGAACTGGCTTGTTTGGCTTTTGAAGCATTGGCACCAAAACGGTTAACAAAATCTTGTAACTCTGCGATTTCTTCCGCTTTTTTAACATTACCCGATAATAACTGTTCACGTAATAGGCTTGATTGCTCTAAGAAAAACTCATAATTACCCGGGTAAACACGCAATTCACCGTAATCAATATCAGCCATGTGGGTACAAACAGAGTTTAGGAAATGCCTATCATGCGAAATGATAATCATGGTGCACTTACGTTTATTTAATTCGCCTTCTAGCCAACTAATGGTATGAATATCCAAGTTGTTGGTTGGCTCATCAAGTAATAAAATGTCAGGATTTGCAAACAGTGCTTGGGCAAGTAGCACACGTAATTTCCAACCAGGCGCAACTTGTTGCATTGAGCCAAAATGCATTGACTCATCAATACCTGCCTCTAACAATATTTCACCAGCACGACTTTCAGCGGTGTAACCGTCCATTTCTGCAAATTCGCTTTCTAGGTCACCAACACGCATGCCGTCAGCTTCACTCATTTCAGCTTGTGCGTATATGGCATCTCTTTCTTGCTTTACTTTCCATAACGCCATGTCACCCATGATCACCGTATCAATAACACTGAATTTTTCAAAGGCAAACTGATCTTGACCCAAGGTACTCACTTTATTACCCGTACTGACAGAGACATTGCCTGAACTTGGCGTTAACTCACCACTGAGTATTTTCATAAAAGTAGACTTGCCACAACCATTAGCACCGATTAGGCCGTAACGGTTACCGTTGCCAAATTTAGCAGAGATGTTTTCAAATAAAGGCTCAGCGCCAAATTGCATTGTAATGTTCGATGTAGTAATCAAAAAGATATTCCTAGATTTTGCTAATAGCTTTTGAGTGGTAGCAGGCTAAGCAATGAATTGTTAAGTAACAAATGAGCTAACATACACACTCAAATAATAAGGTCGCGCATTATACAGTATTAAACGCGTGTCCCCTACCTAATATTGAATATTTATGATTGTTTTTTCACCAGCTAAGTTTGGAAAGGTATTTTTTTGAATGACAAATTGTTTAATCGAAACGGAGGAAGTCCATTAGCCCCGTTAAAACCCTTACTTTGCTATTTACTGAGCAATTAAATGAAATTGACTTTCCATACCCGCGTCACGAATTGGAATGATCGCTTGATATTCTGCACTGTTATACCAATTTAAGGCATATTCTGAGCTTGGAAATTGAATGATAACTTTCGTGGTAAAAGCCGATTTACCATGTAGTGACACAATAGGCCCCTTAGATATAAATTCACCATGATAAGTAACTAGTGTTTTAGCGGCCTCGGCACTATAGGCGGCCAGCTTATCTTTGTTGATGGGTGTTAGGTCTACGACGATTAATGCTGTCATTGTATTAATTCCTTATTTTATTTAAGTTGACACATCATAGGAATTAACTAATTATTTAACAATAGCCATTTATTGAATTTATTGTTTCGAAATATGAACAATGTAAAAAGACTGTCTTCACTACTCATTTTTGCCGAAGTGGCCAATAAACAATCGTTTACCTTAGCCGCTAAAAAATTGGCCATGAGTAAATCAGCAGTAAGCCAGCATATTAAACGCCTTGAAGAAACGATTGGTCAGCAGCTTTTGTCACGGCATACCCGAGGTATGTCATTAACCGCTGCCGGAGAGAAATTACTTAACCGCTGTGAACTGCTACGTGATCAAGTAGAGCTCGCTTATGATGAATTAACCTTAAGTAAAGAGATACCTTCGGGGATATTTGCATTAACGATTCCGCATGCTTTTGAAAAAGATATTGTTATGCCTTCGCTCAAGCAACTTTGTTTAGAGTTTCCATTACTCAAAATAGATTTACAGGTCACGGATAAGCCGCTAGATCTTATCGAAAATAATCTTGATGTGTCGATATACGCAGGAGAGTTAAAAGACAGTAATTATCGTGCCTTACCCATTGGCAGTACTACTGAGGTTTTTTGCGCGAGTTCAGCTTACCTTCAAAAACAAAAAAAGCTGTCAACGATAGCTGATCTACAAAATCATCAAATAATCGCAACACCTTGGCAAAAAAACACGTTAGAGTTATTTAAAAATAACCATTATTCAGATAAACAGTCTGTGCCATTACACTCTTTTGCTCAAGCTAATACCTTACCTAGCGTGCTGGCATTTATTTTACAGGATATGGGGATTGCACTATTGCCTGAATTTGTCATTCAATCTGACTTAGCAAATAATGAATTGATCAGGGTTTTACCTGAGTTTCAAGGCAAAAAATGGCCATTTTACATGGTGCATCGATTTCATGGTGAAAAGCCTATTCATATCACCCGGTTTTATCAGTTAGTAAAATATTTTTTCAGCAAATTAAACCGTTAATATTTAAAACAGCCCTGCTCTGCCACAGAATAAAATGACCTCCAGCGTTGCTGGAGGTTTTTTAACTAAAGCGCTAGCTCTAATATTTGTTGGCTTACCTTTAAGGTAATATCTTTATGTTCACCAAGCTGAGTCATGCCATGCAGCTTCAGTTTTTGTACAATGCCCTCAATATCGTCTTTGGTTATACCCACCTCTGATAATCGTGTTGGTACTTTCATACGCTGAAAAAAATCTTCTGTTAACGCTATTGCTTTGCTAATTTTAACTGATTCATCTTGGTCAGATAATTGCCAAACACGTTCCGCAAATTGTACTAGTTTTTCATGTTTTTCATTACGTTTTACTTTCATCACGGCAGGCAGAATAATAGATAATGTTCTCGCATGATCAATACCAAAAGCGCCGGTTAATTCATGTCCTATCATGTGTGTTGACCAATCTTGTGGCACACCTGCGCCAATAAGCCCGTTTAACGCCATCGTGGCTGACCACATAATATTGGCGCGAACGTCCAAGTCTTCTTTGCTTTGTGCAAGTAAAGCTTTAGGGCCTTCTTCAATTAAGGTGAGTAATAACCCCTCGGCAAAACGGTCTTGTACTTTTCCGTTAACACTGTAGGTAAGATATTGCTCCATAATATGAATAAAGGCATCAACAACACCATTACTGATCTGACGCTCAGATAATGACAAGGTTACTTTAGGGTCTAATACCGCAAACTGTGGGCGTACTAAAGGGCTCCCAAACGGTAATTTATTACCATCACGCGTAACAACCGAGCCGCCGTTACTTTCAGACCCTGTTGCGGGCAAGGTTAATACCGCACCAATAGGAAGTGCTTTTTTTACCGGCACTTGTTTGGCAAGAATATCCCAAGGATCTTTACCTTCATACAAAGCAGCTGCAGCAATAAATTTAGCGCCATCAACAACAGAGCCTCCACCAACAGCAAGTAAGTAGTCAATGTTTTTTTCTGCGATGATAGCTTGAGCTTTCATTAGAGTGTCGTAACTAGGGTTTGGCTCAACGCCTGAAAACTCGCACCAAGTGTGCTTAGTTAACGCATTAACAACTTGCTCGTAAACACCATTATTTTTAATGGAACCGCCGCCGTAAATAACTAATACATTGGCATTAGTTGGAATTTCATTGGCAATCATTTTAATTTGTCCATCGCCAAAATGAATTTTTGTCGGGTTATGAAAACTGAAATTTAACATGGAAAATACCTCTCAATAAAATATGGGTTAATTGTTTAATTGGTTTAGCAGCTTTTCTGCAACTAGTGTTGAACTTGCTGGGCTTTGTCCTGAAATGATCAGTTCATCTTGCACGGCAAAGGTAAGCCAATCATCTACTTTGTGGTAATTACCACCGCACTTAATCAATTCATCTTCAAGTAAAAAAGGCACAATATTAATTAATTGCACAGCTTCCTCTTCGCTATTACTAAAACCTGAAACCGCTTTACCTTTAATGGCATACTCGCCAGCGCTATCTTTAACGTTGAGCAAGGCGGCAGTAGCATGACACACAGTAGCGACAGATTTATTGGCAGCAAGAAAACGCTCAATCAGTTGAATTGAATTTTTATTTTCGGTTAAACCCCATAAAGGGCCATGTCCGCCGGGATAGAAAACCGCATCAAAGTCATCCACCTTGATATCGGCTAAAACAAGGGGATTAGCCTAACGTTTTGAATTTCAGCATCAGCGTAATAGGGAGCAGCAAACTCTTCGACCCAAAAACCTGTTTTTTCACCGGTATTACCTAATTCAGCATGTGACGTTAATACCATTAATATATTTTTAGTCGTCATTTTGATTCTCACTAGTTAAAAGTTTGTCTCTAATTTCGATGTAGCTCATTCTATTAAAATAAACGCAAGCAAACAATGCAGAGTAAATAGACTTCTTTGTATCAATAAATGATACAATTATTTGGTGAGTCATTAACCGTTGAATAAAGCTGTGAATATTTCATTTGAACAATTAAAAAGCATGGTTGTTTTTGCTCAAGTCATTGAACAAGGCACACTCAGTGGTGCTGCCAAGCATATAGGATTATCTCGTGCTGTGGTCAGTTACCATATAAAAAAATTAGAAGCACACTTAGGGATAAAACTACTTAATCGCTCAACCAGAACAATTTCGCCCACGCAAGCAGGCAGTGAATATTACCAACATTGCCGTGTTATCGCAGAGCAAGCATCTGCCGCTAACCAGCGCATTGAAAATCTCAAACATGAGCCGGTAGGGCTATTGAAAATTACGTGTCCTGTTAATGTGGGTTTACAAACCATTGTTCCTGCCCTCAATGAATTTCGCACTATTTATCCAAAAATAGAACTCGATGTCATGTTAACCGATGAAGTTGTTAACATTATTAAAGAAGGCATAGACTTGGCTATTCGTGGTGCACCATTGCCCGACTCTGGATTACAAGCCACCAAACTGTCTACGTTAGAAACTTGCCTTTGCGGCTCACCCGCCTATTTTGAAAAATATGGTTTTCCTGAGCATCCAGCCGATCTTTATAAGCATCAATGGGTACTATATAAACTAACCTCTGGCGCGCTTGAGCTAACCAAAGGTAGCCGTTCTTTTAGCATTGAAATGAAAGGAACGATAAGTACCAATAATGCGGCGGCGAGAACAGCATTTGTTGAAGGTGGTCACGGCTTAGGTCGTATTCCTGTTTATGATGCCAAACCCAAAATTAACAGTAGAACGTTAATTTCGGTGCTTGATGATTACAGCCTAAGAGATATTCAAATTTATGGCGTTTTTCCGCCAGGCAATGCTAAGTCAAAAAAATTACGTTTATTACTCGACTTTTTAAAAGCATATTTTTTAAAAAACCATAACATCAACTAAGTTAATGACGATGGGTGTTTTCCTGGTTTTTCTTTATCTAAGTGACTGGCACTAATTACACTTCAGAGACAGATTTGATAAAAAGCAACGGCTATTCAATATAGTTTTGGCTATAATTAGCTATCAAAAACAACCCTCAGTATGATGAAAAATCACTACCATTCAATAATATAAAGCCTACTCTGCGCATCATATTGAGTATATTTCTATTCATTTCCCTTCCATTTAGTACTTGTTTTCAATGATTCATACGAAAAATATTCTTTTATTGAAAAAGCACAATGGTCATTTTTGCTTCTTCAACGAAAATTCTTCGCCTGAAAAAATTGCTCACCTGTTCGTTTTGAATTTACAGCACAAGTTAGCTCGGATACTGAAGGTAAACCACGTTTCATTTTATGCTTTACCTGCCTTTATCAGTTTTTACTCGCCACGCAAGTAAACTATTCAATCGGTTTTATGTTTTCGGTTATTGATAATGTGCCATTAACGGCGCGTTACTAAAAGCCGATGTTGAAATAGAAGTGACAGAATGGCTGAGTTTTATCAGTTATTGAGGTAATGTCGGCTATTTAATTATTGCCTATACGGTTGGTTACATTGGAGTGTATTTCGCTGCCCACTGGCTGTTAGTTTAAATAATTACGCTCTTTCCCCTCAATATCGGAGAAAGAGCGTATAACGTTCACTTTCACTTTCACCAGCTAACTGTAAATAATATTGAATGTACCAACAAACGATGGATACCCTAGTTACTCTCTATCCTATTTATCATTGAAGAGATATAATCGATGATCTTCACCTATCTGTTGAATCAACCTTTTCAGCTCAGGTAGTCTTATCGCGCAGTCACTTAACCCTGATTCACTGACAAAATTCTGCCAGCGTCGAACAATAACGACTACCTTCTTCAACATTTTTAATGCCTTACCTTTTGATATGTCGGCATGCAACGCTACTTTTATTAGATCGCTTTGTGTAAAGCCTCCCGTCTTACCGTTGATGGTCATTTGATGCTGACTTGTCCATTTCGCGCCATTGCAATAGGTAATATCATACGCAGGTGATAATGACCATTCCCCTTGTTGGTTCATTAAAAAAGAAATGTTTTTTGTATGATCATCCTGATTAACGGCAACAATGTTAAATAACATTCTCAAATAAAATTCATTGATTTGGCTCTGAGGTAGCCTTAACTGCCTCATTAAACCAATAACTTGCTCATAGGAGTATGCACCTGATTCATTAAAATCATAGTGAGCTAAACCGCAAAGTGATTGCATATGGAGTTTATCGCCTCCACTGAGCCTATCAAACCGTTTAGTCATAAAGTGTGAACGACCATTTTCATCAAGCAATCGGCATTCACTCATCTCTATTCCACAAGCCTTAGCCATCAGATAATAAGTATACTCAATCACGCCAAAGCCAGCAGGATCAGATAAAGCTTCTTTATCTTTATTTTCACAGACACCATCAAATTTCAATAACCAGTATGAGAAACCGTCATCTGTCTTGATCTGGCCTGAACGTATTTCATTAGTTTTTTCATTCCATGCTATAACCGCTTTTGCTCTGGCTCCACCCGCTGAAGTACCGACAGAAATAATATGCTCAACTGCTTTTTGCTTTTCTTTATCAAGTTCACCTAAACTTGTGTCTAATCTTGTGTTTAAGCTCCCTTTTTCACTTAATGCTTCATTTGCCAAACGCACAAGTTCCTCTACCTGCAAATCAAATGTTTTCTCTTTCTTGATACCAACAGTAGGACGAAACTCTAATGCTCCCATACCCCGCTCACCAATATAGCAAAGCCTTTCAACTGAACTAAAAGACTCTACTTCCCGCCCCTGCCTTTCAAGCCATTGATCGATTAATTTCATACCAAATTTATCTGGTAATGAGTCAGCAACCATCCCAGGTAAGCCCTTAAAAGTTCCTAATGATAATTCAGAAAATGAATATGACTTGCCTGATAAGGGCATTTTAATTGGTGAAAGTTCAATATTTGAGTTTTGAAACTCTTTAGAGTATTCAAAATATCCCTGATTTTCATGCCAATGAATTGTTGCTACTTTAAAACCCCATAACACGACATCAACTTTATTGATTACTTTATCCATAAAGATATCTACCCTCCGTTGTTATGAGCATCTGGCCAAGAAAATTTCTGTACTGAAGGCTTTTTATCACCACGTGAGTGACGCACTCTTTTTCTTTCTTCGTTTCTACGGTTTAACAGGCTACTAGTTACAGGTGGTGGTGGCTGAATAAAGTTATCAAGGCTGCCAAGCTTACCTAAAGCTCTTAAAATCGCTATAATATTTAGCAGACCAGCACTCGTTTTCCCTGACTCTATTTTTCCAATAGTACTAACTCCAACACCAGAAAGTTCAGCTAAACCTTTCTGATCAAGACCTTCATTGATCCTTAACTTTTCTAATCGATGACCCAATTCTTTTAATATCATCTGATTACTTAATTTCGCATTAATCATAATCTTTACTTTACTCGGTATAATAAACCTTTAACACCATAATACTTATTATTAAACCGATTACAACAATAAATCAATTATCTCTACTAAACTACCGATTAAGAGCTAATACTGCAATATAATGTACTATACTACTGATTACTGATTAGCTAGATAATATTAGATGATCTGTAGACTTGATTGATATTGAGTAAAAAAAAACACGTAAGGTCACTTTTACTTGCCAATATGCACTAGTGGATTGTTTACATGCACCAACAGCACCAATTAACTTTATCTATCAAAAAAGAACTTTAAATTGTACTACTACCCTTTGTACATAATGACTGGGTTAAAAGTATTTTAATTCGGATAACTCAACGACAGAAAGTAATTAACTAGGACATCCATTGTTAAACCTCAAATAACAATGGATGACCTAGATATTCTACAAAAAGTTTGAATGTTATTAACGAATTTTTTGTCAGGTTAGTGCGATTAGTTTACTCTAAATACTTAGATAGTTGGTGATCCATTTCTGAGAAATCACTCTGCCCTTGTGCCAGAATTACTGATCCTTTTTCAGATTCAATTATTAAGGTAGGGAATCCACGAATCCCACTGTTTAGGTAAGCTTGAAAGTCTTGATGTGCCATAGATTCATAGCGTTTATCACGCATTTTTTCTTGGAATAGATCTTCTTTAAAGCCTATTTCAGTAGCATATTTTGTATATGCATTAATGTCTATTGAATTGATCCCGTCCTCATAAATGGCGCGGGTTAAACTCTTGGCAAACTCCATCGCTTGCTCAGGAAATGATTCTTTGACAATACAAAGTGCAATCGCGGGAAGTAGAGAGTCTAAAGTGTTTTCTCCCTTCCCAAACAAGTCGCGAAGAAATTCCTCTCCAAATTTTACGTCTGTTCGCTCTTCGACCAGCCTGTATGCCCCTTTTTTTATGTGAGGCGCGACGTCATTTACTTTTCCAGCATGTTCATTTAAAAACAAACCACCACTAATCACTTCAAATTCAACACAGTGTTGGTGTTTTTGGTAGAGTTTGGATAATGCAGGGTAAATACCAAAGCACCAGCCACATAGAGCATCATAGAAATAAATGACTTTAACTTTTTTCGGGATATTCATAGCGTAATTCCTTGTTATTTTCATTCTCTGTTAATGAGTATCTATATTCAAAGTGCTAAGTTTCAATCTATATTTTTGTAGTAACACTGAGAAATAATTTTGTTAAATGGTCTTTTTATAACATCAGGTTTTTAAAATAACCTGCTTTTCTTGTCGTTAAAGGTAAATGTTTTGTGGAAACACGAGTCACTAGATATTAATTTTTAGACAAGCCTGAACTAAATTAGAACAGGATTGGCTAAGAATTAAATTTTGTACTAAACATCACCAAGCGACTGACTTCACCCACTGTTCGATTGATTCTAACTCTACTGAATCTATAAAAGTTTGATGGGTATAATTTGTGAAGTTTTCGCTGTTCTCGGAAACGCCCCGATAAAGGTTAGCAATCTCATTAGCTATATAATCACCTAATATCGGTTTTAAATTATCTTCAAACTGTGTCGGACTCGTTGCAATATAACTAACCTCCGTTTTAAGTTCAGCACTAATCAATTTTGCTATGTCCTGTTTCGAGTAGTTGCCTTTATTAGTAATTAATACTTTTTCATTAATTAAATTGGTTTCTTTCAAAGCGGCTACGCAGTAGCGTCCTAAGTTTTCATATGAAATCCAATTGAATTCAAGATCATTTGAGATAGGATAAGGGATGACCTTGGATTCTTGAATGATAGGTAATAGAAATGGAGAGGATAGGTTATCTAGATATATGGTTGGCATGAGTGTGATTATATCTAGACCGGATTTATTAAGAATATTTAGAGCATCATGCTTAACGTCTATTGCAGGATAACCTGTTTTTAAGTCCCCAAGTGGGATACTCGAGTTAAAAATGATGGTTTGAACACCAGCATCTTTTGTTGCTGCGACTATTTGTTGCGTGATTTCAATTATTTCTTGTGCATCAAACAGTAATGGAAGTGTTAACACAATAGCTTCTGAGCCTTTCATTAACGAAGCTAACAGCGGTGTATTGCTAAAACTACCTGCAACAACGTCATATTCTGGCATCTCTACTGGTTTTCTTACCATAGATGCCACTGTATAACCTTGACCTTTAAATACTTTGGCGATGCTCGCCCCTTGAGTACCTGTAATTGATGTAACGAATATTTTTTTCATCTTTATTTCCTTTGCTATGGTTTACTTAAGTGGCTTGCAGTATATTACTCTTAATGAGTTTATGTAAGAAGGCACCAAAAAGTGCTATAGAGCCCTAAAGGTAAGTAATAAATGAAAACAGATAGTTATGAAGCATGTCCTTTGCAAAAAATGTTAAGTCGCGTCGGTGGAAAGTGGAAACTGCTTATTATTTACAACCTTAGGGAAAGTGGTGTGATTCGTTTTGGGGCATTAAGTAAGCTACTACCAGCTATCTCTCAAAAAGTTCTTACATCTCAGTTAAAAGAGTTAGAATCGGATGGACTCGTTAATCGCAAAGCGTATGCAGAAGTTCCGCCTAGAGTCGAATATAGACTGACTAAATTGGGGCAGTCTTTATACCCAGTTTTGGACTCTATGTCGTTGTGGGCGGGGAAGAACGTAAAATTTTAAAATAGATAAATACTATAAATAGAAGAGTAATAAGCCTGATTTACCGGGCTCGGGTAGTGTTCAACAACAGGATAGGTCGCGGCTTCGCGCGACTTATCCTCATTCGTTAAGCACCTATAAAAGGAATGCTATAAATCTAATTCGATTAAGCTGCTACCTTTTGCAGGAACAGCACAGCATATAAGTACTTCGTTTTCTCCCATATTAGCTGTAGGCTCTATTCTGTAAGTCACTTTTCCTGAAGTTAACTTGGTTACACAAGCGCCACAGTTACCTTTTCGACAGCTAAATTCGGGTGTTAAACCATGATCTTCCGCTGTCTCTAAAAGTGTTTTTTCACCACTACCCCATGATTGTTCAAATTTTGATTTTGAAAATTTAATAATGCTTGCTGATGCTTCTAGGTTTTGTTGTGAAATAGTGCTTTGAATGACTTGTTGCCTTTGTAGTGATGCCGGCCCAAAAGCCTCTGCAAATAGTCGATTATCACTAACGCCTAACTCAATTAACGCATCGTATTGCGATTGCATAAATTCAGTAGATCCACAAAGATAAAAGTCGTAATCATCAAGCGATAGTATTTGCCTATAAGTATCTGCATTGATGCGACCGCTATCATTAAAGTCGATACCTGCTTTTTCGTTACTCAATAGCTTACTAAGAAAGCTTATATATCGTATTTGACCATTACTTAATTTTTCTAATTTTTTAAATTCAGCTAAAAAGGCTCGATTATTTGATGTTTTTGACGCATGAATTATCGTTAATGGGCGTAGCTGGCGCATACGAACACCCACATTATAAACATGCAAAGCCATAGACATCATCGGTGTAATACCGACACCACCAGCAATCAATACGGCAGGTCTTTTTTCTAAAGGGTTAATATAAAAGTCGCCACGGGGTGCTTTTACTTCAATAACATCGCCTTGCTGTAAATCATTATGTAAGTATTGAGAAACTGTTCCATTGCCTTCTTTCTTCACAGAAATTCGGTAATGCGCTTCATTTGGAGCAGAAGATATCGTGTAAGTACGAATTAATGATTTTGATATGTGTGAAGGTGATACTTTTACTGTTAGATATTGCCCTGCTTTAAAAGGAATTAGGGCGCCTTTATCGCTTGGCTTTAAATAAAAAGAGCGGATGTCGTTACTTTCATCTTCAATTTTAAATAGAGTGAAAGCTCGCCATTCATTTTGCTTGTTTTGAATAGAACGAATAGCGGAAGCTTCTTCCCAGTTTCCTGTCATTAAGCTATTAGGAGAAAACTCACCTAGTGTTGCTCTAAAAGGAAGGGCATCTTTTAATTGAATACCATGATGAAGTATAAATTTCCACGCCCTTTTAGCACCTTTAAATGCTTGAATGCTTTCATCAATGTCCCATAACAATTCTACTGTACCTGTTAACATTAATAGCTCACCCGTTGTGAAATCGATAAAAATTAACCCTCCTTTAGGATTAATAATAAAGTTGCCTAACGTGTTGAAAGCATTATTACCGGGGTAGTCAGGAATGGTAAGTGTTTGTCCTTCTATTTTTATAAAGCCAGGACGCCCGCCTCGGTGTGAAACATCAACACCTTCTATTTCTGGTCGATTTTTTGTTGGAACAAAGCTAGCAACAAAAAAGGTATCAGCTGCTTTAATTAGTGAACAAGCCTCTTCACTTAATGTTGTAAAAGTTTGTTTATTATAGTTTGGGCCTGTTTCTCCTACTTCACGTATAAAATCTATACTTCTGTGTTGAATATACTGCGGACAATTACCAAACGACTGATCAACGTTAACGGTTATCTCATCTGCGTTTGAAGCACCTATTCGGCCATTTACACGGTTTCGTCTTCGCGTATTTAACTCTATGCCTAATAAACCTAATGGCGCATTACTATTCTTTAATGTGCCTGTTAAAGGGTCGCCTAGAATTGCTGAGCTTTTTATATTAAGCGTTGTTGGTGTTGGCGACCGTATAAAACCAGCGCCACCCACTAAAATAGAAGCCCATGGCCAGCCATTGTTATCAACACTGCCTACGATAATAAAAGGAAGTTGTGCGTAAAATTCTCGATGTTGATCGGGCAGAAAAGATCGAATGATTTTTCTACCAATGTTTTCTATTTTTTCACGTTTACCTGCTCGACTTTGTAATTCTTGTTCACCACGATGAAAGGGAGATAATACGGTTGACTCATTATTCTCTTGATTAACGTTGTGATTATTCATAAAAACCTCGGTGAGTACGGTACGTAAAATGAAAAGAGCACATGCCCAAATAGGTAAACTATTTGAGGAATGTTAGCTCATTAACTTTTTTATTCTGCCAGTAAACCTACTTTTGTTGTTGGCATTGCTTTAAATCCAGGTAGAGATTCAATGCTTGCCAGCAAACGTTGCACATTAGGGTATGGCGTTAATGAAATACCGCCTTCAGGAGCGTGTGCGGTGTAACTGTAAATTGCAATATCGGCAATACTGAGTTTATTTCCCACTAAAAAATCACGACTTATCAGATGATTTTCAAGTTTTGTCAATACTCTTTGTGCCGTTGCTTTAGCGAATTCAATATCGTTAGTTGAATTGAATACGTTAATGATACGAGCTGCTGCTGGGCCAAAAGCAAGTTCGCCAGCCGCCAAGGTAAGAAATTTTTGTACTTCAGCTTCTTCTTGAAGATCTTGAGGTAAGTAATCAGGTGCATACTTTCTTGCTAAGTACACTAATATGGCGTTGGAATCACTAATTACAACATTGCCATCTTCAATTGTTGGTACTTGACCTACAGGGTTCAAGGCTAAAAACGGCGCTTTTTTATGCTCACCTTCAGCTAAATTTATATTATTAACCTCATGCTTTATTCCCGCAAGGCTAGCAAATAACTCTACGCGATGAGCGTGGCCTGAAAGTGGAAAGCTATGAATAATAATTGTGTTTGTCATGATAAGTTCTCTTAATGGTTAAGAATGATGAAGTACTTGAATGTGTGTCTACTATAATTTTCAATAAAACTGAAGACAATACCTTGAATTGCGGAATGTTTATGTACAAAATAAGGACAATAGAACAGGAGAAACTTTATGGATACGATTAAATGTATGGAAACATTTGTTGCTGTAGCAACGAATGAATCATTTACTAATGGTGCTAAACAGTTGGGTATTAGTACTAAATTGGCGAGTAAGTATGTACAGCAGCTAGAAGAAAGGTTAGGAGCTCAGCTTTTTTACCGTACGACGCGAAGCGTTACCTTAACCGATACGGGTAAAGCTTATTGTGAGCGTTGTGTTCCTTTGCTTGATCAGTTCGACGAATTAGAAGGTATTGTTCAAAAACGTCAAGCAGAGCTTGCAGGTACCATAAGAATTACAGCTCCTACTGGTTTTGGCAGTAAAGAGCTGGTGAAAGCTATTGCAGAATTTCAACTGCTTCATCCTAATGTAATGGTAGATTTACAACTTGCTGATCATGTTGTGAATATTGTTGAAACTGGTTTTGATTTAGCCGTTCGTTTTGGAAAATTAGATGACTCAACATTAATTGCGCGAAAGCTCTTAGACATGAGAATTGTAGTCGTGGCCGCCCCCAGTTACTTGCTTGAATATGGGCAACCTAAACATCCAAGTGTATTAACAACACATAATTGCTTATTACAAATGACTATTAAAAAGCCGACTAATTGGCCATTTAATATCAATAACGAATTAGTGTCGTATAAGGTAAGTGGTAGCTTTCATGCAAATTCACCACGGGCTATTACACACATGGCAATAAGTGGTGTCGGTATTGCTCGATGCCCAATGTATACTGTTAAGCGACATGTAAAGGAGGGATCTTTACAAATATTATTTGAAGATAATGAGGCACCTAAAATTGGTTTGTATGCCGTTTATCCACCTAATCGGCATTTAACAGCTCGTATTAGAGGATTAATTGATTATCTTGTTGAGTTTTATAACAACAAAAAGTGATGTAATATCAATACTTCATGATCACAAACTCTATATCCCTTCAAAATAATAGACCTTTAGATTCAGTTTATCCCATTGTTTATCTTGATTGCTTAGTCGTAAAAATCAGGCAGGACAAACAGGTTATCAATAAAGCGATTTATTTGGCTTTAAGGGTAGATATTAAATTGTGCTTTAATGTTTATTACAGCCGATGAGGATAACGATAAAAAGTTAAAATAAATATAAAAATAACTTTTATTGAAGATATAAATAATATCAAATAAAGCCTATACATATCATTTAAAGGTGTAGTAAAAGTGTTATATAACGTTATTAAAACAATTGCAGAGTTTGTTAAAAAGCAAACTACCAACTTAATGCTTACATGTCTTCATTATAAAAAAACCAGCTTTGTCATTGCAGTACTTGCTGTTTTAACTAGCGCGTTAATGATTGGCTACCACAAGCTTAATCCCAATGCTCCCTCTAGTCAGGCTTTTATAAACGGAAAAATTCTCACCATGGATAAAGCCAACAGCATTTATGAGGCGGTATTATTAAAAAATAATATAATAGCTGCAGTGGGCAGTAATGAAAAAATCAAAAAACTCATAGACAAAAGTACCCTCGTTGAAGATTTACAACAAAAAACCATGATCCCAGGTATTATTGATGCTCATGGCCACTTTCCAGGGCAAGGTATATCAGCTATTGGGTTAGACTTAAACAGTGCCCCTATTGGTAATGTTCCCAGCATCAAAGCAGCCATTACTTTAATAAAGAAAAAAACAAACACATTAGAAAAAGGTGAGTGGATTATTGGATATGGTTATGACGATACCGTATACACGGAACAACGCCACTTTACTCGTATAGAATTAGATGCCATTGCCCCTAATCACCCGGTGATATTATTTCATATAAGTGCTCACATGGGCGTATTAAACAGCGCAGCACTTAAAGCCTTAAATATAGATAAAAACACACCAAATCCCATGGGTGGCGAATATATAAAAGACCCTATCAGTGGACTATTAAATGGTTTGATTACTGAAACCGCCTTTGCTATTGCACGTAAAAAAGTGACTAAATTTTCATTATCTACTTCCTTGGCTATTATCAGTGCCGCTAATAAAATGTATTTAGAAAAAGGCGTAACGACTGCACAAAATGGCTTGATATTAAAAGATCACATCGCAGGTTTATCATACGGCAGCCGTGTAGGTTTAACACCATTACGTCTTGTGGCTTGGCCTAATGAAGCTTATGGTCACAAAATAGTAGAAGGTAGCGAAGTAACATCTTCTTTTGTACACGATAAATTTTTTGTAGGGGCAATTAAAATAGTAGCCGATGGCTCTTTACAATTGTATAGCGGTTTTTTAAGTCAGCCATATCATACTATTCCATCAGGAAAAAAATCAGATTATGCGGGCTACCCATCTATTGATGCAAAAACGTTACAAAATACCATTGTTAAATTTCATAAAGCCGGTCACCAGTTAGCTATTCATGGCAATGGTGATGCCGCAATTGACAGTATTATTGATGCTATCGCAGTCGCCCAAAAAACAGCATACCGCCCAGATCCTCGACATATTATTATTCATGCGCAAACCTTACGAGAAGATCAAATGGATAAAATGTTAGTGTTGGGTATTACGCCTAGTTTTTTTAACGCTCATATATATTACTGGGGCGATAGACATCATAATATTTTCTTAGGAGAAGAGCGCGCTAATCGTATCAGTCCTACTAATACAGCGCTTAAAAAAGGCCTGCGATTTACTACTCACCTAGACACCCCTATTGTGCCGATGGCTCCTATGTTAATGGTATGGAGTACAGTAAATAGATTGACCAGTTCGGGAAAAGTACTCGGAGAAAATGAAAAAGTATCTGTAATGCAAGCTCTCCGTGCGACTACCATCGATGCCGCTTGGCAAATATTCAAAGAAGACTCATTAGGCTCTATTGAAAAGGGTAAATTGGCTGACTTAGTTATTTTAGATAAAAACCCGATAGATGATCCAAACAATATAAAAGATATTATAGTTATTAAAACGATTATTGATGGCGTAACCGTTTTTGATCGTAATGCCGAAAATAGTAATCACAAATAAATCAGTTCACATAGTAACTTATATAACTTTATGGCAGCTGGCATATCGTCAGTACCAAAGGTTACTTCTATGTCTGCATCATGACATTAGCAATAACGCAGCTAAACACAAGCAATGACTGTTCAGGCTCTATTGTTGGGGTTGACTAAATAATTTAAATGATGAGGTTAGCCCCTTTCATTAAGGGTGACGTGGTTTAATAATATCGATAAATAAAATTTTTCAAAACAAAAGACGACGGTATAATCAAAACTTAATTGATGTGATAGTGTCAGGTAATAATCATTTGTAAAATATAAAGGAATTACTTTGTTTACTTTACAACAATTAAATCAAGCCAGTGAATTAGTGCATCAGGTATTTTCAGCAACACCACAATACGCTTGGCCGCAACTGTGCGAAGCCTGTGGCTGTGAGGTGTGGGTAAAACATGAGAATCATACTCCTACATCAGCCTTTAAAGTACGTGGTGGTATTGTTTTAATTGATGCTTTGATGAAATCAAAAAATCCCCCCAAAGGACTCATATCAGCCACCATTGGTAATCATGGACAAAGCCTAGCTTTCGCAGGAAAACGTGCTGGTTTACCTGTTACTATTGTTGTACCTGAGGGGAATAACGAAGATCAAAACAGAGCAATAATGTCATACGGCGCTAACTTAATTGTTTATGGGCATGACTTTGAAGCCGCCCGTCAATACAGCTTAAAACTTCAACATGAATTAGGTTACCGCGCTGTTGCTCCCTTTGAACATGAACTTGTACTTGGTGTTGCCACTTATGCTTTAGAGCTTTTCAATGCCGTCAATGAGCTTGATACTGTTTATGTGCCTATTGGTATGGGCTCAGGTATTGCCGGTTTAATTCAAGTAAGAGATTTACTAGGGTTATCAACTAAAATTGTTGGCGTTGTAGCAGAAGGCGCACCAACTTTTGCATTGTCATTAGCCGTTGGAAAAATTATAGAAACTGACCAAGCATCAACCATTGCTGATGGCGTAAAAACGCGATCTCCCATGAGTGAAGCGTTTGAAATAATCAAAAGTGGCTGTGCTCGTATTGTGCAAGTGAGCGATAATGAAATAGCCAAAGCAATGCAGCAGTACTATCAAGCGACTCATAATTTAACAGAAGGCGCTGGCGCAATTACGTTAGCAGCACTAAACAAAGAGAAAGAAAGGATGGCAGATAAAAAAGTGGCAATTATATTAACGGGGAGTAATATCGATTATCAGCGTTTCACTCAATACCTTAATGCAGTACAGTAATTAGGTAAATTAATTCAGCATATTAATGTACTACCTAATACCACATTAATATGCTCTTTATTTGCTCAGATTTTTATCTGCGGAAAACTTTGTTTGTTTAAAAGTTAACCCGTAATTTTATCAATAACAGCTTGCTCATTCACCATTTGTTCTTGAGCTATTGATAACGCTAAAAAGCGCTCATTATAATTATACAGTTTTGGCCAGCGAGATTGCTCAATTTGATAATCAGCATGCTTTAAACTTATTAAACAAGAGCCTACGGAAATATCGGCAACAGAAAAGTCATCACCCACAAGCCATGCTGTATCCGTTAATCGTGCTTCAAGTAAGTCCAACACCTTAGGAATCAACTCCGTTAGAATTTCTTCTACTCGTTCTGGGTTTGTTGCCTTTTGGAAAAAAATCGGCCCTAACACTCGCTGAAAATAAAGTGCCCCGGTAGCTGACATTAATTCTGAATCACTCCACTCTTCAAACCACAATGCTAGGGCATAATTTGAGGCATTCTCTGGATAAAGACTATGCTTACTAGAAATGCGCTCAAGATAAGCAATAATGACTGATGAGTCGGCAAAAGCAACGCCATCATCTGTTTTGTAACCGGGTATTTTACCTGACGGGCTCGCTTGGCGAAATTCATCATCATAACTGCCTGGTAGAGTCACTTTTAGCTCGTAAGGGATATTTTTATAGGCATGCGCGAGCATAGCTTTTCTTACGAACGGTGACGCTGAAGCGCCATATAATATTGACATTCTTTATTCCTTTTTTAGTGAAAAATATAAATTATTTATCTAAAACAGAATAAACCAACCAGTCGGTATCGTCAATTTTTTATTCAAAGTCCCCTTTTTTTCATATCTTTTATAACATCACAAAACTGGCAATAAAGTAACCAATCAAGGCTAAAGTACCACCAAAAATAGCGTATGGAAGCTGAGTTTTCACATGCTCAAGTAAGTCACAACCAGAGGCAATAGCTGACACACACGTAGTATCAGAAATGGGCGAACAATGATCGCCAAAAACACCTCCCCCTAAAATAGCCGCAATAACCAACGACGGCGGTAAGCCTAAAGATTGAATCAATGGCACACCAATGGGGATCAATATGGCAAATGTTCCCCATGAAGTCCCGGTACTAAATGAAATAATTCCCCCTGCAATAAAGAGCATAGGTACAACAAAAATTAATGGTAAATGCTCACCAACAAAACCAGCAATAAACAGCCCTGTGCCTAACTCTTTCAAGCTCGCCCCTAATGTTAATGAAAACAAAACAATGGTTACTAAAGGCAATAATTCAGATAAACCTTCAAAACCAACATCAACTAACTCTTTATGAGAAAAGCGCTTAGAAAACAGCAATAAAAAATAAGCCACTGCCAAGGCAAAACAAGTGGCATAAAGCACTGATTGCCCACCGCTACCTTGGGTGATATCACCATCGCCAGTCCAATACATGAAAAAGAACATCGAAGAAATCATGCTCAACAAAGGCACAACCATAAAGCGTGCTTTGGTCGGTGCAACTAATTCTTCTTTTAAACTGTCTTCACCTTTTACGGCTAACTTATGTAACTCAAGTTCAGATCGTTTCATGGGTCCATAAACTTTATCGGTAGCTACAGTATAAGCCACCATTAACAAGGCAATAATTGCATAGAAATTAAAAGGAATGGTGCCCCATAGAATAGAGATTGATGACTGCTCTAGTTCATAATTATTAAGTAAACCCAACACATAAGCCCCCCAACCATTAAGCAATACCAAAATGCATACTGGTGCAGAGGTACTATCAATAATAAAAGCAAGTCGAGCACGACTCATTTTAAATTTATCAAATAAATCCCGAGACAAAATACCCGCAGTAAGCACACTTAAATTAGATTCGATAAAAATAACCATACCCGTGAACATGGTTACAGTGCCCACTTGACGCTTACTTTTAGCAATGCCTTTACTAACCAGCTTATTCACCATGGCTGTCACCCCGCCAGAGTTTCTAACATAGGCAAGTAAAGCACCAATGAGTAAGCTAAAAACCAATAATCGGCCATTACCTGGCGAGCTAACAACAGAGATAACCCGTTCAATAGCACCAAGAAAAGCATAAAAAAACGGATTGGAATGTTCATGTATCGCTAATAATAACTCTGCGCTAAATACAGCCGCCAACAAAGCTAATATCACCTCTTTGCGCCATAATACTACTGCGATTGCTACAATAGGGGGGATTACCGACAACCAATCCATATGTGAACCTTTATAATTATAATAATAAAACTTAGCTGTGTAGTTTACTCAAAAATTTATTGATAACGCCATCTGCACAGACAGAAAATAAAATCAAAACAGTTTGGCAAATACAAATAAAACATTCAAGAAAATAAGTACCAATGAATTCAAGTAAATGAAGAGACAATAATTTATCCTGTTACGCAAAGCCCAAGCAAGTTTTAGCTTTAGTCTTACCAAATGATGCCTTAGCCGTGATGGCAAAGTTGTTTTCCGTAATCTAATAAATAGTTCACACCAATTTATTCACACAAAAATTGAATAAGCCATTATCAGTGGCTATTCGATACTCATATATAGTCAACTCAATTTAACTATATGTATTTTTAATAGCAAACCATTAAAATTATTCATTGGTTTTATAAAACTAACCGCTTTAGCATCAATAAATCGCTCAGAAATGGTTCTTATTTGTACCTAGCCTATTAAGTACACAATTTCTTGACCGTTATACTTACTATTACCTCTCAGCAGAGATTTAGTAAACGTTATATATGGCCCCCTTATATGACGTTATCTTGAATATATTACTTTGAATAAATAAAGGAGCCTTTATGTCTGTAATCGCTATGTTAGAAAACCGCTATTCAACTCGTGCTTATTTGGATACCCCTGCACCACAAGAGCTTTTAGAAACTATTTTTGCGCAAGCACAGCTCGCCCCTTCAAATTGCAATGTACAGCCTTGGCAAACATACGTGGTTTCTGGCAAGAAAAAAGATGCTTTAAAAGATGATTTAATCACGGCAGTCATGAGTGGCACACCAGCAAATCCTGATTTTAACTGGTTACCTAAATATGAAGGCATTCATAGAGACCGTCAATTTGGTTCGGCAAATGCACTTTATAATTCAATTGGCGTTAGCCGTGAAGACAAGCGTGGCCGCCAGTTAGCCATGATACGTAACTGGAGCTTTTTTGATGCGCCCCACGTGGCATTTTTCACCATGGATAAATATTTAGACATTATGGGCGCGGTTGACTTGGGCATATACGCGCAATCCCTTTCTTTAATACTTAATGAACATGGTTTATCAAGCTGTATGCAAGGCGCGCTAGGTCAGTTTCCAGATCCGGTGAAAAAAGCATTGAATTTACCAGAGCAACGAGGGATTTTATTTGGTATGTCATTTGGTTACGCTGATGAAAGTGCTCCAGTAAATAGTACTCGTACCGATCGTGAAGAAATTGCCAATGCTGTTTCCTTTTTTAATTAGCTAGCTATAAGTACCAGCAGACTATGGAACTTGAACATAAATATGCACTCATTAATGACGTTAACATACACTATGTTACTGCTGGGCCTACCAAAAATACGGCGTTGGCTGGGCCAACCCTTGTTTTTCTACATGGTTTTCCTGAGTATTGGCAAGCATGGCAAAGCCAGTTAGGTTATTTTTCTCAAGATTATCGTGTTATTGCACCCGATTTACCCGGATATAATTTAAGTGATAAACCCCTGGATGTTTCATTTTATGAAATATCCAATTTAATTAAATTCATCGCTAAGTTTATCAAAACCGTTAGCCCCTGTGAAAAAGTATATTTAGTTGCTCATGATTGGGGTGGCGCTATAGCTTGGCCTTTAGCGGCCTTTTATCCGCAATTAATCGAAAAGCTAGTGATATTAAATGCCGCCCACCCCAGCACTTTTACCCGAGAAATGATTAATAACCCGCGACAACGAAGTAAAAGTGAATATATTCACGATCTAATAAGTGAGGATGCTGAAGCATTATTATCAAAAGACAACTATCAATACCTCAGTGAAAAGATGATGGTGAGTTTAAATCCAACGGTATTTAACAATGAAATAAAAACAAAATATAAACAAGTGTGGCAACAATCTGGGGCAATAAACGGCATGTTGCAATACTATCGAGCCATACCACAACTGGCCGCCACAAATAAAGATGATAGCAAACATCAAAACTTAACCACCAATGGGCCAGTGAAAAGCACCGCTGAGATGAAAATCCCGAATATTTGTATTAATGTACCTACACTTATATTGTGGGGCGAAGAAGATCAGGCCTTTGTAAACGAAAACCTAAATGGCCTTGAAGATTACGTTCCAAACTGCACTATTGAACGCTTTGTAAATACTAGTCATTGGCTTATGCACGAAAAGCCACTTGAAATCAACTGTGCTATTACTCGCTTCATTAACACCTAAGACTATTAAATGTCTTGTAGATAATGAACCCGTTAGTTTCACACAAGTATATAGCCATGATACTTCAAGGTGCGACTTTCAGAATGCTTGAGCGATTCATGATCAAAACGCATCTTTTTATTAATGGTTGTTCCCTTAAAAACGGATGCAACGAAGAGCATGATTTGCTCAGGCATCCCCAAAGGGCTGGTTTAGAAACGCTTTATGCTACGTTATTGATTTCGACAAGGACGCTGCATGGATGCAACTTATTAGAGAATGCAGGAGCATATTCTCCTGAACAACCATTCTCTTCAATCAATACTTTGTCTAAAGGCGTTTCTAATTCTAGCTGAGCCCTGCATCTTGAGATAACATGGGTATAATCTATAAATTGAGCCGTTAAATAATTAATTACACTAGAGGTTAATATGGAAGCTACTGAATTAATTACATTTGTGAATATACAAGTTATTCCCATCTGTATTTTTTTGATTATGATGGGTATGGGGTTATCGCTGGTACCTGATGATTTTAAACGTGTCGTTAAATACCCTAAAGCCGTTTCAGTCGGCCTGATCAATCAATTACTGTTTTTACCTATTATTGGCTTTACGTTAGCAAACATTATGCCTTTAGAACCCGAATATGCCGTTGGCATTATGCTGTTAGTGCTTTGTCCAGGGGGAACCACATCAAATATGTTCACTCATTTAGCTAAAGGTGATGTAGCACTGTCTGTGACAATGACCGCTGTTGCTAGCCTTGTTACTGTTTTTACCATACCTATTGTGCTAAATTTATCTTTGAAACATTTTATGGGCGAAGGAAGTGAATTTCAGTTACCTATGATTGCAACAATGGTGAGTTTAATGAAATTGACGATTGTCCCCATTGCTATAGGTATGTTGATTAATAAGTTAGCGCCTAAATTTGCAAACAGGTCTCAAGCTTATGTGTCTAGATTTGGCATGCTTTTTCTCACCTTGCTGATAATATTTTTAATTTATATTCAACAAGAAATGGTTCTTCAGGCATTTATCACCGTCGGCCCTATCTCCTTTATACTAAATATTTCAACCGTAGCACTGGGTTATTATTCAAGTAAGTTGTTTAAGTTAAACCCTGCTCAAACGTCTTCAATTACAATTGAAGTGGGTTTACAGAACAGTACCTTATCAATGTTTATGGCATTAACTCTACTCGCAAATTATGAAATGTCTTTCACCCCTGCTATTTATACACTGATCATGTTTTTTACTGCGGGTATTTTAGTACGCTTTTTACGCTCAAAATATCATCTGGGCAAACACACAAAAGAAACAGAAGAAATTGATACGGTAAGAATTAACATGACAGGGCAAGAGATGAACAGTACGAACAAATAATAGGCTTTATCAAAAAACCTATGTCAAAAAGTAATATCAACACATTAGATCTATATTTAAAAGTTTATAGAAGCACTATGGCGCAAAAATAGGATATATAAAAGTATGACGCACAAAAGTATGACGGTAACAATCAACAATAACGTAGCACATATCACGTTAAACCGTCCTGACGCATTTAACACCATGAATGCTGATTTTTGGCAAGAATTTCCGACAATCATTGATGAAGTTAGTAATGATTCCTCTGTACGAGTTATTGTTATTTCGTCAACAGGAAAACACTTTTGTGCCGGTATGGACTTGGCTGTATTTACCCAAAATAACCAAAGCAAAAATTTAGAGCTTGGGCGAAAACACGAGCAACTTCGCCGTACCGTATTAAAACTGCAAGCGTGTTTTAACGCACTTGAAAAAACCCGTATGCCAGTATTAATGGCTATTCAAGGAGGCTGTATTGGTGGCGCAGTTGACATGATAAGTGCTGCCGACTGTCGTTATTGTACTGAAGATGCCTTCTTTAGTATTGAAGAAACCAAACTGGGCATGACTGCTGATTTAGGCACGCTACAACGCCTACCTAAGCTAATATCCATCGGTCTAGTAAAAGAATTAGCCTACACAGGTCGGAGAATGCCCGCGAAGGAAGCTAAATCAGCGGGGCTCGTTAATAACATTTACGAAAATCAAGAAACCATGATAGCAGCGGTAATGGAAATTGCCATAGATATAGCCGCCCGTTCGCCTTTAGCTGTTTTAGGCTGCAAAGAAATGATCAACTATGCGCGAGATCATTCAGTGAGTGACAGTTTAAATTACATGGCTGTATGGCAAAGTGGTATGTTTCAACCGCAAACAGATATGATGGAAACATTTACCGCTAAAGCGGAAAAGCGAGAACCAAAGTTTGATGACTTAGCCAAAATTGATGAATCAAGTGTTTTATAATGAGTGTTCTTTTACCCACATTTTTACTCACACCTTTTACTCATAGTAAGTAAATAACCATTTAGGAACTTTATAATGATAAAAAAAATTATCCTCACGCTGTCCTTATTACTTGGGTGTTTATATTTTAGTAGCGCATGGTATTTTTCTTCACAAATATTAACGTTACCTATCACCGAATGTACCGTAGAACGTTTCGTATTTTGCGGAGAGCCTAGTGAGCAAGGTATCACTTTTGAAGAGGTTAGCTTTAAAAGTAGTGATGGTTTAACAATACCTGCTTGGTACATGCCCGCTACCGATAGCAGTACCAAGGAATCTGTTGTGCTAGTACATGGCCGTTCAGCAAACCGTACCGAAGGTATGCGTTACGCAAAAGCCATTGTTAATGCTGGTTACAATGTACTGGCAATTGATATGCGTCATCCTCGCCAGCACCCTGATATTATTTCTACCATGAGTTATCACGAGAAGAAAGACGTGATTGCCGCCTTAGACTTTTTAGAAAGTGAAAAAGGGGCTGAGTCAATTGGCGTCATGGGCTTTTCAATGGGCGCAGCGACTAGCATGATTGTGATGGCAAAAGATGCTCGTATAAAAGCGGGTATATTTAGTGGCGCTTATGCTAATTCAATGGACGTACTTGCTGAGCAAGCAAAAGCAATACACGGCCTACCTCGTTACCCATTAATGCCCATGGTGGCTAAATTCTTTGCATGGCGTGGCGATTTAGATATTGATGAAATAAACCCTGAAAAGTACATTAGCCAGATCTCCCCTCGTCCTGTTTACATAATGCATGGCACCGCCGATAAAACGGTCGGCTTTCAGCATGGGCAACGTTTATTTGAAGCAGCAAAAGAGCCTAAACAATTTTGGCGCGCAGAAAACGGTGAGCATACGAGACTATGGCAACTAGACAACGAAAAAGCCGAAACCAGTGTCGTAACTTTCTTTAATCGTTACCTTAAACACAGTTAAGGATAATTAAAGTAAGTTCATGTATTCAACACCTGCTTGATTCTCAACGATTAAGCAGGTGTTTTTTATTATGTTAAAATACACGTTTTCAATTAGTTGTCTATGGATGGTAAATAAAGTGATCTACGGCCTCATAATTTACGCGTAAATTATGAGGTCGGTAAAGGCATTCTTTAGGTTTTAGACAATACTGATTACCATCATTAACCAGTTGTTAAAACCTGCACCTTGAAGTGCGGAGGGTATATAAAAACAATAATCATTCCTCCGTTGTGATGAAATTGTGATAACTCAGTGACTAAATAGGGATATGAGTAATTTATAATTCAGGCAAAGTTTAACAAATCAATCCCTCATCAACGATTGGGTCAGGATAAAATTATGAAAAATATATTGTTCATCACAGCTATCGCATTAATATCGGTACTTACGTTTTACGCTGTGGCACAAAAGTCTACTGAATATTTAGCGACAGATTCAGCTAAAACTCAAAGTGATATCGAAAAAATACTCCCTCCATCATCAAAATCAGCTGACAAAATGCCTGCAACAGCCCATTTAGATAGTATTGTATTAGGTGCGGGTTGTTTCTGGGGTGCTGAAAAAAGATATCAGGCTATTCCTGGTGTTGTTGATGCTATATCAGGTTATGCCGACGGCAAGAACGTGAGCGCTAATTATCGAACAATTACTCAACATAAGAATAAGTTTAATGTAAATAACCATGCCGAAGTCGTTAAAGTCATTTTTAATAGCTCAAAGGTTAGCTTAGAAACTATTTTGCATAATTATTATGAAGGACATAATCCAACGCAACTTAATCGCCAAGGCAATGATGTTGGTACGCAATACCGTTCAACTATCTTAACGAGTAATAAACAACAAAATGACATTGCACTAAAAGTAACTACCCAGTATCAAGCACTATTAACTGACTCGGGTTATGGGAAAATAGAAACAAAAATAAAATCACTAACTGAGTTTTTTGAAGCAGAGCAATACCACCAAGATTATTTAGCCAAAAACCCTAATGGTTACTGTCCGGATCATGCTACTGGCGTTAAATTTAATGCTGAGGCCAATAAAGCGACACTAGCGAATCAAAAAATTGATAATACATCATTACTAACAGGCAAACATATTGTTGTCATTGAATCGGAAAATTATTGCCCTTATTGTGAAAAATTCAAAGAAAATGTAGTGAATGATTATAAAGGTACAATTGCTATAAAATTTCGCCTCGCAAGCCAACTTAACGGTTTAACGATAAAGACTGAAACTTGGGCAACACCCACAGTTTTATTTATTCAAGACGGTAAAGAGGTCTTTGGTAGACAAGGATACATGAGCCCTGAACATTTCTATAAAGCGTTAGGCGTTTTTAAATTAGGAAAAAGTGAAGCATTCAATGTCGCTTTCGATAAAGGAACAGATGGTCGCTTTTGTAAAGAATATGAGATATTCAAGAACACACCCGATGGCGTTTTTATTGATAAGCTTAGCGGCGCACCCTTATTTGATACACGTGATCGTTTTAATTCTGGCTCTGGTTGGTTATCTTTTACTAAAGCAGTTGATGGTTCAATAATTGAAAAGTCCGATAATAGTTACGGTATGAAACGAACAGAAATTCGCTCTAAAACATCAGGTATCCATTTGGGGCACGTATTTCCAGATGGTCCGAATGGACAACCAAGGTTTTGTATTAACGCTACGGTATTAGAATTTAAAGCCAGAGAAGCCGTTTAATCCATCGATTTTAACCTCGAACTCGTCTGCTCGTTTTAACTGCTTTAGCTCTATCAATAGACCTAAAGCAGTTATAACATTTGCTTACCCTCTTTAATTCTTGCAGATAAACGGTCTCGTTAAACTAGGCTCAACATTTACACTCGCTACTTAAATTATATAATAACTTTTAAACAGCAATTTAAAAAAGTGTTTATATAAAGTAAGTTACGCTAGAACAATCTCGAATCGCTTGCGATATGCACTGGGTGTGACTCCTACTTTTTCTTTAAATAATCGTCTAAATGAATTGCTATCTGCATAACCTACCTGCAAAGTGATTTGATCAAACATCATTTTGCTGCTCTCTAATAAATGTTTGGCTTTTTCAATGCGTAGATTTTGTAAATATTGAATGGGAGTTTGATCCGTCGCATCTTTAAAGCGGCGGATAAAACTACGCATGCTTAAACCAAATTTAGCCACCACTTTTTCCATCTGGATGTTTTCGAACATCTGCTTTTCAAGCCATATTTGAATATTAAGTATGTCAGCATCTGTATGGTTCTTTTTAAACGTCGTGCTGGAGTATGGCGTTTGGCTGCGTACAGATATATCCACTAATAGTTTCTTCGCACACTCAGCCGCTAACTGAGGCGATGCAAACTTTCGAATAAGATAGAGTAATAAATCACTACTGCTAGTAGATCCCCCAGAGCACATAACTAAACCATCGTCGGTGACAGTGCGTTCTGTTTGCAATTTAACACGCGGAAAGCGTTGTGCAAACTGTGCACTAAATGCCCAATGTGTAGTAGCGCAGCGGCCATCTAATAGATCCGCTTGAGCCGTTAAAAACGCCCCTGTACACATATTAGCAATGTAACAACCTTGGTTGTGTTGAAATTTTAACCACTGGATCATGTCAGATAATGTTGGTAAAACCTCTAAAATATTAAACATAAAACCTGGCACAATAATCAACTGCGTCTCGCTCACCTCGGCAAGAGATTTTTCCGGCGTTAATCTTAAGCCACCTGTACATTTAACTGATTGACCATCAATAGACGCGGTTTCCACATCAAATAATGTAACCTTATGTTGAGTGCTACCAGTGCTCTTTTTTTCCACATACTGGTGTAATACATTTGCCGTTTCGAAAAACTCCATAGCAGCGGCAACGCTGGTAGAAGAGCATTTATCTGCCATCAATATTGTGACTTTCATCGTTTTATTGTCCTGTGGGCATTCTTTATTTCGCCATAGGCAAAAATAGCATGTTAATAGTCATTTTTGCCTATAGTTGCTCTTGTCGTCAATGTTTATTATGGAACCATTCAGCCGTAACGCTAATTGTCGGTGCGGATCGCTAATAAAACATAGAGGATATATCATGAAAAACATCGCATATAAGATCTTTAAAAAGCCGTTTTTCGGGCGCTTCGTAAGACCATGGCGTTGGCCTGAAACCGTTGCTCAAGAGCAGTGGCAGCGTTTAAGTGTTAAAAGTCAATCCGGCGCAACCATTGCCGCACTTTTAGCGACTGCACACACTAAAAATGCTAAAGGGGCAGTGCTAATGTCTCACCCTATGGGCGTGATAGCAAAAGGTTTTTGGATGAAATACGGACATGCTGAGCTGTTACGTCAGGCTGGATATCATGTTATGATTTTCGATTTAAATGGCTTTGGTGAAAGTAATTCAACTACCATGGACTTTCCTCTCGATGTGTTAGCCGCAGGGCAAGCTTTGCAAACACAATACCCTGAGCTCCCCATCGCGGTGATGGGCTCATCCATGGGAGCAGCCATGAGTGTATGTGCAATGGCTCACCCCAAGCACCCTTTCAAAGCAGCAATACTGGAATCCGCTTTTCCTACTTTATTACATTTTTGGCGTCGCTACCCTATCCCCAAACTGGGCATACAACTTTCCAAAATACTTTACCCCGCAGGTGAGCGCAATTTGCGTCCAACTTATGCCGCAGAGCACTTAGTGGGTAATCCAGATCTATTATTGATTTATGGTGAGGCCGATGACTTCACCCCAGTTAAAGACGGAAAATTGTTATGGCAAGCATTAAAACAAAAAACTCAAACAGAATTTTGGCAAGTACCCGATGCTAAACATACTCATGCTTATGCCGAACATCCTAGTGAATACGCAGAACGTATTATTCATTTTTTGGACTCCAAACTGGTTGATAATAACCGAAGCGAGTTGAGTCTGGAGTAGGTTCTAGACATAATACGGTTTTATATGTCAGCCATGGAAGTATATGCGTATAGTTTTTGTTTTTATCTTTTTCTTCGTTTCAGTCACTGTAAGCGCTGAAAATATTAAGCCTTTCACCTCAGACGGATGTAGTATGTTTCCTGATGGGACATTTGAGCAAAAAGAGTTATGGTTATCTTGTTGTACGGCTCATGATTATGCTTATTGGCAAGGTGGTACTTATGAAAAGAGGCTTGTCGCAGATAAAGAACTTCGCCAATGTGTTGCCAAAATAGGGGAACCTCAAATTGCCAACCTTATGTTAGTGGGTGTTCGTGTTGGCGGCAGTCCTTACTTTCCAACGTCATTTAGATGGGGCTATGGTTGGTCTTACTCTCGTTGGTATAAGGCTTTAACTGCAGCAGAAAAAAAACAGATAAAGTCTATTAGCAATAACACATACAAGCCAATTAAGGCGGAACCAAGACCCCTTTGCTCAGTTCCACTTCGCTGCACATTTTAGCAAACCTATGTTCAAGCGCGATAACGTTGATTTTCACAAAAAAAAAAAGGGAACATCATGAATTATAAAATAGTGGCTATGGCCTTAATGCTATCGTCCATACTGTTTGCTTGTGGAAGTGGCTCTGATGACAATAGCGCTAATGAAAACACCGATGTTAATAGTAGGGTAAATCGAGAATTTAGTTCGTCATTCGAAAGCGTCGATGATTTCTCTACTTTTTATATTACTCCACAAGCTCATTTAAATACATCGTTTCACGAGCAGTCTGATGCTGTTGTATATAGTGGCAATTATTCACACAAAGCTTGGATAAAAGGAGCAAATTCTCCCTCAACGCTATTAGTAAATAATAATCACCGCGGATACCCAACCGTCCAACTCTATAAAACAGAAAAAGGTTCTTTTGAATCCCCCCTTACCATCAGTCTTTGGGTTTGGTTAGATATAAATTTACAGGCTAATGCATCCGCTGAGGAAAGTGATTGGTTTAGCTTTGCTACCTTTACGGACGATGAATCTGATAGTTGGAGCAGAACCATTCTAGTTAACTTGAGCCATGACGGCTTTGTGCATTTACAGCACACATCAGGGCAAGGTGAGAATAATATTATTTTTCAAACGACAACATTGTTATTTCCCCAGCAAGAATGGGTTGAGCTAACAATCTATTTAGATCTTAATACTGATGGCTATGCGAAAGTTTGGCAAAATGGACTATTGGTATCGCATGCTAATATTAGTAATTTTAACAACAAATTAGCACAAGCACATTTTGGTATGTATAGCCCGCCACAACTTGCATCTGGCGTGGTTTATAATGACGATTTACACATTGAAATGGTTAACAGTGAATAGCATGTTTGCTATTCACTTAATAACATTGATTAAGCCTTTTTCATTATACGATTAACTCATCTTTCTTAGTGCGCTCAACGGCACAATGCGTAATACCCAATGTAAGAATGACCAAGGCCAGCTTGGTACAAAGCTATTCGCTTTTTCTTTATCAATTGCTTTTACCAGTACTTTACACCCGGTTTCAAGGTCAACAATAAAAGGTACTTTTTCAACCGTTTCGTTAATTTCACTGCGGATAAAGCCCGGGTGAATACAACTCACTTTAATTGGTGTGTTCATTACGTCAACGCGTATACCTTCACTCAATGATGTTATGGCCGCTTTAGTTGCTGCATACACTGTCATCGCTCGTCCAAAACCACGTACCGCACTAATTGATGAAATAGTGACGAGGTGGCCACTGTTTTGTTCTCTAAATATTTCCATTGCAGCTTCAGCTTGTGCAATTGCGGCAATGAAATTAGTTTCAGCCGTTTGTTTGTTCGCGTGGAAATGACCGGTACCAATTGAGGCACCTTTACCCATACCCGCGTTAATAATAACGCGGTCTAAACTGCCTAGTTCAGTTCTGAACTGTTTGAAAACATCAAATACAGCAGGATGGTCGTTAACATCAAGTGATTTAATAATAACGGTAATATTAGGATTGATTTGTTCTAGTTCGGCTTTAAGGGCTGCAAGGTTTTCTAAACGGCGCGCGCACAAGGCTAAATTGCGACCTTGTTTAGCAAATTGAATTGCCATGCCTTTACCTAGCCCTGAACTTGCGCCTGTGATTAAAATATTTTGTCGAATCATTCGATTATCCATGTTTAATGTACGTTATATTCTGTCGTGTTGTTTGTCGTATTTCTGGGCAGCTATTGCAAGATAAATAGCAGTTATATTATTTACCTTGATTACGAATTGCTTTTTTACAGCGATGCATAAGATAATGAATAAAAACCCAAATATTTTTAAATTCTGGTTTTTTCGTTTGACCATGGTGATAACGGTAATAAATTTGTTGTGCGATACCCGCTAATCTAAATAAACCATAGACTTCATAAAAAGTGAAATCATCAACGGTGATAGCCATTTTTTTACAGTAATATTCAACCACTTCTTTACGCGTTAGCATACCTTCAAGATGCGTAGGTTGACGACGTGTTGATCGCGCTAAAAAGTCATCGCCGGGTTCTACCCAATAGGCCAAAGTATTACCTAAATCCACTAAGGGATCGCCCAAGGTGGCGAGCTCCCAATCTAAAACACCCAATACTTTGGTGTAGTCGTTCTCATCAAGCACAACGTTATCAAATCTAAAGTCGTTGTGGGTAACGCAGATACGCTCAGTGGTTGGCATATTGTTTGCCAACCACTTCATCACAAAGTTGCCTGATGGTACATTCCACGTTTTTGCTTTAATGTAGCGTTCACTCCACCCCTGAATTTGTCGTTCGGTGTAACCAACGCCTTTACCTAAATGGCTCAAACCTGCTTTTTGGTAATCAACCTGATGTAATTCAACTAAACAATCTAAGACGTTTTCGCATAATTTTTTAGTTTTTTCGGGTGTTACCGATAGATCTTTAGGTAGATTTTTCCGTGGAATAATACCCGTTAATTTTTCCATAACGTAGAAATCAGTACCGAGTATACTATCATCATCACAAAATGCTTTCATCTCTGGTACGTAGCTGTAAACTGGACGCAAGGCGTCTTGTAAACGAAACTCTCGTCCCATATCGTGAGCGCCTTTGGCTTTGGTTCCTTCAGGACCGCGGCGTAAAATAAGCGATTGCTCAGGGTAGTCTAAACAATATGTCCAGTTTGACGCTCCCCCTACGTATTGTGTAACGTTGGGCGTTCCGTTCAAACCTTTAACGTGTGATTTTAGCCAGTTATGTACCGCGGTAATGTCGAGTTCTTCACCACGGCGGACTTGCTTAGCTTGATCTACTAGTTTGTTGCTCATGAATAATTCTACTTTGCTCTAATGTCTAACTTTTTTGGGCCATTCGGTGCATAAATTTAGTTTTCTTCAACATGCTTTTAATATACATAGCCGTAGGCATCAGTTTTTTTATTAAAAATGCTTGTTTGCCCAATTTGTGCGTAAGAATTAAAAAAGTACGTTTATGTGCTTCTTGATAAATAGTTGATGCTACTTGCGCTGAACTCACTTCCGCTTTTTCAAGTATACGGTCCATCATGTCTTTCATTGCGGGTTCACTAGTGCGCATTGATTCAGTTAAGTTGGTTTTGAAAAAACTCGGGCAAACCACACTGACATCAATATTATCAGTCGCTAACTCAAGCTTCATGGTTTCAGAAAAACTGACAACGGCAGCTTTAACTGCGTTATAACTGCTCATAAACGGAATAGGCGTTAACGCGGCTTGCGAAGCAATGTTAATAAAATAACCATGGCCTTGTGCCTTAAAGTCAGGATAAAAAGTTTGGCTTACGCGCACCATACCAAGCAAATTAATATCAAGTATCCATTGCCATTGATCAATAGCTTCACCTTCTAACGAACCGCCAGAGGCAACCCCGGCATTATTGATAACAATGTCTAGTCCTTGCCATTGGCTTTGAATCTCAGTACGTAAATTGTCAATGTCTTCTTGCTTGGTAATGTCACAATGAACATAGATAGCATCAGCCCCTTGTGCTTTAAGCTCCGCTACGGTTGCATTACCACGTTCTTGGTTAATATCTGCGATGCAAATATTAACCGCTGATTTTTTATTTTCAGCCCAAGCTAAGGCAATTGATTTGCCTAAGCCTGTTGCACCACCGGTGATTAATAATCTCGTTGTCATTTTAATTACTTATCGTTAATGTATTTATTAAGTTCAAGGCGAGATACCATACCCATGTGTACTTCATCAGGTCCATCAGCCAGTCGTAAAACGCGTCCCATCGCATTAAATGCGGCTACTGGGTGGTCTGCACTTACGCCTGCACCACCGAACATTTGAATCGCCATATCGGATACCTGTTGTAGCATATTGGGTACTATCACCTTAATACTCGAAATTTCAGTCATGGCGTTTTTAACACCTGCTGTGTCAATTTTCCATGCTGCATGTAGTGTTAATAAACGCGCTTGGTCTATTGCCATTCTTGCTTGTGCAACACGCTCTAAATTACCGCCTAATTGAATAAGTGGCTTACCAAAGGCATTACGCGATAATCCGCGTTTGATCATTAATTCAAGTGAACGTTCAGCTGCACCAATTGCACGCATGCAATGGTGAATACGACCTGGTCCAAGTCGGCCTTGAGCAATTGCGAAACCTTTACCAAGCCCCATGATTAAATTTTCTTTTGGTACTCTAACATTCGTTAATTCCATTTCGCCATGACCATAAGGGGCGTCGTATTCACCACATGCCGATAACATACGAGTAATAGTAACGCCCGGTGTATCTAGCGGTACAATAACCATTGAATGCTGACTGTGTTTAGCGCCTTCAGGATTAGATAACCCCATAAAAACGGCTATTTTAGCGTTAGGATGTCCTAGACCTGTGGTCCACCATTTTTTACCGTTAAGGATAAGTTCTTCACCATCGGCTTCAATAATGGCTTCCATGTTTGTCGCATCAGAAGAAGCAACATCGGGTTCAGTCATCGCAAATACTGAACGTATTTCACCGCTTAGTAATGGTGTTAACCATTTAGCTTTTTGTGCCTCGTTACCAAAGTGATAAAGCACCTCCATATTACCTGTATCTGGCGCATTGCAGTTAAAAATTTCAGGTGCGATTAAGGTACGACCAGTTTCTTCTGCAAGGGGAGCATACTCTAAACATGTTAGACCTTGAGCTAAATCAGCATCAGGTAAAAATAAGTTCCAAAGCCCGGCTTGGCGTGCTTTTTCTTTTAATGGCTCTATTTGTGAAGAAACTTGCCATGTACGCCAATCAGATGATTCATTTAAACGTCTATTCTCTTCAAGTATATCTTGTTCAATAGGGTAAACATTTTCGTTCATAAACGTTTTTAGTCTGGCTAAGAAATCTTGGCTTTTTGCACTGGGTTCAAAGTTCATGGTTATACCTTTAACTGAATTATTTGGCATATTGTTATGCGGAGTGATTTAGCATAAAGTAAATTCACTAATGAATTAAGTGAAATATATTGTTAATCTATTATGAACAGTATTCATTGGATGTAAATATGATTGAAGTAAAAAAAGTTCAACAGTTAGATTTTAATTTACTCAAGGTATTTGAATGTCTTTATCAAGAGCGAAACATGAGTTTAGCGGCCAAATTATTATTTATTAGCCCGTCGGCAGTAAGTCATGCAATCAAGCGTTTACGTTTAGTGCTTAACGATGAATTATTTACCCGCCAAGGCCAAATAATGCAACCGACACCGGTCTGTCAGCGTATGGCACCACAGCTTTTAGATACGTTAGAGAAGTTACGGCAGATATTACAAACCTGTGGTGATTTTGATTTATCGCAGACAGGGCAAACCTTTAAGTTGGCTGTTCCTGATACGTTTGAGTCGTTAATTTTACCTAAAATTCAACAAGTACTGATGAAAGAGGCACCTAATGCTAAGCTCATTAGCAGTAAATTAGCCCGTGCAGATATGGTACGAAAGCTAACAACAAATCAAATAGATATCGCCATTGATATCGCTTTACCGCTGAAAACACCGATTAAACACTTAAAGTTATCAAGTGGTGAATTTTGTGTTTTAGTAAATAAACATCATTACGGTGAAGGAAATATTACCCCTGAAAGCTATTTATCGGCTAAGCATATTGCCGTTTCAAACCGAGCAAGTGGTGTGGTAATCGAAGATTATGCACTATTACAACAAGGCATTGATCGGTCGATAAATACACGCTGCCAAAGTTATCAAGCAGCGAAGGAGTTGGTCAAAGTATCTGATTATTTACTGACATTACCATCACACATCGCGCATAAATTGGTGGATAGTGATTTAATTATCCGCCCCATTCCTTACACAATACCGCCAGTGTCTATGCATTTATATTGGCATCAAAATACTGAACAAGATGAAGCATTAATGTGGTTACGTGAAAAGGTTAAGCAGATATTTAATCGCAGCAGACCTACCCTCTCGCCACTTGAGGCGTAACGTTTTTTGGTCTTTGTGCTATAAAAAAATCTCTCTTCGCGTAGCAAATTTGAGCCAAAGCGAAAAACCTTAACGCGAGGCGATTTATTTATAAAAAAATCAGATTACTCGGCCATGATTAGCTCGTTACTTACCATCACCCACTTGTTCTATGAAAAGCTTGGCGGACGACTGTCTATCATCAATAAATTTAGTTTTATTTGCGCTTGCTTTGGTTTTTCTAAATCTATTGCTTCAATCATTTCACATTCATCTCTAATCATTTCAGCAACAAGACTAGGATAATGGCGGCAGTCTTCAGGCCTATCCAAGTAAATACTGCATGTATATTTATTGGCGGCAAGAAAACCTACTTTGGGCGCGACTTCGAGAAAGGGGCAGCTTTTGAGCCTAGAGCCCGATTTAGGATCGAACCATATTTCGTTGTCTTTCACGAATTTAAAAATAGCTGGGTTAAATATTTCCCATAGATCAATTTCTTCTTTGGTCGCCGAAAGATCGCCCCCACCATATTTGATACAACACTTACCGCATTGATTGCAATCTTTCATATTTAAGCTCGCCAACTAGTAGATTATACAAAACCGTATTCTATCATTGATGTTAGCTTTAGCGCAGCCTCTGTTATAAGGGGCATATAACAAGTCAATTAGCGTGATTGAGTCCATATTGAAATAAAGCCTTTTAAGATGAATTCAGTCACTAAAAGCACCAACACTAACGCCCTCATCAATTATCAAGACTCGATTAACACAGTAATAAAACCAGTAAAACGTAAATATTTTATTGTTAAAAAAACTATTATAATTATAATGTTAAGATTAAAAATTAATATAAAAGTAATACAATAACAAGAATGCGTAATACTACGGATCGTTATGTGTAGGTAGGAATATTCATGGAACTAGAGTTAGTGAAAACAAAAGCAGCGCTTAGGGAATTGTATAAACCTCCTATGGATTTAGTCTTACAAAAACAAAAAAATACACTTGATAAGTATAGTATTCAATTTTTAAGCCTTTCACCTTTTATAATACTATCAACTTCAAACCAGAATAATAATATGGATTGCTCACCAAGAGGTGATCATTCTGGTTTTGTACAAGTATTAGATGATTGCACAATCGCTATTCCAGATAGACCCGGTAATAATCGATTGGATACTTTGAGTAATATTATTGATAATCCTACTATCGGTATTTTGGTCTTAGTTCCTGGCTTTGGTGAATGTCTGAGGATTAATGGTTCAGCAAAAATAGCGGTTAATAATGAATTGTTAGAGCGTTTTGAATATCGAGGAAAGCAACCAAAATCAGTTATAGTTGTTTCCATCAATGAAATATACTTCCATTGCGCAAAGTCTATAACTCGGTCTGGTTTATGGAAAGAAGCATCTAACGTTGAGCGTAATATTATGCCAAGCTTGGGGAGAATATTAATGGCTCAGATAGATTCATCAAAAACGGACAACGAAGTTAAAGCAGTAGAAGAGTTAATTGAGAATAGAGTAAAAACAACATTGTATTAGGTTGAAGAAAAATATAACAACAATTGGATTGTTATATTTTTCAATGTCTGATCATTATATAAAATTATTCGGCACGACTACTTTTAACAAAGTTTATTACCACCTCAGCTAATTTTTCGCCTTGGTCTTCTTGCAAAAAGTGGCCGCCATCCATAATAGTGGTATGTTGCAGCCCTGCTGTGCCTGGAATTAATTTTTGCATCAATTTATCACCGCCAGCGGTGATTGGATCGGTATCACTAAAAGCAGTTAAAAAAGGTTTCTTCCATTGCGAGAGAACTTGCCAAGCAGCACGGTTTTTTTCAGTCGCTGGATCATCAGGGCTGATAGGTACGAGTAAAGGAAACTGACGAGCGCCTTCTTTATAACTTTCATCTGGATACGGTGCATTGTATGCTGATATTACCGCAGGTGATAACTCGGTCGTTGTGCCCCCTTTGATAATTTTTCCGGCATTAAATTCAGGAGTTTCTTGCGAGAATTTTTGCCAGTTTTTAAATGCCTCACCAGGATCATGATCGCCCGTGGGTAACATTGTATTTGCCGCAACAATAGCGGTAAAGTTTTCACTGTGTTCGGTGGCTAAACGTAAACCGATTAACCCGCCCCAGTCTTGACAAACAAGGGTGATATCCTTTAATTGCAGCTGTTGAAGCACTGAACTCATCCAATCTACATGGCGTTGATAGGTATAATCCAAACGGTGGCTAGGTTTATCTGAGCGACCAAAGCCAATCAAATCAGGCGCTATCACTCTATGCCCTGCTGCTGTCAATATAGGGATCATTTTACGGTATAGAAAACACCAAGACGGCTCACCATGCATTAATAATATTGGTGCGGCGTCTTTCGGCCCTTCATCCAAATAATGAACGCGTAATTGCCCTCCTTCAAAATCATCAACCATAAGGTAATTAGGCGAAAAGGCATAGTCTGGTAAGTTGTCAAAACAACTATCGTCTGTGCGTAAAAATTTCATATTACTCTCTCTATTGATTATTTAGTGTTTTCGATTAACAATATTTTACCCGTACGAATACGTTGCGGATGATCGCCAACAGGTATACTGGCTACTTCTTTTTCTTGTGCAAATGAAATGACAGAAACTCTGTCTTGCTCACTGACAGATATATAACAAAAACGGCCGTCGGCGCTTTCTGTTGCCCAATAAGGCTTAGCGCCTAAAGGCGTGTCGGATAATTGAATTGTGCTATATTCAAAAGTTTTTCTATTAACAATGGCAGCGTAACCAGACATCGTTGCCGCAACGCAAAGCTTGCTTCCGGCATGATTCATGGCCAAGCCATGATGAGCTGAATTAAGCTGGTAATCGCTGTAATCCAGCTGCTGAATTTCTGGCGGAATAGGCAGTTCTAATTTACGGGTGATTTTTTCAAGTTGCATGTCGTACTCAAAAAAGCCGTGAAAAAATGAGATCTGCAAATAAGCAAAGCGATCATCGGGTGCTATCGCCATTGGTCTTATGGCTTTATCAATCCACGGGCTACCAAACTCGGCAAGTTTTTCGCCCATATCAACACGAGATAATACTTTCATACTTTGGGCATCAACCACTTGAAACCAGCGATCACCTTTGAGCCAATCTAACCAAGTAGATGAAATGAAGACCTTACCAATACTGGCATGATAAATACGTGTTCCATCGCGTGAATAAGTATTTTCATGGGGTTGATCGCCTGATTCAAATTCACCAATGATATTACCTGTAGCGGTATCAATGGCTTGCACTTTTCTGGCCGTAGAAGCGGAAACTAGAAAGGTTTTACCGTCTGGTGATATTGCCGCATGATCCGATCTATCTCCTGCAACCGCTGTGCGCCAAACAATTTTGCCGCTATTAACATCAATAGCAATAACATCAGAAAAACTAGGTCGTGAAGCATAAATAAAACGCCCGTCTTTGGACAGAAACATATCATCAACTAATTGGTCGTGCCCTTCACCAATTACCTTATTGATAAAGGTAGACTTTATCCAACGTAGACCAAACGAATATATTTCTGTTAATCTAACTTCTTTATCGGGAACTACATTAAGCCGTTTAACTAACTCAAAACTGTTGGCGTCAATGATATCGACCATACCATCCCAATTATTACCCACGATAAGCACATCGCGTAAAGCATTTTCATGTTTAGCTTCATACACAGCGTTATGCTCAGTTTTATGTTTAGCTTCATAATCAGTTTTATGTGCTGATGTTTCTTCCTGATTGGCACCAGCAGCATTGGAAGTTGCAGTCATCAACAAAATAAAAGCATAAATCAACGATGCAAATGATCTTTTATATTTCATCTTTTTCATGATTATTCTCAAGTTCATTTTACCCAGCCTTTTATTTTGTGGTCTACGTTTAGAATGTACTGATGTACTGTTAACTTTTGTACGGTTCGCTTAGTTTTTATTAGCACCTGGAAAAACATATTAGTGCTCTGTTGATATAACGCCAACCATAAAGGGACAGAGCAATAACCCGTTTACACCATAATTTCAACTATTGAGATACTCGCTCCCGGGTTGGTTGCAATAACCAACGCCCAGCCAGCAATAAACACAAATAACGGAGTGAAACACTTCATTTACCTAATATAAATTATTGACAGCTATGCAACTTTAATCGCCACAGGAGTGCCATTTAGCGCAGCATTACCCGTTAAAGTATCGACGCGACTGGCATCAGTTAAATCGTTCATACTAACGCCCGGCTGCGTGGCTGCTACCGACATATTGGTGCCTTGCTGATTATGTCCCCAACCTTGCGGCATGCTCACAACCCCTTGTTGTATATCATCAGTAATAATCGCTTCAATTTTCACTTCTCCGACCATTGAGCTGACGATTACCAGCTGTCCTTTAGTAATTCCCAACACTTTGGCATCTTCAGGATGAACTTCTAAGGTACAAGGGTTTTTGCCTTTAACAAGGCGATCAGAATTCTGTGTCCAAGTATTATGACTTTTCACCAGCCGACGACCAATTAAGTCAAAAGGATAATTTTCATCACGAGCCGGTTGTACCATCACCGCATTTAAGCGCGGTAAATCGTCAACATAAAGTTGGGGAAGTAAATTTACTTTACCTGTTGCCGTTTTTATTCGCTTTTCAATACACGGCATTAATGGCCCGATATCGATACCATGTGGGTTATCAATAAGTTTTTGTAAGCTCATGCCTTGTTCGCCATAGGCTCCCTTTTTTAGCTCCATATCCAAAATCATTTCTGGTGTAACTTTGTGCATAGCAGAATCAGAAGGCGCATCAGTCATCCGCGCTGAAATTTCGTTTAAAATTTGCCAATCACTGCGCTGATAGTCTTCTTGTTCAAACAAGGGTGCTGAGTATTTCACCGTGTTTCTTACCGAGAAACTGTTAAAGAAAATATCGTATTGTGAGTTTTCAACACCAGTGGTACCCGGTAAAATAATATTGGCGTACTTGGTGGTTTCATTTAAATAAATATCTATCGATACCATGTAATCTAAGCCTGCAAACGCTTCGGCTAACTTATGTCCGCTAGGTGATGAAAGCACAGGGTTACCGGCAACGGTGATCAAACTTCTTATTTGCCCCTCACCTGCGGTTTGAATTTCTTCTGCTAAGGTTGCGACTGGAAATTCACCATTGAAAAAAGGTAATTTTCGTACACGGGTTTCGTGCTGACCAAACGAGGATTTATGGCCTCTTTTATGATTTCTTAATAAATCGAAAGCAGGTTGTGGAAACATAGCACCACCTTCACGGTCAAAATTTCCCGTTAAAATATTAAGCGTATTCGTTAACCATTGGCATAAACCACCAAAGGTTTGAGTCGATGCGCCCATACGGCTATAACAAACGGCAGAGTCGGCTGCTATCATTTCATCAGCTAGCATTCTAATGTCGTTTGCTGCTATACCAACATGCTCGGCAACTGACTCAGGTGAGTAATCTTTCGCTATATTTTCCAACCCTTCAAGGCTATCCACCATGCTTGCTAAATGACGTAAATTGACGCTATTGGTGGCGAAAACACAGTGGATCATTGCAAATAACAATAAGGCATCTTTTTCTGGACGTATAAATAAATGTTGATCGGCAATTTTTGCTGTACGGGTACGACGCGGATCAACGACAACTATTTTACCCCCGCGTTTTTGAATCGCCTTCATGCGGCCAATAACATTGGGTGCTGTCATCATGCTGCCATTTGATACAACAGGGTTGCCGCCAATTATCAACATAAAATCGGTACGATCAATATCAGGAACCGGAATCAACATGCCTGCGCCAAACATAAAGTTGGAGGCAACATGATGTGGCATTTGATCCGCAGAAGCGGAGCTAAAGCGATTAATAGTGCCTAACGATTTCATGAACGGCTTTAAAAATAGGGAATTACCCACGTTGTGTGCATTGGGGTTACCTAAGTAAACCGCCAAAGCATTTTTGCCATTTTCATGTTGAATGCTTTTAAATTTCTCGGTTATTTCAGCGAAGGCTTCATCCCATGAAATATCTTCCCAACCGGTAGTCGTACGTCTAACAGGGGTTTTCAAACGATCTTTGTCGGTATAAAAATCTTGTAGTGCAGTGGCTTTTGGACAGTTATAACCTTTGCTAAAGGGGTCTTTTTGATCCCCTTTAATCGACAATATTTCTTTGTCTTGATATTTAATTTCCAAGCCGCACATGGCTTCACAAATATTACAGTTTCGATAATGTGTTTTAATTTCGCTCATCTTTTTTCCTAACTTAATAAATGAAAACCTGTACGGTTAGAGTGTTACCACTGAATAATCCTTTTAATTATATCGACTTGTTTATACCAGTATTTTTATATACTGATATATTATACTGTTATAAAAACATTAAAGCTTTTCTTCGATCCACTTTTTAGTTAAACCAATAGTAACCATGGATTTAAGTTTAAAAAGTGCCATCCAGTCGCCATCTTCAGGCTCTGCTGCGCCACAACGAGGATCAGAACGCTGCAATGCACCGGTCATTTTGTGATCAATTGGGATTGGCTCACAACCATGACCTGATTCACAGATAAAGTCCCACTTCTCGCGAGCCGGTGCATGACAAGAGAAACAGTTACCATCGAAACGGTTTACTACATCGACAAAACCACGTTTGGCAATCTTTGAACCTTGTTCATTAACTTCTAATTCAAAAAATTCCCAATCACCTGTCGCTGGAAAAGTGCCTGACTCGCGCTTTACCATAACTTCGGTTGGCACAAGTTGTACAACAGAGCCGACAGGATATACCGCTCCTTCAGGTGCATTGGCTGCTGCTAACGTACTTTCTACATCTCCTAAAAGATTGTCGACATAAAAGTGACGTACCGGTGTCATGTCTCTTATACAACTAAAACTTTTTTCATCTATATTGACAGTGGTTGTTGCTACAGCGCCTTTTATCTCGACAACTTCAGGAGCGCTTTCTGGTACATTTTCAGGTGTTATTGCTGGTGCTATTTCTGCATACGCTGATAATGAGGTGAAACAAACAAACATTACTGTGTATATAATTTTATTTACGACTTTGTTGTACATAATTAATATCCGATTTTATTTTATTTTAAGTTTGGTTTGGTTTGGTTTGGTTTGGTTTGGTTTGGTTTGGTTTGGTTAAGGTTGATGATTTTATATCACTTTAATGTATCCTAAGCTTTAGAATAAAATTAAACAAATAAATAGTAATTATGAAAAACTATTCATTTAAAGAATACAACCTGAGTGTGTCATTGAAAATAGAGCGGTGTGGGGAGTTAAATGGGTAGACAATAACTACGTCATAGATACTGTCTACCCTAAGCTAAGTTTATATCAATACAAGTAAGTATGTATTCATTCTAAATGGACTAAATATTCCAATAACGTTGTTGCTTTCAATCCCAATAGCCAGCTATTACTCAATCAAGCGTCTTGTTCTTGAAAATTTATCCTCATTGATATTTGCTAACTAACTTACTGGTATTGGTATTACAGCTATTTATTGGGGTTAATGAGATATTTTTCGCCAGTCTTTTTGGCGTTATATTGTAAAATAGTTTCTGGCGTCATGGCTTGCTCAAAACTTAATTCTTCTGTAAACGCACAAGCAAACGTGGTTTTAATTTCATCGGCAACTTGTTTTTGCAATTGACCAACTTGCTCAGGTTTCAATTTACTTAAAAACCTCATTAATAACCAACCACCTATACCCCATGTCATGCCATAAGCACGATTCAAAGTGCTTGGGGCAATGTTCAAACCACCATAGATATATACTTGTTTGTTTGATTCTGAACCATAAGTATTAAAACCTACCGTATTTTTACTGCCAGACTGTTCCATAGCGGATAATATGTCGCTAACTATTTCGCCACCACCTATGGCATCAAAGGCTAACGTTGCACCTGTTTTATCAATAGCTTTGTAAAGATCAGCCTTGAAGGTTTTACTCGACGAATCACAAATATACTGGGCGCCAATTTCTTTAAGTATGTCTACCTGTTGCTGACTTCTAACAATATTCACCAAAGCAACGTCTTGCGCTAAACAAATCTTATTCAGCATTTGTCCTAAGCTCGACGCTGCCGCGGTATGTACTAATGCGGTATGTCCTTCCATGCGCATAGTTTCTACCATGCCTAAAGCGGTCAAAGGATTTACAAAAGAAGAGGCAGCATCCGCGGCTGAGGTACCATCGTTGTGAACAATACAGGCTTGTGCTGGCACACAACAATATTGTGCATAGGCACCACCGTTTAAAATAGCCACCGTTTTGCCTATTAACGACTGCGCTACTGCACTGTCACCCGCAGCAATAACGGTACCCGCACCTTCATTACCAATAGGTAAGACTTGATTTAAGCGTGATTTAACATGAGGTAAAATGCTTTTATGCACGGGTGCACTAAGGGTATATTTATCGGCACTAAGTACTGCTTCAGCCAAATTTGCAGGGCCAAACATAGGCCACATATCTGATGGGTTGATTGGAGCCGCTTCAATGCGCACTATCACCTCATGGGACTTAGGTTTAGGCACATCGACATTTTTTAAAGATATTTCAAGCTTTCCCTCTGTAGAGATATGCGTGAAGAGTTGTTTTGAAGTAGTCATTGTTGCTAATTCTCCGTCTGTTGTAAAATGTAAGTTGTAGCAAGTGAAATCATCACCGTCGGTTATCTATTTCACTTGTTGTTAATATCTTTTTGATTATTATTTTTTAGGGATGCTTTTTGATAATGACCTTTTAAGGATTGCTTTTGATTATTATTTTTTCTGGTACCCTCTGGTGATCACATAGACCCATTACTGTCTTTGTTGTTAACTTGCAGTAGCCTTGCGTTGATCCAAGCTAAATTTTCCCATACCTAAGGCAGTGATCATTAACAAGCCAGCCATAATGCCCATATTTTTGAAAAAATTTTGTAATTCGTGACTACGCGCTAAACTTTCTTCTATATCCCAAAAATTATGCATAAAAATACTGATCACCAACGTTAAACCGGCCAATAAAAACGCAGCCGCTTTACCTTTAAAACCCACAATGATTGCCACCCCAGCCGTCAATTGAATTAGAATAGTTACCACTAACAAGACCGACACCATAGGAACATTATGTTGCTCCATGTAGGAACTCGTACCTGAAAAATTGTTTATTTTACTTACCGCTGGGATGATGAAATAACTTCCCATCAGTAAACGACCCAATAAAAGACAGCCATTTTCTATCATGTTCATGATCAATTCCTTCCCCTATTGCGTAATTTTATTTATCTTAACTGTTCATCGCCGAGCCGCGATGCTTCACAGAGGGCTCTTCGAGCCTACACAGAGGCTTTGTTATTCTCGGTGCTCTCTGTGGTAAATATTCCTAAGCTAAATAAATACTATTGATTTTTTTTAAAGCTGTTTTGAATAAACGAATTACTGCTACGTAATGCAACAGTAATTCGACACGATCTATAAGCTAGGTTAAGCGGTATTATTTAACGTAATTCTTTACGTAGTATTTTACCGACATTAGATTTTGGTAACTCGTCTCTAAAGATGATTTCTTTCGGGCACTTATATTTTGTCAAATGAAGCTGACAATGATCTTTAATCGCTTGTTCAGTCAAGTTTTTATTTTCGCTGACGATAAACACTCTGACTTTTTCGCCAGTAACATCACAAGGTGCTGCAATAGCTGCCGCTTCTAAAATATCTTCATGCATAACCAAAACTTCTTCAATTTCATTTGGATACACATTAAAGCCTGAAACAATGATCATATCCTTTTTACGGTCAACAATATGAAAGAAACCATCGTCATCAACAGTAGCTATATCGCCTGTGGCTAACCAGCCGTCTTTTAATACTTCGGCTGAAGCTTCTGGTCGATTATAATAACCACCCATGACTTGTGGCCCTTTTACCCACATTTCTCCTGGTTCACCCAAAGGTACTTCCTCACCATTATCATCAAGTAATTTAACGTCCGTAGAAGCTGCCGGAATACCAATAGAACCATTATACTCAGACTGAGTATAAGGACTTAACGTTACCGTTGGAGAGCATTCGGTTAGGCCATAACCCTCTAATAAATGACTACCGGTAACTTTTACCCAATGTTCAGCAACAGGGCGTTGAGTGGCCATACCGCCAGCAAAAGAAACTTTTACTTTACTAAAGTCTAATTCGGCAAAACCCGGCGTATGCAAGAGTGAATTAAATAAGGTATTAACTCCCGTTATCACACTAAAAGGATACTTACTTAGTTCTTTAACAAAACCAACCATATCGCGTGGGTTGGTGATCAGTAAATTGGTTCCACCGCTTGGAAGAAAACTTAAGCAGTTAGCACTTAAAGCAAAGATATGATAAAGAGGCAACGCCGTCACTAAAAATTCAGCACTCTTTTCATAAATAGGTGACGTCATCGCTTTTGACTGCTCAACATTAGCAATCATATTTCGGTGAGTTAACATCACGCCTTTAGATACGCCAGTCGTACCGCCGGTATATTGTAAAAAGGCCAAATCGTTATTATTAATGTCCACCGGTGAGAATGTTAGCTTTGCGCCTTTTTTCATTGCATCATTAAACTTAACAGACCCCGTTAAGTTATAAGCTGGCACTAACTTTTTAACATGTCTCAAAACAAAGTTGACCATGATACCTTTAATTTTTTTAAGCCTATCACCCACACCTGTGGTTATAACATGTTGAATAGCTGTACTTTTAATTACTTTCTCTAACACATGCGCATAGTTTTCAATAATTAGGATCGCTTTTGTTCCTGAATCATTAAGCTGGTGTTCTAATTCACGTGGAGTGTAAAGCGGATTAACATTAACTACCGTTAAGCCAGCCATTAAAGCACCAAATACTGCAATAGGATACTGCAAGGTATTAGGTAACATGATGGCAAGTTTATCGCCTTTTTTAAGCCCTAAACCTTGCTGTAAATACGCAGCAAAAGTTTTAGCTTGTTCAGCCAATTCACCATACGAAATAGCTGTATCCATATTAATAAAGGCGGTGTTATGTTGATATTCCTTAGTATAAATATGAAACATATCAACAATAGAGTTGTAATAATCAGCATCTATTTCATGGGCTACGCCAGGCGGGTAACTTTTTTCAAGCCAAATTTTTTCCACAATACTTTCCTCATGCTTAAATAGGTAAAACAGCCAATAGTTCTACTCGCTGCTCACGGTTTATTATTTTTATAGTACTCGTTTTTTATAGTGCTCATATTCATAATACTTGTTTTCAGAGTATTCGTTTTCATAGTACTGACTTTACTTAACTCCAAATTAAAATTGTGCTACTAATTGGCAGATAAACCGCCATCTATTGCTATACATTGCCCTGTCATATAGGTGTTCGCTGGCGACAACATCATTAGCATCATGGCAACCACTTCTTTTGGCTCAGCTAAACGTTTTATAGGAGCTCCTTTGCCCATTTTTTCTTGCATGGTTTCATCGGCAAAATTAGTCACCATGGGTGTTAAGGTAAAAAATGGACACACGGCATTAATACGAATGTTGTTGCGCGCATACTCAACCGCTCCTGTTTTAGTTAAACCAATAACCGCGTGTTTTGCCATGGAATAAGCACTGCCCCGTGCCGCTCCGCCTAAACCAGCAATAGAGCTAACATTAAGAATAATCCCCTCGCCTTGTGTTAGCATTTGTTTTATTTGGTATCGCATACCAAATTGAACACCTTTAACATTAATGGCAAATTGACTGTCCATAACTGACTCGTCAATGTCATGCAATGGCATAAATTGATGTGAAATGCCTGCATTATTCACACCTATGTCAACACAGCCAAAATGTTTAATTGCTGTATCCACCATGGTTTTACAATCTTCATTTTTAGAAACATCACATTTTAAAGCGACAACTTTTGCACCTGTAGCAGCGATCTCATCAGCAACTCGCTGAACACCGGTTTCATTAATGTCACTGATGACTAATGTAGCACCACGTATGGCGAGTTCTCCAGCTAGTAACTTACCAAATCCCTGCGCTGCACCAGTGATAACGGCAACTTTTCCGGTAAAATCTAATAATGGGTCCATGTTATTTCCTCAAAGCACAAATGGCTTCTGATTAAGTGCTATTTTCATAATTAGTCGGTTAGTGACGCTAGCCTTCTTGTTTCATAATGGTCGTACTTGCCACAGACTCAACGCTCAAGTGCACGGATAAACTATTATTGAAAGAGTTTATTGGCTTCTGGCTGTTTACCTATTGACACCGACGTATCAGTAAAATTTCCGCTGTGGGTTATAGCAAATGAGTAGTTCAATAGGATTAAATTCGTTGAAGCCTGAATGTAACGTTGCAGAAGACTCTTTATCTTGATAGCCCATTATAAAATTATCGAAGATTTATATTATGCCGTCGTAAATCGCCTGAATAGATGCGATCTGGTGTTGACATAGATTGCCAAAATTGACCTAACAAACGAAATTTTTCACTGCCTTTTTCAGACAGTTGGTCGTAGCCTGATTTACCAAAGGACGCTTGTCCGTGACGCATAAAACAGATCGCAACCATAACACCACACCAGAAAAATAAAACGTTGATTTTATTATAAATATTTTATCAAACATTCCGACAGCTTAAAACTTTCTTTAATTATAATGCGCTTCATCACTCACTATTATTCTTTAAACACGCTGTTGATGCTATTCACTATGCTAAGCGTAACCAGACAATTACACAAATAAATAGCTCTAATAACCTACTATTCTCTCGTCGAATAACATAGCTAAAATTGTAACCGGAAACAGGTGGTGAAATTGATGGTTTCTCATTTACTAATAGTGGGGTTAAACATTGAAGAAAGAGTAACTTTCATGATGACTTATTGAGACAATAAAAAGCCTTACAATGGAATATTTGTAAGGCTTTTATTTAAGGCATCTCTAGAGGCTTAGTTCAAAGGATATTACTGTTTAAAAACGACAATAATTACTCTGTAACTTAAAGCACGGACGAATTAAAACTCATACGAAATGCTTGCGCCGTAAGTACTTGGTTCATTTGGATAGGCATTAAAGCTTCCACTTTGGATAGGTCCTGGAAAAGCAGATAAATAATATTCATCATTATTTAAATTTCTCGCCCAAAGTTGTATATTTACCCCGTTTTCTAAGCTAAGTCCTGCACTTGCATTAAAAGTACTAACTTCACGTGTTAACGAGTCAGGAACATTCTCAGCAAGATTAGCTTCACTTTCATAACGGTAATCTGTGCGAATATAACCGTACATACCATTTTCAAACTCGAAATTGTAGGTAATGCCTGCAATAATACTTTGCTCGTGTATCCCCGCTGGTTTTTCACCGGATAAATCTGTTGGTCCATCAACACCTGATGCACCTACAAAAGAGTCATAAATAGGGTCAAGAAAGGTACCTGCTAAAGTCAATGACCAATTTTCGGTTGGATTATAGACAGAGTCGAATTCTATACCTTGCGTACTTTGCTCACCCGCATTAGCCAAAACAAAGCCTGTACCGATAAAAACGGCTGATTGGAAATCATCAATGGTTTGGTCAAAAATAGTGACATTAAATGCCCCTTGTTCAAAGCGTGCTTTCATCCCTAATTCATACACAGTTGACTCTTCTGGTGCTGCATATCGGCCACCATAACTTTGATTAACTTGTGCTATACCAGCCGCCTCAAGCGCCCCTTGATCTGCGGCGAACGGACGCGTATCACGAGATAAATTCCATGATGATGCTTTAAAACCTGTGGCTGCGGTGGCAAAGATATTAATATTGTCATTAACTTCATAAGCTAAGCGTACTGACCATGTCGTTTTGCTATCAGAGGTACTGTCCGCTTCAACCGAGTTAGGTAATTCAAGCATTTGTGGCATAAACTGAAAGCTCTTTAACGTTGGGATAAAGGGCGCTAGCGGGGTAGAAGATAATGGTACACCAAACAAAGTCAAGTCATTATCTAGATCAATGGCTCCAAGGGTAGAGTTATTTTGTTGATGCACACTAACGTCTTTTTCATCATTGGTATAGCTGATACCAAAGGTAGCCGTAAAGTCATCGGTAATATGGTAATCAAAATTAGCAAAAAGCGAATAAGCATCATTATCCTGAATATATTCAGTCGCGATTTCCGTGTCTGATGAAAAATATGAACCTGGGGCATCACCATAAACAGCTTCTACCGGGGCTAACAATCCTGGGGCTAATACATCAAAATAGTTTCTAACATCATTACCGTAAAACAAGCTATCTTTTGCATCAACTTCTTCTTGGAAGATAAAAGCGCCTACCATCCAATCTAGTTTATTTATACCAGTAGAAATCAGACGAAATTCTTGTGTAAATGTCTCAATCTTAACATCACCAGTATCACGAAGAATATCCAAAGAGTTAAAATCAGAATCAAAAATCCAAGTTGATTCATTATTACGTAAAGCGGTGATTGAAGTAAAAGCAAAGCCATCAAATTCGACATCGATCTGCATAGAAATGCCGCTATCTTCTACGGTATTATTAGGAACAAGGTTAAGGGCTGATGTATAGCCGAACGGATTTAAGGGATCATTAACAGAGCCCCCTAAAAATTCAACTGCGGCAGCCGTTGGACCATTAATACCATTAGCTACAGTACAACAGGCTTCATCTATTTCACTGTAATCGGCAATAAAACGCACGATAACATCGTCTGTTGGTTCGTATAATGCTTGTCCACGAACATTCCAGCGATCTTTGTCATTAATTTTATCTAATCCAGAAATACTGTCAGTGTAACCATCACGAGTGCTAAAACCGCCAGATAAACTAAAAGCCAATGTTTCTGTTATGCCATTAGTAATATAACCCTTCGCTGATTGTTGGTTATAGTTACCAACACCTACTTCAACTTTACCTTCTAAATCATACGAAGGCTCTAGAGTACGTACACTGATAACCCCTGCTGAGGCATTTTTACCAAACAAAGTACTTTGTGGGCCACTTAATACTTCTATTTGTTGCACTCTTGGCAAATCACCAATTTGAGCTGCTGCACGAGAGCGGTATACACCGTCAATAAATACGCCAACCGAAGGTTCAATGCCTGTGTTGTTGGTACCGTTACCAAAGCCACGAATAGCAAAATTGGTATTCGTAGAGCGTTGTAGTGGTGTAACACGCAAGGTAGGTACAAGCGTTTGTAAGTCGTTAATATCTAATATTTTTGCTTGCTCAAGGGTTTGACCACTAACGACTGTAATCGCAACAGGAGTTTCTTGTAAACCAGTAAGTCGCTTAGAAGCAGTTACCATTATCCGTTCAACACCTTTATCATCATCCTGCGCTGCTGCACCGCTTTCTTCAGCATAGAGTGTTGTAGCACTAAGCGCACTTACTACTGCTGAAACGAGTAATGATCTCTTAAACAATGTTGTTGCTAATCTTTGTTGTTTCATTTTATTCCCCATAATTATTTTTATACTAAAAACATGAATATTAATTTAATATATTGCCACCCAAATACACTGTTTGAACATTAATTATTATTTGATATTCAATTATTATTTTACTGATCTATTTCATCCTATCAGACTAATTTATCTCGAACTATAGTTTTTATTTATGATTATTATATTCAATTTTTATATTGAATCGCTATTTTCAGTTCAAGAATTACCCTGCATCATTATGCTAAGTCTAACCTAACAATTAAACAAGTGAATAAAACTAATAACCTACTATTCATCTTAAGAATAAACAAGACTAACCATTATTACTATAAATTTTAATAACTTAGATGAAAAACACTGAGGTTTTCTTAATTTTTTTGTAGTATTACAAGCCATTTATTGCGAAGAAAATATGGCCAAAGCAAAAGTAGCGTTTACTTTATCGTAATCCGTACTGAGTCATTTATTAAGTAAACTTCATGATGTTTTTGACGAGCGACTCTTGCTCCGGTAAAGAAATATGATGTGATAATTTCGTCTTTATACATATCCTACACCTGCTTTTATTCTTGAATCAGATAATTTAATATCAGGATAGCGCCCTATTTTTATTCGTTGTTGCTTACCGCGCCATCTAAAGCGATAATTAGGGTAATTATCGCTTTGCGTGTGATCCTAATGATCAAGCCATCACGATCGGCTAGCTCAGATTTACCTATACATATATAAGGAAAGGAGCTTTAATGTTTCTTAATCTGCTATCTGATAATGACATAGCTATTTACCCAATAACTAAAGTCCGTCTATGGGCACACCTTACATGTTTATGATGCACACTTTTGAATTAAGAACAAAAAACATCCGCGGATTTTCACGGACAAATAATAAAGTTTAATAACGATAAAACATAGAGTTAAACAACAATAGCCATGAATAATAAAACACCTGTGAACACCAGCGAAGAACCTAGTATTTTGTGGCACGATTATGAATAAGCACTGAATTTAAAGGGATACAATAAGTAAAGATAACTTTCTGTACGCAAATATGTACATAGTGACTTTTAGATATTATCTAAAAGTACACGATTCATTAAAAATACAATTAAAAGCCTAATTTTCAGCAATGTAGAGAAGGATTAAATATCATTACATAGCATACTTAAGTCTTATTGATTCTTTAAAGAATCATGTGTCACAGAGTGTTTTTTAAACAACTATATAATGATATGTCTTTAATTAATTGGCTCTAATGCAGAAAATAAACTATTACTACTTTCATCAAGAGCCTCAATATTAGCTTTACTAACAACAAATTGTTCAGAGCTAGCTTTTGAAAATTTCTTTTTAAAGGATTTATCAATTAATTTTTTAATAGATAACATTGAAAATGATTCAGGATTATCAGCAGTCCCAAACACTCCTAAACAAACATAAACAGGATAGTTCTTTTCTCCTTGAAATCTTTCATATCGCTTGCCTTGATATGTAGTCCCCCAAGAAAACTCTGTCTCGTTTTGTTTGAAATACTTACTTCGATATTTACACTCTATCCCGAATTTTTCACCCGTTGAATTCGAAACAATTAGATCAGGATTTAAATTTGATTTAACTAATATGTCTTGTTCAAACCCTTTATCTGGAGACCACTCTTCAATTTCAAAACCCAACTCTTTCGTAAGCCAAGTCGCGATGAAAATTTCAAATTTTCTCCCTTTTAAAATATTTTCATATCTATCATGCTTGAAATCGACACCAAATATCAAACCTTCTTGTACTTGTTTATCTAACTGCGTGACTAAGCGAGCTTCAGATGTCTTCATATCAGTAATTGAGGGATGTACTATAGTTAAGCTTTCTTCTTTATAAAATTCATCTAATTCTTGCTTCAGTTTTTTAATAACTTGCTGTTTAACTATTTCTGCACTATCAAGCTCTTCCTTAAACGCTTTTATCCTTTTTTGTAATTTTTTATTCTCACTCTCTACTAAGGAGCACTTATTTTTAAAAAAATCACAATCATCAACAATGGTATTTAACACTTTTTGCCGCTCAATTAAACGTTTATCGAGCCTAGTAATACCTAATAGATGCTGATCATTCAAGATGGACAGCTTTTTAATATCCTGTAAATATTGACCATTTAATATCGACATTTTTTTTGAAGAAGAACTACTAATTTTAACTTTAAAAAGAGTAATTACAAAAAATAAAAGACTAACAATGATTGATAAGTAAATACTTAATGTGGAAATAAAATTGGATTTATATTTAATGTATTTTACACGTAACTGGTCAGTTTTAGCTGTTAATACCTCACCTTTATATAAAACGTAAATCCATTGTCCTGATTTACTTAAATACTGATACTTTGCATAATCACCTTTACCTAAATTATATTTAGGTAAAATTTTAGTGGTTGGTTTAACAAATAATGAAACTGTATTATTTGTTTTTATTCCCATATATTTTTCTACATATAAACGATCAGCACTTAACAAAAAAATACTTAACCCCATTACATAAAGAAGAAATAACGTCCAAACTAATAGAAGTACACTTTTCACTAAACAATATCCCTTGTTAAATCCATGACTAAACTATGTGGTACATTAATTTCAAGCTTTTGTAAAAATTCTTCTATTTCTTCAAAACATAAGAAATTAATATCCTTATTAAACTCCGATGAGTTTGTAAAGTTCATTGGTGCAATTCTAGAAAACAAAACACAAGGTTTTAATACGACTAACTCCTTAGAGTTAATAAACTTTGAAACCCCATCAAGATCAGATTCAAGCTCACGCATTCTTAAAATATGTTTAAATAGTCGGTCATTCTTTCCTTTATGATTTATTACCCCTTTAAACTCATTAAGCTGCCTTGCGATTTCCCCCTGAGTTTTTGCAAACTCTAGATCTTTACATTCAATAACTAAAACTACATTTAGATTATCATTCCAAGCTAAAACATCAACGTCACCTAGGTCGAGCAACTTCTTATTCAATATTTCAGTTATTTTAATTTCTTCTTTTACATTCCACCCAAGAGAATTTAATTTTTTTGCTACTTTAGTGTTGAAAGCCAACCCTGCTTTTGATCTCGCCTTACCAACCCACTTACGCATTTCTTTTGATGTAAAATGGTCTTCATCCAAATGAGCTTGATAGGAACTTTTCAATAGATGAAAAAAACCTCTCCTTATATGTTCAGGGGATATAAATAAATCTTTTTGCTCATTTATTTCTACAATAGGCTTGAATGCATTAGAAAATCGCCTTCTAAACTTCCAAGGTTGCCAATCAGTTTTTTTGAATGGCTTTGGAATATCAATCCAGTTTTTTCTAGGATAAATAGTCAAAACAGATAAGACTTTAATATATGCTTCCAATTCGCTTGTTGGGAAAGCTTTAGTTAAAGTGGAATAAGGCACTTCAAAAACAAGTTTATTTAATTTAAGTCCGTAATCTTCAATAAAATCAATGAACCTTCTAGCTTCGTCAATATCAAATTGAAACTCATTAAACCATGCATCAAGAAATTCATCATCAAAATGATCTTTGACACTGGCAATTGGCTTATTCTCATCAAAATGAGTTATGTAGTTTTTAGCTGAATGTTGAAAATCACTCTGCTGATTTGAACTGTGGTATGGTGAGACAATAGTATCGTAAAAACCATGATCATATAATATATCTCCAAAACTTGAGATTACCAATCTTGGTTCAATTACATCACAATTTATAGCTTCGGAAACACCACCTAGAATATGCATTGTCATTGTTAAACATAAAAGTTCCTGAATATCCAAAATACCAGCGTTCTTCCCTCCATTTAAAACCGTTTCGCAAACAGCCATTTCAATTAATAATCGAGAGCCTAGTGATGAACCGTTAAATTGACTTATTTTTTCAGAGGCAACCTTATATAGATCTTCTTTATTTTCATGTAAGGATAAATTAGCTTTATAGGTTCTGTTCCATCTATTTTTCTGATGCTCACTTAGTTCTAAATTATTTAATAGCTTGCTAATTAAAGATTTTCTATCAAGGTTTTTTAATCTCTTTTGAATTTTTTCCCATGTGGAAGCAACTATTCCGCTAAGGTACTTTTTACACGGTTCTTTTCCTTCAATGAGGTTATTTTTACTTGGTTTGTTATCTTTCCAGCCCATGCCTAACTTTATATTTTTATCATCGGTTTCCTCAACAACTATAGGTTCTTCCCTATCTATTTGAATATCTAGATGTTCACGATATCCATTTGCTTGAAAAAAATGGGTATGTCTTGCAAAATCATCTAAGAAAATATTATGAATTATATTTTCTTCCGCTTTTACGTGCTTTAAAAAAGAAAATATTATTGTTTTTTCTGCCGTGTTTATCGGTAGATTAAGCCCATTAATCAGGTCTTCATTATAATAAGAAGTTAGGACATTATCTTTAAAAAGTGATGATTCCGATTGGGTAACTTTTTCAATACTTATATCTTTTTTTAATCGTATATTTTTAGGAAATGAAAAATTAACTTTCCAAACTTTAATCTCTGAAATAGATATTTTCTCAGCATTCAAAGCTTTTACTAATTGAGGAACCCAACTTACAGTTGCATCGAAAATTTGAAACTGTAGAGAAAATTCTACACCTTCAATAATTTCCATCTCAATCCATAATGATATAGCACCTTTTTGATATAAAACTTGAAGTGTATTTCGATCAACTACTACTGGGCAAAATAAATCATACCTATCGTTTTCAATGAAAAGACTATTTACAAACCCCCTCCTAACCTTTATGAACCCATGCTCTTTATGAAATGCATTTTTAATGTCGCAATCGTTCAATACCTGCTCTCGAAGGCCAACTTGACAGTTTGTAGGAATGGCAATAAATATGGATTCTGGTGATTGACCAGCTTCTTGAAATTGTTCATGAGGAATAAGATTATAATTCTCCCCTTTTGCATAGGCATAAAGGTTTAGAAAACCATTAAAATTAAATAGTTTAGCCCCCATTTCCTTAACCTTGTATTCAGACTCTAAGATTCTCCAAATTTTATGTGGAGAGCAGTCTTTATCATTGCTTAAAACATCAAGATCATCTGGCGGAATCACTTGAGAAATCCAAGACTCATCATTTTTAAAGTCAGACTTTATCATTACGCCTCTACCGAATGAGCAAGGAACAACTATCGAGCAGCCTTTCGCTTTTTTATCTTTTCGTATTATCCCCTCTTTTGTTTGACTAATTCTATTATCAATATAATCATATAGTTGTTCATCATCAGAAGTACAGCCACTAAACCAATCTTCATCAAAACCATCCAATTTATCCATAAGAAAAATAAAATGAAAATAATACCCTTCATCAAAATTTAAAAGAACTTCACTAGATGACCAGCTTTTAACGTTAGGTACTTCACGGTATCTTATAGGGGCGTGGTCATACTTCCCTAGTAAACTTGTTTCGAACTGCTTCTTTTCAAGCTCACCAGCCAATGAATCAATGAATTGAGTGAAAACATCATTATCCTTACAGAATGAAAAGATTAACCTTCTAATTGACGTTGTTATTGCAGAAGGTAGAATTAGATAAACTTGGCTATTAAAATTAATGAATGGTTTTTCTTCAAGGTTTGTATTACCAAAATCTTGTTTATATAATTCAGCCCATTCATTAGGCTGTAAAGTTGGTAATAAATCCTTATTATCAATTTTCACCAACGCTGACAAAATTAAATTTGTAATATTTGAAGTATCGCTTTTTTTAAGAGCATCTATTGGTGTGTCACCACCAACCTTATTCAAAGGCACTCGATTACGTTTTAGAACATTATCACTGGCTTTCAATACCTGACTGATGGTTTCATATAAAGTTAAAAACTCACCAACTTTTGGCATCTTATCAACTACATTCAAAAATAGCTGAGTTTGATATATACCCCCCTCCCAAAGTCCTAATGGTACTTGATAAGATCTATCACTTAGCCATAAATTTGAGGTAAATACGTTTTCCGCAGGATCTTCCATTGAAGCTATTCCCTGCTGTTCCATAAGTAAAAACAGTTTATTAATAAACTTAGGATCTGGTCTAAGCTTTCCTTTGCAATAAGATAAACAATAATGAACCGCTTTTTCTAATCGACACAAATTTGATTGGTAAGCAGGTTTTAAAGATAATGCGGAAAATACAGCAGCGGCTTCAACTGCTGAATACTTTTTTAAATATTTTTTTATAGGTGTGTCCATATCCTAATATCCATTTATAGTTTAAACATTAAATTTGAAGAGCAGTATTTATGATAATCACATGACCTAAACAATTTCTTCTGCGCCTTGCCTAATCAATGTCTCATACATTGATTTACCTGCATCAAGTACAACATAGTTTCCTGAACGGTTAACAACAGCTATTTGCCTATCAACGAGCAGCTTTTTGCATTCATCCCACAAGTCACTTTCTATTCTTGTTGCATCTAAAACGGTTCTATATTCTTCATTTTTATTTATCTTGTTGACCATTTCTTTAGTCAATCCTGCATGAGAATCAAACATTACATCTAACTCAAAATTATCTTGAGTAATTCCACGCCCTAAAACGATTAATAAAGCTTGGATTTTAGATGCTATTTTTATATTTCCCTTATCTTCACCTAAAGATCTAATAAAAAAACAGTTAGAAATTTTGTCAACAAATTCAAAGCCACTATTAAAGTAATGCTCTTTATAGCCATCAATATTTGACGATATTTCCGTAAAATATTTATTCGGCATTTTTTGATCATTATTAATATCTAATACATTTTTGTTAATAACTTTTCCGTTCATCAATAAGTTAAAGATCTCTGTACTTAGCTTACTATTCATATTGCTTTATTCTCCTTCAATGACCTTCTCCAATATTGATGTTCGTAACCACTTAACATAATAATTTTTTTATCTTGGCTCTGTATCAGTCTATTTTTAACTTTTTCTTTTGCTATGAAATTTCTATAACCGTGTATTGAGTCAATTAATTCATAGTCATCAAGTGAAGTTACGAGTAATGAGTGAATAGCATCAAACAAATCAAAATATTCTGAATTAACATTTAGGCTATTCACCAAATTAATAATTCTTAATTGCTTTTGCTTCTTCAGCCTCTTGTTTCTCAAATCATCATTTTTGATTGTCGAGGTTTGTTTTAGCTCACTTACATCTTGATTTAACTTTTCTTTATGAACTCGCACCAATTCCTTTAAATCAGAAACGGAGTATTCATCTTTCCATACTATTTTTGAAGAAAATGAGTTTGAATATGACTTTAATCCTTTTAATGCATTACCTCGAATAATGACACTGCTATGACTTGATAGCGGTATTTGATTATGAATCATCTTGCCATCATGAAGTTGATAAGTTTCTTTTTTCAACTTATTGAAAACATTCTCCAAAGCATTGAACACATCGCGACTTCTCTTATGTCGCTTGTAATAACTTAATAATGTCCTTTGAATTTCTTTTATGTCTTTGTGATAACTAGAAATTGCGGTATGCCTGTACTGAATATAAGTAGCAAGTTTGGGAAATTTATCAGCAAATAAATCCTCAATCTCCCGAATTATCCTTACAAAAGTATTATTACCTTCAATAAGTTGATTGGGGTTCAGAAATTCAATGCTTGGAATAACCTTTCTTTCATATAAGTTGGCTAACTCTTCAAGTTTTTGAATTGCTGGATTAGAGTTAGAATTAGATAATTTACCATCTACCTTATCAATAAACTCAGATAACCTTTTTGCACTTCCATCTAAAGAATCAGTGTTCCTTTTTATTAAAACAAGCGTATCAGTTAGCTTTTGAGTTAATGTTTCATACGCTTCAGTAAATTCAGGATTATCATTAGATAGCGGTATAGTTTTGAATTTTTCTAATAAGGCTAAGAAGTCAATTCTAATAGTTTCATAATCTGAATTTGATAGACTTTTTACCCTTTTATTATCTAAGTGCCTAAATAAATCAATAAAAAAAGTCTGAAATGTTATTTTGTTAGAGTTACGGTTTTTATCTACACCAACAATTAATCCATTATGCTCTAAATTGCTTATATCAAAGGCATAAGAAATTCTTTTGGCTTCAGCAGAGTCACTCTTATCTAGTAATTTTATAAGCTTACGGCACTCACTTGTGTATAAGTGAAGGTTAACACCATAGTTAGCTTCACTTTGATCCATCTCATCAATGAGTGTGAACATTATGTTTTTATACTGAATGAATAACTCGATACACTTACCTGCATCTATTTTTGTAGCCACTAACTTAATTCCTCAGTTTCTACTAACTCTTCGTTTTCATGTCTTTCTTTACCAAAAAACTCATCTCTGTCGTAGCAAATAGTGATTGCTTCAGGGTCTATTGCACCCTCACAAACAAATTCACCCAAAGTCACAAAGTTATTTAATGAATCTAAGGCTGAAGGATTTAAATCGGGGGTTGCGGCAAAAAGATTAAATCCATATTGATCAGCAACTTTTCTAACTTCTGGAATATTATTGTCGTCTAAGTTACCAATCTCATCTAAAACAAGTGGCAAACTAAGCTTCACAGAATCACTTACCAATTCATTCATGAGTACGGCAAGAAGAATGCAGTTGGTTGCTGCTGTAGTGCCTCCTGATTGAGGTTTTGAAGTTACAATATCCGTTCCCTTTTTCTGATATTGGTACTTCACACTTTTAATCAAACTTTGCATTTGAATTGTCGTGATACCATCTTTTGAGGTAAAATGACTTTGGCAAAAGTGATTTAAACGTTCATAAAACTCCTCATCTAATAATTCATTACCATGAACGTTATTTCTATCCAAATGGTTCATCAATTCATCAAATTGAGTATTCTTTTCTACGAGCATTTTTATTGACTCAAGATTAGATATTTCACGACCTTTAAAGATTGCATTAATTTCATTTACTTTACTGTCAATCAAGCGTGAACCATCACGTATCTCTTCAATTTCTGCATTAACATCACTGTTATGTGCGTGAATTTCATTAGATAACTGATCTTTCTTTTGATAAACAGTATTAAACAGTGTGTCGAACTCAATTAGAGCGTGATCAATTTCATGACTTTGATATTGCGTTTTATGTGTCATTGCATCAAATTCAGGTATAAAACTTTGTGTAAATAGTTGTTTTAAATTACTGATGGACTCAGCGTAGAACGATTTTATTGAAATTATCTTTGAGTGAGACTGATCGATGAACTCTTCATTCAATTCATATGAATTTTCATCACCACATAAGTTTATTAGTGAGTCAAAACGTTCCTGATATTCTATTGATGCTGTTTGAATACGCTTTTGATATCGTCCTAAGTCATTTCGCTTTGGCATTAGCAAGCCAATACTTTCTTTTAATGTTCCAAGTTTAGTTTCAAATATTCCTTGTGATTCACTAAGGTTATCTCGTTGCTTACTTTTAGTTGTAAATTCATCTTCCAACTGCTTAATTGCATCAACATAGTTTTGGTGCTCTTGAGGGATAAATTCAGCTCTTTTTAAAACATGTAGTTCTTGAGCCGCATCATCTCTTTCTTTAACAGCATCCTCCCTAGTACCCTTAGGAGTACCTTTCAATATCCCATTTATACGTTGAACTTCATCTTCCGCATTATCAAGCTGCTTTTGCTTTTCATTATGGCTAGCGTTTAATTCATTCACCACCTGATTTATATTAAAATGTTTCGCTGAAACACCATAGAAATCTGAATGTAAAAAAGACACTTTATTATGGTTAATAGAAAATAAAGACGTAAATTTTTCAATTATGTCTAAGTCTTGCGGTGATATATCTGAAGATAAACCAGAAAACTTATGATTCAATGTATTTAGAACTGATGCTGCTTTAGACGAAATTTTTGCAAGTAATAAAGTATTTGTATTGTTAATCGACTTTTGAATACTTTGTACTTCTTTAGCTAAATCATTTTGTTTTTTAAGTGCTTTTTCAAGCAATACTCCTGCACCCGAAGAGTCATTATAAGCATTAACAATATTTTGAAACGTTTCTAAATCATTTTGACAATCGGTTATCGCTTGCTCAGGGTTCCAGTTACTTCCCCAAGAACCCATCGTTGCATTTAGGAGCTTCAACTGCTCTTTAACAGGCTTAAAATCATCTTGCTTTTGCTTTATATTAGCTTTGATTCCAATTAGCTCAGATTTCAATGAACCAAATATCTGCTTTTCATTTAAATATAAAGTATTAAGGGTTCCATGTTCTTGTTGAAGCTGATTAAGCTTTGGCTCAATTGATTTAAGTTCGCTTTCAATTTGACGTTTAATACCAAAATAAAGCTTTGCACCTTCTACAAGTTCCTTCTTGTACTCTTTTATTGAGTTATCAGTTTGATCCCATAAAAAACGATGATTCTCTATTCTTTCTAGCAGTTCTTTTCGTTGTTTTAATTCTTTAAATTGAGCCAAAGATTTATGTAAGTTCACTTTAACCTTACTTTGTTCTCTGTCTTTACCCATTTCGATCACAGAAGACAAAACTTTAGGTAAAGTATCTTTATTACTTGCTGTAAGATCGAAAGCTAAGTTAATCAAAGACCTTAAACATTCTATTGATTCTTTGCTCCCTCCATCAATTAATGGCACCAAACAAAACCTTCTGCTTGTTAACTTATTAGCACCACCAAAAAGGTGTTCTGATAATATTTTCGAATCAGTTACAAAGGTAGCATTCTTCTTTTTTAAGATACTAATAAGTTCAGATTTATCTATATTTTTAGCTTCTCCCATTTTTTCATTTTTTTCACTTTCGAAATCCCAAAATAGTTCTTTAAGATCATCAAATGAACATGGTACTAATGCCCTTCCATAACCAAACTCTTCACTTGAACGAAATAAAACAACACAAAAATCACCTTCAGGGTTTTCTGCTTCTGCAATAATAAATGACTTATTTGATGGAAAGTAATGCTCAAAACTATCTTGCTTTGTATAGTGAGTACCATCACGTCCCTGAAAGCCAAACTTAGTTTTACAATTAGAAAAATTAAACTCAGGAAATAGGAAAAGTTTTACAACATTTAATGCTGCCGTTTTTCCTTGATTATTTCCACCAGATAAAACTAAGTGCTGATTGATCAGTAGATGTGTAAAAGCATGAGCTGAACTGTTGACTAAACAAAGTGATTTAAAACCGAAGCTTTCTTCAATTAAAGAAGTGAAATTATTTAGATTCATTATAGATATACTTCCTGTTCCATGATTTTCCCTGTGTTAATCATTAAATTAACGGCTTTAGCTAAGACATTGCATTCATTTCTGATTTTTTCTAATTTTTTAATATGACTTTTATTTAAATCGACACCAAATTCTTTAAGATCCATGTGAGCATTATCTGCAATCACAAATTCAAACTGTGTACTTTCTTTATTGATTAAAAGGCTATAAATGGACTGAGCTGTTTTAATTACACCTAATTCATAATCAAAAAAGCAGTACACTTTATCGTAACTGGAATAATAGTTTGAAAGGTAACTATTTGCGGCTCTGTTACCACTTCCCCACATAACATCCATATTTGCTATATCAATATTTGCATGTTTTATAAGGAACTCATATGTGGCAATAATATTTAAAAAATTTTCTTCATTTTCAATAATAAGAAGTTGATTATTACATCCTGTATTTGATACTACTTCACCATCACCTTTAACAATTACCGTAGATGGGTGGCTCAAGCCCTGTCTAACATTAAATGTTGTACCACTGACTTTAAGCGAATGAGAACGACCTGTGGGAGCCGCTTCTTTTCTATTTTTGAATGTATCAACAGCATTATATTTCTGGAGAAGATTATTAAATTCATCTTCATTTATAATGTTAACAATAACTTTATTATTATCGAATTTTTTTACTTCAAAAAGCTTTAAAAGATCGCTATCAGTCAAACCAATACCAAACGCTTTTTTCTTAAAGCTACGATAGTTGATTGGTTTTCTACTTTTAATATCTTCGAAATAGTTATCGATCTTCACAAGAATACCTTTAATTTAAAACTTGAAATCATTATATACCTGTACACATTTGAACGTAAGTGGTAATTTATACACATACAAATGATTAGGGTACTCTTTATGTCATCACAATATTTTAAAAGGCTTTCTTTAATAGATTTCTATTTAACATATGTAGGTTCTTTTCAACGTAACGATCTAATGAACCACTTTGACATAGGCTCCGTTACTGCTACGAGAGATATAAAAGAATATAGAAAACTTTACCCTGAAAATATAATTTATGATGTTAGTTCAAAAAGTTACGTTAAGAATAACACTTCCTTTATAAAGAACTTTGATCATAATGATGAAACAGCACTACAATTCTTGTCGTCTGGTGAATGGGTAAGTGAAATAGAAACAAATAAGTTAATAGGTATTGATACTCAATATATCAAAAGTAAGTATGCTGAAAGTGTTATTTGTAAGTTAACGCAAGCTATCTACTCTAATAGTTTTTTGAAAGTTGAATATACTTCTAACAGTTCAGGAAAATCATCAAAAAAGTTATTTCCACATAGCATCTATCAGCTTGGCTCAAAGTGGTATACAAGAGCTTTTGATGTGGAAAATGATAGTTATATTAATTTGAAGCTATCAAGAATTTTATCTGCTGATATATCAGAGAAGAGTGACAGCGCAATAAATTATTTACTTGAGGATAATGCTTGGAATTCAGAGCTAATACTTACCGTTGCACCACATCCCAAACTTCCACACCCTGAAACAGCATTACTAGACTTAAACTTACAAGATAAACCTGTATTTAATATTAAAACCAACGAAGGGATAGCAGGAATTGTATTATCCTCTATGAAAATTGACATCACCAGAGATGCTTCAGAAAATCCATTTAATTATCAGCTCAGGTTAATGAACAGACATGACCTTCAAGATTTACCGTCACTAGCTTATCTATTTAAATAGATAATCAATTATTTTTGCTCTGGTAAGCAATCTTTAAATTTCATTTGTATGCTTGGAATTTTGCCCTTTTGATTAGTATCTCCTGACAATATAACCAAAAGCATTCCTGCCATAATTAGCAATCCATTTGAAATTTTTAATAATTGAATTAATTGTTCGACAGGATAACCTTTACTATGACGACTGATGGCATGTATACCACCATGCACATATGAACTTAATGCTTTCCATGAATATTGTTTAAATTCATTTAAAGCATTCATAGCAACTTCAGGAGCTTTACCTTCAAGTTTAATTAGCATTTCACTTAACATTGGTAAATTATTAGCTTTTTTAGCACTTTCATTGGTTAGCTCTGCCATCAATTTATCAATAGCAATATCTGATGCCGCATACAACAGCCACATAGATCGAACCAATGCTTCATACTGCAACCTCACTAAACCAGTGGCAGAAGTTAGGTTTCCTGTAGAAATAAGCATTTTAACGCTTTCAGAGTGTTCATAAACAATGGTGCAGAGTATTTTTGAAGCTTTAACTCTTTTGTCACTTAATCTCTCCTTTATTGAAAGAAAGCCTAATAGAGTATTTTCTAGTTCTAAAGATCTTGAAAGAAAGTGATCTAGGTTATTAGAAAGCATTTAGTTTAGATAACTCCTTTAGTTCCATTAATTTTATGAGCTAAATCAAAAGCATGATCATCAGATGGTGTAATGGTCACTTAATTAAGAAGCTTGTTTAGGCACTTTTTAATATTTATTTAACAATATTTTTTCTTGCGCTAACTCAATTTATAACAATCGCAAAGATAACGTTAAGCAACTTGCTCTTCTTTTTGAGCTGCCTCTATAGCAAGAGACTCTCTGTATTCTGTGGCATCAGCTTTCATTGTCCAATGAACTTCAGTAACCCCCTGCTTTTCTACCATTTGCTTGATTTCAGCGAGAGATGTCCTGAAAAATTCTTTCCTCGGATTGACTTTATTCACTGACTCTCGATTGAAACGTCTATGTAATTCTTTTTCCAGAGATGGTGCATCTTCGCTATACAACATAGCATGAACATCAAATGAAAATGGTACTGAGGCATCACCAAGCTCTTTCACTCTATCTAATGGCTCTAATCGTCTTGTCATACCAATTTTAAACACATTCTCACCAAAGCTACCAATATTGCTAATAACATAAACATGACCACGTCTGGTTTGTTGAGCCATTGAAATTGCTCGCTGTCCTCGTTCTTCAGCTTCTTTTAACTTACCTTCTAAATCAGTTAATTGTGCTTCAAATTCTTTCCGTTGTTCTTCATTGGCATTAGCCAATTCTGCCCTAGCTTTCTCCAAAGCTTTCTGAATCATTCGCTCTTCTTTTTCAGCTTCTTTAATTGCTTTATCCATTTCTTTTCGAGCTTTTTCCTCTTCTCGAATCTGTTGCTTAATTTCACGTTGCTCTGCTAATTCAATTTGGCGCAACTCATGTGTCGAAACTGCCCATTTTAATTCTTCTTGACGAGCATCTAAAAATGTTTGATTAATTCTCGCGCCTCTAAAGGGAGCTCCGTTATGGTTCACCAATGCGAAAGCGTCAATGATTTCTTGTTTAATTTTACCGAAGTTATCATGTTTCACTTTTGCTAATGCCGAATCCACTTTTCCATTAAAGGCATCAACAGCAAAATGAATTGCGTAAGTTTTCCTATGTGCTTCAACATAATCACAATCACCAGCATGGCCTTGCTTAACCATCTCCTTCACTCGTTTACGAGCTTGTTTTAACTGCTCTCCTGCATCTTTAAAACTAAACTCTTCTGCTAAATCATCTAGGACGGAGTGATTAGGGATGATGTAATCATCTTTATACCCTTCAATAGTATTTCTCATCGCTCTAATTGCGGACTCATATGAATCGGCTTTTAACTTAGCATCATATGCATCGCCAGCAATTTCTTGTGCTTGAACTTTGGCTAACTCAATAAGGCGATTTGCTTCATCATGAGCTTCGTTAGTTAGAACTACTACTTTTTCCTTAGTGTCCTTTAATTTTTGGTTCGCAATGGCATTTAATTCTTTATATTCTGCTTTAATGTTGACAACTTCTAGCTTTGCATCAGTAACCAATGCTTCTGCTTTCGAATGACTTGTAATTGAAAGGTCTTTAGCTTTAACCTCTGCTTTAGCGAGAATAATTTCTGATTGCGAGATATTAGATGCGGAAGCTTCTTCTGCTTCATCAAGTAGCTGTTGAGTATGTAATTCTATATCAATGATTGAGCTATATTTTCTAGTTAACTCTTCAACCTGATTGTTAGCAATACTCAACTTTTCTTGAGTTTTCTCAAGTTCAACCTCGGTTTTTTTACGTTTTCGTTTTGATAACCATGCCAATAAAAGAGGGGTAAAAAATATTATAAGTGTAATGACTAAAATTATGTTTCCTGAACCATCTTGTTCCATCAAAATATCCTTGTTTTTGTTTGAATATAATATCTATAGTGTTTAATTAACATACACCTAGTTTTAAATAAAGTAGTAAACAGTCTCTTTAATTAAAACTATTGCCATTATTATTTCAGTTAACACTTTAGAGTCAAGCTATTTAGAAAGTAGAGTATTGACGGAGAGATTCGAATTTTACATTTGAATTTCTGACTACCCACTATTACTTTTTTAAAGGGCTATATAATGATAATAGCGTACTCATAATGACTATGATGTACTAAAAAAGACCCAATACCGATGGCTAATATATTTGTCAATTAACAGTTGTTAATGACTTGAAATTTAATATAAGTATTCACTAAGTACGCTATGATAAAAATTGATTTTAAAATTAAATATCATTTTTTACTAAAAGGAAATCGTTTATGACTAAATACTTCAAAGGTGACGAATTAAACCAATAAAAAGCATCTTCAAGTGTTTCAACAATTGGCTCGCCACGAGTATTCATTGATGTATTTAAGAGCATAGGAATATCAGTTATCTTATAAAAATTTTGAATTAATTTATAAAAATAAGGATTATCTAATTCATCGACTGACTGCGCTCTACAGGATCCATCATGATGTACAATACCTGAAACTTTAGATCTCATTGTTGATTTAACAGAGGGGGCTAGTAGCATAAATTTTGAAACATCTCCCTCGAAATACTCAGCTACAAACTCTTTCATTATACTTGCAGCTAATGGCATAAAAGATTCCCTACATTTAACCTCAGTATTTATGAACTGTTTTACTTCTAAAGAGGAAGGGTTACCCAATACACTTCTATTTCCTAATGCTCTAGGCCCAAACTCTGATCTGCCACTATAAAGGCCAACCACTATATTATTTGATAGTAATTCAGCAACTATCTGACTTGTCACTTCTTTATTATTTTCGACTAACTTAAAATTTTGGTACTCGTTAATGCATAAACTCAAAATATCCTTTTTTGATATTTCATAGTCTTTCCCTAAATAACTATTATTCATATCAAACCTAATATCTTTTGGGGTATCTTGTAGATATGAGTAAATTGCATTACCTATACATTGACCACTATCATTAGAAGCTGGATGAACATATAAACTATTTACTGTAGAATTTTCTAAAACAAACGTGTTGGCAGTACAATTAAGTGCGACCCCACCAGCCAAACATACGTTACTGACTCCTCTACTTTTAATGAAATGATCTAATACACTTACTAGATGATTCTGAAAACTACTTTGTAATATGTTTGCTAGAAATATATGCTCTTCTTTAATCTCATCATCTTCTAATCGTGGTTGAATTAATAATTCATTAGAATCAATAAAGGTTTTTAAAGCTTTTATAGGATCTAATGGATTATTGACAAACTTATTTTTTGCATCAAAAAAATTGATTTTTTTATTTTTATCATTATCGTAAAGCCCCGATAGAGCCATTACTTTTCCAGCATTTTCTGTAGTACCAAACCCCAAAAATTTAGTTACAGACCTAAAAGCTTCTCCATAACCAACATCAAAAGGTTGGTCAAAATGACGTTCTATTAAGTTAACTTCATTGCCTTTAGCATGATAAATGGACATTTGTTCACGAGGATATTCCCACCAATTACCAGATGTAGTTTTGGCAAGAGTATTGCCTCCTCCATCCATAACAACAATAATGGCTTCATCAAAAGGAGAGCAAAAGAAAGAAGATAAAGCATGAGAAAAATGATGATTATTGCCTTGTAAAGTGACTCGATTAGAATAGAAGTGTTTTGTATCCGCCTTATAATCACAACAACTACTAGTAGCAATACCTTGAATATCATCTTTAGTGGCACCTAACCAATCCAAGCAATATGCTAACGATTGTTCATAACCGCCACAATACTTCTTTCTTGTTAATCGCTCCTCTGATACGGCAACAGCTATTTGATCGTTGTTTATTATACATGTACCACCAAATTTGAGCTTTTTCCCATGCTCATTTTGTTTATTAGATATCCCTATATACATCTCTATTCCTACAACAAGCTAAGTCGGCCTAATGCCATATCTTTTATATCTTTAATTACATTAGCTCCTGAAAGAATTAAAATAGGAAGTAATATTTCCTTAAGCCCTTTTGCCGAAAGAAAAGTAGATTCTGCCAACATAGTCTCAGCACTATAATATAAAATAAAACCTACAAAAAAGAGAACGAAACTCAGAACAGTAAATACAGTATCCTTTAGGCTTGTAGTTAACATCATAGGAAGAATAACTGGATACTCTATATGATTCTCAGCATTACTCGAAATAGCGACTTCAACATTGGAACAAGTTTCTTTTTTGTAGTCAGAGGTTGAAAATGATGAATGAATTAAGTCGTATTTACCATAAATGTAACCACTTCTTAACTCTTTAATCAGGCTAGTTTCTGGAGTAATCTTGACTTTTCTAACACCATCAATTGAACTATTCCCCGTATTTCCTGTATATGTTCTTTGTAAAAATGTAGCTTTATATTCTGTAGACGGTTTTAGCTTAAAGTAGTAATCATTATCATTACCTGACTGAACCAACGCAATTTTTTTGCCATCAAACGATTTGATTTCTACTAGTTTTAAAAAATCAAAATCTTTAAATATTCCTTCACCATTGTTATCATTCAATCGACTAAAGCTGCTTGTAATAACCCCCCAATTCTTGATTTCATCATATTCAGAATCAGAAGATTTACTATCTAAAATATCTAGTGAAGAGCCATTAAAAATCAAGTTTTTTAAATCTTTGTTATCTTTATTAGGGTATTTTGCTTCGTCAAATGAAGATGAAAGTGACTTATATATTCTATCAATTAAGTTATTAAATTCACTCTCATCTGACGGAAATAAAGGGATATCTAACAGGTAAAATTCTATATATACAATATCGCCAATTTCTTTAACATCTTTTATCTTTATTTTTCTCAATGGAATCAGTTTTTTTGAATCAGAATATATTCTGAGTAAAATATGTCCCTCTTTTCCATTCATTTCTGAGTAATTATTTATTTCTGGCAACCACTTTTTTTTGAATCGAACTCTCGCAACAGATTGAGCAGGAAGAGAAAGATAAGAGTTCAACTCTTGTGTATATGGTTTAATTGAATTTATTGTAATGAAAATATTTTTCACTCTAAGTCCTTTTAAAAATCTAAACTTTGTTGTTTTAATTGTGGTTTAAGATCTACTTTGGAGTCTTTAACATCACCTTTGTGTTCTTCTATCCAAGATTTGAATGGAAAATTATCGCTGAATTTAGTGACATAGTAGCCTTTTTTAATTTTACTGTTCAGTTGATTTAAAAATGGCTTTACCATTTCTAAATCATTACAGAATTCTTTAACTGTAAAGTCACGTGTTTCGGGATTTTGCTTATATAAATCAACTAAATTACGATAGTAGCTTTTTATTTTCCCATGTCTAAATTGAACAGAGTATGGATTTAATTCTTCAGGATGATAGTTAATAATAAGAGCATAATATTTAGAGTGTTTTTTCTCGATATCAATATTCTCTAAAATGATGTTGCAGGAAAAATCTACATCTTGATTCTTTCCTTTTCGAAAGTCATTAATATTAAGGAGTTCGCTGGCAGCTTGAAATAAAAATTCACGACTACCTGCAATAACATCTAGATATTCTAAATTCTCTATATCAAACCATTTTATTTGTGATATTTTTTTATCATTAACTTCTTCTTTCTTATCAGAAACTAGTTCACAATAAACACAATACACATTAACTTTTAAGTCTAAATCAGGGAACTTTCGAGTGACCCTATATGGTTCATCGAACTCTCTTATAGCTCTAACTTTATAGCCAGTTTCTTCATATACTTCTCTTACAGCAGTTTCAAAATGAGTCTCATTTATTTCAACTTTACCTCCAGGCACCTCCCACATATTATGAATATCAGGTAGTGATTCTTCATTTCTTTTTGTTAATAAGGCTCGGTTACCAGATAAAGTCAAACCTAAAACTATATTAACTTCTTTTGTTTTTGTAATCATAAAGTTTAATATTCACTAACTTTTGTTTTATTAATAGCTAACCGTGTAGAAGTTACAGACATATTAGCACCTCTACATAATTTACTCATACCTGTTATGTTAATCATCGTTATCAATTCTATGTAAATATCTTATGTAACCCCTATTAAAATAATCACTTACTAGCTGTATTTAACTATCTTGAAGAGTTATTTCTGGTGATTGATCAGAAGATCTTTCCATGTTGGCAAAATCATCGGCCAAAAGTAAATTTTCATTTTCAATCAAATTGTTACGTTGAATTGATAATTTATCTAAAAGAAAGTTATGCTTAATCTCGAAATCAGTAAATAAATCTTCCCAAAGGACAACATAAATATCGTACTTTCCACGATGTGCTAAATATTTTTCGCCCAAGTGCTTTAGGTTATTTATTTGATCCTCAATATATTCACTACCATCATACTTATTGCCTATTAAGTAAAACTTCCAAGTTTCCTGATTAGTATTGAATCCGTCTATAGATTTAATCTGATTATAATAATTGAAGACTTGATCTATTTCCTTCTTACCAAGCTTAATATTAAAGGGGTGTTTTAATTCAACAACTATATTTTCTATTTTATCATTGTATATAGTTCTTGTTGTTAAGAATAAGTCCATTTCTTTTAATTTATGCTCTCCTTCTACAACTTCCCTATCTTCTGGCTCACATTTTTCCCCACGTAACAAATATGCATACCTATCGAGTGCCTCTTGAAATTTTGGCTCTGCTGCTGTTACCAATTGCAAGTGTTCGCCAAGTAACCAATAGCATTTCTCCATTTTAGTTTGTAAATGCGGGACTTCTCTTGCGTATAGTGTTTTATCAAATACAAGATTTCTTAAATCTTCTACAGATCTTTTTCTATCAACAATTAAGTCTATTGATTCAATGACATTACCCAACTTCGTTACATTTAGTTGTTTCGAAAATTTCTCTCTTTGAGATGAATCAAGATCAACTACACTTTCCAAAATAACAAAAAGATCATCAATTTCAGAGCCATTCAACATTAAATTTAAAAATCCAACAAAAGTCTTCTTTTGTGTTTTATTTAATTCTTTAAATATTGCAGGCTCAATTTCGTATAATGACTTAACTGTTGACTTCAAGTCCTCAGCCTTTAATGACTCATACTTGTCATTAGAATTGAAGTTAGGGAAAATCCCACCCTTTTCATACTCTTCAACAAGTTCTTTCGCAAACTGATGAAGTAGAGGTGTCCTTTTTCCTCTAACAAAACTGTCTAACTCTCTTATTAATTCTTTAAACTCATTATCAATAGCAGATGTATTAAAATGATCTTTAGTACCATTCAATTTCCCAATTATAAAGGTATCAAAATAATTGCTTTTAATAGTTAATGAATGATGAAAACTATCTCCCTTTCGGTTGAATCTAGTCGTTTGAAAGTGTTTAGTTAAGTCATCAGAAGATGTAAAAATATATCTAGAGGGCTGGCTATTAGGAGCTGATTTCCAACGAGTGTAATTAATATTAAACTCATAACCTGAAATACTTAATGTTTTAAAATCACGATCTCCTACTAGACTTTCATAATCTAGAAGTACACCATTTATTTTTATGCAAAAACCTAAACTTTTATTTAGTTCTAATAACCAACAGAATTCTTTATTTAAAAAAGTTGTGACATGGGAGTCGAAATATTGTTTAGAAAATTTCACATCAAATCCGTGAAATGTAACTACGGTTTTACTTTTACAACTTGAGCTATTAACTGGTACTGTTTCATTATAATCATCTAAAGTATCACTATTTACATTTATAGAATATTCTCGGTAAGTATTACCTTTTTTATATGTTGTAGTCCAAATGGCATTAGTAGCAAAATGATAAAAGGTTAATCGCCCTAAACCATTTTTACCATGAAGAAGGGACGAACTATTATTGTTTTGTAGATCTTTTTTTTCTGACTTTAATACGGGCTTAAACTTATCTTTTAACAAAGAAGAATCTATACCTGAACCATTATCAGAAATACTTAAAGAATTAATATTGCCAATTTGTTCATCGAAGGAAAAATCAATATTTATTTCACTTGCTCCAGCATCAAAACCATTCCAAATATATTCAGAAATAGCCTTAAATGCTTTATATGATTTCAAGCGATTTTTAATCCCTTTGGTATCTACCTCAACTTTAGCCACAGCTTTACATTCCTTATAATATTTTAAGTTTATTAAATCATATTTATTCCGCAAAATTAACTATTTATAATACCTAAATTAATTTTTAATTGATGCATTAAAACTGATTCCAGCTTGCAGCACACGATAAACGGTTGTTCTCGAACACTTCAGAGTTTTTGATATGAGGTTTTTATTCATTCCTTTATCAAAACATTCTTTTATTTGGGTATGAAGCTTTTCATTTTTGAAACGTCCTAGGTGCTTTCCCTGAGCTTTTGCTAGTGCTCGCCCTTCATTACAACGTTGTAGAATGCGGTTTTTCTCTAATTCTGCAAAGGAACTAATGACTGTATATATAACTCTTCCAACATCAGAGTTAATATTGATGTCACCGAGATCATGTAAAACTAAACCAACCCCCTGCGCTTCTAATTTGTCTGCTATTTGCAATGCATCAATAGTTGATCTGGCAAGTCTATCAGTTTTAGTAACATGAATTACATCACCAAGCCTTGCAAAACTCATCATTGAAATTAATTCAGGCCTATCGGCTGACTTACCACTAATCTTTTCTTTAAATATTTTTTCACAACCCATTTCTTCAAGTTGTTTTATTTGCACTTCTAAATTTTGCTCTGTTGAACTTACTCTTGAATATCCTATTTTCATCTGTGCCTCTTAAGTTGTCTTAATAACACTGTTACATGTGGCTTAATTAAATCAAGAGCTTAAACACACTTTATGTTCAATAAATTCAAACATCCCAAAAGTTAGAAGATCTTGGACAGTACTAGAAAATGGATTAACCCGAACTTTAAGTGGCGATTTTTCAATCTAATACAACTATTACTGTGAATGCTTTAAAATCACAAATATAAAACCATTTATTTAAAAGTGACGAAATGAGAACTACCGCTCTCACTACGTTTGATTGCTGACTGACGTTCATCTTTGAAAACAAGTTTCAAAACGCTGCGACAGTATCATTAAAATATTTAGGACCAAATCTGCTTTTTAACAGCTTCTATCACATCAAGTATTATCAGTGATATGCCCAACAACAATACTAGACTGTTTACTCATATTCTTAGGAAATTAGTTTGGCAGATCACATGACCTGTTTATTTTTTAAAAACTAGTTTGTAAGCGACTCTAAATAGTCAAATGTTTCAAGGTAGATAACACCAATTTCACCGCACTGAGCTGAATTTAATAATTCGACATAATTTTTACCTTGGCATTTAGCTAAAACCGAATTAACTCTATTTATTCTCAGTGGATTTGAAACTGACCACTCAACAAGATCGTAAATATTTTTATCGAGTTGCACATTTTCAAAAATGTCAAATAAAGTTGAACTGCCGTTAGCTACGGATTCAATACAGTTATATATGGTTTGGTATATGAAATCATCTGGGAAAAATTCACCATGAACTTTTTGGATGAAGTTTTTTAGATCTTTATGACCGTAGCAAATAATAATCTCTTTTCCATCTGCATTAGTTTTTACTTCAAATTTTTCTAATAGATGACTTGCCACCTTATTTATTTTATTACTCATTAATGTTTTCCTTTTGTGTAAGTAAAAGGAAGCCTATTTCTACAACTGTTATAACTTTTATTAATTAAATTAATGTATGTTTTTTTGTCAGTAAATTAGTCTTCGTAAAAAGAAGAGTACATCTAAAAAACAATCTGTATATAGTAAAACCAACAAATAATTAATATTTTTCAATAAATATATAAAAGTACATAAATCTATATAATCATACACATAATTACTTTTATTCATATTTAAGACAATGAAAAAAGGCACTTTTAAAATGAAGTACCTTTAACTAAAAAATTATTTTAAATATGTTTTTATATTTATTTTTTAAATAATCTCAATCCAGCAATTAGCAAAATAAGATAACCAAAAGATCCACCACCACTGCTTTCTTTTTTAGGTGGAGTAACAACGGGATCTGGAGTTGTATCAATGTTATTAACCGTTATGGTGCGTATTTCACTGCTAACTTCATCAAACCCATCGGTTACAAAAACTTGAACAGTTAAGTTAGTTGCTGTTGTTACCTCTGGAGCCGTAAAGGTCACTGTATCTGACGTATCACCTGTTAGGGTTACAGTTGCACCATTAACAACCCAACGATAAGTTAAAGCTTCGTTATCCGCATCAGTAGCTGCAACTGTTAATGTTACAGTGGTACGTTCATCTATCGTTTGATCAGCCGTAACATCAGTGATTACAGGCACATTGTTTGGTAAAACAGCAACGGTTATTTGTTTAATAACAACATTAAGGTCATCTGAAACTGTTAGTTCTAAGCGAATAACATCAGTAGCAATAACAGCAGGAGCAGTAAAACTAAGATTTAATGTATCTGCGTTTGTTAAAACAACTTCAGTTCCGTTCATTTGCGTCCATAAAAATGTCAGCTCGTTATTTTCGGGATCAGTCGCGGTTGCACTAATTACAATTTCCTGTGAAGATTTAGCATCAAGGAAGTCAATAACAGTTACTACAGGCGCTTGATTAAGTGCAACTATTTCAGCAGTACTTAGGTCTGAAAAATCACTAACAAAGTTCAAGAACTCAACACCTGTTAATGTATCAACATTTTCAGCATCAGTATTAGAGGTAACAATCACTGTGAAGCTGTTTACAATATCAATGGTGTAATCAATTTTAGCACCTGCAAACATTACTGTATCAGCTCCATCACCACCATCAATGTCATTAGCAACATGGTTAGCAACCAAAGTATCATTACCTGAACCACCCGTTGCATTTTCAACTACAGTATCAACATCAATTTGCAAACTATTGTGACTGCGACCTAAATGTTCATGAGGATTGTCACCACAACCAACAACACCACCATCATCACATTGCTCATAATAACCTATATAATTAGGGGCAATAGAACTAAACTTACCACTACGTAAATCAATTACATTGTCTCTTGTGCTATTTGCAACACTAATTGTATCATCACCATCAATATCAATAATTACTTGATGGAAGTCATAATTATCATCATATTCATAAGGGGTTGTGCCAGCATTTTTTTCTACATTCTTGCCGTAAAGATGTTGTAAGGCAATTACGTCATAAACTCTAAAGCTTGTAGGTTGATAAGTTTCTGATGTTATATTGCCTAAATTATAAGCCATTACTGTATTGAATTTGTTTTCATCACCAGTATCAAGAGGAAAAGGAACTGTATTTTCACCTACGCTAAATGGGTGAGACAGACCTAACACATGACCAACCTCATGATAAATAGTAGATACAGCATTAGATAAATCATGTTTATAATCAATATCACCTGGTTTATAGCGAATATAATTAGTTTCACGTTCAGGATTTAAATAGCGTAAAGCTAGGTGTTCACTGATTGAAACTGTTCCATATCCAGTATCACCCTCTGCTAATGTTGGAGCTAAAGTTGCTGAACTGCCAGAAGTTGAAATTCTAATAACAAAATCGGTTTCTCCAATATCAGTAACTTCAACAAAAGTAATATTTGTAAAACTAGCAACGTCATTTAACGCACCAATAATTGCATCGCGTTCATAATCAAGAAAGTCACGATGAACATCATTACTTTCTGATGCAATATAACCTAGAACTTCACCTGCGAAGGCATATGTTACGGTTACTGGAGTACCTAGCGGATCATCATGATTCCAACGAGATAGAGAAGATTGCGTTAAGGCTTTAATAGCATATTGCTTATCAAAATCTTTAGAGTAGTGATGTACTTGAGTGTAATCTTCAACAAGATCTTCTGCTGATACTGAAAATGCTGATGTCGTCATGAGTGATAAACAAAGTGCTGGGGTAATAAAGTTGTTGAGCATTTTAAATCCTTTAAATGTAAATATTCCCTAAATATATTAGATAGTTATTAACCTAATACAGATAGCAAGGGTAAGCAGGTAACTATTTATAATCAAGAGCTTTTTCAAATAGTTACCATTAAATAAAATTTGGCTAGATAAACTTAAAAATATTGTTCACCAACCACTTTTAAATCACCATCGATCTCTTTAACTTCATAACTATTGTGTTTTTTGAAGCTAACGACAAATCCACCATCCTCTAATACTTCAGTACTTTTTAAATCACAATTAAGCATTTTTAATATATTCAATAGCATTGGGTCGGCATCTTGAAACGCCCTCTTATTAATTTCAAACATTTCATCATTCATCAACTCTTTCAAAGTGTTTAAGTCAGCGTTTTTATTAGCAATACACGCTTGCTGTGCAATTTCACTGGCTTCTTCCTTAGGGTCTCCACAGGCAGTTAATACTAAGCTAGCTAAAATAGGGATGATTATTGTTTTCTTCATAATGAGCTTATCCTTCTACCGCTATTTGATACTGACCAGCTACTTGAAATACTTTAATAGCATCGAATTTTTCAAAAGTAATACGAGTTGAAGGCATCATTTTATAGGTTATTGATTCTGTATTTTTCACTTCACAATTTGCATCTTCTACATGTGCAGCAAACGCCTCTGAATTCTTACTTGTCTTAAGAACAAACCTTTTGTACGTTTTTTCAGGGAATAAGAACTGAAGCTGTTCTAGTTCAATATTTTTATATGCATTACACGCCAGCACAGCAACTTCTGTTGGTGACATTTGTGCAATCTCTTCTTGGCTTTTAATACCACCACATGCTGCTAAAGATAGTGTTATTACAACTAAACTAAATGATTTTAAATGTTTCATATAAATATCCTTTTTTATTGATTATTATTAGCTAAGAATTTTTCATTAGTTTGATACCAAGGTAATACTTGCAGTACAGCAAATATCAGTGTTGAAATAAGCAATAATGGTAAGCCAAGCTTCATATTCCTTAATACCTGCTTCATCATCTCCCCATCTATTCCAACCGAGTCAGAGAAACCTCTCATATCATTTAAAAAAGATAAACCATCATAAATAGGCACACATAAAGCAATAATAAATATTACAGACAAAATTCGACTTACCATTCTAGGTAAACCCATTAACAAGCTGGCTAACGTTAAGAAAAGAAACGTAGTTTGTAACCCTGTGCTTTCAACCAATTTAAAATAGCTTTGTGATTCATTAAATATTCTAAATATCGGTAATATCATCGAAATAAACATTAATACTAAAATCAATATTGCGAATTTATTATGTATTTTAAAACCAACAGATGCAGGTAAGTTAATTGATTTAACCGCATTACTGGCTTTTGAAAAATCAATGTTATTAAACGACTTTTTGGCTTTTGCTGCTGTGGTTGAAGCTAAATCTTTTGCTTTGTTAAGATTTTCTTCATTTAGATTGCCTTTCGCTTGATTGTATAATTTACTTGCTGCTGTTTTGGCATTACCAATATGATCATCCATTGTTGCAGACTGTCTCAATATATAAACAGAGTGCGCTGCATCGTCTGTTATATCAAAATCAACATCATCTCCAACATTGGGTTTAATTTGTGATTTAAGTTCATGATGAGCCACTTCAAATTTTTGCTCATTTTCAGCACGAACAACAATTGAATCCGCTGTAATATGTAATATTTTCCCTTTCATTTTTTTCTCCTTGAATTAACAGCTTGGTGCAGAAATTAGTAGCTTAGGCTTTATCTTATCGGGCGTGGTGTTTGATGAAATACCAACTATATTGACGGAAATAGAACGTCCACATAATGTTTCAATTGCTAAGGAATAGGTATATCCATCATCGACATCACTTTTTATAGCAACTGTCTTTCCTGATGATTTTATTTCCACCTTCATGTAATTAGTATTTTGGGTATAGCTTAAAAACCTATCCTGTCCTGTTATATCCAGCACAGCCACACCTCCGTCTGGCACATACATGTTCACCACATTTTTTTGTACCTCTTCAATTGTTGTGTTGTAAGAACCTTGCAACTGTACAATGTCAGATACTGTTTTTGGTGTCTGAGCGAAAACAAAGCCAGAGGTAAGTAGTAAAATAAATGTTGAAATTTTAAGCATTTTTCTCTCCATGAGTAATAAAATGGTCTTTTTTAGTGATTTTTATAAAAAACTTGTTATAAAAATCAAACACCCAACCTAGGGTTGGAGCGGTACTTTATAAATAAATTTAGTCTATCTGTCAATAATGGGTTGAATAAATTATAAAAAATGCAAAAAATCAATAGTACTGAAGCTGATAAGTTAATCTGTAAAAACCTAAAATCACTACGGTTGATGTTAGGAAAAAGCCAACAATGCTTTGCTGATATTTTAGAAATTACAAACCAACAATATTCAAAATTTGAAACTGGGCAAAATAGCATTAATGCCAACCAACTATTTCTTATTGCTCAAGAATACTCCGCTGATATGAATCAATTTTTTAATGAAAAAAGTTTTGATACCATAGATCACAAAGATTAGTACACTGTTGTTTTATCGACCTTTTTTTATAATTAATCATTTTTAGACAACAAAGATATTTTATAAAAAATGGTGTGTTATTGGAAGGTACGTATTTTAAAGAAAAACCCGTAAAATCATTTAGATAAATTGATGGTATAGGTTATTAAGGTATGATTTATTATTAAAAGTTAGTGATTTTAACTTAACATTCATTTTTATTAACTCAGACTAGATCTAACAATTCTAAACCTCAGGGTTTTACTTAATTTGACAGGCAGCATTAAGCCTCATTGCTGACATTAGCTAATAAGCACCAATCAATACTTCGGATATGTGCATTTGGCGAGACGTTCACTTTTTAACAGCCATAATCTTATTCTCCTTTTTATTACTTAAAAATCTAAATACCATGATTATTGTTTTTTAAAGCTACCGCCAATTTTGAGAATTCATCTTTCTAAAAAGTAATAAATATAATGAGTTCAGGTACTTTCACTTATGCAGGTTTATAAAACCCAAAAACACCTTTTAATACTTAAAAATAAAAGACTAAAAACAATTTAAAATTTTACAAAATGTAAAATTAAAGAAACAGTATGATTTATTACACCATTATGAGGTTTAAAAATGGTGTATATTATGTGATGATGTACTTCAAAAAGTGAATAATAATCGGCATTTTAGCTGCCTTATTTTATATCAAACCATCAAATACTTACGGACAAGATATGGATTATCAAGCTGTAAAGCATCAACATGTACTCCCCAAAGCAACGATAGAAAGATACTATTCTCAAAAAAAACATGTATATGTAATGCGGAAAGGTGACAGCAATGACGCTTTCCCTGCTAATGCAAATAATTCCTTATTTATTGCAAATAGACAATGGGATGAAAGGGCTGAAAAATGTGTAAATGATATAGAAACTAAATTTCAGATACTATCGGAAAAAATAATTAAAGGTGATAGCTTAGATGCTGCCGATTTCACAATGGCAAATGTTTTTTATGCCATATTACAAGGACGTTCTAAAGCGAGATATCATGAATTTGAAGAAACAGAGTCGTTGTTTGATAAGAACACTGTTAATTATAGTGAGGTATCTAAATCTGAGCAGGATTATAATGAACGACAAGGAATATTCTTTTTAAGGTCTGAAGATGATAATACCTTTGATCGAATTGCTAGGGGTCAGTTTATATTGGAGAGTATCCAAAAAGCGTCAACGAATACCAGTAAGTGGGGAGTATTTACAACTTCTAAATATTTCATTGTTTCAGACCTATACGATTCTTATGCGATGATTCCTGTTTCACCGACTATCTATTTAGTAAAAGATCGAGAAAACATACAACTAAATGAAAGTGAAACTAATAATTTCAATAGTATGATTATGGAAAAATCTGAAAAATTTATATTTTCAGCATCTAAAGATACTTTAATTTCAGTAAAATAATTAATAAGGAAGTTCTATGTTAACAGCAACGTTTTGGGTCGCTATAGGAGTTATTTGTGCAGCTTTTATAGCTAGAGGTGTCAAAGTGTCTGAGTTTAGACAAGCTTGGATTGACGGATTACGTTCAGATATATCTGAATATATTAGCAAATCGCATGAATGGATAGATTTGTACTTGGTTTTTAACGCTGAAACAGAGCAAAAGAAAAAAGCTGAAATTCATCCTAAATTGGAACGTCTGAAGTACGATGCTCTACATATTCATAGCCGTATTAGCCTTCGGTTCAAGCCATATGATAAGGACGCTAACGATGTTTTAAAACAATTGTTAGATTTACTTGACCCCTCAAAACTTGATTCAACCTGTGAATATTCAAGTTGGCGAGGTCTTTCTGATAAAGTAGTTTTGCAAGTTCGAGTTTTATTAAAAGAAGAATGGGAAAAAACAAAAAATCCTTTTCGTAAAAACCAGAAGAACTAAAGTGAGTAAAAATTACTAATTGGCTGGGGGATAGGAATGATACGAAGAAAAGTTGGACTATATGTTATTTCGCTATGGCTTTTGTTTTTACTCGTAATTATTATTACGATAAAAATCCCTTTTTGTTGGGGTGATAATTGCCATTTTATTGGTTTTAATCAACTCAACACTGCAATTGTAATACCTTTTATTTGTTTGGTTTTCTTACTATGGGGAATATACGAGTTCAAGCGTTTCAAGTTTGATATTGAAGGTTCAACCAATATTCCTTTTAAATTAGTTAAAGTTGAAAGTATTAATTATGAACACCTAACTTTTTTAGCTACATACATTATTCCATTAGTAACTTTTGATTTTGAAAGTGTTAGGTATTTAATTGTATTAGCTTTATTATTAGTTTTCATGGGGGTAATTTACATTAAAACAGATTTGTTTTATGCAAACCCTTCATTAGCTTTATTAGGGTTTCATATTTATAAAGCAGATGGATTATTTAAGGGTGATGATACTAGAGAAAATATTATTATTATCACAAGATCGAAGTTAAGCAAAAACGAACGAGTATCATATATCAAACTCGATGAAAGAATTTATTACGGAGCGATGATTGAATCATGAATAAGGAAGAACTGAATACGAAGTTGAAATATTTTCAAGATAATATAGAGCAGATTGGAGCTGTTGTTTACGTTCTGCTTAAAGGTGATACCACCCCTAAAAAGCTTGATATTAAATCGGATGATCTTCCCAGCATTAAAAAGATGTTTGTTGATAGTCTCGGCAGTGAAATAATATCGAAGGAGGATGTTTCAGTAGTCTTATTATCTACATCAGATGAAAGAAAAAATGTTATATATGAATATGACATTGAGGTTCCAGAATCTCTCCAATGCTTGCAAGATATTACTAATTCAGATGAACATGAATTGTTTGATTTAAAAGATGATAATATTAATTCAGTAGTGGCAATGATCATAGAATTAGGTGATGAGCAACAGCAAGTTGTTTTATTTAAAACAATGGCTCAAGTTAATATTTATGGAAGATCGAGTTTTTTCTTGAAGAAATCACCTCAAAGATTCGAAGAATTAAAAGAAGAATTTTTTCGGATAAGCCCAAATTTTCATTTACTCCAAGTTGATGGTTCATTATTAGTCCTAAGTTTAGATACGTTAGAAAAATCGTTTGGCTTTCAGGAAGTAATTAAAAAGGAAGCTAAAGTAGGTGTAGAAGCTATAGAGGCGATTTCTTTAGTAGAGAATCCTGAGACATTACATGAGTTGATAGATAATGTAACAACTGCAAGGAAGCTTACTAAAGTAGCCAAAGCATCCCCTGTTTTAAAATCGGGCATTGAAAACGATAAAATCATTCAATTTTGTAAATCTTTTCCAAGACTGAAAGGTAAAATAAGGTTTAATGCAGATGGTGATAAAATCCAACTTGATACTAAGGTGTCAAAAACCCTTTTTATACAGTTATTAATGGATGATTTTCTCACATCAGAGTTAACAAAATTTCATTATACCAGTCTAGCTAAAGACGGAGCGGATGAAGACATTACTAATGAGTAAGCCTAATGCTTAGCTCTGTATTTTAGGCTCTGTTCCAGTGTATTGTTGTTATTTTTCGATAGGTCAACAAAAGTGAAGTTAATGCCCGTAATTCGTACAAAGCGATAAGAATTACTCCCATACTTGCCCTTTCTAATGACTATATTGGTGGCTTTTGCCACTGTCAGGTTTGATTACACTTTTAGATCCAAACTGTCAGTTCAAGTTTTAGCTACTACAAGTAATTACAGTGAATAAATCTGATTTATAACATTTTCATCTTTTACAATATCTTCCCACTTTATAGCATTAGGGCATGTATCAAACGGTTCTACACCAAGCTCTTTTTTGAAGCGCCTGATTTCTTTTAACCCAGAATGATCATAAGGCCACATCTTACAAAACTTCGAAATATCAACTGATATAGTCTCTTTCGCCTCATCATTACGGCCTTCGGCATGCATTACATGAGCGTTAAAAAGTCTTTGTACAATGCCATATTTACGGGAAAGCTTAACAACAACTTTATTATATTCATCTAAAAAAACGCGTGCTTTTTCAACTTCATTAATACCAAGATGGTACGTAAGCGTCCGCCAAAAGACACCTAACATTTGAACCGAGCAAACAGTAAGCTTCCCTAAAATTAATTAGGGATCAGCATATGCAATTAGCTACACAACAAAAATGGACTGCCTTTATTGAGCAGCAA